>ERZ778023.22-NODE-22-length-541713-cov-96.870424_pt1 | contig 541713 bp, 517 predicted proteins | sample MGYA00375753_ERZ778023 | MGnify/ENA primary metagenome ERZ778023 (study PRJEB29350, sample SAMN05389822) | bioreactor metagenome | isolation source: Ammonium sulfate bioreactor | place: South Africa: University of Cape Town | collected 2014-04-04 ... | reverse complement strand
TGCCGGTGAGCTTCGACTTCGACATCTTCTCGCCGCCGACGAGCAGCCAGCCGTGCGCGAACACGCCGCGCGGAACCTCGAGACCCGCCGCGAGCAGCATCGCCGGCCAGATGACCGCGTGGAAGCGCAGGATGTCCTTGCCGACCACGTGGAACGCCGGCCACCGGCGCTCGAACTGGGTCTCGTCGGCGCCGTAGCCGACGGCGGTCGCGTAGTTCAGCAGCGCGTCGACCCACACGTAGATGACGTGGGTGTCGTCCCACGGCACCTTGATGCCCCAGTCGAACGCGGAGCGCGAGATCGACAGGTCCTTCAGGCCCGAGCGCACGAAGGAGATGACCTCGTTGCGCGCCGACTCGGGACGGATGAAGTCGGGGTTGTCCTTGTAGAGCTTCAGCAGGGGCTCGGTGAACTCGCTGAGCTTGAAGAAGTAGTTCTTCTCCTGCAGCAGCTCGAGCGGCTTGGAGTGGATCGCGCAGACCTTCAGACCCTCGAACGGACCGGTGCCGTCGACGATCTCGCTCTCGGGCTTGAACTCCTCGCAGCCCACGCAGTACAGCGCCTCGTACTCGCCGGCGTAGATGTAGCCGCGGTCGTAGATGGCCTGCACGAAACGCTTGACGCCCTCCTCATGCCGCTCCTGGGTGGTGCGGATGAAGTCGTCGTTCGAGACGTCCAGGGTCGTCAGCAGCGGGAACCACGCCTCGCCGACCAGCTTGTCGACCCACTCCTGCGGGGTGACGCCGTTGGCGGCCGCGGCGCGCAGCATCTTCTGCCCGTGCTCGTCGGTGCCCGTCAGCATCCAGGTGTCATCGCCCGCCTGGCGGTGCCAGCGGGCAAGGGTGTCCACCGCGACGGTCGTGTACCCGTGGCCGATGTGCGGCACATCGCTCGGGTAGTAGATCGGCGTCGTGATGTAGAAGGAGGAACCGGACGTCACCCATAGATTCTAGAAGGGCCGGATGCCCCTCCTCGCCGTTGTGACGGCCTCTTCAGCCGCGGCGCGCGAGGGCCGCTTGGTACAGGTCGCGGGAGGCGAGTCCCGTCTCGGCGGCGACGGCGGTCGCGGCATCCTTCAATCGGGTTCCCGCCCGGTCGAGCTCGACCACCCGCGCGACGGCGTCCTCGAGGGAGACGGAGACCGGCACCGCACCCGCGACCACCACGACGCACTCCCCGCGCACGCCCGCCTCCGCCCAGGCGGAGAGCTCGGCGAGGCCGCCGCGTACGACCTCCTCGTGCAGCTTCGTGAGCTCGCGGCACACGGCCGCGCGGCGGTCTCCGCCGAACGCCGCGCCCATGTCGGCGAGCGTCGCGGCCAGGCGGGTCGGCGCCTCGAAGAACACCATCGTGCGACGCTCGCCGGCGAGCGCGCCGAACGCCGACGCCCGCTCCCCGCTCTTTCGCGGCACGAAGCCTTCGAAGGTGAACCGATCGGTCGGGAGGCCGGCGAGCGCGAGGGCGGTGACGACGGCGGACGGACCGGGGATGACGGTGATCTCGACGCCCTGTGCGACGGCCTCGGCGACCACGGCGTAGCCCGGGTCACTCACTGTCGGCATACCCGCGTCGCTGAGCAGCACGACCTCTCGGGTCGCGGCGAGCGCCGCGACCTCGGCGGCCTTCTGCTTCTCGTTGTGGTCGTGCACCGCGATCAGCCGCGGGCGGTTCTCGATGCCGAGGCCGGCGAGCAGGCGCTGGGCGGTGCGGGTGTCCTCTGCGCAGATGACCTCGGCGGCCTCGAGCACTTCTCGCAGCCGCGTCGACGCGTCGCCGAGGTTGCCGATCGGAGTCGCCGCGAGCTTCAACACCGCCCCAGCATAGGCTGGTGCCCGTGAGCCGCACCGCGCCGCCCCTCCTCGAGAACGCACCCCTCTCCCGCTACGACCGGTGGGCGATGCGCGTGCGGGCCGATGCCGCCCTGCAGCGTCGGATCTCGTGGCTGGCGCCGCTGCTGGTGACCCTCCTCGCGGCCGTGCTGCGCTTCTGGAACCTGCAGAACCCGCACGCGATCGTCTTCGACGAGACCTACTACGTCAAGGACGCATGGAGCCAGTGGAACCTGGGCTACCCCGCCAACTGGCCCGCCAACGCGAACGGCGCGTTCGAGCAGGGCGTGACCGACGACTACGAGACGTCCGGCAGCTTCGTCGTGCATCCTCCGCTCGGCAAGTGGATCATCGGACTCGGCATGTGGATCTTCGGCCCGGCGTCGTCGTTCGGCTGGCGATTCTCGGTCGCGCTGCTCGGCACGGCCACCGTGCTGCTGGTCTACCTCGTCACGAAGGCGCTCACCCGGTCGGTGGCCGCGGCCACGATCGCGTCGCTGCTGATGGCGATCGACGGGCTCGCGATCGTGATGAGCCGGGTGGCGCTCCTCGACGGCATCCTCACGTTCTTCGTGATCCTCGCGTTCTGGTTCGTCCTCCTCGACCGCGCGTGGTGCGATCGCCGGTTGGGGGCCCGCGATCCCGACCGGCCGAGCGCGTGGGGCCGGCTGCTGTGGAACCGCCCGTGGCTGCTCGCGGCCGGTGCCGCAGCGGGCGCGGCGACGGCCGTGAAGTGGTCGGGGCTGTACGTCATCGCCGCGCTCGGTGTCTACGTGGTCATCTCCGACGCCGTCGCCCGGTGGCGTCTCGGCATCCGGATGTGGCACCTGGACGCCGTGCGGCAGGGGCTCTGGTCTGCGGTGCTGATGCTGCCTGTCGCCCTCGTCGTCTACGTCGTCTCGTGGACGGGGTGGCTCGTGACCGCCGGCGGCTACGACCGGCAGTACTCGGGCGCGCCGCCTGCGGGGCTCGCCGCCCTCCTGCCGCAGCCGCTGCAGAACCTGTGGGTCTACCACGGCGCGATGTACGGCTTCAACGTGAACCTGCACACCCCGCACAGCTATCAGAGCCCGGCCTGGGAGTGGCCGCTGCTCATCCGCCCCACCTCGATGTACTGGGAGCAGGGGGCGAACGGCGTGCAGGCGATCTCGAGCATCCCGAACCCGCTCATCTGGTGGGCGGGAATCGCCGCCGCGATCTATCTGCTGGTGCGGTTCGTTCGGAGACCGGATGCGGCGGCGGGCTTCGTGCTCGTCGGGATCATCGCGACGTATGTGCCGTGGCTGCTCTACCCCGACCGCACGATCTTCCAGTTCTACACGATCGTGATGCTGCCCTTCCTCGTCATCGCGGTCGCCCTGGCCGCGCGCGACATCGCGGGCGGTCCGGATGCCTCTCCCGCCCGGCGACGCTCGGGGCAGGGCGTGGTCCTCGTCTTCCTCGGGGTCGCCGTCGTGCTGTCGGCCTTCTGGTACCCGGTGTGGACGGCCATGCCGGTGCCCTACGACTTCTGGCGCCTGCACAACTGGATGCAGAGCTGGATCTGACCCGGCACGGATGAACCCGCGGGGCTCGACGCGGGTGGATCGGATGCCGCGGCGCGACCGTCAGGCGACGGCGCCGTCGGCCGCGTCGTCTTCGCGGAGCGAGAGCACCTCGTCGGCACCGTTCTCCACGGCGACGGGGATGGCGACAGGGCGCCCGCCCGTGAACGCGTCGTGCTCGCGCGCCAGAACGGCCTCGATCTCGGTGCGGGACCTCGCCGGGTGGCGGGCGAGGAGTCGATCGACGCTGCCCGCGTAGGAGGTGAGCTCGTAACCGTCCACGACGAACGGCAGCTCGGAATCGGGGGTCACGCTGTCATCCTCCCAGCCCGCCTGTCGCGGGTCGAATGTCCGTCGGGTAGGAAACTGGATTGGCTACACGCCTCGTGAACGACCCGCGGGCCGCGTTCTCAGCGTCGGGCGCCCGCGTGGGCTCCCGGCTGCACCTGATCGACCGCCGCCTGCAGGCGGGCGAGCGTGTCGAGCACCACGAGGGTGTCGTCGGGGCTGAGGTCGATGACCGCGTCGAGCATGCGGTCGTGCATGTCACCGAGGGTGCGACGCACCTCGTCGTCGCTCTCCGCGGTCGGCACGACGTAGATGCTGCGGCGATCACTCTCATGGCGTTCCCGCCGCACATGGTTCGAGCGCTCGAGTCGGTCGATGATCGCGGTGACCGCGGCGGTCGAGGTGCCGAGGTAGCGGGACAGCTCACCGGGCGAGACCGAACGACCCTCCTGCTGGGCCTTGAGCAGGTAGCGCAGCACGAGCAGGTCGTTCTCGCCCATCGACATCGCGTCGCGCGTGCGACGACGCATGGCGACCTCGGCGGCGCGGTAGAGACGGAACGCCTGCAGCAGGTGGACGGCCCGCGCGCGACGCGCGTCCTCCGTGTCGGCGTACCAGTACCCGCTGTCGTCGAACTCGCTGGAGGGCATGCTCCGATGATAGAGGCGAGGGATGCGTCTCACCCGGCGACGCGCATCTCGCGTGGCGCGTCGTCGTGCGGCGCGAGCTGGTTCATGGTGCGCAGGTGCTTGCGCTCGAGGTACGACGCCGCCTCGGCCTCCGGCATCACCGTCAGAGTGCCGGTCGAGTCCTCGCTCTCGCCCATCGCCTGGATCCAGAGCCGGTTGAGGGAGGGCATCCTGCTGCCGGCCGCGATGAACTGCAGCGGGATGGCCGGCGACACCCAGAGATTGCGCCGAGATCCGAGGCCGGGTTCATCCACCGGCATGCTCACCATGAACGATTCCCCACGTCTCAGACGGGTGGCGACGGCGAGTCGCAGGTGCTCGAGGGTGCGGTCGTCGACCTGGATGCCGCCCCCGTTGCCGTAGAACATGGTGCCCATGAGTCATCCTTTCGTTCGCTGGCTGAGTATCTCACTAGATTAGCTAAATCAGCAAACCATCGCGGGTAGACTGCTCCGCGAGGAGGCGGCGACGTGAGCGCGTACACGACGGACCCCGAGCGACTGCTGCGCTCGCTCGCGGGTATGCAGCGCGCACTCGGCGACGCGGAGCGCGACGTGCGGCGGCGCCTCGGGCTCGGCGGCCGCGACCTCGATCTCGTGCGGCTGCTGCTCGACGCGGAGGAGGTGCGGCACGCTGTCACCCCGAGCGAGGTGGCCCGCACCCTCGACGCATCGAGCGCGGCAGCGACGGCCATCATCGACCGGCTCGAGAACACCGGGCTGCTCCGCCGCGCGGCGCATCCGAGCGACCGGCGCAGCATCGTGCTGGAACCCACCATTCCCGCCGACTCTCCCGTGCGAAAGGTGTTGCGCGCCGCGCACGAGCACCAGCTCGAGGCCGCGGCCAGCCTCTCGGACGTCGAGCGCGACGCCCTCGCCCGCGCACTCGACGGCTTCGTCGCTGCACTGAACGAAGGCGTGGTCGACGACGACGACCCCGCCGGCGGCGGGCGTCCCCGCCGGTAGGATGTGACGGCCATGCCCCCCGCGCAGCCCGTCATCGTCTACCCGGCCGAGCTGCCCGTCAGCGCCGCGCGGGACGAGATCGCAACAGCGATCCGCGACCACCAGGTCGTCATCGTCGCGGGCGCGACCGGTTCCGGCAAGACCACCCAGCTGCCGAAGATCTGCCTCGAGCTCGGCCGCGAGAGCATCGCCCACACGCAGCCCCGCCGGCTCGCGGCGCGGACGATCGCCGAACGCATCGCGCAGGAGCTGCGGGTCGAGGTCGGCGGTCTCGTCGGATACAAGGTGCGCTTCACCGACCAGGTGACCGATGACACCCGCATCGCGCTCGTCACCGACGGCATCCTGCTCAACGAGATCCACCGCGACCGGCTGCTGCGCCGCTACGACACGATCATCATCGACGAGGCGCACGAGCGCTCGCTCAACATCGACTTCCTGCTCGGCTACCTGCGGCGCATCCTCCCGCAGCGTCCCGACCTGAAGGTCATCGTGACGTCGGCGACGATCGACCCCGAGAGCTTCGCGCGTCATTTCTCGGATGCCACGGGCTCCCCCGCGCCCGTCATCGAGGTGTCCGGCCGCACCTACCCGGTCGAGGTGCGGTACCGCCCTCTCGTCGCGGAACTCCCCGACGATGCGGACGATGCCGACGACGAGGATGCGGCCTCTCCCCCCGGCGACGCCGACGAGGTGTCCGCGATCGTGGCGGCACTGCGCGAGCTCGATGCCGAGCCCCGCGGCGACGTGCTCGTGTTCCTCCCCGGCGAGGCGGAGATCCGCGATGCGGCCGATGCCGTGCGCGCCGCCTTCGCGAGCGACCGCTCGCCGACCGAGGTGCTGCCGCTGTACGGGCGTCTGTCGGCGGCGGAGCAGCACCGGGTGTTCGAGCCGTCGACCGTCGCAGGACTCCGACGCCGCGTCATCCTCTCGACCAACGTCGCCGAGACGAGCCTCACCGTTCCGGGCATCCGCTACGTCGTCGACACCGGCACCGCCCGCATCTCGCGCTACAGCGCCCGCTCGAAGGTGCAGCGGCTGCCGATCGAGGCGATCTCGCAGGCGTCGGCGCAGCAGCGCTCGGGCCGCGCGGGCCGCACGGCGCCGGGCGTCGCCATCCGGCTCTACGCGGAGGCCGACTTCGACCGTCGGCCCGAGTTCACCGAACCCGAGGTGCTGCGCACCTCGCTCGCGTCGGTCGTGCTGCAGATGCTGGCGCTCGGCTTCGGCGACATCGCCGAGTTCCCGTTCCTCACCCCGCCGGACTCCCGCGGGGTCACGGCGGCGGTCGACCTGCTCGTCGAGCTCGGTGCCGTGACCCGGTCCCGCGACGGCATCCGTCTCACGAAGGTCGGCACCCGGCTCTCCCGCCTCCCGATCGACCCGCGCTTCGCCCGCATGCTCATCGAGGCGGAGCGCACCGGCGTCGTCGCCGACGTGCTGCCGATCGTCGCGGGCCTGTCGATCCAGGATGTCCGCGAACGCCCCGAGGAGCGCCGCGAGGAGGCAGACCGGCAGCACGCCCGCTTCACCGACCCGACGAGCGACTTCCTCACGCTCCTGAACCTCTGGCGCCACCTGCGGGCCCAGCAGTCCGCGCTCGGCTCGAGCGCGTTCCGCCGCGCGTGCCGGGCCGAGTTCCTGAACTACGTGCGGGTGCGCGAGTGGTTCGACGTGCACCGGCAGCTGAGCGCGCAGATCGGCGGGACGCACAGGACGACGGATGCCGCGGCCGACCCGGTGGCTGTGCACACGGCCATCCTCGCGGGGCTCCTGTCCCACATCGGCATCCGCGACGACCGGCTCGCCGGCTCCGCACCGCCGAAGGGACGCCGCCCGGCGGCCGAGTACCGCGGGGCGCGGGGGGCGCGCTTCGCGATCTTCCCCGGCTCGGGCGTGAGGGCCAAGGCTCCCGACGCGGTCATGGCGGCCGAGCTGGTCGAGACGAGCAGGCTGTACGCCCGCACGGCCGCGGCGATCGATCCCGCCTGGGCGGAGGCCCTCGCGGGCGACCTCGCGAAACGTCAGCTCAGCGACCCGCACTGGTCGAAGGACGCCGGCGCCGCCGTCGCAGCCGAGAAGGTGACGCTGTTCGGGGTCGAGATCATCCCGCGCCGCCGGGTGCAGCTGGCCCGGTTCGATCGGGACCTCGCCCGGGAGCTCTTCGTGCGGCACGCGCTCGTCGAGGAGGACTGGGACCCGACACGCCTGGGCAAGACGCTCACCGCCTTCGCTCGACGCAACCTCGACCTGCGACGCCGACTCGAGAAGGTCGAAGAGCGCGAGCGTCGACGCGACATCCTCGCCGGCGACGAGGCGGTGTTCGCGTTCTACGACGCCCGCATCCCGCGCGACGTGTTCGACCTGCGCTCGTTCGAGACGTGGTGGAAGGATGCCGCGTCCCGCACGCCGCACCTGCTCGACCTGCGCGAGGACGACCTGCTCGACGGGTCGGGCACGGCCGCCGCCGGCGACTTCCCCGCGCGGTGGACGCAGGGCGACCAGGTGCTGCAGCTCGCCTACCGCTTCGAGCCGGGGGCTCCCGACGACGGCGTGACGGCGATCGTGCCACTCGCCCTGCTCGCCTCGCTCCAGCCCGCGGGCTTCGACTGGCAGGTGCCCGGGATGCGCGACGAGCTGATCGCGGCCCTCATCCGTGCCCTCCCCAAGGTCATCCGCCGCCACGTCGTGCCGGCCGCCGACTTCGCCGCGCGGTTCGCCGAGGAGATCGCCGCCGACGCCCCCGAACACCACGACGGACTCCCGGCGCGCTCCCTCGCCGAGGCGCTCGCCGACCGCATCCGACGCGTCGCCAGCCAGCCGGTGTCGGGCGCCGACTTCGAGCTCGACCGCGTGCCCGCCCACCTCGCCGTGTCGTTCCGCGTCGTCGACGATCGCGGCCGCGCGGTCGGCAGCGGACGCGACCTCGCCGACCTGCAGTCCCGCCTCGCCGACCGCGCGCGCTCCTCGGTCGCGCGATCCCTCGCGCGCGGGCCGCAGGCCGCGGCATCCGCACCCGTTCCCGGACCCCGCCAGACGGGGCCCGTCGCGGGCGGCTTCGTCGAACGCGCCGGTCTCACCGACTTCGACCTCGACGTCCTGCCCGAGCTCGTCGACAGCCGGGTCGCCGGTGGCACGGTGCGCGGCTACCCCGCGCTCGTCGATGAGGGCGAGAGCGTGGCGCTGCGCATCCAGGCGACCGCGGAGGCCGCCGCCCGCGCCACGCGTGACGGTGTGCGGCGCCTGCTGCTGCTCGCCGTGCCTTCCCCCGCCGCCTACGTGCTCGAGCACCTCACCGCCACCGAGAAGCTCGCCCTTGCCGCATCGCCCTACCCGAGCGCCCGGGCGCTCGTCGAGGATGCCCGCGGCGCCGTCGCCGACGCCGTGATCGCGCGGCACCCCGGCGGCATCCGCACCCGCGAGGCCTTCACCGCCGCGCGCGACGCGTTCTCGTCCGAGGTGACCGATGCGCTGTTCGCCGCCGTCTCGCTCACCGCGCGCATCCTGGTGCTCGCGCGCGACGTGGAGCGGGCGCTCAAGGCGCAGACGTCGATCACCCTCATCGCCCCGCTCGCCGATGTGCGCGGCCAGCTGGCCGGCCTCGTGCACCCCGGGTTCGTCTCGGCGACCGGCCTCGACCGTCTCGCCCACCTCCCCCGCTACCTCCAGGGGTCTCTCGACCGCCTCGCCGCCCTCGGCGACAATCCCGGCCGCGACCGGCAGCGCCAGACCGAGTTCGAGCGCGCGGCAACCGCATACGCCGAGGCGGGCGGGACGCTACCGCTGCCGCCCGGTGCGCCGGCCCCGCTCGTGCGGGCGCGGTGGCTGCTCGAGGAGCTGCGGGTGAGCCTGTTCGCCCAGCGCCTCGGCACGGCCGAGTCGGTCTCTCTCCCGCGCATCGTCAAAGCCCTCGCCGGCGACTCCTGACACGCGCGGACACACGAAGGTGCGGCACAAAGATCGAGCCGCGACAATGAGCGCATGACGCTCCCCGAACGCTCGCTCGCGACGGCCCAGGTGCAGGCGGGCTACGACCCGCGCACCGAGGTGCACACCGCCGTGCCGCCGATCTACCAGTCCGCCGCGTTCGCGTTCTCCTCGCTCGCCGAAGCGCGTGACCTGTTTGCACTGCGCAAGAACGGCGACATCTACTCGCGCGCTGCAAACCCCACCGTGCTCGTGCTCGAGGAGCGCATCGCAGCTCTCGAGGGCGGCATCGCTGCCGCAGGCGTCGCCTCGGGACAGGCCGCGGTCGCTCTCTCCCTCCTCGCCCTCGTGCACCAGGGACAGCACATCGTCGCCGCCAGCCAGCTCTACGGCGGCACCGTCGACCTGCTGCACGACACGTTCCCCGACTGGGGCATCGAGGTGACGTTCGTCGACCAGGACGACATCGACGCCTGGCGCGCGGCCATCCGTCCGACGACGCGCGTGCTGTTCGCGGAGTCGGTCGCGAACCCCCTCGCCCAGGTGCTGCGGGTGAGCGAGGTCGCCGAGGTCGCCCACGCGGCGGGGCTTCCGCTCGTGATCGACAACACCGTGGCGACCCCGGCCCTGCAGCGCCCGAAGGAATTCGGCGCCGACATCGTCGTGCACTCGGCGACGAAGTTCCTCGGCGGTCACGGCTCGACCCTCGGCGGCGTGATCGTCGACCTCGGCACGTTCGACTTCACGGCGCACCCCGAGCGCTGGCCGCAGCTGACCGCGCCCTACGCGGGCACCGGCGGCGACAGCCTCGTCGAACGGTTCGGCGAGCGGGGGTCGCCTTTCATCGCACTGATCAAGACGAAGTACGTGCACGACCTCGGTCCGACGCTGTCGGCGGCGAGCGCGTTCCAGCTGCTGCAGGGCGTCGAGACCCTCGACCTGAGGCTCGGCCGGCACAGCGAGAGCGCCGAGAAGGTCGCGTCCGCCCTCGCCGACCACCCACGCATCGCGAAGGTGCACCATCCATCGCTCCCCGACAGCCCGTGGCACGCGGCGGCCCTCGCGTACCTTCCGCGGGGTGCGGCATCCGTGTTCTCCGTCGACCTCGTCTCGACCGGGGACGCCGACGGCGACTTCGCCCTCGTCGAGCAGTTCGTCGAGCGGCTGCGGCTGCTGCGGCTCGTCGCGAACATCGGCGACGCGCGCAGCATGGTCGCCCACCCGGCGTCCATGACCCACAGCCACCTGACGCCCGATCAGCGAGCCGCGGCGGGCATCTCCGAGACCACCGTGCGACTGTCGATCGGCCTCGAGGATCCCGACGAGATCATCGCCGACCTGGTGCAGGCGCTCGGCTGAGACCCGACCGCCGCGGCGACCCGGGCCCGGCCGGGCGGCCGCGCAGCCTCCGGTGCGATCCCGCCGCCGGCTTCGACGTCAGCTCGCGCGCAGCAGGTCGCGGTAGAACTCGATCCCGCGCAGCCAGACCTGCACGCGGATGCGCTCGTCGGGAGCGTGCAGGCAGTCGCGCTCCGCGCGCGTCAGGTGGAACGGCGTGAACCGGTAGACGTGCTCGCTGATCGCGGTGAAGAACCGCGAGTCGCTCGCCCCCAACTGCACGTACGGGGTCGCCAGCACGTCGTCACCGAGAGCCGACCGGACGGCGGCCGAGAGACGCTGCCACGGCTCACCGCGCCACGGCGAGACCGGCGACGGGTTCGACGCGCGGAACACCTCGACCTCGACCCGGTCGTCGCGCACGGCGCGCCGCACGTGCCGGGTGACTCCCTCGACCGTGTCGCCCGGGAGAAGGCGGATGTTGACGACCGCTCTGGCGCGCGTGGCGAGCACGTTCTCGCCCGTCGCCCCGCTCAGCTCGGTGACGACGGCCGTGGTGCGAACCAGCGCGTTCGTCTCGGGGCCGAGGAGTGCCAGCGCCCGGGAAAGCACGGGCCCCGTCCACCCGAGCGAGCGGAACACGGCGGCGAGCGCCGGCGGCGCCGCCTGCGCGGCCGTGGCGAACATCGCGCGCACGGGCGGGGTGATGCGAGTGCGGAACGGGGTTCGGCGCAGACGATCGATCGCGCGCGCGAGCCGAGCGGTCGCGGGCATCCGCGTCGGTGTGGAGGCGTGCCCGCCGGCCTCGGCGACGGTGAGCGTGAGGGTCATGACGCCGCGCTCGGCGACGCCGATCATCGCGGTCGGCCGCGTGACGCCCGGCAGCACGCCCTCGACGACGGCGCCGCCCTCGTCGAGCACCAGGCCGGGCCGCACGCCGCGTTCGTCGAGCACGGCGACGATCGCGCCGGCGCCGTCGCCCGCGGTCTCCTCGTTGTGCCCGAAGGCGAGGTAGACGTCTCGCGCGGGCGAGAATCCGTCGGCAAGCAGGGCCTCGACGGCCTCGAGGATCGCGACCAGCGCCCCCTTGTCGTCGATCGCGCCACGCGCACGGATCGTCTCGTCCTCGCCCTCGCCGAACACCGTCGGAGAGAAGGGCGGGGTCGTCCACTCGGCGGGGTCTGCGGGCACGACGTCCTGGTGCGCCATGAGAACGAGCGGGGCGCCGGAGCTGAGTCCCGGCCAGCGGATCAGCAGCGCGTGGCCGGCGACCAGCTCCACCTCGAGTCGTTCGTGCACGAGAGGGTAGAGCTTGACGAGTGCGGAGCGGAACGTCGCGAAGACCCCCCAGTCGACGTTCTCCTCGTCGACCGACGACACGGTCGGGATGCGCAGCAGCTCGATGAACCTGTCGATCGCAGTGGTCACCCCCCGAGCCTACGACCGCGCGCCAGAGGATGCCGCAGGGCTACGCTCGACGCATGAGCGGGCTTCGATGGGGCATCCTCGCGACCGGTGGGATCGCGACATCCTTCACCTCCGACCTTCGGCACGCGGGCCTGGACGTCGCGGCTGTGGGCTCGCGCTCGGCCGAGTCGTCGGCGCGGTTCGCCGAGCGGTTCGAGATCCCGCGGGCGCACGGGTCTTATGAGGAGCTGGTCGCAGACCCGGACGTCGACATCGTCTATGTCGCGACGCCGCATCCGCTGCACGCCGAGAACGCCCTCGCGGCGATCGCGCACGGCAAGCACGTGCTGGTGGAGAAGGCGTTCACCCAGGATGCCGCGCAGGCGGCGGCCGTGCGCGACGCGGCGCGCTCGGCGGGCGTGCTCGCGATGGAAGCCATGTGGACCCGCTATCTGCCCCACATGGCCTGGGTGCGCGAGCTCGTGCGCGGCGGCCGGCTGGGTGAGGTGCGCACGGTGACGGCCGACCACACGCAGTCGCTGCCGACCGATCCGTCGCACCGCATCAACGCGCTCGCGCTCGGCGGGGGCGCCCTGCTCGACCTCGGCATCTACCCGATCTCGTTCGCGTGGGATCTGCTGGGCGCACCGGAATCCCTCGTCGCCCGCGGACGCCTCGGCGAGACGGGCGCCGACACCGAGGTCGCCACGATCTCGACCCACGCCGGCGGCGCGATCGCGACGACGCTGTCGTCGTCGCGGGCCGCCGGCCCGAACGTCGCGCACGTCATCGGCACCGATGCCCGCATCGACATCGACCACGTCTGGTACACGCCGACGACCGCGCGCCTCACCCTCCCCGACGGAACGGTCGCCGAGACGTGGGAGAACCGCGTCACGGGGCGCGGCATGCAGTACCAGGCACTGGCCGCCGAGCGCATCATCGCGGACGGCGGGCGCGACAGCGATCTGCTGCCGATCGACGAGACGGTGGCGATCATGGCGGCGCTCGATGACATCCGCTCGCAGCTCGGCGTGAGCTACCCCGGGGAGAGCTGATGCCCGACTCCACGACGCCCCGCGTGGCGGTGTACCTCGACTTCGACAACATCGTCATCAGCTGGTACGACCGGGTGCACGGCCGCGGCTCGTACAGCCGCGACCGCACCCGCATCGCCGAGGGCACGGGCGACACCGAGGTCGCCGAACGTCTCGCCGCCGCCACCGTCGACATCGGCGCGATCATCGACTATGCGACGTCCTTCGGCACGCTGGTGCTCGTGCGCGCCTACGCCGACTGGTCCGCCCCGGTGAACGCCGAGTATCGCTCGCAGCTCGTCGCGCGCGCGGTCGATCTCGTGCAGCTGTTCCCCGCGGCCGCCTACGGCAAGAACGGCGCCGACATCCGGCTCGCGGTCGACGCCGTCGAGGACATGTTCCGCCTGCCCGACCTCACCCACGTCGTGATCGCGGCGGGCGACTCGGACTATGTGCCGCTCGCGCAGCGCTGCAAGCGCCTGGGACGCTTCGTGGTCGGCGTCGGGGTGGCGGGATCGACCGCGAAGTCTCTGGCCGCCGCGTGCGACCGCTTCGACTCGTACGACTCGCTTCCGGGGGTCGCGGCTCCCGAGCAGAAGAAGGATGCCGCTCCCTCACGCCCGCGCGCCCGCAAGCGCCAGGTCGACCCGGCCGCCGAGCTGCTCGAACGCGCGCTGCGCCTCGAGAACGACAAGGACCCGTCGCAGTGGCAGCACGCGTCGGCCGTGAAGGCGCTGCTGCTGCGCCTCGACCCGTCGTTCAGCGAGAAGGCGCTCGGACACCGCAGCTTCAGCGAGTTCGTGTTGGCGCATCCGGAGATCGCGGAACTCGACGAGACCGACAACATCGTGCGTATCCGGTTGGTCGACGCGAAGCGCTGATCCGCCCCCGAGCGCCGGCCGCTCGGCCGATGGGTGCGGCGCCCCCGTTCACCCGCGGCGCGTCGCCCACAGCGCCCAGACCACGAGGACCGGCTGGAAGAGAAGTCGGATGAACCGCTTCGCGTCGGTGTCGAGCCCGAACGCGCTGCGCTGGTTGGCGAACTGGGCGAGGTTGCCGGGGAACACGGCCACGAAGAAGGCGGCGAGCACCGCGCCCACGAGTCCGCGTCGGCGCCGGGCCGCGAGCACGGCGGTGCCGAGGGCGATCTCGACCACGCCCGATGCGAGCACGATCTGATCCTCGTCGAGCGGAGACAGCTCGGCGATCGTCTCGGGCACCTGGGCTCGGAAGTCCGACCGCAGGAACGTGAGGTGGGAGACGCCGGCGACGACCATCGCGACGCCGAGGAGCCATCGGGCTGCAACGCGCATGACCCCATTCCACTGCGGCGAGCGGCCGATGTCGAGGGGTCGATGAGAGAACTCTCATCCAGGGGACGGCGACACGCGGCATCCGGTCTTGAAACCTGAATTGACTTTCAGGTAACTTCGGGCCGCGACATCCGTCGCACCTGCGCCTACAAGGAGGTATCAGCGCATGGCATCTGCCGCATCCCCCGCAGAACCGAAGACCAGCGGACTACGCAAGGTCGTCACCGCATCGATGGCGGGCACCGTCGCCGAGTGGTACGAGTTCTTCCTCTACGCCACCGCCGCGACGATCGTGTTCAACGTCGTCATGTTCCCGCCGTCGAACGACCCGTACGCGGGCATCATCTCCGCCTTCGTGACCTACGCGATCGGCTTCATCGCCCGCCCTCTCGGCGGCATCGTCTTCGGACACTTCGGCGACAAGTACGGCCGCAAGAAGCTGCTGCAGCTCGCGATCATCCTCGTCGGCGTCACGACGTTCCTGATGGGATGCCTCCCCACCTTCGAGCAGGTCGGCTACCTCGCTCCCGCGCTGCTGGTGATCCTGCGATTCCTGCAGGGCTTCGCCGTCGGCGGCGAATGGGGCGGCGGCGTGCTGCTCGTCGCCGAGCACTCCCCCGACCGTCGCCGCGGCTTCTGGGCGTCGTTCCCCCAGGCGGCCGTGCCGATCGGCAATCTGCTCGCCACGATCGTGCTGCTGGTGCTCAGCCGCACGCTCACGCCCGAGGCGTTCCTCGGCTGGGGCTGGCGCGTCTCGTTCTGGCTGTCGGTCGTGATCGTCGCGATCGGGTACTACGTGCGCACCCGCGTCGACGACGCTCCCATCTTCGTGCAGGCGCGTGAGGCGGCAGCGGCCGATGACACGCGATACGGCGTGTTCGAGGTGCTGCGTCGGTACCCCCGTGGCGTCCTGACCGCGATGGGCCTGCGCTTCGCGGAGAACATCATGTACTACCTCGTCGTGACCTTCTCGATCACCTACCTCAAGGTGGCGCTCGGCATGGACACGGCCGAGATCCTCACCCTGCTGGTCGTCGCCCACATCGTGCACACGATCGTCATCCCGATCGTGGGAGGACTGTCGGATCGCATCGGCCGCAAGCCCGTCTACGCGATCGGCGCCGTGTTCGCGATCGCGTGGGGATTCATCGCGTTCCCGATGTTCGACACGCGCGACCCGTTCGTCATCGTGCTCGCGATCTGCCTCGGTCTCGTCATCCACTCGTTCATGTACGCCCCGCAGCCCGCGATCATGGCGGAGCTCTTCCCCACGCGCATGCGCTACTCGGGGGTGTCGCTCGGCTACCAGGTCACCTCGATCGTCGCGGGGTCGCTCGCACCGATCATCGCGACCGCGCTGCTGACGTCGTTCGGCTCGCCCCTGCCGGTGGCGATCTACCTCGGTATCGCCGCGATCGTGACGCTCGTGACCGTGCTCACGATGCGGGAGACCCGCGGCACCTCGCTCCACGAGCTCGACCGCATCGACGCTGCGCGGCGGGCGGCGGCACCCGCGGCGGGCGCGCGGGTCTGAGAACGGGGTGAGGGGGCGGATGCCGCGGCATCCGCCCCCTCACCCCGTCACGCGTCTGCCAGCCATCGCCCCGCGCGATCGATGAGCGCCGCGAACTCATGGGGAGCGTCGGTCGGGGTGATCGCACGCAGCACCACCTCGTCCAGCGCCTCGCGATAGGCCCTCACCCGCCCCGGCGCATCGGCCGAGTCGGGTGCGAGGACGGTGTCGTGGGCGCGGAACCCGAGCCGGGCGAAGTTCTCGGCGTATCCCGGCGCCTGGTCGTACCGGGATGCCTCGTCGTCGAGCCGGGCGCGGGCGGCCGGCTCGAGCGCCCACCGCACGTAGAGCGCGACGTGCGCGTCGGGCGCGATCTCGTGCAGCGCAGCGGTCTGATCCGCCGCGGCTCGTGGCGTGAGCCAGTTGAGCAGCACGCCGTCGGAGGCGGTCACGGCGAGCCGCCGCATCCGTGGTCCCAGCGCGCCGACGAGCACGGGCACCCCGGCTTCGCGCAACTCGCCGATCGCCGCGGCGACCTGCGCGAGCGCACCCTCGCGCAGGCGTCCCGAGCCGATCCCCACCGTGAGGCGGCCGGAGGCACCGGCGATCTGCGTCGCCCGCTCGGCAAGGCCGCGAGCGGGAACCCGGTCGATGGGCACGACGCCGGTCGCGAGCCCGATGCTGCTCGTGCGCTCGGCGGCCGCAGCCAGGCCCGCCAGCGCGTCGCCGCCGGGGGTGTCGTTCACCCAGAGGCGCGCGAAGCCGGCGGCTTCCGCGCGCACCGCGATGTCCGCGATGCGCGCAGCGCCAAGGGCACCTGCGACGCCCAGGGAGAGGTCTCCATGTCGAGTCGTCATGGGGGAAGCTTGCCTCACGCCGGTCACGGCGCGGGCCGTGCGCCCGATATCCTGTCGGAAGTCCCATCCCCCCGAAGGAGACCCATGTTCATCGTGGCGCTGCTGCTGTTCCTGCTCGGCATGTTCTGCTTCGGTATCGCGTTCGCGGTGCCGGGCCTGCAGGCCATCATCTTCTTCGGTGGCATCCTGCTGGTGTCGGCAGCGATCGCACTCCCGATCCACGCCCGCGCCAAGTAGGCCCAGCGCGGGTCTTCCGGCCGGCTCAGGCGCTCCGCCCGACGCGCCGCCGGCTCGCCCGGCTCAGGCGCTTCGCCCGACTCAGGCCTTTCCGCCGGGCGGGCCGACGATCAGCAGCCCCGTGAAGATAACGACGACCGCCACCACGAGCAGAGCCGCAAGAAGTCCGGGGCGACGAAGCATCGCACGCATGAGGCGGTCGTGCCACCGCTCGTCGCGCGGGTCGCTCCCCGCGTGCAGCCGCCAGTCCCCCGCGAGCGCGCCGGTGCGGTGCAGCCACCAGATCTCCGCCGGGATGGTCGCGTAGGGGATCACCGCGCTCCCGATCGCCACGACGGCGCGCAGCGGATGCCAGCGCTGGTTCTTCGCAACGAGAACGGCGGTCGCGCCATACGCCAGGAAGACGAAGCCGTGCACGCCGCCGGCGACCGTCACCGCGACCGCGACCCCCGTGGTCGCCCGCACGATCAGGGCGGTGATCAGAAGCGTCCAGGTGATCGCCTCGGCGATCGCAAGCACGCGGAACAGTGCGGACGGGGTGCGGAACACGGGTCCTCCAGCAGAGATCGGATGCCGCGGCTCCCGCGACATCCTTCAGTCTATCTGAAGGGCTTCAGGAACCCTGAAGGATCCCTGCGAACGGCTCCTCGTGCAGCCCCTGCAGCGCGTCCGTCAACGCCGGCAACGCCGCCGCGAAGTCGCGGTCGAGGCGGGCGAGGCGGGCATCGGCCTCATCGAGGGCCGCGTCACCCTTCTCCGTGACGCGCAGATCGGACGCCGAGCCGGCATGAGCCGTGCCGTCGGCGACCATGCCGTCATCGGCGAGCGCGCGGACGGCAGTGTGGGCGGTCTGCACCGTGATCTGGGAGCGGCGGGCCAGCTCACTGAACGAGATGCCCGGCGTCGCCCGGATGTGCGCCAGCAGACCGTACTTCCGCGTGGTGAGACCCAGGTCCTTCAGCGCCGCGCCGAGCTGCCCGTCCCAGATCGACGACATCGTCAACAGGGAGATCACCGGGCTGAAGGGGGGGCGTTCAGACATGACAGCCATGCTAGACCGGCCCGCGGCCCGTGGCACGGTGCCCCGCGGGCAGACGGAAGTCGCCACTCTCCCCATGCGCGATCCGTGCACCCATGGAACACTCGGCCTCGTCACCCCCGTCACCACACGCATGAGGAGTCCCGATGTCACCCCGTTATCTCGTCCTCCCCGCCACCGTCGCCGTGGCGTTCGCCCTCGCCGGCTGCGGACAGGTGTCCGCGCTCGTCCAGCAGGGAGCCGCCGTCGCCAGCCAGGCTGCGGGAGTCGCCAGCGCCGCCGCATCCGCCGCCGCCGATGCGGGCGTCAACGTCTCCACCAGCGGCTCTCTGCCCTCCGGGTGGCCGAGCGACATCCCCGCACCCGAGGGCAAGATCACGACCTCGGTCTCCGTCAACGGCGGCTACTCGATCATCGTGCAGACGTCGAGCGAAGCCGCGATCACCAGCGCCGTAGACAAGCTGAAGTCCGCCGGCTACTCACTCGACGGCGACTTCTCCTCCGACGGCAATCACGTGCAGCACCTCGCCTCATCGCAGTGGAGCGTCGTGATCACGTGGGGTCCGGACCCCTCGACGAGCGGAGCGTTCGTGGCGAACTACGTGGTCGCGAAGGCGTCATCCTGAGTGCCTCCGCCGACGGCGAGGGCCCCACGAGTGTCACACTCGCGGGGCCCTCGCCGTTCGGACGGGATCAGAAGTCCCAGTCGTCGTCCTCGGTCGCGACAGCCTTGCCGATGACATACGACGAGCCCGAGCCGGAGAAGAAGTCGTGGTTCTCGTCGGCGTTGGGCGACAGTGCCGAGAGGATCGCCGGGCTGACGTTGGTCACCGTCGAGGGGAACATGGCCTCGTAGCCGAGGTTCATGAGCGCCTTGTTGGCGTTGTAGTGCAGGAACTTCTTGACGTCCTCGGTGAGACCGACGCCGTCGTAGAGGTCCTGCGTGTACTGCACCTCGTTGTCGTAAAGCTCGTACAGCAGCGAGAAGGTGTAGTCCTTCAGCTCCTGACGGGTTGCCTCGTCCACCTTCTCGAGTCCCCGCTGGAACTTGTAGCCGATGTAGTAGCCGTGCACGGCCTCGTCGCGGATGATGAGGCGGATCATGTCGGCGGTGTTGGTGAGCTTCGCGCGGCTCGACCAGTGCATCGGCAGGTAGAAGCCCGAATAGAAGAGGAACGACTCGAGCAGCGTCGAGGCCACCTTGCGCTTGAGGGGTTCGTCGCCGCGGTAGTAGTCCATGACGATCTGAGCCTTGCGCTGCAGGTTCTCGTTCTCGATCGACCAGCGGAACGCCTCGTCGATCTCCTTCGTGGAGCACAGCGTCGAGAAGATCGACGAGTAGCTCTTGGCGTGCACCGACTCCATGAACGCGATGTTCGTGTAGACGGCCTCCTCGTGCGGGGTCAGCGCGTCGGGGATGAGCGAGACCGCACCCACCGTGCCCTGGATCGTGTCGAGCAGGGTGAGGCCGGTGAACACCCGCATCGTGAGCTGCTGCTCTTCCGGGGTCAGCGTCGCCCACGACTGCACGTCATTGGAGAGCGGCACCTTCTCGGGCAGCCAGAAGTTGCCCGTGAGGCGGTTCCACACCTCCACGTCCTTGTCGTCCTCGATGCGGTTCCAGTTGATGGCCTGGACCTTGTTCAGGAGCTGGAGCTTCTCGCTCATCGTCCGTTCTTCCTCGTCTTCTCGTCGCGGGGGCTCACAGCGTGCAGCTGACGCAGCCCTCGACCTCGGTGCCCTCGAGGGCCATCTGGCGCAGACGGATGTAGTAGATGGTCTTGATGCCCTTCTTCCACGCGTAGATCTGCGCCTTGTTGATGTCGCGCGTGGTGGCGGTGTCCTTGAAGAACAGCGTCAGCGAGAGCCCCTGGTCGACGTGCTGCGTGGCGGCGGCGTACGTGTCGATGACCTTCTCGTAGCCGATCTCGTAGGCGTCCTGGTAGTACTCGAGGTTCTCGTTCGACATGAAGGGTGCCGGGTAGTAGACGCGCCCGAGCTTGCCCTCCTTGCGGATCTCGATCTTCGAGGCGATCGGGTGGATCGACGACGTCGAGTTGTTGATGTACGAGATCGATCCGGTCGGCGGCACGGCCTGCAGGTTCTGGTTGTAGATGCCGTGCTGCTGCACCGAGGCCTTCAGCTCGCGCCAGTCGTCCTGCGTCGGGATGTGGTGGCCGTCGAACAGCTCGACGACGCGAGCCGTCTGCGGCGCCCACTCCTGGTCGATGTACTTGTCGAAGAACTCGCCCGACGCATAGGTCGAGTCGGCGAAGCCCTCGAACGTCTGACCGCGCTCGATCGCGATGCGGTTGGACGCCCGCAGTGCGTGGAAGAGCACGGTGTAGAAGTAGATGTTCGTGAAGTCGAGACCCTCGGGCGAGCCGTAGTGGATGTGCTCGCGGGCGAGGAAGCCGTGCAGGTTCATCTGGCCGAGGCCGATCGCGTGCGACCGGTCGTTGCCGTCCTCGATCGAGCGCACTGAACGGATGTGGCTCTGGTCGCTGACCGCGGTGAGGCCGCGGATCGAGGTCTCGACCGTGCGGGCGAGGTCGCCGCCGTCCATCGCGAGCGCGATGTTGAGCGAACCTAGGTTGCACGAGATGTCCTTGCCGACCTGGGCGTAGGAGAGGTCCTCGTTGTAGGTCGTGGGGGTGTTGACCTGCAGGATCTCGCTGCACAGGTTCGACATGTTGATCCGGCCCTTGATGGGGTTGGCCCGGTTCACCGTGTCCTCGAACATGATGTAGGGGTAGCCCGACTCGAACTGGATCTCCGCGAGGGTCTGGAAGAACTCGCGGGCGTTGATCTTCGACTTCTTGATACGCGGGTCGTCGACCATCTCGCGGTACTTGTCGCTGACCGAGATGTCACCGAACGGCACACCGTAGACGCGCTCGACGTCGTACGGCGAGAAGAGGTACATGTCCTCGTCGTTCTTGGCGAGCTCGAACGTGATGTCAGGCACGACGACACCGAGCGACAGCGTCTTGATGCGGATCTTCTCGTCGGCGTTCTCGCGCTTGGTGTCGAGGAACTTCATGATGTCGGGGTGGTGCGCCGAGAGGTACACGGCACCCGCACCCTGACGCGCACCCAGCTGGTTCGCGTAGCTGAAGCTGTCTTCGAGGAGCTTCATGACGGGGATGATGCCGCTGGACTGGTTCTCGATCTGCTTGATCGGGGCGCCGGCCTCGCGGATGTTCGACAGCAGCAGCGCGACGCCGCCACCGCGCTTGCTCAGCTGCAGCGCGGAGTTGATGCCGCGGGCGATCGACTCCATGTTGTCCTCGATGCGCAGCAGGAAGCACGAGACGAGCTCGCCGCGCTGGGCCTTGCCGGTGTTGAGGAAGGTCGGCGTGGCGGGCTGGAAGCGACCCGAGATGATCTCGTCCACGAGGTTGTTCGCCAGGTCCTGGTCGCCGTCGGCGAGTCCGAGGGCGGTCATGACGACACGGTCCTCGAAGCGCTCGAGGTAGCGCTTGCCGTCGAACGTCTTCAGCGTGTAGCTCGTGTAGTACTTGAACGCACCGAGGAAGGTGTCGAACCGGAACTTCTTGCCGTACGCGCGGTGGTGGATCTCCTCGACGAACGCGAACGGGTACTTGCCCAGCACCTCGGGCTCGTAGTACTCCTTCTCGACGAGGTAGTCGAGGCGCTCCTTGAGGGAGTGGAAGAACACCGTGTTCTGGTTCACGTGCTGCAGGAAGTACTCCCGCGCAGCGCGCTTGTCGGCGTCGAACTGGATCTTCCCGTCGGCGTCGTACAGGTTGAGCATCGCGTTCAGGGAGTGGTAATCCATCCCCTCGAACTTCGGCTCGGTCTTGAAGTGGGTCTCGGTCAGTGCTGTGTCCACCATCGTTCCAGTCCTTCGCTGATGCGCTCGACGTCTTCTGGCGTGCCGAAAAGCTCCAGCCGATACAGGTGCGGCACGTGGCACTTGCGGCTGATGATCTCGCCGGCGAGGCAGAACGACTCGCCGAAGTTGGTGTTGCCCGCGGAGATGACTCCGCGGATGTAGGAGCGGTTGTGGGCGTCGTTCAGGAAGCGGATGACCTGCTTCGGAACGGCGCCGTGTTCCTCGCCCCGGCCCTGGCCTCCCCCGTAGGTGGGGGTGACCAGGACGAAAGGCTCATCGACGCGGGGCGTCGGCTCGCCTGCTCTCAGGGGGATGCGGACGGACCGCCTGCCGAGCTTCTCGATGAAACGCGCCGTGTTGCCGGACACGCTCGAGAAGTAGACGAGCAGGGGCGCGGTGTCATCCGCGGCGGCTACCGCGCTGCTGCCATGGAGCGTCGCGGTCGCCATGACTCACGCCAGGCGGGACGCGAGCTCGTCGATCTTGTCGGGACGGAAGCCCGACCAGTGGCCCTCGTCGGTGACGACGACGGGAGCCTGGAGGTAGCCGAGCGCCTTGACCTGCTCGAGCGCCTCCGGGTCCTGCGAGAGGTCGTGAACCTCGTAGGCGATGCCCTTCGAGTCCAGCGCGCGGTAGGTCGCGGTGCACTGCACGCACGACGGCTTCGTGTAAACGGTGATGGCCATGTGAACCCTGTTCTCCCCTCAAATCCCCAGTAATCCAGCACCCACCGGCGCCGGGACCTCAATACTACATATGGGTGCCGACATTGGGGTCAACCACAAGGGGTAGTAGTTACAACCGTGTGATTTTCCACCGCACTCCCCACTCCGATCACAGGTTGTCCACCGATTCATCCACAGGCCGACGAGGTGTCCAGACCCTGAAGAACCGCTGAATTCCGGGCATCAGCAGGCTGTGAACGCCGACTGTCCACAGCGACGACCGTAGGCGGCACCTCCGACACTGGGGATGGATCCGACACGCCGTGTCGGCGTGTCGCGCATCGCGCCCGGCAGACCCTCCACGGCGGAGCACACCGCCCCGGCGGCGGCCACCCGGGGCGCCGAGAACGTCTGCCGCGGGCGATAGCGTGGAGGGGTGGCGGGATATCGGGAACTGGTGCGCACTCCGGGCGTGATCCGCATCATCGCCGCGCAGCTGACGGCGCGGTTCCCGAACGGCATGACGAGCCTCGCGATCCTCCTGCACATCGAACACGTGACCGGCTCCTACGGCGCCGCGGGCCTCGTGCTGGCCGCGACATCCATCGGTCAGGCGGTGTCGGGTCCGGTGACGAGCCGCTGGATGGGCATGTGGGGCATGCGCAAGGTCCTGACCCTCACCATGACGATCTGCGCGATCTGTCTCACGGTCATCGCGCTCGGCCAGATGGTGCTGCCCGCCTACGTCGCCCTCGGACTCATCACGGGTCTGTCGACGCCGCCGATCCAGTCGGCCGCCCGCACGATCTATCCGAAGCTCGTGACCTCACGTCAGCTCACCCCGCTCTACTCGCTCGACGCGTCGCTGCAGGAGATCATCTGGATCGTCGCCCCGGTGGCGATCACCCTCGTGGCGACGCAGGTCGGCACCGTGCCCGCGCTGCTGCTGATCGTCGTGATCCTCGTCGGCGGCGGATCGTGGTTCATCCTGTCGCCCGAAGTCGGGCGCGTGCGCATCCCGCGCAGCAAGCGCCGGTTCGGCAAGGTGCTCGCGCGTCCGACGGTGCTGCTCGCGACGGTGATCGGGTTCCTGCTGATCGGTGCGTGCGCGGCGGTCGAGGCGAGCGTCGTCGCCTCCTACGGCCACGGCGGGTTCGAGGCGGGCATCGTGCTCGCCGTGTTCTCGATCGGCAGCCTCGCGGGCGGTCTCTCCCTCGGCCACGCCCCGATGGCGCCGTGGGCGATGGCCCGGCGCCTCACGGTCGTGGCGACCGGTCTCGTGCTCACGGTCATCGCCTTCGCCCTGTTCAGCGGCGACCCGATCCTCTCCCCCGTCGGCACGAGCGCGACGCTGATCATCGCGGGCATCGGCATCGCGCCCGCCCTCGCGGTGCTGTTCGCGATGACCTCTGCGAGCGTGAAGTTCAGCGACACGGCCGAGGCGTACGGCTGGATCGGCACGGGGCAGCTCATCGGCGGCGCCGCGGGCTCCGCCATCGCCGGCTTCCTGATCGACGGCACCGGCGCGGTGGGCGCGTACGCCGCGGCCGGTGCGTTCGCGCTCCTCGGCGCGATCGTGGCGGCGGTGTTCGTGCGGGCGTTCCCCGATCTGAGACACCGCGATCCGAGCCCGCTGCCCGACACCGAGCCGAACGCGATCATCACCTGAGCGCATAGACGACACACAGCATCCACGTAGGCGCGACCAACCGGCGTCGGTTCCACTGGGGGCATCACCCCCGACGAGAGGATGCCCCGTGGCCGACCGCACCCCCGACGCCGACATCTCTGCCCGCACCGCCGATCCCGACCGCTGGCTCGACGCCGACGGCGCTCCCATCGACGAGGACCACCGCGGCCTCGTCTACGACATCCGCACCCTCGTCGACCGACGGCGCGCGCTCGGCATCTTCGGCGGCCTCGCGATGACGTCGCTGCTGACGGCGTGCGGCATCCAGTCGGCCTCGTCGTCGGGCGCCGCGTCGTCGACGACCGCCACCCCGCAGGCGACGGCATCGGCCACGACGGATGCCGCGGCATCCGACTCGCTCGACGAGGTTCCCGACGAGACGGCGGGCCCGTATCCCGCCGATGGCTCGAACGGCATCGACGTGCTGACGGCCTCGGGCATCGTGCGCAGCGACATCCGGGCGAGCTTCGGGTCGTCGACGACGGTCGCCGACGGCGTGCCGCTCACGATCCGTCTCACCGTGCGGGACGCCGACACGGGCGCTGCGCTCTCCGGCAAGGGCGTCTATCTCTGGCACTGCGACCGCGACGGCAACTACTCCCTGTACAGCCGGGGCATCACCGACGAGAACTATCTGCGCGGGGTGCAGGAGACGGATGCCGCCGGCACGGTCTCCTTCACCTCCATCTACCCAGCGTGCTACTCGGGTCGGTGGCCGCACATCCACTTCGAGGTCTACGACGACGTCGCGACCGCGGTCGCCTCAGGACCGATCGTGAAGACGTCTCAGATCGCGCTGCCCGAGGAGACCAACGTGGTCGTCTACGCGACGAGCGGCTACGAGCAGAGCGTGCGCAACGCATCGCAGGTCTCTCTGAAAAGCGACAACGTGTTCGGCGATGACGGCGGCATCCACCAGATCGCGACCATGTCGGGCGACGTCGCCGCGGGCTACACCGCGGCCCTCACGATCGGCGTGTGACCGGCCGGGGCGGCCGCGGTCGGCAGGTGACGCGACCGGGCAGCCCCGGCACGTCGAGGCCGTACGCTCGGATCATGCCCGCACCCGTCACCCTCCCCCGCATTGCGTGGGGCGATCCCGGAGCCGAGCGCCACGCGCTGCTCATCCACGGACTCGGATCCAACGGCCCGCTCATGTGGCTGTTCGGCACGGCCCTCGCCGAGGCCGGCTGGTACGCCGTCGCCGTCGATCTCCGGGGCCACGGCCTCGCACCCCGTTCGACCGACTACACCCTGGCGGCCTACGGCACGGATGTCGCGCACGTGCGCCGCGAGGGCGGCTGGGACCTCGTGATCGGCCATTCGCTCGGCGGCGCCTCGGCGACCCTCGCCCAGGCGACCCACCCCCGCTGGGCGCGTCACCTCGTGCTGGTCGACCCGGCCATCCACCTCACGCCCGAGCAGCGCGCCGCCGTGCAGGCCGGCAACGCGGCCTCGTTCGCCGCGCCAACCGTCGAGGGCGTGCGGGCGGCGAACCCGACGTGGCATCCGAACGATGTCGAAGCCAAGGTGACATCGCTGCGACAGGCGTCGACGTGGGGTACCGACCAGACCGCGGTGCAGAACCCCGACTGGGACGTGCGCGAGGCGTTCCTCGCCCTCACCGTGCCCACCCTCGTGCTGGCCGCCGACCCCGCCGTGAACAGCCTGTTCACCGGCCCGGCGATCGACGAGCTCGTGGCGGCCAACCCGCACGTGAGCGTGCGGGTCATCGAGGGCGCCGGGCACTCGTTGCATCGCGACAAGCCGGCAGAGACGCTCGCGGCGCTGTTCGACGGGCTCGCATCATGACCTTCGATGCGGCCGCCTGGCTTCCGGACGACCTGATCGAGCGCATCCGCGGGCGCGCCGCGCAGGTCGATCACGACAACGTGTTCCCTCAGGAGGACCTCGACGAGCTGGCGGCGGCCGGCTACCTGTCGATCCTGGTGCCGAGCGCGCTCGGCGGCGGCGGGCTGGGGCTCGCCGAGGCATCCCTGCTGCAGCAGCGGCTCGCGACGGCCGCGCCCGCCACGGCCCTCGCGATCAACATGCACCTCGTCTGGACGGGTGTGGCGAAGGTGCTCGCCGACCGCGGCATCGACGACCTGCGGTTCGTGCAGGAGGGCGCCGTGCGCGGCGAGGTCTTCGCGTTCGGCATCAGCGAGGCCGGCAACGATCTCGTGCTGTTCGGCAGCGACACGGTCGCCGAGCCGCTGGCCGACGGTGGCTACGCGTTCACCGGAACCAAGATCTTCACCTCGCTCGCCGCCGTGTGGACGAATCTCGGGCTGCACGGTCTCGACACCACGTCCGCGGACGCACCACAACTCGTCTACGCGTTCGTCCCGCGCTCGGACGCTGTCGTCACCCGTGACGACTGGGACACCGTCGGGATGCGCGGCACCCAGTCGCGCACGACCGAGTTGCACAGCGCCGTCGCCCCCGCCGACCGCGTGGTGCGCCGGGTCGCGCCGGGACCCAACCCCGACCCGATCGTGTTCGGCATCTTCAGCGTCTTCGAGATCCTGCTGGGCTCGGTCTACACCGGACTGGCCCGACGGGCGCTCGACCTCGCGGTGGCGACCGCGAAGACCCGCACGTCGAAGAAGAGCGGCACGACCTATGCGCAGGATCCCGACATCCGCTGGCGCATCGCCGACATGGGGCTGCGCTACGACGCCCTGCCGACCGAGCTCGCCTCGATCGCCCGAGACGTCGATGCGAACGCCCCGCACGGGCCGCGGTGGTTCACGCTGCTGTCGGGGGTGAAGCACCGCGCGGTCGTGATGGCGAAGTCGGTCGTCGACGACGCGATCCTGGTCGCGGGCGGCTCGTCGTACTTCACGCGTTCCGAGCTCGGCCGGCTCTACCGCGACGTACTCGCCGGTCAGTTCCACCCGTCCGACCCCGAGTCGGCACACGCGACGGCCGCCAGCGCCTGGCTCGGCCCACTCGAGAGCTGAGACGGATGCCGCGCACCCCCCTCGCGGCGCTGAGCCCCGCCGATCAGGCGCGGAGGCGGGCGCTGCGGCGCATGAAGGCGGTGGCGCTCGCGGCGCTGCTGGCGATGGCGGTGCTGTTCGCGATCTCCTTCCCGTTGCAGGCCACGGTGCCCGCGCTCGCCTATGTTCGCGCGGCCGCCGAGGGCGGAATGGTCGGGGCCTTGGCCGACTGGTTCGCGGTGACGGCACTGTTCCGCCGCCCGCTCGGGCTCCCCATCCCCCACACGGCGATCATCCCGACGCGCAAGGACGAGATCGGCCGCACGCTGGGCGAGTTCGTCGAGACGAACTTCCTGTCGGGCGAGATCGTGCGCACGAAGCTCACCAGCACCCGGATCGCCGAGCGCGCGGGCGCGTGGCTGCGCGAGAGCGCGCACGCGGAGCGTGTGGTGGCGGAGGCATCCACGATGGTCGCCGGAATCGTGCGCGCGCTCAGCGACGACGATGTGCGCGAGATCATCGAGGACCTCGCTCGCACGCATCTCATCGCCCCCGAGTGGGCGGCGCCGACGGGCGGCTGGCTCGAGCGGCTGACGCAGACGGGTGCGCACCACGCCGCGGTCGACCTCGCGGCCGACAGCATCGGCGAGTGGCTCACCGAGCACCGCGAGAGCTTCGAGGGCCTGCTGTCGCGTCGACTGCCGGGGTGGGTGCCACGCATCGCCCATCGCCTCGTCGACGACGCGGCGTATTCGGAGGCGGTGAAGTTCGTGGCCGCGGTGCGCGCCGACCCCGAGCATCCCGCCCGGCATGCGATCGACGGATACCTGGGCCGGCTCGCCGACCGTCTGCAGCACGATCCCGACACGATCGCACGGTTCGAAGGCGCGAAGGCGGCGGTCTTCGATTCGCCGCGCGTGCGCGAGCTCGCGGGTGAGGCATGGGCGACCGCCAAGCGCGGGCTGCTCGCGGCCCTCGCCGATCCCGACAGCGGTCTGCGGCGGCGCGCGGCCCTCGCGATCGCAGACCTGGGCGCGCGACTCGCGACGGATGACGCGCTCCGGCGCCGCGTCGACGGCTTCATCACCGACGCGGCCGTGTTCCTCGTCGAGCGCTACCGCCACGACATCGCGTCCATCATCACCGACACGGTCGAACGTTGGGACCCGGCCGAGACCACCGAGAAGATCGAGCTGATGGTCGGGCGCGACCTCCAGTACATCCGCCTCAACGGCACGATCGTGGGTGCTCTGGCGGGTCTGGGCATCTTCACCGTGGCCCAGGCGCTCGTCGGCCACTAGCCTGACGTCATGGGCGAGGCATCCGTCGTCGGTGACATCGTCTTCAGCTACGGCACGCTGCAGCAGCGGGGGGTGCAGCTGGAGGTCTTCGGACGCGCGCCCGACGGCGAGCCCGATCTCCTCCCCGGCTACACGGTCGACTATCTCGAGGTGCTCGACACCCGCGGACGCGGATCCGCGCGCGTGTCGGTGCAGCCGGTCGTACGCCCGACCGGCTCTCTCGGCGACAAGGTGACGGGTCTGGCCTACGCGCTGACGCCCGCGGAGGTCGATGCCGCCGACGAGTACGAATCGCCGCTGTACCGCCGGGTCCCGGCACGCCTGTCGAGCGGCCGCACGGCCTGGGTCTACGTGTCGGCATGACGACCCTCCTGCTCGTGCGGCACGCGAGTGCCGCGGACGGCCCCGACGATCACGATCGACCGCTGACGGCCCGCGGGGCGCTCGAGGCGGAGGCGATGGCGGCCGCCACCCTCGAGGCCGGCTGGCAGCCCGATCTGATCCTTGCGAGCACCGCCCGCCGCACCCGGGCGACCGCGGCCATGTTCGGCGCCGCGCTGGGCGCACCGGTGCGCACCGCGCCGGCGCTCTACGGTGCGGGGCCGCGCACGCTACTCGACGCCGCCGTCGGGCTCGGCGTGGCATCCGTCATGATCGTCGCCCACAACCCGGGTATCGCGATGCTCGCGCGCAGCCTCTCGTCGAACGAGATCGGCGGGATGGTGCCGTGCGCCGTGGCCGCGTTCTCGTGGGACGACGACGATTGGGATGTCGCATCGGCGACCGACCCCGATCGCATCTGGTTCCGACATCCGGAGTGATGCCGCCGCCGGAGAGGGAACGCAGTCCCAACGCTCGGGGAACTCAGTCCCACAGCCCGCGGCGGGAATGGCATGATGGCCTCACCACGCGCCGGCGACGCCGCCACCGCACCGCACGTCTTCGAAGGAGAAGCCCGTGTTCCACAGCCCGTTCGATCCGATCGACATCCCTGATCTCAGCGTCTACGACTACCTGTTCGCCTCACTCACCGACGACGAGCTCGAGCGTGTGGCCCTCATCGACCCGGCGTCGGGCACCGAGACGACCTACGGCGGGTTGCGCGATCAGGTCGATGCGGTGGCCGGTGCGCTCGCGGCGCGCGGGGTCGGCGTGGGTTCGGTCGTGGGGCTGCTGAGCCCGAACATCCCGGCGTTCGCGACCGTCTTCCACGGAGCGCTCCGCGCCGGCGCCACCGTCACCACGATCAATGCGCTGTACACGGCCGACGAGGTCGCCAAGCAGCTGCGCGACGCCGGCGCCACGTGGCTGTTCACCGTCGGCCCGCTCCTTCCCTCGGGTGGCGCCGCCGCCGCCGCGGTGGGCATCGACGACGAGCATCTCGTCGTGCTCGACGGTGCGCCGCGGCATCCGTCGTTGCGCGATCTGCTGACGGCCGGCGAGCCCGCGCCGGAGGTGACGTTCGACCCCGCGACGCACGTCGCAGCGCTCCCCTATTCGTCGGGAACCACCGGCGTGCCCAAGGGCGTCATGCTCACGCACCGCAACCTGGTCGCGAACGTCGCCCAGTCGCGGGTGATCATCGAGCTCGGCCACGACGACCGTGTGCTCGCGGTGCTGCCGTTCTTCCACATCTACGGCATGACGGTGCTGCTGAACATGGCCCTCAAGCAGCGCGCGAGCCTCGTCACGATGCCGCGGTTCGATCTGGTCGAGTTCCTCTCGAACATCCAGACCTACGGGTGCACGTTCATCTTCATCGCGCCGCCCATCGCGGTGGCGCTCGCGAAGCATCCGATCGTCGACCAGTACGACATCTCGAGCGTGCACTCGATCTTCTCGGGCGCCGCACCCCTCGACGCCGAGACGGGTGCCGCGGCCGCGCGCCGACTGCACGCGAGGATGCTGCAGGGATACGGCATGAGCGAGCTCAGCCCCGTGTCGCACGCCACCCCCGTCGACCGCACCGACGTGCCGATCAGCTCCGTCGGCGTGCCGCTTCCGAACATCGACTGCAAGCTCGTCGACACCGAGACGGGCGAGGAGATCACCGAGTTCGGCGCCGACGGGTTCACCGCACGGGGCGAACTGTGGGTCAAGGGTCCGAACGTGATGCTCGGGTACCTCGGCCGTCCCGATGCCACCGCCGAGACCTTGGATGCCGACGGGTTCCTGCACACCGGCGATGTCGCCGTCGTTCATCGCGACGGCTACTACGCGATCGTCGACCGCGCCAAGGAGCTCATCAAGTACCACGGCTACCAGATCGCTCCGGCGGAGCTCGAGGCGCTTCTGCTGAGCCATCCGAAGATCATGGATGCCGCGGTCATCGGTGTGCTCGACGACGAGCATGAGGAGATCCCGAAGGCGTTCGTTGTCGCGGCGCCCGATTCGGGGCTCACCGAGGACGACGTGAAGGCGTTCGTCGCCGAGCACGTCGCCCCGCACAAGAAGGTGCGGCGGGTGGAGTTCATCGACCAGATCCCGAAGTCGACGTCGGGGAAGATCTTGCGCAAGGATCTGCGCGCGCGGGAGTCCGTCGGGGCCTGAGGCGATCCGGAGCGCGGGTCAGATCTCGAACGGGATGCCGCGCTCCGGCACCCGCAGGAGGGCGCCCAGCCCTGCCGCCGCGAACGCCTGCACGAGGTCGTCGGTGCTCTCGCTGAAGTGCGCCCACCCCTCGGTGTGCACGGGCACGACGACCGGCGCGCCGATGGCTCGGGCGGCGGCGACCGCGTCGGTCGCGGTGAGGGTGAGGGCGCCGTCGACCGACGGCGTGCGCGCGGCTCCGGCGAAGAGCACGGCGACGTCGACCGGCGGCACGCGGGCGGCGATCTCCTCGACGAGCTCCGGCGCGGAGTTGTCGCCGCTGACGTAGACCGTCGGGAGACCGTCGCCGGTGAGCACGAAACCGGTCACGGGGCCGATCACGGGCTCGCTGCCGATCGGGCCGTGGCGGGCCGGCACGGCGGTGACGGTGACCTCGGACCTCTCGCCGACAAGAGTGACCGACTCCCACGGCTCGAGCGCGCGGGCAGGCTGACCGAGTCGCTCAGCGGCCAGCGGCGTCGTGAGCGCGATCGGTGCGGTGGCGAGCACGGCGCGACCCGCGGCATCCAGATTGTCGGCGTGCTGGTCGTGGGAGAGCAGCACCGCGTCGAGCGGCGGGAGCGCGGTGGCCTCGAGCGCCGGCCCGCGCAGCTTGGTGAGCGTGCGGGTCGCGGAGCCCACCTCGCCCGGCGGATCGAAGGTGGGATCGACGAGCAGCGAAAGGCCACCGAGCTGCAGCAGAACAGTCGGTCCGCCGATGTGGATGACTCGCAGACTGCCGGCGCTCACGCGCCCTTCGCCGACGTGGGACCGACCGGCTCCGCGTGGCGCACCGGGTCGAGAGCGGGAAGCGAGACCGTGGCGACCGTGCCGACGTCGTCGTGGCCACGGGTGAGCGCGACGGTGGCCCCGAGTTCGGCGGCCAGCTCCTGCACGATCGCGAGCCCGAGGCCCGTGCCCGACACCCCCGCCGCTGTCGCCGACGAGCTGCGGTAGAAGCGGTCGAACACACGAGGCAGGTCGACCTCATCGATGCCCGGGCCCTGGTCGCGGATCTGCACCGTCACCTGGCCCGACGACCGCTGCGCAGACACCTCGACCAGACCACCGGGCGGCGAGAACTTCACCGCGTTGGTGAGGAGGTTCAGGAAGAGGCGTGCGAGGTCGCCGGGACGGCCGTGCACGACGATTCCGGGGGTCAGGTCGGCGGAGATCGTCGCCTTCTGGCCGCGCAGGTTGATCGTGAGGTCTGAGATGCACTCCCGCAGCAGCTGCTCGAGATCGACGGCGACGCTGTCGCTCTCGCGTTCGGCCGCCCGACGCTCCTTCGACAGAGCGAGGATGTTCTCGACGACGTCGAGCAGTCGCTCGGCGTTGCGGTGGACGATGAGCACGAAGTCGCGTTGCACCGGGTCGGTGATGAGGTCGGCGAGCTCCTCGGTGAAGCCGATGATCGAGGTGACCGGGGTGCGCAGCTCGTGGCTGACGCTCGCCACGAAGTCGTCCTTCTCACGGTTGAGGGCCCGCAGCGTGTCGACGACCTGACGTTCCCGCTGCAGTCGCCGCTCGATCGCTGCCTCGGCATCGCGGAGCGGCCGGAGATCGACGACGGAGATGAGGTAGACGCGGCCGTAGCCCGAGCGCGAGAGAGATTCGATCGACACGGTCGCCGGGATGCTGTCCGATTCGACGAGCTCCCAGTCGAGCACCCGCGCCTCGTCCGCCCCGAGGGACGCGAGCTGCCGGTGCAGCGGAGAACGCGGCACGACGATCCAGTCGTGCTTCTGCAGCTGCGCGAACGAACTGCGGAGGATCGTCGAGGCGACCGCGTTGATCTCGATGACCGCGTAGCGTCCGCCCTCGACCTCCTGGAGGATCGCGAACCCGTTGTTGGCGCGCTCGAACGCATCGCGCAGAAGCCGCAGCAGACCCTCGGTCTGGTCCTGCAGTAGGCGTCGCTCGTTTCGGGTGGCACCGATGCCGAGCGTCGTGGCAGCGAGCGCGAAGGAGTAGATCTGCAGCAGCGTTCCGGTGCTCATCCCGCCGGCCGGATGAGCGAACGGCCCACCGCCGATCGCCGTGAGCGCGACCACGGCGACGATCGTGCCGACGAACTGGGTGAAGGCCACGAACATGGATTCGCTGAACGCGGCCCACGCCAGGATCGGCACGGGCAGGAAGGCGAGCGGGTTCGCGTTCAGCGGCGAGAAGGCGGCCACGACCGCCGCCAGCAGCGCCAGGCTGAGGAGCACCACGGTCTGGGCCGACGCGGTGCGCTTGCGCAGGCGGTTGAGCAGCGCCAACGGGGTGATCAGCACGACCGCGGAGATGTGGGAGGCGCTGGTCGAGAGCAGCGTGGGCAGGAATGCGCCACCCGACAGTGCGGCGCCGAGGCCGAGGCATCCGCCGACGACGAGGGCGCCCACGGCGGCAGCGGCGAGGAATCGCCCGACGTCCAGCAGGGTGGACAGGCGCGGCTCGTCGTCGCCGGGGGCGACGGCGGTCGCGACGATCCACACCTCGAAGGCCGCGCCGATCGCGCCCAGCACGACGAAAGCGGGTCCGCGACCGGCGCTGGCGGATGCCGCGGCGGTCACCGCCGCGATGCCCAGCAGCACCCAGAAGCGGCTGCGGCGGTCGGCCGTGACGACAGCGGCGACCGCGACACCGGCGGCCGGCCACCACCACGCCGTGGCCGCCGGACCGCTCTGCATGCCGGCGAACACGGCCCCGAGAACGCCCGAGAGCAGCACAAGGCCGATCACCGTGATCAGACGCGCCGCGAAAGGGAGCCTGCGCATGATCAGCGCAAGGCTCGGGCGGGTCATGGGCTGAGGTTACCCCAGGGGTCGCACTGTTCGAGCGTATGATCGCCGGAGGAAGCGGATGTCGCGCTCGGCCCCGGCCGCGACCCGGACGAACGGATGCGGAATGTCCCGAGTGCTGCTCGTCGACGACGACCAGGACATCCTCACCCTCACCTCGATTCGCCTCACCAGGGCGGGGTACGAGGTGACGACCTGCGCCGACGGCGAGGCGGGTCTCGCGGCGATCCGTCGCGACCGACCGCACGTCGCACTGCTCGACTGGATGATGCCGGGCCTGGATGGGTTGCAGGTCGCCGAGGCGGTGCGCGCCGATCCCGAGATCGCCGGCACGCGCCTCGCACTGATGACCGCCCGACCGGACGCCGAACGCACCGGCTTCGCCGACGAGCACGGCCTCGATCGCGTGATGATCAAGCCGGTCTCGCGACAGGACCTTCTGGCCGCGGTCGCGGCATTGTGCGCCGAGTGCTGACGGCGCCCCCGCTCAGGCGGATGCCTCCTCGGTGGGGCGAGCCAGCGCGATCTGCATGTCGAGGGTGAGCGGCGATCGGGTGACGAGCTCGTGCACGAAGGCGAACTTCCGCTTGACGGCCGCGGGGTGCTCGAACGGGTAGAGGTCGCCGAGTCCCATCGACCGATTGATGCGATTGAACGCCTGCGACATCCAGGTCCAGTCGTTGAGCAGAGGCTGCACCGGCTGGTCGAGGTAGGACTCGCGAGGGATCACGTCGATGTCGCGGAGGTTGGTGACCGAGGCGTCGAGATGGATGCCGATGGCCGCCGCCGTCTGCAGGGTGCCGGTGATGTGCAGGTAGTGGGCGAAGGTCTCGGCGAAGTCCTCCCACGGGTGCATGGTCGCATACTCGGAAAGATACGACTCGTTCCAGTCGTCGGGCGCGCCGAACCGGTAATGGCGGGCGATGGCATCCTGATAGCTCTCGCGCTCGTCACCGAACAGCTCACGGCAGCGATCCCACGTGGCGTCGTCGGTGATGAGCACGTTCTGGTAGTAGTGGCCGACCTCGTGACGCAGGTGCCCGAGCATGGTGCGGTACGGCTCGCCGAGCCGCACCCGCAGCGCCTCACGACGGTCGTCGAGGCTCTCGGCGAGATCGATGGTGATGATGCCGTTCGCGTGCCCGATGATCACCCGCTTGCCGTCGGACAGGCTCGAAAGCAGATCGAAACCGAGCCCGCCGGGCTGCACGTCCCAGCCGACGATCGGCAGCCCCAGCTGACCGAGCTGCAGCACAAGACGGCGCTTCGCCTCCTCGGTCTTGGCGAGCTTCTCGAGGGCCACGGTGTCGTCGGCATCGGGCTGCGTACGGGTGAGGCGGCAGGAGAAGCAGAGACCGGTCGGCGCGTCCTCGCGCACGAGCCAGTTGCACTGCCAGCCACGGTTCGAGCAGGTGTACCAGGTCTCCCCGTCGATGATGACGCGACCGTCGCGCAGCCCGTAGAACTGCTGGGTGAGCAGCTGATACCCGAGCTCCGCCTCGCACTCCGGGCAAGTCAGGGCGTCGAGGTAGACGAAGTGCCGGCAGTGGGGGCACCGGGGCTGTGAGCTCACGTGCTCACGCTAGTGGTCGGCGGGGATCAGGGCGACTCCGCCGAAACGGCGAAACGCCCCTGGAGGGGGCGTCTCGGCTGGTGTGGTGGACCTGAGGGGATTCGAACCCCTGACCTCTTCATTGCGAACGAAGCGCGCTACCAACTGCGCCACAGGCCCGTGAACCTCCGATACATTACCACGCGGCCCGGCCGCGCCTCGCATCGAGGCGGCCCCGTGGGCGCGTCGCGCGTGTCGTGTCAGCCGGCGCGGCGGGCGTCGAGCAGCGAGCGCACATGCGCCTCGATCTCGGCGTCGTCGACGTAGCCCATGCCGGCGTACTGCGACGGCGCGGGGGCCTCCACGCGAGCGACGCGCGCCACGTCGATCGAGGGCGGAGCGGCCTGTGCCGCGCGCTGACGCTTCGCCTCGTCCACCGCGGCGCGGCGCAGGGCCGCGCGCGCCTCCTCGGCGGCGACGATGGCCGCAGCCTGCGATCCGGCCGAGGCGGTGAGGGGTTTGGGCAGGGTGCGGGGCTCCCAGGTCGCGGATGCCGCGGCATCCGTCACCGGCACCGGCACCCTCTCGCTCACGACGGGTGCCGACACGACGGGTGCGGCCTCGACGCGGCGCGACCGGGTCGCGAGCATCGCGATGCGCTGCAGCACGAGCAGGGACACGGCGAAGACACCTGCCGCCGCCCAGAGGTAGATCTGCGTGCCCGCGGTCAGCAACTGCCAGACGCCGACGCCGGCGAGCGCGAGCGCGGCGAGCACGAACGTGGAGGCGACCACGCGCGCACGACGGCGTCGCGCGGCCGGCCGCATGCGGGCGGCGAGTCGGTCGGCGCGGGCGCGCTCGGCGGCGTCCTCGCGCTCGGCCTTCAGGAGGGCGCGCGTCTCGTCCAGCTCGCGCTGGGCGCGCACCGCCTCGAGCTCCTGCTGCTCGGCGATCGTCTTGCGGGCGAGGCGCTGCTGCGCGTGGCTCGCGCGAGCGCCGAGCTCGATGCGCACCTCGTCAGGGGTGTCGCTCGTCTCCGCCAGGATGCGCAGCGCCTGACCCAAGCGCACGGCATTGCGCTCGGCGGCGTTGTATCGGTGCGTGGAGTGCCAGGAGGGCACGAAGTACAGCAGCCACAGGGCAGCCGCGACGAGCACGATCACTCCGCCACCCAGCCACTGCCCGTCCATGGCACCACGGTAAGGGAGAGTGCTGCCGCTCCCCCGTCACGCGCGCGCGTGTCGAGCCGGAGCAGTCAGGGCTCGAGTCGGTCCTGCGGAGGGATGTCGGCGGCATCCTGCGGGGCACGACCCGCCGCCCACCGGGCGAGCACTCCCTCGGGGACGTCCTCACGGACGAGCGCGAACGCGTAGTGGTCGCGCCAGTCGCCGTTGATGTGGATGTAGCGGCGGCGCAGCCCCTCGTAGCGGAACCCGAGCTTCTCGACCACCCGAAGGCTCGCGTGGTTCTCGGGCCTGATGCAGATCTCCATGCGGTGCAGTCGCAGCTCGGTGAAGCAGATGTCGGTGGCCATCGCGACCGCGGTCGGGGTGATGTCGTGCCCGGCGAACTGCTCGCCGATCCAGTAGCCGATCGTCGCCGAGGCCAACGATCCCCGCGCGACGCCCCACACGTTCAACTGGCCGACGACCTCGCCGTCGTACTCCATCACGAACGGCACGCCCTGGCCGTCGCGGTACTGTTGCAGCAGCCGGCGCACGCCGACCCGCATGTCGAGCGACACGATGCCGTCGGGGCTCGTCGCCTCCCACGGGCGCAGCCACGACCGATTGCCGAGCAGGAGGTCCTGCAGGGCGCGCGCATCGCGCTGGCGAACCAGCCGGAGCCCGATGGCTCCGTGCTCCCGCGGAATGTTCAGGTCCACGCCGGCGACCCGATCGTCTCGTGCGCGGCCGTCACAGGGTCGCGGCGAAGTCCTTGACCCAGGAGCGCAGCGACGGGCCCAGGTCGTCGCGGTCGCTCGCGAGCTGCACGATCGCCTTGATGTAGTCGAGCCGGTCGCCGGTGTCGTAGCGGCGTCCCCGGAAGATGACGCCGTAGACGCCCTGCGCCGGGTTGGCGGCGAGCTCTTCGAGCGCGTCGGTGAGCTGGATCTCATTGCCCTTGCCGGGCGCCGTGCGCTCGAGGATCTCGAACACGTCGGGGCTCAGCACGTAGCGCCCGATGACCGCCAGGTTGGAGGGGGCATCCTCCTTCTTCGGCTTCTCGACGAGGCCGGTGACCTTCACGACTCCGGCGTCCTCCGTCGGCTCGACCGAGGCCGCGCCGTAGAGGTGGATGCTGTCGGGGTCGACCTCCATGAGCGCGATCACCGTCGCGCCGCGCTTGTCGTACTCGCGCAGCATCGTGGTGAGCAGCGGGTCGCGCTCGTCGATGAGGTCGTCGCCCAGCAGCACCGCGAACGGGTGGTCGTCGACGTGCGCCTTGGCGCACAGCACCGCGTGGCCGAGGCCCTTCGGCTCGCCCTGGCGCACGAGGTGGATGTTCGCGAGGTCGCTGGAGTGCTCCACCTTCGCGAGCTTGTCGAGGTCGCCCTTCTCGCGCAGCTTCTGCTCGAGCTCGGGCACCGAGTCGAAGTGGTTCTCGATGTTCGTCTTGTTGCGCCCCATGATGATGAGCACGTCGTCGATGCCCGCACCGGCCGCTTCCTCGACCACGTACTGGATGGCCGGCTTGTCGACCACCGGCAGCATCTCCTTCGGCATGGCCTTCGTCGCCGGAAGGAAGCGAGTGCCCAGACCCGCAGCGGGGATGACAGCCTTGAACGGCTTGTGCGCAGACATGGGCCGATCCTATCGGCCACCCTGCCTACAATCGTGACCATGACCGACCCCGTCGATACGCAGAAAAGGGCCCTGCGCGCGGAGCTGCGCGAGCGCCGCGCCCAGCTGCCGCAAGCGGCTCGGGATGCCGCGGCCCAGGGGGTCTCAGACCAGCTCGACGCCCTCGTGGCATCGGTCGACGCCCACAGCGTGTCGTGCTTCATCTCCACCCCGACCGAGCCGGGAACCCGCGACTTCCTGACCGCGGCGGTACGGCGCGGCATCCGGGTGCTGCTTCCCGTGACCCGCGTCGACGGACTGCTCGACTGGGCGGTCGCCACCGACGACGAGAACGTCGCCGAGGGTCTGTTCGGGCTGCCGGAGCCGACCGGCGAGCTGCTCGGCCCGATCGCGGTCAACGACGTCGACCTCATGATCGTGCCGGCTGCCGCCGTCGACGGCACCGGGATGCGACTCGGCTGGGGTCGTGGCTACTTCGACAAGACGATCGGCTCGATGGAGAAGTGCCCGCCGGTGTACGCGGTCGTCTTCGACAGCGAGATCCTCGACGAGGTGCCGCGCGACCGGCACGACGAACCCGTCGACGGCGTCGTCACCCCCACCCGCACCATCACGTTCGCGGCCGCGCGCCGCTGAGGAAGGCCTCACTCCATGCCCACCTACGCCTATGCCTGCACGCAGTGCGGTCACCGCTTCGACGCCGTGCAGTCGTTCTCCGACGCCTCTCTCACCGAGTGCCCCGAGTGCGGCGGGCTGCTGCGCAAGGACTACCGGTCGATCGGCGTCGCTTTCAAGGGCAGCGGCTTCTACCGCACCGATTCGCGCTCGGGATCGAGCGCGAGCGGCGCGGAGAGTGGCGGGTCGACCAGCGCTTCGCCATCATCGGACTCGAAGACGTCGTCTTCGGCCGCTCCCGCGGCCTCTTAGTCGCCTCCCCCGGGGCAAGTGAGGAGATCACGCGTGATCAAGGGCTTCAGAGATTTCATCCTTCGCGGCAACGTCATCGAACTGGCCGTCGCGGTCGTCATCGGTACTGCGTTCACCGCCATCGTCAATGTGATCGTCGCCTCGGTCATCAACCCCCTGATCGGGCTCCTCTTCAAGGCCGACAGCCTGAACGACGCGCTGGCGGTTCCCGTGCCGACCCTCGGCGGCGGCGAGGTCACCTTCGCCTTCGGCGCGGTGATCGGCGCGATCATCAACTTCCTGGCCGTGGCGGTCGTCGTCTACTTCGTCTTCGTCTTCCCGATGAACTCGTTCAAGGAGCGCGCCGACGCACGCCGCAAGATCGGTGCGGAGCCCGAGGCCGAAGAGGCGCCGCTGCCCACCGAGACCGAGCTGCTGGTGCAGATCCGCGACTTGCTCGAGAAGCAGCAGTCGAAGGCCTGAGCACCCGACCGTCGCCTCAGTAGTGCGGCGGCACCTCACGCCGCATCCGCTCGTCGTTCGGACCGTCGTCCGACCGGGCGGGTGCGGCGTCGTCGTTCGCGGATGCCGCGGGCTCGCCGCTCGTGCCCGGCGCCGCCGTCAGTCGCGCGCGCCGCGCACCGCGCACCCGCACGACGCGCTGGCGCTCGTCGTCCGCCCCGCTCACCGGCTCACCCGAGGTCGTCGAGCGGCGCGGTGCGTGCCTCTTCGATGACGGGTGCTTCGCCGGTGCCCGGCGCGATGCCGAGCATCGCCGCGATACGGGTGGCGACACCCGCGGGGTCGCTGTAGAGGTCGAACGCATGCACACGGGCGTAGTGCCAACCCAGGCGACGCAGGATCTGCGGGCGCAGCCGCAGCGACTCGCGCAGCGAGTCCCCCTGGGTCTCGGGGTCGCTCTCGACGACCACGGCCTTGCCCTCGTGGTGGGCGACGAGGGTGAGCAGCCCGCGGTAGTGCACGTCGACCGCGAGGCCGCGGGCGCGCAGCTCGCGAGCGAGCACCTTCGTCAGCGGGTCGGCGAGATCCTCCAACACGGCGTGACGGGTGCGGTCGGCGATACCGCCGAGGATCGACATGAGCGTCGCCGCACCGTGCGCGAGCCGCCCTTCGTCGAAGGCGGTGGGCCGGATGCACGAGACGATCACCATCGAGCGGCGGGCACGGGTCATCCCGACCGTCAGGAGGCGTTCGCCGTCGGGGGTCGACAGGTCGCCGAAGTCGCTGAGCACACGGCCGTGGCGGGTGAGTCCGAAGCCGAGCGAGAAGACCACGCGGTCGCGGCTCTCGGCGACGGACTCCTCGAGGGTGAGCACCGCGAACGGCTCGGCGGTGTCGCGGGAGAGGAAGTCGGCGACATCCGAGCGACCGGCGAACGCGGCCTCGACCGCCGCGCGCACCCGCTCGGCGTGGCGCTTGGAGGCCGTGATGACCATGAGCGACTCGGTGCCGCGGTTGATCGCATGCTCGGTGACGAGGGTCACGACGCGGGCGACCTCGACCTCGGGACTCTCGACGGCACCCGAGATGGGATCGGGTGTGCCGACGCCGCCCTCGACGTAGTCCACGCTGAGGCTGCCGCGTCCGAGATAGGAGCCGGCCCACGGCAGCGACGAGATCTCGCCGCCGTAGAACGCGTCGTTGACGAGGCTCGCGAGGTCCTCGCCGCCGGCGCGGTAGCTGCGGGTGAGCGTCTCGACGTCGACGAGTCCCTCGGCCCGGTCGAACAGCGACGTCTCGTCGAAGGGCTCGTCGAACTCATCCGCCTCGACCGCGGCCGCCGACCCGACCGTGAACGGCGTGGGCTTCTGCGTGACGGGGTCGCCCACCAGCACCAGCTGACGGCCGCGGCGGATGGCGGGGGCCGCCTCGGCGAGGCAGAGGGCCGCCGCATCCGCCACGATCACGACGTCGACGTCGGGAACGTCGCGCAGCAGCGGCACGTCGTACGGGGTCGCCAGCCACACCGGTGCGAGCGTGCGCATCAGGCTCGGGGCGGTGCGGGCCAGCGCGCCCGCGCTGTTCACGCCGTCGCGCAGCGCCTGCTTGAGCGCGACCGCCTCGTCGTGCTCGTCGACGAGCGAGATGCGCCACTGAGTCGCCAGCTGCGCCGCCAGGAGCGGGCCGGATGCCGCGGCGTGCGCCTCGTCGACCAACCGGAAGTCGCGCTCGAGACGATCGACGACCGACGTGTTCGCGCCGAGCAGCGCCCGGTCGGTGCGCAGCAGGTGCTCGAGCGCCGACTGCCACCAGGCGAACTCGAGCTCGGCGCCCACCTGGCCCTCGGGAACGTGACGCACCGAGAGGTCGGTCATCAGCGGCTCGAGTCCGCCGCGCGCGAGATCGGTGCGGATGCCGGCTCGCTCGACCAGGTTGTCGAAGTACGCCGACTCGGCCGCGAGCCCCGCCAGGGTGCGCAGCAGCTGAGGCAGCGGAAGGGCGGCGAGGCGGTGGGCCTCGTCACGCTGCAGGATGCGGTCGAGGTCGCCGAGCTCGGCGTCGACGTGCTGCCACGCGACGTGCACGTCGGCGAGCCCCACCGGAACCTCGGGGATGACGCCCGCCTCGGTGAGCCGCGCCCACTCGGTGCGCTGCTGCTGGATGCGCAGCAGCGCCTCGTACATGTCGGTGACGTGCGCGCCCGGTCGCACGTACTCGCGCGACAGCTTCTTCAGGCGGCGACGGTTCGCGCTCGACATCCCGACGTCGCGACGGGGCGAGTGGGCGGCGATGAGCTCGACGAGCGGCCGGTCGAACACGGTCGGCGTGAAGCGCTCGAGCGACTGGCGGATGCCCTGCAGCAGCCGCAGGAACTCGCCCAGCTCGTCGATCGTGCGGAAGGGACGCATCCGCGTCTGCGCGATGAGTTCGTAGCCGCGCTCGAGCAGGCTCGGCACGGCCTGACGGCTGAGCTTGCCCGCCAGGGCGTGCGCGTCGCGCGCGGCATCCGTGGTCGAGAACGTCACGCCGTACCACGGTGAGTCGTCGGGGCCGAAGCGGAACTCGCCGAGACGTGCGACGGCGCGCAGCTTCTCGGCCGCCGCCTGGCGCTTGTCACGGAGGCGCTCGAGGGTGGCCACATCGAAGCGGGCCGACGTCGACGGGGCAGGCGAGAGCTGCGCGAGGCGGGTGAGCTCCCGCACGATGTCGAGGGCGGTGACCCCCAGTGACGGATGGTCGACGGTGAGGGCGCCGCGGTAGTCGCGCAGCACCGTGCGCAATCGCAGCAGCGCGTCGTCGATGTCGGCCACCTGCGGCGCGGTCGACTTCTCGTTGCGTCCGATCGCGCGGATGAGGTCGCGCCGCACGTGGCGCGGAGAGATGGCGAGTGCGTCGAGACCGATGCCGGCGAGGCGATGGCGGATGCCGTCGAGCGTCGAACGGCGGGCGCTCACGACCAGCACCCGCTTGCCCTGGCGCACGAGCACGCCGAGGGCGTTGATGACGGTCTGGGTGCCGCCGGTGCCCGGCAGGGTGTGCACCGCGAGCGAGTGCCCCGCGCCGATGCGGGCGAGCACGCGCTCCTGCTCCGCGTCGGCGTCGAGCAGCAGTAGGTCGGCGGACGGCGCGCGCTCGTCGGGGCCGACCTGCGCGGGAAGCTCCCGCGGAACGCGCAGACGGTCACGCGAGACGGGCTCGCCGAGCAGGGCGTCGAGGGCGAGATGACCTGTCTCGGGGATGTCGCGGGCCAGCGCCGAGCCGACGTCGGCGAAGTTGGAGACCACCAGGCGCGGCTTCACCGTGTACGACGGGATGTGCGCGGTGAGCGCCCGCAGGTGGTCGATGACCGGCTGCGGCTTGAAGACGCCGTCCTCGATGGCGAGGGCGGCCAGCGCGGCACCGTCGAGCCGGATGCCGAAGTGGGTGCCGAGGGCGGCGACCAGCTCGGGGTTGACCACGAACGATCCGTGGAGCTTCAGCTCGAAGTCGGCCTGGTTGCGGCGGATCGCGACCGGGCGCAGCAGGACGGGTGCGATGCAGACCAGCCCACCGATGCGCCACGACGCCATGCCGACGGCGAGGAAGACGCTGTCGAGGCCGCGCGCGGTGCGCAGTTCGACGTGCTTGGTGGTGACCCGCGCGCCGGCGATGCGCGCCGTGCGGCCTGCGACCTCGTCGCGGAACAGATTCGACAGGAGCGTCGCCCGACCGGTCAGGAACTGCGGGAGGCTCCCGGGGTGGGCCTTGGTGATGTCGATACCGCTCTCGGCGGTGTCGTCGTAGTGCAGCAGGGTCGACCGCCCGCCCACGAGCGTCGCCTGCGCGCGCAACCGCGCACGAGCCTCGTCGAGGGAGAACACATCGGATGCCGCGGCCACCGCCTCCGGCTGTTCCTCACCGCGCGCCGCGATGCTCTCGCTCGCCGTCGCCGTTCTGTCGCCTCGCCACACACGGTCACCATACGGGCGCAAATCCGCGGTTCCCGGCATTCCCGGCGGGTTTCGCGGGATTGGCGACACGCCGCACGGCGCCTCCTCCCCCGCGCGCCGACGAGCGGCAGCTCCCTCAGACCGAGCGGTCGGATGCCACTCCCCTGTCGCCGCTCGTCATGATGGAGCCATGACGGACCCGACCTTCTCGACTCACCCGACACCCGTCGGCGAAGTGCTCATGGTGCACACGTCTGAAGGGCTCGTCGCCCTTGAGGTGCTGCACCGACCGCTCGATGTCGCGATCGCCGAGATCTCGCTCGCGCTTCACGCCGAACCGGTGCACGACGAGCGACCCGCCGCCGAGCTCACCGCATGGCTCGACGGATACTTCGACGGCGGAAGCGACCCGTGTCGGCTCGCTCTCGACTGGCGCCTCACCGACGGCTTCACCCGCGAGGCCCTGCAGGCCGTCGGTGACATCCCCTACGGCGAGACGGCGAGTTACGGCGAGGTCGCCGTGATGGCCGGTCGCCCGCGCGCTCACCGCGCGGTGGGAACCGCGTGCCGGCTCAGTCCGTTCTCGATCGTCGTACCCGTGCACCGCGTCGTGCGCGCCGACGGCTCGATCGGCGATTACGGCGGACATCCCGAGATCAAGCAGCAGCTCATCGATCTCGAACGCTCCCGGGCCGGCGCGTCCGTGTAGGCCGGCCGCCGCCCGGGCTCTTCTTCGACGTCGTCGCCATCTACGTCGACGTCGGCGACAGCGCACAGACCGCCGTGGACTCTTTTCACCCCGCGCGCGATTCTGTGGCGCTTCCGCGACAAGAGTCGAATTCACGCATTCGGCACGGCACATGCATTTCGGTCCTTCCGATGGAGCGACGGGCGGCGGGCGGCATCCGCCATTCCTCCGGAATATCCGCGTCGTCGAATGGGGGAACATCACGGCCGGCGCATTCACTCAGCCGCCGAAACTCGCGGTATTCCGGGGGCTACGGACGGCAGCGCCGCACCGTCGACGGTGATCACGCGGGCGGTCGTGTCGAGATCGATGGATTTTCTGACATTTCGGGCGCGTCGCCGAATAACACGAGCAAAGAACGTACTGTTATGACCATGGCTCGCAGAATTGTGCATCAACTCGTCGACGATATCGACGGAACCGTCCTTGAAATCGGCGAGGGAGAGACCGTGAATTTCTCTCTCGATGGTCGCGCATATGAACTCGACCTCTCCGACGCGAACGCCGCGGCATTCCGCGACATCCTCGCCCCGTACGTGAGCGCCGGCCGGTCGACATCGACGTCGTCGGCATCCGCGGGCGCCCGCAAGCGGAAGTCGGCCGGAGCGCAGCGCGACTACACCGCGATCCGCGCGTGGGCCGCAGCGAACGGCTTCACCGTCTCCGAGCGCGGGCGCGTTCCCGCTCAGGTTCTCGACGCGTACGACGCCGCACACTGACTCCACCCCACGAACGCCGGGCCGCACGAGGTGCGACCCGGCGTTCGGCGTTCGCGCCGCGGCATCCAGGTTCCCGACAGCACATTCACATGCGGTAGATAAGCGCACGCCGTCACGATGAGGCGGTGTCACGCCGTTCGAAGCCCGTCTCCCGTCGAGTGATCATCCGCCGCCGGATCATCTTCAGCGCCCTCGCCGTCGTCACGATCGCCGTGATCGTCGCCGCGGTCGGCATCGTGATGACCCTCGCCGACCTGAACGGCATCCACCGATCGGACATCTCGATGCCCGACGGCGGCGTCGCGCAGAACACCGGCGAGGTCAACATCCTCGTGATGGGCCTCGACAGCCGCGTCGATGAGGATGGCAACCCCTACCCGCAGGACATCTACAACGCCATCCACGCGGAGGACGAGAGCGTCGGCGGCTACAACACCAACGTGCTGATGTACATCCACATCCCCGCCGGAGGCGGCCCCGCGGTCGGTGTATCGATCCCCCGCGACGACTACGTGGCCTACGCGAACAAGCCCGCCGGCGTCACGCACGGCAAGATCAAGGAGGACTACGGCCGCACACTGGATGCCTCGTACAACGCGTTGCTCGCGAAGGGCACGCCGAAGGCGACCGCCTACCAGCAGGCGCGCGACGACGCCCGCGAAGCAGAGATCCAGACCGTCTCGCAGTTCCTCGGCGGGGTGCGCATCGACCACTTCGTCGAGGTGACGATGGCGGCGTTCTATCGCGTCGCCCAGGCCGTTCAGCCGATCACCGTCTGCCTCAACCACGCGACCGCCGACTACTACTCGGGCGCGAACTTCCCCGCTGGCGTGCAGCAGCTGGATGCCTCGCAGGCGATGGCCTTCGTGCGCCAGCGCCGCGATACGCAGTACAAGAACGTCTTCCTCACCGACCTCGACCGCACACGTCGCCAGCAGGCGTTCATGGTCTCGCTCGCGCTGAAGCTCAAGCAGACGCAGACCTTCACGAACCTCGGCACGTTGCAGACGCTCATCGACACCGCGAAGCAGTACGTCGCACTCGATTCCGGGTTCGACCTGCTGAGTCTCGCGAGCGACGCGCAGCGGCTGGCCGGAGGCGACATCACGTTCCAGACCCTCCCGATCGAGAAGTTCGGCACCATCGACGGTCAGAGCGTCAACATCGTCGACCAGACGAAGATCGCCGCCATCGTGCAGAACCTCATCAACCCGCCCACCGCCACAGCGACCCCCGCGCCCACGGCGACGTCGAGCTCGACCGCATCCGCCGCGCCCACTCCGGCGCCGACCTCGCAGACCTACACGAACTCGCAGCAGCCCATGGAATCCGGCGTGCTCCCCTGCGTGAACTGACCGCTCATGCCGGCGGGTCGACGACCCGCGTGACGCCGGCGGACGGCGGCGCGGCCGAGGCATCCGCCTGTCGCTCGGCGCGGAGCGCCGCGATCTCGTCCCGCAGCTGCGCGACGAGCTCTGCCGGCACGGGAGGTGCGAGAGAGGACGCCGCCACGCGTTCGATGATCCACGAGGCGATGGTCGCGGTCACGACGCCGATGAGCGCGATGCCGCCCACCATCAGCGCGATCGCCACGATGCGACCGGTGGTCGTCACCGGGTAGTAGTCGCCGTAGCCGACCGACGTGATCGTCGTGCACGCCCACCAGATCGCGTCGCCGAACGTGACGATCGGCCCGTGGCTTCCGCGTTCGACGTCGTACACGGCGAGCGCGCTCACGAACACCGTCAGCGCCGTGGTGCCCGCCGCGTACACGATCACGCGCCCCCGCAGGATCGACCCCGTGCCTCGTTGGATCAGCGCGAACACCATGAGGTACCGGATGACCTCCAGCGTGCCGAACATCGGCAGCACGACGACCGCGAGATCGAGCAGATGTCGCACGAACCACCGGCGTCGCTGCTCGGCGAGCACCAGTCGCACGACGTAGTCGACGAAGAAGAACAGCCACGTCGCCACCAGCAACGCGGTGACACCGATCGCGACTCCGCCCGTCGGGCGCGCGAGCACATTGATGGCGTACAGCAGCAGGAAGAGGCTCCCGCCCGCCGTGAGCGGCCACTCCGTCAGTCGCCGCCAGCGTTCATACCGTTCCCCGTACATGCGGCGATTATCGCGCGCCTGCGGATGACCTCGCGTCGTCAGGCGCGGCGGCGCTGCGGCGCGATGAGCACCATCGCCGGGTAGGTGACCGCCGCGACGGCCACGTGCATGACGATCAGCACGAACACCGCCTGGCCGTCCTGACCCTTCCACCAGATCCAGAGATCGGGGGCGAAGGAGACGACGGTCACGATGATCGCGAGCCAGAGATAGAGCCGCGCGGCGCGGGTCGAGAAGAGGGTCACGATCGGCCAGCCGATGCCGGCCCCGATCACGCCGATCGTCGTGAGCTTGGCGTAGTCCGCGAAGGCGTAGTGCTCATAGCCGGCGGTGCGCGGGAACACGATCGGCCCGAGCGCGGCGAGCACGGCGCATGCGGCGATCGAGCCGACCACGGCGACGACGATCGCGATCACCGTGCGCACCGCCGACGGCTGAGCACGCCCCATCGGGAGGTCGAGTCCGAACGGTGCCGTACGCGTCGATCCTGCGCTCATGACAGGTCCCTTCCGTCGCGCCCCGTGCGCGTCCTCGGCGAACGGTAGCGGCGCGGTTCCCAGATGAGACTGAGGATGTCGCGCCTCACTCCGGGGCGGAACCCCCCGCAGCGCCGGGCTCCGGCCCGGCCTCGATCGTGAGTCTGCTCGCCACGTCGCTGCGCGGGATGTGCGCGGCGAGTGCCAGTCGCTGAACGAGGATGTCGCGCACGGCGTCGGGCGGAAGCGTCGAGCGGAACACGACGTGGCCGCTCGGGTGCGGGGTGGCCGCGGCATCCAGGTCCTTCACGGCTCCGAGCAGCTCGGCTGCTCCGAGGGGAGGCTCATCGGGCGACCCGGGAGCGGCGACGCGCACGGTCCACGCGGTCGCCGTTGCGTCACCGGCGAGCCGCGCCGCCGGCCGCGCGACCCGCGAGGAGGGGTTCGTGCGCGCGAAGCGCACGCATCCGATGCCCGTTCCGATGACCGCGGCCACACCCGCGAGGCTGGTGAGGTTCGTCGACAGGTCGCTCGAGATCGGGGCCGCGCCGGTGACGGCGACGATCCCGAGCACCACACGCACGAGCGAGTACAGGGCGTACCCCGCGAATGTGGCGAACAGCGTCGTCGCGCCGGGCCGGCCGCGCATCTCGCGTCGCCGCACGGCGATCGCCACCCCGGCCGTGATCACGACGAGCGCAATCGTCTTGACCAGCACCGAGGTGGCGACCGGCGCCGTGGCCGACGTCATCCACACCGTGAGAAGCAACGCCACCGAGACGGCGGCACGCGCAGTGCGCACCGCTCTCGGTGCCGGCAGCGCGAACCAGATCAGCGCCGGAGCGGTGACCATGGCCACGTCACCGAGGATCAGTGTCGTGAGAGCCGGAGTGGCCGCGTAGAGCAGATAGAGCAGCGTCGACGCGACGGCGGCGACGCCGGCTGCGCCGGCCGCCCGGATGAGCCGCTGCGCATCCGCTGCGGCTCCCGCGGCGCGGGTCGAGGAGGTTCCGACGATCGCGAAGACCACGGCGCTGACGACGAAGAGAACGGCGATGAGCACGACCGTGTCCATGCGTCCCCCTTCGATCCCCCCGCCCGGAAACCTCCGTTGGTCACCGCCGACTCTACTGCGATCCGTCGGAACCTCCCCCGCGTTACGCCGAGAACGCCTGACGCAGGAACCAGACCGCCTGAGCGACCGCGGCTGTCGCGGCCTGCGTGGCGTGCAGGGAGTTCACCATGACGAAGTCGTGCACGATGCCCTGGTAGCGCACGGCGGTCGTGGGAACGCCCGCCTGGCGGAGCTTCGCCGCGTAGGCCTCGCCCTCGTCGCGCAGCACATCGGCCTCTGCCGTGATGACGAGCGCCTGCGGAAGGCCGGCGAGGTCGGACAGCTCGGCGCGCAGCGGCGACGCGGTGATCTGGGCGCGGTCGCTCTCGCTCGTCGTGTACTGGTCCCAGAACCAGCGCATGCCGTCGCGGGCGAGGAAGTATCCCTCGGCGAACGTCTCGTACGACGGCGTGTCGAACGCGGCGTCGGTGACAGGGTAGAAGAGCACCTGCGCGACCGGCGAGACGCCCCCGCGCTGCTTGGCGAGGAGGGTGAGCGCGGCGGTCATGTTGCCGCCGACCGAGTCGCCGGCAACGGCGAGCTTGGCGGCATCCAGGTCATGGGATGCCCCGTCGGAGACGATCCACTGCGCGGTCGCCCAGACCTGCTCGATGGCGTGCGGGTAGCGCACCTCGGGCGAACGGTCGTACTCGGGGAACACGACGGCCGCACGGGCACCGACGGCGAGGTCGCGCACGAGACGGTCGTGGGTGTGCGCGTCGCCGAAGACCCAGCCCGCGCCGTGCGTGTAGAGCACGACCGGCAGCACACCGGTGGCGCCGGCGGGGCGCACGATGCGAACCTTCACCGAACCCGAGGGTCCGCCGGCGATCTCGACCCACTCCTCGTCGATCTCGGGCTCTTCGATGGGCTCGTCCTGCACGCCGTCCACGGCGGCGCGACCGTCGGCGGGGGCGAGCTGGTAGAGGAACGGGGGCTCGCTGGTGGCGTCGACGAACGCCTGCGCGGCGGGCTCGAGGGCGAGCTTGTGGGGGTTTCCAGCCATGATCCGGTGTCTCCTTCGTGGGGCGCGTCTCGGGGTCGAGAGAGTGAGAACGCTCGTTCTCATCGCGTGATCCCCACTGTAGAGAACGCTCGTTCTCACTGTCAAGTAGACTGCCCTCATGAGCGATGAGGTTCGGGGGCACATCGTCGACGCCGCGGACGGCCTCTTCTACACGCGCGGCATCGGCCAGGTCGGCATGGACGCCGTGCGCGACGCCGCCGGTGTCTCACTGCGGGCCCTCTACAAGGAGTTCGCGTCGAAGGACGACCTGATCCTCGCCGTGCTCGACAAGCGCCACGGCATGTGGACGGACGGCGTCACCGGCGCGGTCGACGCGATCAGCGACCCGCGCGAGCGGCTGCTCGCGGTCTACGACTACCTCGCCGGCTGGTTCGACGAGGCCGACTTCCGCGGGTGCGGGTTCATCAACGCGTTCGCCGAGCTCGGAGCTGCCAACCCGGCCGTCGCCCGGACCGTGCGCGAGCACAAGATCGACTTCCAGCGGTACGTCGCCGAGCTCGTCGCCGACGCCGGTGCGCCCGCGACCCTCGCCCCGCAGCTCGCGATCCTCGCCGAGGGCGCCCAGACCACAGCCGCCATCGCCGGAACAACGGATGCCGCGGCGCAGGCCCGCGCCGCGGCGGCGACCCTCATCGACGCCGCCCTGGCGGGCTGAGCGGGCGGCGGGACGTGGCATCCGGATTCACCATCGTCACTCGCACCGATGTGCCCGTCGACGACCGCTTCGACCTCTCCCTCAGCATCGACCTGCACCTCGCGTCGATGGCGGACGCCGGTGAGCGCGCCATCGCCGGAACCACCTCCGGACGCATCGGGCTCGACGAGACCGTGACATGGCGCGCACGCCACTTCGGCGTATGGATCACGATGACCTCCCGGATCAGCTCGCTGGATCGACCGCACCGATTCGTCGACGAACAGGTCAGCGGGCCGTTCCGGCGGTTCCGGCACGAACACCTCTTCGAGCACGACGGCGCGGGGACGGTGATGACCGACGTGATCGAGGTCACCTCCCCCGTCTTCGGCGCGGTCGCCGAGCGCCTCGTGCTCGTGCCGTACCTGCGCCGACTCATCCGGCAGCGCAACGCGCACCTCCTGCAGGCGGGCGGGGGCTGAGCGGGAGGCACGCGGGCGCCGGGCCATCCCGCGCGTCAGCGGCGATCATCGATGCCGACGCGCGATGCCGGGTTCGCGGCGACCCGCCGTGCGCTCTCTGGCGGCGCTCAGCCGATCAGCGCGCCAGGTAGCCGCCGTCGACGGGGATGTACGACCCTGTGATGAGGCTTGCCGCCGGACTGGCGAGCCAGGCGACGGCCGCCCCGATCTCCTCCGGTTGGCCGATGCGGTTGAGTGCGTGCAGGCCGGGCAGGCTCGCCTGCACGTCCGCGGGCAGGTTGCGCTCGAGACCGGTGGCGACGTAGGCCGGCCCGACAGCCAACGCCCGGACACCGCGACTTCCGTACTCGAGTGCGACCGTCTTCATCAGGCCGTTGATCGCGTGCTTCGCGGCCGCATAGGGAGACATCCCGACGAGCCCCCGCACACCGCCGAGGCTGGAGATCGTGACGATCACTCCCCCGCCGCGCTCGAGCAGGGCGGGGAGCTGGAGGCGCACGCCGTAGAAGACGCCATCGAGGTTGACGTCGAGCACGCGGCGCCACTGCGCCGGCGAGATGTCCGCCGTGTCCGTCGCCGGTTGCGTGATCCCGGCGTTGTTCACCGCCACGTCCAGCCCGCCCCAGTGCGCGCGCACGAGGTCGATGGCGCGCGCGTGCTCCTCAGTCGAAGTCGTGTCGAGCGCCTGGGCCAGCGCCACGCCGCCCCGATCCGCGATCTCCGCACGCACAGCGTCCGCGGCATCGCCATCGCGGTCCGTCACCAGCACCGCCACCCCCGTCTCGGCGAGCGCGAGCGCGCACGCGCGGCCGATGCCCCGGCCCGCGCCGGTGACGAGAGCGGTGCGCATGACGCTCATCGCGACGTGATGACGACCGGCACCGCCACGGACTTCAGCCCCTCGAACCCGAACTCCATGCCGTATCCCGATCCCTTGATGCCGCCGAACGGCACCATCGGGTGGATCCCGCCGTGCTTGTTGATCCACACGGTGCCGGCCTCGAGCCGCAGCGCCACCTCACGGGTCTGCGCGGGATCGTCGCCCCACACCGACGCGCCGAGTGCGGCATCCAGTCGATTGGCCGACGCGATCGCCGACTCGACCGTGTCGTAGCGGATCACCGGAAGCACCGGCCCGAACTGCTCCTCGTCGACGATCGGGTCGCCGTCGACAGCGTCGCCGACGATCGTCGCCTCGAAGAACGTGCGCCCGAGATGTGGCGCGGGCGAGCCGCCGGTCACGATGCGGCGTCCGCGGGCGCGCGCGTCGTCGACGAGGCGCGCGACGATGTCGAACTGCATCGCGTTCTGCAGCGGACCGAGCTCGTTCGACTCGTCGACGCCGCGCCCCATCGGGGTTGCGGCGGCCTTGCGGGCGAGAGCGTCGAGCACCTGCTCGTACTGCGACTCATGCACGTACAGGCGTTTGAGCGCGGCGCACGTCTGCCCGGTGTTGATGAACGCGCCCCAGAACAGCGCGTCGAGGTGGGCGTCGATATCGGTGCCGGGAAGCACGATGCCGGCGTCGTTTCCGCCGAGTTCGAGCGTGAGCCGAGTGAGGTTCTGAGCGGATGCCGCGGCGATAGCCTTGCCCGTCGCGGTCGAACCGGTGAACATGATCTTCCCGAAGGCGGGGTGCGACGTCAGCGCCGCACCGACCGCCCGGCCGCCCGAGATGACCTGCAGCACCCCCTCGGGAAGCACCTCGTTCAAGATGCTGACGAGCGCCAGCACGCTCAGCGGTGTGTACTCCGACGGCTTCACGATGACCGCGTTGCCCATCTTCAGCGCCGGGGCGATCTGCCAGATCGTGATCATGAGCGGCCAGTTCCACGGACCCACCGCGCCGACGAGACCGACCGGCTTGTAGATGAGCTCGGAGTAGTTCTCGGCGTCGTCGACGAGCACTTCGGGGGCCACCTCGAGGTCGGCGTTCACATGGAGCCAGCCCTGCACCGCCCCCACCTCGACGCGGGCGCCGATGCCGTTGAGCGGCTTTCCCTGTTCGCGCGAGACCGCGTCGGCCAGCTCGTCGGCGACGAGCGCGACCCGCTCGGCCGCCGCATGCAGCAGCGCGCCGCGCTCGCTGGCGGGTAGTGCTGCCCATGCCGGCTGCGCGATGCGTGCCCTCGTGATCAGCGCCTCGAGGTCGTTCACGACGTGCTCGGGGGCGTAGCCGATGGTCTCGCCGGTCGCGGCATCCGGAATCGGGCGTCCGCCGTCGACGCTGACGCGCTGCAGAAGGGGGTTCATCGTTCTCATCTCCTCGAGATCGGGTGCGCTCAGACGGCGGCGTTGGTGACCGCGACGGGCGCGTCGGCTGACGCGAGCAGGAAGTCTGCCGCCTTCTCGCCGATGACTGCGGCCGGAGCGTTGGTATTGCCGGTGGTGACCGTCGGGATGACCGACGCATCGGCCACGGTGAGACCGGCGACGCCGCGCACGCGCAGCGTCGGATCGACCACGGCACGGTCGTCGGAGCCCATCCGGCACGTGCCGACCTGGTGGTGGTAGGTGATGACGTGCTCGCGGATGTAGGCGATCAGCGCATCGTCGCCGGCGCCGGGTGCAGGGTAGACGACCGCCGCCCCCCACGCGTCGGCGAGTGCGGGCTGCGCACCCACCTCGAGGCACTGGCGCACGCTGGCGAGGATGCTCGCGAGATCCCGCGGATCTTCCAGCACGTGCGGATCGATGCGGATGCCGGCAGGGTCCCCGGCGTCGGCGAGCGTGACCTCGCCACGGCTGTGGGTCGTCACGAGCCCGGCCATGAGCGTGAACCCGGTGCCCTCGAACGACATGTCGGGTTCGAGCATCGGCACGCTGAACGTGATCGGCTGGGTGTCGGGCACCGCGAGGGCGGGATCCGACTTCCAGAACCAGTGGCTCTGCGTGACCGAGCGATGGGGGGCGGGCGCCTCGACCGGCCGCTCGGTGCCGAAGATGACGGGCACCAGATAGTGGTCGTGGAGATTCTTGCCTACGGGAAGGTCGGCGACCAGCGGGATGCCGTGGTCGGCGAGCTGCTCGGCCGGGCCGATGCCGCTGCGCAGCAGCACCTCGGCCGAGCCGAACGTTCCCCCGGCCAGCACGATCTCATCCGCCGTCAGAACCTCGAGCTGACCGTCGAACTCGATCTCGAGCCCCGTGGCACGGCCGTCCGCCACGATGACCCGCCGCACGACGACCCCGGTGCGCACATCGAGCGTTCCGGCAGCGACGGCCGGGTGCGCGTAGGCGTCCCACGTGCTCACCCGGTCGCCGTCTTCGACCGTCACCTGCTGACGGGAGACACCCTCGATCGACCCCGAGTTGTAGTCGGGGTTGCGCTCGAGCCCCCACTCCACGGCGGCGTCGATGATCGACTCCTGAATCGGATGCATCGGCTGGTTCTCCTCGATCGGGAGCAACCCCTCTGTGCCGCGCGCGGGATCCGGCGCGCCGCGCCAGCCCTCGATGCGCCGGTAGACCGGTTCGACGTCCGCCCAGGCCCAGCCGGGGCATCCGTCCGCCGCCCAGCCATCGAAGTCGGACGGCAGGCAGCGCACCCAGATCGCGGCGTTCAGGGAATGGGACCCGCCGAGCACCCGCCCGCGCGGCAGATGGATGCGGCGGCCCGCCGCGTGCGCCTGCGGTGCCGTGTAGTAGTCCCAGTCACGCTCGGTGTGCCAGAGGTCGGGGATGTGACTGAGGTCCTGCACGAGCTCGGTGCGGTTGGAGGGGCCCGCCTCGACGATCAGCACCCGCTTGCCGGCGTCGGCGAGTCGGCGGGCGACGATCGATCCGGAGGTCCCCGCGCCCACGACGATGTAGGGGTAGTGGGTCATGATTGCTCCTCTGCTTCGGTGAGTCGGTAGGCGGCCGCGAGCTGCTCGGGCTGATCGCGCAGCGTCGCCGCGCTCTCACGGAGGGTGACCTCCCCCTGCGCGAGCACGACGGCCGAGGTCGCGAGATCGAGCGCGACATGGGTGAACTGCTCGATGAGAAGGATGCCGACGCCGCGCGCGGCGACGCTGCGCAGGACCGGTACGAGACGCGCGACGATCACCGGCGCCAGTCCGAGCGACATCTCGTCGATGACGAGGTATTCGGGGCGGGCGGCGAGCGCGCTTGCGAGCGCGAGCATCTGCTGCTGTCCGCCCGAGAGCGAGCCCGCCGCACGGTCGGCGAACCCGTGCATCTCGGGGAAGATGTCGAGCATCTCCTCGACGGCGGCACCGCGGTCGCGCCGCGGCAGGAGGACAGCCGCGATCTTCAGGTTGTCGGCGACCGAGATGTCGGTGAAGACGCGGTGGCCCTCCTGCATGGTCGCGAGACCCGCCCGCCGCACCCGGTTCGGACGCAGCCCGCGGATCGCCCGGCCGTCGAGCTCGATGTCGCCGCGGATGTCGCGCAGCAGCCCCGCGACCGCCAGCACGAGCGAGGACTTCCCCGCCCCGTTCGCCCCGAGCAGCGCCGTCACCTCGCCGCGCGGGACGGTGAGATCGACACCGCGCACCACCTCGCGCCCGCCACGACGGATCGTGAGGTCGCGGATCGCCAGCTGCTCGCTCATGCCTTCTCCTCCTCGATACCGAGATACGCCTTGCGGACGTCGGGGGACGTGAGCACCTCGGCCGTTGACCCGGCCGCGATGCGGCGCCCGAAGTCGAGCACCGCGACGGTCGCGCACGCGGCACGCACGAGATCCATGTCGTGGTCGACGAGGAGGACCAGCGCGCCGGTCGTCGCCGGAATCCCGGTGATCACCCCGAGGAGCATCTCCGACTCGGCCGGATCGAGACCGGCGGCGGGCTCGTCGAGCAGCACGAGACGCGGCTCGCCGACGACGCAGCGGGCGATCTCGACGAGACGCCGTTCGAGGATCGTGAGGTCGCTCCCGAGTCGGTCCCGCCCATCCAGGCCCACGTAGTCGAGCGCGGCGTCGACCGACGCTCGGGTCGCGCCCGAGTTCTCCGCCGCGAGGAGGAGGTTCTCACGCACGGTCAACGACCGGATCACCTGCTCCTGCTGGAACGATCGGCGCAGCCCCCAGCGGGCGCGACGATGCCGCGGCACGGCCAGCAGCGACTCCCCGTCGATGTGCACACTCCCCTCCGCGGGGATGGCGAACCCGGAGAGCACGTTGAAGGTCGTGGTCTTGCCGGCACCGTTCGGTCCGATGATCCCGCAGACGCCGTCCTCGAACTCGAGGCTGACCGCGTCGAGCGGGGTGACGCCCCCATAGCGCACGGTGACGCGATCGATGACGAGGCGGCTCATGCGGTCACCTCGCGTGCACGTGAGGCACGGCGCGGTGTTCGCCATCGACGCGCCAGCGCGGCGACCGAGCCGGCGATGCCGATCGGATTGGTCGTGATGGCCTGGATCGTGCCGAGGCCCAGGATGATGAACACGAGATCGCCGCTCACTCCCCAGGCCTGGAGCAGCACGGGCACGCCGTAGAAGAAGATGCCGCCGATCACGGCGCCGCTCAGTGAGAACGTGCCGCCGATGAGCACCGTCGCGAACAGCAGCACGGACTGCTGCGCGCTGAAGGTCGTCCCGGTGGAGTCGAGCACCCCCGTGTTGGCCGCGAGGAGCGCCCCCGACAGACCGGTGATGAAGCTGGTGATCAGGAGGGCCAGAATGCGATAACGCGTCACCGGGATGCCGAGGGTGATGGCGCCCGCCTCACCCTGCCGGATCGCCGCCCAGGCGCGTCCCACCCGGGAGGACAGGAGCCACCAGACAGCGAGGAACACGACCGCGACGACCACCGCGACATACCGGAAGTAGGCATCGTCCGAGGCACCCCAGGTCGGCCGCGGCATGGTGTCGGGAACCGTGCCGGCGGGGAGACGCCCGAGGAACCCGGTTCCGCCGTTCGGGAACCCGGTCGCCGTGATGACGACCTGGATGCCGCCCGCGATCATGAGGGTCACGATCGCGAGGGAGAGTCCCGAGAGCTTGAGAGCGGGAAGGCTCAGGAGCGTTCCGATGAGCGCCGTGACGACGGCCGCCGCCACCGCGACCAGCTCGAACGGCAGATCGGTCGCGTAGTAGAGGCGCAGCGTCACCCATCCGCCGACAGCGACGAGGGCGATCTGCATGAGCGACACGAGTCCGAGGCGCCCGTAGAGGATGCCGGCGGCGAGGGCGGCGAGCGAGTAGATCGCGCATGCGGTGAGCGCGAAGAGGCCGGACCCCTGGCCGATACCGGGGAGGAACGGGATGACCACCGCCAGCGCGAGGCCCACGAGGAGGCCGATCGCGCCGACACGGGTGTTTCGGCGGGCGAGGAAGGAGATCATGAGCGCACCACTCCGATGGTCAGCACGCGACGTCGGCCGATGAGGATGACGACGGTGGCGATGAGGAAGGGGACGATCGTCGCGTAGGCGGTGATCGGCTCCCACGCCGACGCGAGGGTCTGCAGGACACCGATCACGAGTCCGCCGACCAGCGTGAGCCACAGTGAGGAGAAGCGTCCGATCACGACGGCCGCGAGCTCGGGGATGATGAGGAAGGTCAGGAAGGCGGGCTCCAGGCGGGTCTGGTTGGCGAGAAGGATGCCGGAGGCTCCGGCGATCGCGCCCGACAGCGCCCAGGCGACGTTCTCGACGAGTCGCACGTTCGTGCCGACGACCGAGGCGAGCTCGCGGTCGCTGGCGAGCGCTCGCATCGACATGCCGATGCTCGTGTAGCGGAAGGCCAGCACCGTGGCGACGACGACGAGCACGGCGAGCAGGAGGCAGATGATCTGCGTGAGGTTCACGCGGCTGCCGCCGACGTTGATCGCGATCGAGCTGGTGTCGAGCCGCAGAGTGCGGGCCTTGTCGTTCCAGGTGAACAGCAGCACGCCGATGATGACGAGGGCGAAACCGAGGGTGGCGATCGCCTTGCGCAGCTCGTCGATGCGCGCGAGATAGGGGCCGGCGAGCAGCCCGAACAGCAGGGCGGCCGCAGCCGCGATCAGGATGCACACGGCGATCCCGATCGCGGGCTGCAGACGTCCTTGGGTGGGAACCAGCTGCCACAGCAGCATCGCGGCCAACGCACCGATGGCGCCGTGGGCGAAGTTGAGGACGCCGGTCGTGCGGTAGAGCACGAGCACCCCGACTCCGGACAGGGCGTACACCGAACCGATCACGAGGCCGGCGACGAGGAAGGGCAGCAGATTCATGGTGTGATCAGTTCCCCGTCAGAAGACCCTGGGACTGCTCGGCCTGTTCGATCGAGGTCAGTTCGGGGTCCGTCACGTTCTGGCAGCCCTCGAGCTCCTGCCACTCGCCGTTGACGAGCTTTGCCATGCGGGTCGCGTGGTTGGCGTGATGCTGGTCGGCGACGCCGTAGTACCACGGGGCGCACAGGAGGTCGGAGGAGAAGCCCTTGATTCCGAGGAGCGCCTGCGAGACGGTGTCGCGGGTGATCTTCGACGGATCCGGGAACTGCTTGATGAGGGTGTCGGTGAAGATCTTGGCGGCGAGGAAGCCGGCCTGGCTGAACGTGTCGCGCGGCGCGTCGGCGGCCGCGTACTTGTCCATCACGGCCTTCCAGAGGGTCTGGTCGGCGCCGGTCGTGGTCGTGACGAGCTGCAGCTCGGAGTTGGCGACGAAGCCGTCCCAGTACTGGCCGATCTGTTGCCCGAACTGCTTGTCGTAGCAGGATGCCGTGCACGACCACTGGATCGACCCCTTCGCGTCCTGCTGCTCGGCCGCGGTGAGGATCGACGCGGTGATCGGCGCCGGGTCCGCGATGACGAGGCTCGTCGCGCCGCTCGAGGAGATCTGGCTCACGAGCGGAAGCCAGTTGCTCTCGTTCGGGTCGGAGAGCACATTGCCGACGAGATCGATACCCTTCGACTTCGCGTAGGCCGAGATTCCGGATGCCACCCAGTCGCCGTTGCCCGGGGTGTTGATGCCGATCGCGAAGAACTTGCCGGCCTGCCCGGCGCGCTCGAAGTACTGCAGCGTGGCGAGGGCGGAGATGCGGGGTCCGGCGTTGACGGGCGCGAGGTTCGACGACGAGAAGCAGGACTGCGGAACCCCGACGCCGAGGATCGAGTAGAGCCCCGCCGCTTTGTAGGCGTCGTTCTGCTGCTGGCAGCCGACGAACGAGGCGTCGCCCACCGAGGCCACGATCGAGGAGTCGGACGCATAGCCGGTCGCGATCTGCGCCGTCTTGGTGGGGTCGAGAGCGTCGTCTCCGACCTGGTAGGAGATCGGGCGGCCGTTGATCCCGCCGTTGTCGTTGATGCAGTCGAAGTAGGCCTTGGCCGAATTCGGGGAGGACGAGAAGTCGACGCCGCCGGATTCGGTGGCGATGGCGACGACCTTGATCGGGGTTCCGGTGGCCTTCTGGCCGTTGCCGAGGCCGCACGCGGCCGTCCCGGCGGCCGCCGAGCCGCCGGATGTGGGGGACGCAGAGGTGTCGGCAACACATCCCGCGAGAGCGATGACAGCTGTTGTCGCCGCTACCGCGAGCAGTGCCCGCATGGTGCGATTCATGGGTGTACTCCTTCGTACGAGATGCGACGCGAGGGACAGCTGCGTCGCGGACAGCCTCGCAATACCGGCGCGGGGGCCGTTGAACGGCGAGGCACCCGCATTGCACGTGCGTGCACAACGTCTTCCAGGCGCCGTAGCCGCGACGTCGTCGGTCATATACGATGCAGACCACGCGGTCACCGGCGACCGCGACTCGTTGGAGGTAACCCCGAATGCTCCACGCCACCCCGAGCCCGCTCCACCACATCGACTCGTTCACGGCCTTCCGTGAGAGCGTGCGCGATACGTTCGTCCCCCTGCAGGTTTCCAGTCGGCGCCCGCACCATTTCCACGCCGCGGCGCGCAGCGCCGAGCTGCGCGACCTGAAGATCGTCGAGATCGCCGCCGATCCGCATGTGGTCGAGCGCACACGCCGCCTCGTCGCCGAGTCGGAGTCCGAACCGAGCTACAAGGTGAGCCTGATGGTCGAAGGCTCCGGCTTCATCTGCCAGGACGGCCGCGACGTCGTGCTGTCACCGGGCGACATCGCCGTCTATGACACGACTCGTCCGTACACGCTCGCATTCGACGACTCATCGATCCGCACGATCGTCGCCATGTTCCCCAAGCGGCTCGTCGACCTGTCCGACGATCGCATCGCCCGGCTGACGGCGACTGCGCTGGGCAAGGACGACCACCTGGGGAGCATGGTCGGCGGCGTGCTCCTGCAACTGGCCGGGCGACTCGAGGCGGTCAGCACCGCGACAGGCTGGCGATTGGCGCGCAATGCGGTCGACCTCGTCAATATCCTGCTGCGAGACTCGCTGCCGGCGACGGAGGGCGCTGGCGGCGAACGGCTGATCGATCGGATCTACTCGTACATCGACGCAGTGCTCGAAGACCCGGGCGTCACGCCGTCGCTCATCGCGGACGCCCATTTCATCTCGGTGCGCTATCTGCATTCGCTGTTCCAGTCCGAGGGGATGAGCGTCGGCTCCTACATCCGGCTGCGCCGCATCGAGCGATGCCGCGACGAACTCGCCGACCCGGACTTCGCGGACATGACCGTGACGGCGATCGCCGCCCGCTGGTCGTTCGCCGACGTGGCCCATTTCTCGCGCACGTTCAAGTCTGTCTACGGCGAGACCCCGTCCGAGTTCCGGTCCCGGATGACCCGCCGCTGACGTCGCCCCGGGAGGGACACACTGCGCGCCGATTCAACATCTGCGCGCTCCGACGCAACCGCCCCGCGTCCGGGCACGCGAGCCTTCACACAGCGGCACGACGATGCGCCGCGGGGAAGGACACTCGCATGAACGACGCGACCGGCACGGCGACGCAGGTCCTGTTCGTCGCTCCCGGCATGATCGACACGGTCACCGGCCCGGCACCCGTGCCCGCGGCATCCGATGTCGTGGTCGCCGTCGACCGCGTCGGCATCTGCGGAACCGATCTGCACCTGCTCGACGGCGAGATCGGTGACCCGTTCCCGCTGGTGCCCGGTCACGAGTTCGTCGGAACGGTGATCTCTATCGGCACCGAGGCGGCCCGCCCGGGGTTGCGCGTCGGTGATCGCGTCGTGGTGGAGATGCTGCTGGCCTGCGGGCGGTGCGCGCGATGCCGCGAGGGTCGTCGCAACCTCTGTGAGCGGGACGATCCCGCGGTCTCACCTGCGGCGGGGCGCCAGATGGGCGTGAACATCCCCCGCACGCTCTCGCCCTTCACCGGCGGGTACGGCACCCACCTGGTGGTTCCCCCTGAGGGCGTCATCCACGTGCTTCCGCCCACGCTCCAGAACGACGTCGCGGTGCTCACCGAGCCTCTCGCGGTCGCGGTGCGGGCGGTCGAGCGCGGTCGCGTCGGCCTCGGCGACGACGTCGTGATCATCGGCCCGGGCCCGATCGGTCTGCTCGTCGCAGCGGTTGCGTCGGCGGCCGGTGCCCGGCACGTCATCGTCGTCGGCGGTCGCCCCGAGCGGCGGGTGCTCGCACGCTCGTTCGGCGCGACGGACACCCTCGCAGAGCGCGGGGCCGAGCTCCACTCGCGGATTCGCCACCTGCTCCCCGGCGGTCCGGACGTGGTCATCGAGTGCGCCGGGAATCCCACGGCGCAGCAGGACGCGATCCGTCTGGTCCGGCGCGGCGGTCGGGTTGTGCTCGCCGGGGCATGTGGCGGCGGCGCGGCGCTCACGATCGCACCGGATGAGGACCTCCTCACCCGGGAGATCGACATCCTGCCGTCGTTCCTTGCCGCGGGCGGCTATGAACGCGCCATCACGCTGCTCGATCAGGCGCGATTCCCGTTCGCCTCGCTCATCACCCACATCTTCCCGCTCGATGAGGCGAGCACCGCGCTCGCCGCCGTTCGCGGTCGTACGGAGGGGCTGATCAAGGCCGTACTCCTCATCCCCTCCCCCTCACCCACTCTCACCGGAGGTCACTGATGTCCCATTCCGAGAACGTCACCGTCTCGCGCACGACCCACGATGCCGACCAGGGCACGTGGAAGTCATACGACGACTTCGCGACCGGAATCGACACTTATCGGATGCCGCAGGCCGACCTCGCCGGACGATCGATCGCCTGGGAGTTCGACGGCGGCATCGGTCTCGCCGTGGACGTCCTGGCCGATGGCACCGCCCGGTGGCGGTCGGCAGCCCTTCTGAGCACACCGGATGGCACGGTGGACCCGTACGACGCGGTGCGTGTGCGCGACGACGTGGTGTTCTTCAACCTGCCCCTCACGTCGCGGTCTCAGGACGCGATCACGGTGTTCTGGTCGGAGACGACCGGTCGCGCACTGATCATCCACTCCGTGATCGGCGAGCCGCGACCGGGAATGCCGCAGGTGCAGCAGACGATCGCCGCGGGGCGTGTCGTCGGACAAGATGTGACGGGGGTGAAGCCCGCGCCGTCGCGCGATCTGATCGGCTTCCGCGAGCTCGTGCGCTACAGCCCCGTGCACCTGTACGAGCACGTGTTCCTCTCGAGCGAGCGCTACTGCTGGCAGTGCCTCCACGGCGAGCAGCGCGGGCACGGCGACGTCGACATGTCGTCGGTGTGGAAGTTCGACGACTCCGGCCTCTACCTGTTCACGTTCCGCGAGTTCGTGATCCCGGTCGCGAGCGTCTGGCTGCACGACCTCGGCTACGCGCTGCGCACGACGGGGATCTTCCTCGGCACCGCGCCCGGCGGCGGCGCCGACCACCGCCTCGCGGGCGGCCACATCTATCCGCTCGGCAACGTCGTGTACCCCGACGTCGAGCCCGTCTGACCCACCGAAAGGACACCCGCATGAGCCGCGCTCACGACATCATCACGCGACACTACGAGGCCAGCGCCGGCGGCGATCTCGCCGGGATGCTCGCCCCCATCGAGCCCGACACGACCTGGACCGAGGCGGCCGGGTTCCCGCGTGCGGGCACCTACGTCGGCCCCGACGCCGTGCGCGTCCACGTGTTCGACGCACTCGCCCGCGACTTCGACGGCTATCGCTTCGACCTCGACGAGCTCGTCGACGCGGGCGATGTGCAGGTCGGCATCGGCACGTACTCGGGCACCTTCCGCGAGACGGGGCGCCCGTTCACCGCGCGGGTCGCGCACATCTGGCGGCTGGCATCCGACCGGGTGGTCAGCTTCGAGCAGATCGTCGACAGCGCGCAGGTTCGGACAGCGATGACGCCATGAGCGCACCCGCCCGTCCCGCCTCGGCGAGCATCCCCCCGATCGGACTGGCGGTCGCGGGCGTGCGGGGCAGCGGCGGCATCCATGTCGTCTCAGCGGCGATCGACGACGGCTTCCGCCTGATCGTCACCGACCCTGACTACGACAACGACGGCACGGTCGGCGCGGCGATTGCCGCGGCAGCCGTCCCGCGTGATCTCGTCACGGTCGCGACCCGGCTGCCCGCGAGTCGCACGAGCGCGAACGAGGCGACGAAGTTCGTCGAGGAGTTTCTGCTGCGCACCCAGCTGGAGCACATCGATCTCATGCTGGTGCCGTGGATCGGGGCGGCGCGCTCGCTGGCGGCCTGGCACTCTCTCGCGAAGGCCCGGGTGCGAGGCCTCGTCAGCCGCGTGGGTGTCGCGGGGTTCGGCGCGGCGGAGAGTGACGCCCTTCTCGAGGCGACCGGAGATCGGCCGGCCGTCGACAAGATCGTCGTGCACCCGCTCGCTCCCCAGCGCGAGTTGCGGCGCGACCTCGATGGCCGAGGCGTCAGGGTGCTCGCCGCGCATCCGACGGGCCTCGGAGACGGGATGCTGCGGCATCCGGTGCTCGTGCGCGCCGCACGCGAGGAGGGTCTCACCCCGGCGCAGCTGGCGATCGCCTGGTCGGCGGCTCGGGGGATGATCCCGCTGCCGACGGCGAGATTCCCGGCCCGGCAACGCGAGAACCTCGCCGCGCTCGATCGACCGCTGGCGGAGTCGACGCTCGCCGTCATCGACCGCGTGTGCCCCGACGGCCCGTCGCGGATCGAGACGATCGCCGGGTGAGCGGCGCCGGGGTCGTCGCGCAGTGAGGGTTCGCATCGCAACCTCGCTGGTGAACCCGCCGCAGCGCGCGAGGTATGCGGCATCCCCATGGCGGATGCCGCGGCCCCGCGTCAGCCGCCGAGAGCCGTGACGACGGCGAGCGAGTCCACGTAGTCGCGCCAGCCGACGATGCGTCGATCGACGAGGGTGACGACGGAGCAGAACCGGTTGTCGTGCGCGCGGCCCGCCGCCGTGCGTCCGTGCACCTCGTATTCGAGCGTCACGACGCCACGGTCGGCGTCGTGCGCGACCTGCAGCCCGTCGGCCCGCTCGATCTGCATGTCGTAGCCGGCGAACCAGTCCATGTAGGCCGCGCGCCCGCGGATGACGGGCCCGAACCCGGCGAAGACGTAACGGAACTCGAACTCGGCGTCCTCCGCCACGGCGTCGCAGAAGTGCTCACCGTCGACGAGATCACCCAGCCCCTCCCGCACGACCGCGTAGAACGGATCGGCGTTCGGCCGGAACGCAGGGTGCGAGCGGTCGGCGGGTTCGTGGTGGTGCGGCAGGGTCATGCGGACCTCTTTTCGGCGGTGCCCCTGGAGGGACTCGAACCCCCAACCGTTTCCTTAGGACGGAACTGCTCTTCCATTGAGCTACAGAGGCTGGCCCTCCGAGTCTAGCGGCGCCTCACCCGCCGGATTCGGATGCCGCGGCCCCCTGTGCGGCCGCGACGACGCCTTCCACGCTCTGCTCCAGGAACGCCACGATCTGCTCGACCGGGGTGCCGGTGCCGAGGGCGAGGTCGAGGAGCACTTCCTGGGCGAACACGACCCAGGAGTGGAGGGCGACCCGCAGCATCCGGGTGTCGCGATAGCCGAGCTCGCCGTAGACCTCCAGCAGGCGGGCGGCCTGCGCATCGCGGGCTTCGTCGACCACCCGGCTCGCCTCGGCGTCGCGGCTCGACGACCCGCGCACCAGGGAGGCGAAGACGCCGCTGTGCTCGCGCACGAACATGACGATGCGGGTGAGGGTGTCGTGCAGGCGCTCCCGCGGGGCGAGGTCGCGGCGCGGGGTGGTCGCGTGCAGCATGCCGTCGCGGGCGAGGGTGACGACGTCGCGGTGCAGGCCCTGCTTCGAGCCGAAGTAGTGGAAGACGAGGCCGCGGGAGACGCCGGCCTGCTCCGAGAGCACCTCGATGGTCAGCTCGTCGAGGGGGCGCGTGGCGAGGAATGCCACACCGAGGGCGGTGAGCTGCTCCCGTCGCTCCTCGGGCGTCAACCGCGTACGACGCACCCCGACCATGGCTATGACCATACTGTCGACACCTCCCCTCCTCCGGGCGCGCCATCGGCGTCGCACCCGGACTGTGAGGACTTTCTCACCAACGTGTCCACCTTATTGACAATTAGTCAATGGTGTCTATCATCGTGTCAGAACCACCCGCAGCACAGCCGCTGCACCCCGCAGCAATGACGCTGCACCTCACCCCCCGGAGGACACAATGAAGTTCCGCAACATCGCGCGCTCGCGCGCAGGACGTATCGCCATCGTCGCCGTCCCGGTCGCCGTCGTCACCTCGGTGCTCGCCGGCGGCGTCGCCCAGGGCCAGGTGCCCGTCTCGTTCTCGGTCTCGGGCAGCTCGTTCCAGATCTCCGCCACCGAGCTCGCCGGCACTGGCTTCTCCCAGTACTCGGGCGTCGCCACCGACGCGAAGGGCGGCCAGCACAGCGTCGCGATCGCCAACATCAAGTCGGCGTCGCTCACGGCGCTCTGCCAGGCCGTCATCACCGACACCCCGCTCGGCAAGGTGGGCCTGCTGGTCACCGCCGGCGGCGAGGGCACCCCTGCCACCGCGACCGACCTGCAGATCGGCATGACCGACCTCAAGGGCGACTCGTCGTTCGGCAACATCCGCATCGGCGTCGACGCCTCGCAGGTGAACACGAACGCGAAGGGCACGGCGGGCGAGTTCGCCCAGGACGCCGACACCATCACGATCAAGAACCTGCAGCAGATCGCGTGGAGCACCCAGGCGGGCGTCTTCAACCTCGCCAACATGCACGTGCAGATCACCGACGGGTCGAAGGGCTGCTTCTGAGCAGCCCCATGACCACCGTTCCTCGAACCCGATCGGAGGCTGCTGCCATGTCCACTCGACGTGCCCGCTTCGCCGCCTGGTCCCGCCGGCGGCCCCTCGTCGGCGCGATCCTCATCGCTGTCGGCGGCGTGGAGATGTTCTTCTCCGGTCAGCTCGACCTCGGCAACATCCAGGTGCAGCTCGGCTTCTCGGGGCTGCAGGCGACCATCATCCCGGTCGCCCTGGTGCTGTTGGGCGTGCTGATCGTCGCGATGCCCATGCATCGCATCTTCTACGGTGTGATCGCTCTGGCGATCTCGATCTACTCACTCGTCGGCGTCAACCTCGGCGGCTTCATCATCGGGATGGTGGTCTCCACCGTCGGTGGCGTGATCGCCGTGTCATGGGTGCCCGCCGACGGTGAGCGTCGCCTGCGCCGCCGCGAGGCGAAGCGGGCCACCCGCCAGGACGAGGAGGCTGCGGCGGAGGAGGGCGATGCGGACGGCGCCACCGCCGATCTGACGATCGACGAGATCACGGCGGCGAGCGCATCATGATCCGCCATCGCCTTGCCATCGCGGCCGCCGCGGTGGTCGGATGCCTCGTGGTCGGCGCCGCGACCGTCGGTGCCGCCCGCTCCCCCGAAGCCCCGACCGGCCTGTGCATCCCACTGCTGATGAACTGCAGCACGCCGACGCCGACGCCGACCCCGTCGCCGTCGCAGACCTCGGGCAGCTTGCTGCCGGGTCTGCCGTCACTGCCGGGTCTCGGCGGCGGATCCACCTCACCGACGACGCCGACCTCCCCGGGCACGCCCACCACCCCGACGCAGACCAACGCGTCATGGGGACAGGCGATCTTCGACCAGGGCGCACCGACCCTCACGAAGTACCCGGCGCAGCTGGGCGCGCAGGGTCTCTCGTTCACGGGGCTCAAGGGCATCGCACTCGTCACGGTGCGCACGGTCGACGGAACGCTCGAGCCGGCCATCCGCATCAGCGCCGACTCGGTCACGGTGCAGGGCTTCTCGCTCACGGTGCGCCAGTTCACCGGCCCGTCGCTCGCGACCACCGCCGACAGCATGACGCTCAGCGGCGACGCCCAGGTCTACCTGAGCTCACTGACGGCCGTGCTGCCGACGGGTCAGGCCATCACGATCGGGCAGGACACGCCGCCACCCGCCGACGGCATCACCTCGCTGCTGCGGGTGACGTTCGGTCTGCTGGGCGCCACGGCTCACAACATCACCTACCCCAACACCCACCAGTCGTTGACCGACGGCTGAGTCGCCCCGGGAGGGACGCGAGGGGGCGGATGCCGCGGCATCCGCCCCCTCGTGGTGTCACCGGAAGTCGCGGGACCGATGCTCGACGCCGACTCTCAGGTCTTCGAAACGGTCGGCGAGGATGTTCGCGACGCCCTCGGGCGACCGTTCGAGCATGCCCCGCACGATGAGGGCGGGAGCGTCGCGCGCGAGCGTGCGGTGACGGTTCCAGACGCCGACCGAGCAGATGACGTTGACGAGGCCGTGCTCGTCCTCGAGGTTGAGGAAGGTCACCCCCGACGCTGTCGCGGGACGCTGCCGGTGGGTCACGAGCCCCGCCACCTCGACTCGGCGACCGTCTTCGTGGGTGCGCAGCTCGGCGGAGGTGAGCACTCCGCGCGCGTCGAGTCCGGAACGGTAGTGGGTCATCGGGTGGTCGTCGGTCGAGATGCCCGTCGCCCACAGGTCGGCGGCGAGCGTCTCGTAGCTCGACGGGTCGGAGAACAGCGGCGGCTGCACGGCGACGATCGAGTCGGGCAGGTACTCGGGGCGGTCCTGCGCGGCGGCGCCCGCACTCCACAGGGCGTCGCGCCGCGACATCCCGAAGCAGGCGAACACGTCGGCTGTGGCGAGCGCCTCGACCTGCGCCTCGGTAATGCTCGTGCGGCGCACCAGGTCGCGCATGTCGCGGAACAGCCCCCCGGCGTCGCGGGCGGCCACGATGCGCCCGGCGACGTCGGCGCCGATCCCGCGGATCGCCGCGAGCCCGAGCCGCACCGCGAACCCGCCGTCGCGACGATGAGCGGCGCTCTCATCGGGGGCCGCCGGGTCGAAGGGCGCCACCGGCGGCTGGTCACGGTGGGCGCACGCGGGGCGCCCGGTCGGCGCGGGACGCGCGGCCGGTGCGGCGGGCATGCGATCGTCGGCGGGTAGGGGGCGGGGCGCGGCATCCGCCCCGGCGTCACCCGGGGGCGCGGCGGGCGCGGCATCCGCCCCGGCGAGCGGCTCGAGCCCTGCCTCGACGCCCGAGAGCTGCAGGTCGGGCTTGCGCACCTCGACGCCATGACGCCGGGCGTCGGCGGTGAGGGTCGCAGGCGAGTAGAACCCCATCGGCTGGGCGCGCAGCAGCCCGGCGAGGAACGCCCCCGGGTAGTGCAGCTTGATCCACGAGCTGGCGTAGACCAGCAGCCCGAACGACAGCGAGTGCGACTCGGCGAACCCGAAGTTCGCGAACGCCTGGATCTTCGCGTAGATCGCATCGGCATCGTCGCCCACGAGCCCGTGCTCGGCCATGCCGGCGTAGAGCTTCTCCCGTAGCGAGTCGATGCGTTCGAGACCCCGCTTCGACCCCATCGCCCGCCGCATGAGGTCGGCGTCCTCGCCGGTGAGCCCGCCGACGGCCATGGCCATCTGCATGAGCTGCTCCTGGAAGATCGGGATGCCGAGCGTGCGCGCGAGCACCGGCTCGAGCTTCGGGTGCGGGTAGGTCACTTTCTCGCGGCCCAGCTTGCGGCGCACGAACGGATGCACCGCCCCGCCCTGGATCGGCCCCGGCCGGATGAGCGCGATCTCGACGACGAGGTCGTAGAACGAGCGCGGCTGCAGCCGCGGGAGCAGCCCCATCTGCGCCCGCGACTCCACCTGGAACACTCCGATCGAGTCGGCCCGGCACAGCATGTCGTAGACCGCCGCCTCTTCTTTCGGCAGGGTCGCGAGCGTCCACTCCTCCCCCGTCGAGGCGCGGATCAGATCGAAGCAGTACTGCAGGGCCGCGAGCATGCCGAGCCCCAGCAGGTCGAACTTGACGAGCCCCATCCACGCGGCGTCGTCCTTGTCCCACTGGATGACGGTGCGCCCCGGCATCCGCGCATGCTCGATCGGCACCACCTCGCCCACCGGACGGTCGGTGAGCACCATGCCGCCCGAGTGGATGCCGAGATGGCGAGGCGCCTTCAGCAGCGCCGAGGCGTACTCGATGACCTGATCGGGGATGTCGTGCCCCTCGCCGGTGTCGAGCGACGCACCCCACCGCTCGACCTGCTTCGACCAGGCGTCCTGCTGCCCCGGCGAGTAGCCGAGGGCGCGGGCCATGTCGCGCACCGCGTTCTTCGGCCGGTACTGGATGACGTTCGCGACCTGGGCGGCGTTGTGACGTCCGTAGGTGGCGTAGACCCACTGGATGATCTCCTCGCGCCGATCGGAGTCGAAGTCGACGTCGATGTCGGGCTCCTCGTCGCGCAGGCTCGACAGGAACCGTTCGAACGGCAGCCGGTAGAAGATCGCGTCGACGGCGGTGATGCCGAGCAGATAGCAGACGGCGCTGTTAGCCGCGGAGCCGCGACCCTGGCAGAGGATGCCGCGGCGACGCGCCTCCTGCACGATGCCGTGCACGATGAGGAAGTAGCCCGGGAAGTCCTTCTGCTCGATGACCGCCAGCTCGTTCTCGATGCGGCGGCGGTCGTCGTCGCCGAGCCGGGGATAGATGACGGGCACCGCATCCCACACCAGCTGCCGCAGCCACGACATGGGGGTGTGTCCGGGCGGCACCGGCAGCTTCGGCAGCGCCGGCTTCGCGCGACGCAGCGGGAACGCCAGCTCGTCGGCGAGCACGACCGAGCGGGCGACCGCACCGGGGTACCGGGCGAACCGGGTCGCCATCTCGGCGCCCGACCGCAGGAACGCGCCGCCGTGCGCCGGCAGCCAGCCGTCGAGCTCGTCCATGCTGCGGTTCGCCCGCACCGCCGCGACGGCGGCCGCGAGGGTGCGGGTGCGAGGGTCGGCGTAGTGCACGTTGCCGGTCGCGACCGTCGCGAGCGACCGGTCGGCGGCGAGCGCGGCGAGCAGGTCGTTGTCGGCGCTGTCGCGCACCCCGCCCTGGTCGAGCAGCTCGACGACGACCTGGTCGGCGCCGAACAGGTCGACCAGCGTGTCGAGGGCGTCGGCCGCCGCCCGTGCACCGCCCGCGGCGAGTGCGGAGCGCACGGCGCCCTTGCGGCATCCGGTCAGAATCGTCCAGGCGCCGTCCGCCTGCTCGGCCAGGGTCGGCAGGTCGTAGACGGGCTTGCCCTTCTCGGCCCCGGTGAGCTGACCGTGGGTGAGGGCGGCGGCGAGCCGGTGGTAGCCCTCCTGTCCGCGCGCGAGCACCAGCAGGTGGGTGCCCTCGGGGTCGGCGCGACCGTTCTGCACCGCGGTGAGCTCGAGCGACAGCTCGGCCCCGAACACGGTGCGCACGCTGCGCTGCTCGGCGGCCTCGGCGAACCGCACGATGCCGTAGAAGCCGTCGTGGTCGGTGATCGCCAGCGCGTGCAGCCCCAGCCGCTCCGCCTCCTCGACGAGCTCCTCGGGCGATGAGGCGCCGTCGAGGAAGGAGTAGGAGGAGTGCGCGTGCAGCTCGGCGTAGGGCACGACCGCCTCGGGCCGCTCGATCGGCGGGGCGACGTAGGGCCCGCGCTTGTGCGACCACGCCGGGCTGTCACCGCCGTCGGCGCCGGCCGGGGTGTCGCGGGGGCGCCGCCGGTCGCTCAGCGCCCGCTCGAGCTCCGACCAGGGCACGGCCGGGTTGTGCCAGCCCATCAGTCGTACCGCCCCTCGATCGACCAGACCCCCGCCTCGCACACCAGCAGCCACGCGCTCTGGCGGGCGTCGACGATCTGGAACCGGTGCGCGATGCGGCGGCGTGCGGCATCCCATTCGCGTTCGATCACCGGCCACGGCCCCGCCCACGACGTCACTCCGAGTCGGCGCCCCTCGACCGTGAGCTGGTGGGGAACGGCGGAGAGGATGCCGCGCTCGTCGACGCCGACCGTCTCACCGTCGACGTCGACGACGGCCGCCGCCCGCTCGGGACGATAGACCGTCGCCGGCAGCGGCGAGGGCAGCGACCCCGGCCAGGGGCGCCCCCGTTCACGAGCGAGCACCACCCGGTCGCCCCACGGCACGAGCACCTCGCGCTCGGCGAGCCAGCGCCCGCCGCCGAGCGTCGGGGTGAGCACGCCGCGGTGGCCGAGCATGGCCTGCACGCGCGAGAGCGCGTGGTGCACCCGTTCGTCGGGACCCGAGCCGAACCCGGCGAGGCGCGGCGCATGGTGGGAGGCCTGTTCGACGGCGGCGGGCTCGAGCCGCACGAGCACGACCCCGCTCGCGAGGGCGTCGTCTTCGGCGAGCTGCCAGCGCACCCGGTCGATGACCGCCGCGGCGTCGAACGACCCCGGGTGCAGCCACACCCGCTCGCCGTGCTCGCCGCGGTCGCCGGTGAGCGCGACCCGCAGCTCGGTGCAGACGAGACGCTGGTCGTCGAGGCGGGCGATGAACGCGTCGGCGGTGCGGCGCAGCGCGAAGCCGACCTGCTCGGCGATCTCGAGCGGCGGGTCGAAGGCGATCTCGGCGTGCAGCTCGGCGGGCGGTGTGCGCGGCTGCACGACCCGGGAGTCGAGCCCGGCGGCGAGCGCGTGCAGCCTCTCGCCGACGGGACCGAGGCGTGCCGCGACCCGCTCGACCTCGAGCGCGGCGAACTCTCCGAGCGTGTGCACCCCGAGGCGTGCGAGCAGGTGCACGATCTCGGCGCCCGTGTCGGCGGCGTCGGCGAGCACCGTCGCGGGCAGCGGGGCGAGGAAGGCGGCGGCGGCCCCGGCGGCGACCACCCGCACCGGGTCGCGCGCCGTGGTCGCCGCGCGGGCCGCCCGCTCAGCGGTGAAGGGACCGTCGGCGACCCCGGCGCGCACGTCGGCGACGCCCGCCTCACCGAGGGCCGCGCGCAGCACCTGCGCGGCCCGTTCCTCGCCCTCGTAGTAGCGCGCGGGGCCCCGGGCGCGCAGCGCGCACAGCCCCGCCCGCACGATCTGCACTCCGGGGGCGAGCTGTTCGACGCGGCTCACGAGGGGCAGGAACAGCCGGTTGTCGCGGGCGTCGTCGGCGGCGGCCACCCGCAGCGCGGGGCACCGCGCCTGGGCGTCGCGCCGTTTCATCCCCCGACGCACCCCGTCGGCGCGGGCCGCCGCCGAGCAGGCGACGACGAGGTTGCCGGCGACGATCGCGACGGCCCCTTCCTCCCCGGGCGGAGTGCCCTCCTCGCGAGCGAGCGCGGCGACGGGCCAGTCGGGGACCCACAGGACGAGGCTGCGCGCGGGGGCCGCCATCATCCCACCGCCCGCAGCAGCGGCACCGCCGCCGGCTCCCGCTCTGCGACCACCCCGTCGGGTGCGGCCACCGCCCGTTCGGGCGCGATGCCGGCGAGCGCGCCGGCGGGGTCGGGCAGCAACAGCCGCGCCCGCCGCGGCACGCCCGCCTGCCGGGTCTGCACCGACACGGTGAGCGCACGCGAGCGCAGATAGCCGTCACCGGCACCCAGCCCGCTCCACTCGGGGGATTCGAGACCGATGGATGCCGCGGCCTGCGGCCACACCCCCTGCACGAGCAGCACCGCGTTGCGTTCGCGCAGCCGGGCGCCGAACCGCGACGCGTCGGCGTCGGACACCCTCCCGGCAGGGCGCACCGCGACGACCGGCAGCACGTCGGCGAGGGTGGCCGCGACGGCGAGCCAGCGCGGCCCCGGGTCGGGCACGAGCACGAGTCGCGACAGGTCGACGCCGAGATCGGATGCCGCCTCCGCCCCCAATTCGGGAACCCCCACCACCGCGCACCATGACCCCGTCCGCGAGGGCGCGGCCAGCAGGGAGAGCAGGAGTGAGGTGGAGGGGCCGAGCGCATAGGCTGCGCCGGCACGGAGTCCGCCGCCGGGCAGGAGCCCGGCGAGGGCGGAATGCGTGGGCAGGATCGGGGCGTCGAGCGAGCGACCCTGCATGCGGTCGAGTTGCGCGCGGAGCCGCAGCACCTCGGCGGCGGCGTCTTCTCGCACGATGACCTTCACTCCGACAGATTAGAACGTATGTTCCATTCCTTCAACGTCGTTTTCGAAGATATGAGCGACCACCGACATCCGCTCGCCCCACCGCGTCGCGCCCCGAGGAGACCCCGACGTGGGCGGCTCGACCCTACGTCAGAGCCGGGACACGACGGCGTCTCGGCGGGAGCGACCCCATCACGACCCCGCCCAGCACGAGCACGAGACCGGCGATCTGCGCGAGGCCGAAGGCCTCGCCGGCGAGCGCCACCCCGAGCACGACCCCGGTCACCGGGTTGAGCAGTCCCACGACCCCGACGACGCTGCCGGGCAGGCGGGCGAGCCCCGTGAACCAGGCGGCGTACGCGAGCACGGTGGCCACCACGATGACGTAGGCGAAGCCCGCGATGGCGGGCGGGTCGAGCACCGGCGGCGCCCCCTCGACGAGGATCGCGAACGGCAGCACGACGATGGATCCCGCCACGAGCTGCCAGGCGGTCATCGTGACCGGCGGCACCCCCGCACCCCATTTCGCGGTCAGCACGAATCCGAGGGTCGACGAGAGCATCGCCCCGATCGAGGCGACCACACCCCAGGGGTCGACCGGGCCGCCGCCCGGCCCGAGCATGATCACGACGCCGACGATGCCGACGAGGGCGCCGACGACGGCGATCACCCGGGGGCGCTGGCCCCGCAGCATCCACGACAGCAGGATCATGAAGGCGGCCGACGTCGACATCAGGGTCGCAGCGAGGCTCGAGGGGAGCCGTTGGCCGACGATGTAGACGAGCACGTTCAGGCCGCCGACGGTCAGGGTGCCGAGCACGAGCGAGCGCCACCACCACGAGCCGCGCGGCAGCACCCGCACGAACGCGAGCACGACGAGGCCGGCGGGGAGGCATCGGATCACCCCGCCCCAGAGCGGGATGTCGGGCGGCAGCAGATGCCGGGTGACGACGTAGGTGCTCCCCCAGGCGATGGGCGCGATCGCGGTCAGGAGGATCCAGCGCCATCTTTTATCTTCCACGGAAGATAATCTACCGCGATCTCGACGTTCCCCTTCCATGGAAGATAAGGTCGCGTCATGGATGCCGCCCCCGACCGCGTCGCGCAGATCCAGGCCGACTGGCGGCGCGAGCGACCCGATCTCGACCCGTCGCCACAGGGAGTCATCGGACGCCTGCATCGCCTCGCGCTCGCCCTCACCGCCGAGCTCGTGCCGGTCTACGCCGCCCACAGCCTCACCGAGGCCGAGTTCGACCTGCTCGCGAGCCTGCGCCGCATCGGCGCCCCCTACGAGCTGCCCGCCGGAGAGCTCGCCGCCCACACCATGGTCACCACCGGCGGACTCACCAAGCGCGTCGACCGGCTCGTGCAGCGCGGCCTCGTCGCCCGCACCGGCTCCGCCACCGACGCCCGCCGCCGCCTCGTGCGCCTGACCCCCGCGGGCGTCGCCCTCATCAACGCCGCCTTCACCGACCACATGCACAACGAGCGCCGCCTCGTGCAGCTGCTGAGCGACACGGATGCCGCGGCCCTCGAGTCCGCCCTCACGCACTGGCTCGCCGCGCTCGGCGGCGACGATCCGACCACCCCGGGCGCTCTCCCGGCACGCTGACCCGAGCGCACGCTGACCCGAGCGCGCGGGACGACGCGGCCACCCCCGGTGGCCGCACCCGCCCGTGCGGGGCTACGCGGCGAGCGCCAGGTACGGCTCCCACCGCGGATCGGCCCGCTCGGTGCCGCGCACGGTCCACTGCGCGCCGCGCGGGGCGCCCGGCTCCATGCGCAGCGTCCACGCCATCTCCTGCGGCGTGCGGTCGCCCTTCACGTTGTTGCACCGCAGGCAGCAGGCCACGAGGTTCTCCCACGTGTCCTTGCCCCCGCGCGACCGCGGCTGCACGTGATCGATCGTCGACGCCGCCTTCCCGCAGTAGGCGCAGCGGTTGCCGTCGCGACGCAGCACGCCTCGGCGGGTGACCGGCACCCGGCGCGCGCCGGGCACGCGCACATAGCGGCTCAGGATGATCACGGCGGGTCTGTCGCACGCGCCGCGCAGCCCCACGACGGGGTCTCCTTCGACGCGTTCGACGACCGTGGCCTTCTCGTTCATCACGAGCACGAGGGCTCGTTTGAAGGAGACCACGGCCAATGGCTCATAGCCGGCGTTCAGCACCAGGGTGCGCATATCTCGTGTCCTCTCGAATCGCCGGGACGGCTTCGCGGATATTCGATTCGTGACGCGAGGGAGAGTCTTCAGGGCATGAAAAAAGGCGCTGTCTCACAGACAGCGCCTTGGACGCACGGCGACCCCGTGGCATCCGCTCACATGATGCCGAAGGACGAGCAGACCGAGCGCGTCCGTGGTGCGGATGCGAGGTATGCAGCCCATCGGCTTCCTCCGAATCTCTCTCGGCGTCGAGTCAGAGAATAACCCACCACGACACGCCCGGGCGCACAACGGCCCTGAACACGAGGTTGCGTGTCGGGGAACGAGAGAGCGGATGCCTCGCTCAGCCCGCGTTCTGCTGCAGCCAGGCGTACGGGTCGACGTAGTTGCCGTTGATCTTCACCTCGAAGTGGAGGTGGTTGGCGGTCGACTGCCCGGTGGAGCCCATGAGGCCGATGATCTGTCCCACCTGCACCTGCTGGCCGGGCTGCACGAGCACGCCGCCGTCCTCGAGGTGGCCGTAGAGGGTGCTGACCTGCTGGCCGTTGATCACGCTGTCGATGACGATCGCGTGTCCGTAGCCGTAGTAGTAGTTGCCCGCGGCCGCGACGCGCACGGTTCCTGCGGCGGCGGCGAAGATCGGGGTGCCCTGGGCGTTGAGCAGGTCGACGCCCATGTGGGTGCCGCCGCGCGAGAGGAAGCCGTCGCCGACCCTGGTGCCCGCCATGTCGACCGGCCAGCGCACGATCCCGCTGCCGGGGGCGACGAGGCTCAGGTTGACCGACGCGACGCGGCTGACGACGCTCGCCGACTTCGCGCGGGCAGCGGCCGCCTCGGCGGCCTTCTTCTTCGCGAGCTCATCGGCGGTCGTGGCCGAGTAGCTGTCACGCGTGATGCTCGACTGCGAGGCATCCGAGGCGATCACGAGCGACTGGGCGTTCTCGGCGGCGAGCTGCTGCACGGTCTGGGTTCCATCGCCCGAGGAGAACGCGCCGTAGGCGGGGAGGGCGACGGTCGCGACCAGACCGCCGACCATCGTCAGGATGACGACGCTGCGCACGGGGCCGGCCGCGCCCTTGCGGCGGGGAGCGCTGGAAGTGGGGCGCACGGCGCTCGCCACCTGCTTCACCTTTCCCTTGGCCGCCTCTGCGGCAAGACGTGCGCCCTCTCGGGTGCTGCGCCTCGTGGCGGGGGCCGTCGCGGTCTCACCGCTCTCGGGGGTAGGCGAAATCTCGTTGTCGGTCACTCAATCCTCCGGCGCCCCTGGCGGCGTGCGCCCGGCTCGTCGGCACTGTGTGTTTCGGGCACGTGGTGCGGGTCGCGGAGGGAAGGACGAGCCGATGGGGCGATTCACTCCGGGTCCGTCGGCGGGATTGTCGCCTGTGGACTGTGACAGGCTACCCGACGGTAACGAACATGTCACGTCGATCTGACGGCGCGTGCGGATGCCGCGGCATCCCGACCCGCGGCGTCGGCGCCCCCGGGCGCCGACGATCAGGCGCGGTCGTCGACGAGGAAGATGTGCGCGGCGACCTCGATCGGCAGCTCCAGCCCCTCGTCGGTGCCGTCCATCTGCACGAGCACGTAGCCCTCGCTGTAGCGATAGGTGCCGGATGCTCCGGGCACGACGCCCGCGCCGCGCAACTGCTGCAGCAGCTCGGGGTCGACCTGGGCGGGCTCGGCGAGTCGGCGCACGGTGCCGGTGACGGGCTCGTCGCTGTCGCCGAGGCGGCGCACGAGTCCGACCACACCCTGCTCGAACGTGGTCGCCGGGCTGTCGCCGAGCTGATCGAGGCCGGGGATCGGGTTGCCGTAGGGCGACTCGGTGGGGTGACCGAGCAGCTGCACCAGTCGACGCTCGACCTGCTCGCTCATCACGTGCTCCCAGCGGCAGGCCTCTTCGTGCACATAGGCCCAGTCGAGGCCGATCACGTCGGAGAGGAGGCGTTCGGCGAGACGGTGCTTGCGCATCACGTCGACGGCCTTCTGGCGCCCCGCGCCGGTGAGCTCGAGCGACCGGTCGTCGGCGACGACGACGAGGCCGTCGCGCTCCATGCGCCCGACCGTCTGCGAGACCGTGGGTCCGGAGTGCCCGAGCCGCTCCGAGATGCGGGCACGCAGCGGGATGATGTTCTCCTCCTCGAGCTCGAGGATCGTGCGCAGATACATCTCGGTGGTGTCGATGAGATCGGTCATGCGGAGTCCTCGGGGCGCAAGAAGGGAATGAGGAAACCCTATCCAATCCCCGCCGACACCGGGCCGCGCGGTGGGGCGATCGCGTGCGTCATGGGGGCGTCGCGGCATCCGTCGCGCCTTTAGGATCGGTGTCATGCCCCATGTCGTGCTGCCCCGCGAGATCCTGCCCACCGACGGACGCTTCGGCTGCGGGCCGTCGAAGATCCGCGCCGCCCAGCTCGAGCACCTTGTGGGCCCCGGTGCGAGCATCCTCGGCACCTCGCACCGCAAGTCGCCGGTGAAGAACCTCGTCGGCAGCACGCGCGCCCGCCTTGCGGAGCTGCTGCGCCTGCCCGCCGGCTACGAGATCATCCTCGGCAACGGCGGATCGACCGCCTTCTGGGATGCCGCGGCATTCGGTCTGATCGAGCGCCGGGCGCAGAACCTCGTGTTCGGCGAGTTCGGCGGCAAGTTCGCGAGCGCCGCCGCGGCACCGTGGCTCGAGGCGCCCGATGTGCGCAAGGCGGAGCCCGGCACGTCGCTCGTCGCCGAGGCGGTCACGGGCGTCGACGTCTACGCGTGGCCGCACAATGAGACCTCCACGGGCGTCGCCACCGAGATCCGTCGTGTGCACGGCGACGAGGGCGCGCTCACCGTCATCGACGCGACGAGCGCCGCGGGCGGCATCGACTTCTCCGTCGCCGAAGCAGACGTCTACTACTTCGCGCCGCAGAAGAACCTCGGCTCCGACGGTGGGCTCTGGTACGCGGCGGTCTCGCCCGCCGCGATCGAGCGCATCGAGCGCATCGCCGCCTCGGGCCGCTACATCCCGGAGTTCCTGAGCCTGAAGAACGCACTCGACAACTCGCGCCTGCAGCAGACGCTCAACACCCCCGCGGTCTCGACTCTGCTGCTGCTGGACTCCCAGCTGGAGTGGATCCTCGAGAACGGCGGGCTGCAGTGGGCCGACGCCCGCACCCACGAGTCGTCGCAGGCGCTCTACGACTGGGCCGAGGCATCCGAGGTCGCAACCCCGTTCGTCGCGAACCCCGCCGACCGCTCGCCGGTGGTGGCGACGATCGACTTCGTCGAGGGGGTGGATGCCGCGGCGATCTCCGACAGCCTGCGCCACAACGGCATCGTCGACACCGAGCCCTACCGCAAGCTCGGCCGCAACCAGCTGCGCATCGCGACGTTCGTCTCGATCGAGCCGGACGACGTGCGCCAGTTGATCCGCAGCATCGACTACACGCTCGAGCACCTCTGATCCGGGGCGTGCCCCGACGGCACGTCAGGGTTCGAGGTGGGCGGCGAGGTTGGCCAGCGACGAGGTGATCCCCGTCGCGTGGTCGCGCGCGCGGATGCCGGGCGGCACGTCGCGCGCCTCGATCGTGACCTCGGCGCCCTCGGGAGTGTCCCGAACGCGCCATTCCATGGTCATGACGCCGGCGATCCCCGTGTCGTCTCCGACGAAGGTGACCGCCTGCACGATCCGCTCGCCGGGCACGACCTCGATGATGCGCACGTCGCTCACGTCGGCATCCGCCGTCGTCTTGCCCGGCGCGCCAGACGGATCGTCGTAGGTCAGCACGAGCCGGTAGCCGCCGCCGGCGCGCAGATCGAAGCGCTCGAACCGGCCGCGCATTCCGGCCGGCGGCAGCCAGGTGAGCAGTGCATCGGGGTCGATGAGCGCCCGGAACGCCTCGGCCGGGGAGACATGCACGAGCAGGCTCGCGCGATCGGTGCGCCGCATGCTCGCAGGCTACTCGCGACGCTCGCGCCGCGGGTCAGCTCGTTCTAGTCGCGGCCCTCGTCGGCGGACGTCGCCGCATCGGCGTCGTCATCCTGGTCGTCGGCGTCATCCGCGTCGTCGATGTCGAGATCGTCGTCGGTGTCGTCTTCGAGCTCGTCGGTGTCGTCTTCGAGCTCGTCGGTGTCGTCGTCGCCCTCGAGGTCGTCGTCGCCGTCGAGGTCGTCGGTGTCGAGATCGTCCTCGTCGATGTCCACGCCGTCGACGTCGCCGGCGTGCAGCAACGACTCGTCGGCGTCGAAGTCGTCGTCCTCATCGTCGTCGTCCGCGTCCTCATCGAGGTCGTCGTCGTCATCCAGGTCGTCGTCGAGATCGGCATCGTCATCGGCCTCGTCGAGCTCGTCGGCATCGGATGCCGCGGCGAGCTGCGCCTGCTGCTCCTTGTACTCGGCGAGGCGCACCGCCCACGGCACCCAGTCGGGCGCCAGCAGCGCGTCATCGCCCGGAAGCAGCTCGACTTCGAGCACGGTCGGCTCGGTGTCGGCGACGCGGGCGAGGGACACATTCCAGAACCAGCCCGGATAGCCCGGCTGCGTCGTCGTGAACAGCAGTGTGATCACGCCGCCGGGCTCCGCACGATATCCCGCAGGCTCGCCGATGTTCGCGGCCGGGGTGATCTCGGCGAGCGCGGCGCGGGCCAACTCGACGCTGTTCAGCAGTTCGGGATCGGGGTCGACGTCCGGCTCCGCGGCCAGCTCGGCACTGTGCTCCGGCTCGACCACGACATCAGGCTCGGCCGCGAGCTCAGGCTCGGCCGCGCCGGTCGGCTCGACCACCGCATCGGTCGGGATCGGGGCATCCCGATCGTCGACGCCCTCGATGTCAGGCATCGAGGTCGTCCGCGACCTTGCGCAGCACGGCGGCGACCTTCTTGCCGTGCGAGCCGCTCGGGTAGCGGCCGTGACGCAGATCGGCGCCGATGCCGTCGAGCAGCTTCACGAGGTCCTCGACGATGACCGCCATGTCGTCGGCGTTCTTGCGCGAGCGCTTGGCGAGGCTCACAGGAGCCTCGAGCACACGCACCGACAGTGCCTGCGGTCCGCGCTTGCCGTCGGCGACGCCGAACTCGACACGGGTGCCGGTCTTGGGCGCCGCGGAACCCGCCGGCAGCGCCGTGGCGTGGAGGAAGACGTCCTGACCGTCGTCGGTCTGGATGAAGCCGAAGCCCTTCTCCTCGTCGTAGAACCTGACCTTGCCGGTGGGCATGGGAGAACCTCGCTGAATCGGCCCCGCAGGGCGGGGTGGGAACGTGTGCTGGCGCGGTGCGCCATCCCCTCAGCCTAGGCCACGCGTACCCATTAGGCTGATGCCGATGAGCAATCGCACTCAGGGGAACGACGTCCCCGTCCGCAGGATCGACCGGGTCCTTGTGTTCATGTCGCTCGGCATCCTTGTGCTGTCGATCCTGTGCTTCTTCGCCGTGATCATCGGCACGTGGCTCGGCATGCACCAGGCCGATTTCCTGACGGGCGCATGGCCGGTCGTCGCGGTCCTCCCCCTCATCGGGCTGCCGATCGCCTTCGTGCTGATGATGGTCGTCATCATCATGTCGTTCGTGCGGAGGGCTCGGGCCAACCGGGGGAAGTGACCCGTGCCTCGGTCCTCTGACGAACGCGCGCTCGCGAGCGCCCTCGCAGAGCTGACCGATGCCCAGCTGGTCGTTGTGCTCGACGCCCGGCAGCTGCCTGCCGCGGGGTCCTGGGACGACTTCTTCGACCTCGCCGACACCCTCCTCGACGACGCCGCCGTGACCCGCACCCTCGCCGCCCTCACCCGTGCCGAACTGCACGACCTCCACGCGGCGGGCACCTCCCCGCTGCCGACCACCGCCTCACCGCGCCTGCGGGAGCTGGCCCTTCTCGACGCCGACGGCGCCCCGCTCTCCTCCGTGGCGGCCAAGGCCGCCGAGGCGACGGATGCCGCCCCCTTCTCCCTCACGGACGCACCGGCGCCGAGCGGCGCCCTGGCGACGGGCACGGCGGCCGAGCAGGCGATGACCTCCGCAGCCGCCCTCGCCGACCTCGTCGTCTGGTCCTCGTCGAACCCCTTGGCCCGCACGGCGACGGGGGCTGTCACCGCGACGGAGCGAAAGCGACTCATCGAGGCGGGCGCGATCACCGACGCCGCCGAGCTCGACGACCTGGTCGCGCTCGGCGCGACGGCCGGTCTCCTCACGGCCGTCGACCGCGAATGGCTCGCGACCCCCGACGGCGCCGAATGGCTCGAGCTCGGCACCGTCGACCGGTGGCGGCGCGTGGCGGAGGCGTTCGCGCGGGCCCTGCCCCGCGGCATCCGCTCACCCGACGGCGGATACGCGGCATCCACGGTGTGGCCGGGTGCCTACCCGCGCGACACCGCCTGGCCCGCCGCCGCGGCGTCCCTCGTCTCGCAGGCCACCCGATGGGGGCTGATCGCCGCCGACGGCTCGGAGCCCGCGTGGGCCGCGCCGCTGCGCGCCGGCGCTCCCGCCGACGTCGCCGCACTCGCCCAGCATCTCGCCCCGGAGATCGACCGGGTCTATGTGCAAGCCGATCTGTCGGTGATCGCGCCCGGCACGCTGGTGCCGTCCGTCGAGCTGCGCCTGCGCGCCATGGCCCACCGCGAGACGCGCGCGCAGGCCTCGACCTACCGGTTCAGCGCCGAGACGCTGCGTGCCGCCGTCGCCGCCGGCGAGACGGCCGACAGCCTCCGCGCATTCATCGCCGGCATCTCGTTGACCGGCATCCCGCAGCCGCTCGACTACCTGATCGACGAGGCCGCCGACCGCCGCACGGTCGCGCGCGTGGGCATCGACCCCGTGTCGGGGAACACGATCGTCTCCGCCGACGACCCGCAGGTGCTCGCCACCATCGCCGTCGACCAGGCGGTGCGACCGGTCGGCCTCGTGCGCGACGGCGATCGGCTCGTGTCCCGCGTCTCGCGCGACGCCGTCTTCTGGACCCTCGTCGACGCCCGCTACTCCGCCGCCGCGATCGACGCTGACGGCGATGTCGAGCGGTTGCGGCGCCGCACGGCGAGCCCGGCACCGGTCGCGGCCGTCGCCCCGGCCGAGCGCTACGCGCCCCTCATCGCCCGGCTGCGCGCCGCCCACAGCGAGAACGCGGATGCCGCGTGGCTCGAGCGCGAGCTCGAACAGGCCGTCAAGACACGGGCGACGATCGAGGTCGCCGTCGAGCTTCCGGGTGGCGACCTGCGCTCGTTCACGATCGAGGCGACGGGCCTCGGCGGCGGGCGGCTGCGCGGCCGCGACCGCGCCGTCGACGTCGAGCGCACACTTCCCGTCTCGAGCATCCGCAGCGCGCGCCCCGTCTGAACGCAGCCGCCGCACCTGCTCCGGGCGGTAGACTGAGCGGCTATGTCAGACGGCCCCCTCATCGTGCAGAGCGACCGCACCGTGCTCCTCGAAGTGGCGCATCCCGCCGCGGAGGACGCGCGGCACGAGCTCGCGGTGTTCGCCGAGCTGGAACGCGCACCCGAGCACATCCACACCTATCGCATCACCCGCCTCGGGCTGTGGAACGCGCGCGCCGCGGGGCACGCGGCATCCGACATGCTCGCGACCCTCGACCGCTGGTCGCGGTTCCCGGTTCCGCCGTCGGTGTCCACCGACATCCGCGAGACCGTCGAGCGCTACGGGCGCCTGGTGATCGAGCGTGACGACGTGCCCGGCTACGAGGACGCCCTGGTGCTGCGGTCGACGGATGCCGCGGTGCTCACCGAGGTGGCCCGCAACAAGCGCATCCAGCCGCTGCTGATCTCCCACCCCGACGCCGGCACGTACGTGATCGACGCGTGGGCGCGTGGGCACATCAAGCAGGAGCTGCTGAAGATCGGATGGCCCGCGGAGGACCGCGCCGGCTACACGCCGGGCACGCCGCATCCCATCGACCTCGATGAGGGCCCGTGGCATCTGCGCCCCTACCAGCGCAAGGCCGTCACGACCTTCGCCGAGGGCGGGTCGGGCGTCGTGGTGCTCCCCTGCGGCGCGGGTAAGACGCTCGTCGGCGCGGCGGCGATGGCCGAGACCAAGACCACCACCCTCATCCTCGTGACGAACGCCGTCAGCGCCCGGCAGTGGCGCGACGAGCTTCTCAAGCGCACGACCCTCACCGCCGAGGAGATCGGGGAGTACTCCGGGCAGGTCAAGGAGGTCAAGCCGATCACGATCGCGACCTATCAGATCCTCACCGCGAAGCGGAAGGGCGAGTACGCCCACCTGTCCCTGCTCGATGCGCTCGACTGGGGCCTCATCGTCTACGACGAGGTGCACCTGCTGCCGGCCCCGGTCTTCAAGCTCACCGCCGACCTGCAGGCCCGCAAACGCCTCGGCCTCACCGCCACCCTCGTGCGCGAGGACGGCCGTGAGGGCGACGTCTTCAGTCTCATCGGCCCCAAGCGCTTCGATGCGCCGTGGAAGGAGATCGAGTCGCAGGGCTTCATCTCCCCCGCCGCCTGCTACGAGGTGCGGGTCGACCTTCCGGCAGGCGACCGGCTCGAGTACGCGGCGGCCGCCGATGAGGAGCGCTACCGTCTCGCGGCGACCGCGCCCGCCAAGATCGACGTCGTGCGTCGCCTCGCCGACCGGCACGTGGGCGAGCAGATCCTCGTGATCGGTCAGTACCTCGATCAGATCGACACCCTCGCCGAGGCGCTCGACGCCCCGAAGATCACCGGCGCGACCCCTGTCGACGAGCGCGAACGGCTCTACGCCGACTTCCGCGAAGGCCGCATCCCGCTCCTCGTGGTCTCGAAGGTCGCCAACTTCTCGGTCGATCTGCCCGAGGCATCCGTCGCCATCCAGGTGTCGGGGTCGTTCGGCTCCCGCCAGGAGGAGGCCCAACGGCTCGGCCGCCTGCTGCGCCCGAAGACCAGCGGTCACACGGCGAGCTTCTACACGCTCATCGCGCGCGACACGGTCGACCAGGACTTCGCCCAGAACCGTCAGCGCTTCCTCGCCGAGCAGGGCTACGCCTACACGATCCTCGACGCCCACGGCATCGCGGCCTGAGACGTTCGGGGCGCGCATCGGCGTGTTTCCGGATGTCTCAGCCCCCGCACGGGCGCAGATCACCATAATGGGGGCATGACTGCTGCACGCATCCTCGTCGTCGACGATGAGCCCAACATCCGCGATCTGCTGGTCACGAGCCTGAACTTCGCGGGCTTCCAGGTCCGGGCCGTCGCCAACGGGGCGCAGACCATCTCGGCCGTCCTCGAAGAGGAGCCCGACCTCATCGTGCTCGACGTGATGCTGCCCGACATGAACGGCTTCAGCGTCACCAAGCGCCTGCGCGAGGCCGGCTACACGGCCCCCATCCTGTTCCTGACCGCCAAGGACGACACCGAGGACAAGATCACCGGCCTCAACGTCGGCGGCGACGACTACGTCACGAAGCCGTTCTCTCTCGACGAGATCGTCGCGCGCATCCAGGCGATCCTGCGCCGTACGATGCAGGCCGACGAGGAGTCGGTCATCCGCGCCGGGGAGATCACCATGGACCAGGACACCCACGACGTGTTCGTCGGCGACGCCACCATCGAGCTCAGCCCCACCGAGTTCAAGCTGCTGCGCTACCTCATGCTCAACCCCAACCGCGTGCTCTCGAAGGCCCAGATCCTCGATCACGTGTGGGAGTACGACTTCAACGGCGACGCCGGCATCGTGGAGAGCTACATCTCCTACCTGCGCCGCAAGATCGACCCGCACGCCAGCGAGCCGCTCATCCAGACCAAGCGCGGCTTCGGCTACATGCTGAAGGCCGGCAAGTCGGCCTGACCGGTGCGCGCTGCGCACGCGGCGGCGTGATCGTCAGATGAGCGCCGCCAAGAGGGATCCGCTCACCGCCTGGTGGCGGAACATCAGCCTGCGGGCGAAGGTGACCGGGGTCACCGTCGCCGTGCTCGTCATCGGGCTCGTCGCCGCCGGCTTCGGCACGATGGTGTTCCTGCGCACGACGCTGCTCACGAACCTCGACACCACCCTGCTGCAGCTCGTCGGGCCCACCGGCGTCAACCAGCTCATCACGGTCACGACGGATGACGGCGCCGCGACCTTCGAGCGCAACAAGAGCGCCGTCGCGACCGACTACTTCGTCGCCATCTACGCCCCGGGCACGGGCGAGCGGCTCATCACCGCCGGCGGCGAGCCCGGCGCGCCGCAGCCGAACTTCCCGGCGACCTTCGCGCTCGACACCGCCTACACGCAGCAGGAGACGGTCTTCGAGCTGACCGGCGAGGACGACACGCACTTCCACGCGACGGTCTCGGTCACCCAGGTGCCCGGCACGAGCGCCTTCTACACGCAGATGGTCGTGATGCCGCTGGCTCCGACCGACCGTGTCGTGGCGACCTACCTCGGCATCTTCTCCCTGCTCGCGATCTTCATCGTGATCGCGAGCGCGTTCCTGGTGCGCTGGGTCGTGACCCTCACCTTCCGAAGCCTCGGCGCCGTGGAGCGCACGGCCGAGCTCATCGCCGCCGGCGACTTCAGCCAGCGCATGTCGGACGTCGAGTCGGAGACAACGGAGGTCGGGCGTCTCAAACGCGCGCTCAACGCCATGCTCGGCCGAGTCGACGAGTCGCTGTCGCAGCGCGACGCCACGGTGCGGCAGATGCGCCGCTTCATCGGCGACGCGAGCCATGAGCTGCGCACTCCGCTGGTGACCGTGCGCGGCTACGCGGAGCTCTACCGCATGGGAGCGATCCCCGAGGGAGCATCGACCGCGCAGGCGATGGAACGCATCGAGAAGGAGGCCATGCGCATGGGCGCCATGGTCGAGGATCTCCTCGCGCTCGCCCGGCTCGACGAGCGCCGCGACATCGAGGTGGTGCCACTCGACCTGCGCCCGATCGCTCGCGACGCCGCGCTCGACGTCGGGGCGTCGGCCCCCCAGCGCACGGTCACGGTGATCGACACGACGGCGGCGCACACGCGGATCCCGGATGCCGCGCATCCGACGCCGGGCGAGGCGCCCGAGCCGGAGACTCCCGCCGCCAAGCGGCGCGGGCGGGCTGCGGCATCCGCTCGCACCCGAGCCGCGGGAACGCTGGCACGCCTGCGCCGCCGACCCCGCACCGGCGAGGACGTCGGCACGGGAGAGCTCGCGGTGATGACCGAGCCGGTGTACGCGATGCCGCCGATCGTGATGGGCGAGGAGAATCGCGTGCGACAGGTCGTGGCGAACCTGCTCGGAAACGCGCAGAGGTTCTCCGCCCCTGACTCGCCGATCGAACTGCGGGTGGGCACCGACGAGACGGCCGGCCTCGGGTGGATCGAGGTCATCGACCACGGCGAGGGCATCCCCGAGCAGATCCGCGAGCAGATCTTCCAGCGGTTCTGGCGGGCCGACACCTCCCGCGCGCGCGAGACCGGCGGGTCGGGTCTCGGACTGTCGATCGTCGCGTCGATCGTCGATGCGCTGCACGGCTCGGTCGAGGTGAGCGACAGCGCGGGCGGGGGCGCGACATTCCGGGTGTCGCTGCCGCTCGCTGTGCATCAGGATGTCGCGGCGCACCTGCTGATCGAGACCCAACCTCTCCCCCGTCTCAGCCGCGCGGACTGACGCGCGTCCTCCCCAGGCGGGCGTGCGCATGCGCTCTCCCCCGCGTGGTCGTCCCGTCAGCGGCCGCGCTGCCGCGGCGCCCTAGCGTGGGGGCACCAGACGAAAGGAGCCTCCCATGGCCGTGTTCTCCGCCGACAGTGACCAGATCCTCGCCGCCACCGGTGCCGTGCGCGGCACCATCGACCGGCTGCAGGGCGAGGCGGCCACGCTTCTCGCCCAGCTCACGCACCTGCAGTCCAGCTGGACGGGCTCGGCCGCCCTCGCTTTCCAGGGCAGCATCGATGGATGGCAAGCGACGTACCGCACGGTGGAGGAGAGCCTCGCCGGCATCAACGCCTCGCTCGTGCAGGCCGGCCAGGCCTACGCCCAGACCGAACAGCTCAACCTCGCACTCTTCCGCTGAGCGGGCGACGAGCCACATTCGCTCGCCACCGATGCGAAACGGCGGATGCCCCGGACCGTGAGGTCCGGGGCATCCGCCGTTTCGCAGGCGTCAGGACTCAGAAGTCCATGCCGCCGGTCGGGTCGCCCGCCGGAGCGGAGACCTTCTCGGGCTTGTCGGCGACGACGGCCTCGGTCGTGAGGAACAGGCCCGCGATCGACGCGGCGTTCTGCAGAGCCGAGCGGGTCACCTTGGCGGGGTCGATGATGCCCTGCGCGAAGAGGTCGCCGTACTCGCCGGTCGCGGCGTTGAGGCCGTGACCGGTGGGGAGCTCCGCCACCTTGTTCGCGACGACACCGGGCTCGAGACCGGCATTGAGCGCGATCTGCTTGAGGGGGGCCTCGATGGCGACCTTGACGATGTTCGCACCGGTCGCCTCGTCGCCCGTGAGCTCGAGGCTCGCGAACGCGATCTTGCCGGCCTGGATGAGCGCGACGCCGCCGCCGGGGACGATGCCCTCCTCGCCGGCCGCCTTCGCGTTGCGCACGGCGTCCTCGATACGGTGCTTACGCTCCTTGAGCTCGACCTCGGTCGCCGCACCCGCCTTGATGACGGCCACGCCGCCGGCGAGCTTGGCGAGGCGCTCCTGGAGCTTCTCGCGGTCGTAGTCGCTGTCGGTGTTGTCGATCTCGCGACGGATCTGGGTCACGCGGCCCTCGATCTGCGCGGGGTCGCCGGCACCCTCGACGATGGTGGTCTCGTCCTTGGTGATGATGACCTTGCGGGCGCGGCCGAGCAGGTCGAGGGTGGCGTTCTCGAGCTTGAGACCGACCTCCTCGGTGATGACCTGGCCACCGGTGAGGATGGCGATGTCCTGCAGCTGGGCCTTGCGGCGGTCGCCGAAGCCGGGGGCCTTGACGGCGGCCGACTTGAAGATGCCGCGGATCTTGTTCAGCACGAGCGTCGCGAGAGCTTCGCCCTCGACGTCCTCAGCGATGATGAGGAGCTCCTTGCCGTCCTGGATCACCTTGTCGACGACGGGCAGAAGGTCCTTGATGTTCGAGATCTTCTGGTTCGCGATGAGGATGTACGGGTCCTCGAAGACCGCCTCCTGGCGGTCGGGGTCCGTGACGAAGTAGGGGTTGATGTAGCCCTTGTCGAAGCGCATGCCCTCGGTGAGCTCGAGCTCGGTGCCGAAGGTGTTGGACTCCTCGACGGTGACCACGCCCTCCTTGCCCACCTTGTCGATGGCCTCGGCGATGAGCTCGCCGATCGCCGGGTCGGCGGCCGAGATCGACGCGGTGGCGGCGATCTCCTCCTTCGACTCGACCTCCTTGGCCGAGGCGAGCAGAGCGTCGGTGACGGCCTTCACGGCCTTCTCGATGCCCTTCTTCAGGCTGATGGGGTCGGCGCCGGCCGCGACGTTGCGCAGGCCTTCCTTGACGAGCGCCTGAGCGAGCACGGTCGCGGTGGTCGTACCGTCACCGGCGACGTCGTCGGTCTTCTTCGCGACCTCCTTGACGAGCTCCGCGCCGATCTTCTCGTACGGGTCGTCGAGCTCGATCTCCTTGGCGATCGAGACACCGTCGTTCGTGATCGTGGGGGCGCCCCACTTCTTCTCGAGCACGACGTTGCGACCGCGGGGGCCGAGCGTCACCTTGACGGCGTCGGCCAGGGTGTTGAGGCCGCGCTCGAGGCCGCGGCGGGCCTCCTCGTCGAAAGCAATGATCTTTGCCATTGTGTGTCGTCCCTCCCGGACGGGCTAGGTCTTTAGCACTCAGTCTGATCGAGTGCTAAATCATTCTGGCACTCGCCCCCGGGGAGTGCAAGCCGGTCGGAACGGGGCGTCACACCTCCCGACATGCGTCGACGCCGCCCCGAAGGACGGCGTCGATGTGAGAAGTGTGACGGGGATGCCGCGGCTCAGGCGACGACGCGCACGGCTTCCGCCTGCGGGCCCTTCTGGCCGGAACCGACGGTGAACTCGACCGCCTGCCCCTCTTCGAGCACACGGAACCCGTTCATCTCGATGTTGGAGTAGTGCACGAACACGTCCTGGCCGTCGGAGACGGTGATGAAGCCGTACCCCTTCTCAGCGTTGAACCATTTGACAGTGCCATGGGCCATGATGCGTACTCCTGAAGCTGTGTGACGCGGCCATCGTATCCACGCCGATAGGCGCGGATTCGCGGAGAACGCAACTGCTTACACGCGCGCATCGAAGTGTTTACGCCGCGGAAACACGGCCCGGGAACCGCCGCTCGACGGCCTCAGGGCGCGGGCGTGGCCGTGCCGAGCTGATAATCGGCGCCGAGCACGATCGTGAGCTGCTTGGTGCTCGCCGAGGTCGCACCGGGACTCGGCGTGCCGGAGGCACCGGTGTAGGCGTTGCTCTGCACGATGGAGCCGGCATTGAGGAGATCGGCGAGGCCCTTGGCGGCACCGAGGTCCGCGTCGGATGAGTAGTAGACGGTGGTCGTGGCGAAGCTCGTCGTGGAGGCGGCACCGGCGATCACCTTGTCGGCGGTCCACCCGGCGGCCTCGAGCCGGGCGACAGCATCCGTCGACGCAGCGGGATTGGCCGTGCCGTTGAGCACCAGGATCGAGTACGACGTGTCGCGCACGGCGGGAACCTCGGGGGTGTCGGAGTAGCTCGGCGCGGTCTGCGGCGTGAGGTCGATGCGGCCCGTGTAGACCATCGACGCGAAGATGCCGGCGACCAGGAGGACGACCGTTGCGATCGCGGCCCAGAAGAGCACGAGGCCGGCGCGCATGCGCGGGTTCTCGGCGCGGTGAGCGCCGACGCGGCCGGACGCGGCGGAGACGCCGTCGAAGCGATCGCGAGGGTAGGTCTGCCTGGACACCAGTGCATCGTACAAGTACGGTGCCCTCACTCCGCTCGACGTTCGCCGTGCGAACGTCAGGCCGACAGCCCGGAGGTGCGCCGGGCCCGGGCATCGACCCGGGCTGTGCGCAGGCGCCGCAGTCGGGCGACCAGCATGGGCTCCGCGGCGATCGCGTCGTCGGTGTCGATCAGGCGCCCGAGGAGTTGGTAGTAGCGCGCCGGGGCGAGCGAGAGCTCCGCTCGGATCGCCTCCTCTTTGCCGGCTCCGTGCCGCAGCCACCGCGCCTCGAAGTCGAGGATCGACCGGTCGCGTTCGGAGAGGGGCACGGCGTCAGATTACGACGCGGATGCCGCGGCATCCGCCCGCCACTCCACGAACCCGCCGAGCGGGTCGACGGCCGCGAGCACCTCGCCGTCTCGGGACAGCGCGAACCGGCCGGCGGGCCACGTGGCGGGATCGATCGGCGCGTTCCAGCCGTCGTGCAGCCCGGGGTCGTCGAGGGTGATCCAGGTGCCCGCGGCCCGAGCCGCATCGATGACGAGACCTCGGCGAGCGCGCGGCACGTGCGCGAGCACCCCGGGGGTCGTGACGACGAGGGTGGCACCGGTCGGCGCGAGCGCCGCCAGCTCGCCGATGGCGCCGTCCGCGGCATCGGCGGCGCGCAGCAGGGGCGGATCGGCGGCGGCGATGTCGAGCGACCGCTCGATGCGCTCCGCACGCCCGCTCTCGCCGGGCCAGACCAGCGCGGTCAGCCAGCGGCGGGTGGCTGTATCCCGAGGATCCAGGGGATTCAGGTCGATCCCTGCCCGCCAGACGACCTCGGGCAGGCGCAGGCGCGGCATGTTCCCCCGCCACGACGCGCGGAGGAGGACGGGGCTCTCGCCGCCGGCGGGATCGACGGCGACAACCCCGTCGGGCGCCTCGTAGCGGTAGGAGTAGCGGTCGGGGTAGAGGCAGAGCCCGGCGCTCGCCCCCACTTCCAGAAGCGCGATGGGGCCGTCGACGGCGCTGAGGGCCGGGAGCAGCGCCGCGCAGCGCAACGGCTCGTTGGTCTGGATGCTGCGGCTCTCGCAGCCCACGACGAGGTCCTCGATGTGCGCCCTCACCCATTCAGCCCACGACGCGAACCCCGACTCGGGGGCGCCGAGCAGACGGGAGACGGCGAAGACGAGCGGCGGCTGCCGACGGGTGTCACGGATGCGGGCGATCAGCGCCGCGACACGACGATCCTCCGCGATGCCGCGCGCCCACTCCTCGTACAGCGCCGACCGGCCGGGGGCCTCGTCGCGGGCGAACCGACCGTAGCGGTCGACGACGGCATCGGTCTGGTCGGACATGGTCACATTCTCAGGCACGCGCGGAACAGCCCTGGCGCCGACGCGGTTGAATGAGGTGACGCAAGGAGAACCCGATGTCGTACAACGTGAACAAGACCGACGCGCAGTGGCGCGAGGAGCTCAGCGACACCCAGTTCGCGGTGCTGCGCCAGGCCGCGACCGAGCGGCCGTGGACCGGCGAGCTGCTCGACGAGGACCGCGCCGGCCTCTACACCTGCGCAGCCTGCGGTGCGGAGCTCTTCCAGAGCGGCACCAAGTTCGACTCGCACTGCGGGTGGCCGAGCTTCTATGAGTCCGTGCGGCCCGAGGCCGTCGAGCTCATCGAGGACCGCACCCACGGCATGGTGCGCACCGAGGTGCGCTGCGCGAACTGCGGATCGCATCTGGGCCACGTCTTCCCCGACGGGTTCGGCACTCCCACCGGCGACCGGTACTGCATGAACTCCATCGCCCTCGACTTCACTCCGGCCGAGGAGGCGTGAGCGCGCGCGAGGCGATGCTCGCGCGGCGCAGCTGGTCGAAGCTGACCGAGGCGGCCCCCTCCGACGAGGAGCTGGCCGCCCTCGTGTCGGCCGCGGGACGCGTCGCCGACCACGCGTCCCTGCGGCCGTGGCGCCTGGTGACCCTGCGCGGCGACGACCGTGTGCGCCTGGGCGAAGCGATCGCGGCGGCGACCGGGGCGGACGAGCCGTCGCCGAAGCCCCTGCGCGCGCCGCTGCTGGTCGCGGTCGTGACGAGCGTGCGCGCGAGCGAGAAGGTGCCGGCGTGGGAGCAGGAGGCCGTGGCATCCGGTGTCGGACACGCCCTCTCGCTGCTGCTCGACGAAGCGGGCTGGGGCGTCATCTGGCGCACGGGCGGCTACACGCGCTCCCGGGAGGTCGCGGCCCTGCACGGGCTCGGTCCCGAGGAGCACCTGCTCGGCTGGCTGTACGTCGGCGGCAAGCCCGAGGCGAGTGACCGCACCGGTCACGAGCGGGGCGTCGACCCCGCCGAGGTTCTGTCCGCGCTGCCTCAGGCCCGCTGACGGCGGCGCGCGGCGGCGATCACGACACCGGCGAGAGCCACCACGACACCGGCGAGGGCGATCGCCGGGTTCGGACCCGACTCCGGGGGCCAGATCGCATCGAGCGTGACGGATGTCGCGAGCAGTCCCACGACCGATCCGAGACCGAGCAGCAGCACCCCCGTGTGCCGCACGAGTGCGGCCGACAGGAAGATGTAGACGACGCCGATCGCACCGCCGAGGTAGAGCCAGCCCGCCCCGGGAACCGTGACGTGCAGCCCCGAGAGCGCCCCGTGCACGCCGCCCGCGATCGCGAGGGCGGCCGTGCCGCCGGCGAAGTTCACCAGCGTCGCCGTGAGCGGAGACTCCACGGCCTGACGGAGGCGCCCGTTCGTGGCCTGCTGCCACGCGATCCCGGCGCCCGAGACGAACGGGAGGAGCAGCATCCACCAGGGGACGGCCGTCGTTCCCTCCGAGCTCACCAGCACCACGACCGCCGCGAGCACGACGGCGCCGCCGACGATGCGCCCCCATGTCAGGGGGACGACCCCGGCGGGACCGTAGCCGACCCGGTCGAGCACGAGTCCGTTGACCGTCTGCCCCGCGACGACGCCGACAGTGAACAGCGCCACTCCGATGATCGCGACGGTGAGGCCCTGCGTCGCGACGGTGAGGGCGCCGGCGAGGCCACCGAGCAGCATCCATATGGGCACGTGACCGTGTCGCACGCCGGTCGCGAGACGCCGAAGGCCGGCACGGCCCGCGGGGAGGGCGAGCGAGAGCACGACGAGGATCACGAACCCCGACGAGAACGAGACGAACGCGGCGACGAAGCCGTCGCCCATCTCGTGACCGAGCGAGCCGTTGACGCGGGCCTGCAGGGCCGTGAGGATGCCGACCGCGACCGCTCCGCCGAGGGCGACGGCCCGCGGCATCCGCCGGTGTTCGGGGATCACCGGCTGCGTCGCGCTCACCCTCCGATCGTAGGCGGTGCGCTCAGCTGCCCCAGATCTCGGCGACGAGGTCGTCGAGGAGCTGCTCGGGCACGACGTTCGACGTCTCGAGGTAGATCCACACGTCTCCGCGCGCATACGCGGTCTGCGTGACGGTGACCGGGTACTGCGTGCTCTCCTTGGACAGCTGGCAGACCTCTTCGCCGACGTCCCCGACCGTGCACGTGTAGCCCTGCCCCGGAAGGGTCGACTGGGCATACGAGACGGCGGCATCCGGGTCGACCGTGCTGATCAGCAGCAGCACCCCGGTCGCGTCGCCCTCGATCCAGTTGCAGCCGAGAGCGAGCGTCGCGCCCGTCGGCGCCGGGCGGACGAAGCCCTTGCCGTCGCCCTGCAGCGACATCTGGTCGAGCGTCGACGCCCGGGTGGCATCGGAGCCGACCTTCGCGCAGTCGGTCGGCAGGGACGCGGTCGCGGTGGGCGAGGCGCTCGGGGTCGCGGATGCCGACGTGCCGGCGGATGCCGTCGTCGTCGGCGTCGGCGTCACGGCGCCCCCGCTCGGCCCTCCGCATCCGGCGAGACCGAGAATGAGGACGAGAGCAGCGGATGCCGCGGCGTTGCGTGCGCGCATAGGTGACTCCGAGGTGTGCAGGTGCTCGGATCATGGCGCGACACGCCTGTCGCCGTCAAGAGGCGGAGCGCACGGCCTGCGCCGGCCGGCTCCCCCGGACGGCACGGTCACGCGTGGTAGCCGAACCCGTCCGCCGGCACTGCGGGACCCGACGGGGTGGTGCCCGGCATGATCGGGAAGCCGGGAGCGAACTCGACGAGCGCTCCCCCCAGGGCGAGGAACGCGCTCGGGTCGCCCTCGAGCGTCGCCCGACCGGCGGCGAGCAGCTCGGGGGCGGTCGTGGCACCGACCATGAGGTCCTCGAGCGCGGCGCGCGTGACCGTGAGAGTCGCATCCGGCGACGCCGACTGGAATCCCTCGACGCTGGTGAGCGTGCCGTTGCTCACCTCGACGACGAACTCCTCGCCGATGTCGGTCACCCGCAGGTTCAGGATGCCGCGAGCCTCGCCCGCCGCGGTGCTGTCGAGTCGGATGGCGAGGTAGTCGAGGAACTGCTGCGTGCTGAGCGCCCGCACGAGGTCGGGGCTCGTCGCGTTCGCCGTCTGGCCCTCGGGGATGCCCGAGCGCAGCTCGAACGCCGCCGCCAGGAAGCTGTTACGCACACTCGGGCTCTCCTGCTGGTAGCCGATCTGCTCGAACGCGTCGGCGAGGAGATCGCGCGCGGCCTCGTTCGCCGGCTCCGCGTAGACGAGCTTGTTCAGGATCTCGACGGCCAGGAGGTCGTCGCCCGCGGCGATGAGCTCGTGGGCGCGCGCGAGGATGCGCTCCGCACCGCCCATGAGCTCCACATACAGCGGCGCGGACTCGCGGGGCGTGAGCGGGATGAGGGTCGAGGGGTTGCCGTCCCAGTAGCCGAGGTAGCGGTTCACCACCGCGCGCGCATTGTGCGCCACCGAGCCGTGGTAGCTGCGCGCCGCCCAACTGCGCTGCAGCGAGTCGGGCACCTGGTAGACCCGGTGGATCTCGTTGATCGTCACGCCCTGGTTGGCGAGGTGCATGACCCCGTTGTTGAGGTGCGCGTACGTGTCGCGCTGGGTGCGCATGACCTCCTGGATGCGCTCGTTGCCCCAGCGCGGCCAGCTGTGGGAAGCGAACATCACCTCCGCCTCCTGCCCGAACAGGTGCAGCGCCCGGTTGATCTGACGCGACCACTCCAGCGCATCGCGCACGAGGGCCCCGCGCAGCGTGTAGATGTTGTGGATCGTGGCGACGATGTTCTCCGCCGCCCAGAAGGCCTTGAGGTCGGGGAACCAGGTGTTCATCTCGGCGGGAGCCTCGGTGCCCGGCGTGTTCTGGAACACCATGCGCACGCCGTCGATCGTGAGCTCCTGGATGTCGTCGACGATGTCGACAGTGGGTGCGATGAGGCCGACGGTGCCCGCGGCGACGCCCTTCCCGATCGCCTGGTCGACGTGACCGAACGGTCCGCGCTCGAGGAGCGTGCCGTACTGGTAGAACATGCGCCGCACCATGGCGTTGCCCGCGTACACGTTCTCCGAGACCGCGTGCTCGAGGAAGCCGACGGGGGCGATGACCGGTACCGCACCGCTGTGCACGTCCGCGACATCCACCACGCCATGAGCGCCGCCGAAGTGGTCGCCGTGCGAGTGGGAGTAGACCACGGCGACGACCGGACGCTCGCCTAGGTGCTCGTTGACGAGAGCGAGGGCGGCGGCGGCCGTCTCCTTCGCCGTCAGCGGGTCGAACACGATCCAGCCCGTGTCGGAGCGGATGAACGAGATGTTCGCCAGGTCGAACCCGCGCACCTGGTAGATGTGGCCGGGCACCACCTCGAACAGGCCGTACTCCATGTTCAGCCGCGCCTGACGCTGCAGCGACGGGTGGATGGAGGCGAAGTCCTCATCGCCGAGCAGGAAGTCGTAGTCCCCGATGTTCCATGCCACGTGCCCCGCCTCGGCGAGGATCTGCCGATACTCGGGAGCGGCGAGGAACCCGCGTCGAGCCTCCGCGAGATCGCGGTCGTCGTCGAACGGCAGCTGTGCCGCCACCTCTTGGCGTCGGCGCAGCGTCGCGTCGGTCGGCTGCTTTCCCCGCGGATGGGCGTGGTCGTGCGTCATGTCGGGTTCCCCTCTCCCACAAAGCCCCTGCTGCGCAGGATAGCCCTCCGAATGATGGCGCACCCGCGCACGGACAGCCACCGCAGGAGCAGGGAAAAACAGTGCGGGAATCAGGAATGGAGCCGACAGCGGGACTTGAACCCGCAACCGCCCGATTACAAGTCGGGTGCGCTACCAATTGCGCCATGTCGGCAGAGCCCACAGTCTATCCGTGGGGCCGGCGAGCTCAGTCGAGCGGCGTGGAGCTCGGGCTGGGTGTCGGCGTGGGCGTGCTGTAGTACTTCTCGCTCGCGCTGGTCAGAACGAACTGCGCGAACTCCTTCGGGTCGTCGAGCGCCCCGGTGTACGGCTTGCCGTTGACCAGGATCGTCGGCGCGGCGGTGAGCTTGAGTCCATCGGTCGCCGGCAGCGACTTCAACGCGGCATCGGTCGCGTCCTTGACCCAGGCCATGTACTTCTCGTTCTCGATGCAGTCGCTGACGGTGTCGTCGGATCCGGCGCCGACGGCGACGCTCGCGAGCTGCTGATCGCTCAGTCCGTCGGAGTCGACGGACGGCTGCTGGCTCAGCAGGCTCTGGGTGAAGCTGAAGAGCGAATCCGGCTGCTGCGTCGCCACGCACACCGCGGCGCTGGCTGCACGGAGGGAGTACTTGGTGCCGTTCGACTTCGCGGCGAGCATCGCGACCGGGTAGTAGGTGAGCGTGGCCGCCCCCTGCGAGACCCAGGTCGACAGCTGCTGCGCGTTGGCGAGCTGGAACTCCTTCGACCCCGGTGCCAGGTAATCGATGTAGATGCGGATGTCGACGTTCGACGCCGACGAGGAGCTCGGCGACGGGCTCGCCGCAGCGGCCGCTGCGTCCGTGGAGGGCGAGGGGCTGGCCGTCGAGGCGATGGCCGCCCGCGCGCTGACGTCGGACACCCGGAACCCGGAGTCCGTCGCATTCGGCGGGGTGAGCTGCGGCTTGCCCGACGGCGTCACCAGGGCGATCGCGATACCGGCGCCGATGGCGGCGACGACGACGACGGCGAGGGCGCTGAGCAGTGCGATGCGCCACCGGCGCGCACGGGATTGACGGGCGTGGACCAGCTGCGCCTTCTCACGGACTGCGCTGCGACGGTCCACCGACGAATCGGCGGGCACCGCGGCATCCGAAGAATCGTTGCTGGACATCACACCTCTGCACACACGAAGAACCGGCGTCAACCGGGGGCAGTCACGCGGGATTCGCGACCTCGTCGATGCTAGTCAGGCACCCTGTGAAATGCCCAGACGGAACACCAACGAATGCTCATCCTGCACTATGTGCGCACCTCGCGGGGTCGAAGCGTCGCGTGCCATACTCGAATCACGCCCAACGGAGGGCGTGCGGGACAAGCCCCCGCTCATTCCATCACTACGGATCGTCCGGCACGTGCCTGCCGGTGAAGGAGAAGAGAACATGGCGTCCGTCACCTATGACAACGCGACCCGCTTGTACCCCGGAGGCACCCGCCCCGCGGTCGACAAGCTCAACCTCGAGATCGGCGACGGGGAGTTCCTCGTGCTGGTCGGCCCGTCGGGATGCGGCAAGTCCACGTCGCTGCGCATGCTCGCCGGCCTCGAGGAGGTCAACTCCGGTCACATCCGCATCGGCGACCGCGACGTCACCGACGTGCCCCCGAAGGATCGCGACATCGCGATGGTCTTCCAGAACTACGCCCTGTACCCCCACATGACCGTCGCGGAGAACATGGGCTTCGCGCTCAAGATCGCCGGCGTCGGCAAGGAGGAGCGGGCGCAGCGGGTGCTCGAGGCCGCGAAGCTGCTCGACCTCGAGCAGTACCTCACCCGCAAGCCGAAGGCCCTCTCGGGTGGCCAGCGTCAGCGCGTCGCCATGGGCCGTGCGATCGTGCGCCAGCCGCAGGTGTTCCTCATGGACGAGCCGCTGTCGAACCTCGACGCGAAGCTGCGTGTGCAGACCCGCACGCAGATCGCCTCGCTGCAGCGGCGCCTCGGCGTCACCACCGTGTACGTCACCCACGACCAGACCGAGGCGCTCACGATGGGCGACCGCATCGCCGTGCTCAAGGACGGCCTGCTGCAGCAGGTCGGCACCCCGCGCGACCTGTACGAGAAGCCGAACAACGTGTTCGTGGCCGGCTTCATCGGCTCGCCCGCGATGAACCTGTTCCCCGTCGACCTCACCGAGGGCGGCGTGCGCTTCGGCGACCTCGTGGTGCCGGTCGAGGCCGACACGATCGGCAAGGCCCACGGCAGCGAGGTGACGATCGGGGTGCGCCCCGAGGACATCCAGATCGTCGGCGCCGGCGAGAAGGGCCTGTCGGTCACCGTCGACCTCGTCGAGGAACTCGGCGCCGACGGCTACCTGTACGGCCACGCCGACATCGCCGGCAAGCGCACCGACATCGTCGCCCGCGTCGACGGACGTCGTCACCCGAACGCCGGCGAGACCGTCGTGCTCGCTCCCGTTCCGGGCCACGTGCACGTGTTCGACCTGGAGTCCGGCGAGCGCCTGACCGACAAGGCCATCGCCGCGGCCTGATCGCATCACACCGCAGTGCAGCGGCGCGGGGGCATGCTCCCGCGCCGCTGCCGTTTCTGAGGGGCATCCGTGCCGGAGTACCTGAGCATCACCGCGAGCGACATCGACCCGGGGCTGCTGTCGCTGCCCTGGAGCCTGCCGCTGTCGGACTGGCCGTCGTCCTCGATCGTGTACCTCCCCAAGGGCCTCTCACGGCACCTGGTGAGGTTCGCGAACCTGTCCGGTCGCGTCGTGGCCATCAAAGAGACCACCGAGGGGATGGCGCGCCGCGAGTACGACATGCTCGGCAACCTCGCGCGGCTCGACGTGCCCTGTGTCGAGCGCGTCGCAGTGATCGGCGGGCGACGGGATGCCGCCGGCGCACCGCTTCCCGCCGCCCTCGTGACCGCGCATCTGAAGTTCTCGCTCCCCTACCGGGCGCTGTTCACGCAGGTGCTGCGCCCGCACACCGCCACACGACTCGTCGACGCGCTCGCCGTGCTGCTCGTGCGCCTGCACAACGTCGGCTTCTTCTGGGGCGACGTGTCGCTCTCGAACACCCTCTTCCGGCGCGACGCGGGCGCGTTCGCGGCCTATCTCGTCGACGCCGAGACCGGCGAGCTGCACGAGAGCGGCCTCACCCGCGGACAGCGCGAGCACGACCTCGACGTCGCGCGCACCAACATCGCCGGCGAGATCATGGATCTCGCCGCCGGCGGGCGGCTCGAGGGCGGCATCGACGCGGTCGCGGTGGCCGATGGCATCCTCTCGTCGTACCGGTCGCTGTGGGCCGCCCTCACCGATCAGGAGAGCTTCAGCGCGAGCGAGTCCTGGCGCATCACCGAGCGGGTGCACAAGCTCAACGCGCTCGGCTTCGACATCGGAGAGATGTCGATCTCGACCACCGGCGACGGCACTCGCGTGGCGATCCGTCCGAAGGTCGTGGACGCGGGACACCATCAGCGGCGTCTGCTGCGCCTGACGGGCCTCGACGTCGAGGAGAACCAGGCACGGCGGCTGCTGAACGACCTCGACGAGTTCCGCGCGCGGGCCGCCCGCCCCGGGCAGGACGAGGACATGGTCGCCCACGAATGGCTGACCCGCATCTTCGAGCCGGTCGTGACCTCGATCCCGTTCGATCTGCGCGCGAAGCTCGAGCCCGCCGAGGTGTTCCACCAGGTGCTCGAGCATCGCTGGTACATGTCGCAGGCACGGGGGGCGTCGGTCCCCCTCGCGGAGGTCGTGTCGTCGTACATCGACGACGTGCTGCGTCATCGCCGCGACGAGGCCACCGTGATGGGTCCGCCGACGGAGACGATGTCGCTTCCCGTCATCCGTCTCAACGACGACGATGAGGATGACGACGGGTCAGACGAGATCGACTGGCGCGACCTCGTCTGACCCGGAGGCGTCGGTCAGTACCCGATCGTGAAGCGCCCGCGGTGGTGCGCCGGCGTCTCGATCTCATCGACCACCGCGACACCCAGGTCGGCGCCGGAGATGTACGACTTGCCGTTCTCGTCCGAGACGAGCACGTCGCCGCCGTCGCGGTAGGCCCCCGTGCGCTCGCCCGGCGCCCACGCGCCGAACTCTGCAGCCGGGTGCACGAAGAACCAGTCCTTCGCGGCATCCGTCGCCTGGAGGTCCTCGAGGATGCCGATCGCCTCGAACGCCTCCGCCTTGTACTCCTCGGGGAACCCGCTGTCGATCAGGCGCGGGCCACCCGGGGCGACGAGGCTGCCGCCCGCGCCGCCGATGACGCCCAGCCGCACGGAGTCCGGCAGCGCCGCGAGCAGCTCGGCCGTCGCGGGCCGGAGCTTGCCCGCCATGTCGCCGCGCGGCGCCGCGGCCGACACGACCACGTCGACGCCCTGCAGCTCGGCGACGAGCGACGGCACGTCGAGCAACGTCCCTTCGACGTAGGTCGCGCCCTCGACGCGCTCGGCCGGCACGGAGCGGGCCACGGAGATGACGGTGTGTCCACGGCTCACCGCCTCGCGCACGATGTGACTTCCGGCGTAGCCGGTTCCTCCGATGACGGCGATGCGGGCCATGACGTTCCTTTCGGTGTGGTTCGACAGGCGCAACGCGCCCGCGGGATCCATCATTCCGGGGGCCGCGGCATCCGTCGGCATGTCACACGAGCAGCGACAGCGGGTGCTCGATCCTCCGGACGAATGCGGCGAGCCACTGGGCGGCGAGCGCCCCGTCGAGCACGCGATGATCGGCGGACAGCGTCACGGTCATGACCGTCGCCACCGAGAGCTCGCCGTCATCGTCGATGACCGGCCGCCGCGTCGCGGCGCCGACGGCGAGGATGCCCGAGTGCGGCGGATTGATGATGGCCGCGAACTCTGCGGTGCCGTACATGCCGAGGTTCGAGACCGAGAACGATCCGCCCTCGAGCTCGCTCTGCTTGAGGCGCCCCGCCCGCGCCCGCTCGGCGAGTTCGCGGATGACCGCGCCGAGACGCCCGACCGGAAGCGTGTCGACCCCGCGGACGACCGGGGTCACGAGTCCGCCCGGGATCGAGACTGCGATCGCGAGATCGACGCCGGAGAAGCGCCGGGTGACCTCCGGGAGCCAGATGGCGTTGGCCTCGGGCACGTCGAGGAGCGCGGCGGCGACCGCCTTGACGACGAGGTCGTTGACCGACACGCGCGCATCGGCGGCACGACCCTCGTTGATGCGTGCGCGCAGATCGAGGAGGGCGTCCACCCGGCAGTCCGCCCGCAGGTAGATGTGGGGGATCTCGGTCTTCGCCTCGGTGAGCCGACGCGCGATGGCGCGACGCATGCCGGTGTGCGGGATGTCCTCAGCGCCGGCCGGTGCGGGAGCCTGAGCTCCCGCGGGGGCGGGCGGCACGGGCGTCGAGACAGGGGCCGTCGCCGCCGGGGCCACGGGCGCCGGCGCGGGCAGATCGTCGAGGTCGCGCCGCACGACGCGACCGCGCGGGCCCGAGCCGCGCACGGCGGCGAGATCGATGCCGCGCTCGCCCGCGAGTCGACGCACGAGCGGGGAGGCGAACACGCGCCCAGCCGAGGAATCGGGGCCTGCGTCATCGTCCGCCGGCGCATCGGGCGCAGGCGGTGCGGGCACCGATTCGGCAGCCGATTCCGGTGTCGGCACGGGCTCGGTGACCGCCGTCGGCACGGGCTCGGACGCCGTGACGGGTGCGGCCTCGGACGCCGTGACGGGTGCGGCCGCCGTCGTCGGCGTCGTCGGTGCAGGCACAGGGGGAACCGCGTCGGCGGGCGGGCCACCGACGACGACACCCTCCGCCTCCGCGGCGGCGAGGGCATCGGCGCGGGACTCGGCCGCCTCGGCGACGACGGCGATCGGCGCACCGACGGCGCCCGCTTCCCCGGCCGGGAGGAGGATCGCGGCGAGCTCGCCGGCGACCTCGGTCTCGTACTCGACGACGGCCTTCTCGGTCTCGATCTCGACGATCGGCTGGCCGGCGGCGACGGCCGTCCCGATCTCGACGAGCCACGTCTGAATCGCCGCCTCGCCGGTGCCCGTGGCGACCTCCGGCATGCGGATCACGGCGGCCATCAGCGACCGCCCCAGGCGCGACGCATGGCGTCGATCTCGGTGACGATCTCGGGGGTCCCCGCGATCGCGGCGCGTTCGAGGATGCGGGAGATGCTCGGGCTCGCCTCGCCGCCGGTGACCCGCTCGACGGGCTGGTCCAGCCAGTCGAAGAACCGCCGCTGGATCTCGTCGGCGAGCCACGCGCCATACGACGGGCCGCGCGAGCCCTGCTCGACGATGAGCACGTTGTTGGTCTTGCGAATGCTCTCCCCCACCGTGTCCCAGTCGAAGGAGGCCCGGTCGAGCCAGCGCAGATCGATCACCTCCGCATCGACGCCGGTCTCGGCGACGGCGTCAAGCGAGGACTGCACCATGGAGAGGTAGGTGAGCACGGTGAGCTCCGCGCCCTCCCGGCGCACGGCTGCGCTGCGAGGCGGGATGACGTAGTCGAGCGGCGCATCGGGCACGCGGTCGGCCTGGCCATAGAGATCGACGTGCTCGATCACGAGCACGGGGTCATCGAGTTGCAGCGCCGCGTTCATGAGGCCCACGTAGTCCGCCGCGGTCGAGGCGGCGACGATGCGCCAGCCGGGCTGGGTCGCGAAGATGCCGGCGGGGTCCATCAGGTGCTGCGATCCGTAGCCGGATCCCATGGCGACCTTGGTGCGCAGCACGAGCGGCACCGTGTTGTTGTCGCCGAACATGTGGCGGGCCTTGCCGACCTGGTTGAACACCTGGTCGGCCGCGACCCACATGAAGTCGGGGTACATGAACTCGACGACCGGCCGGAACCTGCCGTCGAGCGCGATGCCTCCGGCGAGCCCGAAGAACCCGTTCTCGCTGATGGGGGTGCCGATGACCCGCTCGGGTCCATATGCCTTCGCGAGCCCCTTCGTGGCGCCGTTCGTACCGCCGTTGAGTCGGTGGACGTCCTCGCCGAGCACGACGATGCGCTCGTCCTCGGACATGCGCCGGTCCATCACCGCGGCGACGGCGTCGACGAAGCGGATGTCCCGCCACGGCCCGTCGAACACGATCGGGTCGGATGCCGCGGCATCCGCGAGTTCGGACTCGTCGCCGCGGATGCCGGTGTCGACCACTGCCGGGTCGGGCCAGAGCTCGGGGCGGATGCGACGACGACCGGCGTTGTCGGGGTCGTCCTCGACGAGCGCCGCGACGGCGTCGACCATCGCCGCGACGGCCTGGTCGCGCACGGCTTCGAGCTCGGCGTCGGAGGCGATGCCGAGCGAACGGAGCCTGCCGCCGAGGAGGGCGATCGGATCGCGCTCGCGCCAGCTGGCCTCCTCGTCCTTCGTGCGGTAGCCGAAGGCGCTCCCGGGGTAGGGGCCGTTCTGGTGGAAGAAGCGGTAGACCTCCGCCTCGACGATCGCAGGACCGTCGCCCGCGCGCATCCGCTCGGTCGCCTCGGTCATCGCGAGGTGCACGGCGAGGGGGTCCATGCCGTCGACCCGCCACGACGGGATGGAGAACCCCTGCCCGCGCACCGAGAAGCGGGCGTCGGCGCTGGCCTCCGAGGCATGGGTCGAGACCGCGTAGAGGTTGTTCTCGATGAAGAACGCGACCGGGAGGTGCCAGGTCGCGGCGAGGTTGAACGACTCGAGCACCGAGCCGATCTGGCTCGAGCCGTCGCCGAAGTAGTTGACCGAGACGTCCGTCGTGCCGGCGTGCTTCTGCGCCCACGCGTGGCCGGCGGCGATGGGGGCGCCGCCGCCGACGATGGCGTTCGTTCCGAGCGCGCCCGCCTCGAGCCACTGCAGGTGCATCGACCCGCCGCGTCCGCCCGAGAACCCCGGTGCGAGGCCGAGGATCTCGGCGAGCGTGCGCTGGAGCAGCGCGTTCAGCGCCGGGTCGACGAGGGCACCGAGGTCGAGCCGGCCGCCGGCGACGTAGGTGATCGCCTTCGCGAGGAACTGGTGGTGTCCGCGGTGGGAGCCGTTGACGGCATCGGTGGGACGCAGGCCGATGATCGAGCCGACGGCGCCGCCCTCCTGACCGATGCTCGAGTGCGCGGGACCGTGCACGAGGCCGGCGGCGGCGAGGTCGAGCACGGCCTCCTCGAAGGCACGGATGAGGTGGAGCTCGCCGTACATGGCTGTCAGCAGCTCCGGGTCGGCGGCTTTCCAGTCGGCGGCGGTGGTCGACAGCGAGATCCAGTCGACTCCCGTCTGCAGACGACGACGTTGGGGCATCCCATCTCCTTCGACAGTGCGCCGCTCGTCAGCGCTCACTCACGGTAACGCACGTTTGGATCCAATTTCAAGAACTTCTTGCGTTCAAACCGGGAATTGACGCACACTGGAGCCGAAACTGGATCCAGACGACGAGGAGGTCGATCGATGACAGGAATCCCCGGTCTGCGCGGCTCCGACCACCTCGGCATCACCGTGCCCGACCTCGAGGAGGCCGAGCGCTTCCTGGTGGACGTGCTCGGCGCCGTGCCCGTCTACACGCTGGGCGCGAAGCGCGCCGACGACGACTGGATGTCGCGCCAGCTCGGGGTTCACCCCCGGGCCGTGATCACCGAGATCCGCTTCTACCGTCTCGGCAACGGCACCAATCTCGAGGTCTTCGCCTATGAGACGCCCGACGGGCAGTCGCCTCCCCCGCGCAACAGCGACATCGGCGGACACCACCTCGCGCTCTACGTCGACGACATGGATGCCGCGATCGCCCACCTGCGCGCGTACGACGTCGAGATCATGGGCGACCCGATCGCGAGCGCCGGTGCCGCCGCCGGTCAGCGATGGCTGTACTTCCGAGCCCCCTGGGGCATGCAGTTCGAACTGGTCAGCTACCCCGACGGCAAGGCCTACGAGGCCGACTCCCCCGTCATCCTGTGGCATCCGGCCCGCCCGGCAGAATGAAGGCGAGCCGAGGGGATCATCGATGACCGCACAGACCGCGTCGACGCATGCCGACGACACGCACGCCCGCCCCCGCGACGGAGACGCCGGACCGCGCATCGCCGACAGCATCCGCGGCGGCATCGTCGGCGGCGACTATCCGCCGGGCATGCGTATCCGCCAGGAGGATCTCGCCGCCCGCTTCGGTGCGAGCCGTGTGCCGGTGCGGCAGGCGCTGCAGCAGCTCGAGTACGAGGGGCTCGTCACGGTCGTCGCGAACGCCGGCGCGTGGGTCTCCCACCTCTCCCTCGCCGAATGCGAGGAGGTGTACGAGATGCGCGAGCGTCTCGAACCCCTCCTGCTGCGGTACTCGGCGCCCCGACTCGACGCCGGCGCCATCGAGGAGCTCTCCGCCCTCGCCCACCGCATCAGTGTGGTCGGCGCCGACACCGACGCGTTCCTCGAACTCGATCGCGCCTTTCACCTCGGCACCTACGCGGCCGCCGACACCGTGCAGCTCGGCGCCCTCATCCAGAAGCTCTGGAACACCACGGCGCCGTACCGCCGCGCGTACGTCACGTCGTGGGAGCCCGAGTCACGCCGCATCGCCTACGAGGAGCACCACCTGATCGTGGCGGCCCTGCGCGACGACGACATCGAAGAGGCCGAACGTGTGCTCGCGGGTCACATCCGCCGCACCCGTCGCCAGCTCGCCCGCACCCCCGACATCTTCCGACCCACCCCCTGACCGCGGCCGGTCGCGCAGTCGCGCGCCGCCCGCCCGACGCCCACGGAGACGCACACCATGACCGACATCGGATTCCTCGGACTCGGCACGATGGGCCGCGCGATGGCCGGCCGCCTCCTCGAGACCGGGCACCGCGTGACCGTCTGGAACAGATCGGATGCCCCGGTCGCCGAGCTCGTCGCCGCCGGCGCCGTGGCCGCGGCATCCCCTGCCGAGGCGCTCGGCGCCCCCGTGTCGATCTCGATGCTCGCCGACGACGCGGCCGCCGAGGCCGTGCTCACCGAAGACGCGCTCGGCGCCGCACGCGGCCACGTGCACGTGAACGCCGCCTCACTGAGCCCCGACACGGCCGACCTGCTCGCGGCGCGGGCGGCAGCGGCCGGCGCCGGCTACGTGTCGGCGCCCGTGCTCGGACGCTACCCGGTGGCCGCGGCGGGACAGCTCAACATCCTCGCGGCCGGCGATCCCGCGGCGATCGAGACCGCCCGCCCCGCGCTCGCATCTCTCGCGGCCCGCATCTGGGAGTTCGGAGCCGTCCCGCGCACCGCCAACATCGTCAAGATCGCCGTCAACTACGACCTCATCCATGCGATGCAGGCCATCGGCGAATCCGTTGCACTCGTCGAACGGCACGGGGTCGAGGCATCCGCGTTCGTCGACCTGCTCACCCACTCGCTGTTCGCCGCGCCCGCGTACTCGATCTACGGCGACGTGATCGCCCAGCGCCGCTACTCCCCGCCCGGCTTCCACATGTCGCTCGGATTCAAGGACCTGCGCCTGGCGGAGGCCGCCGCCGCATCCGTCGGGTTAGAGATGCCGACCGCGGCCGCGCTGCACGGAGTGTTCGAAAGCGCGATCGCCGACCCGTCGCTGCGAGACCTCGACTGGTCGGCGATCGCGGAGGTCACGCGCTCGGCGTGACCTCCCGGTTCAGGTGAGGGTCCAGCCCCGATCGACGTAAAGGCTGGTACCGGAGACCCCGCGGTTGTCGAGCAGGAACTCGACGGTGCCGACCACGTCGGCCACCGTGGCGAGCTCGCCGCCCGGCGTGCGTGACCGGTAGGCGTCCAGAACGCCGTCGGGCTTGCCCGCCCAGAACGGGCTGTCGCCGATGATCCCCGGGTGCAGCGCGTTCACACGGATCGGGGCGAGCTCGAGAGCGAGGGTGTGCGTGAGTCCCTCGACGCCGCCGTTGATCGTCGACACCGTGGTCGAGCCGGGATAGGGCAGGTCCTTCGCGCGACCGCCGAAGAGCACGATGCCGGTGCCGACGCTCGGGGTCAGCCGATCCAGCAGCGCGTGCACGGTCTCCGCGTAGCCGACGAGCTTGAGGGTCACGAGGCGTCGCGCCCGCGCGATGTCGTAGTCCGCGATGGTGTTCGCGTCGCGCTCGATCGCGGCGAGCACGAGCCCGTCGATCGCACTGACTCCGGCGAGCGCGGGCGCGATCTGCTCGGGCTCCGAGATGTCGAGGGCGAGGGACGAGGCATCCTGTCCAAGACCCTCGGCGATCTCGGCCGCCCGGGCCGCATCACGCCCCGTGATGATCACGCGATCGCCGCGGGCGAGGAGGGTGCGCGCGAGCTCGAGGCCGATGCCCGAGGTGCCGCCGACGACGAGGATGGTGCGCTGCGACATCGCCTACGCCTCTCCCCGACCCCACACCGTGTTGAGGTGCGACTGCGGGTCGCGCACGGTCGGCAGGATGCCGTCGACGGAGTAGTAGCGCTTGCCCGCGACGATGAGCTCCTCCGCGGGGAACTTCGTGATGACCTCGCAGCCGGTGGCCGTGACGACGACCTCCTCCTCGATGCGGGCCGCACCCCAGCCGTCGGCAGAGGGCCAATAGGTCTCGAGGGCGAAGACCATCCCCTCCTCGAGCACCTCCGGGTGATCGAGCGACACGAGACGGCTGAAGATCGGCTTCTCCCAGATCGAGAGCCCCACGCCGTGTCCGTACTGCAGCGCGAAGGCCGCCTCTTCGTCGGGGAAGCCGAACTCCTGCGCGGTCGGCCACACCGACACGATGTCGGCGGTGGTCGCGCCCGGGCGCACGAGGGCGATCGCGCGATCCATGTACTCCCGGGCACGCGTGTAAGCATCCCGCTGCGCCGACGAGGCCGACCCGACCGCGAAGGTGCGGTAGTAGCAGGTGCGGTAGCCGTTGAAGCTGTGCAGGATGTCGAAGAAGGCGGGGTCGCCCGGCCGGATGATGCGGTCGGAGAAGACGTGCGGGTGCGGCGAGCAGCGCTCGCCCGAGATCGCGTTCACTCCCTCGACGTACTCGGAGCCGAGGTCGTAGAGGGTCTTCGCCACGAGCCCGACGGCCTCGTTCTCGCGCACGCCCGGCCGCAGGAACCGGTACAGCTCGTCGTAGGCCGCATCCACCATCGAGGCGGCCTGGGTGAGGAGCCGGATCTCGTCTCCCGTCTTGACCCGTCGGGCCTCCATGAAGATCTGCTGCCCGTCGACGACCTGGATGCCCTCGCGCTGGAGGGCGAAGAGGATCGGCAGCTCGATCACGTCGACGCCGAGCGGCTCGTGGGCGAGACCGAACTTCTCCAACTCGCGCTTGATCTTCTTCGCGACCTTCTCGGCGATCTCCGCATCGGGGCTGAACGCGCCACGCAGGGTCGAGATGCCGGCGCGCGCGCCGGACTCCAGTCGCGGGCGCTTCGCACCCTCGTGCGGGGCATTGGGGTCGGCGTCCATCTCCATGCTCGTGACGTCGAGCCAGGGGTTGTAGAGCTGGTGGTGCTTGGCGGCGGAGCCGAAGTCCCACGAGATGGGGTCGGTGCGGCGGGTCAGCAACGAGAAGCGGATGAGCTTGTCCATGGCCCACGTGCCGATGTGGGTCGCGGTCATGTACCGGATGTTGGAGAAGTCGAACGCCAGCACCGCACCCACGTCGCTGCGGTCGAGTTCGGCGCGCAGACGCGCGAGTCGCGCGTCGCGAAGCCGATCGAAGTCCACGCGCTGCTCCCAGTCGACGGCGTTGGTACCCGTCGTGCCCGTACTCTTCATCGAGTTCTCCTGTCAGTTGCAAACACACAGTGTTTAGTAAAAGTGTACATTGTGCAGTTTAAGTTAACGCTTATGCGGTGTATTGTCGGGCGCATCGGCTCGTGTACGCCATGACTGGATGCCGCGGCCACCGCCGACGCGATGAGCACCCCCTGGAGGACGTATGACCACCGAGGACATCGGCGCGCGGATCCGCGACGCCCGACTCGAACGAGGCCTCAGCCTGCGCAGCGTGGCCCAGGCCCTCGGCGTCTCGGCATCTCTCATCTCGCAGGTCGAGACGGGCAAGACCCAGCCCAGCGTGTCCACCCTCTACGCGATCGTGAGCCACCTGGGCGTCTCGATGGACGAGCTGCTCGGCGTGAGCGCGACCGCCGTCGACGAGGCTCCGGTCACGCCGATCTTCCGGCCGTCCGGCACCGTCAAGCCCGCCGTGCAGCGCGGTGACGAGAACCCCGTGCTCGAGATGGAGAACGGCGTCATCTGGGAGCGACTCGCCGTCGGCGAGGGCGGGCCCGCCGACGCGCTGCTCGTGACCTACGCACCCGGCGCGACCAGCTCCATCGAGGGCAAACTGATGCGCCACTCGGGCATCGAGTACGCCTACCTCATCGAGGGAGAGCTCACCCTGCAGCTCGACTTCGACACCTTCACGCTGCACGCCGGCGACTCGTTGCAGTTCGACTCGGTGCGCCCGCACCTCTACTCGAACCGCGGCGACGTCCCCGCCCGCGGCATCTGGTTCGTCGTCGGCCGACGCCAGCAGAACCAGGCCATGCCGACCGCTCCCGGAGAGGCCGGGCGCGGCGAGCAGCTGGCGTCGGCCGTCGACGTGCTGCGGGCGATGGACGACCTGCACGGCTGAGCCCGCGGCATCCATCACAGTCCCCGTGGCGGGGCGGACCGGCGGCGCAGCTGCGCGATCATCGGCAGGATCGCCGCGATCAGCACGAACACGCCCTGCACCCAGTACTGCCAGGCGAGGCCCAGCGAGAGGTAGGCCAGCGCGTTCGTGATTGTCTGCAGCAGCAGACCTGCCGCCGCGACGGCCAGCGCCGAGCCCGACCCGCCGAAGATGCTCGCCCCGGCGATGACGATCGCCGTCACCGAGGTGAGGGTGAGGGCCTGACCGGTGTTGGCGTCACCGATGCCGGTCTTCGAGTACAGCGCGAGCCCGGCGATGGCCGCGATGACGCCGGCGGATGTCGCGGCCAGCAGCCGCATCGACCGCACGTTCACTCCCATGCGGTTCGCCTTCACCGCATCGGATCCCGCGGCGCGGAAACCGCGCCCCAGACGTGTGCGCTGGATCACGAACCACATGACGACGGCGAGCACGATCGCGATCGCGAGCACGAGCGGGATGCCCGCCACCGCGGTGCCGATCAGCACCATGATGTCGTTCGACGCCGATCCGCCCGGACTCGGACGCAGCACCTGCGCGGCGCCGACGACGGCGATCGAGGTGACGAGGGTCGCGATGACCGGCGGCAGGTTCAGTCGCGTCACGAGCAGACCGTTGACGAGGCCGACGGCGAGCCCCGCGACGAGCGCGAGCACCACTCCGAAGAGGAACAGCCCGATTCCGCCTCCGCCGAAGAACGAGATGACGACGGTCGAGAGAGCGAGCACCGATCCGATCGACAGATCGATGCCACCGGTCATGACCACGACCAGCTGAGCGAGGCCCACGAGGATCAGCACCGAGGAGCTGGCGAGCAGCTGGGACATGTTGAGAGGGCTGAGGAACGCCGTCGAGAAGAACGTCGTCGCCATTCCCAGCAGCACCGTCAGCACCAGCAGGGCGCCGGCCTGCAGCTCGCCGCGCACCGCCAGAGGGATGCGGCGACGCCGCGGGACCGCGCTGACCGTCGCGACCGAACCGGTCTCGGACATCACCGCAGCGCCCGTGATCGCGCGCTCGGTGACGGCGGCACCCGTGAAGGTGTCCTGCACCTGGCCACGGGAGAACACGACGACCCGGTCGCAGAGACCCTCGAGCTCGACCGCGTCGGTCGAGAGCACGACTACGGCGACTCCATCCGCCGCCATCGAGCGCAGCACGGCGTAGATCTCCACGCGCGCCCCGGCGTCGACGCCCTGCGTCGGGTCCTCGACGAGGAGCACTTTCGGTTCGCCGAGGCGCGCGCGGGCCAGAAGCACCTTCTGCTGACTGCCGCCGGAGAGGCTGGCGACAGGAGTCTCGAGGGTGGGGGTCTTCACGGCGAGACCGGCGATCGCCGTGCGGGTGAGCGCGTACTCACGACGACGGTCGACGAAGCCGGTGGGCATCGCCTCGGCGATCGAGGGGGCGATGACGTTCTCGCGCACCGACATCTTGCCGAACATCGCCTCGCCGATGCGATCGCCGGGAAGGAACACGACGCCGTCGCGCACCGCGGTGCGGGCGGAGCGCACATCGAGCGGCCGGCCGGACAGGAGCACACGGCCGGCGGTCGATCCCAGGCCGGCGAGGCCGCGCAACACGGCGCGCTGGCCGTTGCCCTCGACGCCGGCGAGTCCGACGATCTGTCCGGGCATCGCGGCGAACGAGATGTCTCGATAGCCCGGGCCACCGAGGCCGAGCACCTCGAGGAGCGGAGTGCCGTCGGCATCCGGCCCCGCCTTGTCGGGGAAGGTCGTCTCCAGCGAGCGTCCGACGATGAGCTCGACGATCTCGTCCGCGCTGTAGTCGGAGACGCTGCCGCGTCCGACGACGCGGCCGTCGCGCAGCACCGTCAGATCGGTCGCGATCTCGATGACCTCGGGGATGCGGTGGGTGATGTAGACGACCGCGACACCGTCGGCGAGCAACTCGCTCACACGGTCGAACAGCCAGCGGGTCTCGTCGGGACCGAGCGCTTCGGTCGGCTCGTCGAGCACGAGGATGCGGGGGTCGGATGCGAGCGCAGCGGCGATCTCGATGAGATGCGCCTCGCGCAGCGAGAGGGTCGAGATCGTCGCCTGAGGATCGATCTCGAGACCGAGCTTCTCGAAGTGGGCCTTGAGCCACGCCGCCGCGCCCCGGCGTCGGGGGCGCTTCGAAGCGGGGAGGAGCAGGAGCACGGCGTCGACCACCGTGAGGGAGGGGGCGAGCGCGGGGATCTGGTAGACGATCGCGAGACCGTTCTCCCGCGCATCCGCGGTCTGGATCCGGGAGAACTCCCGGCCGGCGAGGCCGATCGTGCCGGTGTCCGGCACGACCGACCCCGCGGCGACTCCGACGAGGGTCGACTTGCCCGCCCCGTTCTCGCCGAGGATCGCGTGGACCCTCCCCGGTGCGATCTCGACGCTCACATCGTCGAGGGCGCGCACGCCGGGATAGGACTTGGTGATCCCCGTGAGAACGAGGGCGGGTTCAGTCATCGTCGGAATCCTTCGTGTCGTCAGCCGAACAGCTGCGTGATCTCAGCAGGGGTCAGGAGCGTGGACGGCGTCGCGTCCGGCGGCGCCGACGCGAGGCACGCCTTGTCGGGCGCGATCGATCCCGACGTCTGGCCGGTCGAGTCCTCATAGAGCGCGAGCTGGTAGATCGAGGGCTCGGTGTCGCTCGTCCCCTGGAAGGCGGCGACGGCCTTGCGAAGGGCGACGCGGCCGATCCACGTGCGCGACGATACGGTCGCCAGCTCGTAGCTCGGGTTGGTCTTCTTCAGCGCGTCGTAGCCGCACGAGAGCGAGTTGTCGTCGGTCGAGGTCAGCAGCGGCACCGAGATGCCCGCGGCCTGGTAGGCGCGGATGACACCTGCCGCGGATGCGCCGTAGTCGGCGATGACCGCGTCGATCTTCGGGTACTGGGCGAGAAGTCCCGCCATGGCCTGCTGCGCCTGAGCCGGGTCCCAGTTGGTGACGACGGGCTCGGAGTTGAGGAGCTTGATCTGCGGGTTGGCCGCGACGACCTCCTTGACACCCTCGAACTCCTGCGAGGACACCGCCACGCCGGAGGGTCCGCCGAGGAAGACGACGTTGCCGCCGGCTGAGCCGAGACGGTCGACGACCCACTGCGCCCACGACTTGCCGACGAACTGCGGGGACTGGTCGGTGTAGTCGAGGTAGTCGGTGCCGGCTTTGCCGTTCGGGTCCGAGGCGAACGCCACGACGTAGGATCCGGCCTGGGTCGCCTGGCGCATGGCCGGCAGGTGGGCGTCGCCGGGCCCGGCGTCGGGGATCACGAGGATGATGTTCGTGCCCTTCGATGCGAGGCTCGTGATGCCGGACGTCGTCTTCTCGAGATCGAACGATCCCGCGACGTAGTCGACGCTGGTGATCGCCTTGCACTTCGCGGCTTCGGACTTGATCTCGGCGAGAACGGTCTTCGACCAGCTGTTGGTGCCGCCGCCGTCGACGACACCGACGGTCATCGGCTTCGCGTTGGCGGTGCAGATGCTCGACATGTCGGCGAACTGGGACACGGTGCCGACCGAGCCGGCGGCGATGTTGGCCTGGAGGTTCCCGGCCGTGGCGTTGGTCGAACTGGCGTTCGTGGACGAACAGCCCGCGAGCGCTGTGGCGACGATCGCGAGTGACGCGGCCGCTGCTGCGGCGACGCGACGTCGCTTGATGATGCGATTCACTGCACACTCCTCATTGAGTTCACTGGTGGTGGGGGTGGGTGCGACGGGTCACTTCTGACGCCGGACGAGGCGTCGCAGCCTCGCCGACGTGCCGCCCAGCTCGAGCTGGGCGACGATCCCGACGCCGATGATCAGCGCCTGGACGATGTTCTGCACGGCGGTTGCCTGCGTGAAGGTCTGCACGAGCTGGCCGAGCTGGGCGAGGAAGAGCGCACCCAGCGCGGTGCCGATGAAGCTCCCCTTCCCGCCCGTGAGGGCGGTACCGCCGAGCACGACGGCGGCGATCGAGGGCAGGAGGTAGTCGTTGCCGGCTGTCAGGGTCGGCGAGCGCAGCAGACCGGCGAGCAGCACCCCGGCACCGGCCGCGAGGGCGGCGGCGAGCCAGTAGGCGCTGATCGTGTAGGCCCGCGTCGCGATCCCGATGTTCGCGGCGCTGCGCGGGTTCTCGCCGACGAGTTCGAACCGGCGCCCGACGCGCGTGCCCTTGACGACGAGGTGGATGATCACGACGATCGCGACGGCGAAGAAGGTCAGCACCGGGATGCCCCAGAGTCGGCTGAGCGCGAAGTTGCTGAGCTCCAGAACCGACTGGGCGCCGAATCCGCCCGAGACCGCCTGGACGGCGCCGATCATGAGGGCGTTGCTGGCGATCGTGACGACGAGAGGCGGAAGACCGAAGACGGTGATCACCACTCCGCTGAGCAGGCCGAACAGCGAGGTCGCGACGATCGCGACGATGACCGCGGTGGTGAGCCCCCAGTCGGCCCCGAACTTGGCCGCGATGAGCGCACCGAGAGTCACGGCGCCGGGGATCGACAGGTCGAGCCCGCCCTGCTGGATGACGAGGGTCTGGCCGATGGCCACGATCGCCGTGAGCGCGGCGAAGGGGAGCATCGAGACGATCGCCGTCGTGCCCACGCTGCCGGGGGCGATGAGCGGGCTGATCGCGAAGAGCAGCGCCACGGCGATGAACGCGCGGGTGCCCGGCCACGACAGCACCTCGGCGAGGAGGGGTCGGCGGTCCACCGGCGCCGTGCGCGTGCGCACCTCCGCCGGTTCGTTCACGGTGGTCATGACTGCACGGTGAGGTCGGGGTGCCACGAGCCGTCGAGGTGCGCCTCGGGCCATTCGCCGACGATGTAGTCGCGCGAGGCCTCGGCGCGGGAGCGCAGCGCCGCGTAGTCGACACCGACGAGCTGACCGTCCTTCTTCACGCGCCGGCCCTGAACGAACACGTCGCGCACGAGCCCGGGGTGGGCGTTGTAGACGACGGCGCCGATGGGGTTGTTCATCGGGGTCATCGCAAGAGCCCGGTCGTCGAGCACGACGATGTCAGCGGCCTTTCCGACGACGAGCGATCCGGTGAGGTGGTCGAGGCCCGCGGCGTGCGCGCCGTCGATCGTGGCGAACTGCAGCACGTCGTTGACGCTGAGGCCGATGCGCTCGACGACCTCGCCGGTCTCGACGGCGGGGGCGTTGTCGAGGGCGCGCTGCATGCCGATGGCGGTGCGCATCGTGCCGAACATGTCTCCGCCGTTGCTCGAGCAGACGTCGATGGAGAAGGTGGGGCGGATGCCGTGCTGCAGCAGACGTCCGGTGGCGGGGTATCCGTGTCCCATCTGCATCTCGACGTCGGGGGCGCAGGAGGCGGTGCCGCCGCTGTCGGCGATCATCTGCAGCTCGTCGTCGCCGAGTGTGCAGCAGTGCACGTAGGTGATGCGGTCCGAGAGCAGCCCGTCGTCCTTCAGCTTGCGGATGGGGCCGGACTTCCCCCAGTAGCCGTCGCCGACGTGCACGGTCACGCGCAGGTCGAGTTCGTCGGCGAGCGCGAAGTCGTGCCGGTTGACCTCGGGGGTCACGAACTGCGGGCCGCGCAGGGCGAGGGCCATCGTGACGAGTCCCGTGTTGCTGCTGAACACCGTCTCCCGCAGGCGCCGGGCGTCCTCGGCCGGGTGGTTGTTGGGCGACGGGAGCGGGGCGCCCCACTGCTTGTTGCCGCCGCCGTGCGCGAACACGGCGCGCATGCCGGTGTCGGTGAGGGCCTGCACCGCGGCATCCGCGTGGGCCGGGGTCGCGAGGTTGTGCGACCAGTCGACGAGGGTCGTGATGCCGGCGTCGAGCGCTTCGAGGGCGCCGAGGTAGTTGCCCGTGTAGGTGTCCTCGGGCCGGAAGAACTTCGAGAGCCCGGTGTGGAGTCCGGCGAGGTACTCGGTGAGTGACCAGTCGGATGCCACGTTCCGCACGACCGACTGCCAGGTGTGGCGGTGGGTGTCGACGAAGCCGGGCAGGACGATGCGTCCGGTGACGTCGATCACCTCGGCGTCGTCCACGGACAGCCCGTGGCCGATGGCCTCGATCGTGCCGTCCGCGGAGATCAGGATGTCCGTGTCGGGAAGGACTTCTCCCGCGCGGGCCGAGGTGATGACGGTTCCGCCGCGGAGCAGGGTGCGGGTGCTCATAGTCTTCATTGACTCCAGGTGCCGGTGCGCCGATCCCCCTTGGTCGGCTCACGTGTGAGTGTGCTGTCGCCACGCTAATAGCCTCACTGCACAGTGTCAAGGCTCACTGAACACTAATGTTCAGTGAGCCTTGAAACTGGCGCAGTTGAGGGCGTCAGGCGCGTTCGCGATACAGCGGGATGTCGATGGGCGGCTGCGGGATGAAGCCGCCGTTCGCATCCATCTGGTCGTAGAGGTAGCCCTGCGAGGCATCCATTCGGCGCATCGCCGCCGGGAGGTCGACGTGCACGAGGCGCCCGTCGCGCTTGACGACGCGACCGTCGACGAGCACCGTGGCGACGAGCCCGGCGTGGGCCTGCGAGATGATCGCCCCCGCGGGGTCCCGCCGGTTCCAGCCCGCCTGGCTGACCCCGCTCATGTCGAGCAGCACCACGTCGGCGCGCTTGCCGGGGCTGAGCGACCCCACAACGTCGTCCACGCCGGCCGCCTTCGCACCGTTGATCGTCAGCCAGCGCAGCGCGTCGCGGGTGGTCCACAGCATCTGCTGCGGGGCCACCATCCGCTCGTAGCCGGGCTCATCTGATCGGTACCGCGTCGCCTGCAGCACGAGACGGGCGTGCGAGATCATGTCGCCGGCGTCGCCGCTCACGCAGTCGATGCCGAGGCTCGGCCCCGGCGTATGGCGCGTCGCCTCGGCGATACGCGGATAGCCCATGCCCATCTGCATCTCGGTCTCGGCGCAGACCGAGACCATCGTGCCGGTGCCCTCGAGCAGTTTCCACTCCTCGGGCGTGTTGAACGTGCAGTGCACGAGCAGCAGATCGTCGCCGAGCAGATCGTGGCGGTGCATCACCGCGACATCCGAGAACAGCTGCCGCACGATCACCTGGTTCGCATGCTGCGTCATCCGAGCGCCGAGCTCGCGGGCGAACGCGAACTCGCGCACCACCTCGGCGGCGGGCGTGATCGCAAGCTCCTGGGGCACGAGGCCGAACCGCAGCACGCCGTCGGACGAGAAGTAGGTCGACTTGATCTCGCGCGCGAGCGCCGCACGCGCCGGATAGCTCCCCGACTCCTCCCCCGACTCGGCGCCGCCGCGGCTCTCCGACCAGGTGTTCTCGACGACGGGGGTCATGCCGTGCCCGTACAGGCCACGGATGCCGGCGTCGAGAAGCCCCGTGACAGCGGCGTGCGCGCCGTCCGGGTCGAGGATGTTGTGGCAGTAGTCGACGAGACTCGTCACCCCCGCGTTCAGGCAGTCGAGCGCACCCAGGTAGTTGCCGACGTACATGTCCTCGGCGCGATAGCGCGGTGCCATCTGCAGGCGGATGCCCCTGAGGTAGTCGGGGATGTTGCCGTCGGCGAGGATGCCGCGCAGCGCCGTCTGCCAGGTGTGCCGGTGGGTGTCGACCATGCCCGGCATCGCGATCATGTGCCCGGCCTCGATGATGTCCGCGTCGACCTGATCAAGGCCCTGTCCGACGGCGACGATCGTGCCGTCCTCGATGAGGATGTCGCCACGGGGGAGGTCGCCGATGGAGTCGTCCATCGAGACCACGGCGGCGCCTCGGATCAGTGTGCGGGCGGTCATGCGGGGGTCCTTTCGTGACGTGCCGTGCGGGGCGCGTCGATCCACGGGTCGATCAGGGTCTTGGTCTGGAGGGGCGCACCGGCGATGAGCGGCACGAGGCCGCCGCTGACGACCTCGTCGAGCGGCAGCACGGTCTCGGCGATGTCGCTCCAGTCGGCGCGGGATTCGAGCAGGCGCACGGCGTCGGGGAGGTCGGCGGCCATCACGTGGGCGACAGTGCCGACGATGGTGAGCTCGGCGAGCGTCCAGTGCGCGAGCGCCGCGGGCGGCTCGCCCTTCTGAATGCCGACCGGGACGATCGTCGCGCCCGGGTGCGCCGCATCGATGACGGACTCCCAGCCGGCCTTCGAGCCACTGACCTCGAAGAACACATCGACGTCCATCCCGAGCTCGGCGACACGGTCGGCGAGGGTGGCGGTGCCGGCGACGAGCGTCTCCTGTGCGCCCAGGCGCACGGCGAGCTCGAGACGGTCGGCGTTGAGGTCGACCACGAGCACCCTCGCGCCGGTGGCCGCGGCGGCGACCGTGAGGAAGGCGCCGATCCCTCCGACTCCGACGATCACGGCATCGTCGCCGGCCGAGAGTCCACTGCGCCGCACCGCGTGCACGGCGATCGCCATCGGCTGCGCGAGCCCGAGCGTGTCGGACGCGAGTGGCGAGGCGCTGACGTCGAGCAGGATGCCGGCGGGCACGACCGCGTACTGGGCGAGACCGCCGTCACGCTGCAGCCCGGCCGTGCGGTACGACCGGCACAGATTCGTGCGGCCGGCGCGGCACGGCTTGCAGGTGCCGCACGAGATGCCGGCACCGCAGACGACCCGCGCGCCGACGGCGAGGTCGACACCGGCGCCCACCCGCTCCACCGTGCCCGCGAACTCGTGCCCGAGGGTGACGGGCAGCTCGGTGAGCTGCGGCCCCCGGTCGTACTCCGTCGCATCGCTGCCGCACACCCCGCACACCGAGACGCGCACGAGGACCTCCCCCGGGCCGGGGTCGGGCACGGTCCGATCCTCGATGCGCAGATCGCGGGCGGCGTGCAGCACGCCCGCGCGCATCGCGGTCACAGTCGCGCCCCGGCGGGCACCTCGAGCTGCACGGCGCCGCGCGAGGCGATCATGCGTCCGAGCAGGGTGCGGTACACCTCGCCGTGCGCATGGGAGTCGAGGTACGCGTCGAGACCGGCGGCATCGTCGACGAGAGCGGCGACGCCGTAGTCGGCGCCCTGCGGACGCAGATGCAGGTTCGGCCCGCAGCGATAGCCCCGCAGCTCGGGAATGCCCTGCGCCATCCCGGCGAGGGCATCGGTGAGCGCGGTCACGTCGTCGTCGGTGACGTCGTCGTTCCAGTGGAAGGTGGCGAGATGCAGGATCATGTCGGGCGGTCAGTCCTCTTGGTACTGGTAGGGGTTGTCGATGGGGGCTTCGGGGTCGAGCGGCGGGTGCATCCCTTCCTCCCAGGCGGCCTCGCCGAGCTGGGAGCGCACGTAGTCGACCGACGCGGCGACGGCGTCGCGGGCGGGCGCGATGTCGAGGTCGATGCGCGTTCCCCGGTACTTCACGACACGGCCGTCGATCACGACCGTGTGGATGTCGGCGGTGCCGGCCTGGTAGACGACGTGCGCGTGCGGGTTGAGGATCGGCGTCATCGTGGGCGACTGATCGTTCTTCAGCAGCACGAGGTCGGCCTTCTTGCCCGGCGTGATCGAGCCGATCAGGTCGGACATTCCGAGCGAGAGCGCGCCGCCCATGGTCGCCATCCACACGACGTCCTCGGCGCGCAACCGGTTGACGTTGACCGTCTCACCGCGGCGGTGGGCTTCGAGGTGGTCGCGGGAGCGGTCGGAGCTGAGCGTGGCGCGCATGGCCGAGAAGAAGTCGGCGCTCCACCAGACACTCGTGTCCATCGAGAGGGAGGCCGGGATGCCGTACTTGCGGATCTCCCAGGTCGAGGGATACCCCTGGCCCGCGCTCTGCTCCGACTCGGTGGCGACCGAGACCGTGCCGCCGGTCGCGGCGATCTTCTGGTAGCTCTCGGCGCCGAGGCTGGCGGAGTGCACGTAGGTGATCTGATCGGTCATGACGCCCGCGTCGTACATGTTGCGGATACCCACGTCTCCGGTCGCGCCCCACACTCCGGCGTGGGTGGTGACCCGGATGCCGAGGTCGCGCGCGAAGTCGAACGCGGCTCGCTCGGGGAAGTCGTCGGAGTCGGGCACGTCGAAGGCGAGCTCGAGCCCGAGCAGGTCGGTGCGCGGGAGGTCGTCGATCCACCGACGCACGGCCGGATCCGCGCTCCACTCCCACGGCGCCCCGAGGTAGTTGCCGTAGCCGAGCACGAACCTGCCCGGGATCTCCCGGAATGCCGCGACCGCGGCATCCGCGTAGTCGGGGGTGCGCAGAGCGTGCGACCAGTCGAGGGTCGTGGTGACGCCGACGTCCACCGACTCGAGGGCGCTGAGCAGGTTGCCGGCGTAGATGTCCTCGGGACGGAACACCTCGCCGTGCTGCAGGTAGTAGAAGACGAAGTACTGGCTCAGCGCCCAGTCGCCGCCGTAGCCGCGCAGCGCCGTCTGCCACATGTGGCGGTGGGTGTCCACCATCCCGGGCATGAGGATGCCGCCGCTGCCGTCGATCTCGACGGTGCCGTCGGGCACCTCGAGGCGAGGGCCGACGGCGGCGATGCGGTCATCGACGACGAGCACGTCGCCGTCGCGGATGACGCCGGGCGTGTCGACGGTGATGACGGTGGTGTTGCGGATGACGAGAGGCCGGCCGGGCGTGAAGTCCTCGGCATGGGCGGTCGGGTCGCTCATGAGTTCTCCTCTTCGAGAATGTTCAGCGTTGATTTACACTTTGACCACGAATGTGGGCATTTGTCCAGTACTCGGGCCCGAGTGTTCATTCAGACTTCAGTGCCGAAGCCGTCGAAGGAGACCCCCATGACCCGCATCGCCATCCTCGGCTCCGGAGCGAACGGCGCCTCCATCGGTGCCGACCTGCTGCTCTCCGGACACGATGTCACGCTCGTCGAGCAGTGGCCGGCGCACGTCGAGGCGATGCGCGCCGACGGCCTGACGATCGAGACGCCGCACCGCACCGTGCACGTCGATCCGCCGGTGCTGCACCTGTGCGAACTCGCGGAGCAGCGGCATCCGTTCGATGTGGTCCTGATGCTCGTGAAGGCCTACGACTCGCGCTGGGCGGCGGAGCTCATCCGTCCCCACCTGCGGCCGACGAGCCTCGTCGCAGGGGTGCAGAACGGCATGTCCACGGCGGCGATCGCCGACGTGGTGGGAGCGGACCGCACGATGGGGACGGTCATCGAGGTGTCCTCGGCGATGACGGAGCCCGGACGGGTGACGCGCTATTCCGACACCGACCAGTCGTGGTTCGCGGTCGGCGCGCTCCCCCGCTCCGCCGCGTCAGGGCGGGAGGAGGAGGTCGCCGCGCTGCTGCGTGAGGCCGGCCGCGTCGAGGTGGTCGAGGACATCCTCTCGACGAAGTGGATGAAGCTCATCAGCAATGCGACGGTGCTCGTGCCGACCGCGATCCTCGGGCTCCCCATGGCCGACGCCATCCTGGTGGAGGGCATGCGGGAGGTCATGCTCGCCGCGGGCGAGGAGGCGCGTCTCGTGGGGGCGGCGGCGGGGCGCGACGTCCTGCCGATCTTCGGCCTGAGCGCCGATGACCTCGGCCGGCCCGACGCTGTCGTCTCGACCCTGCTCGACACGCTCTACACCGGGTTCGTGCGCCCCGGGGCCACGACCACGGTGCTGCAGGACTGGACCAAGGGCCGTCACAGCGAGGTCGACGACATCAACGGCACGGTCGTCGCCGAGGGCGCGCGCGTCGGCGTCGCGACGCCGGTCAATGCGCGCATCGTCGCCGTCGCGCACGAGATCGAGCAGGGGGTGCGCGAGGCGCATCCCGACAATCTCACGCTGTTGCGTATTGCTTAACACCCTGTACAGTCAAGCTGACCCGTCGCAAAGGAGCACGCATGTCCTCTCCCCGCATCGCCTTCGTCGGAACCGGCGCTCAGGGCGCCGGTATCGGCGCCGATCTGATCCGTGCCGGCCTCGACGTGACCTTCATCGAGCAGTGGCCCGCCCACGTCGAGGCGATGCGCGCGAACGGCATCACCGTGCACCTGCCGACCGAGACGCAGAACACGCCCGTCGACGCCCTCCACCTGTGCGAGGTCGCGACGCTGCGCGCGCCGTTCGACATCGTGTTCGTGCTGGTCAAGGCGTACGACACCCGATGGGCCGTCGAGCTCATCGCCCCGCACCTCGCCCCCGACGGCCTCGTGGTGGGGCTGCAGAACGGCATGTCGCTCGACGACATCGCCGAGATCGTGGGCGCCGAGCGCACGATCGGCGCGGTCATCGAGATGGCCTCGAACATGTTCGAGCCCGGTGTCGTGACCCGCCAGAACGCGCCCGAGAACTCGTGGTTCGCGGTGGGCGGCATCGTGCCCTCCGCCCAGGCACGCGCGCACGAGGTGCAGGCGGTGCTGCGGCACGCGGGGGTCGTGGAGGTGTCCGCCGACATCCGCTCGTCGAAGTGGATGAAGCTCGTCGCCAACGCCGGCGAGCTCGTGCCGTCGGCCATCCTCGACGAGACTCTGTTCGACGCCGTGCGGATGCCCGGCGTGCACGAGTTCATGATCGAGTGCGGCAAGGAGGCGGCGCGGGCCGCCGTGGCCGACGGGTCGACGCTCGTGCCCATCTTCGGCCTCACGCACGACCAGGTCACCGGTCCCGATCAGTACGCGGCCGACCTGCTCGGCGAGGTGCTCGACAAGTACTCGCTGCCCGACACCCGCACCACGGTGCTGCACGACTGGATGAAGGGCCGCCACTCGGAGTACCGAGAGGTCAACGGCCTCGTCGTCGACGTGCTCGAGCGGGTGGGCGAGGCCGCCCCGGTCAACGCCCACGTCGTCGAGATCGCCCGACGCATCGAGGCGGGCGAGCTCGAGCGCGGCCGCCATAACCTCGACCTGCTGCTGCGCGTCGGCGTCCACGTCTGAGGCGCGCGCCGGCCGCGGCGGGCCGCCAGGCCGTCGGCTGCGTCAGGCCGCCGGCGCCGTACCGGGCGGCCGGCCGCGTCAGGCCGCCCCGCCCCGCATCGTCGCGATCTGGTAGAGGGCGACGGATGCCGCGATGCCGGCGTTCAGCGACTCGGTCGCCGCCGAGATCGGGATCGACACGATCTGGTCGCAGGTCTCGGTGACGAGCCGGGACAGCCCCTCCCCCTCGGAGCCGATGACGATCACGACGGGACGGTCGGCGAGCTCGAGCGCGGGAAGCGCCACATCGCCGCCCCCGTCGAGACCGAGCACGAACACGCCCTGCTTCTTGAGCTCCTTGAGCGTGGCGGTCAGGTTGCCGGCGAGCGCCACCGGGACCCGGGCCGCGGCGCCGGCGCTCGTCTTCCAGGCGGCCGAGTTGACGCCCGCGCTGCGGCGCTGCGGGATGATGACGCCGTGCCCGCCGAAGGCGGCCGTCGAGCGGATGATGGCACCCAGATTGCGCGGGTCGGTCACGCCGTCGAGCGCGACGAACAGCGGCGTCTGGCCGCGGCCGACGACCTGCTCGAGGAGGTCCTGCGGGTGCGCGTACTCGTACGGCGGAACCTTGAGCGCGACGCCCTGGTGCACGCCGTCGAAGCCCGCCATGCGGTCGAGCTCGGGCCGGGTGACCTCGAGCACGGGGATGCCGCGGTGCGACACGATCGACAGCATCTCCTTGACGCGGTCGTCCATCTCGACGCGCTGCGCGATGTAGAACGCGGTCGCCGGGATGCGTGCGCGCAGCGCCTCGAGCACCGAATTGCGGCCGGTGACGGTCTCGGTGTCGTCGCTCTGCTTCGGGCGCCCGCCGCGGTTGGGGTTCGAGCCGGCGATCCGCTGGCCGGGCTTGCCCTTGCCGCCCGCGGCGGCGTAGCGCTCCTGCGCCGCCTTGCGCTTGCCGGCGACGTGCCAGGCGCGGTCCTCGGCCTTGGGGGTGGGGCCTTTGCCCTCGAGAGCCTTGCGGCCCTGGCCGCCCGATCCCTTGACGGCGCCCTTCTTCAGCGACTTGCGTGCGCCGGGTCGTCCTGCTGGCTTGGTCATTCGATGCTCCAGTGGGTTCCGTCGGGAGTGTCTTCGAGGGCGATGCCGGCTCCCGCGATCGCGTCGCGGATGCGGTCGGCGGCCGCCCAGTCCTTGTCGGTGCGCGCCTGGGCGCGCTGGTCGATGAGCTGACGCACGAGCACGTCGAGAGCGGATGCCGCGGCCCCCTGCCCGGCGCCGGGGGCGGGCGCGTCGAGGCCGAGCACCGCGGTCATCGCGAGCACGGCGCCGGCCGCGGTGGCCGCGGCATCCCGATCGCCCTCGTCGAGTGCGGCGTTGCCGGTCCGGACGGTCTCGTGCAGCACGGCGAGCGCCTGCGGCACGCCGAGGTCGTCGTCGAGGGCCGCGCCGAAGGCGGCGGGCAGCACGGCGTCGGGCACCTCGCCGAGGGTGCGCAGCGCCCGCGTGCGGAAGGCGGCGATGCGGTCGAGCGCGGCGGCGGCCTCGTCGAACGCACGGTCGGAGATGTCGAGGCTCGAGCGGTAGTGCGCGGCGGCGAGCGCGTAGCGCACGACGAGCGAGGGACGCTCGGCGAGCACGTCGGCGGCGAGCACGAAGTTGCCGAGCGACTTCGACATCTTCTGGCCCTCGACAGTCACCAGGCCGTTGTGCACCCAGTAGGTCGCGAACGCGTCGCCTGCGGCCGTCGACTGGGCGAGTTCGTTCTCGTGATGGGGGAAGCGCAGGTCGAGTCCGCCGCCGTGGATGTCGAAGGCGCCGCCCAGGTAGCGGCGCGACATCGCCGAGCACTCGATATGCCACCCGGGGCGACCCGCACCCCAGGGCGCACCCCAGGTGGCGTCGGCGGGCTCGTCGGGCTTCGCGCCCTTCCACAGAGCGAAGTCGTGCGGATCGCGCTTGCCGCGCGGGTCGGCGTCGGCGGCCGCCTCCATCGCGTCGAGGCCCTGCCGGGTGAGGCTGCCGTACGACGGCCACGAGCGCACGTCGAAGTAGACGTCGCCTGAGCCGTCGGGGGCCACGTAGGCGTGCCCCCGCGCGATCAGCGTCTCGATGAGCTCGATCATCTGCGGAATCGAGCCGGTCGCGCGCGGCTCGTACGTCGGTGCGAGGATGCCGACCGCGGCATACGCGGCCGCGAACTCCTGCTCCATGCGGTACGCCAGCGCCCACCAGGGTTCGGCAGCCGACGCGTTGGCGATCACCTTGTCGTCGATGTCGGTGACGTTGCGCACGAAGGTGACGCGGCCGTAGCGGTGCGCGAGCCAGCGACGGAGGATGTCGAAGCTCAGCGCCGCGCGCACGTGACCGATGTGGGGGCCGGACTGCACGGTCGGGCCGCAGACGTACATCGTGACGTGGGAGGGGTCGATCGGCACGAAGTCGCGCAACGCCTGCGCCTTGGTGTCGTAGAGCCTCACAGTCACCGTCCCAGCCTACCGGCGCACGGGCGCGCGCCCCGGAGCCGGTAGAACTGATGACGTGCCCGCCATTCTCGCCGTCCTCGCCGCCGCCGTTCTGTTCGGCACGACCGGCACATCGCAGGCGCTCGGCCCGGCGGGGACCACCCCGCTCGGCGTCGGCGCGATGCGCCTGCTCGTCGGCGGCACCGTGCTGGCGGTGGCCGGCTTCGCGCTGGCGGCGCGGGCGCGGGCGCGCCGCGGCATCCGCAATCCCCGGCTCTCGCGGCGCGCGGTCCTGCTCATGGTGGTCACGGGCGTCTGCCTCGCCGGCTATCAGCCGCTGTTCTTCCTCGGCACCTCGCGCAACGGCGTCGCGATCGGCACGGTCGTCGCCCTCGGGTCCGCCCCCGTCCTCGCGGGATTGCTCGAATGGATGCTGCGCCGACGCGCCCCGCGACCGGTGTGGCTGGTGGCGACGGTGCTCGCGCTCGCGGGGGTCGCGATCATCACGCTCGGCGGCGAGGGCACCGGGGCCGTCGACCCGCTCGGCGTCGTGGGATCCGTCGGCGCCGGGGCCGCGTTCGCGATGTACGCGAACGCGCAGCGGCGGCTCATGGACGACGGCTGGGATCCGTTCACCGTCGCGGGCGCCATGGGACTCACCTCGGCGCTCGCGGCTCTCGCGATGGTGCCGTTCGCCTCGTTCGCGTGGCTCGCCGATCCCCGGGGCGTCGCGATGGCCCTCTGGCTCGGGGTGGCGACGATCGCGGTGGCATACGTGCTGTTCACCTGGGGTCTCGAGCGGATGTCGGCGGCCACCGCCGCGACCCTGACACTCGCCGAGCCCCTCACGGCGACGCTTCTCGGCATCCTCGTGCTCGGCGAGCACCTCACGCTCGGCGGCGTGATCGGGCTGTGCGTGCTGGCGGCGGGACTCGTGCTGCTCAGCGCCGGATCGCGCGCCCGTCGCGAACCGCGTCCTTTCGCAGCGGAGGCGTGACGGTGACCACGTTGAGCATCCTCCCCGACGACCTGTCCTCGCCCGACGTGCAGGCGCTCATCGTCGCGCACCTGGACGGTATGCACGCGACCTCGCCCGCGGAGAGCGTGCACGCTCTCGACCTGGGCGCGCTGCGGCATCCGTCGATCTCGTTCTTCGCGGCGCGCGTCGACGGCGAGCTCGCCGGCATCGGCGCGCTGCGCACGATCGACCACGTCTCGGGCGAGCTGAAGTCGATGCGGGTCGCGCCCGCGTTCCTGGGGCGTGGCATCGGGCGCGCGCTGCTGCAGCACCTGATCGCCGAGTCGCGCAGCCGGGGCTTCTCCTCGCTGTGGCTCGAGACCGGAAGCACCCCGGACTTCCTCCCGGCGGTGCGGCTCTATGAGAGCGAAGGCTTCGCTGTCACCGGGCCGTTCGGCGACTACCGCGAGGACCCGTTCTCGATCTTCATGACACGCACGCTCTGACGCCCGGTGGCGCGCTCAGAAGCGCGCAGGCACGATCAGCGCGACGGCGATCGCTTGCACGCCCTCGCCGCGCCCGGGGAACCCCAGCCCGTCGGTCGTGGTTGCCGACAGCGTCACCGGCGCGCCGCCGAGCGCCGCCGACAGCGCCGTCTCGGCCTCCGCTCGGCGGGCACCGATGCGCGGGCGGTTGGCCTGCACCTGCACCGACACATTGCCGACCCGCCAGCCCGCCTCGCCTATCAGGGCACGGGTGCGCGCGAGGAAGACGTCGGCGTGGGCGCCCGCGTACTCGGGATGCGACGTGCCGAAGTGCGTGCCGATGTCACCGAGTCCCGCGGCGCCCAGCAGGGCGTCGACGATCGCGTGCGCGACCGCGTCGCCGTCGGAATGCCCCGCGAGCGCCTGCTCACCCGGCCACGCGATGCCGCCGAGCCAAAGTTCGCCGTCGCCCCCGAACGCGTGCACGTCGGTGCCGAGTCCGATTCGGGGAAGGTCGGTCGCCGCGGGCCCCGGTGCGCTCCGGAGAAGGTGCTCGGCGCGCGCGAGGTCTTCGGGCGTCGTGATCTTGAACGACGCCGCGTCGCCGTCGACGACGCCGACCTGGTGGCCGGCCTGGGCGACCACCGCGGCGTCGTCGGTGTGGTCGCGGTCGGCCAGGGCGTAGGCCTGAGTGAGGATGTCGCGTCGGAACCCCTGCGGCGTCTGCGCGGCCGCGAGCTCGGCACGATCGACTCCGCCCGTGATGTGCGGGCCGTCGACGCGCTTGATCGTGTCGATGACCGGAAGCACGGGAACGATCCCCCAGCCGGTCTCATCCACCGCGGCGAACACGCGGGCGAACACCTCGGGCGGCGTGAGGGCGCGGGCCGCATCGTGCACGAGCACGACCTCCACATCGCCCCAGAGGGCCGCGAGGCCCGCGGCGACCGACTGCTGGCGGGTGGCGCCCCCCGCGACGACCGTCACGAGATCGGACCGGTCGCCTGCCGCCAGGCGGGCATCGGTCTCGGCTTCGCCGACACGATCTGCCGGGGCGACGACGACGACCTGCGCTTCGGGGGCATGGAACACCCCGTCGAGGGCGTGTCGGAGGATCGTGTGCGCACCGAGGCCCACGAAGGCCTTCGGAGCGCCTGCGGCGAGCCGCGTTCCGGAGCCGGCGGCGACCACGATGATCGCCCGACGGGGCGCAGGATGGATCACGAGCGTCCCGATGCGGGGGTCAGGAGGCGAGGACCTCTTCGAGGAGGACGCTGGCCTTCTCCTCGTCGGTCTTCTCGGCGAGCGCGAGCTCGGAGACGAGGATCTGCTTCGCCTTTGCGAGCATGCGCTTCTCGCCGGCCGAGAGACCGCGGTCCTGGTCGCGACGCCACAGGTCGCGCACGACCTCGCTCACCTTGATGACGTCGCCGGAGGCGAGCTTCTCGAGGTTGGCCTTGTAACGGCGGGACCAGTTCGTGGGCTCCTCGGTGAAGGGGGCACGCAGCACGTCGAAGACGCGCTCGAGGCCTTCCTTGCCGATCACGTCGCGAACGCCGACGAGGTCGACGTTGTCGGCCGGAACCTCGATGGTCAGATCGCCCTGGGTGACTCGGAGTTTGAGATAGACCTTTTCTTCGCCTTTGATGACTCGGGTCTTCACTTCCGCGATCGTCGCCGCACCGTGGTGGGGGTAAACGACCGTCTCGCCAACCTCAAAAAGCATGGAGTTATGTCCTTTCGGCGTCGGCCAGTCTACCACACGGGATCGTGCGCTAAGGTTCGCCGCCGCGTATCGCGCGCCGCCTCACGGTCGGGAGCTACGCGCCGCACCGCATAGAATGCTGACGTCTGTCTTCACCCTGGGAGGTACCGTGAAAACGCGCCTGATCGCGTCGCTGGCAGTGGGCGCACTCGTCGTCCTCGGAACGACGGGATGCACGTTCCTGACTCCCCAGGAGACGACCAATCAGTCGATGGACAAGGACTACGCCCCGTCGGGCGGCGTGAACGTCCCCGCGTCGAGCGGACCCCTCGCTGTGCGCAACGTGCTGGTCGTCGCCGACTCGTCGGGCGCGAACGGCAACCTGGTCGCCACCGTCGTGAACCCGACCGACAGCGGTGAGGTGCTGAACGTCACCGTCGGCGACGGCTCGAGCGCGGTGAAGACGGCCATCCTGGTCTCGGCCGGATCCACCCTCAGCCTCGGCACCGGCTCGACCGCGCCGCTGCCGATCTCCCCGCTCGACTCCGCCCCTGGGTCGACGGTGTCCATCTACTTCCAGTCCGGCACGGGCGAGGGCGCCCGCGTGGAGACCCCTGTGCTGACCGGACAGCTGAGCTACCTCTCGACGCTCGTGCCGACCCCGGCTCCGACGCCGTCGGCGAGCAACTGAGCCCTCACGACGAGGAAGGCCGGGGAGCGTGAGCTCCCCGGCCTTCCTCGTTCCGACAGACGTGCGGCGCCGGGTCTGTCACGCCTCGAATCGGTAGCCGAGCCCGCGCACGGTGACGAGCATCTCCGGGTCGCCGGGGGCCGCCTCGATGCGCGAACGGATGCGCTTGATGTGCACATCGAGCGTCTTGGTGTCACCGAAGTAGTCGGTGCCCCACACCCGGTCGATGAGCTGGCCGCGGGTCATGACACGGCCGGCATTGCGCATCAGCACCTCGAGGAGTTCGAACTCCTTGAGGGGCATCGCGATCTCCCGCCCGTCGACGGCCACGGTATGCCGGTCGATGTCGAGGGTCACCCGACCCCCGCTCAGGACGTGCTCGTCGAGGTCCGCCTCCAGGTGGGCGAAGCGGCGCAGCACCGCCCGCATGCGGGCGAGCAGCTCGCGCGTCGAGTAGGGCTTGGTGACGTAGTCGTCCGCGCCGAGCTCGAGCCCCACGACGATGTCCACCTCGCTGTCCTTCGCGGTCAGCATGATGATCGGCACCTGCGTCGTCGCGCGTAGCTGACGGCACACCTCGGTACCGGGGATGCCCGGCAGCATCAGGTCGAGCAGCACGATGTCGGCGGCGCGCTCGCGGAACGCGGTGAGCGCGGCCTGGCCGTCCTCGGCGATCTCCACCTCGAAGCCCTCCCGTCGCAGCAGGTACGCGAGCGGGTCGGCGAGGTCGGGCTCGTCCTCGACGAGAAGCACGTGGGTCATTTCTTCTTTCCGTTCGACGGGGGTGTCCAGGCGGCCACCGGCTCGGGGCGTGCGGGCGTGCGCACCCCGGCGACGCCCGCTCCGCGATCGAGAGGGGCATCGGCGGGCGGGGCGACAGCAGGCAGCTGAATGGTGAAGGTCGAACCGCGACCGAGACGCGACCACACGCGCACCTCGCCGCCGTGGCGCTGCACGGCGTGCTTGACGATCGCGAGGCCGAGCCCTGAGCCGCCGGTGCGGCGGGAGCGCGCCTGGTCGCTGCGGAAGAAGCGCTCGAAGATGCGCTCCTGGTCCTCGGGCGACATCCCGATGCCGCGGTCGGCGACGGCGATCTCGACCGTTCCCTCGACGCGTTTGACGCCGATGCCCACGCTCGACCCGGCCGGTGAGTAGGCGATCGCATTGGAGATCAGGTTGCTGACGGCCTCGGCGAGCACCTGCGAGTCGCCGTGCACGTAGATGCCACGCTCGCCCCCGCGGACGAGGGTCACCTTGGCGGCATCCGCCGACGTCGCGTTGGCCTCGATCGCCGAGGTGATGATGCTGTCGACCGAGCTGTCGCGCCGCTCGCTGAGTTCGTCCGCCGACTGCAGGCGCGAGAGGTTCATGACGCGCGAGGTGAGCGAGGCGAGCCGGGCGGCCTCCGCCGAGAGCCGGCCCGCGAAGTTGCGCACCTGGTCCGGGTCCTCCGCGGCGGATTCGATGGCCTCTGCGAGCAGCGTGACAGCGCCGACCGGCGTCTTCAGCTCGTGACTCGTGTTGGCGACGAAATCGCGGCGCATCTGCTCGACGCGCTCGCGCTCGGTGATGTCGCGGATCACCATCAGCACGAGCCGGGGCGATACCTGCGTGGCACGGGCCGACACCAGGCGCTCCTCAGCGGGCGGCGCCGCACGGCGGATCGTGAGGGTGGATGCCGCGGACGCCCCGGCCTCGCGGGCCGAGCGCGCGAGGCGGCGGAGGGTCTCATCGACCAGGTGGTCGTCCACCCGCATGCCGAACGCCGCGGCCGCGAGCGACGCAGCGCGCACGGTGCCGCCGCCGTCGACCACGACGGCGGCGTCGTCCATGGCGGCCAGCACGTCGGAGATGCCGGGCGGCACGTCGAGCGACGCCTGTTCGAACGCACGGCGACGTGCGCTGATGGCGACGGCGATGAGCGCGGCGATCACGCCCCCGATGACCACTCCGGTGGCGAGCGCGAGCAGCGCCAGCGGCGTGTCCTGCATGTGTCCCAGAGTAGAACGCTCGGAAACATCCCACCGGCCCGTCTCGCGCCGTCCCGGGCGAGGACATGGGATTATTCATGCGTCGGGAACCGATCGTTAACCTTCGGTGACGACAATCGGGCGGGTTGCGGCCCCGCGCCGCCCCTCCCCGACAGGAAGGTCAACATCCATGCGCGAGGTATTCCAGCAGTCGCTCGACGAGGTGCGTGAGCGTCTCGTCGAGATCTCCGGCCTTGTCGGCGAAGCCATCGAGAAGGCCACGACGGCGTTCGGCACGAGCGACGTCGCCCTGGCCGAAGAGGTCATCGACAACGACACCATCATCGACGAGAAGGCGGTCGCGCTCGACGAGCTCGCGATCGACATCCTCGCCCGCCAGCAGCCGGTCGCCACCGACCTGCGCATGGTCGTCTCGGCCTTGCGCATCAGCGCGTCGCTCGAGCGCATGGGCGACATCGCCGAGCACATCGCGCAGCTGACCCGCATGCGCTTCCCCGACCGTGCGATCCCCAAGGGCCTGAAGAGCACGTTCACCAAGATGGGCGAGATCGACGTCGACCTGGCGCGCAAGCTCACCACCCTGCTCGAGACGCGCGACCTCGCCCTCGCGGAGGCCATCCGCAACGAGGACGACAAGCTCGACGAGCTGCACGTCAGCGTCTTCGAGAAGGTGCTCAGCGACTCGTGGAAGGGCGAGGCGTCGGCGACGATCGACGCCACGCTCGCGAGCCGCTACCACGAGCGCTTCGGCGACCACGCGGTCTCGATCGCGAAGAAGATGGTCTACCTCGCCACGGGCGACTGGACCGCCGACTCCATCGAGGACTGAGCGCGAACACGACGAAGGGGGCGGATGCCGCGGCATCCGCCCCCTTCGTGTCGCTTACTTGTTGCCCTGGTTCGCGACCGCGGCGGCACCGGCGGCGGCAGCCTCGGGGTCGAGGTACTCGCCCGGGCCGAGGGGCACGAGGTTCTCGTCGAGGCGGTAGACCAACGGGATTCCGGTGGGGATGTTGAGCTCGGCGATGTCGGCGTCGCTGATGCCGTCGAGGTGCTTCACGAGACCGCGCAGCGAGTTGCCGTGGGCGGTGACGAGCACCGTCTTGCCGGCAAGGAGGTCGGGGACGATCGCCTCGTGCCAGTACGGCAGCAGGCGGTCGATGACGAGCTTGAGCGACTCGGTGCGGGGCACGTCGCCGTCGATGCCGGCGTAGCGCGGGTCGTCGACCTGGCTGAACTCGTCGTCGTCGGCGAGCGGGGGCGGCGGCACGTCGAACGAGCGGCGCCACAGCATGAACTGCTCCTGGCCGTATTCGGCGAGCGTCGCGGCCTTGTCCTTGCCCTGCAGGGCGCCGTAGTGACGCTCGTTGAGGCGCCACGAGCGGGTCACCGGGATCCAGAGGCGGTCGGCGGCGTCGAGGGCGATGTTCGCGGTCTGGATAGCGCGGCTCAGCAGCGACGTGTGCAGCACGTCGGGGAGGATGCCGGCCTCGGCGAGGAGTCGCCCGCCGCGCGCGGCCTCGGCCTTGCCCTGGTCGGTCAGGCGCACATCGACCCAGCCGGTGAAGAGGTTCAGTTCGTTCCATTCGCTCTGCCCGTGGCGGAGCAGGATCAGCGTGTAAGGCGCGGTCATGCCCCCATGATATCGAGCGCGGATGCCCCTCCCCGGCCTGCGATCATGGTCGGATGAGCCCGTCCGCGAAGCCCGTGGGGCACGCGACGCGCGGCACGACCGGCACGAACCGGCTGCGGCGCGTCGACCGCTGGATCGCGGGGCATCCGGCGCTGCGGCAGGTCGAGGAACCCCTGGTCGTCGACCTCGGCTTCGGGGCGAGCGGGGTGACCGCGTTCGAGCTGGAGTCGCGGCTGCGGCGGGCGCATCCGGGTGTCGAGGTGCTCGGCATCGAGATCGATCCGGAGCGCGTGGCGCGCGCCGACGCGCAGCTCGCCGCGGTGCGGGCGGGACGCACGTCGTTCCCCGCCGATGCGCGGGTCTGGTTCGCCCGTGGCGGCTTCGAGGCGCGGGCCCCGCGGCCGCCCGCGGTCATCCGCGCGTTCAACGTGCTGCGGCAGTACGACGAGGCGGATGTCGCGGCCGCCTGGTCGCTCATGGCGTCCCGGCTCGACCCGCGCGGCGTCGTCGTCGACGGCACGTGCGACGAGATCGGCCGGGTGTGCACGTGGGTCGAGCTCGGCGCGGACGCCGTCCCCCGCACCCTCACGATCTCGCTGCGCCTCGCCGGACTCGAGGCACCGTCGATCGCCGCCGAGCGCCTGCCGAAGGCGCTGATCCACCACAACGTTCCCGGCGAGGCGGTGCACGCCCTGTTCGCCGCGCTCGACCGCGAGTGGACGCGTGCGGCACCGCTCGCGACCTTCAGCGCCGAGCAGCGCTGGCGGGCCGCGCTCGACGCGCTCGCGCGCTCGGGCACTCCCCTGCTCGCGCGTTCGCGCTGGCGGCTGGGCGAGGTCACGGTGCCGTGGTCGGCTGTGGCGCCCGCGGCATCCGCTCGCTGACGACGTCAGATGCGCGGGATCGCGCCGCGGGCGTCGGCCTCGGGCATGCCGGTCGCGACGAGCAGGTCGACCAGCAGCGGGCGCAGCGACGCCAGCAGGTTGTGGTCGCCCAGGGCCGCGTCGGGCAGCAGCGCGGCGGGGTCGAGGCGCCCCGCGACCGCCCGCAGCACGTCGCGCGCGGCCGGCTCGTACGAGATGTCGTCGAGCGCGAGGCGCACCAGCCCCGCCGCCGTCGAGATCTCGGCGAGCACGTCCGCGGCCAGCGGGCGCGGCATCCCGTCGTCGACGAGGTAGGCGGAGCGCCGGGCGACGACGCGGAGGTTGCGGATCGCGAGGTCCATGGCGCGCTGCACCCGCGCATGGCGGGCGATCTCCTCCCGCTGGCGTCGCAGGAACGGCGAGATGCGGGCGATCTCCGCGCTCGACTCGAGTGCGGCGCCCCAGGCGGAGATCGCGCCGCCCAACGCGCGCGCCTTCTCGAGCCCACGGTCGGCGCGCTCACGGCTGCCGGCGCGAAGTCCCGCGACGACCGTGTCGACGGCCGCGGTGAACCCCGCGAACGTCGCCTGCGCGTCGGCGAGCTCGGTGCGGCGGGTGCTGCGCGGCACGAGCGCGGTCACGAGCAGCGCCACCGCGCCGCCGACCGCCGCATCGAGCAGCCGGGTGAACGGCACCGTGATCGGCAGGATCATCACGATCGCCGACTGCGTCGCCGCCGCGATCGCGAACCCCGGCCGCGGTGAGATGAAGCGCGCGATCGCCATGGCGACGAACATCGCGATCGCCAGCTGCCACCAGCCGATCCCGGCCACGAGCACGATGAGCTCGGACACCAGGATGCCGAACAGCATCCCCACGACCGTCTCGAGCACGAGCCGCGGGCGCGCGTCGCGCACGAGGCCGAGGCTCGAGATCGGCACCGTCGCCGCCAGGAGCGGCGCGGCATGCCCGATGCCGAAATGCGCGACCGAGAACGACACCACGACAGCGACCACGATCTGGGTGATCGGTATGAGGGAGCCGCGCACGCGGTGAAGCGCGGGAGCGGGATCGAGTCGGGCCCGCCAGCCCACCGCGATCGGTGCGGTGATCGACGGCGGCTCGCCGCTCACGTGCGGCGCGAGAGCCGGGTGAGGCGGGGCACGGATGCCGCGGCCCCCGCGTCCCGCGGGACGATCTCGATGAGTGCGGCGGCGACGGGTCCGTCGGGGGTGTCCACCGTCGCCGGGGTGGCGACGTCGGCGCGACGGCTCACCACCGCGAGCCCGATCGGACCGTCGTCGACGTGCTGTGCCACCGAGGTGAGACGCCCGACGACGGCGTCACCGACGCGCACCTCCGCCCCCGCCGCGGGAAGCACGGCGTCGCTGCCGTCGAGCTGCACGGAGACGAGCCGGCGGGGAGGATGCCCCAGGTTGTGCACCTTCGCGACCGTCTCCTGCCCGCGGTAGCAGCCCTTGTCGAGATGCACCGCGGTGCGCAGCCAGTCGAGCTCGTGCGGAATCGTGCGCTCGTCGATCTCGGCCGCCCACCGGGGCCGCCAGGCGGCGATGCGCAGCGCCTCGGCGGCGAGCACGCCCGCGACGGCGATCTCGCCGGCCGCCGCAGCGCGAACGAGCGCGGCCTCGGTCTCCCGGGTGACGAGCACCTCGATCGCGCCGTAGCCGTGGCCCGGATGATCCTCGTCGGCCGCGTAGCCGACACCGCCGATGCCGATCTCCGGCCACAGATCGCGCCACACGAGACGCACGCCCGCCGGCGACGCGGCTTCGAGGTGCGCGAGCGCGGGGGCGCGGCATCCGATCACGGCGAACTCGTCGCTCGCATCACGGGGCGCGACGCGCAGCCGGAACCGCATGCGCAGCAGGAACGTCAGCAGGGGCTCGGCATCGGCCGCGTCGACGATGAGCCACGTGGTCTCGCCGTCGTCGAGAACGGATGCCGCGTGCTCCACGTGCCCCTGCGGGTCGAGCACGAGCAGCTCGCTGCTCTCACCCGGCGCGAGGGTCTTCAACGCCTGCGTCGAGATCGAGTCGAGCCAGCTGAGTCGGTCCTCACCGGGAACGGCGAGCACCCGACGGTCGGCACGAGGGACGATGGCGAGGCCGTCGCGCAGGGTGCGCTGCTCCCGCAGGGGGCTGCCGACGTGCTGCAGCACGCCCGCCTCGTCGAGCACCGCCGCCGGCACCTGCGACCAGTCGGCGCTCATGCGTCGGCCTTGGCGAGCCGCGCCGACGCGTGCGAGGACAGCTCGGTGCCGAGGGCCGCGACATCCCATGCCCACAGCAGGTGGCCGTCGACGAGCCCGTACATGCGGGTCGCGGCGGCGTAGTGCTTCGCGCCCGCTCCGCGCACGACAGCGTCGGTCGCGATGTCGATGCGCGGTCCGCGGATCTGTCCGAGGTACAGCTCGCTGATGCCGTCGGCGTGCGCGAGCACCACCTCGATCGGGAACCCGCCTTCGGGGGTGCGCAGGGCCTCCACGTCGTCGGCCGTTCGGGGCTCGGTGAGCGCGGTCGGCGGCAGCAGCCCCGGCCCGGCGTCGCCGTCGGTCGCGGGTCGCGAGAGCCGCCAGAACCCGGTCTCGGCCACGAGCGGCACGCGGGTCTCGCCCTGCAGAAGCCACGCGTGCGCGGTGTAGGTCAGCGCATCGCCGCCGTCATGGGCGAACGTCACGCGATGCTCGAACTCGCCCTCGAAACGATGACCGGATGCCTCGTAGTCGATGACACCCGTGCCCTGCCAGGCTCCGATGAGCCACGACAATGGCACCAGGTCGGCGGGGAGCTCGGTCGGGATGTCGATCACGACCGACTCCGTCAGCGCTGGCCGCGGAAGAGGTTCTTCAGCACCACGCCCGACACGAAGACGATGGCCAGCGACGCGAGTCCGAGAAGGCCCACGAAGAACAGTTCGAGCGCGACGAGATCCATGCCGCCCAGTCTAGTCGCCCCCTTCGCACCCGGCCGCGCCCTGGTTACGGGAAGACGGCGACGATCGCGACGACCAGGCTTACCGCGCCCAGGATGAGGAAGCTCCCGGCGACGCTGATCGCCATGCGCTGGATGAACCGGTGCGGACGTCCGCCGACGAGCTGCACGACGAACGACAGCACGAGGCATCCGGCCAGCACCAACGCGATCCCCGCGGAACGCCAGCCGTCCGGCGCGAGGACGGACACCACGATGCCCGCCACGAGGGCCACGACCCACACGGTCACGATGCCCGCGGTCGAGCGGGGCGGCGCCAGTTCGGGAGAGCTCACGCGATCATTCTCACCCACGCGCGCTCACGCGCGCATCCCGCACGGCGGACGCCCGCGCGAGCCGCGCCCTCGAAGCGCCTAGGATTGGGGCACACGTGGCCGCAGGGCCGGGAGGTTGCATGGCACAGCTGCTCATCTTGAGTTCGGCGCAGGGCAGTACGCCCATCTTGCCGTCCCTCGAGCTGCTGAGCCACCGCACCCGGCAGATCCCCGCCGAGCCCGCCCAGCTCGTGAACGCGCCGAGCGCGGACGTGGTGTTCGTCGACGCGCGATCCGACCTCGTCGGCGCGAAGTCGCTGTGCAAGATCCTGACGACGACCGGACTCGACGCTCCGCTCATCCTCATCGTGACCGAGGGCGGACTCACCGCCGTCTCGACGGACTGGGGAGTGGATGATGTGATCCTCGTGACCGCCGGACCCGCCGAGGTCGATGCGCGCATCCGCCTCGCGATCGGCCGGCTCTCCAAGGATCAGGTCTCCTCGCGCATCCAGACCTCCGGCATCACGATCGACGAATCCTCCTACTCGGCGAAGGTGCACGGCAAGCCGCTCGATCTCACCTACAAGGAGTTCCAGCTGCTGCACTTCTTCGCGACCCACCCGTCGCGGGTGTTCACGCGCGAGCAGCTGCTCAGCGAAGTCTGGGGCTACGACTATTTCGGCGGCACCCGCACCGTCGACGTGCACGTGAGGCGTCTGCGCGCGAAGCTCGGCGACCTCGAACAGCTCATCGGCACGGTGCGCAACGTCGGGTACCGCTTCAACGTGTACGAAGACGACCAGCTGCCCGCGACGGCGCCGGGCGCCCGCGCGTAGCCGCGGCATCCGCTCACGATCCGCCGCGTCCCGCTCGGACGGCCCGTCGGAAAACCGTTCACACGGGCGTCACCTCCTGCTGACATGATGAAGAGGTGATGGATCAGGATGTGCTCGACGCTGGTCTGGGCGACTCGGATGACGACGACTTCGACGAGATCGTCGAGGAGTCCGTCGCCGAGCTTCCGGAGGGCCGCTACCTCGACCGCGAGCTGAGCTGGCTCTCGTTCAACCAGCGTGTGCTCGAGCTCGCCGAGGACCCGGCGCTGCCCGTGCTCGAGCGCAGCAACTTCCTCGCGATCTTCGGCTCGAACCTCGACGAGTTCTTCATGGTGCGCGTCGCCGGGCTCAAGCGACGCATCATGACCGGACTCGCCGTGCCGACGAACGTCGGACGCGCGCCCATCGACGTGCTCGCCGACATCTCCGCCGCCGCCCACGCGCTGCAGGTGCGGCACGCACGCGCCTGGAACGACCACGTCAAGCCCGCCCTCAGCGAGTCGGGCATCGACATCGTCAGCTGGGACGATCTCAGCGACGCCGACAAGGGCCGGCTCTACGGGTACTTCCAGGCTCACGTGTTCCCGGTGCTCATGCCGCTCGCCGTCGACCCGGCGCATCCGTTCCCCTACATCTCCGGCCTCAGCCTCAACCTCGCCATCCGGGTGCGCAACGCCCGCACCGGACGCCAGGAGTTCGCGCGCTTGAAGGTGCCGCCGATGCTGCCGCGCTTCGTCGAGGTGCCGGGTGAGCGCGTGCGCTACCTCACTCTCGAAGACCTCATCGCCAACCACCTCGCCGACCTCTTCCCGGGCATGGAGATCGTCGACCACCATGCCTTCCGACTCACCCGCAACGAGGACGTGGTGATCGAGGAGGACGAGACCGAGAACCTCATCCAGGCCCTCGAGGCCGAGCTGATGCGGCGCCGCTTCGGCCCGCCGATCCGCCTCGAGATCGCCGACGACATGGACGAGGTCACGCTCGACCTGCTGCTGCGCGAGCTCGACATCACCGAGCAGGAGGTCTACCGGCTGCCCGCGCCGCTCGATCTTCGCGGCCTGTTCGACCTGTCCAAGATCGACCGCCCCGACCTCAAATACGCACCCCACGTGCCGACGACCGCGATCGCGTTCCAGCCCGGTGACAACAACGAGCGCCCCGACATCTTCGCGGCGATCCGCAAGGGCGACGTGCTGGTGCACCACCCCTACGAGTCGTTCGCGACGAGCGTGCAGGCCTTCCTCGAGCAGGCGGCGAAAGACCCCCAGGTGCTCGCCATCAAGCAGACGCTCTACCGCACCTCGGGCGACAGCCCCATCGTGCAGGCGCTCATCGACGCGGCGGAGGCGGGCAAGCAGGTGCTCGCGCTCGTCGAGGTGAAGGCGCGCTTCGACGAGGCGAACAACATCATCTGGGCGCGCAAGCTCGAGAAGGCCGGCGTGCACGTCGTCTACGGTCTCGTCGGGCTGAAGACCCACAGCAAGCTGGTGCACGTCATCCGCGAGGAGGGCGGGGTGCTTCGCAGCTACAGCCACGTCGGCACCGGCAACTACAACCCGAAGACCAGCCGCATCTACGAGGACTTCGGCCTGTTCACCGCGAGCGACGAGGTCGGCGGCGACCTCACGCGTCTGTTCAACGAGCTCAGCGGGTACGCGATCGAGAAGAAGTTCAAGCGCCTGCTCGTCGCACCCCTGCACCTTCGCAAGGGGCTGCTGCGCCTCATCGACCGCGAGCGTCGGCACGCCCTCGCGGGCAAGCCCGCGTCGGTGCGCATCAAGGTCAACTCGATGGTCGATGAGCAGATCATCGATGCGCTCTACCAGGCCAGCAACGCGGGCGTGACGGTGGAGGTGTGGGTGCGCGGCATCTGCAGCATCAAGCCGGGCGTCGAGGGGATGAGCGAGAACATCACGGTCCGATCGATCCTGGGGCGTTACCTCGAGCACTCCCGCATCTTCGCGTTCGCGAACGGCGGCGACCCGCAGGTGTACATCGGCAGCGCCGACATGATGCACCGCAACCTCGATCGCCGGGTCGAAGCGCTCGTGCGCGTCACGGCGCCCGCCCAGCTCACCGAGCTCACCGACCTGTTCGACCTCGCCATGAGCGAGTCGACCAGCTCCTGGTGGCTCGGCGGGGACGGCGTTTGGACGCGGCGCAGCCGCGACGCCGAGGGCAAGCCCCTGCTCGATCTCCAAGAGGCGACGATGACCGCCGTGCAGAAGCGACGTCGTCCGCGCGCGACCCGATGACGACGACCGTCTACGCGGCCGGCGGCGTGGTGTGGCGCCTCGTCGAGGGGCGCCTGCACATCCTGCTCATCCATCGCACGCAGTACCGCGACGTGACCCTGCCCAAGGGCAAGCTCGACCCCGGAGAGAGCCTGCTGGAGACGGCCGTGCGCGAGATCTTCGAGGAGACCGGCATCAAGGTCGCGCTCGGCGTGCCCGTCGGCGTCTCGCGCTACCACCTGCCGAGCCGGCGCGAGAAGGTCGTGCACTACTGGGCGGCAGAGGCGACGGATGCCGCGATCCGCGCGAGCGCGTTCGTGCCCAACAAGGAGATCGCGGCGCTCGAGTGGGTCACCCCGAAGCGCGCGCTCGGATACCTCAGCTACCCGGTCGACGTCGAGATCGTCACGAAGTTCCTCGACTTCGTCGATCGCGGCGTGCTGCAGACCTTCCCCGTCATCGCCCTGCGCCACGCGAAGGCCGTCGCTCGCGAGAGCTGGAAGGGCGAGGACGCCGACCGACCCCTCACCGACCGCGGCGCGCGCCAGGCCGAGGCGCTCGTGGGGCCGCTGCGCAGCTTTGGGGTGCGACGGATCGTCTCGAGTCCGGCGGTGCGCTGCCTCGCGACCGTCGCGCCGCTCGCCGCCGCCCTCGAGCGCGACGTGCGCACGACGCCCCTCATCAGCCAAGACCTCTGGGAGGAGGGGCGCAGCGACGCCCGCACGGTCATCGGCAAGCGGGTGCGCTCCCGCAAGCCCGCGGTGCTCTGCAGCCACGGCCCCGTGCTCCCCGACATTCTCGCCGAGCTCGCACTCGCGACGGGCACGCTGCGGGGCGCCTACCTCGGCAGCGCATCGGCGCTCCCCGTGGGCGGATTCTCGGTCGTGCACCTGTCCGCGACGAACCCCGGCGCCGGCATCGCGGCGATCGAGACGCACACCCCCGCACTCTGATGCGGGCGGCGGGCGCACAGGCCACGTTCACCCGTTGTTCACCTGTGCACCGCCGTCGCTTAAGGGCCGACGTTTACCGTCAGGCGTGCCCATGCACCGGGCACACCCGATAAACGTGAGGATTCCACAGTGAAGATCACCCGCATTGCGCAGGTCGGCGCCTTCGCCGCCGTTGCCGCGATCGCACTCGCAGGCTGCTCGTCGTCGGGCTCGAACGGCGGCGCTTCGGCGTCGGCCTCGGCCGCCGGCGTGACCTCGACCATCGACACGACGCTCTCCGGCACCATCACCGCCGGTGGCTCGAGCGCGCAGGCCAACGCGGAGACCGCCTGGATCACCGCCTACAACGCCACCAACAAGAACGTCACGATCAACTACGACAAGTCGCAGGGCTCCGGTGGCGGCCGCACCAACTGGCTCAACGGCGCCTACGACTTCGCCGGTTCCGACGCTCCGCTGTCGGCCGACGAGACCACCAAGTCGGCTGCCCTGTGCACCGAGGGCGGCGTGAACCTGCCGATCTACCTCGACGGTGTCGCGATCATCTTCAACATCTCGGGCGTCACCAGCCTCAAGCTCAGCGCGACCACCATCGCCAAGATCTTCGCGCTGGAGATCACCGACTGGTCCGACCCGGCCATCACCGCCGACAACGGCACCGCCCTCCCCGCCGGCCCGATCACGACGGTCGCGCGCTCGGACGGCTCCGGCACCACCCAGAACTTCACCAACTACCTCGTGGGCACCGCACCGTCGGTGTGGACGCACAAGGCGGGCTCGGCATGGCCGATCACCGGCAACGTGTCGCTCCAGAAGGGCACCTCGGGCGTCGTCGGCGCCGTCAAGTCGGGCAACGGCACCATCGGTTACGCCGACCACTCGGGCATCGGCTCGCTGACCGCCGCCTCGATCATCCAGAGCGGCACCGCCATCTCGTACTCGGCCGAGGCCGTCTCCAAGACCTTCGCGGTCGCGGCGACCACCAAGTCCAACGGTGTGGCCGGCGACCTGTCGCAGGTCTTCGACTACTCGAAGCTCACCGCCGACACCTACCCGATCCCGCTGCTCTCCTACGCGATCACCTGCACCACGTTCAAGGACGCCACGCAGGCCAAGCTCGTCAAGTCGTACCTCGGCTTCGTCGCGTCGACGCTCGGCCAGCAGGTCGCCGCGAAGAACGCCGGCTCCGCTCCGGTTCCGGACGAGATCCTGACGCAGGTCCAGGCGACCCTCGCCACCATCAAGTAACACCCTTCGGCCCGCCCGGATCCGCTCATCGGATCCGGGCGGACTGAGTGGCCCTCCCGAGCCTGCTCGGTGGGGTGACTGAGTCCGAGCCGTTCGCATTAGTGTCGTCTTCGGAGCTCCACACGACGCCCGACCCGAGAAGGAGAACGCCGTGCCTCTGCGAGAAGACGAGGGAAGCCGTGGCTGACGCGGCGACCACCACGACCTCTCCGTCCCGATCACTGATCGGCAAGCGCCGGGCGAGCGACACCGTCTTCCTCGGACTCTCCACGGGCTCCGCGATCTCGATCATGGTGATCCTCGCCGGAGTCGCGATCTTCCTCATCATCCAGGGACTCCCCGCGATCACCGCGAACTGGAGCTCCAACCAGGACCTGGCCGCCATCCACAACCCCCTCGGCAACGGCTGGTCGAGCTTCTGGGCGTACGTCGCGCCGTTGCTGTGGGGAAGCCTCTGGTCGGCAGTGATCGCCATGATCCTCGGCGCCCCCGTCGCGATCGGCATCGCACTGTTCATCTCGCACTATGCCCCGCGCCGGCTCGCCGGGCTGCTCGGCTACATCGTCGATCTTCTCGCCGCGGTCCCGTCGATCGTGTTCGGCCTCTGGGGCATCATCGTCATCCGCCCGTTCCTCCTGCCCCTGTCGCAGTTCTTGAACGAGTACTTCGGCTGGATCCCGCTGTTCAGCGGACAGGTCACTTCGACGGGCTCCACGATGCTCGCCGGTGGCGTGGTGCTCGCGGTGATGATCCTCCCGATCGTCACCTCGATCACCCGTGAGATCTTCCTGCAGACCCCGCGCCTCCACGAGGAGGCAGCCCTCGCTCTCGGGGCGACCCGCTGGGAGATGATCCGCCTGTCGGTGCTTCCCTACGCGCGCAGCGGAATGGTCTCGGCGACCCTCCTCGGGCTCGGCCGGGCGCTCGGCGAGACGATGGCGATCGCCCTCATCATCTCCCCTGCCCTCCTGTTCTCGGTGCAACTGCTCACCGACGGCTACAACTCGCAGACGATCGCCGCGAACATCGCGCTGAACTTCCCGATCTCGTCAGGCATCCAGCGCTCCGCGCTCATCGGCACGGGCCTGATGCTGTTCGTCGTCTCCCTCGCCGTCAACATGCTCGCGCGCTACATCATCGCCGCGACCGGTCCCGGCGCGAAGGGCCGCAAGAAGAAGGGGAAGCGCTCGTGACCACCTCCACCGCCGGCCCCTTGACCCGCGCAGCCGGCCTCACCAGCGGGCAGCTCCCCCGCTTCTCCGAGCCGATCGGCGTGGTGATCGCCCTCGTCATCTCGGCCGGGATCATCGCCCTCCTCGCGCCGTTCAACATCGCGCTGTGGCTGGTGCTCACGGCGGTGCTCTACCTCGTCGGCATCGGCGTGGCATCCACCATCGTCGAGAACCGCCGTAAGGCGACCGATCGGGTCGTCCGCGGACTCGTGACGAGCGCCTTCGTGCTGGCCGTCGCGCCGCTCATCTCCACGCTGTGGACCGTCGTCTCCCAGGGCATCGGGGTGCTCAGCTGGAGCTTCATCACCCAGACCGGCGGCACGAAGTTCGACCCCGACACCCTGTCGGTGGTGGCCACGCCCGGCGCCCTGCAGGCCGTCGTCGGAACCCTGATCATCACCGGCATCGCCGCGCTCATCTCGGTTCCCATCGGCATCCTGACCGCGGTCTACCTCGTCGAGTACGCGCAGCCGAACAACCCGCTGCGTCGCATGATCACGTTCCTCGTCGACGTGATGACCGGCATTCCCTCCATCGTCGCCGGTCTGTTCGCCTTCTCGCTGTTCTCGCTCATCGTCGGCCCGAAGGCGTTCAGCGGCTTCTCCGCATCGATCGCGCTGTGCGTGCTGATGATCCCGATCGTCGTGCGCTCGACCGAAGAGATGCTGCGACTCGTCCCGAGCGAGCTGCGCGAGGCATCCCTCGCACTCGGTGTTCCCCGCTCCACGACGATCGTCAAGATCGTGCTGCGCACCGCGGCGAGCGGCATCGTCACCGGCGTGGTGCTTGCCGTGGCGCGTGTGGTCGGCGAGACCGCGCCGATCTTCATCGCGGCGAGCTTCACCGACAACTTCAACGCGAACCCGTTCGACGGACCGATGCAGACCCTGCCCGTCATGGCGTACACCGCCTACAGCTTCCCCGGCCAGGACATCGCCGCCTCGCAGGCGCAGTCGTGGGGCGCCGCCCTGCTGCTGGTCATCCTCGTCGTCATCTTCAACCTCATCGCCCGCATCGTCGCGACCATGTTCGCGCCGAAGTCCCGCTGATCAAGGAGCCCCCAGGTGTCCAAGCGCATCGAGGTCGAGGACCTCAACGTCTACTACGGCGACTTCCTCGCGGTCGAAGGGGTCTCGATGAACATCGAGCCCCGCACCGTGACCGCCTTCATCGGCCCGTCGGGATGCGGCAAGTCCACGTTCCTGCGCACGCTGAACCGCATGCACGAGGTCATCCCCGGCGCCCGCGTCGAGGGCTCGGTGCTCGTCGACGGTGAGGACCTCTACGCCCCCGGCGTCGACCCGGTGCTCGTGCGCCGTCAGGTCGGCATGGTCTTCCAGCGTCCGAACCCGTTCCCCACGATGTCGATCAAGGAGAACGTGCTCGCGGGTGTGCGCCTGAACAACAAGCGCATCTCGAAGAGCGACGCCGACGCCCTGGTCGAGCAGTCGCTGCGCGGCGCGAACCTCTGGGAAGAGGTCAAGGACCGCCTCGACAAGCCGGGCGCAGGACTGTCGGGCGGTCAGCAGCAGCGACTGTGCATCGCCCGCACGATCGCCGTCTCCCCCGATGTCGTGCTGATGGATGAGCCGTGCTCGGCGCTCGACCCGATCTCGACCTACGCGATCGAAGAGCTGATCGAGGAGCTCAAGAACGAGTTCACGATCGTGATCGTGACCCACAACATGCAGCAGGCCTCGCGCGTGAGCGACAAGACGGCCTTCTTCAACATCGCCGGCACCGGCAAGCCCGGCAAGCTCATCGAGTTCGCCGAGACCGGAACGATCTTCACCAACCCCACCCAGAAGGCGACCGAGGACTACGTCTCGGGCCGCTTCGGGTGATCGCGACCGCGCGGTCGTGCGCGGGAGGGGGCGGATGCGAGGCATCCGCCCCCTCTGCGCGTTCGGGCAGGGCTGTGGTGTCCGGCCGGTTGGACGGCCTGCCCCCCCCCCCCCCCGGACGCTCTCCCCACTTGCTCTCGACTCGCCGCCTCCGCCCACGCCCCCTCTCCCCACGCGCTGTCTCTCCCCACGCCCCGTCTCTCCCCACGCCCCCTCTCCCCCCGCCCCGTCTCTCCCCACGCCCCGTCTCTCCCCACGCTCCGTCTCCCCTCACCCTTTCCCGTCGCCCTCACTGTCCCCTCCCCTCCCCTCCCCTCCCCTCCCCCTCCCTCTCTCGTCGCCGCCTCGCTCCCTGCGCAATGTCGGAAGTTGTGGCCGACTCGCCGGTTCGCGCATGACGAGGGCGGGGTGTCGCGCAGAACTTCCGACGGAGTGTGGAGTGACGGCCCCTCCCCCATGCCCGCAGGCCACCGACGATCCACGGATGCCGCGCTGCTCGGACACTCACGACGTGATGTGCGCCCACCATGGCCATGTGTGCGACGAGAGGACGGCGGTGCGAACGAGCGCGCAGCTTCGCGCGCTGCGCTACTCACGCACCCGCATCGAACGTGCGCTCGAGACGGGCGAGCTCATCCGCCTGCGGCGAGGCGTGTTCGCGACACCGTCGAGCTGCGACGATGTGCGTCGCGCTGCGCGGGCGGGAGGCCGGCTCCGTGCATCAGCGCGGCTCGCCACCTCGGGATCTGGGCGCTGAGCGACGACGACCACCTCCACCTGCGCTGTGGCCGCCACAGCCGCACCCCCACAATCGTCGAAGCCGACACGATCGTGCACTGGGGCGACGCGCCGACCCCGCGGGCGACAGCGCGGAGCGTGCTCAGGGAGATCGATCGCTGCGCGGGAACGGAGCAGTTCTTCGTCGCCCTGGAGTCCTCCCTGCGCCTCGGACTCGTCGCGCCGCACGATCTCGCCTGGCTGCACGAGCGCACGAACGACCGAGCCCGCGAGGCGATCGCGTTCGCGCGAGACGATGCCGACAGCGGGCTGGAGTCGCTGATCCGCTGGCGATTGCGGCACTGGCAGCTCGACGTGCGCGCCCAGGTTTCCGTCCTCGGTGTCGGACGGGTCGACCTTCTCATTGACGGACGCCTCATCGTCGAAGCCGACGGGCGCGAGAACCACGCGGGCGCCGAACGGAGACACCACGACCTCGTTCGAGACGCAGCATCCGCCGCCTGGGGATACCGCACACTACGGTTCGACTACGCCCTGATCGTGCACGACTGGGACCTCGTCGAACGCGCGATCCTCGGCGCGCTCGGCCTGGGGTGATCGACCTGCGACGCACGCCGGTAGGCATCGACAACCCGCTGCGACCATCACAACGTCGGAACTTTCTCCCGACACCCCGCCGCGCCGAGCGCAATCGCGGCGTGCCATCGAGAAGTTCCGACGCTGCGGGGTGCGAGACACGCCGAAAGCCGGCGTCGCACACGGTCTGGCGCGTCAGCCTGAAGACCGGCGCGCACGGTTGTGGGCGTCAGCCCGGGACCGAGAACGCCCGGATGCCCCGGCCGGGCCGGGATGCCGCGGCGCGGCTGCCGCACGCCCGGATGCTGCCGCTCAGTCGCGGCGGGCAAAGGATCGATGGGGCGTACCGCGTCAGCCCGGGATGCCGCACGCCCGGATGCCGCGGCTCAGTCGCGCGGCGAGAGCAGGTAGGCGTTCAGCTCGGCCGTGAAGGCGGCGTCGTGCGGGAGAGCCTGGCCGTCGACGACCGTGATCGGGGCGGCGAGGCGGACGCTCGAGACGAGCCACGCGGCATCCGCGTCGGCGAGGGCCGCCGTCGGAAGGGTCTCGTAGGCGGTCGTGAACCCCCGCTCGGCGAGGTGGGCGAACAGACTCAGCTGGGTGGTGCCGTGCAGGATGCCGGCGGCGGGCTCGGGGGTCACGAACTCATCGCCGCGGCGCAGCACGAGCGACGCGGTCGGCGCCTCGAGCAGGAATCCGTCGGACGTGGCGAAGACGGCGTCATCCGCGCCGCGTCGGTGCGCCTCGCGCAGCGCCGCCATGTTGGTCGCATACGACAACGTCTTCGCGCCGAGCAGCAGCCACGGGGCGCGGGCGGGTGCGGCGAGGTCGAGCCCGCGATCGAGCACGACGACGGAGATGCCTTCGGCGCGCGGGCGGGCATAGTCGGGCGCGGCCGACGCGGTCACCCACGCGGTCGGGGTCGGGCCGTGCTCGATGCCGCGACTCAGGATGAGCTTGATGACCGCCTCGCCCTCCGGGCACTGCGCCGCCGCGCGGGCCACGGCGGCGCGCCACTGGGCGAGGTTCGGCACCGGAAGGTCGCAGATCTCGGCGGAGTGCGCGAGCCGCGCCAGGTGCGCCTCGACCTCCTGCGGGTGCCTGTCGACGACACCGATCGACTCGAAGATGCCGTCTCCGCGCTGGGTGCTGAGCTCGCCGATGCTGAGGGCGGGGGCCGAGGCGTCGACGGGCGCGAAGGTCGTGTCGAAGTCGGTGCGGGGGTCATCGGATGCCACGGGCTCGATGATGAGCGCGAAACGCCAGGTCATGCTGCGAGCCTACGCGCGCGACGGCGACGCGCCCGGGCGGATGACGCGGGAATGCCGCCCGGGGGCGCTCCGTTACACTGGACCGGCCGGGCCGCAGTAACCCCGGGCTCCAATATCTGCCGCTGCGAGCGGCCTTGCGCCGAGAGGCGTTTCTGCGGCTCGGTTCTTCCCTTCCTCCGTGCGGGTGCCGCCCCGGTCGGGCGCGTCGCGATGCGAGGGCGTGACTCAGGAGCAAGCGTCGCGGCGCCGAAGCGCCGCCCGGTCCGGCGTGTCGCGGCGCGAGAGCAAGCGACTCAGGCGAGCGCGTCGCGGCGCCAGAGCGCCGCCGCGCCCGAGAGGTCCTCCGCGTAGGTGTCGAGGCGCAGCGCCCGCGTCGTGAAGGCGCTCGCGCGCGCCGGCTCCGCGACGTCGTGGTCGTCGGCGAGCTGCACCGCACCGGCGGCGACGATGCGGCAGAAGGATGCCGCCCGCTCGAGTGCGACCGCGAAGTCACCCTGGAACAGCCCCCGCAGGATCGTGTCGATGAGGGTGACGAGCTCGTCCGGGCCGGCCGGGGTCGGCGCTCCTGCGACCACCTCGTCGGCTCCGGAACGTGCCAGGCGTCCGCGCTCGAACAGCAGCGCCGCGGTGCGCGGGTCGTCGTGGATCATGAGCTGCAGCAGATAGAGCCGCCAGAGCGCGCCGGGCAGAGATCGAGCGGGCGCACGCGACCACAGATCGGCGATGTCGTCGATGCCGTGACGGTCGGTGAACGCGACGAGGCGTTCGACGACGTCGACGTCGGGGTCCTCGCGCACGCGCGCGAGGAGTGCGGCGGCGGTCGAGTGGGCGATGCGCGAGACCTCGGCCGGGTCGTCGCCCGAGTAGAGCCGGTCGAACAGCTCGGCGGGGCGGCGCACGGGCTTGTGGTACGGCCGGGGATCGTCGCTCACCTGTCCAGGGTACGGGGCGAGGGGCGCCTCCCGGGCCGCACCGCCCGCCGGCTCAGCCGGCCTGGTTGATGCGGATGAGGTTGCCGGCCGGGTCGCGGAATGCGGTGTCGCGCGGCCCCCACGGCTGGTCGGTCGGCTCCTGCACGAGGTCGGCGCCGAGGGCGGTGAGGCGGGCGAACACGCCGTCGAGGTCGTCGGTCTCGAACACGATCGGGCCGATCGCTCCCTTCGCGACGAGCCGGTGCAGTGCCTCGGCGTCGTCGGGCGAGCGGCCGGCACCGGGCTCGGAGAGCACCACGGCCACGTCGGTGCCGGGCACGCCGAGCGTGACCCAGTGGAAGTCACCCGCGGCGACGTTGTTGCGCAGCTCGAGGCCGAGTCCGTCACGGTAGAACGCGATGCCGGCGTCGATGTCGTCGGAGGTGATCGGGAAGAAGCGGAGCGAGATCGAGGTCATGGCCTCCACGCTACGGGCGGGAGGCGGCATCCGCTTCTCTGATCCTGCTCACTCCGCATCGTCGGCGACCGGGACACGGTGCGCGATCAGACGAACCGGGTGGGGCGGGTGAGCACCCGCGCCATGCAGGCCGGGATGTCCTCGGTGGCGGCGTGATCGCGGGCCCGGTAGGCGCTCGGTGTCTCGCCGACAAGCCGCGTGAACCGGGCGCTGAACGACCCGAGGGATGTCGCTCCCACCCGCATGCACGCATCGGTCACCGTCGTCCCCGCCCGCAGCAGCGCCATGGCGCGCTCGATGCGGCGCGTCATCAGGTAGCCGTACGGCGTCTCCCCGTACGCGTCGCGGAACTCGCGGGAGAAGTGCGCGGTCGACATGAACGCCTCCCGCGCCATGATCGCGACCTCGAGCGGTTCGGCGTATGAGCGGTCCATCAGGTCGCGCGCCCGTCGCAGGCGCGCGAGCACCTCGGGGGTCTGCGCGCGGGGGGTCACCCGTTCACGCTAGCGCTGCGGGGGCCGGTGATGCCGGGGCGCGCACGGGGCGCCGGTGACGCCGGTCTCCCCGGGCGCGCACCGCCGGAGTGCGTCAGGCCGGCGTCTCGATCGCGAGCACAGGCTTCGTCGTGGGCTGGCCGGTCGCCGAGCCGCCCTGCTGCTCCACCGTCACGGCGACGATGTCGCCCGCCTGGAACCCACCGCGCAGCTGCGCGGTCGCCGACCCGCCCGACACATCGAACGTGCCCGCCGCGGTCGGCACGCCGTCTCGCAGGTACCAGAGCTCATAGGTTCGGTCGCTTGCGAGGCTCGCCATGCCCGACGAGACGAGCACGGCCTGGCCGAGCGAGGACGACCAGTGCAGGGTGGCCGTGCCGCCGCCGGTGACGCCCGCCTGGGCGCTGGCGGCATCCGGTGCCGACTCGATCTTCTCGAGCGCGACGACCGCCGCGGGCTTCGGGTTCAGCTGCCCGGCGATCATCGTGCCGCCGATGCCGATCGCGACCACCAGAGCGATGCTCGCGGCGAGGGCGAAGAGGATGCGGCGTGCCCGCCGCGCGTTCGCGATGGGGGCCGACCGCACCGATTCCACGCTCGGTGTGACGAACGTGAACGGCGCGGGCGGGGCGTCGGCCGCGGCATCCGCGTCGGAGTGCTGCGGAAGGTCCTGGATGCGGGCGAGCAGCGAGGCGCGGAGGTCGGCGGGGGGCGCGACATCCGTCACGGTGTCGGCGAGTGCGGCCGCGGCCGCCTCGTCGGCAGTTACGGTGGCAGCCCACTCGGGGTGCGACGCGAGCGCCTCGTCGAAGGCGCGCTGCTCGTCGGGCGAGAGAGCACCGAGGGCGCGGGCCGCCGACAGCTCGGCGAAGTCGTTCTCGTTCACGGGGTCACCCCCATCTCCTGTCTGAGTCGGGCGAGCCCGTCTCTCATACGTGTCTTGATGGTGCCGAGCGGTGCACCCACGAGGGCGGCCACCTCACTCTGGCTGTAGCCGCCGAAGTAGGCGAGAGTGAGCGCTTCGCGCTGCGCCTCGGGAAGGGAACGCAGCGCCTCGTGCACACGTTCGGCGTCGGTTTTCAGTTCGACCTGCTCGGCGACGTCGGCGTGCGGCACCGCGATCTCCCGCAGCCCGGCTCGGGTGTCCCGGTCACTGCTCGACTGCGATGCGCGCACTCTGTCGACGGCTCTGCGGTGGGCGATGGTCATCACCCACGTGCGGCCTTGTCCCTTGTTCGGAACGAACCGCCCGGCGGATTGCCACAGTTCGAGGAAGACCTCCTGCAGCACCTCTTCGCTCTGCGACCGGTCGACGAGTACGCGCAGGATCAGACCGAACACCCGCGACGACAGCGCGTCGTACAGCTCGGCGAACGCGCCCTGGTCGCCGCCGGCGGTCGCCACCAGCAACTCGGCGATGCGGTCGACGACGGGACCCTCCTCGGGGACGTCAGCGCCGTCGATCACCATGTCGACCAGCATGCCGTACATTCACGGACTCCTCTCGCAGCGGACGGGGCGGTTGACGCATACCGCGGGCCGCGGCATCCGTCAACACCGTCATCCGAAGGTGAACGAGTAGGCCTGCACACCGGGCGACACGGTCACCTCCAGCACGCGCTGACCGTCGGAGGCGGCTCCGCTGGAGACCAGTTGGTAGGCGTTGGGAGTGCCGCTGACCTGCACGGTCTGGGTGGCGCCGCCCTGCAGCGTGTAGGTGACGGTGCCGGTGCCGCCGAGCACCATCTGCACGATGCCGGCGTGGAAGCGCAGCCGCACCTGGGCGGGCTGGTCGGTGCCGGGGGTGATGCTCTGGGAGGTCAGGTTCCAGCTGCCCTGCACGACGAACGAGTCGTCGGGCTGGGAGGCGGGGTAGGCGAAGGTGGTCGTGCCCGGGTCGTAGGCGGTGCCGCCGCCGAAGTTGGCCTGCTTGGCCGCACCGAGGAACGTCTCCTGCGTGGTCGAGCCGACCTGCGGGGTGGTGTCCTGCACCTCGGTGGGCGGGGGCAGCTGCACGTTCGGGTTCGCCTGCACGAGCAGCTGGCGGATCAGGTTCTCGGTGGTGGCGTAGTTGCCTTCACCGAACTGGATGTTGCGCACCACCCCCTGCGCGTCGATCAGGTAGTGGGCGGGCCAATACCGGTTGCGGTAGTTGGTCCAGGTGTCGAGGTTGTTGTCGATGGCGACCGGGTAGGTGATGCCGAAGTTCTTGGCACCGGCCATGACGTTCGCCGGGTCCTTCTCGAAGGCGTACTCGGGCGAGTGGATGCCGATGACCTCGAGTCCGAGCGAGGCGTAGGCCTTGTTCCAGGCGACGACATGCGGGATGGAGCGCTGGCAGTTGATGCACGAGTACGCCCAGAAGTCGATCAGTACGACCTTGCCCTTCTCCTGGGAGAGGGTGATCGGCTGGTCGTTGGGGGTGTTGAACCACTGCTGGATGCCCTTGATGCTCGGCGCCGTGCCGCACGATTCGAGCTCGGTGGCACCGGCGGTGCACTTGTCGAGGTTCTTGTTCTCGTCGTTGACGAGGCCGCCGAGGGCGAGAGCCTTCTGCGCGTCGGGGTTGTCGGTGAGCTGCTGCTGCAGCCCCGACGTGTAGTCGGGCACGAGCTGCTGCAGCAGCTGGGGCACGTTGAACACCAGCCCGACCGACAGCGCGATCATGGCGGAGCCGCCGATGATGCGCAGCAGGCGCTCGCGGGTGCGGAACGCGCGGATGCGCTGCACGACCGCGCGCCCGGCGAGCGCGAAGACGAGCAGCGGCACGGCGACGCCGATCGCGAACGACACGGTCAGCAAGATCGTGTCGGCGCCGATGCGGCCTGTGGAGCCGGCGACGATGATCGCCGCGAGCACGGGACCGGCACACGGCACGAACACCGCGCCGAGGGCGAGACCCACGCCGAAGCCGCTCCCCCGGTTCGTGACCTCCTTCTGCGGAAGCCAGGTGAACGGCTTCTCGAGGATGCGCTCGAAGCGGGGCACGATGAGGCCGATGCCGATGAGGATCAGCACGACGATGCCGACCCAGCGGATGATGTCCTGCGGCAGGTTCAGCAGTCCGAGGATCAGCGACCCGACGAGGGTCACGACCGTGAAGCTCAGCACGAGGCCGGCGATCACCAGGAACGGCCGCCAGCGGGAGGCGGGGCGCACCTCCTCGTCGCCGGTCGCGGCGCTGGCCTGCACGCCTCCCGTGAGGAAGATGACCGGCAGCACCGGAAGGATGCACGGCGAGATGCCGGTGATGAGTCCGCCCAGGAGGCCGATGATGACGAGGGTCATGGCGACCTCCCTTTCGTGTCGGTAGCAGTTCGGCCCCGTCGCCCGTTCGGATGGGAACTGCTGCCCGCGAACACGCTGAGTGAGCGGATGCGGCGGCCCGAGGCATCCGGATCTGTTCGATGTCCAATCCGATCCCGCGACCGCCCCGAACGGCTTGGTGAACGTCGCACCGCGGCGGACGCCCCCGGAACGCTCGGGTGCGTCGTTCACTCCCACGGGTCCCCCCGGCCCACCCCTCACCACGGAGGAATCATGCTCACCACGAAGTCCAAGGTCATCTCCGGCGTCGCGCTTCTGTTCGCGGGCGCCCTCGCGCTGACCGCATGTTCGAGCTCCACCACCAGCTCGGGATCGATGTCGACGCCGTCGTCGACCCCCATGGCATCCGCCACGATGGACCCCTCGGCCGACCTCGTCGGCCCCGGCTGCTCGGCTTACGCGTCGGCGGTGCCCTCGGGCGCCGGCTCGATCCAGGGCATGTCGCAGGACCCGGTCGCTGTCGCCGCCTCGAACAACCCGCTGCTCACGACGCTCGTCGCGGCCGTCAGCGGCAAGCTGAACCCGAACGTGAACCTCGTCTCGACCCTGAACGGCAGCGAGTTCACCGTGTTCGCCCCTGTCGACGACGCGTTCAAGAAGATCGACAGCGCCACGATCGACACGCTCAAGACCAACAGCGACCTGCTCACGAAGATCCTGACCTACCACGTGGTGGCCGGTCAGATCCCGCCGTCGCAGATCGTCGGCACCCACACGACCGTCGAGGGCCAGACCCTCACCGTGTCGGGTAGCGGCAGCAACCTCACCGTCAACGGCAACTCCGCCGTCATCTGCGGTGGCGTGCACACCGCCAACGCAACCGTGTACCTCATCGACACGGTGCTGATGCCGCCGAGCAACTGACGCCCGCGTCACTCACGTCAGCGACCGCTCGGACTCGCCGGAGTCCGAGCGGTCGCTTTCGTCTGCCCGGCACCGGCCGGAGCGCCGTGCGCGTCCCAGTAGGCTGGAGGACACGGGCCTGTAGCTCAGTCGGCAGAGCATCGGACTTTTAATCCGCGGGTCGTGGGTTCGAGCCCCACCGGGCCCACCCGACTTGTCGCGCTGGGGTCGGCAAGAGGGCGTGAGGAATCATCTGGCGACGCTGCGATGTATTCGTTTTCCACGCCCTTCTTCCCTCACCACGACAACGCCACGCGCGAGCAACTCATCTCCAGCGCCGTCGCCGCATGCGAGCGAAGCCGGACGGGACGAGGTGACCGCATCCGGCCTGAATCGCATGTGATCGGAGCGACCCGTTCAGGCCCGGCTGGCCTCGTGGACGCGGAGGCGGACGGTGGCGGCGTGCAGGATCGGGGACGTGACGTTGTGGGTCCCCGCGCGACGGAGCAGGCCGCCGAGTATGGGCTCGACTTCGGTCGCGCGTCCTGCGACGAAGTCCCGGTACATCGACGTGGTGAAGTCTGATCCGCGCCGGGTGAGCGCAGCCCTGACTCGCTCGATCGCGGCGGGGCGAGGTGAATGGCCCGCCGCGTTTTGGATCTGGACCACCTCGTCGATCAGCAGCTCGACCAGCTTCACACCGTCTTCTACTGCGGCGATCGCACCCGCAGGCCCGCCCAGTAGCACCGTCGCCGCCCCGCCTGCGGCCATGAACAACCACTTCTCCCACATGTCGTGCACGATGGTCTCGGACACCACGGTATCGATGCCGGCGCCCGCGAACACGGCGCCGAGCTGGGTCACTCGGTGTGTGAGTGACCCGTCGAGCTCTCCGAAGGCAATCGATGCCTCCGGGCTGAGCTGGGCGATGTCTCCATTCGCGCAGAGCTCTGTAGCAACGACAGCCACGCCGCCGAGCAGAACTGCTGTGCAGAATCGAGAGCGAATCAGGTCTATGTGGTCGATACCGTTGAGCTCCGGCAGGATCACTGCGCGCGTGCTGAGGACGGCTGTCAGGTCGTCGAGGACAGCGTTGAGAGACATCGCCTTCACAGCGAGGAGCACGACGTCCCAGCGGTCATCGAGCCGGTTCGCAGTCACCGCTGAAACCGCGACTGCGGTGCGAGCACCGTCGGGGTCGATGAGCGCGAGCCCGTCTTCGGCGAGGGAGGCGGCTCGGTCTGGACGCACAAGGAAGGTGATGTCGACGCCCGCCCGCGCGAGACGTGCACCGAAGAAGCCGCCCACAGCGCCCGCGCCGACGATGAGAATGCGCATGGACATGTCCCGCCCTTCCGAGTTCAGTCGATCGCGTTCGGCACGGTGCGTGCGGCGCGGCTGGCGACGCGGCGCGCGAGGAGGCGCGGACCCTGAGAAATGGTGACGACTCCTGCGATGACGACAAGACCGCCGAGAAGTTCGGGCAGGATCGGCAGTTCGCCCAGCCAGCCCCAAGCGATGAGCACCGCGACGGGAGGGACGAGGTAGAGGAGCGACGTGGACACGGCCACCGGCATCCGCGCGACGGCGTAAGCCCAGAGGACGAAACCAGCCGCAGACGGCAGTAGGCCCAGGTAGATGGCTGCGAGCCACGGTGCCGGGCCGGCGCTGAGGAGCCCGTCGAGGTCGAAGGCCACCGCCGGGAGAGTCATCACAGTGCCAGCGATCATGGCGTAACAGGCGACCTCGACGCTGCTGTACCGCTGGAGAAGAGGACGCTGCAGCGGGTGATAGATGCCCTGCACCACCATGGCAGCCACCACGATCCACACCGCGGCTGACAGTGACACGCCAGCGCGAGCGAGGCAGACGAACGCGACGCCGGCGAGGGATATGACGCTGCCCACGATCGTGGTGCGGGAGATGCGCTCGGTGAAGAGGACGCGGGCAACGGCGACGGAGACCAGCGGCGCGGCGGCGACGATGATGCTCGCCGTCCCTGCAGGCACGTACAGTTCCCCACAGTTCAGCAACAGCTGGTATGCGGTCATCCCGAAGAACCCGCACGCCGCGATCCACCCCAGATCGCGTGCCCTCGGAATCCGGGCCTTCGCCAGGACTGCAACGATCACCAGCGCGACCGCCGCCACGAGCAGGCGTGCGAACGACAGCCCGATAACCCCCATCGCGGGAACCGCGACCCGGATCGCAGGGAACGCGGACGCCCACAACACCACTACCAGCACGCCAGCCAGGAATGCCCTATTGACTCTCACGGATTCAGAGTGTCAAACTCAATACATCAACACAACTTACGTTCTCTTACTTAACAGATAAAAATTGCTTAAGGTGAATTGGCATGATCGACGTGCGCAAGATCCGGTTGCTCGCCGCCCTGCAGCGTCTCGGCACGATTGCGGCCGTAGCGGAGGAGATGCACATCAGCGCCCCCGGCGTATCGATGCAACTCACCGCTCTTGAGAAGGAGATCGGGCTCCCCCTCACACGGCGGCAGGGCCGCCGACTCGTACTCACCGCCGCCGGTGCGACCCTCGCTGACCACGGTCACGCCATTCTCGACAGACTGTCGCTTGCGGAGCTTGAACTAGAGGCACTCCGTGCGGGGACAGTCGGTCGATACGCCCTCGCCGCATTCCCCTCGGCGGCTCGCACATTCGTCGCGGATGCCTACCGCACCATGCTCGCCGACACTGGAGCGGCCCTAGAGGTGCGCCTCACCACTGAGGAGCCGGATAGCGCGATCGCGGCCCTCATGACGGGCGACGCCGATCTGTCGGTCGTCCATTCATACTCGAACGTGCCCAGGAACCTCCCGAACGGTATCGAGTCTCAGCACCTCGGCAGCGAACCCGTCTGGCTGGCGGTGTCGGCGACCTATCGACAGCCGGCGTCGACCCCGCGACTATCCGACTATGCGACAGCACCGTGGATCGCGCCGACAGCCGACGTGACCTGCTTCACGATGATGGAACGCGCCTGCGGCCTCGCCGGATTCCAACCCCGAATCGTCGCGGAATCCATGGACTTCAGCGTCCAACTCGAACTCGTCGCCGCCGGAGTCGGCGTCGCTCTCGTGCCCGCGCTGACCATCGCGCAGCTTCCTGACGGCGTCGATCTGCTCAGTCTCGACTCCCCGCTCGTGCGCAGCGTCCACCTCGCAGCGCGCACTCCCGACGTCGTCGATCCTGGGATACGCGCCCTCACCCGCATCCTCACCGAGGCGGCGGCAGAAAGACTGCCTCTGCGACCTCTCGCCACCTGACACGAAAGTACGCCGTTGCCTATATCCGACCTGGCTGAGCGCATCCGTATCACGCTCTACCGTCACCTCGCAACCACAGGACGATCGCTCGATGCTCGACAACTCGCCGCTGCGGTCAAGGCCACCCCCGACGAAGCGAGGGCCGCACTCGTCGAACTCGCCGATTCCCACCACCTCGTGCTCCAGAACGGGGACGTCGTACTCGCCCACCCGTTCGCCAGCCGTTCGTTCCGCTTCTCCGTCATGAGCACGACCACACTCTGGTGGGGCGGATGTGCCTGGGACGCATTCGCAATTCCGCACCTCGTCCCCCACTCCCCGTCCGCGCTCATCGCGACCACCTGCCCCGCCTGCGGCGCAGCCCACGCATGGACAGTCACAAACGAGTACCCGCCCTCGGGCGACCAGATCGCGCACTTCCTCGTCCCTGCGGCCGAGATCTGGCCCGACGCCACCCACGCCTGCGAGAACCAACAGATCTATTGCGACGAGAGCTGCCTCGACGACTGGCTCGCCAGAACGGGCAACACTCGCGGGTATGTGATGACGCTGACCACGCTCTGGAACCTCGCCGCGCACTGGTACGACGGCAGGCTCGACACACCCTATGAGCGCCGCGATCCCACCCTCGCTGCGGCCTACTTCCGCGAGGTCGGCCTGACCGGCCCCTTCTGGGGTGTGGAACCATGACGACAATGTGCAGAGGTGCCGTGACGCCGTGACGAACGGGCGCCCTTCGCCCCGCAACTCGCATGGAGGATGTGCAGCCGGCGACGGCGTGCGGATGAAGACATTCCGAGAACGTCGATACGCCGACTGCTGAATACCGCTGTCGTCCGACCGGGGACAGCACCTCGGAAAGTCGACAGCAACGCCGCGGATGTCTGCGGTGGTGTTCACACCGCCCGCACAGCCGCATGCCACGTCGACCCCTTGCCGCTCCCACCGAGAAGCACAGCGGCCCGGAATGCACTCGACAGAGCGCGGCACTCAGCCATCGTGAGCTCGAGGCCAACCGGGCCCACCCTCACCCCCGGACGAGCAGATACCCCGCGAGCGCGAAGCCGCACAGCGCGATGAGCACGCGGAGCACCGCCGGCGGGAGACGACGGGCCACCGCGGGGCCGATGAGGCCACCGAGCACGGCGCCGATCGCGAGCGGCCACATCGCCGCCCACACCACCGTGCCCCACACCGCGAACAGCACCGCGGGCAACACGTCCGAGGCGACGAGGATGACGTTCTTGAGCGAGTTCGCGCGGTGCAGCACGGGTTCGGTCGTCAGCAACAGCAGGGTGATCAGCAGGATGCCGGAACCCGCCCCGAAATAGCCGTTGTAGGTCGCGACGGCGCCCCCGGCGATCGCGGCGGCGGGGCGCGGCATCCCTCGCCCGAAGCGTCGCTGCGCGCGGGCGATGACCGGCTGCGCGAGCAGCACGAGGGAGCCCGTCGCCACGAGGAAGGGCACCACCCGGTCGAACAGGGCGCCCGGGGTGAGGACGAGCAGTACCGCCCCGGCGAGGGAGAAGAGGACCGACGGCGGCATCCAGGTGCGCAGCGTTGCGGCATGGCCGCGCAGGTCGGGACCGGCGCGCAGCGCCGAGCTGAGCCCGCTGCCGAGGAGCGCCACCGAGTTCGTCACGTTCGCCGCGAGCGGCGGGATGCCGACGGCGAGCAGCGCCGGGAACGCGACGAGGGAAGTGATGCCGCCCGCCGTGCCGATCACGCCGGCGACGAGCCCCGCGACCACGAGGAACGACGCGGTGAGCAGATCCGGCACATCAGCACCCTGGCAGATGCCGGTCGCGGCTGCACGACGAACGCCGGCACGGTGTCGAGGCTGCCGTGCGCCGGAGAACCGGATGCCGCGGCCCCGCGGCCGACTGTGACGTCGAGCGTCAGTGCGGCAGCAGCAGCACGGCTGCCAGAAGCACCGGGATGCAGCCGATCGTCGTGATGAAGATGGTGTCGCGGGAGATCGTCTGGCCGACCCCGTAGCGCTGCGCGTAGTTGAAGACGTTCTGCGCGGTCGGCAGTGCCGCGAGCACGACGACGACGAGCACCCCGTGCGCGTCGAGGCCGAGCACGTAGGTCGCGACGAGCCATCCCACGACCGGCATGACGATGAGCTTCAGCGCGCTCGCGAGCAGCACGTCGCGGCGATGACCCGCCACCCCGAGCACCTTCTGGCCGTTGAGCGACATTCCGTAGGAGATGAGAAGCACCGGCACCGCCGCGCCCGCGATGAACTGCAGCGGCTCGAACACGATGTCGGGGAGCGGGATCTCGAACGCCGAGAACAACGTGCCGAGCAGGGAGCCGATCACGATCGGGTTCGTGACGGTGCGCAGGATCGTGCGCCCGATGCGCAGCTCGTCGGAGGTCGCGGCATCCAAGAGCGCCAGGGTGATCGGGGTGAGGATCAGCAGCTGCATCAGGATCACCGGCGCCGGGTAGGCGGCCGACCCCAGCAGGTACAGCGACAGCGGGATGCCGATATTGTTCGAGTTCACCTGCGCCGCCGACAGCGCGCCGATCACGGTCTCTCCGAGTCCGCGCCGCCACACCAGCCGCGCGATCACGACGTAGACGGCGAGCACGATCGCAGCCGTCAACGCCGACGCCGGCAGCTGCGCCGAGAACAGCACGTGCACGTCGGCCTTCGAGAGCACCACGAACAGCAGGAACGGCGAGAGCACGTAGAAGACGAGCCGGCCGAGCACGAACGGCGCGTGCGGACCGAGCAGTCCGATCCGGCCCAGCACGTACCCGACGCCGATCGCCACGCCGACCACGACGAATCCGGTCAGAGTGGTCAGCACCCTCCCAGGGTACGAGACCCGGACGAATGGTCTGACCATGGCCGGCGCGCGTCGCCACGGCCGGTGACGAGAGCGGATGCCGCGGCCCGCCGCATCCGCCGTCGTGGCGCGTTGCCGCGCCCCGACGTGCATGTCATGATGAGCGCACTCGCACACGGTTGCCGACCCGAAGGGCAGCAATGGGGGGACTCTCCCGCCGCCAGTTCCTGGCGCGTACGGCCGCCCTCGCGGCGGCACTCGGCGTGAGCGTCGAGACCCTCGCCCCGCAGCTTGCTCTGGCCCAGACCGACCCCGGGGAGATCCCGAGCACCCTGCTGCAGACGATCCTCTACGGACCGGTGACGAAGGGCTCGTACCGCACCCTCACCACGGGCGTCGGCGAGCCCTACATCGCCCGCTACGACGTGCTCGGCCGCACCGCCGACCCGACCCGCACGAGTCGCCGACGGTCGCTGCTCTACCTTGGGCACCTCAGCGACCTGCACGTCATCGACGCGCAGTCACCCGGCCGCATCGAGCCGATGATCGTGCAGGACCACTCCGCCTGGGGTTCGGCGTTCCACCCGCACGATCCGCTCAGTCCGCACACGACGGCGGCCATGGTGCAGGCGTTCTCCGACGCCCGCTACTCCCCGCTCACCGGGGTTCCGATGGGCGCCGCCGTCGTCACCGGCGACAGCGCCGACATGCACTCCCACCTCGAGCTGCGCTGGTACATCGACCTCATGGACGGCCTCTCGGTGAACCCGGCGTCCTCGGGCAGCACGTATCAGGGCGTGCAGGCGTGGCCCGAGGCGACGTGGGCGTACCGCCCGAACGATCCGAGCGGCGGATCGTTCGGCGACTACGGGTTCCCCACCCTCCCCACCCTGCTCGACGACGCCATCAGCCACCCGGCGACCTCCCCCGGCCTCCCCGCGCCCTGGTACGCCGTCTACGGCAACCACGACACCCTGCTGCTCGGCACGTTCAACCTCAGCCCCACGCTGCACGCCCTCGCCGTCGGCGGCCGCAAGGCGTACACACTCGAAGCGACGGCATCGATGGCGCTCGCGGGCTACGCCGCCAGCGGCAGCGCCGTCACGCAGCTGCTCGACGCGTTCGGCCTCTGGCTCGGACGCCCCGGCTTCAGAGAGGTCACCGCGAACCCCGACCGCTACCTGTTCGCGCAGCGCGACTTCATGGCCGAGCACTTCACGACCGAGACCCAGCCCGGACCCATCGGCCACGGCTTCACCCAGCACAACCTCGACTCGGGCGAGACCTGGTGGACGGCGCAGCTCTCCCCGTTCGTGCGCGCGATCGGCCTCGACACCTGCAACGCCGTGGCCGGCCCCGACGGGGCCCTCCCCGACGTGCAGTTCCAGTGGCTGAAGGCTCAGCTGCAGCAGGCGACCACCGAGGGCATGCTCGTCGTGGTGCTCAGCCACCACAACAGCCTCACCCTCGAGAATGACGCCCAGCGCCCCGGCGACACCACGGTGCTGCACCATGCCGAAGACGTCATCGACCTGCTCCTGGCCTACCCCGTCGCCATCGCCTGGCTCAACGGCCACACGCACCTCAACCAGATCCTCGCCCACCCGGGTGCGAACGGCGGCGGCTTCTGGGAGATCACGACCGCCTCGTGCATCGACTTCCCGCAGCAGCAGCAGGTGCTCGAGATCGTCGACAACCGCGACGGCACCCTCTCGATCTTCACCACCGTGCTCGACCACGCCTCGGCGGCGACTCCCGCCGGCACCGGCGCGTCCCGCGACCTCGCCGCTCGCGCCCGCGAGTTCGCGGCCAACGACTGGGCCGAATCCCCGGCGATGCGTCGCGGCTCCGCCCTCGACCGCAACACCGAGCTGCTGCTCCCGGCCCCGTTCGACCTCGAGAAGATCACGGATGCCGCGCTCGAGGCCCAGCGCATGACCGAGCGCGCACGCATCCTGGCCCACGAGCAGAAGGCGGCATCGTGAGACGCACCTGGGCGCTGGCCGCGCTCGTCGTGGCCGCGGCATCCCTCACCGCCTGCACCCAGGTGCAGGCCATCGCCCCCGTGGGCGGCACCCACCTCGAAGAGGTGAGGTACGCGGGGATCGACGTGCTGCAATCGGCGAAAATCGAGATACTGACCGCGCCCGTGTGCACGCGAGCCACCGACGGCGGCGTCAGCTGCACCGGCGAGACCCTGACGAAAGAGACGATCACCGTGAGCTCCCCCGCGTCCGCGAAGACGACCCTCATCGTGAAGGTCGGCGACACGACCCTCTACGACGGTGACCTGCAGCCCGTGCTCGACAAGGCGGCCGGCAAATGAGCCGCGTGCGCTCGGGCATCGCCCTCGCGCTCGTCATCGTGCTCGGCGCGGTCGCGCAGGGGTTGACGGCTCTGCCCGCCGTCGGCAGCACCGACACGACGGCGCTCTCGATCATCGGCGTCGTGTCGATCGTGATCGTCGTGGTCGAGGTGTGGCTGCTCGGCTGGGCGGCGTGGGCATTCGCGACCCGTGCGCCCGGTGGGCCGCGCGTCGCAGCCTTCGGGTGGATGTCGCTGCTCGTCATCATCCTGCTGGTCGTCGCCGGCGCCGTCTCGATCCTCGTTCCGCTCGTGCTGACAGCGGCCGGATGCCTCGTGGCCGCGGCATCCGCCGGTCAGCGGCCCTGGCACGGCTTCCGCGTGTTCCGCGCCCACCCGTGGGCCGCGGTGATTCTGCTGGTCGTCGGCTCCGTCGTGCTCACCGTCGCCTGGATCGCCGCGTTCAGCGCCGGATTCTTCATCACCGGCGCCGTCGGCGGAATGATCACCTGGCTCGTATTCGGCATCGCCGGAGGCGGCCTGCTGATCTGGTGGTCGTCGCTCGTGCAGCGCACCGCGGCATCCGCAGCATCATGAGCTTCACGGGCCTCAACCCCGACGCGATCGCGTTCTTCGGCGAGCTCGCCGAGAACAACACGCGCGAGTGGTGGCTGGCGAACAAGCACCGCTACGACGAGAACGTGCGCACCCCGTTCGAGCTGCTCGCGGGCGAGCTCGAACCCGAGTTCGGCGGGCTCAAGATCTTCCGTCCCTACCGGGACGTGCGCTTCAGCGCCGACAAGACGCCGTACAAGACCCACATCGGCATGGTGTCCTCGACGCCTCCGGTCGCGTTCTACCTGCAGCTGTCCGCCGAGGGCCTGCTCGTCGGCGGCGGGGTCTACGACGTTCCGCCGCCCGCACTCGCCCGCTTCCGGGAGATCGTCGCCGACGAGGCATCCTTCGCCCGTCTCGAGCCGGTGCTCGCCGGCCTCACGGATGCGGGGTTCACCCTGATGACGGATGACGCGCTGCGCACCGCACCGCGCGGCTACCCGGTCGACCACCCGCGCATCGACCTGCTGCGGCTCAAGCACCTCGCCGTCGGGCTGCGGGAACCCGTCGAGGACTGGTGGTTCACCCCCGTCGCATACGACGAGATCTCGGCGCACTGGCGCGCGGTCGCACCCTGGCTCACGTGGCTCGCCGAGAACCTCGGCGACGACCTCGTACGCGTGCGCGCCCGCTGAGCGGGCGGGTTGTGCGCGGGCGGGCGCCGCGCGGCCCTGACCTTGGATGCCCCCCGTGCCGCGTGCCCCTTCCCCGGGGCCAGGCTGCCCCTTGGCCCTTGCCCCTTGCCCCTTGCCCGAGGCCAGGCTGCCCCTGCCCGACCCGGGCTGAGCGCACCGTCGGATGTTCTCGCCGACACGCCGGGAGTTCGGACCCAGCACCGGCGGGTCGGGCAGAAGTTCCGACGTTAGGCAGGTCGGCGACCCCCGGGGGTCTGAGTCACGGGGTCTGAGTCACGGCGACGGATCACCCGGCCCGTGGCCGGGCCCCCGGGGCTCGGCCCGGCTCAGTCCTCCCAGCCGATGAGCCAGGTGAGGCCGAAACGGTCGGTGACCTGACCGTCGTGGGCGCCCCACGGGCGCACCTGCAGGTCGTCGACGATCGTGCCGCCATCGGCGAGCGCCTGGAACCACCGGGTCAGGGTGTCGGCGTCGGCGTAGCCGAGCAGCGAGAACAGCACGCCTCGCACGTGCGTGGTCTCCTCCCCCGGGGCGATGTCGGCGGCGAACAGCTCGACCGGTCCACGCAGGATGCCGTGCGCGATCGCCTCGCCCGGCCCGTCCGTGCGCGAGAACTGGGCGAACGTGTAGGCCTCGACCTCACCTCCGAACGCGGCCGCATAGAAGTCCAGCGCGGCACGGGCCTCGCCGTCGAAGTGAAGGTACGGAGCGGGGGCGGTCATGCATCCTCCTCGGGTCGGGGCGGTCCGGCGACGACGGGGTGCGTGCCGGTGTAGCCCTCGCGTGCGGCCGCCGCGGCGTAGATGCCCTTGCGGGCGGCGAACCAGCCGATCACGAGCGCGGGGATGAGCACGATGAGCGAGGCGAGCACCCAGCGCCCGCTCTCCGAGAAGCCCATCGTGACGAGCACGAACAGCAGGAAGGCGAGCGTGAGGTACGAGGTGTACGGCGCGCCGAAGAGGCGGAACGAGGGCTCTTTAAGGATGCCGCGCTTCGCCCACGTCCGCAGCTTGAGCTGGCAGAGGATGATCGTCGCCCAGCCGCCGATGATGCCGAGGGCGGAGATCTCCAGCACGATCTCGAAGGCCTCGGAAGGCCACAGCGCGTTGATGCCGACACCGCAGAGCGTGATGGTGGTGGTGAGCAGGATGCCGCCGAACGGCACGCCGTGACGGCTCATCTTGGCGGTGAACCGTGGGGCGGAGCCGTTGACGGACATCGAACGCAGGATGCGACCCGTCGAGTACAGCCCGGCGTTGAGGCTCGAGAGCGCGGCCGTGAGCACGACGAAGTTCATCACCGACCCGGCGACGGCGCCCGCCTGCGGGGATCCGATGTGGGAGAAGAACGTGACGAACGGAGACTCTCCGGCCTCGTAGGTGGTGAACGGCAGCAGCAGCGAGAGCAGCAGCACCGAGCCGACATAGAAGATCGCGATGCGGAAGACGACGGTGTTGATCGCCTTCGGCATGACCTTCTCCGGCTCGGCCGTCTCACCCGCCGCGGTGCCGACGAGCTCGATCGCCGCGTAGGCGAACACGACCCCCGAGATCGCGAGGAGGGGCGCGACGGCGCCGAGGGGGAACACGCCCCCGTTCTCGGCGATGACCGAGAAGCCCGTCGCACCGATGTCGGTGCGCCCGCCGAACACGATGAAGCAGACGCCGACGACAAGGAAGACCACGAGCGCGCTCACCTTGATGAGGGCGAACCAGAACTCCATCTCGCCGAACAGCCGCACGCTCACGAGGTTGACCGACAGCACCACGACGAGGGCGAGCAGGGCGATCAGCCACTGCGGCACCTGCTGAAGCGGCTCCCAGTACTGCGCCCAGAACTTGACGTACAGAGCTGCTGCCGTGACGTCGACGATCGAGGTCATCGCCCAGTTGAGGAAGTACAGCCACCCCGAGACGAAGGCGAGCTTCTCGCCGTAGAACTCGCGCGCGTACGAGACGAACGACCCCGACGACGGGCGGTGCAGCACGAGCTCGCCGAGGGCCCGGAGGATCAGGAACGCGAAGAAGCCGCAGATCGCGTAGACCAGCACGAGGGAGGGTCCGCTCGAGGCGAGACGTCCGCCGGCCCCCATGAAGAGGCCGGTGCCGATCGCACCGCCGATGGCGATCATCTGGATCTGCCTCGGTCGCAGGGTCTTGTGATACCCGGCGTCCTCGGTGGAGAAGTCCGCGACCGCGAGCGCGCGGTCCCCCGTGGTGCCGATGGGTCCCTCCTGGGCGTCTTCCGGATCGAGCCTGCTCGTGTCGGTGCGGTCTGTCATGCGCTCCCCGTTCGCACGCGGCGGCGCCGCGGTGGAGTCAGTCTCCCACTGCCGACAGCGTCCACGTGACGGATGCTGCCTCCCCCGGCGCGATCGACCGCACCCCGGTGTCGAACGGGTACCGCTCCGCGTTGAAGGCGTCCGGCGCGCACGTCATCGGCTCGACGGCGACGCCGATGCGGTGTCCGGGGCTTCCCGGGCCGCCGGGCTGGTCGGCGGTGCAGATCTGCACCCACGGCGACCCGGCGTCGAAGGTGATGCGCGCGCCTCGGGCCGTGGCATCCGTCACTGTCACGGATGCCACACCCGCGCGGTCACGCGCGAGATCGGTGAACGCGTGGTCGATGCAGACCTCTCCGATCACCCGCGGCGAGCGGAAGTCGAAGCGAGCGGCGTCGACGGCGACCTCGGCGAGGTCGAGCGGCTTCAGGCGCCGCCGGGTGACCTCGAGCACGCGGGAGGCGGGGAGGTGCAGGAGCGCCTCGTCGACGGAGCCCGTCGCCGGAAGGAGGTAAGGGTGGGGTCCCGTGCCGAACGGCGCCGGAGTGTCGGACAGATTGACGGCGGTGACCGTCTGGGTGAGCCCGGAGCCGTCGAGTCGGTAGTCGACGTCGACGCGAACCCGCCAGGGGTATCCGGACTGCGCCGCGATCGTCGTCGTCAGGAGGGCGCGCTCGGGCGTGTGGGCCACGACGGCGAAGTCGTGCCAGCCGACGAGTCCGTGCAGGGCGTGGCCTCGCTCCGGCTCGGTGAGGGCGACGCGATGCGTCTCCCCTGCGAAGCGATACTCGCCGTCGACGATGCGGTTCGGCCACGGCGCGAGCGTCGCGCCCCGGAACGCGGGGCGCACCTCGTCGCGGGCGAACGGGACGATCAGGTCGCGGTCACCGAAGCGGAGGACGCGCACCGTCGCGCCGACCGTGCTCAACTCGGCGAGGTATCCGCCGCCACGAAGGGTCAGCGCGGTGCCGGACAGGGGGGCCGAAGCGTCGATGCTCACGGGGCGATCCTGGCAGACCCGTCGCGCGACGGCCACACGCGGCGCGGAACGCGACCGCGCTGTGGTCGGCCGGTTGCGCCGACATACCCCTCAGGGGTATACAGGATCTGTGACCACGAACAGCCCCGATCAGACGGACGACCACGTGCATCCGCACCCTCAGGTGCACCCGCACTCCCCCGACGCGCCGCGCCACGCAGCGCCGGCACCCGCTGAGGCCCACGAACGGCATGACCATGCGGGGTACGAAGACGACGGCGGGCACGACGGGCACGACGACCACGCGAGTCACTCCGCGCACGACCACGGCGACCACGGCGACGCCACCGTCGCCAGCGACCACACTGACCACGCCGACCACGCCGACCACGCCGACCACGACCACTCCGCGCACGACCACACGGGACACGACCACGCGGGGAACGACCACTCCGGCCACGACCACTCCGCGCACGATCACTCCGCGCACGTCGGCCAGTTCCGTCGCCTGTTCTGGATCATGCTCGTGATCGCCGCGCCCGTCGTCGTCTTCTCGCCGATGTTCGCGATGCTCGTCGGCTACGAGGTGCCCGCGGCATCCGTTCTGTCGTGGGTGTCGCCGGTGCTCGGCACGGTGATGTACGTCTGGGGCGGGCGTCCGTTCCTGGTCGGCGGCGTCGCCGAGCTGCGGGCGCGGCGGCCCGGGATGATGCTGCTCATCGCCCTCGCGATCACGGTCGGGTTCGTCGCATCGTGGGGGGCCTCCCTCGGGCTGCTCGACCACCAGCTCGACTTCTGGTGGGAGCTCGCGCTTCTCGTCGTCGTGATGCTGCTCGGGCACTGGATCGAGATGCGGGCCGTCGCGCAGACGTCGTCCGCGCTCGACGCGCTCGCCGCTCTGCTCCCCGATCGGGCCGAGCGTGTCACCGCCCAGGGCACCGAGTCGGTCGACCCGGCGACGCTGCGGGTCGGCGATGTGGTCGTCGTGCGCCCGGGCGGACGCGTTCCCGCCGATGGGCGCGTGGTGTCGGGAACGGCGGCGATCGACGAGTCGATGATCACCGGCGAATCGCGCCCGGTCACGCGCTCGACCGGCGATGCCGTCGTCGCCGGCACGGTCGCGACCGACTCGGGCCTGCGTGTCGAGGTGACCGCGGTCGGCGACGACACGGCTCTCGCCGGCATCGCGCGGCTCGTCGCCGAGGCGCAGCGCACCACGACCCGCGCACAGCGCATCGCCGATCGTGCCGCGGCGTGGCTGTTCTGGTTCGCGCTGACGGCCGCCGTGGTGACGGCGGTCGTCTGGACGGCGGTCGGCCTGCCTGATGACGCCGTCGTGCGCGCCATCACCGTTCTCGTCATCGCGTGCCCGCACGCACTGGGTCTCGCGATCCCGCTCGTCGTCTCCATCGCGACCGGCCTCGCAGCCCGCGCCGGCATCCTCGTGACCGATCGCCTCGCGCTCGAGAGCATGCGCACGGTCGACGTCGTCGTGTTCGACAAGACCGGGACCCTCACGGCGGGCACTCCCGAGGTGACCGCGCTCGACTCCACGGACGAGAACCGGATGCTGCGCCTCGCCGCCGCTGCCGAGAGCGAGTCGGAGCATCCCCTCGCCCGGGCGATCGTGGCTGCGGCGGAGGGTCGCGGCATCCGACTGCCGGAGGCCCACGACATCGTCACGACCCCCGGCGTCGGGGTCGTCGCCCGCGTCGAGGGACACCGCATCTCGGTCGGCGGCCCGGCCCTGCTCGCCGCCGCCGGACTCGCGCCCGTTGCGGTGGCGCAGGCGTGGAGCACCACCGGGTCGACGGTGCTGCACGTCGTCGTCGACGGCAGCACGATCGGCGCGATCGCGCTCGACGACGCGGTGCGCCCGACCTCGCGGCAGGCGGTCGCCGCGCTGCGGGAACGCGGCGTCGACGTCGTGATGCTGACCGGAGACGCCGAACCGGTGGCGGCGCGCGTGGCTGCCGAGGTCGGCATCACGCGCTGGATCGCCGGAGTGCGCCCCGAGGACAAGGCCGCCGAGGTCGCGCGGCTTCGCGCCGACGGACACCGCGTCGCGATGGTCGGCGACGGCGTGAACGACGCACCCGCGCTCGCGGGAGCCGACGTCGGCATCGCGATCGGCGCCGGCACCGACGTCGCGATCGCCTCGGCCGGGGTCGTGCTGGCGGGGTCCGACCCGCGCGCCGTCGTCTCGGTCATCGACCTGTCACGGGCCAGCTACCGCAAGATGGTGCAGAACCTGTGGTGGGCGGCGGGTTACAACCTGGTCTCCGTACCGCTCGCGGCTGGCGTGCTCGCCCCGATCGGCTTCGTGCTGCCGATGGCGGTGGGTGCCGTGCTCATGTCGCTGTCGACGATCGTGGTCGCCGCCAACGCCCAGCTGCTGCGGCGACTCGACCTGCGCCTGCGCTGACGGCGCGGCCGGTGACGACGCGCTCCGACGCGAGACGCGACGGTTCGCGCGTGGCCGACCTCTCGATGGTTGCCCCGCCGGCCGGCCCCTCACCCGCCGGCGCGGGCGACCACCGCGCGGGCGTGCCGCAACAGCGGCTCGTCGACCATCGCGCCGTCGAACGCGAACACCCCCGCCCAATCCTCGGCGGCGGCGAGCACCGCCCGGGCACGCGCGACCTCCGCCACGGTCGGCGCGTAGGCCGCGCGGACGACGGCGACCTGGGCGGGGTGGATGCATGCGGTCGCGTGGAACCCGGATGCTGCGGCATCCCGTGCCTCCTCGGCCAGCCCCCGCTCGTCGTCGATGTCGATGTGCACGGCGTCGACCGCGGCGAGCCCGTACGCCCCCGCGGCGAGCAGCACGCGCGATCGGGAATGGCGAGCGACGTCGCGGTAGCGACCGTCCCGGGCGCGGCTGGAGGTGCCGCCGAGCGAGGCGACGAGGTCCTCGGCGCCCCACATCAGACCGATCACCGTGGGGAGGGTGGCGAGGGATTCGGCCTCGATGACGCCGCGCGCCGTCTCGCAGAGCGGGATGAGGCGGTAGCGGATGTCGATCGTCGCGAGCGCTGCCGCAGACGCCGCCTTCGCGACCATCAGGGTGCGAAACGGCGTCGTCGCGAGCGCCGCGAGGTCGGCGACGTGGTCGGCGGTTCCGACCGGATTGACGCGCACGATGGTGCGGTCGGGGTCGAGATCTGCAGCAGCGAGGGCCGCCCGGGCCGCGGGTCTGTCGGCGGCGGCAACGGCGTCCTCGAGGTCGAGGATGACGCCATCGGCGCGCTCTGCGGCCTTGGCGAACCGGTCGGGTCGGTCGGCGGGGCAGAACAGCAGCGCGGGCCCCGGCAGCTCGACGCTCATGACTCGCCCCGGTCTCGACACCAGACGAGCACGATCCGGGATGCCGCGGCCACCACGACTCCGTCCTGATTGCGGCCCGTGTGGCGCAGGGTCACAACCCCCTGGCCCGGGCGCGATCCGGAGATGCGCGCGGCGAGCACCTCGGATTCGACGATGAGGGTGTCACCGGCGAACAGCGGCGCGGGGAAGGAGATGTCGTCGAGGCCGACCTGGGCGACGAGCGTGCCCTGCGTGAGCTGCGCGACCGAGAGGCCGACCATGGTCGCGAGGGTCCACAGCGAGTTGATGAGGGGCCGTCCGAACGGCTGGGTGGCGGCGTACGCGGCGTCGAGGTGCAGGGCCTGCGGGTTCATGGTGAGGGTCGTGAACAGCACGTTGTCGGCCTCGGTCGCCGTGCGCCCTGGCCGGTGACGGTAGCGCGCGCCGACCTCGAACTCCTCGAAGTAGAGTCCGCGCTGCTCGATGGGTGCGCGCGGGTCGACAGGCTCAGACACGGGCGGGCTCCTCGAGGCCGAGCGACCGGGAGATCAGAAGCAGCTGCACCTCGGTGGTACCCTCGCCGATCTCGAGGATCTTCGCGTCGCGGTAGTGCCGGGCGACCGGGTACTCGTTCATGAACCCGTTCCCGCCGAACACCTGGGTCGCATCGCGCGCGTTGTCCATCGCGGCCTCGCTGGCGACGAGCTTGGCGAGCGCCGCCTCGGTCTTGAACGGCCGGCCGCCGTCGCGCAGCCGGGCGGCGTAGTGCCAGGCGAGGCGGGCGGTATGCACGCGCGCCTGCATGCGGGCGATGAGGAACTGGATGCCCTGCCTGCCGGCGAGCGCCGACCCGAACACGGTGCGCGACTTGGCGTAGTCGACGGATGCCTCGAGGCATCCTTCTGCGGCACCGGTCGCGAGCGCGGCGATGGCGATGCGCCCCTCGTCGAGCGCCGCGAGGAAGTTCGCGTAGCCGCGGCCCCGTTCGCCGAGGAGGTTCTCCGCCGGCACCCGGGCGTCGACGAAGGTGAGCGGGTGCGTGTCGGAGGCGTGCCAGCCGACCTTGTCGTAGGCGGGCTCGACGGTGAACCCGGGGGTGCCGTTGGGCACGATGATGGTCGAGATCTCGGGGCGTCCGACGCGGGCGCCGGTGACGGCGGTCACCGTCACGAAGCGGGTGATGGCGGTGCCCGAGTTGGTGATGAACTGCTTCGCCCCGTTGATCACCCATTCGTCGCCGTCGAGCCTCGCGGTCGTGCGGGTGGCGCCTGCATCCGATCCCGCCTCGGGCTCCGTGAGACCGAAACCGGCGAGCGCTCGCCCCGCGACGAGGTCGGGGAGCCACCTCTCACGCTGGGCGTCGCTGCCGTGGCGGAAGACGGGCATGGCGCCCAGCCCGATGCCGGCCTCGAGGGTGATCGCGATCGACTGGTCGACGCGTCCGAGCGCCTCGATCGCGAGACACAGGGCCATGTAGTCGCCGCCTTGGCCACCGACCTCCTCGGGGAAAGGCAGTCCGAACAGACCGATCTCCCCCATCTGCGCGACGATGTCGAGCGGCAGGGTGTGGGTGCGGTCGGCCTCGTACGCGCGGGGCGCCACCACCTCGTCGGCGAACGCGCGCACCATCGCGGCGAGCTCGCGCTCGTCGTCGGTGAGGTCGTAGTCGTGCGTGAGCGTCATGGTGTTCCTTCCGGGTGGGGGTCGACGCGGGCGAGCACCTGCCCCAGTCTCACCTGGTCGCCGACGGCGACGTCGACGTGCACCGTGCCGTCGTGGGGCGCGGTGAGGGGGTGCTCCATCTTCATGGCCTCGATCGTGACGATGCGGGTGCCGGCGGTGACCGCATCGCCGTCGGCGTGGTGCACGGCGACGACCGTGCCCGGCATGGGCGCGGCGAGCCGGGGGTCGGATGCCGCATCCCCCCGCTCACGCCGCGCCCGCCGCCGCTCGTCGGCGGCGCGACGGCTGAGCGGGGTGAGCGCCCAGGTGCCGTCGGCGGTGTGCACCCACACGGTGCCGTCCGCATCCCGCGCGCTCTCGCCGGTCACGGGAGCGGGGCGCACCGCGACGACGTCGCCGTCCGCCGTCGCGAACGCCCGCTCGGCGACGACAGCGGGCGCCGAGGCGCGCCACCCGCTTCCCGCCCGCCAGAGCGGCGAGGCGAAAGCGGGCTCCGTCGCGCCGGGCGCGGGGGCTGCGGCGGCCGCGACCCGCAGGGCGGCCTCGGTCGGCGCACGCGGGGCGGGAGGCGGCATCCGCTCGATGATGCCGGTGTCGAGGTCGCCGGCGACGACCGCCGGCAGCGCGATCAGGTCGCGCAGGAATCCGATGTTCGACTCGACGCCCAGCAACACGGTGTCGCGCAGACCGCGGTCGAGCGCGGCGAGCGCGGCGGCCCGGGTGGGCGCGTGCGCGATGACCTTCGCGATCATGGGGTCGTAGTCGGTAGTCACGTGCGATCCGGTCTCGACCGCCGCGTCGGTGCGCACGCCCGGGGCGGGCAGCCAGCGCACCACCTCGCCGGTCGCCGGCAGGAAGCCCCGCTCGGGACTCTCGGCGTACACGCGCGCCTCGACGGCATGTCCGTCGAGCACGACGTCGCTCTGTGCGATGTGAAGCTGCTCGCCCGCCGCGATGCGCAGCTGCTGCTCGACGAGGTCGATGCCGGTGACGGCCTCGGTGACCGGGTGCTCGACCTGCAGCCGCGTGTTCATCTCGATGAAGAAGAAGTCCTCCGGGCGGTCGGCCGACACGAGGAACTCCACGGTCCCGGCACCCCGGTAGTCGACCGATGCCGCGGCCGCGACGGCGGCGGCGCCGAGACGCGCGCGCAGCGCCGCGTCCACGGCGGGCGACGGGGCCTCCTCGACGACCTTCTGGTGGCGCCGCTGCAGCGTGCACTCCCGCTCCCCCAGATGGATGACCGCCCCGTGGGCGTCGGCGAGCACCTGCACCTCGATGTGGCGCGGTCGGGTCACCAGCCGCTCGAGCAGGAGCGTGTCGTCACCGAAGGCGGCCCGGGCCACGCGCCGGGCGGTCTCGAGCGCGGCGGGGAGGGCCGCGGCATCCGTCACGACCTCCATGCCCTTGCCGCCGCCGCCCGCGGAGGGCTTCACGAGCAGCGGGAACCCGACGTCGGCCGCGCGCGCGGCGATCTCGTCGTCGCCGAGCGCCGCCGCACTGAAGCCGGGAACGATCGGCACGCCGTGCGCGGCGACGTGATCGCGCGCACGGATCTTGTCGGCCATGACCTCGAGCGCGCGCTCGCCCGGCCCGATGAAGACGATGCCGGCGGCCGCGCACGCCGCACCGAACGCGGCACTCTCGGACAGGAACCCGTAGCCGGGGTGCACGGCCTGCGCGCCCGTGACCTGCGCGGCCGCGATCAGCGCGTCGATGCTCAGGTAGCTGCGCGCGGCGGCGGCCTCGCCGATGCGCACCGCCTCGTCGGCCTCGCGCAGGTGTGGCGCGTCGGCGTCCGCGTCGCTGTAGACGGCGACCGACCGGATGCCGAGGCGCCGCAGCGTGCGGATCACCCGGCGGGCGATCTCGCCGCGGTTCGCGACCAGCACGGTGTCGAAGAGGGGCACGTCGCTCACATCCGGAAGAGCCCGAAGGCCGGGGCGGGAAGCGGCGTGCGGGAGGCGACGTCCAGGGCGAGCCCCAGCAGGTCGCGCGTGTCGAGCGGGTCGACGATGCCGTCGTCCCAGAGCCGGGCGGTGGCGTAGTACGGGTTGCCGCGCTGCTCGTACTGGGCGCGGATGGGCGCCTCGAACTCCTCCTGCTCTCCGGTCGACCAGTCGTCGCCGCGGCCCTCGAGCTGGTCGCGCTTGACTGTCGCGAGCACCGTCGCCGCCTGCGCACCGCCCATGACCGAGATGCGGCTGGCCGGCCACGACCACAGGAAGCGGGGGCTGTAGGCGCGCCCGCACATCGAGTAGTTCCCGGCCCCGAACGAGCCTCCGATGAGCACCGTGAACTTCGGCACGCGGGTGGTGGCGACAGCGGTGACCATCTTGGCGCCGTCCTTCGCGATGCCGCCGGCCTCGGCGTCACGACCGACCATGAATCCCGAGATGTTCTGCAGGAACACGAGCGGGATGCCGCGCTGGTCGCACAGCTCGATGAAGTGGGCGCCCTTCAGAGCGGATGCCCCGAAGAGCACGCCGTTGTTGGCGACGATGCCGACGGGGTGGCCGTGCAGACGCGCGAAGCCGGTCACGAGCGTCGTGCCGTAGTCGGCCTTGAACTCGTGGAACGAGCACGTGTCGGGGTCGCCGTCGACGAGGCGCTCGATCACGGCGTGCACGTCGTACGCCTGCGTGACGTCGACGGGAACGAGGTCGTAGAGCTCGGCGGGGTCGGCCGCGGGCGGCACGCTGGCCCGCATGTCCCAGGCAGGGGCCGCAGGCGCGGGGAGGGTCGCGACGATGTCGCGCACGATCTCGAGCGCGTGGGCGTCGTCGTCGGCGAGATGGTCGACGACCCCCGACGTGCGGGCGTGCAGCTCGCCGCCGCCGAGTTCCTCGGCCGTGACGACCTCGCCGATCGCGGCCTTCACGAGCGGCGGGCCGCCGAGGAAGATCGTGCCCTGTCCCCGCACGATCACCGTCTCGTCGCTCATCGCCGGCACGTACGCGCCGCCCGCCGTGCACGAGCCGAGCACCGCGGCGATCTGGGGGATGCCGGCGGCCGACATGCGCGCCTGGTGGAAGAAGATGCGACCGAAATGGTCGCGGTCGGGGAAGACCTCGTCCTGCATCGGCAGGAATGCGCCACCCGAGTCGACGAGGCAGATGCACGGCAGGCGATTCTCGAGCGCGACCTCCTGCGCCCGCAGGTGCTTCTTCACCGTCAGCGGATAGTAGGTGCCACCCTTCACCGTCGCGTCGTTGGCGATCACCATGACGTGGCGCCCGTGCACGAGGCCGATGCCTGCGACGACACCGGCGCCCGGGGCGTCTGGGTCGTAGAGCCCGTCGGCGGCCAGCGGGGCGAGTTCGAGGAAGGGGCTGCCCTCGTCGAGCAGTCGGGCGATGCGGTCACGCACGAGCAGCTTGCCGCGCTCGGTGTGACGACGACGGGATGCCTCGGGCCCGCCCTCGGCCGCGACAGCGAGACGCGCACGCAGCTCCCGGGCGAGGTCCGCCTGGGTGCGCACGTCGGCGGCGCCGGCGATGCCGGTCACGGTGTCGGTCGCGGTCATCCCATCTCCATCGATGTCGTTCGCATCCCCCATCGGATGCGCCGCAGTGTTAGTGTTCACTAACTGGAATTCACGTTAGCGTCCGCTAACCGAGATGACAAGGGGGCGGCGTGGCCGACAACGACGTCGAGACGCCCACCGCGCGGGAGCGCGCGAAGACCGAACGGCAGGACGCCCTGGTGCGCGCGGCATCCGCCCTGTTCGCCCGCAAGGGGTTCGCCGCGGTGTCCATCGAAGAGCTCGGAGCCGCCGTGGGCGTGAGCGGCCCCGCGCTCTACCGGCACTTCGCCGGCAAGCAGGCACTGCTCGGCGAGATCCTGGTCGGCGCGAGCGAACGGCTGCTCGAGGGCGGCCGGGCCGTCATCGCCGCCCACGACGATCCCGGCGACCAGCTCGACGCGCTCGTGCGCTTCCATGTGGCGTTCGCCCTCGCCGACGCCGACGTCATCCGCGTGCAGGATCGCGACCTCGAGAACCTGCACGACCCCGACCGCCATCGCGTGCGACGCCTGCAGCGCGAGTACGTCGAACTGTGGACCCGCGTGCTGCAGCACCGGCACCCCGACGTGCCCGCGACCCACCTGCGCGTGCGGGCGCACGCCGTGTTCGGCCTCATCAACTCGACCCCCCACAGCGTGCGCGGCCTCCGCGGCGCCCCCGGCGACCAGACCGTCGGGGCGATCCTGCACGACCTCGCGCTGCGCGCCCTCGACGCCTGAGCCCGCCGCGCGGCGAGGTGGCCGCGCAACCGTGCGGCCCCGCACAGCGCCCACCGTGCACGGCTGCGCGCCGCACGCGCGCGAGACCCCCGCGACCGGATCACCGGCCGCGGGGTCTCCCGGGGCCTCGGACTACCCGAGGAGCATCGCGCGGCCAGGCTCCGTGAGCACACCGCCGACGTCGGTGAGGAACCGGGCGCCCTGCTCGCCGTCGACGACGCGGTGGTCGAACGACAGGCTGAGCGTCACGACGTCGCGCAGCGCCACCTCCCCCTGCCATTCCCACGGCCGACGCTGCACCGCACCCACCGCGAGGATGCCGGACTGCCCCGGCGTGAGGATCGGGGTGCCGGCCTCCACACCGAACACCCCGACGTTGCTGATCGTGAACGTGCCGCCGGCGAACCCGGCGGGAGTCGTGCGCCCGTCGCGCGCGGTGCGCGTCAGGTCGCCGATCGCGTCGGCGAGGGCGACGAGTCCGAGCCGACCGGCGTCGTGCACGACGGGCACCACGAGTCCGCGGTCGGTGGCGGCGGCGATGCCGAGGTGAACAGCGGCGTGCTCCACGATCTCCTCCCCCGATTCGTCCCATGTCGCATTGAGCGACGGCGTCGCGCCGAGCGCGAGGCAGACCGCCTTCGCGACGACCGCCATCACCCCGATGCGGTGCCCGGCCAGCGCACGGTCGTCGCGCAGCGAGGCGACGAACGCGGTGGTCGCCGTGACATCCACCGTGTGGAACATGGTGACGTGCGGGGCGGTGAAGGCGCTGCGCACCATCGCCTCGGCCGTGCGCTTGCGCACGCCGCGCACGGGCACGTGACGATCGGATGCCGCGGCCAGAGCCGGTGCGACGGCGGGGCCTGGCCCCGCGGGCGCCGACGCCCCGACGCGCGCGGCGAACGCGTCGACGTCGGCGCGGGTGATGACGCCGGTCGCCCCGGCGGCCGCGACGAGCGCCAGCTCGACGCCGAGCTCCTTCGCATGCCGGCGCACCGGCGGCGTGGACCGCAGTCGCTCGAGCGGGCCGTCGTCGACCTGAGAACTCACGTGCGCGTCGTGCGGCGCCGCGTCGAGCACGGCCGTGTCGACCTCGGCGACCTCGCGCACCCGACGCGGACGCCGCTGCGGGCGCGCGCCCGAACGGGCGAGCGCGCCGTACCCGACGAGGTTCGGGCGGGGCGCGGCATCCTCGTGCTCGTCGTCGGCATCAGTGTCAGCATCAGCATCGACGGATGCCGCGGCCTCCCCGCCGACTGCCGGCTCGGCGGGAGCGGAGTCGACCGGCGCCGGCTCGGCGGGCACGGCATCGCTGGCCGCCTCGACCGCTGCGTCGAACGTGACGAGCGGAGCCCCCACGTCGACCGTGTCGCCTGCGGCCGCATGCAGTCGGGAGACGACACCCGCGTGCGGCGACGGCAGCTCGACGATGGCCTTCGCGGTCTCGACCTCGGCGAGGGTCTGGTTGAGGGTCACGGTGTCGCCTTCGGCGACCAGCCACTGCACGATCTCGGCGTCAGCGAGACCTTCGCCGAGGTCGGGCAGGGCGAACTCGACGCTCACAGCTCGACCCCCGTCAAGCTGTTCGGCCGGTCGAGCACGCGGTCGACCGCATCGAGCACGCGGTCGAGGTCGGGCAGGTGGTGCTTCTCGAGCTTCGCGGGCGGGTACGGGATGTCGTGCCCGGTCACCCGCACGGGCGCCGCCTCGAGGAAGGTGAAGCAGCGTTCGGTGACGCTCGCGACCAGCTCCGCGCCGACACCCGCCTCGGCGGCGGCCTCGTGCACGACGACGACCCGTCCGGTCTTGCGCACCGATGCGGTCACGGTGCGATAGTCGACCGGCGACAGCGAGCGGAGGTCGATGACCTCGAGCGAGACGCCCTCGTCCTCCGCGGCGACGGCCGCGTCGAGAGCCGTGGTCACCTGCCCGCCGTAGGTGAGCACGGTGACATCTGTGCCCTCACGGGCGATACGGGCGAGACCCATCGGGGGCGCATCGGCGAGGTCGCCGTCGAGGTCGGCCTCGCCCTTCGCGTGGTAGAGCCGCTTGGGCTCGAAGAAGACCACCGGGTCGTCGCAGGCGATCGCCTGGCGCAACATCGTGTAGGCGTCCTGCGGGTTCGAGACCGCCACGACCCGCAGCCCCGACGTGTGCACGAAGTAGGCTTCCGGCGACTCGGAGTGGTGCTCCGCCGCGCCCACGCCGCCCGCCCACGGGATGCGGATGGTCAGGGGCATCCGAACCCGCCCCTGCGAGCGGTAGTGCAGCTTCGCGACCTGCGAGACGATCTGGTCGAACGCGGGGTACACGAAGCCGTCGAACTGGATCTCGACGACCGGCCGGAACCCACGGAACGCGAGCCCGACCGCCGTGCCGACGATGCCCGCCTCGCCCAGCGGGGTGTCGATGACGCGCTGCGCACCGAACTCCGCCTGAAGTCCGTCGGTGATGCGGAACACCCCGCCGAGGCGTCCGACGTCCTCGCCCATGACGAGCACGCGGTCGTCGTCGGCGAGCGCGCGCCGGAGTCCGGCGTTGAGGGCCTTGCCCATCGTGAGCGTCGTCATCTTGCGGCCTCGGTCTCGGCGCCCTCGAACCCGTCGAGGTAGGCGGCGAACCGGCCGCGCTGGGCGGCGAGCGCCGCGTGCGGCTCGGCGTAGACGTGGTCGAACACGCTCAGGGCGGGCGCCGTCGTCATCGCGAGGCACGCCGCGCGCATGTCGGCGGCCGCCTGATCGGATGCCACGGCCACCTCGGCCGCGAACGCGTCATCCATCGCGCCGAGACCCTCGAGATGCTCGGCGACACGGTCGATCGGATCGCGCCGCGCCCATGCCTCGCGCTCGTCGGCGGTGCGGTAGCGGGTGGGATCGTCGCTCGTGGTGTGCGGTCCCATCCGGTACGTGACCGCCTCGATGAAGGCGGGGCCCTCCCCCGAGCGGGCGTGGTGGGCGGCCCAGCGTCCGGCGGCGAGGCACGCGAGCACATCGTTGCCGTCGACGCGCAGGCTCGGCACCCCGAAGCCGGCGGCACGGGTGGCGATCGAGTGCCGGGTCTGCACGCCGACGGGCTCGGAGATCGCGTACTGGTTGTTGGTGCACACGAACACGACGGGTGCGTCGAAGGATGCCGCCCACACGAGCGCCTCGCTGACGTCGCCCTCGCTCGTCGCGCCGTCACCGAACCAGGCCGCGGCGACCTGGTCGCCGCCGTCGCGCTGCACGCCCATCGCGTAGCCGACGGCGTGCAGGCTCTGCGCGCCGATGATGATCTGCAGCGGCGCGACGTGCACGTCGAACGGGTCGTACCCCGAGGGCGCCTCGCCGCGCCACTGGCGCACGAGGCCGTCGGGGCTCACACCGCGCGCGTAGAGCACGCCGAGCTCGCGGTAGCTCGTGAAGTGGAAGTCGTCGTCGCGGAACGCCCGGGCGATGCCGATCTGAGTGGCCTCCTGGCCGGCGCACGGCGCCCAGAGGCCGAGCTGCCCCTGACGCTGCAGCGCGACGCCCTCGGCATCGAGGCGGCGCAGCACCGACATGTCGCGGTGCAGCGCGCGCAGGGCGCCGGTGTTGACATCCGTGATCCAGGGGTCGAGCAGTCGATCGGGGATGCGCTCGCCCTCAGGGGTGAGCACCCGCGCGACATCGTCGACGTCGGCGGCGGGAAGGGTCTCGGGGATGAGGGTGTGCACCATTGCGACCTCCGGTTCGCGCCGGCCCTCGTGAGGCCGGACGACGGCTCGTGTCGGCCTCGTCGCCGACACCTGGAGACTACGTCGATGCAGCAGTCAGCTCAAGATTCGACACTGCAATTGAGCGAATTGTGAATTCAGCTGACGATTCCTGAGGGCGGAATGGGCGTGATACCCTGGAGTGCGCCGAGGACTGCGGCGAACGTGAACGCGATCGACACCGCGATCACAACGATGACGACGGCGATGGAGATCCAGAGGGTGGGCGACAGCTTCCCGGTACGGCGTCGGATCACCACGGCGCGCCCGATCACGTAGACGAGTGACCAGAGGAAGCCCCACGCCCAGTGGAACGGCCGATCGACGCCGAGCCGACGCAGGCGCAGCCAGTCGAGCGCACCGAAGAGCACGGTGAGCCCGTACGTCACCACTCCGAGCGCCGACGAGAGCACGAATCGAGGCCCCCAGGTCGTGAGCACCGCCGCGATCTGTCCCGATCCGCGGCCGTATCGCGTGGCCTCGAAGACTGCCTGCACGTAGCCGCCGATGTCCATCAGCGGCAAGCGCAGCAGATTGAGCACGGGGACGAGCACGACCAGCCAGATCCAGATCGAATCGACCCCGCTCGTGATGGGCGCCGGGGACCCCGTCTCCACCGCGGGGGCGGCGATCAGCCGTGTCGCCGTGCTCCATGCCGTGCCGTCCCACCACCGCTCGGCGCCGGGCTGCAGGGGGTCGGGATACCAGCCGGCGACCGCCGCGCTCTCGCTGTCACTCACGCTGTCACTCACGCTGTCACTCACGCTCGTCCACCCTCGTCGTGATCTCCTGAATCTGCGATCAGCCTACGTCGCCGATGCGCACCGGGTCGAGATCGGGCAGCCGAAGTCAGACCGACGAGATCACGCCACCGGACAGGCTGGCCACCGTCGCGCCCACGGACATGAGGATGACCATCAACCAGACGACGACGAGGACGTTCACCAGCACGATCAGGCCGATCTCCACCCACAGCATCCCGAGATCGCTCCCTGTGCGACGCCGCGCGATCACTGTGCGCCCGATCACGTAGATCGAACCCGACAGGAACGCCCACGCCCACGGGAACGGGTCGACGACTCCTCGTCGGCGCAGCACGGCCGCGTCGCGCGCCGACATGGCCACGCCCGCGGCGTAGACGAGCGCACTCACGGCGAGCACGATCAGATACCAGATCAGCCCACGGGTGGCGACGATCGAGAGGATCGTCGTGTCGAACGGGCCTGTGTCGTACGCCTGCCGCGCGATGTCGTGAAGGAGCACGTCGACATCGGCGGGGATGTTCCACACAAAGAGCGTCGCCGTGGACAGCAGTGGCGAGAGTGTGACGAGCCAGATCCACACCGTCCCCGTGCGGATGTCTCGACGCACGGCCGGAGGAGCGGGGCTGGCGATCGCCCCCTGCACGTGGCCCGTCCACTCGCGACCGGACCACCACCGCACGAAGCGAGCGTCGACGGGATCCGGGTACCACCCCGGGGCGACGGCGACCGCCGGCCACGGCGCGCTCACGGGCGGCCCCCGGTCGCGGCATCCGACGTCGTGATCTCGCCGCCCGCATGGCCGATCTCTGCGAGCGCGGCGGCGCTGGAGTCGGCGTGCACGCCCTCGATGAGATCCGTGAACACCCGCACGCGCCGCCCGGCGGCGAGGGCGTCGAGGGCGGAGGCGCGCACGCAGTAGTCGGTCGCGATGCCGACGATGTCGATGTCGAGGGTGCCGCGCTCGGTCAGCAGGTCGGTCGCGGTGCGGCCGTCGTCGGCGACGCCCTCGAAGAGCGAGTAGGCGGGCTTGCCCTGCCCCTTCTTCAGGTGCACGTCGACGCCCGTCGGATCGAACCCGTCGTCATAGTCGGCGCCGGGGGTCCCGGCGACGCAGTGGGGCGGCCAGGTGTCGACGAAGTCGGGTTCGGCGGCGAAGTGCCCACCGTTGTCACCCTCGGCGTCATGCCAGTCACGGGACGCCACGACCAGCGCGTACTCGCCTCGGTGGGCGGCGAGGAACGCGGAGATGCGGCGGGCGACGGCGTCACCCCCGACCACCCCCAGCGCTCCGTGCTCGGTGAAGTCGTTCTGCACGTCGACGATGAACAGGGCCCGCGTCATAGCGCCAGCATAGGCGTCACGGCGCCCCGCGCCGCCATAGCGCCGAGGGCCACCAGATCACCTTGCCGAGGTCGTAGGCGAGCGCGGGCACGAGCAGCGACCGCACCACGAACGTGTCGAGCAGCACGCCGAACGCGACGATGAACGCGATCTGCGCGAGGAAGAGGATCGGGATGACTCCCAGCGCCGCGAACGTGGCCGCGAGCACCAGCCCGGCCGAGGTGATGACCCCGCCGGTGGCCACGAAGCCGCGTAGGATGCCGCGGCGCGTGCCGTGGCGAACGGACTCCTCTCTTACGCGCGACATCAGGAAGATGTTGTAGTCGACGCCGAGTGCGACGAGGAACACGAACCCGTAGAGCGGGACCGATGGGTCGGCGCCCGGGAATCCGAGCACGCCGTCGAACACGAGTGCGCTCACTCCGAGGGCCGCGGCGAACGAGACCACGACGCTGAGCACGAGCAGCACCGGCGCGAGGATCGAACGCAGCAGCAGCATGAGGATCAGCAGGATCACCCCGAGGATGACGGGAATGATCTCGGTGCGGTCGTGAATCGCCGTGTCGTTCGCGTCGACGTCGAGCGCGGTGGTGCCGCCGACGAGCGACGTGCCGGCACCGAGCTGCGTGTCGAGGTCGGCGCGGATGGTGCGCACGACGTTCTCGGCCGCCGTCGAGTCGGCCGCGTCGGTGAGGGTCGCATAGACGAGCACGTCGCCGTCGCGCACGGTCGGGGCGGGTGCGGTCGCGGCGGGCGGTCCCTGCGACACGAGCACGAGCTGGCCGCCCTGCACGGTGGCGGTCGCCTGCCCCGAGGGAGAGTCGGCCGAGACCACGGCGACGCTCGAGATGCCCGGCTCGGCGGCGAGACGGCTCACGACCGCAGTGAGGTCGGACTGCGGTGCGACGATCGTGACGGGGCTGCCGGAGCCCGCCGGGAAGTGGTCGCCGAGCACGGCCTGGCCGTCGCGCGCCTCCGAGGCGCCGAGCACGAGGTCGCTCGAGGGAACACCTTGCGCGCGCAGCTGCGTGACCCCGACGCCGGCGGCGAGCAGCACGATGGTCGCGATGATCCAGATCGGGCGGGCGCGGCGGGCGATGAAACGCGCCTGGCGCGGCCAGAAGCCGCGCACGGGGGCGGTGAGGTCGTCGGGAAGTGCACCGAGCGGATGCCGCGGCACGAACGGCCAGAAGGCGGCGCGCCCGAACAAGGCGAGCAACGACGGCAGGAATGTCAGGGCAGACAGCATCGCGAACACGATGCCGATCGCGGCGATCGGGCCGAGGGCGCGGTTGGTGGCGAGGTCGGAGAGCAGCAGGCACAGCAGGCCCGCGATGACGGTGCCGCCCGAGGCGAGGATCGGCTCGAACGCTCCCCGCCAGGCGGCGCGCGTGGCGGCCCAGCGCGGCATCCTCTCACCGATCGCCTCGCGGAAGCGGGCGGTGTAGAGCAGTGCATAGTCGGTGGCGGCGCCGATCACCAGGATGAACAGGATGCCCTGCACCTGGCCGTTGAGCACGAAGATGCCCGCCTTCGCCAGCCACCACACCGTCAGCAGCGCCACGCACAGCGCGAACATCGAGGTGAGCAGCACCAGCACGGGAAGCAGCGGCGAGCGGTAGACGATCACCAGGATCACGAACACGGCGAGCAGGGCGACGCCGAGCAGCAGTCCGTCGATGCCGAGGAACCCCTTCACGAGGTCGGCGGTGAACCCGGCGGGACCGGTCACCCACACCTGCACCCCGTCGGACAGATCGGATGCCGCGGCCCGCAGCTCGCCCACGACATCGCCGACCGACGCCGATGACGAGACGGGCACGATGATCTGCGCCGCGCGGCCGTCGTCGGAGATGATCGGGGGCGACACCGTGCCGGTGACGCCCGAGACCGCGCCGAAGCGGTCGGCGAGGGACGTCAGATCAGCCTTCTGAGTATCGGTGAGGGCCGACGGCGCCTGGGCCACGACGACCGCCGGGATGCTGTCGGAGCCGAGGAAGTCGGGCAGCAGCGCGTTCACCTTCGTCGAGGGCGCGCTCTGGGGCAGGTACGACGCCTGGTCGTTCGTGGACACCTCGTCGACCTTGCCGAAGTAGGGTCCGCCGATGGCTCCGCCCGCGAGCCAGACGGCGACCAGCAGCAGCGGGATGCCGATGCGCAGCCAGCGGGTCGTCGCCCGGTCGGTCTGACGGCGGTCACTGCGGCGGGACGTGGGGGACGCGGCATCCATATACCTAGCTTATCTAGCGAAATATCGCGGGCGCCACCCCTCCCCTAGGCTGATCGCGATGCTGGCCGCCCTCCTCTCCCTGAGCGGGGCACTGCTGTGGGGCGCGGCCGACTTCCTCGGCGGGCTCACCGCGCGACATCTCAAGCCGATCGTGGTCACCGCGATCGCCGCGTGCACCGGCGTCGTCGTGCTGCTGATCGCGGCGCCGATCGCGGGCGGCACGCTGAGCGCCGCTGATGCCGCCTGGGGCGCGATCTCGGGAGTCTGCGGCGTCGTCTCCCTCGCCCTGCTGTACGCCTGCCTCGCGATCGGGCCGATGAGCATCCTGTCGCCGCTGACCGCGATCGTCTCGGCCGTCGCCCCGATGATCTGGGGCGTCACCGTCGGCGGTGAGTCGCTCGGACCGCTCGCCTGGGCCGGCCTCGGCGTCGCGCTCGTCGCCGTCGCACTCGTCGGGTTCGTGCCCGAGCAGGGGGCCGTGCGCCCGAGCATCCGGGGACTCGCCCTCGCCGTCGGGGCGGGCCTCGCGATCGGCGCGCAGATCATCGCGATCGATCACACATCCGCCGAGAGCGGGCTCGATGCACTGCTCGTCTCCCGCGCCGTCAACGTCACCCTCACGGTGCTCATCGTCGCCGGCATGATCGCGTGGGCGGCGGCGCGGCGCCGTTCCGTCGTCGAGGCGCTGCGTTCCCCGGCGGCGGTCGCCGGCAGCCGCATCGTGTGGTGGCCGGCCGCCGTCGGCGGCGTCGGCGACGCGGTGGCGAACATCGCCATGCTGCTCGCGCTGCGCACCGGCGATCTGTCGATCGTCGCCGCGCTGACGGCGCTCTACCCAGCCGGCACGATCGTGCTCGCGGCGATCGTGCTGCGCGAACGCATCGCGCCGGTGCAGATCGTCGGACTCACCCTCGCGCTCGGCGCCGCGGTGATGCTCGCCCTCGACTGAGCGCGGCATCCGCTCACCACGGGATCGACCGCGCCTCAGACTCCGGCGAACAGCAGCACCATGGAGGCCGCGACAGCGACGACACCGAGTGCGAGGAACCCCGCCGCGAACCATCCGAGCGCGGAAACGAGAGGCGACCGCCCCGACAGGCGCACGCGGTGATGTGACCCCTCGCGGGCGAAGAGCTCCGCATGCGCGGCGTCGCCCAGACGCTCGGCGTCGTGCGGGTGCAGCACGGCACGACCCACCCCACCGTCGGACGCAAACCACCGCGCGACGAGTTCGCCGTCCTCGCGCTCGAGCATCGCATCGACCCGCATCCACGTGCCGTCGAAGAGGTACGCGACCACGGCGACGCCGGCCAGAAGCGCGCCGATGCCGAAGCCCACCCAGGTGAACAGTTCCGCGAGCACGTCGAGCAGCGACATCCCTTTCACTGTAGCGAAACCGCCCTCTGCGACGACGAAGGCCCCGGGCGTCGCCCGGGGCCTTCAAGAGTGTGGAGCCACCTAAGGGAATCGAACCCTTGACCTATTCATTACGAGTGAATCGCTCTGCCGTCTGAGCTAAGGTGGCGAGCCGCGATGCCGCGGCGCACGATCTCCGATCTTACATGGTCACCCGACCGCCCGCGAACGCCGGCGCTCGCCTCGTCCGCGCGGATGCCGCAGCATCCGCTACTGGCAGGTGAGCCCGTTCTGCGGGGGCGTCCCCGTCTCGAAGTAGGTGACGACCGCGTCGTCGACGCAGCTGCTGCCCTTGTTGAACGCCGTGTGCCCCTCGCCCTCATGGGTGATCAGGACGCCGGACGACAGCTGCTCCGCGAGCGACTTCGCCCACACGTACGGCGTGGCCGGGTCGTTGGTGGTGCCGATGACGATGATCGGCGGGGCGCCGGGGGCGCTGATCTTCTCACGCACGCCGGTCGCCGTGATCGGCCAGACGGCGCACGGGTCGGGACCGCTCCAGTACGGCGCGATCGTCGGAGCCTTCGCCGCAATCTCGGCCTTGGAGGCGTCTTTCAGAGCCTGCGAGGTGACCTGAGGGTAGTCCATGCAGTTGTACGCCTCGAACGCCTCGGTCGAGTTGTCCTGGTAGACGCCGTTGCTGCTGCGGTTGTAGTAGAAGTCGACGAGCCGGAACGCCTGCGCGGCGCTGCCGGACTTGACGGCGGCGAGGGCCGAGGAGAGCACCGGCCAGCTGTCCTTCGAGTAGAGGGCTGCGACGATGCCGGTGACCAGCGAGTCGGCGCCGAGCTTTCGCCCGTCCGCGTTGGTGATCGGGGTCTTGTCGACCTGCGCGAGGAGGTCGCCGAGGGAGGCGAGGGCTTGATCGACGGTGCCGGTGAACGGGCACGACGACCCGGCGAGGCAGTTCGTCATGTAGGCGCGAAGGGCCGACTGGAACCCGATCGCCTGGGTGGTCGACACGTCCAGTCCCGACACCGACGGATCGAGGGCACCGTCGAGGACCATGCGTCCGACGTTCTGGGGGAAGAGCTTCGCGTAGGTCGCTCCCAGGAACGTTCCGTAGGAGTAGCCGAGGTAGTTCAGCTTCTTGTCGCCGAGCACGCCGCGCAGCAGGTCCATGTCGCGCGCGGCCTGGTCGGTCGTGATGTAGGGCAGGAGCCCGGAGCTGTTCTGTTCGCACGCCGCACCGAACGCCTTCTGGCTGGCGACGAGATCGCTGGTCCACGTCGCACTCCCGCGCGGCGCGGGAACGAGATCGAACAGATAGGAGTCCATCTGCTTCGCGTCGTAGCAGGTCACGGCGGTCGAACGCCCGACTCCGCGAGGGTCGAAGCCGATCACGTCGAACGTCTTCTGCAGTTCGGAGCCGACCGCATAGTCGAGATTCTGCTGGATGAGGTCGTAGCCGCTCGCGCCCGGCCCCCCGGGGTTCGTGAGCAGCGATCCGAGCGCCGTGCCGTTGGTCGCGCGATGGCGGATGACGGCGAGGGTGATCGTTCCGGCTTCAGGGTTCTGCCAGTCGAGGGGCGCCGTCACGGACGTGCAGTCGAAGCCGGTGCCGCACGAGGACCAGCTGAGGGTCTGGGTGTAGAAGCTCGCGACATTCGCGACCACGCCGTCGGCCGACGGGGTCTTCGTGGGGATCGGCTGCGGCACGATGGGGCTGAAGAGGCACGCCGAGAGGGTGACGGATGCCGCGGCGAGCCCCGCGATCACGACGAGGGCGCGCCGCAGGTTGCGGGTGCGGGTCATACGGTCCTCCCGGTGGCGACGGTGATGAGCAGGCTTTCGAGCGCAAGGACTGCGGCGGCGTTTCGTTCGAGGTTCTCACGGGTGACCGTGATGCGATCGAGCACGGTGAGAGTGCGGTCGGGCGGCCAGGCGGACGCGAGCGCATGGAGCTGCGAGGCGAGCTCGAGGTTGATGAGATTCTCCTCGTCCCGCCCGAACTGCAGCATCACGGCGTCGCGGAAGAGCGATTCGAGGTCGGTGAGCACCCGATCGATGCCGTCGCGCAGGCTGCGCGTCGCGCGGCGTTTCTGGTCTTCGGCGAGGGCGTTGACCTGCGATCTCACCGCTGGGGGTACCGCCTGCCCTTCGGCGATGCCGAGCGTACGCAGCAGGTCGGCGCGCTCGGCCTCGTCCCGCTCTGTGGTCAGCGCCTTGGCGTCGTCGGTCGCAAGCTTGACGATGGTGGCGGCTACCTCGACCGCGTCGGACACGCCGCGCACTCCGAGCACGGCGCGGAGTGTGGCGTCGCGGCGTTCGCGGGCGGCACCGTCGGTCGCGAGCCGCTGCGCCATGCCGATGTGGCGCTGCGCGTGACGGGCGGACTGCTCGGCGACGCGCTCGTCGACGCCGGTGCGGGCGACGATGAGCCGCGCGACGTCGGCGACCTCGGGCTCACGTAGTCGAACGGTGCGCACGCGCGAGCGGATGGTGGGCAGAAGGTCGGCGTCACTGGGTGCGCACAGCACCCAGACCGTCTGCTCCGGCGGCTCTTCGAGCGCTTTCAACAGCACATTGGAGGTGCGCTCGGCCATGCGGTCGGCGTCTTCGACGATGATCACCCGGAAGCGACCGCGTGAGGGGGCGAAATAGGCCCGTTCGACGAGGGAGCGCGCCTCGTCGATGCGGATGACGACCTGCTCGGTGCGCAGGGCGGTGAGGTCCGGGTGGGTGCCGATGAGCACCTGCTGCATCGCCTGCTCATCTCCGGGCTCAGCGATGAGCGCGGCCGCGAACGCACGAGCCAGGGTCGAGCGCCCTGACCCGGGCGGCCCGGTGATGAGCCAGGCGTGGGCGAGCAGCGAGAGATCGGATGCCGCGGCCCGCAGCTGTGCGACAGCCTCGGGCTGGCCCCACACATCGCCCCACGGGACATCCGTGATCGTGGCAGCCATGCGCACCAGACTATCGGCGGCCGGGGACGTCGTCAGAGGAGAGCGGCGACGCGCGTGCGGACGGTGGCGGCGATGTCGTCGGGTGCTCCGGCGGCATCGATCACGAGGAACCGGTGGGGCTCGGCGGCGGCGAGCGCAAGGTACGCGTCGCGCACGCGGGCGTGGAAGTCGTCCTTCTCGGCCTCGAGCCGGTCGAACGGCTTGTCGGCGGCGTCGAGTCGTGCGCGTGCCGACGCCGGGTCGAGGTCGAGCAGCACTGTCAGATCGGGCAGTTCGCCTTCGGCCGCCCACAGCGAGATGTCGCGGATGTCGGCGCCGTCGAGAACGCGTCCGGCACCCTGATAGGCGACGGACGAGTCGAGGTAGCGGTCTTGGATGACGACGTCGCCGCGCTCCAGCGCCGGTCGCACGAGTGTGGCGATGTGGTGCGCGCGGTCGGCGGCGTAGAGCAGCGCTTCTGCGCGAGGAGCGATGTCGCCGCGGTGGTGCAGCACGATGTCTCGCACGAGTCGCCCCACCTCGGTGCCGCCGGGCTCGCGAGTGCGCACGACGGTGCGTCCGGCACCGGTCAGCCACTCCTCCAGACGCACCGCCTGCGTCGTCTTGCCCGAGCCGTCGCCGCCCTCGAGGGTGATCCAGAGCCCGGGCCGGGTGTCGCCTGTCACTTCTTCGCGGTGGTCTTGCGCGTCGTCGTGCGGCGCGCGGTCGCGCGCTTGGGCGCCGGCCCCTTGGCGCGCTTGTCGGCGAGAAGCTGCTTCGCGCGTTCGAAGTCGACGTCGTCGACGGTCTCGCCGCGCGGGATGGTCGCGTTCGTCTCACCGTCGGTGACATACGGACCGAAGCGACCGTCGCGCACCCGGATGGGCTTGCCGCTGACCGGGTCGGCGTCGAACTCCTTGAGCGCGCTCGAGGCGCGGCGCGCGCCGTACTTGGGCTGCGCGTAGATCTCGATCGCCTGCTCGAGGGTGACGTCGAAGATCTGCTGCTCGCTCTCCAGGGAGCGCGAGTCGGTGCCCTTCTTCAGGTACGGGCCGTAGCGGCCGTTCTGTGCGGTGATCTCGTCGCCGCTCTCGGGGTCGGTGCCGACGGTGCGGGGCAGCTCGAGCAGTCGCAAAGCCGTGTCGAGGTCGACGGTGTCGACCGACATGCTCTTGAACAGCGACGCGGTGCGCGGCTTCGGCGCGGCATCCTTCTTGGTGGTCTTCTTCTTCGTCTCGACCACTTCGCCGGTCGCGGTGTCGACCTCAGGGTCGGCCTCGGGCTCGAGCTCCTGCACGTAGGGGCCGTATCGGCCGTCCTTCACGACGATGAGCTTGCCGTTCGCGGGGTTCTCGCCGAGCACACGGTCACCGGCGACGGGCGCGTCGATGAGCTCCTGCACCTTGTCGGGGGTGAGCTCGTCGGGCGCGAGGTCGTCGGGCACGTTGACGATCCGGGCCTTCGTGTCGGGCGCGGCATCCGGGTCGGTGACCTCGATGTAGGGCCCGTACTTGCCGAACCGGAGCGTCGCCATGTCGGTGAGGCGGGTCGAGTTGAGCTCGCGCGCGTCGATGTCGCCGAGGTTGTCGACGATGTGGCGCAGACCCACGTGGTTCTCGGAGCCGAAGTAGAACTCGCGCAGCCATTCCTCGCGGCGCTGTTCGCCGCGTGCGATCGCGTCGAGGTCGTCTTCGAGGGCGGCGGTGAAGTCGTAGTCGACGAGGTCGGCGAAGTGCTGCTCGAGCAGCCGCACGACGCTGAAGGCGAGCCAGCTGGGCACCAGGGCCTGGCCGCGCTTGGTGACGTAGCCGCGTTCGAGGATCACATCGATGATGCTCGCGAAGGTCGACGGGCGTCCGATGCCCTTCTCCTCCAGCGCCTTGACGAGCGAGGCTTCGGTGTAGCGGGGCTTGGGGCTCGTGGAGTGGCCCTTGGCCTCGACGTCGCTGGTGGTGAGCACGTCGCCGACGGCGAGGGCGGGGAGCGACTGGTCGTCTGCCTTGTCGCCGTCGTTGCGCTTCTCGTCGCGGCCCTCCTCGTAGGCCTCGAGGAAGCCCTTGAAGGTGTAGACGGTGCCGGATGCGGTGAACTCGAGCTTCTTGGATGCCGCGGCAACCGCGAGGGTCACGGTCGTGGTCTCGTACTTCGCGTCGGACATCTGGCTGGCGACAGTGCGCTTCCAGATGAGGTCGTAGACGCGCTGCTCGTCGCGGTCGAGGGACCCCGAGATCGACGCCGGCGTGCGGAAGTGCTCACCCGACGGGCGGATCGCCTCGTGCGCCTCCTGCGCGTTCTTGCTCTTGCTGGCGTAGGTGCGCGGGTTCGCGGGAACGGCGCGATCACCGTAGAGAGCGACGGCCTGCTCGCGCGCCGCCTGCACCGCCTGCGTCGAGAGGGCGGTGGAGTCGGTGCGCATATAGGTGATGTACCCCTTCTCGTAGAGACGCTGCGCCACGCTCATCGTGTGCTTCGCGCTCATCGAGAGCTTGCGACCGGCCTCCTGCTGCAGGGTCGAGGTGGTGAAGGGCGCGCGGGGGCTGCGGGTGCCGGGCTTCGCGTCGACGCTGATGACGGATGCCTCACCCACGCCCTCGACCGCGATGGCGAGCGCGCGCGCGTCGGCCTCGGTGAGCACGACGACGGCCTTGGTCAGTGTGCCGCGGTCGTCGAAGTCGCCGCCGCGGGCGAGCGGGGCGCCGTCGATGCGGGCGAGCCGGGTCGTGAACGAGCTGCCCGACGCGGTCGCGAGGGCTTCGATGTCCCAATAGCTGGCGGACACGAACGCCATGCGCTCGCGCTCGCGGTCGACGACGAGGCGGGTGGCGGCGGACTGCACCCGGCCGGCGCTGAGCGCCTGCCCCTGGGTGCCGCTGCCGACCTTGCGCCACAGCACCGGCGAGACGTCCCAGCCGTAGAGGCGGTCGAGCACGCGGCGGGTCTCCTGCGCGTCGACGAGCGCGAGGTCGAGCTCGCGGGTGTTCTCGGCGGCCTTGCGGATCGCGTCCTTGGTGATCTCGTGGAACACCATGCGCTTGACGGGGACCTTGGGCGAGAGCACCTCGAGCAGGTGCCAGGCGATGGCCTCCCCCTCGCGATCCTCATCGGTGGCGAGCAGAACCTCGTCGGCGGACTTGAGGGCGCGCTTCAGATCGGCGACCGTCTTGGTCTTGCGCTCGCTGACCACATAGAAGGGGTCGAAGCCGTTGTCGACGTCGATCGAGTACTTGCCGTACGCGGCCTTCTTCTCGGCCGGGATGTCCTTCTTGCTCGCGAGGTCGCGGATGTGACCGACCGAGCTGAGCACCTCGTAGCCGTCGCCGAGATAGCCCTGGATCGAGGTCATCTTGGTCGGCGACTCCACGATGACGAGCTTCTTGCCGCTCTCCGTCTTGGCGGTCTTGCCCTGTGCCACTCACGGTCCTTTCGTCGATGCACACCATACACACCCGGCGGCCGGTGCTCTCTGAGGGGCGTCGATGACCGTTGCCCGCACTCACGCCCGGCTCAGGGGGCCACGACCTGCGGCGGCCCGGCCCGTGCGGTGGCGGAGATCTGGAACGCACCGAAGTCCGCCCCGATTCCCACCGTCGCGATGAGGCCGTCGATCGTGCAGGTGCGCACCTCGGCGCGGTGGGCGCGGGCGAGCCGTTCGGCGAGTGCGCAGGGCTCGCCGGCGACGGCGCCGCTCGCGCCGTCCGCCGCGGCGAGCGCGGCCGCGTCGGCGGCGACGACCGCGCGCTGACGCGCCGCCGTCGCCGCGCCGGCCGTCACGAGGGCCGTCGCGATCGTCGCGACGGTGACGGCGCCGGCCAGAGTGACGATCGCCCCCGGCATGTCACCACCCGCTCTCGAGCGCGCACGACCGCGCCGACATCGTGAGGCCCGGCAGCGCGCTCGGCGCGGACGCCACCACGCACACCAGCCCCTCTGCCCGACTGACCTGCATGCTGGCCCTCCCCTCCGCGTGCGCCACCGTGCTCTGCGCCCGGTCGACGCTCTCACCGCGGGCTAGCAGTCGGGCGGCGTCGGCCGCGGCATCCTGCAGTCGCACCTGAAGCGATGCCGCAGCGAGCCCCCCGACGCACAGGGTGACGACGAGCACGAGAGCGGGGAGGGCGACGGCGAGTTCCGCAGCGACTGCCCCCTCGTCGCCGCGCACCGGCCGCGGCATGCGCGCCGAGGTCGACCGGTCGCGCGGGCGCGTCGCCTGCCGTCGCACCGCCCGACGGCACCCTGGCCCGAACCCTCGGGTCGGCGGCACCGCTCACCCGACCGTCAGTGCACGGCGGACGAGATCCTCCAGGATGCCGCGCACCTCATCCGAACGCATGATCGCGACCAGCAGGCCGGCGAACGCGACCGCGGCGGCGGTTGATCGGTTAGGGCATACTTCTGCCTATGAGCACCCGCGCCGCCATCTACGCCCGCCAGTCCGTCGCCGCTGACGAACGCCTCGCCCGCGATCAACGCCGTAGGGGCCGCGCTGCAGTGGATCTGGGGCAACGTGATCTCGCCCGTCGCCGGCTTCATCGGCGGCGCCTTCCAGACGATCGGCGACACGGTGCGGACGATCTTCGGCGGGATCGGCGACTTCATCGGCGGGGTCTTCCGCAACATCGTGGGCGTGATCCGAGGGCCGATCAATACCGTGATCGGCTTTCTGAATCAGGCCATCGACGGTGCGAACGTCGTCGGCGGCGCCTTCGGGGTCAAGATCGGCCATATCCCGATGCTGGCGACCGGTGGCACGATCACCGGGTCGGGCTCGGTGATCGTGGGCGAGCGCGGCCCCGAGCTGCTGAACCTGCCCACCGGGGCGTCGGTCGTTCCGCTCGACGGGTCGGTGTCGGTGGCCGGTGGTAAGGGCGACACCGTCAACAACTACGACATCACGATCAACGAGGCGACGGACCCCCTCGGGGTCGAGGGCCGCATCGCGGCGTCGCTGCGGAAGTTCAAGGGGTGACGATGGGCAAGAAGCGAGATCGCGAGGTCACCGCCGCCAAGGTAATGCGCGAGGAAGAATGGGCCTACGACCGTCGCAACGAGCGACTGTCGTTCCGAGCGATGCGCGAGCTATCGGCCCTGCCGGTCGCGCAGGGCGGGCTCGGCTACGCGCTGAGTGAGATCACGCTGAAGTCGCGCAGCGACGCCTACTTCGCGCGGCTGCGGGATCATCTCGCCGCCGGCGTCGTCGAGCGTCGCCAGCGACAGCAGGACGAACTCGACGCGCTCGGCCGCATGGCGCGCGCTGCGCTCGGGAAGGCCGCTGAGTCGGGCACGATCGACCGCGAGGCGTTCCGACTGCTGCTCGACGTGCAGAAGCGCGAGGCGGCCTTGTACGGGCTCGACGCGCCTACGCAGGCACAGGTCGAGATCGTCTCGAAGGATGCGATCACGGCCGAACTCGAAGAAATGATGACGCGACTCGGCGTCGAATAGTAAACGCCCTAACCGATCAACAGTGGCCATCGTCGCGATCGCGTACTCCGCAGTCGCCGCGCCCTCATCGCCGGAGGCGGGGGCCGCGCGCCCGAAGAGCACCCGCGCTCGTCGGAGGGTGAGGCGCGGGAGAGGCGCCGGACGGGAGGCACGGCGGGTGGGAAAGACGGGATTCATGGTGTTCCTCTTCTGTCGGGGGCACGAGTGGGCGGGCACGGGTGGGCGGGCACGGGTGGGCGGGCACGGGTGGGCGGGCACGGGTGGGCGGGCACGGGTGGGTGGGCACGGGTTCAGATGACGCCTCCGCCGCTGGCCAGCACGCCGAGGATCATCGGCGCCACCCCCAGCAGGAGGAAGGCGGGCAGCGTGCACACCCCGAGGGGCAGCAGCAGCGCCGACCCCAGCCGCGCCGCGCGCTCCCGCCCGTCCGTGCGGGCGAGGCGTCGCTGACGCGCGGCCTGCGCGCGCAGCAGCTCCGCGGCCGGCACGCCCGCGCGCATGGACAGCTCGAGCGCCCGCACGGTCTCGACGGTGACCGGATGCCCCGCCTCGGCCGCCGCGCGCCGTGCAGCATCGAGCGATGTGCCGCCCGACAGCGCGATGGCGACGAGGTCGGCGTCGATGCCGGCCACCCCGGCAGCCGGCTGCGCGCGGGCGACGAGGCGCCGTGTCCAGCGGCGGGCGAGGAGCATCAGCGCGACACCGGCGAGGAGGCACGCGATGCCGATCGGCGAGCGCACGACAGCGGACAGGTCGAATCCGAGAGTAAGGGACAGCAGCACGGCGACGGCGGGCAGCCATGCCACCAGCCGCGCGGTCGCGACCGGTTCCGCCAGGGCCACCGCGATCTCGTCGCGCACCTCGTCGGCGTCGCGCACCGCCGTCGCGGCATCGCGCAGTGTGACCGCGAGCGGCGCGCCCACCGTGATGGCAACCTGCCACACCGCGGCGAGCGGCGCCCACTGGTCTCCGAGTCGCGCCAGCGCGACGGCGCGGTCGCCACCGTCGGTGAGCGGTGCGAGATCGCGCGCGCCCGCAGCGACGATGTGCTCCCACGCTCGATCGGGGGTCACGCCCGCTTGCAGCAGCACCGCGAGCTGCAGGGCGACATCGGCGGACGAGGACATCGAATCGGGAGCGCGGCGCCGGGAGCCACCGCGCACGGCGCCGATCATGCGACGGGCTCCGCCTCGACGCGCAGTCGCCCCGCCTGGAGGACCGGCACACCCACGGCCCCGACACGGCGGCGGCCCGCGGCATCCCGTTCGAGGAAGACCACCGCATCGATCGAGCTCGCGACCTGTCTCGCGAGCGCCGCGTCGTCGAGTCCGGCGAGAGCACCCAGCGCCTCGAGTCGGGCGGCGACGTCGCCGATGCCGTTGGCGTGCACGGTGCCCGCGCCGCCGTCGTGGCCGGTGTTGAGCGCCGTGAGCAGTTCTCGCACCTCGGCTCCGCGACACTCGCCCACGACCAGCCGATCGGGCCGCATGCGCAGCGCCTCGCGCACCAGTCGGTCGAGACCGATCGCACCGGCGCCCTCGAGATTGGCCTGCCGGGATTCCAGGCGAACGTGATGCGGGTGCTCGAAGGAGAGCTCGGCGACATCCTCGATCGTGACGATACGTTCGGTCACCGGTACGGCCGCCAGCATCGCGGCGAGCAGTGTCGTCTTACCGCTCCCCGCGGCGCCCGCGATGAGCACGTTGCGGCGGTGAGCGACGAGATCGTCGAGCCGAGACCGCTGCGCGGGGCCGAACATCCCGCCACGCTGGAGATCGTCGAGGGTGGGCGACTCGAACCGTCGCGCCCGGATCGAGACCACCGCGCCGTCGACAGCGAGCGGTGGCAGTACGGCATGCACGCGCAGACCGCCGGCGACGCGCACATCGATGCAGGGCGTCGCGTCGTCGATGTGACGACCGCCCAACGCGATGAGATGCACGGCAAGTGCACGGGCGTCCTCGGCGCTGAGTCGCACCCCCTTCTCGTGCACGGCGCCATCGCCACGATCGACGAAGACCCCGTCGCCGCCGTTGACGAAAACGTCGGTCACGGCAGGGTCGGCGATCAGCGGCGCCAGCACCCCGAACTGCGCGATCGGGCGCCCGGGCGCCAGGTCAGCGGATGCCATGGGTGCCGCGGACGAGGGCCGGGCGACGAAGAGCTGCTGCACACCGGCGACGTTAGAAAGACGCGGATGCCGCGGCATCCTGCCCGCTCGCATCGGTGGAGCATCGAGCGATCCCGAGTCGGCCGCCGCGCCTGGGGAGGAATCCGGGGGGATGTGAGACGCAACATCGCCGCCCTTCGGGTAAAAGGCGGCGATGTCCTGGCGGGAGGCGGCGCCCTGGGGGAAGGGCGCCGCCTCGCACGCCACCTTGCATTGGGGGTTGCGGGTGACATGCAGAACGCGCGAACGCGTTCCGAAGCACACCTTACGCAACCTCAGGCATCGTGCCAAACCCGGGCGCCCCGCAACCTCGCGCAACGTTCGGCACCCGAGCGTGTCGCGGCGCGGTGCTATACACAATGTGGACCTTCGTCCCTCTCGACGGCACGCAAAGGAGCGAGCAATGAGTCAGATCGACAGCCTTCTTCACGAGGACCGGCACTTCGCGCCCGCCGCTTCCTTCCGCGCCCAGGCCGTGGGCACCGCGGAGCTCTACGAACGCGCCGCAGCCGACCGCGAGGGCTTCTGGGCCGAGCAGGCGCGGGAGCTCGTGCACTGGCACCGCCCCTTCACGCAGGTGCTCGACTGGACCAACCCGCCGTTCGCGGAATGGTTCGCCGACGGCGAGCTGAACGTCGCCTACAACTGCCTCGACCGGCATGTCGAGGCAGGCAACGGCGCCCGCGTCGCCCTCTATTGGGAAGGCGAGCCGGGAGACTCCCGCCAGGTGACGTACGCCGAGCTCACCGACGAGGTCAAGCGACTCGCCAACGTGCTCGGCGACCTCGGCATCGGCCGCGGCGACCGCGTCGCGATCTACCTGCCGATGATTCCAGAGGCGGTCGCGGCCATGCTCGCGGTCGCCCGCGTGGGAGCGATCCACTCCGTGGTGTTCGGCGGGTTCTCCGCCGACAGCCTGCGCGCCCGCATCGACGACGCCGGAGCAAAGCTCGTGATCACCGCCGACGGCGGCTGGCGCAAGGGCAAGGTCTCACCGCTGAAGCCCGCCGTCGACCAGGCACTCGCCGACCGCGGATCCGGGGCGCAGGAGACCGTCGAGCACGTGCTCGTCGTCAAGCGCGGCGACAATCCCGTCGACTGGGCCGAAGGGCGCGACATCTGGTGGCATGAGGCCGTGCCCGCGGCATCCGCCGATCATGAGGCGCAGCCGTTCCCCGCCGAGAACCCGCTGTTCATCCTCTACACGTCGGGTACCACCGGGAAGCCGAAGGGCATCCTGCACACGTCGGGCGGGTACCTCACGCAGGCGACCTTCACCAACAAGGTCGTGCACGACATCCACCCCGAGACGGATGTCTACTGGTGCACCGCCGACATCGGCTGGATCACAGGCCACTCCTACGTCACGTACGGTCCGCTCTCCAACGGCGCGTCGCAGGTGCTCTACGAAGGAACTCCCGAATCACCCGAGCCCGGCCGCTGGTGGGCGCTGGTCGAGAAGTACAAGGTGAGCGTGCTCTACACGGCGCCCACCGCCATCCGCTCGTTCATGAAGCAGGGCCGGCAGATCCCCCAGCAGTACGACCTGTCGAGCATCCGGGTGCTCGGGTCGGTGGGCGAACCCATCAACCCCGAGGCTTGGATCTGGTACCGCGAGATCATCGGCGCTGACGAGGCCCCGATCGTCGACACGTGGTGGCAGACCGAGACCGGGGCCATCATGATCTCCGCACTGCCCGGCGTCACCGAGACCAAGCCCGGTTCGGCGCAGGTGCCGATCCCCGGCGTCTCGATCGACGTCGTCGACGAGAGCGGCGCCCACGTCGGCAACGGCAACGGCGGACTGCTCGTGATCACCGAGCCGTGGCCGTCGATGCTGCGCGGCATCTGGGGCGACCCCGAGCGGTTCGTCGAGACCTACTGGGAGAAGTTCGCCGACCAGGGGTACTACTTCGCGGGAGACGGCGCGCGCCTCGACGACGACGGCGACATCTGGCTGCTCGGCCGTGTCGACGACGTGATGAACGTCTCGGGCCACCGGCTCTCCACCGCCGAGATCGAGTCGGCTCTGGTCGCGAACGAGGCCGTCGCCGAGGCTGCGGTCGTCGGAGCGAGCGACGAGACCACCGGCCAGGCTGTCGTCGCATTCGTCATCATCAAGGAGAACTACCTCAAACAGCACTCCCCCGATGGGCTCGCCGGCACACTGCGCGGGTGGGTGGGCGAGCAGATCGGTCCGATCGCGCGCCCGCGTGACGTCTACATCGTGGGCGAGCTGCCCAAGACCCGTTCCGGCAAGATCATGCGCCGTCTGCTCCGGGATGTCGCGGAGGGCCGCGAGGTCGGCGACACCACGACGCTCGCCGACACGGCGGTGATGAGCGTCATCTCGGCGCAGGTGCGCTGACACGCCCTATATAGAGGAGGGGTCGGCGCACAGGCGCCGACCCCTCCTCTCGCGTGTGCGCTCAGGCGAGAGTGAAGACGACCTCGACCTCGACAGGCGAGTCGAGCGGGAGCACGGGAACACCGACGGCGGATCGCGCGTGGCGGCCGGCCTCACCGAACACCTCGCCGAGCAGCTCGCTCGCTCCGTTGATGACGCCCGGCTGGCCGGTGAACTCCGGCACCGACGCAACGAAGCCGGTGACCTTCAGCACACCCGTGAGCTTGTCGACTCCCCCCACGACCGCTGCCGCGGCGGCGATCGCGTTCAACGCGGACTGGCGGGCATAGGAGGCCGCATCTGACGCCGGCACGAGGCCGTGGCCGTCTCCGACTTTGCCGGTGGCCGGCAGCGCACCCGACACGAACGGCAGCTGACCGGCCGTGTAGACGAGGTCGCCGTGCACCTTGGCGGGCACGTAGGCCGCCACCGGAGGGACGACCTCCGGCAGCTCGAGTCCGAGCTCGGCGAGGCGGGCACTGATGGTCATCGGTCTTCTCCTTCGAAACGCTGCGCGGCCTCGGCGGCGGCCGCGAGTCCCACGTTGGCTGCGGCATCCGTCGTCACGGGCCGCTTGAAGTAGGCGACGAGGCCCCCCTCGGGTCCCGTCACCACCTGAACGAGCTCCCACCCATGCTTGCCCCAGTTGTTGAGGATCGCGGCGGTGTTGTGGATCAGCAGGGGCGTGGTGAGGTACTCCCACGTGGTCATGAGGCTCCGTCGGGTCGTGGTCGGGCGCGCACGGGCGCGGGCCTGCAAGGCTTCGCCCAGCATCCTGGCTTACGATCAAGCCTATGCCTGCATCGAAAACCACGGGTGGTGGTCTGCTTGCCGGACTCGCCGGACTGATCGGACTCAGCGCCGTCGCTGGAGTCCTCATCGCCGCCACGGTCACCCCCGCGATCGCGGTCACCTCGGCCACCGCATCGGGTGCGATCAACATGTTCGAGGATCTCCCGTCGAACCTCGACATCCAGACCCTGATGCAGCCGACGGTCTTCTACGCGAAGGACCCGTCGACTGGCCAGTACACCGAGATGACCTCGTACTACACCCAGAACCGCACGCCGGTGACGTACGACGAGGTGGCGCCGGTGATGTACCAGGCGATCCTCTCGAGCGAGGACCCGCGGTACTACGAGCACGGCGGGATCGACCTGATCGGCACCACGCGCGCGCTGCTCTCGAACATCCAGGGCAACAACGTGCAGGGTGGATCCTCGATCAGCCAGCAGTACGTGAAGAACGTGCTCGTGCAGAACTGCTACTCGACGGCGACGAACGACGCCGATGTGCAGAAGTGCTACAACGACGCCACCAACTCGTCGGGCGGCAGCGGCATCCAGCGCAAGCTGCAGGAGATGCGCTACGCCATCGCACTCGAGCAGAAGTATTCCAAGAACGACATCCTCGTCGGCTACCTGAACATCTCGAACTTCGGCGGGCAGACGTACGGTATCGAGGCGGCAGCCGAGCGCTACTTCGGCGTGCACGCCAAAGACCTGAACCTCGAGCAGGCGGCGACCCTCGCGGGCATGGTGCAGAATCCGAACACCTACCGCATCGACCAGCCCGCCAGCACGACCAACGGCGACGCAAACCACTACGCGCTCACCAAGCAGCGGCAGACCTACGTTCTCGACCGCATGCTGATCGACGGCAAGATCTCGCAGGCCGATCACGACAAGGCCGTGTCCGACCCGATCATCCCCACGATCACCACCCCGAAGACGGGATGCGCGGCGAGTTCCGCGCCCTACTTCTGCAAGTACGTGCAAGACGTCGTCTCCAACGACCCGGCGTTCGGCTCCACCCCCGAGGAGCGCGCCGCGAAGCTGCAGAAGGGTGGCCTGAAGATCTACACCACGATCGACATGAACCTGCAGAACTCCGCGCAGGGCTCGATGTCGAAGTACGTGCCGGCGACGATGGCCGGCATCGACCTCGGGTCGACGTCGGTCACGATCGAGCCGTCCACGGGACGCGTGCTCTCGATCACGCAGAACACGAACTACAGCGAATCCGATTCGGCCGGATCAACGCCCGGCACTTCCAGCCTCGTCTACGCCGGAAACTCGACGTATGGCAAGTCGGGCGGATTCCCCGCGGGCTCGACCTTCAAGATCTTCACCCTGGTCTCCTGGCTCGAAGCGGGGAACTCGGTCAATCAGGTCATCGACGGCCGCAACCGGGTGTTCAAGAACATCCCCACCTGCAACGGCACCTGGACCAACGCGAACAACGAGACGATCGGAAACTTCGAGGGCCAGGGCATGATCGGCACGCCGATGCAGTTCACGGCCGCGTCGATCAACTCGGGCTTCCTCGCGATGGCCTCGAAGATCGGGCTGTGCCCGATCGCGCAGACTGTCGCCAAGATGGGCGTCACATTCGGCAACGGCAAGCCGATTCCGATGGACTACGGCACCGAGGTCATCGGCGTCGACAACGTGTCGCCGATGGCGATGGCCGAGGCGTTCGCGACCGTCGCGAACAACGGCATCTACTGCAGCCCGACGGTCATCGACAAGGTGACGGATGCCTCGGGCACCGAGCTCGCCAAGCCTGCCTCCAACTGCTCCCAGGTCATCGACCCGAATGTCGCGGCCACCGCGGCCTACGCCCTGCAGGGCGTGATGCGCGGAGGAACCGGTACGGGCGGAAATCCGTACGACGGCACCCCGCTGCTCGGCAAGACGGGTACGAACGAGCAGACGCACACGTGGCTGATCGAGTCGTCGACCAAGGCGACGACAGCGGTGTGGGTCGGCAACGCGAACGGCTTCTCGAACCTCTTCCACCTTTCGACCGGCGGAAGGCAGCTCTCCAACCTGCGCTACGTCCTGGCGAAGGAGATTCAGGGCGCGGCCGACAAACTCTACGGCGGCGACGCCTTCCCGGCGCCCGACCCCAACCTCACGAAGCAGGTCATGTCGACACTGCCGAACGTGGTGGGTCTGACGGTCGACCAGGCCACGCAGCAGCTGCAGACCGCCGGCTTCAACGTGCAGACCGGCACCCCGGTGGACTCGACGGTCGCCGCCGGCCTCGTCGCCCAGCAGGATCCGGCCGCGGGCCAGGTCGCCGGAGGCACCACCGTGACGCTGTCGCCGAGCACCGGCAACGCACCCGCGGTTCCGATTCCAGGGGTGAGCGGACAGTCGCCGTCGCAGGCGCAGGCGACGCTGAGCAGCGCGGGCTTCACAAACGTGAGTTTCGCGAACCCGGCCATCTGCTCCACGCCGAACGCCAAGGCGAGCGGCACCAGCCCCGGCGCCGGCCAGTCGGCACGCCCGAGTGACCCGATCGCGATCACCTGCACCCCCGCCAGCGGCGGCGGATCGGGTGGCGGCGGCTCGGGTGGCGGCGGCTCCGGCGGCACCGGCAGCGGATGACGCCGACCACCACCCGCACTGCCCTGATCGCGCTCGGCGCGGTCGGGGCAGCGGGCGCCGCCGCGGCGGTGTGGGGAACGAGCGTCGAGCGTTTCCTGTTCACCGTTCGCACGCACACGGTGGCGATCCTGCCGCCGGGAGCGCCGGCGATCCGCGTCCTGCACCTGTCCGACCTGCACATGGCACCGTGGCAGCGTGCCAAGCAGAGGTGGGTCGCGGGTCTCGACGATCTGCGCCCGGATCTCATCGTGAACACGGGTGACAACCTGGGCCATCCCGAGGGCCTCGATGGCGTGCGTGCTGCTCTGTCGGCGTTCGGCGGAATCCCCGGCGTGTTCGTGCACGGGTCGAACGATGTCCACGCCCCTGCGCCGCGCAACCCGTTCCGATACTTCACGGGGCCCTCGAAACGCCATGTACGGGAGGAGCGCATCGACACCGATGCCCTTGATCGCTTCCTGCGTGACGACCTGGGCTGGCAGGACCTCAACAACGCCGCCTCGAGCATCGACGTGGCGGGGCTTCGCGTCGACGCGTTCGGTGTCGACGACGCACATCGACACTGGGACGACCTCGCCGCGCTCCCCCCGCTGCGCGAGGCGCAGCGCACCGCGGGAGTCGCCGACCTGACCCTCGGCGTCACCCACGCGCCCTATCGTCGCGTGCTCGACGTGTTCGACGACCTCGGTGCCGACGCGATCTTCGCGGGCCACACGCACGGCGGACAGGTGCGCATCCCGTTCGCCAAGAACGCCCTCGTCGCCAACTGCGACATCCCCCTCGACCAGGCGCGCGGCCTCAGCGCCTGGACGCATCACGGCCGCACGGTTCCCCTGAACGTGAGCGCCGGACTCGGCCAGTCGATCTACGCGCCGGTGAGATTCGGATGCCGCCCCGAGGCCTCGCTGCTCACTCTCGTGCCCGCGCCCGATTCGTCGCAGGCCGCGGCGACGGGGTAGACTCGGAGGGTTGCCACGGGGTGTGGCGCAGCTTGGTAGCGCGCGTCGTTCGGGACGACGAGGCCGCAGGTTCAAATCCTGTCACCCCGACTGCAGAGGGCTCCGCCGGAATGACGGAGCCCTCGTCATATCCAGAAACGGAGACCACATGTCCGCGCCCCGGCTCGTCGCCTTCGATCTCGATGACACTCTCGCGCCCTCGAAGAGCGCGATCGATCCGCGCATCGGCGATCTGCTCGTCGCCCTCGCCCAGCGTGTGGAGGTCGCGATCATCTCGGGCGGCCAGCTGGGCCAGTTCCGCGCGCAGGTGGTCGAGAAGCTGCCGGATGCCGCGTCGACGGTGTTCGATCGCTTCCACCTGATGCCCACCTGCGGCACCCAGTACTACCGGTTGAACGCCGACGGCATCGAGACGATCTACGCCCACGCGCTGAGCGACGATGAGAAGTCTCGGGCGCTGGCGGCGGTGCAGGAGGAGGCGGAGCGTCTCGGCCTGTGGGAGGCGGAGCCCTGGGGCCCGATTCTCGAGGACCGCGGCTCGCAGATCACGTTCTCCGCCCTCGGACAGCAGGCTCCCCTCGACGCGAAGATGGCGTGGGATCCGACCGGCGAGAAGAAGAATGCGCTGCGCGAGGCCGTCGCCGCCCGCATCCCCGATCTCGAGGTGCGTTCGGGCGGCTCGACGTCCGTCGACATCACCCATCGCGGCATCGACAAGGCCTACGGCATGGCGCAGCTCGCGACGCAGACCGGCATCTCGCTCGATGAGATGCTGTTCGTCGGCGACCGACTCGACCCGGACGGCAACGACTACCCGGTGCTCGCCCTCGGCGTCGCCTGCCAGGCGGTCGAGGGCTGGGAGGACACCGCCGTGTTCCTCGAGCAACTCATCCCCACCCTCCCCGACGCGCGCTGACGCTCCCGCCGCGCTCACCCCGGCGCCACGGCGACCGCCCTCGCCGTCCCCGGGCGGCGCTACGCTGACGACGTGACCGCTCTCGCCTGGGTTCTGACCGTCGCCGGCGTCGTGAGCGCCGCCTGCTGGGTGCTGTCGCTGATCACGAAAGACACCTCGTGGGTCGACCGCATCTGGTCGGTCGTCCCGGTCGTCTACGTGTGGATCTTCGCGGGCTTCGCGCTCGGCACCGGCGTCGACGCCACGCGTCTCGTCGTGATGGCTGTGCTCGTCACCCTCTGGGGCGCTCGCCTCACGTTCAACTTCGCCCGCAAGGGCGGCTACACCGGCATGGAGGACTACCGGTGGGCGATCCTTCGGGCGCGCATGTCGCCGGGCCAGTTCCAGGCGTTCAACCTGTTCTTCATCGTCCTGTACCAGAACGCTCTGCTCGTGCTCATCACCCTTCCGGCCGTCGTCGCCCTCGCGTTCCCCGCACCGTTCACCGGGTGGGATGCCGCGTGGTCGCTGCTGTTCCTGCTGTTCCTCGTGGGCGAGTTCACCGCCGACCAGCAGCAGTGGAAATTCCACCAGCGCAAGCGCGCCGCGGGCGGCACCCTGTCCCCCGGCTTCGTCGACACCGGCCTCTTCCGCTACAGCCGCCACCCCAACTTCTTCTGCGAGCAGGCCCAGTGGTGGATGCTATATCTGCTCGGCGCGACGGCGGCCGCGGCATCCGGAGTCTCGTTCTGGGGCGGCGCGCTCAACTGGTCGATCATCGGAGCGGCGCTGCTGACGGTGCTGTTCATCGGGTCGACCGTGTTCACCGAGTCGATCACGTCGGAGAAGTACCCGGCGTACGCCGACTACCGCCGGCGCACCTCGATGCTTGTGCCGTGGCCGCCGCGGCGGGCGTCAGCCGAGCAGCCCGCCTGACTCGCGCAGATAGCACTCCGCGCACATCGACTCGTAGGTGACCCGCTCGCTCGACAGCTCGTCGATCGCAACCTGATCGCCGTCGAACACGAACCGGCCGCCGACCAGCCGCGCGTTGAACAGCGCCTTGCGGCCGCAGCGGCAGATGGTCTTCAGCTCCTCCAGGCTGTGGGCGAGCTCCATCAGACGCCGCGACCCCGGGAACGCGTGCGTCTGGAAGTCGGTGCGGATGCCGTAGGCGAGCACCGGCACGCCGTCGAGCACCACGATGCGCAGCAGATCGTCGACCTGCTCCCGCGTGAGGAACTGCGCCTCGTCGATCATCAGGCACGCCACATCGCGGTTCTCGGGCACCAGGGTCGACTCGGCCTCGGCGTGCACGCGCGCGCGGTGCTGCGCGAAGATCGCCCGGATGTCGTCCTCCGGCCGCACGAGGAAGTCGACCGGGCGGGTGACGCCCAGACGGCTCGAGATGCGGTCGGCGTCCTTCGTGTCGATCTCGGGCTTGGCCAGCAGCACGGTCTGGCCGCGCTCCTCATAGTTGTAGGCGGCTTGCAGCAGCGCCGTCGACTTTCCGGAGTTCATCGCTCCGTAGCGGAAGTAGAGCTTCGCCACGCCCGCGTCAGACCGAGATGGACAGGTCGCCGGCCGTGCGCGCGAGAGTCTCGCGCGCGAGCTCCGGCTTGTCGTTCAGCGTCTCGCCGTAGGTCGGGATCAGCTCGGTGAGCTTCGGCTGCCATCCGGCGATGCGGTCGGGGAAGCACGTCTTCAGCAGGTTCAGCATGATCGCGACCGCCGTCGAGGCGCCGGGCGATGCCCCCAGCAGGCCCGCGATCGAGCCGTCGCCGGCCGAGACCACCTCGGTGCCGAACTGCAGCTTGCCGCCGACCATCACCTGCGCGCGCTGGCCCGCGTTCAGCAACTCCCAGTCCTTCGCGTCGGCGGTGGGCATGAACGCCTGCAGGCTCTTCATCTTGCCCTTGTGCGTCTTCAGCAGCTCGCTGACCAGGTACTTCACGAGGTCGAGGTTCGTCGCGCCCACCTTCAGCATGCTGAACAGGTTCGACGGACGCACCTGGGCGACGATGTCCCAGCGGGACCCGGTCTTCAGGAACTTGGGGCTGAACGTCGCGAACGGGCCGAACAGCAGGGAGGTCTCGCCGTCGACGACGCGGGTGTCGAGGTGCGGCACCGACATCGGCGGGGCGCCCACCGACGCCTGCGAGTAGACCTTCGCGCGGTGCTTCGCGACCACGTCGGGGTTGCTCGTCTTCAGCCACTGGCCCCCGATGGGGAACACGCCGTATCCCTTGATCTCGGGGATGCCCGACTTCTGCAGCAGCTTGATCGCCCAGCCGCCGGCGCCGACGAACACGAACCGCGCGTTCACCCGCGCCGGAGCACGCCCGACCGTGTGGCGGTAGTCGATGCGCCACGTGCCGTCGGCGAGCTTCTTCAGGTTGCGCACCTCGCGGCCCGTGAGGATGTCGGCGCCCCGCGCCGCCATGCCGTCGAATAGCTGCCGCGTCAGCGAGCCGAAGTCGACGTCGGTGCCGGCCTCGACGCGCGTCGCCGCGAACGGCTCGTCGGCCTTCAGCCGCTTGTCCATGAGCAGCGGGGCCCACTGGTTGATGACGCGCGAGTCGTCGCTGAACTGGATCGTCGAGAACAGCGGCTGCTGCTTCAGCGACTCATACCGGTGACGGAGGTAGGAGACATCCTTCTCGCCGCGCACGAAGGTCATGTGGGGGGTCGCGTTGATGAACGTCGACGGCTCATCGAGGATGCCCTGGTCGATCAGCGACGACCAGAACTGACGGCTCAGCTGGAACTGCTCGTTGATCGAGACCGCCTTCGCCGGGTCGACGGAACCGTCGGCCGCCTGCGGCATGTAGTTCAGCTCGCAGAGCGCGGCGTGCCCGGTGCCGGCGTTGTTCCACGCGTTGGAGCTCTCCTGGGCGACATCGCCCAGACGCTCGAACACCGCGATCTTCCAGTCGGGCTGCAGCTGCTGCAGGAAGGTGCCCAGCGTGGCACTCATGACTCCGCCGCCGATCAGGGCGACATCGAGGGTTTCGCTCACCGTTCGAGTCTAGTTCGCGCGCGCGACCCGCCCTCGCGCGAGGGCCTCGCCGGCCCGTGAAAGTCGGGCGTTCTTGACCGACGCGAAAGGGCCGGATGCCGCGGCATCCGGCCCTTCGAGGCGATCGGGCTCAGGCGGTGACCTGCAGCTTCGCGGCGACGAGCTCGGCGATCTGCACCGCGTTCAACGCGGCACCCTTGCGGAGGTTGTCGTTCGAGATGAAGAGCGCAAGACCCTTGCCCTCGGGCGCCGACTGGTCGGCGCGGATGCGACCCACGTAGCTGGGGTCGGTGCCGGCGGCCTGCAGCGGTGTCGGAACCTCCTCGAGACGCACACCGGGCGCGGCCGAGAGCAGCTCGCGCGCGCGCTCGGGTGTGATGTCACGGGCGAACTCGACGTTGATCGACAGCGAGTGACCGGTGAACACGGGCACGCGCACGCAGGTGCCGGCGACGCGCAGCTCGGGCAGCTCGAGGATCTTGCGGCTCTCGTTGCGGAGCTTCTTCTCCTCGTCGGTCTCGTTCAGACCGTCGTCGACGAGGTTGCCCGCGAACGGGATGACGTCGAACGCGATCGGGGCGACGTACTTCTCGGGCTCCGGGAAGTCGACGGATGCCCCGTTGTGCACGAGGTCGAGCGTGTGGCCCTGCGCGAGCACGCCCTCCACCTGGCCGAGCAGCTCGCGGGCGCCGGCGAGACCCGACCCCGAGACGGCCTGGTAGGTCGAGACGATGAGACGCTCGAGCCCGGCGTCGGCGTCGAGCACCTTCAGCACGGGCATCGCGGCCATGGTCGTGCAGTTGGGGTTCGCGATGATGCCCTTGACGGCCTCGTCGATGGCGTGCGGGTTGACCTCGCTGACGACGAGCGGCACTTCGGGGTCCATGCGCCAGGCGCTGGAGTTGTCGATGACGGTGGCGCCCGCTTCGGCGAACCGGGGCGCGTGGGCGCGGCTGCCGGTCGCACCCGCCGAGAAGAGGGCGATGTCGATGCCGGCCGGATCGGCGGTCGCGACATCCTCGATGACGACCGAGACACCCTGGTACTCGACCGACGTGCCGGCGCTGCGCGCCGTCGCGAACAGGCGAAGCTCGCGCACCGGGAAGGCGCGCTCGGCGAGGATCTCGCGCATCACCGTGCCGACCTGGCCAGTGGCGCCCACGACGGCGACGGTGAATCCGGAATCGGAGATGCGGGTCATGCGGGTACCTCGGGTGGGACGGGCGCGCGGAAGTCGCGGGCGGAAGGTTTGCCCGATTCTATCCGGGCGCCGATCCCCCTCGGCGCATGAAGTCGGGCCTCAGCGGCCGGAGCCGGCGTAGACGACGGCCTCGTCGTCACCGTCGAGCCCGTAGGCGGTGTGCACCGCGCGGGCGGCGGCGGCGACATCCGACCCACGCACCACCACGGAGATACGGATCTCGGACGTCGAGATCATCTCGATGTTGATGCCGGCGCTCGACAGCGCGTCGAACAGCGTCGCCGACACACCCGAGTGGCTGCGCATACCCGCACCCACGACCGACAGCTTGCCGATCTGGTCGTCGTGCAGCAGCGCCTCGAAGCCGACCTCCGCCTGGTCGGCGGCGAGGGCGCGGAGGGCCGCCGCGGCATCCGACTTGGGAAGCGTGAACGATATGTCGGTGCGACCGGTGGCGGCGGCCGACACGTTCTGCACGATCATGTCGACGTTCGCGCCCGACTTCGCGACGATCGTGAAGATCTCGGCGGCCTTGCCGGGAACATCGGGCACCCCGACGACCGTGACCTTGGCCTGGCTGAGGTCGGTGGCGACGCCCGCGACGATCGGCTCTTCCATGTGCTCTCCCTGTGCGAGACGCTCGGCACGGGCGTCGGGGCCGAGCACCAACGTCCCTTCGGCCGAGCTGAACGATGACCGGGCGTGGATGGTCACGCCGTGACGACGGGCGTACTCGACCGCCCGGATGTAGAGGACCTTGGCGCCGTTGGCGGCGAGCTCGAGCATCTCCTCGCTCGTGACGACGCCGAGCTTGCGGGCCTTCGGCACGACACGGGGATCGGCGGTGAAGATGCCGTCGACGTCGCTGTAGATCTCGCAGACGTCGGCGCTCAGGGCGGCGGCGAGCGCGACGGCCGTCGTGTCCGACCCGCCACGACCCAGAGTCGTGATGTCGCGGGTGTCGCGGTTGAAGCCCTGGAAGCCCGCGACGATGACGATGGCGCCCTCATCGAGCGCCTCGCGCAGGCGCACCGGGGTGACATCGACGATGCGCGCCGCGCCGTGGGTGGCATCCGTGATCATGCCTGCCTGGCTGCCGGTGAACGAGCGCGCCTCGAAGCCCATCGAGTGGATCGCCATCGCCAACAGCGCCATCGAGATGCGCTCGCCCGACGAGAGCAGCATGTCGAGCTCGCGCGGCGCCGGGATGGGGGCGACCTCGTGGGCGAGGTCGAGCAGCTCGTCGGTCGTGTCGCCCATGGCGCTCACCGCGACGACGACGTCGTGCCCGGCACGCCGCGTGTCGACGATGCGCTTCGCGACCCGCTTGATGCTCTCGGCGTCGGCGACGGACGAGCCGCCGTACTTCTGCACGATCAACGCCACAGTGGAACTCCCGGGAATATGCCTGGCGCACGGATGCCGCGCCCGACCGTCCATTCTAGGCAAGGCCGCATCGCCGATCCGCCATGTGTCCGGCGGGACGGGCCGCGATGCGTCAGACCGCGCGGCGCCCCTCGAAGGCACGCCCGAGCGTGACCTCGTCGGCGTACTCGAGGTCGCCGCCGACCGGGAGGCCCGAGGCCAGTCGGGTGACGGCGATCTGGAGCGTCGTGAGCAGGCGGCTGAGGTAGGTCGCCGTCGCCTCGCCCTCGAGGTTGGGGTTCGTCGCGAGGATGACCTCGGTGACCGTGCCGTCGGCGAGGCGCTGCATGAGCTGCGCGATACGCAGGTCATCGGGACCGACGCCGCCGATCGGGCTGATCGCCCCGCCGAGCACATGGTAGAGACCGCGGAACTCCCGCGTGCGCTCGATCGCCGCGACATCCTTCGCGTCTTCGACGACGCAGATGAGCGTCTGGTCGCGGCGCGGATCGCGGCAGATGGCGCAACGCTCCTGCTCGGAGACGTTGCCGCAGATCTCGCAGAACCGCACCCGCTCGCGGATGTCGACGAGCAGGGTCGCGAGCCGCGACACGTCGAAGCTCGGGGTCTGCAGGATGTGGAACGCGATGCGCTGCGCCGACTTCGGGCCGATGCCGGGGAGACGCCCGAACTCGTCGATCAGCTCTTGGACGATGCCGTCGTACATCAGGCGAACCTCGTCGGCGCCGAATAGGGCTCCTCACCCACGAACCGGGCGTCGAGCAACTGGCGTACGACGGCCTCGCCGTAGCGCTCGGGTCCGGTGGCGACGCGCGGCGTCGGCGGGGCGATGACCGGCGGGGCACCGACGCCGGCGTCGGTGTCGAGCTCGTCGTCGACGTCGTCGTCCTCGTCGACGGCCACCGACGGTGTCGTTGCCGTAGGCGGCAGCACGTCGCCGTCGCGCGGCGGCAGGTCACGGTCGGGCGTCGGCACGGCGTCTTCGGGTTCGTCGTCGACGGCGAACTGCGCGGGAGCGACCGGCTCGGGCGCGATCGGTTGCGGCGCGGGCGGGGCGACCACGGCGCGGGGCGCAGCGGATGCCTCGACCCCGGACGGTGCCTCATCGTCGCCCGGGATCGGAGCCACCGCCCAGTCGGTCACCGAGGCGGCCGCGGCCGCCGATGCCCGGGCCGGCGTCGGACGCTCGCTGCCGGACCTGCGGGACGGCGGTGTGGCGGCGACACCGCCGCGCGGTGCGGGAGGCTCGGGCGCGGACGCACCGTCGGCGGGTCCGTCGCCCTCGTACCGGGCGATGTACTTCACCCGGATGCCGAGCACCCCGGAGATCGCCTGGCGAAGGTCTTCGCTGGGCCCGGCGCCCGCGGTGCGCTTCTTGAACGCCGCGAGGTCGGTCTGCGACGTGAACGCGAGCGTGAGCACATCACCCTCGAGGGACACCACCCGAGCCGACGAGGCGACCAGCCACGAGGTGCGATCGATCGTCTCGAGACGGGCCAGCACCTCGGTCCACGCGTCGCGCACGTGCTCGGTGGTGAGAGGCCCGGTGGGTGCCGCACGCACGGGGGCGACCGGGTCGGTGACGGCGGCGGCTGACGCGACGGGCTCGGTCGGCTCGGTCGCAGGAACGGGCTCGCTCGAAAGGACGGGAGCGGGCTCGCTCGGGCCGGCCGGGGCCGGGGCCGGCTCCGACGCACGAGCGGGTGTCACCGGCGGCGCGGCGGGCGCCGACGCGGCCGCGACGCCTGACACCGCCGCCTCCCCCTGCGTGAGCACGCGAGCGATCATGAGCTCGAGCTGCAGTCGGGGCGATGTCGCGCCGCTCATCTCGTCGAGGGCCGCCACGACCACATCGGCGATGCGCGAGAGCAGTGAGGCACCGAACGTCGTGGCCTGGCGCGACATCCGCTCGATCTCCTCCTCGGACACTCCGCGCAGCACGGCAGTCGCACCCCGACCGACTGCTGCGATGACGATGAGGTCGCGCAGCCGCTCGAGCAGGTCTTCGACGAACCGCCGCGGGTCTTGTCCGGTCTGCACCACGCGGTCGACCGCCGCGAAAGCGGATGCCGCGTCTCCCCCGCCGAGGGCATCGACGATCTCGTCGAGGAGCGCACCGGGCGTGTAGCCGAGGAGGGCGACCGCCCGGTCGTAGGCGACCACGCCGCCCTCGGACCCGGCGATGAGCTGGTCGAGCAGTGAGAGCGTGTCACGGGGCGAGCCGCCTCCGGCACGCACCACGAGCGGCAGCACACCGGCCTCGACCTGCACGCCCTCGCTCTCGCACAGCTGCGCGACGTAGTCGAGCATGGCAGCCGGCGGCACGAGCCGGAACGGGTAGTGGTGGGTGCGCGAGCGGATGGTGCCGAGAACCTTCTCGGGCTCGGTCGTCGCGAAGATGAACTTGACGTGGTCGGGGGGCTCCTCGACGAGCTTCAGCAGCGCGTTGAAGCCCTGCTGGGTGACCATGTGGGCCTCGTCGAGGATGAAGATCTTGTAGCGGTCGCGGGCCGGCGCGAACACGGCCCGCTCACGCAGGTCGCGGGCATCGTCGACGCCGTTGTGGCTCGCCGCGTCGATCTCGACCACATCGAGCGACCCGCCGCCGCCGCGTCCCAGCTCGACACAGCTGTCGCACGTGCCGCACGGGGTGTCGGTCGGGCCCTGCGCGCAGTTCAGGCAGCGCGCGAGGATACGCGCAGAGGTCGTCTTGCCACAGCCGCGCGGACCCGAGAACAGGTAGGCGTGACCGACCCGGTCGCCGCGCAGCGCCGTCATGAGCGGCTCGGTGACCTGCGACTGCCCGATCATCTCGCCGAACGCCTCGGGGCGGTAGCGGCGGTAGAGGGCGGTGGTCACCCCGTCACTCTACGGTGTGGGTGGGACATCAGGCCGGGCCCGCGGCATCCGTCTCGGCGATCGGCGTCGCCCCGGTCACGACCGGGATCGATGTCGTCGGCGTGGGCACGGAGGCCACCAGCAGAGAGCCGTCCTCGCGGCGCGAATCCTTCATGATCTTGCGCAGCGTCGGGCGCCCGGGCTTGACCGGGCCCTGCCCGTCGAGCGCGATCGAGAGCTCCTCACCGCCCGCGATCGTGTACTCGCGACCGCGCACCGTGAAGGTGGCCGAACCCTCGCCCGGCTCCGCGACCACGAGCAGCTCGTCGCGACGGACCGTGATGTCGAGGTGCGTGCCGTGCCAGCGCAGCGCGAAGGCCAGCTCGGGCCAGTCCTTCGGCAGGCGCGGGTCGAACGACAGCTCGCCGTAGTGGTCGCGCATGCCGCCGAACCCGCTCACGAGCGAGGTCCAGACCCCACCGGCGGATGCCACGTGCACGCCGTCCGACGCATTGTGGTGCAGGTCTGCGAGGTCGACGAAGATGCCGTCGAGGAAGTACTCGAGGGCGAGGTCCTGATAGCCGACCTCCGCCGCGAGGATCGACTGCACGACCCCCGACAGCGTCGAGTCGCCCGTGGTCAGCGGGTCGTAGTACTCGAAGTCCGCGAGCTTCTCCGCGCTCGTGAAGTGGTTGCCCTGCAGGAACAGGGCGAGCACGACGTCGGCCTGCTTCAGCACCTGGTAGCGGTAGATCACCAGCGGGTGGAAGTGCAGCAGCAGCGGCCGCTGGACGGCCGGGGTGTTCTCGAGGTCCCACAGCTCACGCTCGAGGAACACGCTGTCCTGGGGGTGGATGCCGAGGGCTTCGCTGTAAGGGATGTGCATCGCCTCGGCGGCCATCTCCCACGCGTCGGGCTCCTCCGCGTCAAGGCCGAGGCGCTCGGCCATGAGCCGGAACTCCTCAGGGCGCTCGACCTCCATCTCGCGCACCGTGCGGGCGGCGAAACGCAGATTGAAGCGGGCCATGACGTTCGTGAACAGGTTGTCGTTCACGACTGTCGTGTACTCGTCGGGACCCGTCACCCCGTGGATGTGGAAGGTCGCGGCATCCTCTTCGTCGCTCTCGCGCCAGAACCCGAGCGTCGCCCACAGCCGCGCGGTCTCGACGGCGATGTCGACGCCCTCACGGTAGAGGAAGTCGTCATCGCCTGTCGCCCGCACGTACTTCGCGAGCGCATAGCTCACGTCGGCGTTGATGTGGTACTGCGCGGTGCCCGCCGCGTAGTATGCCGACGCCTCCTCGCCGCTGATCGTGCGCCAGGGGAACAGCGCCCCCGCCTCGTTGAGCTGCTTCGCACGCTTGCGCGCGGCCGGGAGCATGAGGAAGCGCATGCGCAGGGCGTTGCGCGCCCAGAGCGGGCTCGTGTACGCGAGGAAGGGGAGCACGTAGATCTCGGTGTCCCAGAAGTAGTGGCCGCTGTAGCCGGAGCCCGAGACGCCCTTCGCCGGCACGCCCTGGCCGTCGGCGCGAGCCGAGGCCTGCGCGAGCTGGAACAGGCACCACCGGGTCGCCTGCTGCAGGTCCTCGTGACCGCCGATGCGCACGTCGGAGCGCTTCCAGAAGGCGTCCATCCACTCGCGCTGCTGTGCGAACACCGCGTCGGCACCGAACTCCGCGCCGCGGTCGAGGGTGCGGCGGCACCGATCGACGAGCTCGCCGGCGGGCACCCCACGGGACGTGTGGTAGGAGACGAACTTCGTCAGACGCACAGGAACACCGGCCTTCGCGTGCACGCGGAAGACGTTCTTGGCGATGTCGGGCTCGATGAGGCGGCGCGACGTGTAGTCGTTCGCGGTCTCGATGATGTGGTCCGCCGCGACGGCGATCGTCATCCCCGATGCGGTGACGCGGTAGCTCAGCACCGACCGGTCGCCGTCCTGCCAGTAGGTGTCGGGTTGCAGCACCCGCTGCGCGATGCGCTCGGCCTTGCGCGGGTCGAAGCCCGCGCCGGCCTTGCCGGAGCCGGGCGTGCCCCCGTAGATGTCCTCGCCGTCCTGACGGTTGACGAGCTGGCTCGAGATCGTGACCGGTGCGTCGTCGTTGAGCACGGTGACGTCGATGCGCATCACCGCCAGGTGCTTCTCCTCGAAGGAGACGAGCCATTCGAGGTCGATCACGACCTCCTTGCCCGAGGGGGTGCACCACAGGATGTGGCGTCGCATCGCCCCGTCGCGCAGGTCGAGCACGCGCTCGTACTCACGCAGGTCGGCGACGTCGAGCGTGAGCGGCTCGTCGTCGACGTAGACGCGGATCACCTTCGCGTCGGGAGCGTTGATGATCGTCTGGCCCACCTCGGCGAACCCGAACGCCCGCTCGGCGTGATGGATGGGGAACGTCTCGTGGAAGCCGTTGACGAAGGTGCCGTTCTCGACCGCGTGCCGACCCTCGGGGTGGTTGCCGCGCAGGCCGAGGTAGCCGTTCCCGACCGAGAAGATCGTCTCGGTCACCCCCACGTCATCGAGCGACGGTCGCGTCTCGACGAGACGCCAGGGGTCGACGGGAAAGCGGTCGCGATCCATCATGGGCAGGCCTTCGGCTCGGGTGGGCGGAGAGGTGTCGAGTCAGTCTATGAAGCGGATGTGTCGGGCACGAACACGCCGAGGTCGGGAACGACGACGGATGCCCCGGCCTCCGCCAGCGACCCCTCGCCGACTCCGCGGTCGACGCCGACGACGAGGCCGTATCCGGCCGCGACGGCCGACCGCACGCCGCTGAGAGCATCCTCGACGGCGGCGCTGGTGGCGGGGTCGACGCCGAGGAGCCGGGCCCCGGCGGCGAACACGTCGGGTGCGGGCTTGCTCGCGAGGTTCTCGTTCTCGGCGAGCACCCCGTCGACGACGACCTCGAACCGGTCGCGCAGCCCGGCGGCGCGCAGCACCTCGTCGGCGTTCTTCGAGCTGGACACGACGGCCACGGGCACGCCCTGGTCCTGCAGCAGGTCGAGGAGGGCGACGGAGCCCGGATAGGGCTCGATGCCCTCGGAGCGCAGGATCGCCGCGAACACCTCGTTCTTGCGGTTGCCGATGCCGCAGACCGTGTCACGGTCGGGCGTGTCGGAAGGCTCACCCCACGGCACCTCGATGTCGCGCGAGCGCAGCAGGCTCGCGACGCCGTCGTACCGCTTCTTGCCGTCGAGGTACTCGAAGTAGTCGGTGTCCGTGTACGCGGGCGTCACGTCCCAGGCCGCGAACAGCTGCTCGAACATGGTGCGCCACGCGTGCATGTGCACCTCGGCGGTCGGCGTGAGCACGCCGTCGAGATCGAACAGCACCGCGTCGTAGGTCGTCAGGTCGGGCAGGGTCACGTCGCCTCCGAGGGTCTCGTGGATGGTCCGGGTCCGCTCGTCCAGCGTAGCCACCGCACGCCCTAGCCCGAAGGCCGGCCGCAGCGCCCGGGTGCGTCGGCTGATCCGCGCGTCCCGCACGCTCAGGTGCGGGCGACCTGCAGCGTCTGCCGGGCGATCTCGAGCTCCTCGTTCGTGGGCACGACGAGCACGGTGACAGGTGAGTCCTCGGCCGAGATGACGCGGATGCCGCGGCCCCGGGCCGCGTTGCGGACGGGATCGATCAGCACCCCGGCGTAGCCGAGGGTCGCGAGCGCCTGCGCGCGCACCACGGGGACGTTCTCGCCGACACCCGCGGTGAAGCTGATGACGTCGGCGCCGCCGAGCTGGGCGAGGTAGGCGCCGGCGTAGGCGCGCAGGCGATGGATGTACACGTCGAACGCGAGCACCGCGGCATCCTCGCCCTGTTCGACGCGCGCGAGGATGTCGCGCATGTCGGACGCGCCCGCGAGCCCGACGAGGCCGGACTTCTTGTTGAGCAGGTCGTCGAGCTCGTCCGTGGTCATGCGCGCGCGTCGCGCGAGCTGCAGCAGCACGGCCGGGTCGAGGTCGCCCGAACGGGTTCCCATGACGAGCCCCTCGAGCGGGGTGAACCCCATGGAGGTGTCGACGGAGCGGCCGCGGTCGATCGCGGTGACCGACGCGCCGTTGCCGAGGTGGAAGACGATCTGACGCAGGTCGCGCAGCGGACGGCCGACGAACGCCGCGGCGGCTTCGCTGACGAACTTGTGGGATGTCCCGTGGAACCCGTACTTGCGCAACCGGTACCGATCGGCCAGGTCGCGGTCGATCGCGTACGTGTATGCCTCGGGCGGCATGGTCTGGTGGAACGCGGTGTCGAAGACCGCGACATGGGGGATGTCGGGGAAGGCGGCCCGCGCGGCACGGATACCCTGCACCGCACCGGGGTTGTGCAGGGGCGCGAGCATCGACAGGTCGTCGATGTTGATCTCGACGAGCGGCGTGATGAGGGTCGGCTCGAAGAAGCGCGCCCCGCCGTGCACGACGCGGTGCCCGACGGCGAGCGGCGGGCGCTCGGTGAGCGAGGGACCACTCTCGGCGAAGGCCTCGAGCATCACCGCGAAGCCGGCCGCGTGGTCGGCGATGGGCAGCTCCCGCTCGGTGGTCGCGTCGAGCACGGTGGGGGCCGCGGCATCCGACCCGCCGAAGGCGGCTGCCGTCACCGTGTGCCGGGCGCGGCCGTCGGCCTGCCCGATGCGCTCGACGAGACCCGAGGCGAGCACGGACTCGGTCGACATGTCGATCAGCTGGTACTTGAACGACGACGACCCGCTGTTGACGACCAGCACGACGCTCATGCCTGCTCCCCCTTCGGCGCGGTCTCGCCCTGGGCCTGGATGGCGGTGATCGCGATGGTGTTGACGATGTCGTCGACGAGGGCGCCGCGCGACAGGTCGTTGATGGGCTTGTTGAGCCCCTGGAGCACAGGTCCCATGGCGATCGCGCCGGCCGAGCGCTGCACCGCCTTGTAGGTGTTGTTGCCGGTGTTGAGGTCGGGGAAGACGAACACGGTGGCGCGCCCGGCGACGGCCGAGCTCGGCAGCTTCTTCTGCGCGACGGCCGCGTCGGCAGCGGCGTCGTACTGGATGGGTCCCTCGACGAGCAGCTGCGGGGCGCGTTCGCGCACGAGGGATGTCGCCTCCCGCACCTTGTCGACGTCGGCGCCCGACCCCGACTCCCCCGTCGAATACGACAGCATCGCGACGCGCGGCTCGATACCGAACTGGCCGGCCGTCTCGGCGGAGGAGATCGCGATGTCCGCCAGCTGGGTGGCGGAGGGGTCGGGGATGACCGCGCAGTCGCCGTAGACGAGCACCCGGTCGGCGAGGGCCATGAGGAAGACACTCGAGACGACCGAGACATCCGGCCGGGTCTTGATGATCTCGAACGCGGGCCGGATCGTGTGGGCGGTGGTGTGCGCGGCGCCCGAGACCATGCCGTCGGCGAGCCCCAGGTGCACCATCAGCGTGCCGAAGTAGGAGACATCCGTGATGGTGTCGGCGGCGCGCTCGAGGGTCATCCCCTTCGCCGCGCGCAGTCGCGTGTACTCCTCGGCGAAGCGGGCGCCCAGCACCGGGTCGAACGGACTGATGATCCGCGCGGCGGAGATGTCGATGCCGAGGGTCATGGCGCGTCCGCGCACGGCCTGCTCGTCGCCGAGGATCACGAGGTCGGCCACCCCGCGGGCCAGCACCGTCGCCGCCGCCCGCAGCACCCGGTCGTCGTCGCCCTCGGGCAGCACGATGCGCTTGCGGTCGGCACGGGCGCGCTCGATGAGGCCGTACTCGAACATGAGCGGGGTCACGACCGTCGGCCGCACGAGGCCGAGCAGCCGCGTCAGCTCGGCGGTGTCGATGTGCCGCTCGAAAAGCGCCAGGGCCCGGTCGTAGCGGGCCGGCGACTCGGCGGCGAGGCGACCGCGGGTGTTCATGATGTGCACCGCGGTGTCGTAGGTGCCGAGGTCGGTGGCGATGATCGGCAGCGGCGAGCGCAGGCCGTCGATGAGCCGGTCGATGGGCTCGGGCAGCGCGAACGGGCCGTTGAGCACGACGGCAGCGACCGACGGGAACGTCCCCGACGCGTTGGCGAGCAGGGTCGCCAGGAGGACCTCGGAGCGGTCGGCCGGGATCACGACGACGGCGCTCTCGGTCAGCCGCGGGAGCACGTTGACCATCGACATCCCCGCGACGACGACGCTCAGCACCTCACGGTCGAGCAGCGCCTCGTCGCCCTTCAGGAACGTCGCCCCGAGCGAGCGCAGCACGCCGCGCACCGACGGTGCGACCAGCAGGGTGTCCTCCGGCAGCGCCCAGATCGGGATGCCGCGGGCCGGGCTCTGCTCGACGACGTCGCGGATCGCGGCGACGACCGCGTCGGCGTCGGGGTCGGTGCGGTTCGCGACGATGGCGAACAGCTCGGCCCGGGAGGCGCGCAGCTCGCTCAGCGCGAGGCTCGTGATCTGACCCATCTCGTCGGGGGTGCGGGCGAGGGTCGATCCCAGCTGCTCGCTCTGCCCCTGCTGGGCGCGACCGCCGAGCACCAGCAGCACGGGGGCGCCGAGGTTCGCCGCGATGCGGCCGTTGTAGCCGAGCTCCGCGGGGCTGCCGACGTCGGTGAAGTCGCTGCCGAGGATGACGACGGCGTCGCAGACGGCCTCGATCGCCTTGTACCGCTCGACGATGACGGCGAGCGCCTGGTCGGGGTTGTCGTGCACGTCGTCGTAGTGCACGCCGATGCACGCGTCGTAGTCGAGGTCGACGCCGTCGTGGGCCAGCAGCAGGTCGAGCACGTAGTCGCGCTCGTCGCGGGACCGTGCGATGGTGCGGAAGACGCCGACCCGTGCGGCGCTGTGGCTGAGGGCGTCGAGCACGCCCAGCGCGATCGTCGACTTGCCCGAATGACCTTCGGCGGACGTGATCAGGATGCTCTGCGCCACCCCACCAGCCTATGCCGGGCCATGCACGGACCGCCGGGCGCGAGCGCCGGAACAATCGGCGAACATCCCCGCAAAAGAAAGACTCTCCGCGAACCCGGCAGAGCCCGGTTACCCTTGCTACGTTTCCGTCCTGGGGGAGTTGGCCTGGATGCCGCCTCGCGGAGAGCGACCTCGAGTCTACCCGGATGCCGCGGCCTCCGCGACGCGCACGACGCATCGGCTCCACTGGGCGATCCGAGAATCGGCGCCCAGGATTCGCCCAGCCCCGCATAGGCGGCGCACAGCTACGATCGGCCTAGACCGAGGCTCCGCCCGGCCTACGAAGCGGCTCTCCCCCGGGAGCCCCACCGATGTCGGGAGCACGTATGACGGATGTGACCGAGGCGCCCGCGACGCTGGATGCGGCACGATTCGCCGAGCTGACGGGCGCGATCGTGCAGGCCGTGGGGTCGGTCATCGACGGAAAGCCGGATGCCGTGCGAGCAGCGCTGGTGACGCTCCTCGCCGAAGGGCACCTGCTCATCGAGGACGTTCCGGGCGTCGGCAAGACGATGCTCGCCCGCGCGCTGTCGGCCGCGATCGACGCCCGGGTGCGTCGCATCCAGTTCACCCCCGACCTCCTGCCGAGCGATGTGACCGGCGTCTCGGTGTTCAACCCCGCGACCCGGGATTTCGAGTTCACCCCGGGCGCGATCTTCGCCGACGTCGTGATCGCCGACGAGATCAACAGGTCATCGCCGAAGACGCAGTCGGCGCTGCTGGAGGCGATGGCCGAGGGTCAGGTGACGGTCGATGGCCGCACCCATCTGCTGCCCTCGCCGTTCTTCGTCGTGGCGACGCAGAACCCCCTCGACATGGAGGGGACGTACGCCCTGCCCGAGGCGCAGCGCGACCGGTTCATGATGCGCATCTCGATGGGGTACCCGGATGCCGCAGCCGAGGCCGAGATGCTGCGCCAGCGTGACACCGCCAATCCGATCGACCTCGTCACCCCGGTCGTGGGGCTCGCCGAGCTCGACGAGCTGATCCGGTGGGCGCGGCGGGTGCATGTCTCCCCCGCGGTCGAGGAGTACGCCGTGTCGCTCGCTGCGGCGACGCGCTCTCACCCCGAGCTCCGGCTCGGTGCCTCGCCGCGCGCGACGCTCGCTCTCGTCCGGGCCGCGAAGGTGTGGGCAGCGCTGGATACCCGCACATTCGTCATCCCGGACGACGTCGCGACGCTCATCTCCCCCGTGTTCGCGCACCGGCTCATCCCGACACGGGTCTCCGGCGGTGCCGGCGACGACCGGGTGCGGACAGTGATCGACGAGATCGTGCAGACCGTGCGCGTGCCGCTCGGCGTGCGGGTCTGACCACGTCGCCGTGCGATCCTGGCCCTTGACCCTGCGGGGCACCGGTGCCCTCGTCGTCGCGCTCGGATGCCTCATCGCCGCCCCGATGCTCGGACTCGAGGAGCTCGTGTGGTTCGCCGTGCTGCTGATCGCAGCCGTGCTGTGGGGCGCCGTCACGCAGTTCGGCCTGCGTCGTCGCCTCGACGCGACGCGGCAGGTCGTGCCCGCCCTGCCGGCCGTCGGCGAGGACGCGCGGGTGCGCGTGCACGCCACTGTGCACGGCTCGCTGCCGGTGCCGCCCGGGCAGTGGCGGGACCGCCTCCCCCGAAGCCTCGCCGGGGATGCCCGCGGCGTATTCCCCGCTCTGCGACCCGGGTCGGGGTCGCGCACGATCGAGCTGAGGTACGGCGTGCGCCCGCGGGTGCGCGGCATCCATCGACTCGGCCGCCTGCAGGTGACCTCGACGGATCCGTTCGGCCTGGTGCGGCGCTCGCAGGCCGCCGGTGAGGCGACCGACGTCGTGGTGACGCCCGAGCTCGTCGATGTGCCGGCCCTCGCCGCGATGGCGGTGCAGACCGGGGGCGCGTTGCCGGCGGCGACGAGCCGGCTGGGCCAGGGCGCGGACAATCTCATCCCCCGGGCATGGGCACCGGGCGACTCGATGCGTCGCATCCACTGGCGCGCGACCGCCCACCGTGACGAGCTCATGGTGCGTCAGGAGGAGCAGGAGGCCGCTCCCGAGGCGACGGTCGTGATCGACCTGGATGCTGCACGCTGGCCGGCGCGGGCGAGTGCACCCGGCGGCGACCGGGGCTTCGAGGCAGCGGTCTCGGCGTGCCTGTCGATCACGACCCATCTGGCGCGAGAGGGCTTCGCCGTGAGCGTCGTCGACGCGCACGGCACCCCCCTCGCGGAACGAATCGACCCCGAAGAGCACAGCGGTCTCGGCGATCTCGCCTTCCTCCTCGCGACCGTGGCGCCGACGGGTACGGGGGGAGGGCTGCATCGGCTCGCCGAACGGTTCACGGGCGGCCTCACGGGCCCCGTGATCCTCCTCGCCGGCAGCCTGGGTCTCTCGGATGCCGCGCCTCTCGCGACGATCGCCCCGCACTCCGCCCTGCCGATCCTGCTGACCGCGGCGCCCGAGTCCGGCGCGCTGCCCGCGGTCCGCGCACGCGGATGGCGCGCAGCCGCGCTGACGGGCGCCGAACCGCTCGCGACGGTGTGGCAGGAGCTCGAACGGCGCGCGGCGGCATCCGAGTCGGCGGCGACGGAGGGCGAAAGCGCATGAGCGACGACCCCACCGCACACGACCGGGTGTTCGCGACACGGGACGCATCTGTGGCTCGACGTCCGCGTCGCACCGCGCGGGGCACGTTCCGTCTCACCGTGGGAGCGTTCGTCGCGCTCGTCGCGGCGCTCCTTCCCCTGCTGCGAGTGATCACTCCCGGCTTCTGGCTCGCCGCCGCGCTCGGTCTCGCCGCGCTCGTGCTGACGATCGGGTACCTCCTGCGCGTGCGCGGGATGCCGGCATGGGCGGTCAGCCTGATCGAGCTCGTCGTGTGGATGCTCGGCGTCACCGGCCTCTTCTTCGCCGGTCAGGCGTGGCTGCTCGTCATCCCCTCGCCGGCGGTCTTCGCCGCCGTGCCCGAGGTGCTCTCGCGCGCGGCGCAGGACATCATCACCGGCTACGCGCCGCTGGATGCCACGGCCGCGATCGCGTTCCTCCTCGTCTCTTCGGTCGCACTACTCGCGATCGCGCTCGACCACATCGTCGTGACCGCGCGGATGCCGCTTCTCGCCGTGGTCGCGCTGCTGACCGTGGCCCTCATCCCGACGGTGTCGGTGCAACGGTCGATGCCGACGTGGGAGTTGGTGACGCTCGGGGCGACCTTCCTGCTGCTGTTCCGGTTCGAGACCCACACCCGCCGGGAGCCGGAGCGACCGGGCGCGGTGCGCACGGCAGCCGGGTTCGTGCTGGGCGCGGCCGCCCTCGTGACGACGCTGATCGTTGCGCCGCTGCTCCCGACGCTGAACCCGGTCGTCCTCGTGCCCGGTTCGGTCTCGGTCGGCGTGGACGCCTCGATCGATCTGGGCCGGAACCTGCGCAATCCCGCCTCCACCGAGATCCTCACGGTGACGACCGACACCGGATCGGCGCCGTACCTGAGACTCGCGACGCTCTCCCTCCTGCAGGGGTCGGGCACCTGGGTGCCCGACGCGCCGTCGACGACGGCGATCGGATCCGACGGCACGTTCCCGGCTCAGGCGCTCGGGAGCACCATCACGACGACCGAGGCGCAGACGCAGATCGACATCAGCCGCCTCGACACCACCTGGCTGCCCGTGCCGTACCCCGCGGCATCCATCAGCGGCCTGACCGGATCGTGGGCGATCGCCGACCAGAACCTCACCGTCGAGTCCCAGGGCGGATCGACCCGCGGCCAGCAGTACACCGTGACGACGACGAGTCCGCAGCCCACCCTCGAGCAGATCGAGGCCGCACCGGCCCGCTCGACGAACTCGATCTACACCGTGCTGCCGCAGAACCTGCCGACGATCATCACCTCCGACGCGCAGCAGGTCACCGCGGGGGCGACGAGCGCCTACGACAAGCTGATCGCGCTGCAGACGTGGTTCCGTGGCGACGAGTTCACCTACTCGCTCAACGCGCCGGTCGAGCAGGGGTTCGACGGATCCAGCGCCGACGCCGTCGCGCGATTCCTGCAGGTCAAGTCGGGCTACTGCGTGCACTACGCCTCGGCGTTCACGCTGATGGCGCGCTCCCTCGGCATCCCCACGCGCATCGTGATCGGCTACCTGCCGGGGACGTATTCGTCGTCGACTCCGGACACGGTGACCTACAAGGTCGTCAGCGACCAGCTGCACGCCTGGCCGGAAGCGTACTTCCAGGGCATCGGGTGGGTGCGCTTCGAGCCGACGAAGAGCCTCGGCGTCTCGACGAGCTTCGCACCGGGGTCGGGTACGTCCGGCACCGTCGACAGCTCGGGCTCGACACCGCAGCCGACCGCCTCGAGCGCGCCGACCGCCGCCCCGAGCGACCAGCCGTCGACCGCACCCACCACGGGCACGACGACGTCGACCACCTCGACGAGCGGACCGGCGATCGCTGCCATCGTTCCCTGGGCGCTGGGTGCGGTGCTCGTCATCGCCGTTCTCGCGGTGCCGGGCGTGCTGGGCGCCGCACGCGCGAGACGGCTGCGCGCAGCTGCGGCCCGTGGGGACGCGGTCGCCGCATGGAGTTGGGTGCAGGATGCCGCGCGCGATGTGGGAGTGCCCGTGAGCGCAGCGGCGTCGCCTCGTGAGTTCGGCGCCGCGCTCATCGCGCAGCCCGGCGTGCCAGCCGAGGCGGTGTGGAGACTCGTCGACGCGGTCGAGCGGGCGGCATACGCCCCGCCACCCGCGCCGACGGGGCGTCGCGCCCGGCGTGCCGCGAGCGGAGACCCGGCGACGGCGGATGCGGCCGCTGCGGTGCGTTCCGGCGTGCTCGGGTCGGTCGCACCCGCGCGCCGGCTGATCGCCCGAGCCTGGCCCCGGTCGTTGTGGGCGCGGGAGTGAGTGCGACTCTTCCGAGCGGCCGATCCGCTCGGTAGTCTCGGTCGAATCCGTGCGCGGGCGAAGGTGCGGGGGCTCATGGGGGTCGGACGAGCGAGGGTGCCGGGGGTGCCGGTCGATGTCCGTGTGCCGCGGGGATGGCCGACGCCCAACGATCGGTGGGTGCGGGAGAACGCGATGTGGGTGCCACCTCCGGGCTGGACTCCGCTGCCGGGCCTACGGCCTGCGCCCGCCGGATGGCGGTTCTGGCGACCGAATCGGCTGTGGCCGATCGTCGCCCGAACCCACCTGAAGCGCTCGCGCACCTGGTGGGCGGTAGCCGACGGACTGCTGCTGCTCACCTTCGCCTGCGGCGTGTTGACCGCGCGCGTCCACGGCGCGGGTCTCACCATCGTGGTGACCCAGGCGCTGGCGGTGGCGACGGTCGTCGTGATGATCGCCGCCGCGAGGATCCGATGGCAGGCGCAGCGCCTGGCGCAGGTGGTCTTCGCCTCGCTGGCGGCAGCGGGCCGGCAACGGCGGCTCGACGATGCGCGTCAGGCAGCTGCATTCGGCGAGAAGAGCATCGATGACGTTGCCGTGGCTCACGATGCGGCGGCATTCTCGGAAGGCCCCCACACAACCTTCGCACCTGAGCGGCGCGCGTTCATCGCACGCACGGCGCTCGTCGTGTTCGCTGTGCTCGTCTTCGGCGTCGTCATCCTGTCGGCGGTGACGCGGTGAGGCCCTGCGCAGCGCGTGCGGTGAGGCTCGGCTAGGATGATCGAGGCCTTCGGGCCATGGAGGATTCGCCTAGTGGCCTATGGCGCACGCTTGGAAAGCGTGTTGGGTGAAAGCCCTCGGGGGTTCGAATCCCCCATCCTCCGCCATCGAACCGGCTGTCGCGCTTCCGAGCGCGGCAGCCGGTTCGTCGTGGAGTCGGCGCTGTCAGCGACCGAAGATCTCGCCGAGCCCCACATCGCCGAGCTGGTCGCCGAGTCCGCCGAGCTGGTCGCCGATGCCGGTGACCTGATCCCCGAGGCCGCCGACGACTCCGTCGGCCCCGGCGGCGACCCCCTCGACGTCGACGCCCTGCGCGAGCTGATCGATGTCGACACCGAGACCCGCAGCGTGCTCGAGGTGGGGCGCGGCGACGGCGCTCAGCATCGCGCCGCCCGCAACCGCGCCGAGCAGGCCCAGCGCGGCCCCGCCGGCGCCGACGGCCGCGGCCCCGCCGCCCGCGCGAGCGAGGATGCCCCGCATGCGGCCGGGGCGCTGCGCCTCCGCCCGGCCGGCCGCCCGCGCAAGGTCGCCGGGCGATGAGGAGCGCGGCTGCTCGTGCACGGGCAGCTCGGTGCGCATGCGTCGCTCGATCACTCCGCGCTGGTCGGGTGTGAGCCGGGCGAACGCGTCGCGGTGGATCTGCTCGATGTGCTGCGGGTCGGCGGTCTGCATCAGGTAGTCGTAGCGCGCGATCGCCTGACGATCGGCGGCCGATGCAGCCGTCGCGTCGCTCCCGGGGACCGGCGGCGGGGTGAGCGGATCACGAGCGGATGCCGCGCCCTGCCCTCCGACCGAGCGGCGCACCTCGCGCACCGTGTCGGAGTTCAGGGCGTTCTTGGCGAGGTCGAACAGACGGGAGAAGGAGCTCATCTCGAACCTTTCGTGGCGATGGGTGCGGCCGCGGCATCCATTCGTCGAAGGCCCGAGCGCACGACATCGATCGCCGTGCGGGCGGTGCGGTCGATGAGTGGCAAGGGATGCTCCGGGGACGGCGTGCAACGGACGCCAAGGTCTCCTCCACCCAGGGTGGGCCGGCGCACCGGGTCACGATCGCGTGACCGTAATGACGGCGTCGCCGCAGACGGGAGTACTCCCCTTGCTGGCCTCCACGGTAGGGGGTCGGCCTGGACAACGGCTCCACACCCGGGCCGGAGCCTCGGCACCCATCAACCTTCAGCATGGCTTAAGCTAGCACCATGTCACTCGAACCGATGCTGCGCCGACTCGACCGGATCGCGGGCGGCCGTGCCGCCGATCATCGCGTCGAGCCGTCGACCGACCCCAAGGTGCGGCGCGCCTTCACCGTGATCGCCTGGCTGCTCGTCGTGTGCTTCCTGCTCGGCATCGCGACCGTCGTCACGGGGGTCGTCCTGCTCGCCGTCGGCGCCGAGGTGACGATCGCCGTGTGGATGCGCTGCCTCGTCGTGCTCGGCATCTCCACGACGCTCTTCTACTTCCTCTGGCGCGCCCGCGCCGGCTGGTACTGGGCCTACCGCCGCCTGCAGCTGTTCAGCCGCATCTTTCCCGTCATCGCGCTGGTGCTCGCGGCGATCCCCGGGCTCTATCCGCTGTGGGTGATCACCGAGCAGATCGTGTTCGCGCTGATCCTCATCGGCGTCTCCGACTACCTGCAGACCGACTACATGCGCGCGGCGTTCCCGAAGCCGGCCGGGCGCGAGCCGGGGACTGACGCCTAGCGCCTCCCGCCGATCAGGGCGCCGAGGAACGGCACGACCGACACGATCATGACGACCGTGCCGAACACTGGATCCTGCAGATGCAGCACAGCGCCCGTGATCAGCAGCGCGGCGAACACGACCGCCGCGATGAGACGGCGCCCCATGCGCTCGAGCCTGCTCACGCGACGCTCGATCCGAGAGGTGTCGAGCGCGACCTTGCCCTGCTCGAACCGCGTCACGAGACCGTCGACGCGCTGCGGCAGCCGCGCGGCCGTCGTCACCCACGAGAGCGCCTGGGTCGCGACATCCTGCAGGAGGTTTCCGCGCTCGTCGCGCAGCAGCTTCGACGCATACGGCTCGACCGAGTTCCACAGGTTGAAGTCGGCGACGAGCGAGCTGCATACCCCGGAGGTGAGCGACATCGCGCGGATGATGAGCAGGAAGTTCTCGGGCAGCTGGAAGGGCAGCGAGCGCACCACATCGCCGAACTCGGTGGCGAAATCGCGGAACTCGCGCGGATCGACCTCGCGCAGCTGAGCGAACCCCATGCCGCCGAATCGCGAGAACAGCTGCGTCAGGGCACGCTCGAGCTCGCCGGTGTCGGCCGATGGCAGCAGCACGCCGACGTCCTGGATCGCGGCGACGAGACCCTTCCCGTCGCGCGATGCGACGGCGATGAGGAGCTTCCGCAGACCCGAGCGGATGCCGCTGGGAACCTCGCCCATCATCCCGAAGTCGATGAACGTGAGCTTCCACGCGGGCGCGGGCGCCCCGGTGCCGGATGCTGCGGGCTCACCCGGAGCCGCGGCATCCGCCGCTCGCACCGGCGTCACGAAGATGTTGCCCGGGTGCGGGTCGGCGTGGAAGAAGCCGTGGGTGAACAGCTGCTCGAACATCACCTCGGCGAACACGGGCGCGACCTCCGCCGGGTCGATGCCGGCGGCGCGCAGAGCGTCCGCGTCGGTGATCTTGATCGCGGTGACGTCGGCGAGGGTCAGCACGCGCCGCGTGGTGCGCTCCCAGACGACCTCGGGGGTCGCGACCCGGGGGTCGTCGGCGAAGTTCTCGGCGAAGCGTTCGGCGCTGGCCGCCTCGTGCAGGTAGTCGATCTCCTCGAGGCTCGTCGCCGCGAACTCCTCGACGAGGTGGGGCATGTCGACGCGATCCGAGACGATTCGCACATGGCTGAGCCAGCGGCCCACCCGCCGCAGCGCGGCGAGATCGACGTCGACGATGCGGTCGATACCGGGGCGCTGCACCTTCACGACGACGTCGGTGAGACCGATGTCGTCGGCGACGGCGCCCGCGAGACGGGCACGGTGCGCCTGTCCCAGGGATGCCGCGGCCACCGGCACCTCGTCGACCCACGCGAACGCGGCGTCGAGCGGCACCCCGAGCTCCGCCTCGGCGAGGGCACGGATGTCGACGAACGGCACCGCCGGCACCTCGTCCTGCAGTCCCTCGAGCTCCTTCGTGATCTCGGGCGGCAGCACGTCGAGGCGTGACGACATGAACTGTCCGACCTTGATCACGAGCCCGCCGAGGTCGACGGCGAGGTCGTGGAAGCGACGCGCGAAGCGGCGCATCCGCTCTGCTCGTCCGCGCGCGGCGAGACGCTCGAGACCGACGCGCGGGAGGAAGAGCTCGAACCACCACGTGCGTGCGAGCTGGCGCGCCGCGAACCAGAGGATGCGGCGGTAACGGGCGCGCGTGTCTGCGACGTCAGGCATTGATTCTCCTTGACGCCGACGGGCCGGCGGCACGCCGGTCAGGCCTGGGCGAGGATCGAGTAGAGCTTACGCCGCGCCTCATCGAGCACCGCGGCAGCCTCCTCCGCCTGCTCCTTCGTGCCGCTGCGGGCGACCTGCGCGGCCGCCTGCGCCAGCTCGACCGCGGCCTTGGGCAGCGCGCCGAAACCCGAGGCGTCCTTGATGCTCGGCGCCTCCCAGGGAGCGGACTTCTCGGACGCCTCCTCGGCAGCCTCGCGGCCCGCGTCGGTGAGGGAATAGGTCTTGCGACCGTTCGACTCCTCGGCGCTGATGAGGCCCTCGTCGGCGAGGAGCTGCAGCGTCGGGTAGACCGAGCCGGCGCTCGGCTTCCATGCCCCGCCGGACCGCTCGGCGATCTCGCTGATGATCTGGTAGCCGTGCATGGGCTGCTCGGCGAGGAGCGCCAACACCGCGGCGCGCACATCGCCGCGACCCATGCGCATGCCGACACGCTTGTCGAAGGCACCGCGCAACTGCTCGAACTGCTCCCACACGTTGCCGCCCGGGCCGCGTCCGCCGAACCCCCGGGGTCCGCCGCCGAACCCGCCGAAGCCGCCACCGAATCCACCGCTCATGATGCCCTCCAGGCCCACTCGACTATCGAACGATGGTTAACGATATATCGAGATGTGTCGAAGAGGAAGGGGGTGATCGGCTGTCTGCGAATCCGCCCGCGGCGGCCCGCGGCATCCGTCCCGCTGGTTGACTGAGGCCATGGATGCCGCGGCGATGTTCCCCCTCGGGACCGTGCTGTTCCCGCACACGCCGCTACTGCTGCGCATCTTCGAGCCCCGCTACCTCACGATGCTCGGTCGCCTCCTCGACGACGAGGAGCCGCAGTTCGGCGTCGTGCTGATCGCGCGCGGCCGGGAGGCCGGCGGCGGCGAGGAGCGCGAGGGCATCGCCACGATGGCACGCATCGTGAAGGTCGACCCGAGCGGCACCGATGCCCTGCACGTCATCGCCGTTGGCGGCGAGCGCGTCGTCGTCGACCGCTGGCTCGACGACGACCCGTACCCGCAGGCGGATGCGTCACCCCTTCCCCGGCTCACGTGGGACGAGGCGCTCGCGCCGCTGCGCGCCGAGGCCGAGCGCACCGTGCGGCGCGTGCTCACCCGCGCGGCGGAGTTCCGCGATCTGCAGTGGGACGCCGACACCGAGCTGTCCGACGACCCGGTCGAGTCCGCCTGGCAGCTGGCCGCGATCGCACCGCTCGGCGAGTTCGACCGCTACACGCTGCTGCGCTCGACCACGATGGGCGGGCTGCTGCGCGGCATCCTCGATCTGACCCTCGACGTGGAGCCCGTCGTCACCGCGCCGCCCATCGACATCGAGGACGCCTTCGGCGGCGAACCGGGCGACCCCCGGGGCGACTGAGGTCAGCCGCCGCCCTTGCCCTTCCCCTTGCCGTTCCCGTTGTTCCCACTGCTGCCGTTGTCACCGTGATTGCCGGAGCCGCCGGTCGACACGGTCGTGGAGGTGGGACGGGGAGTCGGACTCGCGGGAGCCGTCAACGCCGCGATGTCGGCGCGCACCAGCGCGATCGTCGCGTCGATCGCATCGGCGCGGTCGGTCGACAACCTGCCGCTCGATCGGTCCGCGGCAACCTGGTTCTCGAGGTCATCGATCGTCGCGGTTGCGCCCGCGTAGTCGCCGCTCTGCGCCTGGTCGGCGGCATCCGCGACGAGCGCCTGCAGCGCGGCAGCCGGGGACGGCGAGGGACTCGCGCACCCGGCGAGGGCGAGCGCTGCGATCGTCATGATCACGGCACGGGTGGTCCGCCTCATCCGCCGACCTGCGTCCACAGTTGCTGCAGGTGAGAGCCGAGGTCGCCGGGCACCGCGGGCATGGTCGGCTGAACCGTCGGGTGCGGGCCCGCAGAGGCGAAACCGATCGCGACAACCACGACCCCGATCACCACGATCAGTGCAACGACCGCGGGTACCACCCAGCGGAAGGTTCGCCGGCGAGGCGCCTCGGCTCGGCGCCGTTGACCTGGCGCCGAGGCCTCCGCCGACGGCTCGGGCGGCAGGTCGGGACGTGTCGGCGCACCCGTAGGCAGCGCGGTGAGGTTCTGCGGTGCGTCGTCAGTTGCCGCAGACGCAGGCTCGCCATCGGGTCGCACTGTAACCGGCCCGCTCACCGCGGACCACACCGCGGTGGCACCAGAGAGATCGTCGCCACGCATCAAGGCGAGCGCGGCGTCGGCCACGTGGGCCGCCGTGGGCCGCGCCTCGGGCTCGATCTGCAGCATCGCTTCGAGCAATGTGCGCCAGCCGTCGGCGATGCCCGCCGGGATCTCCGGGGAGCGCGTCAGTCGGATGGCGAGCGCTTCGTGCGGTGTCGCCCCGGCGAACGCTGGCGCGCCGGTCAGCACCTCGAGCAGGAGCAGACCGAGAGAGTAGACATCCGCCGGCGTCGCAGGCTTGGCGCCCTTCACCTGCTCTGGACTGAGGTAGGCCGCCGTTCCGACGAGGGTTCCGGTCGCGGTGACGCGTGTGGTGTCGATGAGAGAGGCGATGCCGAAGTCGGCGAGAGTTGCGAGCGGCGGATGCCCCGGGGTGTGAGCGGGCCTCAGCAAGACGTTGGCCGGCTTGATGTCGCGGTGGACGATGCCTCGCCGGTGAATGACGGCGAGCGCACCTGCGAGCTGCGCGGCCACGTCCGCCGTGCGGGCCGGCGAGAAGGCTCCCGTGCGAACGAGGGTGTCACGCAGATTTGGGCCGTCGATGAACTCCATCACTAAGTAGGGAGGCTCGGCGTCGATCTGAGCGTCGTACAGAGTGACCAGGTTGGGGTGCGCGAGTGAAGCCAGGAGCCGCGTCTCGCTCGCCATGCGGCTTCGCTCGGAGCGATCAGTGCCGTCCAGGGTGAACACCTTCACGGCTACGGTGCGCCCGAGCTGTGCGTCGTTCGCGCGCCACACCCTCGCGTAGCCGCCACTGCCGATCACGTCCTCGAGCACATATCGCCCACTGAGGGCGACTCCGAGATCCGGGACCAGCGGTGCGGTTGCCGTGTCGTCATCCACGGGGATCACCTCCGGCCCCCCATGCTGGCACACACCCCGGCGCCGACCGCGGTGCTTGACAACAGCCCGAGCGCTCAGCGCAGGCCGACCACCGGCATCCCGAGCCACTCGCCGAGATCGAACAGCTCGGCCCTCACCATCTCGGTCTCATCCTCGTCGAACGGCACCAGCTCGTGCAGCGCATTCACCCGCAGCACGTTCTCGCTGCGATCGATCTGCGCGTCGAGCAAGCCGATGAACCGGTCGCCCACAAGGATCGGATGCGCGAAGAAGCCGTAGACGCGCTGGTCCTTCGGCTTGAACTGCTCGAGCACGAAGTCGAAGTCGAAGAGCTCCCGCAGCCGGGGCCGGTCGAACAGCGTCGTGTCGTACGGGTTCAGAATCGCCACCCGTCCGCCGGCGTCCTCGTCGAGCGCGGCGAGCGCGGTCGGGTCGACCCGCCATCTCCACGACGAGCCCTCGACCGTCGCCGCGAGCCCCGCGGTACCGGCTCCGCTCCAGGGCGACTTCTGCTTGGCGAGCCCCGCGGCCTGCAGGCGTCGCCCTTCGTAAAGGCGCGCCGCCTCCTCTTCGCCGTACTGCGGCAGGTCAGACGGGAACACCCGCTCGGCGAGATCCCACACCTTCGTGCGTCCCTCGCGCCGTACGACGGCGACCTCGCCCGTGCGCATCAGGAACTCGAGCATGTGCGGCACCTGGTTCGGCCCGTACCACCCGCTGTCGCTGTGGCGGGCGACCTGCGCGGTGTCGGGGATCTCGCTCGCCTTCAGCGGCCCCTCGCCTCGCAGCCGCGCGAGCACCTCGTGCTTGAACGTCGGGTTGGCGGCCAACCACTCCTTGGTGCGGTCCCGCAGCGGCATCGCCCGCATGCGCGGCAGCATGAGCGGCAGCAGGCTCACCGGGCGGAACGTGCCGTCGTACTCGAACAGCAGCCGGTCGATCTCGACCGCCTTCTGCAGCTGACCCGACTCGTACGACCAGCCGATGCGCGACCACATCATGGTGTTCTCGCACGTGGAGATCACGCTCGTCGGGTCGATCTTGATGATCGCCAGCTGCTCGGCGACCTCGACGACGTCGCCCGGACGCTCCGCGTCGAGCAGCGCCGCACGCACGGCGATGCGCCGCGCCTCGTCGTTCGACAGCTGCACCGTGTCGGTCACGCCGCTCCCTCCTCGGGCGCGGAGGCCGCGGCATCCAGCCTGTTCAGCTCACCCGCCAGCAGCCCGTAGGTGCGCGTGTGCGCGAGCCGAGCGTGACGGGTCATGTAGCCGACGAGCGGTGCCGGAGCGGTCACCTCGGTGACCTCGCTCACGAGCGTGCCCGCCTCGGTCGGCGTCGCGGACGTCGTCGTGGTGAGCGTGCACCCCGGCGCCGCGCGCACGTCACCGATGAGAAGCGTCGGCGAGACGCGCGTCATGCGCGCCGGGAACCGGATCGAATAAGGGATGCCCCACACCGTCGGCCGCTCGACGATCACCCAGTCGGCCCAGACACCCCGCCCGTCCTCGCCGCGGGCGACGACGTCGGCCGAGTGGAGGTAGGGATGCATGCCGCGGTGCCCGTCGAGTTTCGCGAGGAAGTCGACCGCGCGCTCCGGCACGCCCGGCACGAGGGTGCTCAGCTCGAAGGATCGGATCGCCACGCGTCCAGCATGGCGGCGGCGTGCGACATCCGGAAGCAGGCACTCGGATGCCGCGGCCGTGTCAGCCCTCGCGGAAGATGTGCACGGCCTCGCGGACGGCGTAGAAGACGATGACGACACCGACGACGGCATCCGTCCACCACCAGCCGAGCACCGCATCGAGCAGCAGCCCCGCGAGCACGCTCGCCGCCAGGATCCCGTCGATCAGGGTGACCCTGCCCTCGGTGACCACGACCTCGTTGCCGATGCGGCGCCCGACCGCGCTCTTCCCCGCGGCGAGAGCGAACATCACCGCGGCGGTGACGGCCGTCCAGATGATCCCGCCGAGGCTCGGCGCCGGTCGATGCACTGTCACGAGCGCCACGATCGACTGCACGGCGAGGTAGCCCGCGAGGAGCACGAACGCCAGCCCGATGAGTCGCAGCGCCCGACGACGCCGCACCTCGTCCGTGCCGCGCAGCTCCCAGAGCACCACGGCGCTCGCGCCGATCTCGATCAGGCTGTCGAGCCCGAAGCCGGCGAGCGCGACGGAGCTCGCCGACCACGCGAGAACGGCCAGCACGACGACGCCGACCACGTTCCACAGCAGCGTCGTCCACTCGAGCGCGACCGCGAGACGGATGCCGCGACGATCGCTGCGCTCCGACATCCCGCCGCGCGGGGTGACGCCCGGATCGGTCACGACGACTCCTCGTGGACGTGTCCGGCAGCTGTCGTCACGACGGGCGTGACCATCTCGACCTGGAGGTCGTCGAGGCTCCGGAGTGTCGTGCGCGCCCGCTCTCGGGCGTGCCCGGCGATCGCCTGCGCATCGGCGAGGGAGGCGGCATCCGTCTCGAGTCGCACAGCCCCCTGCAGCCGGTGCCCGACCCAACGCAGCTGCACGCGTGCCACGCCGCGAACCCCGGGAGTCTCGCCGACGGCACGGTGGAGCGAGTCGACGAGCTCGGGCTCGATGCCGTCGAGCAGTCGGCGACCGACGCTGCGCACGGTTCCCCAGAGCAGCACGACGATCGCCGCGGAGATCGCGAGGCCCACGAGCGGGTCGGCGAGCGGGAACCCAGCGAGCACGCCGAGCCCGCCGATCACGACCGCGAGCGAGGTGAAGCCGTCGGTGCGGGCGTGCACGCCGTCGGCGACGAGCGCCGCCGAGCCGATGCGCCTCCCGACACGGATGCGGTAGACGGCCACGACCTCGTTGCCGGCGAACCCGATGAGCCCCGCGGCGATCACCCAGCCGATGTTCTCGAGCGGCTGCGGGTGGATCATGCGATCGATCGACTGCCAGGCCGCGACGACGGCGGACAGGAGCACGACGAACACGATGAACAGTCCCGCGAGGTCCTCGGCCCGCCCGAGCCCGTAAGTGTAGCGGCGCGACGCCGCCCGGCGTCCCAGCACGAACGCCACCCACAGCGGCACGGCGGTGAGCGCGTCGGAGAAGTTGTGCACGGTGTCGGCGAGCAGAGCCACCGACCCGCTGATCGCGACGACAGCCGCCTGCAGCACGGTCGTGGCGAGCAACAGGAACAGGCTCACCTTGAGGGCCCGGATTCCGGCGCTGCTCGCCTCCATCGCTTCGTCGATCGAGTCCGCCGCATCGTGGGTGTGCGGGACGAAGAGGTGGGTGATGAAGCCGCGGATGCCACCATGGGGGTGGTCATGATGATGCGGATGGTCATGACCGTGACCGTGCGGGTGGTCATGGTCGTGCGGGTGGTCGTGCGCGTGGCCGCGGTGATGCCCCTGAGGATCCTCGGCGCTGCGACCGTCTGCGGCTCGCCGCGGCGCGGTCACGAGCTGACCCTGTCGGCGTGGTGGTGACGCGGGGTGCCGCCGAGCGAGTGCTCCGCCTGGAAGATCGCGTCGCGCACCAGCTGCGACGCATGTTCGTTCTCCAGCCGGTAGAACACGCGCTGGCCCTCGTGACGGGTGGCGACGATGCGCGCGAGCCGCAGTTTCGCGAGGTGCTGCGATACGGCGGCGGCCGGCTTGTCGAGGATGTCGGCGAGGTGGTTCACCGAGAGCTCTCCCGCATCCGTGAGGGCGAGCACGATGCGCACCCGCGTGGCGTCGGCGAGCATCCCGAACACCTCGACCGCCAGCTCGACGTACGGACTCTCGGTCGAGAAGCCGCATCCTTGCTTATCTGCACTCATACGCAGATACGTTAGTCGACGCACCGGTCGCCCGCGACGCCGCGGCGTCGAGGGGCGCGGGACCTCAACGGGTCGAGCGCCGCCCGCCGCGGATCGCGCGCACGGCGAATCGCCAGCCCACCAGGAACACGAACAACACGATGCTCGCGACGATGATGAACGCGAGCTCGACGCCCTGCGAGGACACGACGCGCAGCAGCATCCCGATCACGACCGTCGTCACCCACAGGCCGACGCCGGTACGCACCGGTGCGAGCGGCGCCCGCCAGCCGCGGGTCACGAGCCAGCCCGCGAGAGCGCCGACCAGGAAAGGCCACGACGTCGTCACGAGCCCCGCGAGGACGTCCTCGTGGTGACTGGCGCGCCCGATCGCGGCGAAGACCACGACCAGCACGAGATCGACGATGAGCGCGACGGTGACGGTGCGCGGGGCGGGACGGGGCGACATGGATACTCCTCGACGGTCGACTCGATCATCTTCCCCGATCCAGCCTCTGGGCGCGCCGGAGGTGGGACCATGAAGCATGGACGCACTCGCGCAGTTCGGTCAGGGCCTCGCCCTCACCCTCGCCGCGTTCATCGACGCGGTGCTCACGAACCCCGGCCCCTGGGTCGCCGCCCTGACGACCCTCGGCTCGCTCGCGACCTTCCTGTTCGTCGCGCGCACCGCCCGCCGACACTGACACGGCCCACGACGATCACTCGCCGCGGGCCGAGTCGGCATCACGCGATCAGGCGCGCGGGTCCACCAGGATCTTCACCGCGGTCTCGTTGCGGTTGATGAGGGTGTCGAACCCCTGGTCGATCAGGTCGTCGAGGCCGATCTTGCCGGTGATGAACGGCTTCAGGTCGACCTTGCCCTGCTGCACCAGCGCGATGGTCTCGGGGTGGCTGTTGACGTAGGCGATCGTGCCGCGCAGGTCCACCTCCTTGAGCACGAGCTTCTGCATGTCGAGCGTGCCCGGGTGCCCCCAGATCGACACGACGACGATGACGCCGGTCGGCTTGATCGCGTCGAAGAGCGTGTCGAGGGCGGGCTGCACGGATGTCGCCTCGAATGCGACATCCGCCCCGACACCGTTCGTGAGGGCCCTCACCTCGGCGACGACGTCGACCTCGCGCGGGTCGAACACGTGCGCGGCGACGCCCGTGTCGAGCGCCTTCTGGCGGCGCAGCGAGCTCGGCTCGGAGATCGCGACCGTGATGCCCTGCGCGCGAAGCACCGCGGCGGTCAGCAGGCCGATGGGGCCGGCGCCGGTGATCAGGGCGAAGTCGCCCGCCTTCGCGCCCGAGCGCTGGTAGGCGTGGTATCCCACCGAGAGGGGCTCGATGAGCGCGGCCTCGTCGAGCGGGATGGTGTCGCCGATGGGGTGCACCCAGCGGCGCTTCACGACGATCTTCTCGGCGAGTCCGCCGCCGCGGCCGGCGAGGCCGATGAAGTTCATGTCGTGCGAGAGGTGGTATGCATTGTTGGCTGAGCTCGTGTCGACCTCGTCGCCGATGATGTAGGGCTCGACGACGACGTGATCGCCGACAGCGAGATCGTCGACACCCTCGCCGACCGCGTAGACGACGCCGGACATCTCGTGACCGAGCGTCACAGGAGCCGACTCGTGGGAGATCGGGTGCGGGTGACCGTGAGGGGGGACGAAGATCGGCCCGTCGAGGTACTCGTGCAGGTCGGTTCCGCAGATGCCGCAGAACGCGACGTCGATGCCGACGGTTCCGGGTTCGACGACCGGCTCGGGGATGTCCTCGATGCGGATGTCGCCGCGGTCGTAGTAGCGCGCAGCCTTCATGGTCGCTCAGCTCCTTTGCATAGTGGAGCGGTCGATGATCATGCCTCGCGGCCGCCCCCAGTGGCTGACGGGATCCTCCGTCTTCTCCACGCTATCCCCGCGGGCGGGAGCGAGCTCGGGACCGGATGGATGCAAGGTTGCATTCTGTTGCATCGTTTATATATACGTAGATCACACACTGTGGAGCAGCCGTTAGTCGAAGCAATGTCGGAACCCCGCGCAACACTCGAGACATGACCGATCAGCAGCGTGACGCCGAGCAGCGGGCCACCGCGCGGCTCGCCGCGCTGCTCCCCCGACTCGAGCGCACGCGGCGCGAGATCGCCCGTCTGCAGGCGCTCGAGGTTCGCCAGCTCGCCGAGGCCGAGGCCATCGCGGCCGAGTGGACAGATGCCGCGGCCCCCTCCGATGCCGACCTTCCGCATCGTGCGGTGGCCGCGGAGATCGGCGCGGCGTGGCGTGTCTCCGACCGCACCGTGCAACGGCGGCTGGGCGAGGCCCGCACGATCGCGGGCGACTACCCGACCACACTCGATGCGCTCGCACAGGGTCGCATCGCGCTGGCCCACGTGCGCGTGATCGTCGACGCGGGCCTGCCGATCACCCACCCCGAGCTGCGCCACGAGTTCGAGAACGCGGTGCTCGACTACGCCGAGAGCACGTCGGCCTCACGCCTCGCCCCGGTGGCCCGACGACGTGCCGAGCGGTTCTGCGACGAGACCGTGTCCGCACGCCACGCGCGCGCACGTGCCGACCGCTCGGTGCGGGTCACGCCGCTCGATGACGGAATGGCCGAGCTCGTCGCCGTGCTGCCGTCGATGCTCGCGTTCGGCGTACATGATCGCCTCACCCGGCTCGCGCACGCGCAGAGCGAGACCGAGGCCGCCGCGCGTGCTGACGATGCGGCGACCCTGCCCGCACCACGCGCGGTCGATCAGCTCCGCGCAGACATCCTCGCCGACCTGCTGCTGACCGCCGACCCCGCGGCTCACATCGATCGAGTGACGGATGCCGCGGCCATCCGCGCGCACGTGCAGGTCACGGTGCCCGTGCTCACGCTGATGGGCGGCGAGGTCGATGACCCGTTCGAGTGTGCGGTGGGCGCCGGCCTCGTGCCGATCGATGCACCCACGGCACGGGCGCTGGCCGCAGAAGCACCCGGGTGGGACCGCATCCTGACCCACCCGCTCACGGGCACGGTGCTCGGCGTCGATCGCTACCGGCCGAGCGACCAGATGCGTCGACATCTCGCCGTGAGAGACCGGCACTGCAGGTTCCCCGGATGCCGCATCCCGGTCTCAGCCTGCGACATCGATCACACGCTCGATCACCAGTTCGGCGGGGAGACGCGCGCCGACAACCTGGCGCACCTGTGCCGACGACACCACACGCTGAAGCATCACTCGCCCTGGACTGTGGTGCAGCGGGGCGACGGCGTGCTCACCTGGACGAGCCCGACGGGTCGCCACTACAGCGACGCGCCGGCGAGCCGGGTGTTCTTCGCCCCCGATGTCGACGGTGATCCCGTCGATCTGCCCCTGTGGGATGTGGAGAGTCAGCGGGCCGGGAGTCCGCGGACGGAGCGGAGACCCCACACTCGCACCGTTCCGCCGTGGGTCACCCTCAGCGATCCGGTGGTGGGCGATACCGTCACAGCTGAACCGGTCATGGTCGGCACTGCCACAGCGTGAACGACGTGACCTGCGCGGGCGCTGATGTCGTGACGCTTCCCCAGGCGCGAATCTCGTGACAGAGCCCGGTCGTCGTCAACGCGCCGACGGGATCCTTTCTCTCCCCTGGGCGCAGTACGACCCACTGAAGCTCACGGTCTCGCACCATCTTCCCCAGCTCTGCCTCTGTGAACACGGGAACAGCCCCTGAGTAGCCTCCGTCTGTGAGCACGTCTTCGCCCGTTCCGTTGATGATGTCGGCCGAGATCGCCCACGAGTCGGTGAGAATGATCGATGACGCGGGATCTGCTGACTGCGCGGTTCGCCGGGCGACCTCCGCGAGCATCTCTCTGGGCGCGAGACTCGAGACCGGGGATGCGACCCAGAGGTCGGGGGCGGAGATCGTGAAGCGTTCTCGAGCATTGGTGCCCGTGGCGACGGCGTCAGATCCATCCTGCGGATCGCCCGCGTCACCCGGATCATCTGGAGACGCACCATCTGCGGTTGCAGATCGCGAGACCACCCACGAAGCGGTGGCGACGGCCGCTTGCTGAGTGCCGTCCGTGGAGTCGGCTCGGGCGTCGTCCCCACCGACAATCCCCGAGGACGCATCCTGAACGGCCGGGTCGGGCAACGACCGATCGATGTCGTCCGGGGGATCAGCGGGCGCGGCGGCGACGCCGGCGATCTGCGAGCGTGCGCCGATGTACGCCTCCCCGCCGGATCCATCGCGATTCGCGTCGAGCGCCTGGATGCTCCACCACGTCGCCCCACCGACGAGCGCGATACCGGCCAGGACCAGCATGACGTTCATCGCCGGCGAGTATCTGATCATCGGCACCGGTTCGGGCGCGAACTCCCTGGTGACGACGGATCGGAAGGGCATCATGTCGGAAGGATCCGCCGGGACGGCCAGCACGCGATCGTGGGCGCGGAATCCGAGCACGATCGATGCGATGACGCCCATGATCGCGAAGGCGACCATCGGTATCGCCAGCGCAACGGGCAGCGCGCCCCACACAGCAAGCAGACATCCCCACACGGCGGTCAGCGTGACCAACGCGGCCAGCGTGAACCGCCGCCAGCGCCGAGGAGATCGTAGATCATGCACAGCCAGCGAGAACCCCACGGCTGTGAGCAGAATCAGCTGCACACCGATGGCCGCGACGTACGCAGCGTGCGGAAGCGTGGCGAACGAGAGCACGGCGGCCGAGGCGGCGAACCAGACCGCCACGGCGACCGTGAATGCGAAAGCCATCCGCTCCACATCTCGTCGCGGCCGTCGCCGTCGGGGCCACCAGCGCACCAGCGCGAGCGCGAGGCCGAGAGCGGCCGCGGGGTACAACCATCCGATCTGCGTGGCGTACTCGGGAAGGAAGAGCTTGAGCCGCGAAACATTCGCCGCGGTCGGATCGGAAGAGAACAGTGCGGCAAGACTCGCCTGCAACGTGGTGACGTGCGCAGTCGTCGACCCCACGGCGCCCGCTACCGAATTGGGGAGCAGTCGGTCCACACCGTTGTAGCCGAATACCATCGCGAACACGTTGTTGTCTGTTGAGCCGTCGATGTACGGCCGACTCCCTGCAGGCACCAGCTGCACGATCGTCATCCACGCGAGCGACGCGACAAGCGTCGCCGCACCGAGAACTCCGACCCGTCCTGCGCGGCGGCGCCACCCATTCCCCGCGACCAGGAGTGTGCCGACGAGGAGCCCGGGCACGATCAGCCACGCCTGCATCATCTTGGCTTGGAACCCCACGCCGACGGCGATGCCCGACCACGCCAACGCCCACCACGACCCCGTCAGCACCGCCCGCTGCCACCACACCAGCGCCACCGCCAGCGCCATCGTCACCAGGCCGTCCTCCATCGGATGCCCGAACATCGACACGAAGATCGGCATCGACGCCGCCGCCCCCGCCGCCACCAACGCCGCCGGACGACCACCCCACCGCAACCCCACCAGCGCACAGCACCAGATCGTCACGACACCCTCGACCACCTGCGGCAACGCCAACGCCGACGTCGAGAACCCGAACAACGCCGCCGACGCCGCCTGCGGCACCAAGAACCCCGACAACTTGTCCAACGTCACCGTCGCACCCGGATCGAACGCACCGAACACGAACGCCCGCCACGACTCCGACATCGACTTCGCCGCCGACTCATAGAACGCGAAGTCACCGCCGCGGCCGAGGTTCCACACCATCAACACCGCCGACGCCGCCGTCAGTGCGACTATCGATCCCCAGATTGGCCACGGTTCCCGCAGAACACGTCTTAAGAGCACGTCTATCCCTTTCGAGACGGTGTTGACGACCATCGGTGGTGCTGCTGCAATCGTGCGGCAGGGTTTCTATGACCCTGCTGCGACTTCTTCCCGTCCGCGAGCGGAACGATTCCCGGTCATGGTCGGCACTGCCACAGCGTGAACGAACGGTCGGGGCGCGTCGTCGCGGACGCGGACGACGCGGCGGACGCGGCATCCGCTTCTGCTGTCAGCCCGTTCAGCACCGGAGACAGACTCTCGGCGACCGACGACCGGGTGTCGGCGAGAAGCCCGAGGGCTCCCGCCGAGACGGACGCATCGGTGCCCCACGTGCGCACCACGGTGCAGCGCTGCTGCGCGACGAACTGGGCGACCGGGTCCTTCGCGCCGGCACCGGCCTTCACGACGAACCAGCGCACCGAGCCGTTGTCGACGAGATCCTTCAACTGCGCGGTCGTGAAGACCGGCACCGCGCCGGAGTATCCGCCGTCGGTGAGCACCGCCTGCCCCGTGGTGTCGATGACGTCCGCCGAGATCGCCCAGGAGTCCGTCACGATCGGAGCCCCCGTGCCGGCGGCGGGAGCGGGTGCACCACTCGCATCGGCAGCGATCACCCGCAGCAGGTCGTCGACCGGCGTGGAAGCCGTGGGGGCACCACCCCAGAGGTTCGGCGTCGAGACGTGGAACGACTCGGTCGCACCGGGGTCGACAACCGATGAGTCGGATGCCGCCGCCACCGGGAACCCGTAGACATCAACCGTCCGCGCGGGGCGCGGTGAGGCAACCCCGGCCACCGCGGCGGGGGGTCGCCAACCGAGGTACGCGTCGATTCCCGAGCCGTCACGACCGGCATCCAGGGCCTGCACGCTCCACAGCGCCGGACCTGCCAGCAGCGCCAGACCGGCGACCGTGGCGACAGCGGTGGAGGCTGCGCGCGGCGACAACACCGCCCCCGACCGCACCTCGCGGGTGAGGACGACCGCGGCGCCACAGATGCTCACCGCCCCCATCGGCACGGCGAGCACCGCCGGCATCGCTCCCCACGACGCCAGCGCGACCGCCCAGACCGTCTGGCCGGCGAGCAATGCGGGAAGCACGAGACGGTCCCTGCGGCGACCTGAGCGCTGCAGCGTCCACGCGCGGGAGAACGCGATCGCGGCAAAGAGGGCCAACTGCACCCCGAGCGCGGCGAGGTACGCCGTGTGCGGCATGACGCTCGCCGTCAGCACTGCCGCCGCGACGGCAAGCCAGAGCGTGACCGCAACCGTCGTGGCGAAAGCTGCCCTTTCGGCCGCGGACCGATGGTCACGACGCGGCCACCACCGGGCGAAGGCGAGCACGATGCCTGCCGCCGCCGCCGGGTAGAGCCACCCGATCTGAGTGAGGTTCTCGGGGGCGAACAGCTTGGGATGGAGGGCGAAGCCACCGGTGCTCCGGAGCATCGAGGAGATCGCGGCCGTCGCACCCCCCGACTGCTCTCCCGGCCCGACCGCCCCGGGCACAAGTCCCGGGAACACCCGGTCGATGCCGTTGTAGCCGAACACCATCGCAAACAGGTTGTCGTTCGTCGAGCCGTCGACGAACGGACGGACACCCGACGGCACCACCTGCACGATCGCCATCCACCCCACCGACGCCGCAACCGCGACCGCAGCGAAGGTGCCCGCGCGCGCGAGGCGGCGGACACGGGACATCCCCCCGAGCACGAGCAGCGCGATCACGAAGCCCGGCAGCACGAACCACGCCTGCATCATCTTGGCTTGGAACCCCACGCCGACGGCGATGCCCGACCACGCCAACGCCCACCACGACCCCGTCAGCACCGCCCGCTGCCACCACACCAGCGCCACCGCCAGCGCCATCGTCACCAGGCCGTCCTCCATCGGATGCCCGAACATCGACACGAAGATCGGCATCGACGCCGCCGCCCCCGCCGCCACCAACGCCGCCGGACGACCACCCCACCGCAACCCCACCAGCGCACAGCACCAGATCGTCACGACACCCTCGACCACCTGCGGCAACGCCAACGCCGACGTCGAGAACCCGAACAACGCCGCCGACGCCGCCTGCGGCACCAAGAACCCCGACAACTTGTCCAACGTCACCGTCGCACCCGGATCGAACGCACCGAACACGAACGCCCGCCACGACTCCGACATCGACTTCGCCGCCGACTCATAGAACGCGAAGTTGTCGCCGCGGCCGAGGTTCCACACCATCAACACCGCCGACGCCGCCGTCATCACCAGCACGGCGGCCCACACGGGCCACGGCTCGGTCAGCAGCCGCCGCAGCCGCACCCGCGGAACGCGGTCAGAGGGGGCAGCGGCACGCACGACAACCCAGCCTGTCGGTAGCGTCTGCGCAAGTTCTGCCCGCACCCTATGCGCGAGCCGTGTGCTCGCCGAGGGTCACGCGGCACCGCGGGCGAGGCGGTCCACTCTCCCCAGCGAGCGGTCCATGACGGCGCTCGCAAGGAGCACGAGCGCTGCGACGACCATGACCGTCGCGAGCCCGCGCAGCCCCGCGTCATCCGCTCGCACCGGGAAGAAGAGCCCGGATGCCGCAGCCGCGAGGATCGCCCCGAGATACATGAACGTGCGCAGCAGCCCCGACGATGCTCCGATGCGGACGGGGTCGGCCTGATGGAACAGGGCGTTCTGCACGGCGAGGTTCACCAGGCCCTGCGGGATGCCGATGATGACGCCGATCGCAGCGAGATACCAGAGCGGGCTCGCGCTCGTCGCGAACAGCAGCATGCCGCACGCGACGAGCTGCGCCGCGGCGCCCACGATCAGCTTCGCGCGCACCTCGGCGCGGCGCCCGGTGAGCGAAGCCACCGCGATGCCGACCACGAACGTCGGCAGCAGCAGCAGACCCGTCGCGGTCGGGTCGAGCCCGCGGTCGTCCTCGAGCCACTGGGTGTACCCGTAGAGGAACGCGTAGGACACGACCGCGGCGAGCACCGCGCGCCCGAACGTCACGATGAGCGGCACGTTCCCGGCGAACACCCGCACGTCGATGAACGGTTCGCGTGCGCGCAGCTCGCGCCAGGCGAACAGGCATGCCGCGGCCACCGCGACCCCGAGCAGCCACAGCGTCGAGACCGCCGGCGCCATGAGGAAGAACAGCAGCGTCACGAGGGTGGCCGTGAACAGTGCGATGCCGAGCAGGTCGAACGGGCGGCGCTGCGACGCGGCATCCGCTCTGCGCGGCTCGCGGGGCAGCGTGACGGCTCCGAGCACGAGGCACGCGAGGGAGAGGGGGATGTTGACCGCGAACGTCGCCCGCCACCCGCCGAGGCCGATCAGCAGCCCGCCGAGGGTGGGCCCGATGACGGCGACCGTCTGCGTCGAGACGGAGAGCACCGTCAGCACACCGGCGGGCGAGGCGATGCCGGCGCGGTCGCTCTCGCGTCGGATCAGCGACATGGCCGACGGGTATCCGGCGCAGGTGCCGAATCCGAGGATGACCCGCGCCACGACGAGCACCCAGAGGGCGGGCGCAAGCATGCCGATGATCCCGGCGATGCCGGTGAGCGAGACGCCCACGAGGTAGACCGGCCGGGGGCCGAACCTGTCGACGAGGCGACCGACGACCGGCTGACCGATCGCCGTGGCGACGTAGAGCGCCGAGACGAGCCAGGCTGTCTGGGCCGCGGGGGCGCCGAAGGCCAGCGCGATGGGCACGAGCGCGACGGCGATGATCGACGAGTTGATGGGGTTGAGGATCGCACCGAGCATCATCGACGGCAGCAGCCGACGGTCGAAGCGGTCGGCCGGCGGGCGACGCCGCCCGGCGGGTGCGGCGACGGCGCCGGTCACCGGTCGGCGACCCGGTCGAGCACGGCCGCGGCGCGGATCAGCAGCTGGCGTTCCTGCTCGGTGCAGACCTCGTCGAGTCGTCCGACGATCCACTCGCCGCGGGCGGCGCGGTTGCCCTCCTCGACCTCGGCCCCGGCGGCGGTCAAAGTCACGACCTGCCGTCTGCCGTCGGTCGGGTCGGGGGTACGCGAGATGAGTCCGCGCTGCTCGAGCGCCACGAGCGTCGCGGCCATCGACTGCGGACGGATGCCCTCGAGCTGGGCGAGACCGGCGGCAGTCGCGGCCTCTCCCTTGCTGAGCCGCACGATGACAGATGCCTGGCTGGGCGTGATGTCGTCGTCCGTGGCGACCTCCTGCATGCGCCGCCGCAGCCGACCGAACGCGACCCGGATGTCCTGGGCGGCGGTCACGGCGGAGGCGGAGTGCGCAGTCATATTCGACAGTCTAGCCTGATCAGTTTGACCTGACCAGTTTCGCCTGTTTATCGTGTGGTCATGACGACCTCACGCCCCGCCCTCCTGCTGATGGACTTCCAGCCCGCGATCGTCGCCCGCGGCGGGAGCCCCGAGATCTTCGCCGCCGCACGCACCGCCCTCGACGCGGCCCGCAGCCAGGGCATCCCGGTGTTCTTCGTGCGCGTCGCATTCCGGCCCGGCTTCCCCGAGGTGCCGCAGAGCAACGTCGCCTTCACCGCCCTCGCCGCCGCCGCCGGCGACGCGCTCACGGAGCAGAGCCCCGCGACGCAGATCATCGCCGAGCTCGCACCACTGCCGAGCGAGCCCATCGTCACCAAGCGCCGCTACAGCGCCTTCACCGGCAGCGACCTCGACGTGCTGCTGCGTGGGCAGGGCGTCACGCACCTCGTGCTCGCGGGCATCTCGACCAGCGGGGTCGTGCTCTCGACCTTCCGCCAGGCGTTCGACCTCGACTACGGCCTCACCGTACTCTCCGACGCGAGCGGCGACGGCGACCCCGAGCTCTCCGACCTGCTACTCACCCGCGTCTTCCCCCGCCAGGGCACCGTCGTCACCGCAGCCGAATGGGCCGCCGGCCTGGAGTGAGCACGGGCGCGATCAGCGCGCGCGCAGCACACCAGGGTCGATGCGGGCGGCGAAGCGGGTGACGTCGAGGCGCCCTCTCAGCGCACGCGCAACACACCCGCATCGATTCGGGCGGTGAAGCGGGTGACGTCCCCGATCTCCTCACCGTCGATCTCGAAGGCGCGCGGCTCGGCGAGGGTGATCTCGATGCGGGTCGCCTGCACGTGACGCATCGTCTCCGTGCTCACGGCGTCGTCGGAACCCCCGAACACGCGACGCAGACCGTTGTCCCACACCACGGTCTTCAGGTTCGCCGCCCACTCGAGCATGCCGGTCGCGCTGACGGCGAGGAGGTCGAGCGTGCCGTCATCGGGTGCCGCGTCGGGCAACAGGGTGATTCCGCCCTGGATGGTGCCGCAGTTGCCGATCAGCACGGTGTGGGCGGATGCCTCGACCGCCTCCCCACCGTCGACGACCGCCGTCACCCCGACCAGCTCCGTCGCCGAGATCGCACGGCCCATCGCCTCCACGTAGGCGAGCCATCCGGCGCGCTTCTTCAGGTCGTCGCTGGTCTCGGCGAGCATGTGGGCATCGAGTCCGAAGCCCACCATCACGACGAACCCGTGGGTCTCGATCGCTCCGTCACGGTCGATGTCGACCCAGCCGAGGTCGATCTGCCGGGCAGATGCCTCGACGGCCCGGGTGAGCGCAGCCTTCACGCTGCCGAGCGGCACCCCGAGGTTGCGCGCCAGCAGGTTCCCGGTCCCCCGCGGCACGATGGCGAGCTCGGTGTCCGTACCCGCGAGCACCTCCGCGACAGCTCGAACGGTGCCGTCGCCGCCGGCGGCGATCACCAGCGTGCAGCCGTCGGCGAGCGCCGCGCGGGCGGGCCCCTGACCCGGGTCATCCGGAGTCGTCTCGAACCACGAGGCATCCGTCACACCGACCGCGGCGAGCGACTTCTCGAGCTGCTCGCGCTCGATCTTGCTGGGATTGAACACGATTCCGATGCGCGCGGGGGTCACACGCCCATTCTGTCTGGTCAAATCACCGACGGGAGGCGGATAATACGTGCCATGCCCCGCCCCGGATACTCGGCGATCTCCAGCTTTTCGCGCGTGCGCATCCTGCACCTGCTGCAGGAGAGCCCCCAGCGCACCATCAGCGACCTGTGCGAGATCACGGGCCTGCATCCGAACACGGTGCGCGAGCACGTGCAGCGGCTGATCGACGGCGGGTACGTCGTGCCCGAGGTCGAGAAGCGCACGACGCGCGGCCGCCCTCGCGTGCTCTACTCGGCCGCCGATGGCGTGCAGGACTGGAGCCCGATCGCCGCCCGCAAGGCGCGCGACGCTGCCGAGCGCGGCGACCTGATGCGGCGCGTCATGCCCTGGACCGACGATCACGCCCTCGAGAACGACGCCGTGCACCAGCTCGACGCGCTCGTGGAGGACCTCGGCGACGCCGGCTTCGACCCGGTCGTCGACCAGCACCAGCTCACCGTCGACCTGAGCCCGTGCCCACACTCGGGCTCGGAGAGCGGAAACCGCTCCGTGCTGTGCGCCGTGCACCTCAACCTCATGGACGGCGTCCTCGCGCAGGCACGGGGACCGCTGCGGGTCGAGGGCATGGCCCCGTCGTGCAACCCGCACGAGTGCGTCGTGCACCTGACCCGCTGAGGTCGGCGCACCCGCACGCGGCCGTCAGCCGCCGATCGCGTTCATCCCGCGCTGCGGCTGCACGAACCCGGGTTCGTCGATGCCGTGCGAACGCCGCTTTCCCGCGACGCACGCGCGCAGCACCTCGTCGATGTCTCCGACCGCGCCGCCGCGCAGCACGGGCACGAGGTCGTACTCCGACCGCGAGAACAGGCAGTTGCGCAGCTGACCGTCGGCGGTCAGTCGCAGTCGGTCGCACCCCGCGCAGAACGGCGCAGTCACGGAGGCGATGACCCCGACCGATGCCGGACCGCCTTCGAGCAGGAAGCGCTCAGCGGGGGCGTGCTCGCGCTCGCCCGCCGGCACGAGCCGCCAGCGCTCACCGAGCGCGGCGAGGATCTCCTCGCGGGTGACCAGCTGCGCGCGGTCCCACGTGTGCGAGACATCCAGAGGCATCTGCTCGATGAAACGCAGCTCAGCCCGGATCGAGAGCGCGAACTCCACCAGCTCGACCAGCTCGTCGTCGTTGACGCCCCGCATGGCGACGGCGTTCAGCTTCACCGGGGCGAGAGCGGATGCCGCCGCCCCCCGCACGCCCGCGAGCACCTCGTCGAGGCGGTCTCGACGAGTGAGGGCGGCGAAGCGATCGCGGCGAAGGGTGTCGAGCGAGATGTTGACGCGGGCAAGCCCGGCGTCGATGAGCTCGGGGAGACGCCGGTCGAGCCCGATGCCGTTCGTCGTCATCGCGACTTCGACCGGTCCCCCGGGCCCTTCGAGCACCGACAGGCGGGAGACGATCTCCGCGAGGTCGCGGCGCAGCAGCGGCTCCCCGCCCGTCAGGCGCAAGGTGTTCACGCCGGCGGCGACGGCCACCGTCGCCACCTGCACGATCTCGTCCACGGTGAGGATGCTCTCGCGCGCGAGCCACTCGTTGCCCTGTTCCGGCATGCAGTAGGTGCAGCGCAGCGAGCAGCGGTCGGTCAGGGAGATCCGCAGGTCGCTGTGCACCCGGCCGTGGGTGTCGACGAGCGGCGCGATCATGTCTCGAGGCTAATGCCGCGGCATCCACCCGGGACGCGATCGGCCCCGAGCGCGGGCCAAAGGATCAATTATTCACGGCGAAACTCCACGGGCCTCACGGGAGCAAGCTGGGAGACTCCTTAGTGAGCCGAGACACGGCTCCGCCGGCCACGCCGACGCGCTGTGCACCCTCTGTAGGAGGCGACTTTCCATGGATCTTCTCGATCCGCTCGCACTGGCCCGCTGGCAATTCGGGCTCACGACGCTCTACCACTTCCTCTTCGTTCCGCTGACGCTGGGCATGGGCCTGGTCGTCGCCATCTTCCAGACGACCTGGGTGCGCACCGGCAACGTGCGGTGGCTGCAGCTGACCCGACTGTTCGGAAGCCTGTTCCTCATCAACTTCGCGATGGGCGTCGTCACCGGCATCGTGCAGGAGTTCCAGTTCGGCATGAACTGGTCGGACTACTCGCGCTTCGTGGGCGACGTCTTCGGCGCCCCGCTCGCGTTCGAGGGTCTGCTCGCGTTCTTCCTCGAGGCGACGTTCCTCGGGCTCTGGATCTTCGGCTGGGACCGCCTGCCGAAGAAGCTGCACCTCGCGACGATCTGGATCGCGTGGGCGGGCGCCAGCATCTCGGCGTACATCATCCTCGCGGCCAACGCGTGGATGCAGAACCCGGTCGGCTACACGATGTCCGCCGACGGCAAGCGCGCCGAGATGACCGACTTCTTCGCAGTGGTCACCAACAGAGTGGCTCTCGCGACCTTCCCGCACACGATGTTCGCGTCGTTCATGTTCGCGGCCGGCGTCGTGATCGCCGTCGCCGCGTGGCACCTGTCGCGCAAGCAGCACATCGACATCATGCGTCCGGCACTGCGGTTCGGGCTCTGGTTCATGATCGCCTCGTTCGTCGGCGTGTTCATCGCGGGCGATCTGCTGGGCCTCCAGATGGTGGCGACCCAGCCCATGAAGATGGCCTCCGCCGAAGCGCTGTACAACACGGCCTGCGGGGCGAATGCCTCGTTCTCCATCTTCTCGCTCGGCACACCAGACGGCACCCAGGAGATCTGGTCGCTGCGCGTGCCGTACCTGCTCGCGTTCCTCTCCGAGCACGACTTCACAGCGTGCGTGCAGGGCATCAACGACCTGCAGGCCCAGTACACGACGCAGTGGGGCCCCGGCGACTACACGCCCACCATCTGGATCACCTACTGGTCGTTCCGCTGGATGATCGGCTTCGGCGGACTCGCGGCCGTGATCTCGGCTGTCGGCCTCTGGCTCACGCGCAAGAACGCGAAGCGGCCCGTCCCGACGTGGGCGTGGAAGGTCGCGATCTGGAGCGCGCCGCTGCCGCTATTCGGCAGCCTCGTCGGCTGGATCTTCACCGAGATGGGACGGCAGCCCTGGATCGTGTTCGGCCTGATGAGAACCGCGAACGGCGTCTCGCCCAATGTGCCGGGCTGGACGGTACTGATCTCGCTGATCGCCTTCACCGCGATCTATGCCGCGCTCGCGGTCGTCGAGTTCCGCCTCATCGTCAAGACCGCGAAGGCCGGCCCGTTCCCGATCCTCGGGGGCAAGTCCGGTGAGTTCGAGGGCGGCGAGAAGCGCGAGGCCGACGCCGACGACATCCACATCCCCACGACGGTCTACTGAGCGGAAAGGAACATCATCATGGACCTCTCATACCTCTGGTTCTGGATCGTCGGAGTGCTCTTCGTCGGCTACTTCGTGCTCGACGGCTTCGACTTCGGCGTGGGCATGTCCCTGCCCTTCCTCGGCAAGGACGACATCTCCCGTCGCCAGGTGATCAACACGATCGGCCCCGTCTGGGACCTCAACGAGACCTGGCTGATCGTGGCGGGCGCGTGCCTGTTCGCCGCCTTCCCGGAGTGGTACGCCACCCTGTTCAGCGGCTTCTACCTCGCGCTGCTGCTGATCCTGCTCTCGCTGATCCTGCGCGGCGTCTCGTTCGAGTACCGGCACCGCGGGGCATCCGAGAAGTGGAAGCGGCGCTTCGACACCCTCATCGTGATCGGCTCCGTGCTCCCCGCGCTCCTGTGGGGCGTCGCGGTCGCCAACATCGTGCAGGGGGTGCCGCTGGATGCCGACCACAACTTCACCGGGTCGCTTCTGACGCTGCTCAACCCCTACGGGCTGCTCGGCGGGGTCACCCTCGTGCTCGTCTTCTTCACCCACGGTCTCTACTTCGTTGCCCTGAAGACCGACGGTCAGGTGCACACCGACGCGAAGCGCCTCGCCACCAAGGCGGGTGTGGTCACGGTCGTGGTCGCGGCGGCGTTCCTCATCTGGACGATCGTCATGGCCGCCTCGAAGGGTGCCCCGGCGCTCGGGTTCGCGATCGCCGCCGCCGCGATCGCCGCGGTCGCCCTCATCGCGTCGATCCTGGCGAACCTTCGCGACAAGCAGGGCTGGGCCTTCACGTTCGGCGTATTGACCGTCGCGTTCGCGGTGCTGACCCTGTGGTTCTCGCTCTTCCCGAACGTGATGCCTTCCACCACCGACCCGGCGGGCACCCTCACGATCGAGAACGCGTCGAGCACGCCGTACACGTTGACGATCATGACCTGGGCGGCGTTCATCTTCCTGCCGCTCGTGCTGCTCTACCAGGGCTGGACGTACTGGGTCTTCCGCAAGCGCGTCACCCGCAGCTTCATCGAGAAGGCGGCGGCATCGGCACACTGACCGAGACCTCACCCACGCGGATGCCGCGGCCCCTCCCCGGGCCGCGGCATCCGTCGTCGTAGGCGAGGTGGTTTTGCCCGGCGGCGCTCGCAGGTGCCGTCCGGGCGCATGAGGCAGGATCGAAGACGTGACCCCCGACGGCCCGGCCGATCCCCCCGTGCGGCGGGGACCCCTGGATCCGCGTCTGCTGCGGTACGCGCGCGCGACCCGCGGGTTCCTCGCGGTGCAAGCGGCGATCGTGCTGGCGCAGAGCGGTGTGATCGTGGGGTTCGCATGGGTGGTCTCCCGCGCGCTCACCGGCGCGATCGGCGGTGCGCCGATCGGCGAGCTGCTGCCGCTCGTCGCGGCGGGTGCAGCGCTCGTGCTGGTGCGCGGGGCGTTGATCGCGGCGTCGGAGCGGGTGTCGGCGGCAGGGGCCGCGCGCGCGTCGCTCCAGCTGCGCGCCGCCCTCATCGCCGCCGTCGAGAAGCTCGGTCCCACGTGGTTGTCGCAGCGCAGCACCACCGCGTTGGCGGTGACCGCCGGGCACGGACTCGAGGCGCTCGACGCCTACTTCGGGCGCTACCTCCCGCAGCTGGTGGCGACGGCGATCACCATGCCGATCGTCATCGTGGCGATCCTGCTGGCCGACCCGCTGTCGGCGGTGATCGTCGTGCTCACGATGCCGCTCATCCCGATCTTCATGGTGCTCATCGGTCTCGCGACCGGCGCAGTGCAGCGCCGGCAGTTCGACACGCTCACCACCCTCGCGACCCGGTTCGCCGACACCGTGCAGGGACTCGGCACGCTCAAGATCTTCGGCCGTCAGCACCGTGCCGCCGACAGTATCGACGAGGTGACCGGGCGCTACAAGCACGAGACGATGTCGGTCCTGCGGGTGTCGTTCCTCTCGGGTTTCGCGCTCGAGTTCCTCGCATCCATCTCGGTCGCCATCGTCGCGGTGACGATCGGCTTCCGGCTCCTCGACGGTGAGATGGTGCTGCTCGTGGGCCTGTTCGCCCTGCTCCTGGCCCCCGAGGCGTATCTGCCGCTGCGGCAGGTGGGTGCGCAGTTCCACGCTTCCGCCGAGGGGATGGCCGCGACATCCGGCATCTTCGCGGTGCTCGACGCCGCGCGCGCTCAGGGCGGTCGGACGCGCGCCGTCACCGCCCCCACGGCGGAGGGGGGTGCGCTTCTGACGGCGCGCGGGCTGCGGGTTCCGCGCGGCGAGCGGATGATCGGTCCGATCGACCTCGACGTGCGCGCGGGCGAGGTCGTGCTGCTCGAGGGTGCCAGCGGGGCGGGGAAGTCGAGCGTCATCGCGGCACTGCTCGGCTTCGCCCACGCGGAGGGCGAGATCAGCGGCGGCGCGCGCGCGGCCATCGCGTGGATGCCCCAGCGCGCCGGGCTGCTCTCGGGAACCGTGGCGGAGAATGTGGCGCTTGGCGCCGATACCCCCGATGCCGTGCTCGTCGCCCGATGCCTCACCGATGCCGCGGCGGGCGATGTCGACGCGGGCATCGTGCTGGGCGCCGGCGGGGCGGGGCTCTCGGGCGGACAGGCTCAGCGCGTCGCGTTGGCGCGCGCCCTGTACCGGCTGCGTGCGACCGACGCCCGGGTGCTCGTGCTCGACGAGCCCACGAGCGCCCTCGACACGGACACGGAAGCTCAGGTGTGGGCGTCGGTGCGGGCTGCCGCCGATGCCGGCGCCGGCGTGCTGCTGGTCTCCCACCGCCCGAGCGCGCGGGCGATCGCAGACCGCCGTGTGGCCGTGGCATCCGTTCTCGTGCTGCCTGCGGAGGTGCCACAGTGAGCACCGTCAGCGACCCGCGCACCGCCGAGACCGCGCGCATCCTGCGCGACGCGCAACCGTCCGCCCGCCGCTTCTCCCCCGCCGTGCTCACGGGGTTCGGCACCGCCATCAGCTCGATCGCGCTGCTGGCAGCGAGCGGATGGCTCATCACCCGCGCCGCGGAGCAGCCGAGCGTCATCTTCATCTCGGCGGTCGTCGTCGCAGTGCGCGCGTTCGCGATCGGGCGCGGCGTGTTCCGTTACGGCGAGCGCCTCACGAGTCATGACGCGACCCTCGGGCAGCTCGCGCGGGTGCGTGCCGGGCTGGTGCGACGCCTCGTGCCCCTGGCCCCCGACGGCCTCGGCGGCGCCCGCCGCGGCGCCCTGCTGTCGAACCTCGTCGACGATGTCGAGGAGCTGCAGAACCTGCCGCTGCGCGTCGTGCTGCCCCTCGTCGTCGCCGCGACCACGAGCCTCGCGAGTGTCGTGTTCGTGGCGTTCGTCTCCCTTCCGGCCGCGGCCGTGCTGCTCGGATGCCTCGTGCTCGCGTTCGCTCTCGCGGTCTGGGTGGGGGCCGCGCTCGGCGCGCGCGCCGAGCGCTCACTCGCCCCGCTGCGCTCACGACTCTCCGACGCGCTCGTGGACGAGCTCGGGGCGCTCGACGTCCTCCAGGCGTACGGCGCCCAGGCTGCGGCATCCGCTCGGGTGCGCATCGCCGATGAGGCGCTGCGTCGCGCGACAGTGCGCCGCGCGACGGCACAGGGCGCGACGAGCGGAGCGGTGTCGCTGGTGGCGGGCCTCGCCTCGCTGCTGGTGCTGCTGTCGGCGCAGCCCGCATTCGCGGGCGGAAGCCTCGACGGGCCCTGGCTCGCGCTCATCGTGCTCATGCCCATGGCGATCTTCGAGGTGTTCGGTCCCGTGCCGCTCGCCCTCGCGTCCTGGCGGCAGGTGCGCGGCGCGGCCCAGCGCATCGCCGACACCGTGCCGGCAGAGATCCCGGCCGAGCTCGTGCGCGACGAGCCCGCCCCGACCGGCGAGGCGCCGCCGCTCGGCACGGGACTCTCGCTGCGCGGCATGAGCGCGGCCTGGCCGCAGCGCGCGGGTGTCCGCGATGAGGCCGACGACGCGGGCCGACTCGTCGACGTCAGCCTCGATGTCGCGCCCGGCGAGCGGGTTCTCGTGACCGGCCCGAGCGGTGCGGGAAAGACGACCCTCGCCCACGTGCTGGTGCGCTTCCTCGACTACAGCGGCTCGTTCACCATCGGCGGACGCGAAGCGTCCACGCTCTCCGGCGATGACCTGCGACGCACGATCGGCCTCGTCGAGCAGAACCCGTACCTGTTCGACGAGTCGATCCGGCAGAACCTGCTGTTCGCCGACGACGGCGCCTCCGACGCGCATCTGTGGGCGGCGCTCGGTCGGGTCGGCCTCGAGGACTGGGCACGCGACCGCGGCGGCCTCGACTCACGACTGGGCGAACGCGGTGCACTCGCCTCGGGCGGGCAGGCGCAACGTCTCGCGCTGGCACGCGCCCTCCTCGCCGACTTCGCGGTGCTGGTGCTCGACGAGCCCACCGCGGGGGTCGACCCCGCGGCATCCGACGCGCTCCTCGACGACCTGCTCACCGCTGTCGGCGACGACCACGCCGTCGTGCTCGTCTCGCACGTCGCCGTGCCCGCTCACCTCATCGATCGCGAGGTGCGCATCGTCGCGGGCAGGATGACCGCATGAGCGACCTCGTCAGCGTGCGCGAAGCCCGCCGCGAGGACGCCTGGGGCATCGCCCGCGTGCGCGTGGACACCTGGCGCGTCGCCTATGACGGACTCGTCGACGACCGGATCCTCGCGGCGCTCGACCCCGAACGCGAGGGGCACCGGCGCGCCGAGCTCTGGCTCGAGAACACCGCAGCTGCCGGCGCCGCTCAATTCGTCGCAGAGCAGAACGGAGTGATCGTCGGATGGGCGGCCGTCGGCGCCTGCCGCGACGACGACCGACCCGGCACCGGCGAGCTGCACGCGATCTACGTGCACCCCTCGCTCTGGTCGGCCGGCGTCGGGCATGAGCTCCTCACCGCGGCCACGGCATCACTGCGTTCGTCGGGGTTCGCCGAGGCATCCCTGTGGGTGCTCGACCGCAACGAACGCGCGGCCGGCTTCTACGAACGGCACGGGTGGATCGAGGACGGCGCCGTCAAGAGCGAGCAATCTTCTCTCGCCGAGGCCCCGCCGCTCATCGAACGCCGGCGCGTCATCCGCTTCGAGTGAGGATGCCGCGGCCCGACGGACGTCACAGAGTCGCTCGGCCGGGACTGCTATAAACGAAGCTCATCACGAAGCGATCCGGGGGGACATCGTGACAGCGGGTGCGCAGGGGGAACACGATTCGCTCGAGGAGTTCGCGGCGGGCCTGCGGCAGCTGCGGCTCGAGGCGGACAGCCCGACGCTGGAACGCCTGCATCGCGAGACGGGAGTCTCCCGCACCGTGCTCTCCGAGGCCTTCAACGGCAGGAAGCTGCCGTCGGCGCGCACGGTCGATCGGATCGCGGTCGCGTGCGGCGGCGATGCCCGCGGGTGGGCGACACGGCGCGACCGACTCGCACAGCGCGATGCTCCGCCGCCTGCGGCCAGAACCATCCGGCCCGCGCCCGTCACCGTGGCGCGACGTGTCGCGCTCGTGTGGGCAGCGGCCGCGTTCGTGCTCGGGACCGTTGTGACGGCGGCCATCGCTCTCACCGTCACCCACGTGGCTCGAGGCACAGCGCCGCCGCCTTCCGTCGCGGTGCGGGACGGCAGCGACCCGGCATCGACCTCCTGCGCCAACGATGCCCGCGTCGTCACCGGCGACGTGCGGGACAGCGGGCGCGTGGAGATCGAGATCCTGTGGTCCGACGCCTGCTCTGCCGCCTGGGCGCGGGTGAGTCGAGACGATGGCACCGATCGGGGCGCGACCCTCTCCGTCGCGATCTATCCGCAGAGCGCACCCGGCGGACCGCATCGGCAGAGCATCACGGTTCAGGGTGGAACCGTCGCGACCACTCCGCTGCTCGTGCGGGTGTCGGCCGACGAGCGACTGTGCGCGACGGGTGCGGTGACGGTGGCGGGCACCCCGGTCGAGCTCGGCACGCCGATCTGCATCTGACCGGCCGCGGAGGCCGCTCAGCCGAGCACGACACCGAACGCCTGCGTGCTCGGTTGCGACGGCAGGCGGGTGAACCCCAGCCGATCGTAGAAGGCGAGGGCAACGGCGTTGTCCGCCGCGGCCACGAGGTGGAGTCCTGGCACGCCGGCATCAGCGAGCGCCGCCCGCTGCGCGTCGATGAGACGGCGCCCCCAGCCGGCACCCTGGGCCGCGGGGAGCAGGTCGATGTGCAGGTGCGCCGGATACGTGTCGGCGAACGGCTCGGCGCCCGCGCGCCGGCCGTCGGCGTAACGCCGCAGTTCCGCCTCGCGGTGCGACAGGCCCGGGGCATCCGGCTCACGACGACGCACCGGCCACCAGTCGGTGCGGAACCACTCCTCGAACGCATCGGTGTCGGGAGCGGCGACGCAGTACCCGACCACGGCATCGTCCGCGTCCGCGATGACGAAGGCGAACTCGGGATGTCGCACCGTGTACGGCAGCGCGAAGACGTCGGCCCACAGCGCGTCATCCGACAGCAAGCCGGTCGCGTCGCGGCCGAGATCGGCGGTACGCAGGCATACGTCCGCGATCCGCGGGCGGTCGTCGGCACGGAGAGCGCGGAGGGTGTGGGGCATCCGCGCAGACTATCGGCCGCCCCGAACTCGTCTCCGCACCCGGAGATGCCACGTGATGCGCCCGGACGCAACCCCTGCCGCGCAGCGGGATGGGGTGATATACACGGACTGTCGGTACTGGGGAAGAAGTATCGGCGTCATGCGCGAGCAGCTGTCGGAGGGCTGGTGCCATGGAGGGGATGAATCGTGTCGAAGATGATGTCAGTGCTTTCGCTGCCGACCTGAGAAGGCTGCGGCTGCATGCCGACAACCCGACCCTGACGCGTCTGCAGCACACGTCGGGGGTGTCCAAGAGCGTGCTCTCGGAGGCCCTCGCGGGTCGGCATCTGCCGTCGGTGCGCACCGTCGACGCGCTCGTGCGCGCGCTCGGTGACGGCGATCACCGCGACGACTGGATCAGCCGCCGCGACGAGCTTGCGGAGCAGCGGATGCCGACGCTCGAGCATCCGAGCGGGCCGATCCCCACGGGCGCGGCGCCGATCCCGAACGACCTGCAGCGCAGCGTGACCGCGAAGGCGACGGTCGCGATCGCCGGTGTCGCACTGATCGCGGGCGTGGCGCTCGGGTCGTGGTCGACCGCGTGGATCCTGTCGCTGCGCTGATCAGCGCGGACCGGGCGCCCGGTTGTCACGCAGCCAGCCGGCCTCGCCGGCGAGGGCGGCACTGAACGCGGTCGCGGGGGCCGCGAGCACGTCGGCTGTGGCGGCGAGCTGCACGATGTGGCCTGCCTCGAGCACGCACAGCCGTGCCGCGAGCGCGACCGCGTCGGCGACATGGTGCGTGGCGAGCACCGTGGTGGTCGCCGGCAGCGACGCGATGGCCGCGCGCACATCCTGCGCGGTGAGCGGGTCGAGCGAGGTGGACGGCTCGTCGAGCAGCAGCACATCGGGCTCCGTGACGATCGCGCGGGCGAGGGCGACCCGCTGCCGCTGACCGCCGGACAAGGCGTCGGGACGACGGGATGCCGCGGCCCCCACACCGAGCCGGTCGAGCCAGTCCTGCGCGCGTGCACGCGCGACCGACCGGGGCACCCCGCGCGCCCGTGGCCCGAATGCGACGTTGTCGAGGGCGCTGAGGTGCGGGAACAGGTGGGGGTCCTGCGAGAGAAGCACCACGCGACGCCGCGCCGGGGGCACCGTGCGCGCGGGCGTCGACAGCTCGCGCCCGCCCACCGCGATGCGGCCGTCGTCCAGCGGCACGAGACCGGCGAGGGCGCCCAGCAGGGTCGACTTGCCCGCACCGCTCGGCCCCATGACCGCGATCGTCTCGCCGGGTGCGACGGCGAGGGCCGCGTCGAGGTCGAAGCCGTCGCGGCGCACGACGACCCGGGCGTCGAGCGAGGAGGTCATCGCACGCTCCCGAACCGCCACGCCCGCACGGCGACGAGCACCGCGATCGAGGTGACGAGCAGCAGCAGCGACAGCGCGACGGCCGTGGAGGTGTCGACGCCGGCCCCGTTGAACGCGGTGTAGATCGCGAGCGGCATGGTCTGCGTCACTCCCGGTGCGTTGCCCGCGAACAGCGCCGTCGCACCGAACTCGCCCATCGCCCGCGCGAAGCACAGGACGGTGCCGGCGACCAGCCCCGGGGCGGCGAGCGGAAGGGTGACACGCCGCAGCACGGTCCAAGGTCCGGCGCCGAGCGATGCGGCCGCGACCTCATACCCCGATCCTCGGGCGCGCAGCGCACCCTCGAGGGACAGCACGAGGAACGGCAGCGCGACGAACACCTGCGCGATCACGACAGCGGTCGTCGTGAACGGAAGTCGCACGCCGATGCCCGCGAGCAGGACGCCGCCCCATCCGTTCCGTCCGAACAGATACAGCAGCGCCACGCCGCCCACCATCGGCGGCAGCACGAGCGGCACGGTCACGGCCGCACGCAGCACCGCGGCGAGGCGCGGGCCCGACCGGGCGATGAGCAGTGCGAGCGGAGCACCGAGCACGAGGCATCCGAGGGTCGCGACGACCGCTGTCGACAGCGAGAGCCCCAGCGCCGACAGCGCGTCGGGCGACGTGATGTCCGCCGGGAGCGTCGCCCAGTCCACCCGAGCGACCAGCGCGGCGAGCGGCACGACGAGAAGCGCCAGCCCGAGCACGGCCGGCACCACGAGCACCCGCGGAAGTGTGCGGGTGCCGTGCGCGCCGGCGCGGCGTCGGATCACGGGGCTCCGAAGCCGTAGCTCTGCAGGATCTGCTCACCCGCCGCGCTCGTCACGAACGCCGTGAAGGCGGCCGCCGCGGTCGGATTCGGGGCGCCGGCGAGGGCGGCGATCGGGTACTCATTGACGACCTGGTCGGCTCCGGCGGGGACGATGGCGGTCACACCGCTCGCCCCGCGAACGTCGGTCGCGTAGACGAGGCCGGCGTCAGCCGCACCGGATGACACCTTCGTGAGCACGGCGGTGACGTTCTGCTCCTGGCTGACAGGGGTCACCGAGACGCCCTGGTTCTTCAGCAGGGTCTGGGACGCCGAGCCGCACGGCACGGCCGGCGCGCACAGCACGACCGACACCCCCGGGCGCGCGAGGTCGGCGAGGGTCGCGATGCGCGCGGGATTCGCCGACGGAACCGCGATCACGAGCGTGTTGGTCGCGAAGTTCTGCGGGGAGGAGGCGAGTTTCGCGTCCGTGACCTTCGTCATGTTCTTGGTGTCCGCCGACGCGAACACGTCGACGGGCGCGCCCTCGACGATCTGGGTGGCGAGCGTCGACGAGCCGTCGTAGACGATCGGCTTGACCGTCACCTGCGGATACTCGGCCTCGAACGCCGTCGCGACAGCCTGGAAGGCGTTGCGCAGTGATGCGGCCGCGTAGATCGTGAGGTCACCGCTGGGGGCGGCGGCGACCGACGAGCTCGCCGACGGGGTCGCCGAGCTCGATGCATCGCTCGCGCACGCCGTGGCGCCGAGCAGGACGGATGCCGCGGCGACCGCGGCAAGGATGAGGCGACGGGCGTTCATGGGCAGCTGCTCCTCGGGTGCGAGTGGGGTCTCAGGGCTTCGGGGTCTCGACGATGACGGTCGTGGCTTTCACGATCGCGACGGCGAGCGAGCCCGGTTCGAGTGCGAGGTCGCGTGCGGCTTCGGCTGACATGAGGGAGACCACGCGGTGCGGTCCCGCCTGAATGTCGACCTGCGCCATGATGCCGTCGATCTCGACGCGCGTGACGAGCCCCGAGAAGCGGTTGCGGGCGCTCGAGAGCCCCTCCGCGGGATCGGCGGGCTGCCGCCGGCGCTCGACGACGAACTCCGCGAGCGCGGCGCCGTCGATCTCGATGGGCGTGGCGTCGGTGGCTGCGAGAAGCCCGTGGTCGATCCAGCGGCGAACCGTGTCGTCGCTCACGCCGAGCAGGCGCGCGGCCTGGGCGATCTTGTAGGAGGGCACGAAAGCGATCGTATCCGCATCTGCGGCGCGATCCGGACGAGGTGATCGCACCTGCGGATGCCAGATCTCCTCTGTCTCCGCGGGGCTAGCCTGTGGACATGCCCTTCGCCCCCCTCGTCGACCCCGTCGAGGACCTTCCCGCCGACGAACGGGTGCGCACAGCCCGCCACCGGGTCATGTTCGACTTCGGGGATGCCGCCCAGCGCCGGCTCGCGGCCGCGCACGTCGCCGTGGTGGGTGCCGGCGGGCTGGGGTCGGCGGTGATCCTCGCGCTGGCCGCGGCCGGCGTCGGCACGCTCACCGTCATCGATGACGACGACGTCGACCTCTCCAACCTGCAGCGCCAGGTGCTGCACCGTCGCGGAGATGTCGGTGCGCCCAAGGTCGACAGCGCGGTGCGTGCCGCCGCCGACCTGTCCGCGACCCGGGTGATCGCCCGGCGCGCACGTCTCGACACGCGCAACGCCGCCGATCTGCTCGCCGGCGCGCACGTGATCGTCGACGGCAGCGACACGTTCGACACGCGACGCGCGGTGGCCGCGGCATCCGAGTCCACGGGCCTCCCCCTCGTGTGGGGCACCGTGCAGGAATTCGCCGGCCAGGCCACCGTGTTCTGGTCGAGGCCGAGCGCAGGCACGCCGATCGTGCTCGACGACCTGTACCCCGCGGCATCCGTCGGCACACTCCCGTCGTGCGCGGAAGTGGGCGTCTTCGGCCCGCTCTGCCTGCAGATCGGCGCCGTGCTGGCCACCGAGACCGTGAAGCTCGTCACCGGCGTCGGCGAGCCGCTCCTCGGCCGGGTGCTGCTCGTCGACGCGCTGCGCGGCACCCAGCGCGAGGTGCCGCTGCGACCCGCACGGGTGAGCGCATGAGCGGCATGCGTGAGGTCGAGGAGCATCTCGCGGCGATCCTCGCGGCCGTGACCCCCACCGGAGACGAGCGTGTCACTCCCGCCGACGCGCAGGGCCGGGTGCTGCGCGCGGCGGTCGTCGCGCGACTCGACATCCCCGCGTTCGACAACTCGGCGATGGACGGGTTCGCCGTGCGAGCCGAGGATGTCGCGTCCCCTCCGGTCACGCTGCGCGTCATCGCCGACCTGCCCGCCGGTTCGGCGCTCGATCCGTCGTTCGGTGCCGGCGAGGCCGTGCGCATCATGACCGGCGCACCGGTGCCGACGGCGGCCGATGCGATCGTGCCGTTCGAGGACACCGTAGGCGGGCTCGCCGACTCGTTCGGGGAGATCACCGTGACGGCCCCGGCGCGACAGGGCGCATTCGTGCGGCGCCGCGGTGTCGACGTGCAGGTGGGTGACGAGGTCGTTCCCTCGGGAGCCGTGCTCGGCCCCCTGCAACTGGGCGCCGCGACCGCGGCGGGAGTAACGGACCTCGTGGTCGCGCGACGCCCGCGGGTGGCGATCGTCTCGACCGGCGACGAACTGGTCATGGCGGGTCACACGCCGGGGCCGGGACGGCTCCCCGACTCGAACGGGGTGCAGCTCGCCGCACTCGCGCTCGAGGCCGGCGCCGAGGTCGCCTTCCGCGCCGTCGTTCCCGATGACGACGCCGCCTTCCTCGCGGCGATAGCCGGCGCGGTGTCGGCGCGCGCCGACCTGATCGTCACGAGCGGCGGCATCAGCGCGGGGGCGTTCGAAGTCGTGAAGACGGCGCTCGCGGCGCCCGACAGCGGCATCGAGTTCGTGCGGGTGCGCATGCAGCCGGGGAAGCCGCAGGCCTTCGGGCGTCTGGCCGCGGGACCGCTGCTGTTCGGGCTGCCGGGCAACCCCGTGTCATCCGCTCTCTCGTTCGAGGTGTTCGTTCGGCCCGCGATCCGGGCGATGGCCGGGGCGCGAGACCTCGCACGGCCGCTGCTGAGGCTCGCGGCGGCGTCCGGGTGGCGAACCCCACCCGGACGCCGCCAGTACCTGCCCGCCGTGATCGACCGCAGCGACCCGGCCGCGTGGACCGTCGCTCCGGCGACGGCGGGCGGGTCGGGATCGCACCTGGCGGGAGGCCTCGCACGCGCCGAGGCGTACGCGATCGTGCCCGCCGACATCGACGAGGTCTCCGCCGGCGACCTGCTCGATGTCATGCTGCTCGGCTGAGCGCTCGACCTCGCCGACGCCGGCCGCCCACGTGGCGGTGCCATGCTGGTGACATGAGCTTCACGCACATCGACGACGCCGGCCACGCGCGCATGGTCGACGTGACCGCCAAGTCGCCCACCGTGCGCGCTGCGACCGCCCGCGGCTTCGTGCGCTGCGCCCCCGAGGTGGTCGCCGCCCTGCGCGACGGCGCCGTACCCAAGGGCGACGTGCTCGCCGTCGCCCGCATCGCGGGCATCCAGGGCGCGAAGCGCACCCCGGAGCTGCTCCCCCTCGCCCACGTCATCGGTGTGCACGGCGCGGTCGTCGACCTCGACATCGTCGACGGCGGGGTCGAGATCGTCGCCACGGTGCGCACCGCTGATCGCACCGGCGTCGAGATGGAGGCCCTCACCGCCGTCTCGGTCGCCGCCCTCGCGATCGTCGACATGGTGAAGGGGCTCGACAGGGCGACGTCGATCGAGAACGTGCGCATCGTCGCAAAGGAGGGCGGCCGGTCGGGCGCGTGGGTGCGTCCCGGTGAGCTGAACGCGGATGCCGCGGGGAGCCCCCGCGCGTGAGCGTCACCGTGCGCTACTTCGCCGCCGCCGAAGAGATCGCCGGGACTCCGGCCGAGCAGCGCGGCGCCGCGACCGTCGGTGAGCTGCGCGCGCAGCTGCTGGCCGCCCACCCGGGCTTCGACGGCGTCCTCCCGCGGTGCGCGCTGCTCGTCGACGGCGCACGCGTCGATGACGAGCACCTGCTGACGGGCTCCGAGACCATCGACGTGCTGCCGCCGTTCGCGGGCGGCTGAGCGGGAGGCTGCGCCGCGGGCCGGCGTCAGCCCCCGAGCCCCTTCCACAGCGACTCCCCGTCGCTGGTGAGCTGCTTCTTCCATACCGGCAGCTCGAGCTTGATCTGCTCGATCACCTCGCGGCAGACGTCGAACGCCGCCGCCCGGTGCGGCGCCGAGACCGCGATGATGACGGCATCCTCGCCGACCGCGAGCCGACCGATCCGGTGGCTGACCGCGACCCGCGCGACGGTTCCCGCCGCCGCCCGCTCGGCGATCGCGGCGAGCACCGTCTCGGCGTCGGGGTGGGCGGTGTACTCCAGGGCGACGACGGATGCCGCGGCATCCGGATCATGGTCGCGCACCCGACCGATGAAGGTCGTCACGGCGCCACACGCCGGGTCGTCGACGGCGTCGATGTGCTGGGACAGGTCGAGGGACGCGGCGCTGATGCGCGCGAGCACGCACGCGGGCGCGGACGCCGATGCGGCGCTCAATGGTCGCGCCCGTCGACCTGGTCGATCACATGACGGGCGATCTCGAGCACGAAGGCGACACCGGCCGAGACGGCGTTCGGAGACCCCGGCAGGTTCACGATGAGCGCACCTCCCGCCAGTCCCGCGACACCACGCGACAGCGCAGCCGACGGCTTGTCGATCGCCGACCGCCTGCGGATCTCCTCGGCGATGCCGGGAATCTCGGTCTCGAGGATGAACCGCGTCCCCTCGGGGGTCTGGTCGCGCGGACCGATGCCCGTGCCGCCGTTGGTGATGATGAGCCGCACGCCGCTGCCGACCAGGGTGACGAGCGCGCGAGCGACGGAGTCCTTGCCGTCGGCGACGATCATCGCCTCTTCGCACGCCCACCCGGTGCCTCGGAGCGCCTGCACCGCGATGGGACCGGAGGTGTCGGGTCGCTCACCTGAGGCGGAACGGTCCGACACCGTCAGCACGGCCGCCCGGAAGCTCATGGACCCAGGGTACCGCCGCATCATCGAGTGGTCTCGGCCTCGGCGGCGGCAGTGATGCGATTCGCCATGCCCCGGAAGATGGCGCCGTGGAACGGCAGCACCGACAGCCAGTAGAGGCGGCCTGACAGGCCCTGCGGGAAGAACACCGCCCGCTGCGTGTACCGCGCGCCGTCGCCATCGGGAGCGCAGCCGAGCTCGAGCCAGGCGAGCCCCGGCACCCGCATCTCGGCGCGCAGGCGCAGCATTCGCCCGGGCTCGACCTTCTCGACGCGCCAGAAGTCGACGACGTCGCCCTCGACGACCCGGGAGGTGCTGCGGCGGCCCCGCGCGAGGCCGACACCGCCGGCGAGCTTGTCCATCCAGCCGCGCGCCGCCCACAGCAGCGGCGACGAATACCAGCCGTTCGCGCCGCCGATGCCCTCGATCACCGACCACAGCGCCTCCGGTCGCGCCCGTGTCCGGGCCTCGCGGCGATCGGTGTAGACGGTGCGACCGGCCCATTCCGGGTCGCTCGGCAGCGGATCGCTCGGCGCACCCAGCACCTCGGCGTCCTGCCAGCTCGTCTCGACGTCGTCGGCGGCGACCCGTCCGAGGGCGAGCCGCACGGCCCGGCGGTACGGCGTCAGTCCGCCGTCGGGACGAGGGATCACCGCATCGACCCGGTGGTCCTTCATGACGCAGTCGTGCTGCAGCGACTCCACGAGTGGCCGCGCGATCGACCGCGGGATCGGGGTGACGAGATTCACCCAGTGCGAGGCGAGGCCGGGGGTCAGCACGGGAAGCGCGGCGATCGCCCGCTGCGGAAGCCCCGCCTCCACCGCGTACCCGTTCATCATCTGGCCATAGCGCAGCACGTCGGGTCCGCCGATGTCGTACGCGCCGGCGGCCGCGGCATCCGCCCGCGCGGCACCCATGAGGTAGTGCAGCACGTCGCGCACCGCGATCGGCTGGATCTGATTGCGCACCCACCGCGGCGCGGGCATGTACGGCAGCACGTCGGTGAGGTGGCGCACCATCTCGAACGACGCCGAGCCCGACCCGATCACGACGCCCGCCTGCAGCGTGAACGTCGGCACCCCACTGTCCGCGAGGATCTCCCCGACCTCGGTGCGTGAGCGCAGGTGCCGCGACAGCCGGCCGTCGGGGTGCAGTCCCCCGAGATAGACGATGCGACCCACGGATGCCGCCGCCCCCGCCGCGGCGATCGTCGCGGCGGCCCGCCGGTCGAGGTCCTCGAAGTGGGTCCCGGCGCTCATGGAGTGGATGAGGTAGAAGAGCACGTCGACATCGCCGGTCGCGGCGGCCGCGGCATCCGCGTCTTCGGCGGAGCCCGGAACGACCTCGACCTGGCCTCCCCACGGGAGTGCCGCGATGCGAGCGGGGTCGCGCGCGAGCACCCGCACCCGATAGCCGGCCGCGAGCAGCCGCGGCACGAGGCGTCCGCCGATGTACCCGGATGCCCCCAGCACGAGCGCGCGCGGCGCCGTGCCGTCCGGACGGGACTCGGCCCGCAGCAGCGGTTCACGCCCGGTCGGGACTGCACGGGGATCGGGCACGCGAGGAGCACCGTCGTCGGGGGCGGCGGACGATCGGGAAGTCGTCATACGTCGACGCTACGCCGGCCGTGCCACCGGAGGTGGGGGCTTGCGCGACGCGGTCAGGGCGTGAGCTGACCGACCGTACGGGGGCGCACGACGAACCAGAGCGCCGCCACACCGATGACGCCGCACACGACCATCACGCCGGCCATCGTCGTCGCCGTGATCGGCGCACCATGCTCGACGAGTCCCGCGAGCGGCGAGATGAGACCGGCGACGCCGAAGTTCGCGGCGCCCAACAGCGATGCCGCCGTGCCGGCGGCGGCACCGTGGCGATCGAGCGCGAGCACCTGCGTGCTCGGGAAGGTGAATCCGGCAGACGTCATGAAGAAGAACAGCGGGATCAGCACTCCCCACAGACCCAGCTGCAGCTGGTCGGCGACGATGATCGCGATGCCCGACAGCACGAGAGCCGCGGTGGAGAACGCGAGCACCCACTGCGGACCGAATCGAGCCGCCAGACGCGACGACACCTGCACCCCGACGACCACACCGATCGAGTTCGACGCGAAGACGAGTCCGTACTCCTGGGCGTTCAGACCGAACCCCTGCTGGAACAGGAACGGCGACGACGACAGGTAGGAGAAGAGACCCGAGAACGCCATCGCCCCGATGATGAGAACACCGATGACGACGCGGTCTCCGAGCACGCGACGGTAGCGGGCGATGACAGCCCGCCCACCGGGCACGTTGCGGCGCGCGGCCGGCAGCGTCTCGGGGATGATCAGCACCGTGCACACGAGCATCACGAGCCCGTAGGCGGCCAGCACGACGAAGATGCCGCGCCACGGCATCACGGTCAACAGCGCCGAGCCCACGAGCGGGGCGAGCACGGGCGCGGTGCCCGACACCAGCGCAAGTCGGCTCAACATCATGACGAGCCGCTTGCCGCCGAAGAGGTCGCGGACGACCGCCATCGCGACGACGCCACCGGCGGCAGCGCCCATGCCCATGAACACCCGCGAGATGCCGAGCAGGACCAGATCGGGGGCGATCGCCGCGGCGATGCTCGCGAGCACGTGCAGGGCCGTCACCACGATCAGGGGGATGCGGCGGCCGAACCTGTCGCTCAGCGGGCCGACCAGAAGCTGGCCCAGCCCGAAGCCCAGCATGGTGCCGGTGAGCGTGAGCTGGATGGCTGCCGCCGTCGTCTGGAAGTCGGCCTCGAGCACCGGGAACGCCGGCAGGTAGAGGTCGATCGTGAACGGGCCGAGCGCGGTGAGAGCGCCGAGGATGATGACGTAGAGCGCGCGTCGACGCACCGGGATGGCATCGCCGGGATGCAGCATGATCGGCGCGGTCGCGGGGTTGGCGCCGAGCGTTCGGATGGCGCCGGTGGACGAGGGTACGCGGGGCGTGGACCCGGTGGTGGGGACGACGGGGTTCGGGGCGGTGTTGAGCACGTGGGGATCTTCGTGTTCGCGGGCGGAAGGCCGGGGCCGACGGCGAGGGCCTGCTCGGCCGGGACGTCACGCGTCGCGTTCGTCAGGTGGGGAAACCATGATCGAATCGATTCGGCTGAGAGTTCAAGGATAGCAACTCCCGCGCGTCCCGCAACGGCAGAACGGGGGCGATCCGCTCGGATCGCCCCCGTTCACTGCGTATCTGCCTCAGGCGGCGAGGTCCTTCGCCCGCTGTCCGCGCACGACGAGCGCGTATCCTGTGATGCCGACGATCAGCGCCAGCACGGCGATGCCGAGCATCAGGATGCCGAAGCCGTCCTGATAGGCGCTCACCGCGGCCTGGAACACCGCGGCATCCGGCTTCGCCCCACCCTTGGCGTAGGTGCCGACAGCCGTCAGCGCGTCGGTGATCTGCGAGCTGGACTGACCGCTCGCCCCCAGACGCGAGACGATGCCGCCGATCGTGAGCTGCGTGACGGCGACAGTCGAGATCGCCGTGCCGAGCGAGTAGAACAGCTGCCCGAAGGCGGTGCGCGAGCTCGTGACCGGTCCGTAGAACTCCGCCGGCGCCTCGCCGAGGATCAGGGTTCCGTAAGGCAGTGCCGCCGCGGTGGCTCCCAGCGCGATGAGGATGCCGGCGGGCACGAAGGCGAGCGGGCTCGTCGCGTCGCGCACGAGCGCGGCGGCGATGAATCCGGCGGCCGCGAAGATGCCGCCGAGGAGGATCGACAGCTGGCTGCTCATCCCACGGGTCATCAGGCGGCCCAGCACGATCGCACCCACGATCGAGGTGAGCGTGATCGGCAGCTGCCAGATCGCCACCTCGCTGGGGGCCATTCCGAGCACGTACTGCCAGAAGTTCGTCAGCTGCAGGAACGATGCGGCGACGCCGAAGTTGAAGATGAAGCCCGCGCACAGGGCGGCGAGGAACAGGGGGCGACGGAAGAGCGAGACCGGGAAGAACGGGTTGCGCACCCGCGACTGCTGGAAGACGAACGACAGCAGCAGCAGCACGCCGAGCGCCATGATCGCCCAGGTGAGCGGACTGGTCAGCGAGGTCGCGAGCTGCGAGACGCCGTACAGGAAGACGACCATGCCTGCCACGATCAGCACCTGACCCCACACGTCGCGCGACTCGGTGACCGACGGGGGCGTGTTCGGCAGCAGTGCGAACGCGGCGATGATGCTCAGCGCCGAGAGCACCGGCACGAGCACGAACGCGAGGCGCCAGTCGATGCCGGCGAGGATGCCGCCGCTGAAGGTGAACAGCACGGCCGAGGCGCCCGAGACCGCCGCGAACGTCGCGACGGCGGCAGGAAGTTTTCCGGGCGCGGCGAGCACCTGGATGAAGGCGAACGCGGCGGCATAGACCGCGCCCAGTCCGATGCCGGTGATGGCCTGGCCGAGGATGTAGACGAGGGCCGTCGGCGCCGCGGCGACGACGAGCTGGCCGATGATGCCGGTCACGAGCGCGATGACGAGCATGCGGCGACGGCCGATGCGGTCGGCGAGCAGTCCGGTGGTGATCACGGATGCCGCGATCGCCAGGGTCTGCACAGAGGCGGCGAGGGCTTGATCGCCGCCGACCATGTCGAGCCCACGGCTCGCTCCGACGAGCGCGGTGCTGGCGATGTTCGGGGCGGATCCCTGTACGGCGGCGAGGACGCCGAGGAAGGGGATCGCGAGGCGCGAGGCGGTGCGGGCGGCCGTGGGAACGGTCGAGGTGGTCATGGGCGGGCTCTTTCTGTGGAGGGGAGGTGCGGGGTCAGGACTGGAAGGCGGGCGTGCCGTCGAGGTAGGTCTCGTGCACGGCGATGTCGGCCCAGCCGGCCGGGTCGCTGGTCCACGGATTGCGGTCGACCACGGCGAAGTCGGCGCGGTTGCCGACGGCGAGCGAGCCGCGGTCGTCGGCGTGGATCTGCCAGGCCGCGTGGGTCGTGATCGCGGCGAGCGCCTGCTCGGGCGTCGCGCATTCCTGGGGCGCGAGCACCGTGCCGTCCGCCTCGAGCTGGCGCAGCACCGCGGTGCGCGCGGCGTGCAGCGGCTGGACGCGGGTCACGTTGTAGTCGGAGTGCAGGCTCGGACGCAGTCCGAAGCGATAGGCGGAGGCGAGCCGATCCAGACGCTCGGCGCGCTCGGGGCCGAGGATCGTGTCGCGGAACGCGGCTCCCCAGTAGTAGACGTGGTCCATCAGGAAGCTCGGCGAGATGCCGGCCGCGGCCATGCGGGCGAGCTGGTCGTTCGTCGTCACCGACGCGTGCTCGAACCGGTGGCGGAGCGTGCGGTCGGTGCCGGGGAACAGCTGCTCGGCGGCGGTGAGCGCGAACTCCACGGCGGCGTCCCCGTTGGTGTGGATCATCAGCTGCCACCCGTCGTCGAGACCCGCCTTCATGACTTCGCGAAGGCTTTCGGGGGTCCAGTTGGCGTGGCCACCGTTGTTCTCGCCGAGGTACGGCTGCAGGAAGTAGCCGGAACGGCCCTGGTTCGACCCGTCCGCGACGAGCTTCCAGGCGTCGGCGCGCACCATGTCGTCGCCGCTGAACGGCGTCACTCCGGCCTCGCGCCACGCGGCCGCGACGGCTGCGGGGGTGTCGTATCCGGCGAGGATGGAGAACTGCGCGGTCGAGACGCGGGTCGGCAGTCGACCCGCGCCGTTGATCTGATGCAGCAGCGCGATCTCGCTGACACCGGCGATCGTGCCGGTCATGGCCTCGCGCATCGAGGTCACGCCCTGGGAGGCGAACTCGGTGAGGATCTGGCGGATGCCGCGTTCGATGCCCGCCGCATCCGGGCGCGGCAGGTTGCCGAGCAGGAGCGCGACCGCCGGAGACTCGCCGACGACGCCGGTGAGGCGCCCGTCGATGTGCTGCAGCGTGCCGCCGACGGGCTCCGGGGTCTGATCGGTGATTCCGGCCGCGGCGAACGCAGCGCTGTTGGCGTACGCGAAGTGCATCGACGCGTTGAGCACCACGACGGGCCGGTCGGATGCCACGCGGTCGAGGATGTCCCTGGTCAGCACCGGCTCTCCGGGGTAGAGGCTCGGGTCGAAGAGCTTCGCGAGCAGGTACTCGCCGGGCGCGGTGCGGGCCGCGGCATCCTTCAGCGTCGCGACGACGTCGTCGAACTCGGGGCACGCGACGTGCGAGACGTCAGTCCAGTCGAGTGTCATGAGCGAGGCCCAGATGTGCGCGTGGGGCTCGATCAGGCCGGGGATGACGACTCCCTCGGGGGCGATCGTGCGGGTATCGGGGCCGGTGAGGCCGTCGACCTCGGAGCGGCTGCCGATGCCGATGATGCGCCCGCCCGAGACGGCGATGGCCTCGGCGCGGGGGGCCGTGGGGTCACCCGTGGCGATCTCGCCGACGATGAGCAGGTCGGCGACGGAGCCGGCACGACGGGCGTCGCCGTAGCCGGCGGGGGTGAGGGTCTGACCGGCGGTCGCGATGGCGGGAGCGAGGTGGGCGCGGGTGGTCGGCGGGGCTGCGCAGCAGGCTTCGGACATGATGTGCCTTTCGATGGTCGACGAACGGATGTCGCGGGTCGGTGTCAGGAGACGAGGTGGTGGACGACCTGGGCTGCTTCGTTCGCGGCCAGGATCGCGAACAGAACGGTCATCATGACGGCGTTGTGCGCGATCATCTCCGTCTTGACGCGCTGCAGGGCACCGATGACGCGGTCGGAGGTGCTGAGGGCGATCAGGGCGGGGACGATCAGCGCGAGCGAGCCGACGATCGCGACGACGACGCACAGCAGGATCGTGATCGGCAGCGAGCTGTGCGCATCGCCGATGAGCGCGCCGCCCTTGAGCGCGAGCGGGATGTTCTTGGTGTTGGTGATGGCCATCACGAACCCGAGTCCCGCGGCGCTGAGGGGCGTGACGTTGTCGATGGCGGCCAGCCATGAGGGTGCCTTCGCGGTCTGGCCGGGCTTCGGGCGCCCGATCCAGCTGAGCACCGCGAAGAGCGCGAAGCCGATGGTGATGATGATCGCGAAGACGAACGAGACGGTCGAACTGCTTCCCGATGTGGAGGACGAGGAGCTGTTCGCGGAGAAGACGGCGCCGAGAGCGAGGAACACGAGCGAGACGATCGTGAACGTCGTCGTGTAGATCGGCGCGGCGGCCCGGCCGCGGGGCGCCAGCACGATGGCGACGATCGCCACGATCGGCAGCGGCGAGATCATCATGCCGACAGCGAGGGGGATGAGGTTCTGCAGCTCGTTCACGTGCGGGTTCCGTTCGATTCGCGTCGCCCGGAGGATCTCCCCGGTGCGTCTGCGATGACGGTACGTGCCCGGTTTCGGGCGTCAGGGCCGATGTTCGGCTGACACGACGCACGAAGCACTCACGCGCGCGCGACGCCCCTTTTCGGGCGACTTTGCACGGTTCTGCGTCGGTCGTGACCGGTCAGCAGCCGGCTGCGCGGGGATTCTCGACGCAGGTCTGGCCGACCAGCGCGGTGCGCGCCTCGAGCACCTGGATCGGCGCGGTCGTTGCCTCCGGAGTCACGAGACCGTCGACCGGGATCCAGGTGACGCCGTCGAAGGTTGCCTCGGCCGCGTAAGACGTCTCGAGGGTGATCGTGTACTCGCCGCGGGCGCCGTAGACGTGGCTCGTGGCCGTCGGCGTGAACTGCGGAACGCCGAGGGCCGCCCACGTCGAGCCGGCCGACACGGTGGTGCGGGAAGAACCGTCGCCGTACGTGAACAGGTGCCGGGCCGGTGTGAAACGCACCTGCGCCGGCACGTCGAAAAGGGTGCCCGCGACGACATGGGCACGCGTGCCGGTCAGAATGTTCGCGGGCAGCCCGACGATCCCGACGCCGGTCGGCTCACTCGCCAGCTCGCTCGGGTCGGGGCGGAACGACGCGATATCCGCGGCGGTCACCGTCGGCGCGCCCGGATCGACCGGCTGAGCAGGGTCCAGACACATCGCCAACCCGCAGTCCACCTGGTTCGAGAGGTCGCCCACCCTCTGCAACGGCGTCGCGTTCGTGTAGTTCACCGGGCCCAGGCCCGACCGATCATCAGACTGCGAGTGGCGAGGCACCCACGTCGACCCCGCATCGCCCGACGGCGCGCGCTGCTCGACGAGGTCTACCTTGGTGCCGGAGTTCGCGACACACGGCCCTGTCCAGGCGCCCGCTCCACAGTTCTGCCCTTGAACGCCGGAAGCTGTGAGACCGGCAGCAACGACGACTGAGATCGCGAGTGTCAGAGCTAGCACTTCACGCCTGATTCGTCGGGCCCGAAAGAAGTGATCAGAGCTCGAGTAGCTCCGGAGGAGAGGGGCGCAGCTCTTAAGCGCATCTGCTGGATGTCCGGGCGGTCCGGACTTACGACACTGTTCCCCGACTCGTCCACGACGTGCACTTGTGAGACGTCCTGACACACGGCAAGCTCGACAACTCCGGTCGAACTATCAAACCGACGGTCGACTATCGACTGAACGCGAGTGTTACCGGATACCGAGTAGGCGCGGGCGTGCATGTCGGAAAAGGTCTTTCGGTCCGCGGCAAGCGCTTCACCGGTCGTCAACGCGAACACGGGCTCGAATGTCGTGGGATCGGAGAGGTCCACACGGTTCAACGCGTCGACATACGCCCGATACGTCGCCTCCGCCGCGGCATAGGCCTCCGCCTCACTCAACGCCGTCGGCGTCGGGGTGGGCGCGGGGGCGCCGCATCCGCTCATGACGACCGCGGTGAGCGCGGCGATCAACGCGATAGCGGTGCGACGGGGAGCCTGCGACATGCGCCCCAAGGTAGACGAGTACACCGGCATGACCAGGGGTTATCCACAGTCGGCGACCGTCGACGCGCGAACGACGGGCCGGTGGAGGGAACCCCTCCACCGGCCCGTCGTTCCGTGCGGTCGGGTCAGCCCTTCGTCGATCCGGCGAGAAGGCCGCGCACGAAGAAGCGCTGCAGCGCGAAGAACACGATCAGCGGAACGATGATCGAGATGAACGCACCGGCGGACTGCAGGAACCACTTCGAGCCCCACGAGCCGGATAGCGAGTTCAATGTCTGTGTCAATGGCAGCGAACTCGATGGAGCGAAGATAGTCGCGACGAGCAGGTCGTTCCAGACCCAGAGGAACTGGAAGATCGCGAACGAGGCGATCGCCGGCATCGCGAGGGGCAGGATCATCCGGAAGAAGATCTGGCCGTGCCCGGCGCCATCGACGCGCGCAGCCTCGATGAGCTCCGCCGGGATCTCCGCGATGAAGTTGTGCAGCAGGAAGATCGCCAGCGGCAGGCCGAAGATCGCGTGCGCGATCCACACCGTCGCGAAGCTGTGGTCGACATCCCTCAGCTCGAAGCCGGGGAACACCGCCACTCCCCCGATCTCGAGACCCCGTGAGAACAGGCTCAGCAGCGGCACGAGCGCCATCTGGATCGGCACGATCTGCAGCGCGAAGACGAACACGAACAGAATGTTGCGGCCCTTGAAGTCGATCCACGCGAACGCGTACGCGGCGAGCGAGGCGACTGCGATCGGAATGACCGTGGCGGGGATCGTGATCGCGAGCGAGTTGATGAACGACTGCCCGAGGGTGAGCGCCGTACCGCCCGAGGTGAGCGCCTCGAAGTAGTTGTCGAGGGTGAAGCTCGGGTTGACGAAGACCGTCCACCACCCTGTCGACTGGCTGTCGGCCCCGGGGCGGAACGAGGTGACGAACAGGCCGAACGTCGGGATCGTCCACAGGATCGCGATGAGGATCGCGATCAGAGTGGCTCGCTTCGAGGTCAGCTTCTTCTGCGCCAGGTTCTCGTTGCGGCGGGTCTCTCGCGCCGTACGGCGGGCCGCACGGGCGTCGAATGCGGGCTGGGCGTCGATGACGGCCATCAGCGCACCTCCTTCTGCTTGCGCAGCTGTCGCGCGTTGTAGATGATCAGCGGCAGCACGATGAGGAACAGCACGACGGCGAGGGCCGACGAGTGCCCGTAGCTCTGGAACCGCTGCTGCTGGTTCACCATCTCGAAACCGAGCACCGTCGAGTCCGACCGACCGCCGGTCATCACCGCCACAATGTCGTACACCTTCAGTGCGGCGATCGTCAGGGTCGTGAGCACGACGACCAGCGACGAGCGGATTCCGGGCACCGTCACGTTGATGAACCGCTGCCACGCGTTCGTGCCGTCGAGCTGCGCAGCCTCGAGCTGCTCGGTCGGCACGGCCTTGATCGCGGCGGAGAGCACGACCATGGCGAACCCGGTCTGCGTCCAGATGAACACGATGAGCAGGCAGATCGTGTTGACCAGTGGCGCCGTGTCGAGCCAGGGCACCGGCTGACCCCCGAGCCCGGTGATGATCGCGTTCAGCAGGCCGATCTGGTCGCCCTGCCGATAGTCGTAGATGAACTTCCAGATGATGCCGGCACCCACGAACGAGATCGCCATCGGCATGAACACGAGCACCTTGAGGATCTTCTCGCCGCGTGCACGGTCAATGAAGGCGGCGTACGCGAGGCCGAGCGCCGTCGAAACGACCGGTGTGACGAGAGCCCAGATGAGGGTGTTGATGACCGACCAGAAGCCTTCCGGGTTCGTGAAGGTCCAGATGTAGTTGTCGAGCCCGACGAACGACTTGCCCGTCTTGTCGAAGAACGACTGGTAGATAGTGCTGATCGCCGGGTAGATCAGGCCAAGCAGAAGCAGAAGCGCTGCCGGCGTGAGGAAGATGATCAGCTGGAACAGGTAGCCCGCGCCTTCGCGAGCCCGGTAGTCCGCGAAGAACAGGAGGGCGCCGAGGCCGAGGGCGATACCCACGACCCAGAGCACGGCGTTCTGGTACGGACGCAGCAGCATGAAGGCGATCACCGGCAGCACGAAGCACGCGGCCAGTCGCAGCCAGAAGTATCCGCGCCCCGCACGGGGGGCGTACTCGATGAGCAGCAGGATGACGCCGACCACCGCGAGCGCGACGGCGAGCATGATCGGGATCTGCAGCAGCGGATTCAGGTTGCCGATCCACTGGAAGAAGCTGTTGAGCGAGAAGCCGAGCGTCGTCGGTCGGGCGTTCTCGACGTGGGGTCCTGTCACCAGCAGGACGAAAAACGCGACCACCGCCACGGCGGCGATGATCGCGATGATGGTGGCGACGCGACGCGTACCGCCCGCGCGGGGCGTCTGCGTGTTCGCGGTCATCGGATGCGACGACATCGTCTCTCCCTCGATTCAGGGCGGAAACCGCGCCGTGAGGGGACCGCTCCGAAGAGCGACCCCCTCACGGGCGGCCTGCCGCCGTCAGGCGATCAGTTGTTGTAGCCGGCCTGGATGTCGCTGAGCACCTGGTCGGTCGGCTTGCCGTCGATCCAGCTGACCATGCCCTTCCAGAAGGAGCCCGAACCCACCGTGGCGGGCATCAGGTCCGACGCGTCGAAACGCACGACCGTGTTCTGGTCCTGCAGCGTCTTCATGGCGTCGGTGAGGAACGCGCTCGAGGCCAGGCTCGGGTCGGCGCCCTTGTTGGCCGAGATCACGCCGCCGAGCTTGACGCGGGCGTTCGCGAAGTCGGGGCTCGACATGTACTCGAGAACCTTCTGCACGGCCGCCGAGTCACTGAACGACGCGACGAACTCGCCGCCGGCCTCGACCGACTGCGCACCCTCGGTGATGCCGGGGAGGATGAACGCGTAGACGTCACCGTCGGGGGCGACCTTCGGGGTCTGACCCGAGGCGGTCTTCACGTCGAGGAAGTTCGACGAGAGGAACGACGCCTGGTGCGTCATCGCGCAGCTGCCGTCGGCGACCTTGGCGGCGACGTCGGCGAACGCGGTCGAGTTGATGCTCTTCACATCTCCGAAGCCGGCGTTGACGTACTGGGGGTTCAGGAGGATCTGACCCACCGCGTCGAACGCGCTCTTGATCGGGGCATCCGTGAACTTCACCGTGCCGGCGACCCACTGGTCGTAGACGTCGGGGCCGGACTGACGCAGGACGAGGTCCTCGATCCAGTCGGTGCCGGGCCAGCCCGACGCGTCACCCGAGGCGAAGCCGGCGCACCAGGGAGCCTGGCCGGTCTTCTGCTGAATGGTCTTGGTCAGGGTGAGCAGGTCGTCCCAGGTCTTGGGGACGGAGACGCCCCACTCCTTGAACTTCGCCGGCGAGTACCAGACGTAGCCCTTGACGTTGGCGAGCATGGGCGCGGCGTAGAACGTGCCGTCGACCGTGCCATACGTCTTCCAGTCCTTCGACCAGTACTTGTCGACGTTGGCCGAGACGGTGTCCGACGCCTTCTTGACGTCGCCCGTGCCGACCAGGGTCTTCAGCAGACCCGGCTGGGGCACGATGGCGATGTCGGGCGCCGAGCCACCGGTCACCTTGGTGACGATGTTTCCCTCGAAGCTCTTGTCGCCGGTGTACTCGACCTTGATGCCCGTGTCGGCGGTGAACTGCGTGAAGGACTGGTTCAGCAGGTCGGCCTCCGACCCGGTGATCCCGCCCGAGATCTTGACGGTCTGACCCGACAGATCGCTGGAGCTGCTGCTGGGGCTGCCCTCGGCGCACCCGACCAGACCGAGCCCGAGGGCTCCGATCAGTGCGACCGGCGCTAGGACGTGGCGCCGCTGCAGTGTTGCCATGTGATTCCTCCTCCTTGAGTGCACGGAATTCTTCCGTCTCACATACCGATTCCCCCGGAACCGGTTCCACAGCACCGTATTCGAAGTTCACGCGATCCACAACCAGCGCCGGTCACGAATCCATAAACCCCACTATTCGTGCGGTGATTCCAGGTTCTGGTGCTCATATCGCGCCGATTTCCCCTTTGTGAATCGCCGTCCCATGTGGAACCGGTTCCCTAAAGTTTCTGTGATCATCTAGACTGCGACGGAAAGTCCCGCGACCACCGGTCGCACGAACCCGTCGACGATGAAGGGATCGAGAGTGAGCGGCATCGCCGACGTCGCCCGCCTGGCCGGGGTCTCCAAGTCCACTGCGAGCCGCGCGCTCAGCGGGGGCGGCTATGTCTCCGAGGAGACGCGCAAGAAGGTGACGGATGCCGCCACCACTCTGGGCTACGTGGCGTCCGCCAACGCCGCCGGCCTCGCAACGGGTCGCACGCGCACGATCGCCGTCATCGTGCCGAGGGTCAACCGGTGGTACTTCGGCTCGATGATCGAGGGCATCACCCGCGCGCTCATCCCGGCCGGCTACGACCTGACGCTCTACGTCGCTGAGCCCGCGTCTCAGGATCGCGAGAGCATGTACCGCTTCTTCCTGGCCCGGAAACGATTCGACGGCGTGCTCGCGGTGGCACTCGAACCCGACGACGACGACATCGAGAAGCTGATCGGCATCGGCAAGCCGACCCTGTGCGTGGGCAACGGGCTCAACGGAATTCCGACGATCGGCATCGACAACATCGCGATCGGGCGGATGATCACGCAGCACCTGATCACGCTCGGCCACCGCGAGATCGCCTTCCTCGGGGTGACGCCCTACGACTCCCCCCGCGCACGCGATGTCGCGGACCGGTGCATCGGCTACGAGCAGGCGATGAGACAGGCCGGGCTCGAGGCATCCATGCGCTCGACGCCCTCGACCCTCACCGTGACGGACGGCTACGCGGCCGCCGTGCCGCTGCTGGCCGACATGGAGTCGCGCCCCACGGCGATCGTTGCGGCGTGCGACGAGATCGCGATCGGTGCGATCATCGCGGCGCGCCGACTGGGCGTGCCCGTGCCGGGCCAGCTGAGCGTCGTCGGCGTCGACGGCCACGACTACGCCGAGATGTTCGGACTCACCACGATCGTGCAGCACCCCGAGGAGCTCGGCGAGCTCGCCGCGCGCACCCTGCTCTCGCTCATCGACGGCGACACGGACGTGCCCGACCGGCTGCAACTGCCGACGCGGCTCGTGGTGCGATCCTCGACGACGGCGCCCGCGACCTCCGGCGCCTGAGCGCAGACGACGCTGCCCGCCCCCGGCGAACCGGGGACGGGCAGCGCGATGGCGGATGCCTCAGCTGCGACGGTTGCGCACCGTCATCCGTGCGGCGGCACCGGCCCCGAGGAGCAAGACGCCTGCCCACAGCAGCCACTGCAGATCCTGACCGCCGGTGCGCGGCAGAGCCGCGAGCGACGGGTCGGCGATCGTCACGGCCTGCCAGCCGATGACGTTCCCGTCAGCGTCCTGGACGACCAGACTGTGGGCGCCGGAGACCCCCGCGGGGATGGTGACGGTGACGTAACCGCTCGCATCGACGAGGAACCACGTGCCGATGCGCACCGGGGTGGAGTGCACCCACACCGTGACCCACTCGCCGGCGTGCTCGACGCCGACGTAGATCTTCACCGCATCCCCGACGGAGGGAGTGGTGTCGCTCGCGGAGATTTTGCCCTCGAGCGCGGCGGTCAGCGCGGCATCCGGGACGGGGAGCGGGATGATCGACGGCGGAGTGGTGCCGGGGACCTCCGTTCCGGGTCCCGTGCCGGGCAGGCCCGTGCCGTTCGAGACCGTGAGCGGCACGGTGACCTTGGTTCCCGATGCCGGTGAGGTGAGCACCACGGACGTCGACGCCGGAGCATCGAGCGGAACCGTGAACGACACCGTGGCGGTCCCGTTGACGAACGCGACCGGCGTGAACGTCGCCGCGCTGCCGGCGACCGCGTACTCCAGCGTGGTGTTCAGCGGCGAGCCGAGCGACGTCATGTCGATCGCGGACACCGTGAACGACACCTGGTCGCCTGCCGAGACCGCAGTGGTCGGCGCACCGAGAACCTGCGCCGAACGGCTGGCGAAGTCCGGCGAGACCGGCTGATGCGTCTCGAGGTAGCTGATCCACGCGTCACGGTCGATCAGACCCGAGTCGCGCGTGTTCGTGCCCTGAGCGAAGGTGCGGAAGTTGTCGCCGCCCTGCAGCAGGAAGTTGAACGAACCGATGCGGTACGAGGCCGCGAGGTCGATCGGCTTGCCGTCGATCCAGATTCCCGTGATGTGGCTGCCCCGCGCCGCGGTCGCGTCGAACGTGTACGAGACGTTCTTCGACAGCCCGAGCTGGAGGTAGGAACGCGACGGGATCGTGCCGTCGGCGTTGGTCTGCCACTGCTCCTCGAGCACGGCCTTGAACTGCGCGCCAGTGAGGCTCGTCGTCCAGAGGTTGTTCACGAAGGGGAGCACCGCATTCGCCTCGGCGTAGGTGATCGTGCCATCCGGAGCGTAGAAGAGCTCGGCGCGCAGACCGCCGGGGTTGACCACACCGATCTCGGCGCCGCCGCGATCGGCCGAGCCGAGCGAGGCGACGAGAGAGTCGGCCACGAGGTTTCCGATCGTGGACTGGCCGGCACGGTTGTCGCGGGCGGTGGCGCCTGCGTACTTCCCGTCGACGTAGCTGCCACCGGTGTACGACGTCGTGATGTCCGCCGTGACCGATCCCTTCGGCTGGTTGCCGATGGCCGCCGCGCTCGCGAGTGCAGCGTTCGTGATCGCGTTGACCTCGGCCACCCGGGGGTAGGTCGAGATCAGCGTGGCCGCCGGGGTGGTCGAGCGGGAGATGTTGCGTGCCGTGTAGCCGAGCACGTCATGGGACGCGCCGTCGATCGAGAGCACGACCTGTCCGAGGTTCTCGCCGTAGTTGCCGGTCTGAACGATGGGGCGGGTCTTGCCTTCGACACCCGGGACCGGGGCATCCCACACGTACTGCTTGTGGGTGTGGCCGGTGAAGATGACGTCGACGCTGGACGAGGTCTTCGTCACGATGTCCGCGAACGCACCGCCGGCCGCGACCTCCTGGTCAAGCGTCGCCTTCTCCGGGGTTCCCGCCCCCGCTCCCTCGTGGTACTCGGCGACGATCACGTCGACCGTGCCGGCGAGTTCCGCCGCGACGCGGTTCACGGCCGCGACCGGGTCACCGAAGGTGAGTCCGGTGATGCCGCCGGGAGCGACCAGGCTCGGGGTCTCCTGCGTGATGACGCCGATGACCGCGACCTTCAGGCCACCCGCGTCGACGATGGTGTACTCGGGAAGCGCCGGCTCGCTGGTGCCCGCCTTGTAGACGTTGGCGCCGAGATACGGGAAGTCCGCCGCATCCTGCACGCGACCGGAGAGGTCGGCGTAGCCGCGGTCGAACTCGTGGTTGCCCACAGCCGACGCCGCCAGGTCGAGCGCGTTGAGCACGTCGAGGGTCGGCTTGTCCTCGGCGACCGCGGAGGCGAACAGCGAGGCACCGATGTTGTCACCGGCCGACAGCAGGAGGGTGTTGCCTTCGCCGTAGGCGGCGCGCTGCTCCTCGACGGTTCCCGCGAACGCGACGGTGTTGCCGTCGATGCGCCCGTGGAAGTCGTTGATGTTGAGGAGGTTGAGCTCGATCTTGTGCGACAGCGTCACACCCACCACGAGCGGGTCGTGGTCGCTCGATCGGAATGCGTCGGCACGGTAGAAGTCGGTCGCGTTGTAGTTGTAGCGGCTGTACTCCAGCGCCACGGACTCACCTGCGTTGATGTTCCACACGTGCGCACCCGTGACCGCGGCCTGAGCCGACGGCGACGCGAAGATGTGGTCGAGCGAACCCGACTGGCCGCTGAACGAGTAGGTGTACTCCTCGGCGCCCTGCTGGATGTAGCCCGCGTCGGTGATGACCTTGATCGGGTCCTCCTGGCTGTAGGAGTTGAAATCGCCCAGCAGGAAGACCTTGTCGGTGCCGACGGACGTCTTCAGCCCATCGGCGAACGCCACGAGCGCGTGCGCCTGAGCCACACGCGATGCGTTGCTCGCGCCCTGGCCGTCGCCCTGGTCCGCGTCCGCGCCCGTTCCCGACCCCTTCGACTTGAAGTGGTTCACGATGGCGATGAACTGCGCAGAGGTGCCGTCGGCCGCCGTGAAGGCCTGGGCGAGTGGTTGGCGCGCGTTCGAGAAGGCGCTGTCGTTGAGCACGACGGAGGCGCCGACCGGCTTGACCAGCGATGCCTTGTAGATGAACGCCGTGCGGATGACATCCTGCTGGTCGAGCGGCAGGAGCGCATCGGCTGCCGGCGACGGCACGAACGACCACTGCTCGGATCCGAGGGCGCTGTTCAACGCGTTCACGAGCGTCGAGAGCGCGGAATCCCGGTCCTTACCGAACTTGGACGAGTTCTCGATCTCCTCGAGCGAGACCACGTCGGCGCCCAGCCCGTTGATCGCCGCGACGATCTTGTCCTGCTGACGCTTCAGGTTCGCTGCGTCGGCGGCGCCGCGCGGGCCCGATCCCGAGCAGTTGTTCACCGTCACGTTGTTGCCCGCGCGATCGGTGTAGAACGAGCAGGTGTTGCCGGCGGCGACATAGTCGGCGCCCGTGGTGGTGAAGTAGTTGAGCACGTTGAAGCTGGCGAGCTGGATGTCGCCGCCGACGTTCGGTGCGCTCGTGGGACGCCCGTCCGCGATGGCCACGAACGAGGTGTCTCCCCCCGCCAGGAGCTGCGCGGTGGGCTGGAACTTCCAGGTGCTGTTGCGATAGTCGAGCACGACAGGCTTCGCAAACGTGACCGGAGCACCGACGGTGATGTCGTGATCGCTCAGGTACGGGAGCGCGATGCTCTTGTTCGCGGAGCTGAGGAAGTTGATGGATGCCCCGTCGTCGAGCGTCACACCCCGGGCGGCGTTGTCCGCCACGGCCTGCGCGTACGCGGCGGTGCCGGGTCGGGCGATCTCCGTCGGCGTGATCAGCGGGGTGGTGCCGGTTGCCAGACCGATCTCGGCGTACTGGTTCGTCGAGTAGGTGTTGGTGACGGTGTAGTCGCCCTGGGGAAGGATCAGCATGCCCTCGAGCGACTCGCGCTGCTGGTCGGTCGCGGGGAAGGCGACAGTCGCAGCCGCGACGGGCGCCGGCGCCGTCTCGGACAAGACCGTCGTGCCATTGGCGGTGCCGTTGATCTCGGTGAGCCCCTGGTACTCGGTCACGCTTCCGGTGACCTCGACATACTGGCCTACGGAGACCTTCGCCGTCGCGGCCGAGCCGAAGACGAAGACCGCATCGGATGCGGTGTGGGTGCCGAAGTCGATGGCGCCGCCGGTGCCGGGGGTCTGGATGTAGAAGCCGTTGAAGCCGCCGGTCGGGTAGGCCGCGGTCACGACTCCGCGGGTGGTGACGGTCTGACCGGAGAGCGGTGAGGTGTCGCCGGTGCCCTGAATCGCGGAGATCGGCGTGATCTCACCCGGCGCCGTGGTGGGCGACGTGGTGGGCGTCGGCGTGCTCGATGCGGTCGGCGAGGGCGAGGCGCTGGGAGAGTCGGTCGGGTTCGGTGTGCTGCCCGAGCCGGAGTTCTGGGGGGTGACGGTCGTCGTGACCGTGAAGTCCGTGGAGTTGTCGTCGGTGTCGACGAAGCCCGTGCGCGTCAAGGCGTTGGGCGTGGTGTTGCCGCCGGCGTCGGGGGCGGCCTTGGTCTCGAACGTGTTGCCGCTGCCGTAGCCGAGGAGGTCCACGACGCCCGGGGTGCCGACCACCGAGCCCGGGGTGAGGGTGAGGGGGGAGGACTGGTCGGAGAGCCAGAGCACGCCGTTCTGTCCACCGGGGTTGAAGCTCGTCACCTGATCGGGCGTGGGCAGCGCGACGCCGTTGGCGCCGTTCGAGGCGGCCTGCACGAGGAAGTACGAACCCGGGTTGATCGTGCCCGAGAGGGTGACCGTCGTCGCCACGCCGGTGCCGGACGCGGACCGGTACTGGAGCGACCAACCGGTCAGGTTCTGCGCGGTCCCTCCGGCGTTGTAGAGCTCGATGAACTTGTTGGTGAAGGGCGCGCCGGCGCTGCCGCCCTTGAGGTAGGCCTCGTTGATGATGACGTCGGCCGGGGCGGGTTCTGCCGCCGAGGCCGCGAGCGCCGTGCCGGGCGCTGCGATGCCGATGAGGAGGGATGCGCCCGCGATGATGGCGAGCGCTCTCCTGCGTGGCTGGGAAATGGACATGAGTCTCCTAGTTCAGGGCTGAGAGCAACCCTGTGAGGCTAAGAGACCCGATGTTGGTCAGGACGACATTTCTGTGACGAGTGTGTGAACGGTCGATGAGATTTCTCTCATGCGCGAACTCCAGACTCTGCGCTATAGATGCGTCGCGCACTGCGCATATCGGCGGGACGAGGTATCCGCCATCAGCACATCGCTCCGGACAGGACGAAGGCCCCCGGCGCAGTGCCGGGGGCCTTCGGAGCTGAGAGCAGCGGGATTACTTGAGGGTAACCGTCGCGCCGGCCTCTTCGAGAGCGGCCTTCGCCTTGTCGGCGGCCTCCTTGTTGGCGCCCTCGATGACGGCCTTGGGGGCGCCATCGACAACAGCCTTGGCCTCGCCGAGGCCGAGCGAGGTGAGCTCGCGGACGACCTTGATGACCTGGATCTTCTTGTCGCCGGCAGCCTCGAGGATGACGTCGAACGAGTCCTTCTCCTCGACCTCCTCGGCGGCACCACCGGCGCCACCGGCGGCCGGAGCGGCCGCGACGGCGACCGGAGCGGCGGCGGTGACCTCGAAGGTCTCCTCGAACTTCTTGACGAACTCGCTGAGCTCGATGAGCGTGAGCTCCTTGAAGGCGTCGAGCAGCTCCTCAGTGCTGAGCTTTGCCATGATGTTTCTCCTTGATTGGGGTTTGTCCACCGCGGGCCGACTCAGGCCGCGGACTCCTGCTTCTCACGCAGCGCGTCGACCGTGCGAACGGCCTTCGACAGCGGGGCGTTGAAGAGATAAGCGGCACCGAACAGCGAGGCCTTCATCGCACCGGCGAGCTTCGCCAGCAGGACTTCACGGCTCTCGAGGTCGGCCAACTTGTTGACCTCGTCCGCGCTCAGGGGGGCACCGTCGAAGTAGCCGCCCTTGATCACGAGAAGAGGGTGTGCCTTGGCGAAGGCGCGCAGGCCCTTCGCGACGGCGACCGGGTCACCGTGCACGAAGGCGATGGCCGAAGGACCGGCAAAGTCCTCGTCCAGCTCCGTGATCCCCGCGTTGTTCGCGGCGATCTTGGACAGCGTGTTCTTCACCACGGCGTACTCCGCGTCCTGACGGATGGTGTTGCGGAGCTCCTTGAGCTCGGCAACCGTCAGACCGCGGTACTCGGTGAGCAGTACGGCAGTCGAGTCCTCGAAATTCTTCGTGAGCTCGGCGACCGTCGCTTCCTTCTGCGCCATGGCCACTCCTTGTATCCACGTGACGATCCGCGATGGCGGATCGCCGGCCTGAGACCTTCCCGGCAACGAAAAAAGCTCCGGCGCAAGCGCACGGAGCTTCACATGCCCGATGATCGGGAGTTCGTTCGTACACCTGCGCGGGCCCCTGCGTTGCAGAGCTTCGATCGACCTGCGCTGTCGCGCACGACGATGACCGGCGGTCTTCGGCTTGACATCAGCATACGGGATGCCGCTGCCCCCGCCAAACCCGAAGGCCCCGCCGGTGTTCAGCGGGGCCTTCGGGTGGATGCGGCGGATCAGCTCCGGCGCTGCGGGCGCACTCGCGCGATGACTCCCGCGCCGATGAGAAGGAGCGCGAGCATCGTCACGCCGCCGAGCCACGAGGCATCCGCGCCGGTCTTGGGCAGGGCGCCGCTCGCCGGCAGCCCCGTGGCCGGCGGCAGGCTCAGCGCGACCGAGGACCATCCGATGACGTTGCCCGAGGCGTCGAGCACGACGAGCCGGTGCGATCCGCTGACACCGACCGGCAGCGTGACCGTGATGGTGCCGTCGGCCGCCACCTGGTACCAGCCGCCGACCTGCGTGGGCGTCGAGTGCAGCCAGACGGTGACCCACTGTCCGGCGTACTGCGTGCCGACGGTGATGACCACCGTCTCGCCCGCGACCAGGTTCGGCGACGGCACGCTGATGAGACCTTCGAGCTCGGCCAGCAGCTGCTCGTCGGTGGCGGGCACCGGCGTCGTGGTCGGCGGGATCGGCCCGGTCTGTCCGGCCGCGACCTGGATCGGGACCACCACCGTCGTGCCACCCGGAGCGACCGTCAACTCGATCGTGCTCTGCGGCGTCGCGTCGACGGGGAACGTCAGCGAGACGTTCGCGGTGCCGTTCGTCACCGGGATGGGCGCGAACGTCGCCGAGCTACCGGTGACCCGGGGGGTGACGGTCGTGGAGCGCGGGCTGCCGAGAGACGTGAGGTCGACGCTCGACAGTGCGAACTCGATCGTCTGCCCCCGCATGACCGACGCGGGCACCCCGGTGAGCTGGGCCGAACGACTCGCGAACTGGGGCGAGAGCCCCGGATGCGCCTGCAGGTAGGAGATCCACGCGTCGCGGTCGATGAGGCCCGAGTCGCGCGTCGAGGTGCCCTGTGCGAACGCGGTGAAGTTGTCGCCGCCCTGCAGCAGGAAGTTGAACGACCCGACGCGGTACGTGTTCGTCGCCACCAGCGGCTGCCCGTCGATCCACACCCCGGTGATGCGCTCACCTCGCGGCTTGGTCGCATCGAACGTGTAGCTGACGTTCGACGAGAGCCCCAGGGCGAGGTACGGGCGGCTGCTGCCCTCCGGCTGCCACTGCTGCTCGAGGGCCGCGGTGAACTGTGCGCCGGTGAGCGTGGTCGTCCAGAGGTTGTTCACGAACGGCAGCACCGCGTTCGCCTCGGCGTAGGTGATCACACCGTCCGTGCCCTCGTAGAGCTCGGCGCGCAGGCCGCCGGGATTGACGACGCCGATCTCGGCGCCACCGCGGTCCGGGTCGGCGAGCGTCGACACCAGCGCGTCCGCCACCAGGTTGCCGAGGGTGGACTGAGCGGCGCGGTTGTCACGGCTGCCGCCGGCGTAGCCGGACTCCGCATAGGACCCGCCCGCGAACGCGGTCGTGATATCCGCGGTCACCGATCCCACGGGCTGCTCACCGACGACGCGCGCCTGAGCGAGCGTCTCGTCGACGATGGTCGCGACCTCGGCCACACGCGGGAACCGTGCGATGAGCTGGTCGTCGAGCGCCTTGCTGGCCGCAGCGGTGGCCGCCGCGTCGTTCGGGAACACCTGCGACGCCAGCCGCGCGACGTTGCCCGATTGGGCCACGGTCACTGCACCGGTGGTGCGGTCGATCTCCATGACGACCTTGCCGATATTCTCGCCGTAGCTCCCGGTCTGGATGACGGGTCGGGTCCGATCGGTGCCGGGCACCGGGGCATCCCAGTCGTACAGCTTGTGCGTGTGACCGGTGAAGATCGCGTCGACGGATGCCGACGTGTCCGTGACGATGCGCGAGAACGCGCCGCCGGCGGCGACCTCCTGCTCGATGGTGGCGTTGTCGGGAGTGCCCGCGGAGGCGCCCTCGTGGTACTCGGCGATGATCACGTCCACCGTGCCCTCGAGGGACTCGGCGACGCGGTTCACCGCCGCGACCGGGTCACCGAAGTCGAGGGAGCTGATCCCGCCCGGCGCGACGAGCGCGGGTGTCTCCTGCGTGATCGCTCCGATCACCGCGACCTTGAGTCCGGCGACATCGATCACCGCGTACTCCGGAAGTGCGGGTGTCGTCGTTCCCTTCAGGTATACGTTCGCCCCCAGATAGGAGAAGTCGGCGCTGTCCGACACCCGGCCGACGAGGTCGCTGTACCCCTTGTCGAACTCGTGGTTGCCTGCCGCCGAGGCGGCCAGGTCGAGCGCATTGAGCACGTCGATCGTGGGCTCGTCGTTGAAGTACGACGAGGCGAACAAGGATGCCCCGATGTTGTCGCCGTCCGACAGGAGGAGCGTGTGGTCGTCGCGGCCCGCCTCGCGGAGGGTCTCGATGGTTCCGGCGAACTTCACCGTGTTGGCGTCGATGCGGCCGTGGAAGTCGTTGATGTTCAGCAGGGTGAGCTTCACCGGTCCCGCGGTCGTGAAGGAGAACACGCCCGACGTCACCGTGGAGCCGAGCCCCGGAGCGCTGATGGAGAACTCCACGGGCGCACCGGAGGAATCGGCGGCGATGGTGAACGGGATATCCAGCGAAGCCGACGAACCGGTGGGGGTGTCGGGCACCGACCAGACGAGGTCGGTTCCCTCGATCGACAGTCCGGCGGGAAGCGGCGTCGGCAGGGTGATCTCGGGCAGGAGAGTCGAGCCGTCGACGACGACCTTTCCACCTGTGAGCGTCACCCGACCGGTGCTCTGCACCGCCAGCTTCAGCGTGAGCGGGTCTCCGGCGGCATAGGTGGTGCCGTCGGGAACGACGAGCGACGCATTCGCCGACCATACCGGCGGCCACGCCGGCTTGTCGGTGTCGTAGAGCCAGTCCTGGAAGAACGCGCCGAGGTCACGTCCCGACACCTCCTCGGCGAGCGCGATGAAGTCGGCGGTCGTCGCCGACCCGCCGGCGTGACGAGCGGTCCATTCCGCGTACAGCTGGTCAAACGCCTGACGACCGATCGCCGTCATCAGCGCACCGAGGGTGTACTTGCCGCGGTTGTAGACCTGCCAGTCGTAGAGCTCCGAGGGGTCCGTGAAGCCCACCGTCGGCACGGTCCAGCGCGACGAGGTCGCCGAGTTCCAGGACGAGTAGCTGTCGTTCTCGGGGGTCGTCGGGTTCACTGCCGTGCTGGTCGCGTACTGGTAATAGGTCGTGAAGAACTCGGCAGCACCCTCGTTCAGCCAGATGTGCGACCAATCGGCCGGTGCGACCTCGTTACCGAGCCACTGGTGGACGAGCTCGTGGATCAGAGTGGGTGCGCTGATGCTGCCATCGAAGAACGGACGGTCCTGCGTCTCCAGTGCATAGCCGACGCTCACCCGGTCGACGATCACACCGGTGCTTGCACCCGGGTAGGGGCCGAGCTTGGTCTCGAGCCAGTCGATGATCGGCTTGATGCTGGCGCGACGAGTGTTGATCGTGTTCTGCGTGTTGGTGGAGATCGTCGGGTCGACGAAGCTCCACTCGTGCAGGGTGCGACCGCTCGCGAGCACGATGTCGCTCTCGAGGATGTTGAAGCGACCGATCGACAGCACCGAGAGCTCGGATGCCATCGGCTTGGTCTGCGTCCATACCCATTGCGTCGTGCCGGCGACATCGTCCACGGTCTTCGACGTCAGCTCGCCGTTGCTCGCGACGACCAGCGGGTTGCCACCTGCAACCGAGGGCGCCGTCACCGCGATGCGGTAGGTCGCCTTGTCGGCGGGAGTGTTGTTGTTCGGGAACCACGCCATCGACCCGACCGGCTGGCCGAGCGCGGTGACGCCGTCGGTCGTGGGCACCCACCCCTCGGAGGACCCGTCGTGGTCGATGTGCCGGACGGGCGCGCCGGAATAGGCGACGGCGACCGTGAACTCGCCGACCACCGGCTGCGCGGGGGTGACGATCAGCTTGTACCGCACGGCCGCGGCGTCGTTCTCGCGCACGTAGCTCGCCGCGGTGCCGTTGACGAGGACGCTCTCGACCGTCAGGCCCTCGAAGTCGAGGGCGAACGACGACAGCGGGCTCGCCGCGATGGCGGTGATCGTCGTGACGGCCGAGATGTCGGTCTTGGTGCGATAGGTCATCGCGATGTCGTAGTTCTGCACGTCGTAGCCCGCGTTGCCGACGTTCGGGAACAACGGGTCCCCGGCGGTCGTCGCTCCGGCCGCCGGCTCGGCCGCCTGGGCCGGGAGAGAGAGGCCTGTGATGGCCAGCGCGAGCGCCGCGCCGGCTGCGGCGAGCCGCATGAGGCGGCGGGAAGGTCGGCGGGTGCGCGCGGACGACTCAGACATGGATCCCCTTCTCGAGCGCGCGACACGGGCGCACGCAACGGGAGCGACGTTAGGGATCAGATGTTTCTTCATTGTTTCATAGAGATCTCCCAGATTTCCAAGAAACCCTCACCGCCGGGTCGAGCCCCTCGCATGTCGCGACCGACGGCTGTCCCGGCCCGGACGTAGGGTCGAACACGTGACACCCGAACTGGCCGCACGCATCGTCGCGGATTCCCGCGATCGCGTGGCCTGGGTGCGGGCGCGGTCCCGCGGCATCACGGCGACGGATGTCGCGGCCCTGTCATCTGCGGCATCCATCTCGCGAGCTGCCGACGCGAAACTGCAGGGCCAGCGCTTCTCCGGCAACGCCTACACGGACCACGGCCGGCGACGCGAGCCGGAGATCGCCGCCTGGGTGGCGGCGACCCACGGCATCCAGCCCTCGACGGCCCTCTTCCACGCGGTGGTCGAGCCGCGGCACCTCGCGACCCCCGACGGCATCGGCATCGACGACCGCGGCCGCATCACCCTCGCCGAGATCAAGACGACCAACAAGTCGTGGAAGTCGATCCCGCGCACCTACCTGCGTCAGGTGTGGTGGCAGCAGCACGTGCTGGGCGCCGAGCGCACCCTCGTCGCGTGGGAGCAGCACGACGGCTTCGTGCCGGTCGGCGACGAGCCGCGCTGCGCCTGGGTCGAGCGCGACGACATCGAGATCGCGAAGCTCGTGCGGCTGGCGACATCCCTCATCGACGAGCTCTATCGCCGCACGACGCTGGCGCGCACCGGCTCGGATGCCGCGGCCGCACCCGCGGCTGGTCGCGAGGCGTTCCGGGCGCTCGCGCTCTCGGACTGAGCCCGGCACGCACTCCCCCGCCACGGCGGGGTCTTCAGCGCGCCCGCCCAAAGTAGTTGACACAGCGCAACGAGATTCATATAGTTGCTCTCAGTCAACTTTTGCGCCGACGGTGTCGCACTCCCCACCCGCACAGGAAGGCCCCGTCTTGGCCACCATCACCTCTCCGGTTCCGACCGTCGCAGAGACATCGCGCTCCCCCCGACAGGTCATCGAGGCGCTCATCGGGCTGCTGCTCGGCATGTTCGTCTCGATGCTCGCCTCGACGGTCGTCTCGACCTCGCTGCCGGTCATCGTGCACGACCTCTCGGGCGATCAAGCCGCGTACACCTGGGTGGTGACCGCGACGCTGCTCACCACCGCGATCTCCACGCCGGTGTGGGGCAAGCTCGCCGACCTGATGAACCGCAAGGTGCTCTTCCAGGTGTCGATCCTGATCTTCGTGCTGGCGACCGCCGCCGCCGGCTTCTCGCAGAACCCGGGCATGCTCATCGCCTTCCGTGCCGTGCAGGGCCTCGGCGCCGGCGGCCTCGCCGCCTTGAGCCAGGTCATCATGGCCGACATCATCAGCCCGCGCGAGCGCGGACGCTACATGGGCCTGTTCGGCGCGGTCATGGCCGTCGCCACGGTCGGCGGCCCGCTCCTCGGCGGCGTCATCACGGATGCCTGGGGCTGGCGCTGGAACTTCTTCGTCGCCCTCCCCTTCGCCGTGGCCGCCCTGTTCATCGTGCAGCGCACGCTGCACCTGCCGGCACGCGAGTCGACCCGCGCACGTATCGATTACCTCGGCATCGTGCTGCTCTCCACGGCCGTGTCCCTGCTGCTGATCTGGGTCACCAATGCCGGCACGTCGTACGACTGGTGGAGCCTGCCGACCCTGCTCATGGTGGGCGGCGCCGTCGTGGCCGCGGTGCTCTTCGTCGTGACCGAACTGCTCGTCGCCGAGCCGCTCGTGCCGCTCACGCTCTTCCGCAACCGCACCTTCTCGCTCGCCGTCGTCGCGTCGATCGCCACCGGCATCGCGATGTTCGGGGCATCCGTCTTCCTCGCCCAGTACATGCAGCTGGCGCGCGGCGCCACCCCGACCGAGGCGGGGCTCATGACGATCCCGCTGATCGCCGGCCTCCTGCTGGCGTCCGTCGGCGTCGGACAGCTCATCAGCCGCTTCGGCCGCTGGAAGCCGTACCTCGTCGTGGGTGGCGTGCTGCTCGTGGCGGGCTCGTACCTGCTGTCGACCATCTCGTACGACACCAACTTCGTCGTGGTCTCGGTCTACATGTTCCTGCTCGGGGCCGGCGTCGGCATGACGATGCAGAACCTCGTGCTGGTCGTGCAGAACACCGCCGACCCGTCGCAGATCGGCGTCTCGAGCTCGGGGGTCACCTTCTTCCGCAGCCTCGGCGGCACGATCGGCGTCTCGGTCATGGGTGCCGCTCTCGCCGCGAAGGTCGCGGAACTGGTCACCGCGCGGGCCGCCGACATCGGCGCCGCCCTGCACGCCCTCGGAGCGCAGGGCGCCCAGCTCGCCCAGCAGCTGCAGAGCGGCACGATTCCTCAGGTCTCGACGCTGCCCGACGGCATCCGCCAGATCTTCGAGGACGTCTACGCGCAGGGCATCTCGCACTCGTTCCTGATCGCGGTGCCGTTCGCGATCATCAGCGTGCTGGCGATCGTGTTCCTGCCCAACAAGCCGCTCACCCGCATGACCAACAGTGAGCGGGCCGCGGCATCCGAAGCCGACCTCGCCACGGTCACCGTCGCCGAGGCGATGGATGTGCTGGCGCCCGCGACGAACGATGACGCGGATGCCGCGGCCGCAGCAGACTCACACGCATCGCGCGGTACGGTGTCCCGGTGATCTCCGAGGCGAGTGCTGCACCGGCGCCTGACGAGACGGCCGACCCCGTCCGTCAGGCGGCGGTGCGCGGCCTGGAAGGAGCGTTCGCGGAGCTTGCGAGCGAGTTCCGCCGCTACTACGCCGCACTCGCCGAGGCCGCGAGCCCCGGAATGCTGCCGGGCACGTTCAAGATCCTCTCGGTGATCTCCCGCGGCGGCCCCGTCACCGCCTCGACCCTCGCGGAGCGGCTCGTGGCCGACAAGGGCATGATCAGCCGCCAGGTCGGCGAGCTGGAAGAGCTCGGACTCATCCAGCGCACACCCGATCCGCACGACGGACGGGTGCGGGTGATCTCGGTCACCCCGCTCGGCGCAGAGCGCATCGAGACCGCTCGCGGCCCCCTCGAAGGCCGCCTGTTCTCCGCCCTCAGCGACTGGCCGCTCGAGTCGATCGAGAAGCTGACCGAACTGCTGCACGCCCTCGCCTCGGGCGAGGTCCCCGAGGCCTGAGCCCCGCCGGGCGCGCGGCGCCGGGGGCGTGACGCACCGGCGGACGGGAGGCCCTGTGACGCACCCAGGAGGGTCCGAGGGCACCTTCTCCACCCGGTAGCACCGCCGTAACACCGATGAGACATTGCCGCGCTTGACTGAAGGCTCCAAGGGCAGTGTGCTGCCGACGATGACACACACGGGGGAAGGAGCGACCTTGCGATTCAGGCCGCTGCGCGCCGCGCACTCCGCGACATCCGTCGCGACGAGTGGATTCACCGCTCCATCGACCATGCGTGCCGTCGTCTTCGACGAGACCGGCGCCCCCGACGTTCTGCATGTCGCCGACGTGCCGGTGCCGAGCCCCGTGCTCAGCGAGGTGCTCGTGCGGGTCGTCGCCGCCGGCATCAACCCCATCGACGCGAAGACCCGCGCCGGCGCGGGTGTCTCTGGCGCCGTGCCGTCCCTGCCCTCGACGCTCGGCTTCGACCTCAGCGGGATCGTGGTCGCGTCTCCGTTCGAGGCGCACCCCTTCCCGCCCGACACCGAGGTGTTCGGCACCGTCGCCTTCCCGCGCACGGGTGGCTCGTACGCCGAGTACGCGGTCGTGCCGACCCTCTCGCTCGCGCGCAAGCCCACCACGCTGTCGCACGCCGAAGCCGCGGCCGTACCGCTCGCGGCGCTCACCGCGTGGGGGCTCGTGGTCGAGACGGCGCACGCGCACGAGGGGCAGAGCATCCTCATCCATGCCGGCTCCGGCGGAGTCGGCCACTTCGCCGTGCAGCTGGCCGCGTACTTCGGCGCACGGGTGACGACGACGGCGTCTGCCGGCAACGCGCAGTGGCTGCGCGAGCTCGGCGCGGCCGAGGTGATCGACTACCGCTCGACCCGCTTCGAAGGCGTCCTCACCGAGGTCGACGTCGTGATCGACCTCGTCGGCAACGCGGCGGACGACACCGGCACCCGGTCGCTGCAGGTGCTGCGCCCCGGCGGACTGTACGTGCTCGTGCCGACCGGATCGTGGCCGGGCTACGCCGAGGCGGCGCGGGCCGCGGGTGTGCGCGCCACGAGCTACAAGTACATCCCCGACGGCGATGTGCTCGCCACGATCGCCCGCCTGCTCGACTCCCGGTCGATCCAGGTCTACGTCGACAAGGTGTACGAGCTGACCGACGCGGCCGCTGCGCACACCTCGCTCGAGCAGGGTCACACGCGCGGCAAGACCGTGCTGCAGGTCGGCGAGGCCTGACCGCGGCTCGCCCCGGGGTCAGGGCGAGTCGAGGGCGACGGATGCCGCGGCTCGCACCCGTGCCGTGAGCGCGTCGACGAGTGGCGAGCGCAGATTCCAGTGCTGCCAGTACAGCGGCACCCGTGCGGGCGCCCCGCCGAGGGCCACGAGTCGACCATCGGCCAGGGCATCGCCGCTCTGCGACCGGGGCAGGAGCCCCCAGCCCATCCCCGAGGTGATCGCGCGCGCGAACTCCACCGACGCCGGCACGTAGTGCCGGGGCGGGCGCGCCGGGTCCGCGCCGTGCTCCTCGAGCCACCGTGTCTGCAGATCGTCACGCCGGTCGAAGTCGACGACCGGCGCGCGCTCGAGCGTCTCGCGCGTCGCCGCCCCGCCTGCGAACCAGCGCTCCGCGAAGGTACGCTCGGCGACGGCTTCGTAGACCATTGTGCCCAGCGGGAGGGAGCGGCATCCGCTCACCGGCGCCCGTCGCGTGGTGACGGCCGCCAGCACGGCCCCCTCGGCGAGCAGATCGGCCGTGTCGTCCTCGTCAGCGCGTCGCAGGTCGACGACGACAGGATGCGTCGTGGTGAGCTCGACGAGCGCCGGCAGCAGCCACGTCGCGAGGGAGTCGGCGTTGACCGCGATCGCCACGCTCGTGGCCGACGCGCCGTCGACTCCCAGCTCGTCCATCGCATCGTGCTCGAGGAGCGCCACCTCCCGCGCCCAGCGCACGACGCTCCGGCCTGCGGACGTGGCGCGCGCCGGGCGGCCCCGCACGAGCAGGACCTGACCGAGCTGCGCCTCGAGCGCGGAGATGCGCTGGCTGACCGCCGACGGGGTGATGCGCAGACGACGGGCCGCGGCATCCATCGTCCCCTCCTCGACCACGACGGCCAGGGTCTCGGCGTGCGACAGCGGGAGACGGGCCATCAGTTCTCCTTATGTAGCGACAGATACATGAGCTGGCGTGAAGTCTAGGCGGATCGTACGGTCGAGGTGTGCTCGCCTCCCTCCTCGCCGGTCTCGGCCTCGGCTCCTCGCTCATCGTGGCGATCGGCGCCCAGAACCTGTTCGTGCTGCGGCAGGGCATCCGCCGCGAGCACGTGCTCGCCGTCGTCGCGGTCTGCACCCTCAGCGACCTCGCGCTCATCGCTCTCGGCGTCAGCGGCATCGGGCTCCTGCTGCACGGGGTGCCGTGGCTCGCGATCGCGGTGCGCATCGCCGGCGCCGCGTTCCTGATCGGCTACGGGCTGCTCGCCGCCCGACGGGCGCTGCGACCGGCGGGCGAGACGCTGACAGTGACGGGTCCAGCGACGGATGCCGCGGCCTCCGTCTCGTCCGGAACGCTCACCGCGACCCGACGTCGCGCCGTCGTCGGCACCGCCCTCGCCCTCACCTGGCTGAACCCGCACGTCTACCTCGACACGGTGTTCCTGCTCGGCTCGGTCGCGTCCTCGCAGGGCGACGGTCGCTGGTGGTTCGCGCTCGGCGCCGGCGTCGCGAGCATCATCTGGTTCGCCGCACTCGGCTACGGCGCTCGCCTCCTCGCGCCCGTGCTCGCGACACCGCGCGCGTGGCGGGTGCTGGACGCCGTGATCGCCGTCGTCATGGTGACGCTCGGGGTCCTCCTCGCCGTCGGCGGGTGAGCCGCGGCATCCCGAGACGACGAAGGGCCCCCTCCGAGACGGAGAGGGCCTTTCGGAAGCGGTCTGATCAGACCAGCGAGTTGACGTCCAGCGGGATGCCGGGGCCGAACGTGGTCGACACGGCGCCCTTCTGGATGTAGCGGCCCTTCGAGCTCGACGGCTTCAGACGCACGATCTCGTCGACCGCGGCAGTGAAGTTCTCGCCCAGCTGCTCGGCCGTGAACGAGGCCTTGCCGACGACGAAGTGCACGTTGGCGTGCTTGTCGACGCGGAACTCGATCTTGCCGCCCTTGATCTCCTCGACGGCCTTGGCCGGGTTGGGGGTCACGGTGCCGGTCTTCGGGTTCGGCATGAGGCCACGGGGACCCAGCACCTTGCCGAGACGACCGACCTGGCCCATGAGCTCGGGGGTCGAGACCGCCGCGTCGAACGCGGTGTAGCCGCCGGCCACCTTCTCGATGAGCTCGGCGCCGCCGACCTCGTCCGCACCCGCGGCGATGGCGGCCTCCGCGGCCGGACCCGTCGCGAACACGATCACGCGCGCCGTCTTGCCGGTGCCGTGGGGAAGGATGACGGTGCCGCGCACCATCTGGTCGGCCTTGCGCGGGTCGACCGAGAGCTTCAGCGCGACCTCGACGGTCGAGTCGAACTTCGCCGAACCGGTCTCCTTCGCGAGCGCGACGGCCTCAGCGGCGGTGTAGAACTTGTCGGCGTCGATCTTGGCCTTCGCGGCCTCGTACGCCTTGGACTTCTGTGCCATGGTGACGCTCCCCCTCAGTCCTCGACCGTGATGCCCATGGAACGGGCGGTGCCGGCGATGATCTTCGATGCGGCCTCAATGTCGTTCGCGTTGAGGTCGGGCTGCTTGGTCTCGGCGATCTGGCGCACCTGCTCCTTGGTGAGCTTGGCGACCTTCACCGTGTGCGGGGTCTTGGACCCCTTCTGCACGCCAGCGGCCTTCTTGATGAGCTCCGCCGCCGGCGGGGTCTTCAGGATGAACGTGAAGCTGCGGTCTTCGTAGACGGTGATCTCGACCGGGATGACGTTGCCACGCTGCGACTCGGTCGCGGCGTTGTACGCCTTGCAGAACTCCATGATGTTGACGCCATGCTGACCGAGCGCGGGGCCGATCGGCGGCGCCGGGTTGGCGGCGCCGGCGTTGATCTGGAGCTTGATCAGGCCGGTCACCTTCTTCTTCGGTGCCATTTCCTTTTCCTTTCAACGAGCGGATGCCTCGCGGCATCCCTCTCTCCCGCAGCCCGGCCATTCCGGGGAGCGGTGGTCTGTGTCAGAGCTTGGTGACCTGGTCGAACGACAGCTCGACGGGGGTCTCGCGCTCGAACAGCGAGACGAGCACGGTGAGCTTGCCGCTCTCGGGCTTGATCTCGCTGATGGTGCCCGGGAGACCCGCGAACGAGCCCTCCTTGATCGTGATGGTCTCGCCGATCTCGTAGTCGACCTCGGCGGGGATGACGCGGGCCGCGGCCGGAGCGCCCTTGACGGGGGCGCCGCCCTTGACGGGGGCCGCCTCCTTCACCTCGACGAGCGACTGCAGCATCGTGAAGGCCTCTTCGAAGCGCAGCGGGGTCGGATTGTGCGCGTTGCCGACGAAGCCGGTGACGCCGGGCGTGTGGCGAACGACCGACCAGGTGTCCTCGTTGAGCTCCATGCGCACGAGCACGTAGCCCGGGATGCGCACGCGGGTGACCATCTTGCGCTGGCCGTTCTTGATCTCGACGACGTCCTCCATGGGGACCTCGACCTGGTAGATGTCCTCCTCGACCTCGAGCGTCGACTTGCGCTGCTCGATGTTGGCCTTCACCTTGCGCTCGAAACCGGCGTAGGAGTGGATGACGTACCACTTGCCCGGCAGCGAGCGCAGCTCGGTGCGGAACGCCTCGACCGGGTCGAGATCGGCGTCGACGTCGAGGTCGTCGCCGAGCTCGGGACCGTCGTAGGGGGCGACCTCGTCGGCGGCCTCCTGGGCGAGCTCCGCGGCCTCCTCGGCAGCGGCGTCGGTGAGCACCTCTGCGGCGGCCTCGGCCTCCGCAGTCTCGTCGATCTCGAGAGCGTCGTTCACGATCGCATCAGCCTCCGGGTCGTCGATCTCGACGACGTCGTCGTCGAAATCCGCGTCATCCTCGTCCTCGACGTGGAGCGCGACCTGCTCGGCGGCGGTCACCGACTCCTCTTCCGCGGCGAGCGTGTTGCCATCCTGCGCGGCGTCGTCCTCGCTGGACTGCTCGGCGGCCGTCGCCCAATCGGCGTCGTCGACATACTTTTCAGACACGTGCGTTCTTCCTCAGTTCTCCGGTGCGGATCCGGCGCTCAGGCGCCCGGGGTTCCGAACACCACGGTCGTCAGCCACACGAACAGGAGGTCGAGTCCGTAGACCACCGCCATCATGACGATGACGAAGCCCAGCACGACGGCTGTGAACTTGACGAGCTCCTGCCGGGTCGGGGTGACGACCTTGCGCAGTTCCGCGATGACCTGACGGATGAACAGGACGATGCGAGCGAAGATGTTGGGCTTCTTCTCGCGGCGTGCATCGCTTTTCGCGACGACGTCGTTCTTCGCCTCGTCCTGGACCATTGACTCCACCTGGATCATCGTTGTGTCAGCTGTTGCGCTGACGCGCAGGGCGGACAGGAATCGAACCTGCAACCTGCGGTTTTGGAGACCGCTGCTCTGCCAATTGAGCTACCGCCCTAGAGACCCGGAGGTCTCGGCGCCCGCACTTCTGCCGCAACCGGAGGGAGGGGGTCTCGCACCCGATCTTCGGGCACGGCAAAAGAATGCAGACTTCTACTGCACGTTCCAGTGTACGTCATGCCTCCGGCGCGCTGCGACCCGGGGTCAGAACACGTGCACCCCGGAGCGGTCCGGTTCGGGGGCGAATCCGAAGGCGCGACCGGTGATCTCGGCCGCCGTGACGCGCACGTAGTTGCGCTTCAGAGTCGGCACCCACGGATGAAGGCCGAGCTGCTCGGCGGCCTCGATCTCGGCCTCCGTCTCGAGCCGCCGGGCGTGTCCGCGCACGATCACGCTCCATGCGCCGGCGTCCGTGTGGTCGTCGACCTCGAACAGCACCTCGTCGTTCACGGTCAGCTCGAACAGCTTGCTGCCCTCGGCCGTGCGGAACACGATGTCGCCGCCGCCGGTGACGACGTAGTTGACCGGAAACACGTCGAGCACGTTCCCGATATGCGTGACGAGCCGTCCGAGCTGCTGCGTCGCCAGGCGCCGCAAGCACTCCGACTCGTCGAGACTGTCCACCACCCCGATCTCGTCCATGCCCCGATTCTCCTCCCGATCGCGCCGCCGCACGAGGGGGATTCGGCGCGTTCCGCGGCCTACGATTCCGGGATGACCCTCGCACAGGAGCGGCTCGACGAGCTGTGGGATTTCGGGGATGCCGCGGCATCCGAGGGGCGCCTCGTCGCCGCTGCCGCAGCGGCGGCGGACGAGGACGAGCGGGCCGAGCTGGAGACGCAGATCGCCCGCGCGCTCGGCCTGCAGGCGAGGTACGCGCGTGCGCACGCCGTGCTCGACACGGTCACCGGGCAGGCGCCGGCCGCCGCCGTGCGGGTCGCGCTCGAGCGCGGAAGACTGCACAACTCGGCCGGCGACGCTCAGGGCGCGATCGTGCACTTCCGGCGGGCAGCGGATGCCGCGGCATCCGCCGGTCTCGTCTTCCTGTACGTCGATGCCCTGCACATGCTCGCGATCGCCGACCCGTCGAACGGCGATCGGCACACCGCGGCAGCATTCGCCGCGCTCGAGGACGTCACCGATGCGCGAACACAGCGCTGGCGCGTCTCCCTGCACAACAACGCCGGCTGGGCGGCGATGGCGGCGGGTCGCCCCGGCGACGCCCTCGTGTCGTTCCACGCCGCGCGCGCCGACGCCACACGGTGGGGGACCGCGCAGCAGATCGAGTGGGCCGACGAGGCCCTCGCCGAGTGCCGTGCGGCCCTCGGCGAGGAGGCGTGAGGTCAGCCGGCGACGCGGACGAGCTTCTTGTTGACGAACTCGTCGGCGGCGAGCAGACCCATCTCGCGGGAGGTGCCGCTGCGCTTGACGCCGCCGAAGGGCAGCTCGGGGCTGTCGGCGAGCACGAGGTTCACGTAGACCATTCCGGCATCGATGGCGTCGGCGACGCGCTCGGCCTGCGCCGGGTCGGTCGTGAAGACGTAGGAGCCCAGGCCGAACGACGTGTCGTTCGCGATCGCGACGGCCTCGTCCTCGCCGGCGACGCGGTAGACGACGCCGACGGGGCCGAAGAGCTCCTCGCGGTAGACGTCCATGTCGCTGGTGACATCGGTGAGCACGGTCGGCGCGTAGAAGGCGCCCTCGCGCGTGCCGCCGGCCACCAGCGTCGCACCCTGGGCGACCGCGTGGTCGACCTGGGCGGCCAGGCGCTCCGCCGCGGCGAGCGACGAGAGCGGGCCCAGCACGGTGTCCTCGGCGAACGGATCGCCGACCGTCGCCGCGGTCATCGCAGCCGTGAACTTCTCGACGAACGCGTCGTAGAGACCGGCGACCACGATGAAACGCTTGGCCGCGTTGCACGACTGCCCGGTGTTGTCCAGGCGCGCCTCGACCGCGGCGCTCACGGCACCGTCGAGGTCGTCGGTCGAGAGCAGGATGAACGGATCGGAGCCGCCGAGCTCGAGCGCGACCTTCTTGAGGTTGCGTCCGGCGATCTCCGCCACCGCGGCGCCCGCCCGCTCGGATCCCGTGACCGAGACGCCCTGCACCCGCGGGTCGGCGATGACGGTCGCCGCCTGGTCGTTGGTGATGTAGAGGTTGGTGTATCCCCCGACCGGCACGCCGGCGTCGTGGTAGATGCGCTCGATCGCGGCCGACGACTCGGGGCACTGCGGAGCGTGCTTGAGCAGGATGGTGTTTCCGAGCACCAGGTTCGGTGCGGCGAAGCGCGCGACCTGATAGGCCGGGAAGTTCCACGGCATGATGCCCAGCAGGACGCCGATCGGCGCCTTGCGGATCACCGCGGTGCCCTCGCCGAGGATGTCGATCGGCTGGTCGGCGGTGATCCGCCCGGCATTGTCGGCGTAGAACTCGGTGATGTCGGCGGCGAAGTCGACCTCGCCCTCCGCCGCGGCGAGAGGCTTGCCCATCTCGCGCACGATCAGCGCCGACAGCTCGTCGCGACGCTCACGGTGGAGCTCGGCCACCCGCCGGATCGCGGCCGCCCGCTCCGCCACGGGCGCGAGGCGCCAGGCGCGGTAGGCGGCATCCGCAGCGGCGACCTTCGCGGCCAGCTCGGTGTCGGTGAGGGTGTCGTAGGTGGCCAGGGTCTCGCCGGTGGCGGGGTTGACGACGGCGTACTCGCTCATGGGCTCTCCTCGGTGGTGGTCAGTCGGCGGCGGCCCGGCGGGCCGCGGTCAGGATGTCGGCGGCGGCGGCGCGACCCATGCGGATCGCCCCGTCGACGTGCTGGTAACCGGCGCCCGCCATGTCGCTGCACGCGAGGTGGACGGGTCCGATGGGCGCACGCAGGTGCGGACCGTAGCGGTGCAGGCCGCCGAGGTCGAAGCTCGCCGCGTAGGCACCGCGCGTCCACTCCTCGCTCCCCCAGTCGCTCTCGAAGTAGACGACGGGATGCCGCGCCTCGTCGCCGTAGTAACGGGCGAGGGCGTCGAGGATACGGGTGCGCCGCTCGTCGGCGTCGAGGGTGAACACGTCGTCGGCGCGCTGGTCGGACACGAACCCGACGAGGGTGCCGCGGCTCTCGCCGTGGGTGGTGTTGTCGTAGGCCTCGTGCACGAGCTCGTACGGGCTGAACGCCGTGCCCGACAGGCCCGCCTCGCGCCAGAACGGCCGGTCGTAGACCGCGTGCACCTTGATCACGAACCCCATGGAGAGGTGCTGGTGCAGCTGCTGCTGCAGCCGGGGCAGCGGCGGCTCGAAGCCGATGCGCTCGAAGAGGGTGGGAGCGAGGGCCAGCACTGCGAACCGCGCGTGCACCTCGAGGTCGGGGGCGGATGCCACCACCCCGCCGTCACCCCATGCCAGACGGTGCACCGGGGCACCCAGGTGCACATCGGCGCCGAGGCGCTCGGCGAGCAGCAGCGGCACCTGCTGGAGTCCGCCGATCACGCGGCGGTCGAGGATGTAGTCCGCGTCGACGAGGTGCGAGAAGCTCCCGGCGCTCGCGGCCATGAGCAGCGCCTGCAGGGCGGAGAACGCATGGGCGGGCTTGGTGAGCATCGCCGCCGCGACGTAGAGGGCGATGTTGTCGACCGCCTCGGCATCGGAGGACTGTGCGCGCAGCCACGCCTCGAACGAGATCGTGTCGAGCGCGACCGCGTCGGGGTGCGCCCACGGGGCATCCGGGTCGATCTCGGCGGTGAGCGCATCGAGGCGTGCGATGAGCGCGGTCATCGCCGCCGCCGTCTCCTCGGAGACCGGGAATAGCTCGCCGGTGAACCGGCGCAGCTCGCCGTCCCGGCCGCGATAGATGCTGTCGCCCTCTCGGTAGCGCGGATAGGTCTCGAGCCCCAGCTCGTCGAGCGTCTCGAGCAGCGCGGTCTGATCGGGCGATACCCACTGGCCGCCGATCTCGAGCACCGCGCCGTCGACCGTGTCGGTCCACAGCCGCCCGCCGACGCGGTCGCGGGCCTCGAGCACCGCCACCGACAGCCCCTGGCGGCGCAGCTCGTGGGCGGCGGTGAGACCCGCCGCGCCCGCGCCGATGACGACGACGTCCTTCGTGATCGAGGTCATCGGCGCTCAGTTCGCCGCGAGGGCCGCGCCGATGACGTCGAACGCCTCGTGCACGAGGGCGTCCGGGATCGACAGCGGCGGGAGGAAGCGGATGACATTGCCGTAGGTGCCGCACGTGAGCACGATGACCCCCTCGGCGATCGACGCTTTCGCGACGGCGGCGGCGAGCGTCGCATCGGGCGCGCCGGTCGCGGGGTCGACGAACTCGGCCGCGATCATCGCGCCGCGTCCGCGCACGTCGCCGATGCGGGCATCGGCCGCCCGCAGCGCCTCGAGGCGGGCCACGAGCACCTCACCCAGATCACGGGCACGGCCGGCGAGGTCGTCGCTCTCGTACACGTCGATCGCGGCGAGTGCCGCGGCGCACGCGATCGGGTTGCCGCCGTAGGTGCCGCCCAGGCCCCCGGCGTGCGAGGCATCCATGATCTCGGCGCGCCCCGTGACGGCGGCGAGCGGGAGGCCCGCGGCGATGCCCTTGGCGGTCGTCACGAGATCGGGGACGACATCGAACAGCTCGCTCGCGAACATCGCGCCGGTGCGGGCGAAGCCGGTCTGCACCTCGTCGGCGATGAAGACGACGCCGTTCTGGCGGCACCAGTCGGCGAGCGCGGGCAGGAAGCCGTCGGCGGGAACGATGAACCCGCCCTCTCCCTGGATCGGCTCGATCAGCACGGCAGCGACCTGCGACGCGCCGATCTGCTTCTCGATCATCGCGATCGCGCGGGCCGCGGCATCCGGACCCGACAGTCCGTCGCGGAAGGGGTACGACAGCGGCGCCCGGTAGATTTCGCCCGCGAACGGGCCGAAGCCGAGCTTGTACGGCATGGCCTTCGCGGTGAGGGCCATGGTGAGGTTCGTGCGCCCGTGGTACGCGTGGTCGAATGCGACGACGGCCGGCCGCGCGGTGAACTTGCGCGCGATCTTGACCGCGTTCTCGACCGCCTCGGCGCCGGAGTTGAACAGCGCGGTCTTCTTCTCGTGATCGCCGGGCGTCAGCCGGTTGAGCGCCTCGGCGACGGCGACATAGGAGTCGTACGGCGAGATCATGAAGCAGGTGTGGGTGAACTGCGCGGCCTGCTGCGCGACGGCGGCGACCACCGCCGGGTGGCTGTTGCCGACCGTGGTGACCGCGATGCCCGAACCGAGGTCGATGAGGGAGTTGCCGTCGGCGTCGACCACGACGCCGCCGCCGGCGGCGACCGCGTGGATGGGGGCGGTGTGCCCGACGCCCGCCGGCACGGCTGCGGCCTTGCGCTCGAGGAGCTGCTGCGACCGCGGGCCCGGGATCGCGGTGACGAGGCGGCGCTCCTGCGGAAGCGCGGGGCCGCCCAGCGGGACGGTGAGGGTGTCGGCGGTGCTCATGTCGGCGACGCTAGCCGCCGACACTGACGACCACCACTCGACGGCGTGTATAACGGGAACGATCACGGCATCCATCCCGTACAGGCCGGATGCCGCCACCGCCGCCCGAACGCCGAGGACCCCATGGCCGAGCCGCACGTCCCGACCCTGCGCGCGCTGCTGGCGCGCACCGAGCTGCGCCTGCGGCTCGAGACGCCCGAGGAGGCCCTGCCGGCGGGCGCGCTCGATGCGGAGCTGCGATGGGTGCACAGCTCGGACCTGCTCGACCCCACACCCTTCCTGTCCGAGGGGCTCGCGCTGCTGACGACCGGCACGCAGTTCCTCGCGACGGCCGCGGAGCCCGACGAGTACGTGGCGTACGTCGAACGACTCTCCTCCCGCGGAGTCGTCGCCGTCGGCTTCGGCACCGAGGTCGTGCGCGCCGGCATCCCGCCCGAGCTCGCGGCGGCCTGTCGCGAGGCAGGACTCCCGCTCGTCGAAGTGCCCTACCGCACCCCCTTCATCGCGGTCGCCCGCGCGAACGCCGAGGCGATCGCCGCCCAGGCATACGCCCGTCGCAGCTGGGCCCTCGCCGCGCAGCGGGCGATCTCCCTCGCGGCGCTGCGGCCCGGCGGACTCGGCGCGATCGTGGACGAGCTGGCCAGGCAGCTCGGCACCTGGGTCGGCCTGTTCGACGCCTCCGGCGCGCTCACCCACGCCCACCCGGTCGACGCTCTCACGTCCGACGCCGCCGAGGCACTGACCGACGAGGTGCAGACGCTCCTGCGGCGCGGCGCCAACACGGGATCGGCCCTGCACGCGGCATCCGGCTCCTTCAGCCTGCAGACCCTCGGTCGCACCGGACGCCTCCGCGGCGCACTCGTGATCGCCGCGACGCACCTCGACCAGGAGGAACGCGGACTCGTGACCGCCGTCGTGGCGCTGGCCGGCCTCGCACTCGAGCAGCGCCAGCGTCTGGACCGCGGCTACGGCGCGCTGCGGCGCGGCGTGCTGCAGGCTCTTCTCGCGGGAGATCTCACCCTCGCCCGCCGCATCGCGCGCGACGTCTGGGGCGCGTTGCCGGGCGGCGATCGCACCGTGGCCGTGACGGATGCCGCCTCCTCCCGTCGCGCCGCGATCTTCGACTGGCTCGACGTGCGGGCCGACGAACCGGGGGTCGAGGTGTTCTACGGGCGCGACGACGACCAGATCGTCGTGCTCGCGGGAACCGGCGGCGAGCGCGTGGCCGCCGACCTCGCGGAGGCCTTCGACCTCCGGGTGGGTGTCGCCGCCGTACCGGACGACGACCTTGCGACCGCCCTGTCCCGCGCGCGCCTCGCCCTGGAGCGCGGCACGGGACGCGTGCGCCGGTTCGAGATCGTCGCGGACGTGGGACTGCTCCCGCACCTCGCGACGCCCGATGCGCGGCGCCTCGCCGACGCCACGCTGGCGCCGCTCGTCGCCCACGACGCGGCCCACGGCACCGAGCTGGTCACGACGTTGCGGGTGTGGCTCGCGCATGACGGGGGGCACGAGGCATCCGCCCGCCTGCTGGGCGTGCACCGCCACACGGTGCGCGCGCGGGTGGCCCTGGCCGAGCACGTGCTCGGGCGGGATCTGTCGGGGTTCGCCGCGCGCAGCGAGCTGTGGGTCGCCATGGAGCTGACGGGCGCGCCATCGATCTCGAAAACTTCGCTATCCGCTGAATAGAACTACTCAGACAACCGAAACCGTCGCGAAATACATCCGCAACGACGTTTTTCCTTGTCATGCGGGGTCGCACCCGTTAGCGTCTCCGGCATGACCGGTCAGCATTCGGCACCCCCCACCCTGGCGTCCCGCGGGTACTCCCCGTCGGGCCCGTTCGACAACGACGACCTGCAACGCAAGAGCCGCGACCACCTGTGGATGCACTTCGCCCGCCACGGCGCCAACCAGGCGGGCGCGCCGGTGCCGATCATGGTGCGCGGCGAGGGCCACCGCGTGTGGGACAGCCACGGCCGCGAGTACATCGACGGACTCGCCGGACTCTTCGTCGTCGCCGCCGGGCACGGCCGTCGTCGCCTCGCCGAGATCGGCGCCCAGCAGGCCGAATCGCTCGCCTTCTTCCCGCTGTGGTCCTACGCCCACCCGGCCGCGATCGAGCTCGCGGCGCGACTCGCCGACTACGCCCCGGGCGACCTCAATCGCGTGTTCTTCTCCTCCGGCGGCGGCGAGGCCGTCGAGACGGCGTTCAAGCTCGCGAAGCAGTACTGGAAGCTGCAGGGCAAGCCCGGCAAGCACAAGGTCATCTCCCGCGCCATCGCCTACCACGGCACCCCGCAGGGCGCCCTCGCCATCACCGGCATCCCCGCCATGAAGGCGCCGTTCGAGCCTCTCACCCCCGGCGGATTCCGCGTGCCCAACACCAACTGGTACCGCGCCGGCGAGATGGGCTTCACCGGACCCGACGAGGCCGCGTTCGGCATCTGGGCCGCCGAGCGCATCCGCGAGGCCATCCTCTTCGAGGGGCCGGAGACGGTCGCGGCCGTCTTCCTCGAGCCGGTGCAGAACGCGGGCGGATGCTTCACTCCCCCGCCCGGCTACTTCCAGCGGGTGCGCGAGATCTGCGACGAACTCGACGTGCTCCTGGTCTCGGACGAAGTGATCTGCGCGTTCGGGCGCATCGGCACGATGTTCGCCTGCGAGCACTACGGCTACGAGCCCGACATGATCACGTGCGCCAAGGCGCTGACCAGCGGCTACGCGCCGCTCGGAGCCACGATCGTCAGCGACCGCGTCTTCGAGCCGTTCGCCCACGGCGACACGACGTTCCTGCACGGCTACACCTTCGGCGGACACCCGGTCTCGTGCGCGGTCGCGCTCGAGAACCTCGACATCTTCGAGGAGGAGGGGCTGCTGCAGAACGTGCAGACCCACGCGCCGCTGTTCCGCGCCGAGCTCGAGACGCTGCACGACCTTCCGATCGTGGGCGACGTGCGCGGCGACGGCTACTTCTACGGCATCGAGCTCGTGAAGGACAAGACCACCAAAGAGACCTTCGACGAGGCCGAATCCGAGCGCCTGCTGCGCGGATTCCTCTCGTCGGCGCTGTTCGACGCGGGCCTGTACTGCCGCGCCGACGACCGGGGCGACCCGGTCATCCAGCTCGCCCCGCCGCTGACCATCGGCCCGAGCGAGTTCCGCGAGATCACCGGCATCCTCCGTGACGTGCTCACGGAGGCCGGCAACCTCATCTGATCCACCGGGGCCACAAGGCCCCACCGCACCGACAGATCCACCGAGGCCGCCGGCCTCAACAGAGAAACGACACACCGACCCGGTCGGCGGCCGCTGGGGGCCTGCGTCCGACCGAGTCTCCGCATCCATCCATCACACCTCGCGCGGAGGCGAACATGACCGTCACAGCCCCCACATCCGGATCAGAAGACAAAGGCCTGCGAAAGGGGGCTGTCGGTCTCGTCGGAAGCGTCGTGATCGGCATGTCCTCCACGGCGCCGGCGTACAGCCTGGCGGCGAGCCTCGGCTTCGTGGTCGCCAGCGGCGGCGCCGTGCTCGCCGGCGTCAAGGCGCCCGCGATCATGCTGCTCGCGTTCATCCCCATGTGGATGATCGCCGTCGCGTACGGCGAGCTGAACAAGGCCGAGCCCGACTGCGGCACCACCTTCACGTGGGCGGCGCGCGCCTTCGGCTCCGTCGCCGGGTGGCTCGGCGGCTGGGGCATCATCGCGGCCGACGTGATCGTGATGGCCAACCTCGCCCAGGTGGCGGGCTCGTACGGATTCACGTTCGTCGGCACCATCACCCAGGACGGCGACATCACGGCGCTCTCGAGCGACACGCTCTGGTCGACCGTCGCGGGCGTCGCCTGGATCGTCATCATGACCGGCATCTGCTACCTCGGCGTCGAGGTCTCGGCGCGTCTGCAGTACGCCCTGCTCGGCATCGAGCTCGTGGTGCTGGTGCTCTTCTCCGTCGTCGCCCTCACCCGCGTCTACAGCGGCAACGGCGTCGACGGCTCCCTCACCCCCTCGCTCAGCTGGCTGTGGCCCGGCGGTCTCGACTTCGGCACCGTCGTCGCGCCGGCCATGCTCACGGCGATCTTCATCTACTGGGGCTGGGACACCGCGGTCTCCCTCAACGAGGAGACCGCCAACCCGAAGAAGACCCCCGGTCGCTCGGCGATCATCTCGACCCTCCTCCTGCTCGTCACCTACGCCCTCGTCTCGGTCGCGGCGATCGCGTTCGCGGGCGTCGGCACCGACGGGATCGGCCTCGGCGTGGAGTCGAATGCGGCGGACGTCTTCTCGGCCATCGCGCCGACCCTGTTCGGCAACAGCTTCTGGGGTCAGGCGGCGGTCGCGCTCCTCGCGTTCTCGATCCTCACCTCGGCCTCCGCCTCCACGCAGACGACGATCCTGCCGACCGCCCGCACCGCGCTGTCGATGGCGGCGTTCAAGGCGATCCCGACGCGCTTCGCACGCATCCACCCGAAGTTCCTCACGCCGACCTGGGCGACCATCGGGATGGGCGTGGCATCCATCGCCTTCTACGTGCTGTTCACCGTGATCTCGCCGAACCTGCTCACCGCCCTCATCGGCTCGGTCGGCCTCATGATCGCCTTCTACTACGGACTCACCGGCTTCGCATGCGTCTGGTTCTACCGCCGCACCCTGTTCTCGAGCGTGCGGAACTTCGTCATGCGCGGGCTCGTTCCACTCGCGGGCGGCGGGATCCTCGCGGTCGCGTTCGTCTACGGACTCATCCAGTTCGCCCAGCCCGACTGGCTCCAGGACGCCGACGGTAACAACGTCGAGTTCTTCGGGATCGGCATGGTGGCCGTCGTCGGTGTGGGCGCGATCCTGGTGGGCGTCGTGCTCATGATCGTCTGGTGGATCGTGTCGCCCGACTACTTCGTCGGACGCACCCTCGGCCGCGCGCAGGCCGTGCTGGTGCTCGAAGGCGTCGACGAGGGACACACGTTCGGCCTGCCGGACTCGGGCCGCGAGCCCACCGTCATCTCGCCCGACCTGTCGAACCTGCCGACCGGTCGCATCGCGATCGACGAGACCACCGGCATCGAGTACCGACGGTCCAAGTCAAGCAAGGGCGACCCGACCGTCTGAGGCGCTCACCCGAGGGCGACGACCTCGATGCCCGATGCGGCGAGGGCGTCGACCTCGGGATGCTGCGCGCCGGCGTCGGTGACGACGAGGGCGAGGTTGTCGGGCGCCGTCACATTGAGCTGGTTGACGACCCCGAGACTCGCGGCGCTCGCGCCGACGACGACCCGTCGCGCGATGTCGATGCCGGCGCGCAGGATCTCGGCGACGTCCGCATCGGCGGCCGTGACACCCCGGACGGCGTCGAGTCCCTCGGCGTCGATCACCGCCGTGTCGTAGTTGTAGCGGCGAACGACACGCTCGGCGTCGGCTCCGACCGCGATGCCGGCCCCGCCGCGCAGCAGACCCCCCGCGATGACCACGGTGGTGTCCGGGTCGGCGGCGAGCACCAGCGCGACGTCGGGCGACGGGGTGACGATCGTGAGCCCGAGGCCCCGCCCGATGAGGGTGCGCGCCACGCCGTGGCCGATGGCGCCCCCCGCGATCATGACGGTGGATCCGGGTTCGAGCACGTCGACCACCGCCTCGGCGAGCGGGGCGGCACGATCGAGGTGCACTCCGGGAACGTCGGCGGTGCGACCCTCGGGCCGTGGGGCGGACGCGCGGCGCGGAATGGCCCCTGCGCTGCGCAGCGCCTCGATGTCGCGCCGCAGCGTCATCGCACTCACACCCAGCTCCGCCGCCAGACCGGCGAGTTCGACGTCGCCGGTCGATGCGACGCGCGACACGATCGCCGAACGGCGCTCCGCGACATCCATCGTCGTCCTCCATCCCGCCGCGGATCGGGTTCCGGGCGAGTGTGAGAAGACTGTCATACCCGGCGCCCGTGCGCCTATCGGCCGGCCGTGCGAATGCTCAACGTCGACGCGGCGATCTCAGTCGCGCGGCGCGTGGGTCGCGAGGAACTCGTAGACCTCCGTCGTGTCGACCCCGGGGAAGGCTCCGGTCGGGAGGGTGGCGAGCAGGGTGCGCGGGGTGCGCACGTTCGGCCACGCGTTCTCGCGCCATTGGGCTTCGAGCTCGACCGGTGCGCGGCGGCAGCACACCTCGACCGAGTGCTTCGAGACGCCCCGGTTGGGGGTGTCCCGTCCGAGGAACCACTTCGTGTCGTCGAAGCGCACCCCGACGCTCACCGAGTGCTGCCCCTCGCTGGAGTTCTCGACGCGGGCCGTGCACCAGTAGGTGCCGTTGCCGGTGTCGGTGTACTGGTAGTACGGGTTGAAGCGGTCGTCGACGTCGAAGACGGCCCGGCTCGTCCAGCGACGGCAGCACATCTGGCCCTCGGTGGCCCCCAGCCGGTCGGTCGGGAAGTTCACGTCGTCGTTCTCGTAGGACTTCGTGATCGTGCCCGACTCGTGCACCTTGAGGAAGTGCACCGGGATGCCGAGGTGCACCGTGGCGAGGTTGGTGAACCGGTGCGCGGCGGTCTCGTACGAGACCGAGTAGGCGTCGCGGAGGTCCTCGATCGAGATGGCCTTGCGCGTCTTCGCCTCGCCGAGGAACGGCACGGCGTGGGCCTCGGGAATGAGCAGTGCGCCGGTGAGGTAGTTCGTCTCGACCCGCTGACGCAGGAAGTCCGCGTAGCTGGCGGGTTCGGTGTGCCCGAGGATGCGGCTCGAGAGCGCCTGCAGCACCGCGGTGCGCGAGTCGCCCTTCTGCGTGAGCTTGCTGGAGAGGTAGAGCCGCCCGTTCTTGAGGTCGGCGACGCTGCGGGTGGTCTGCGGCAGGTCGGGCACGTAGTGCAGCGTGAACCCGAGGTGGGCGGCGATGTCGCTCGTGGTGCGCTGGGTGAGGGGGCCGCCCGGGTGGTGCACGGCATCGAGGATGTCGCGGGCCTGCCGTTCGAGCTCGGGGAAGTAGTTGTTCTGCCCGCGCATGAGATGGCGCAGCTCCACGTTCGCGCGCCGGGCCTCCTCGGGGGTGGCGGCGCGCTCGTCGCGGAGCCGCTCGATCTCGTGCTGGAGGGCGAGCATGGCCTTCAGCGCCTCGTCGGGCACGGTCTTGCCGATGCGGAAGGGCGAGATGCCGAGGGCCTGGAAGGTCTGCCCCTTCATGGCGCGCTCGAGGGAGACCTCGAGGGTGGCGCGCTCGTCGAGCGTCTCGGCCTCGAGCAGCGCGTCGATGGAGGTGCCGAGCGCCTTCGCGATCGCGCGCAGCAGGGTGAGCTTCGGCTCGCGTTTGCCGGTCTCGATCATGGACAGCTGGCTGGGGGCGCGTTCGACCGCCTCGGCGAGCGCCTCGAGGGTGAGCCCCTGCTTCGTGCGCAGCTGACGGATGCGTCGGCCGATCGTCAGCGCGTCGGCCTCGACGTCAGTTTCGGTGGGAGTTTCCGCGAGCGTCATGCCGCGCAGTCTGTCACGAAGAGTGAATTTTTTGCAATCTTCACTCCGAAAATCGCAGGGTTCGCTCTTGAACTTCACGGATAGTGGTCTCACGACGACCTGCCGGTCCACCGACGGACCCGGCATCCGATGAAGGAGACCGCCATGACGATTCAGGCCACGCCCGGACAGCCGCCGCTTCGCGCCGGCGACCAGACGCAGACCGCAGCCGAGCTGCAGGAGATCTGGGACACCGACCCCCGCTGGGACGGCATCGAGCGCACGTACACCGCCGAGGACGTCGTCCGTCTGCGCGGCTCGCTGCGCGAGGAGAGCACCCTCGCCCGCCGCGGCGCCGAGAACCTGTGGAACCTGCTCCACACCGAGGACTACATCCGCGCCCTCGGCGCGTACACCGGCGGCCAGGCCGTGCAGCAGGTGCGCGCGGGCCTGAAGGCCATCTACCTCTCCGGGTGGCAGGTCGCCGCCGACGGCAACCTCGCCGGCCAGACCTACCCCGACCAGAGCCTCTACCCCGCCAACTCGGTTCCGTCGGTCGTGCGCCGCATCAACAACGCGCTGCTGCGTCAGGACCAGATCGAGCACGCCGAGGGCACGATCACCCAGGACTGGCTCGCCCCCATCGTCGCCGACGCCGAGGCCGGCTTCGGCGGCCCGCTGAACGCGTACGAGCTCGCCCAGTCGCTCATCCAGGCCGGCGCCGCCGGCATCCACTGGGAGGACCAGCTGGCCAGCGAGAAGAAGTGCGGCCACCTCGGCGGCAAGGTGCTCGTGCCGATCCAGCAGCACATCCGCACCCTCAACGCGGCCCGCCTCGCGGCCGACGTCGCGGGCGTGCCGACCGTGATCATCGCGCGCACCGACTCGCTCGCCGCCGACCTGCTCACGAGCGACGTCGACCCCCGCGACCAGGAGTTCACGACCGGCGAGCGCACCACCGAGGGCTTCTACCGCGTCCGCGCCGGCATCGAGCCGGTCATCGCCCGCGGCCTCGCCTTCGCCCCGTACGCCGACCTGATCTGGGTCGAGACCGGCGAGCCCGACATCGAGCTGGCGCGCGAGTTCGCGGCCGCGATCCACGCCGAGTTCCCGGGCAAGATGCTCGCGTACAACTGCTCGCCGAGCTTCAACTGGAAGCGTCACCTGAACGACGAGCAGATCGCGACCTTCCAGCAGGAGCTCGCCGACCTCGGCTACAAGTTCCAGTTCATCACCCTCGCCGGCTTCCACGCCCTCAACTACTCGATGTTCGACCTCGCCCGCGGCTACGCCGAGCGCGCGATGAGCGCCTACGTCGAGCTGCAGGAGCGCGAGTTCGCCGCCGAGGACGACGGCTACACCGCCACCAAGCACCAGCGCGAGGCCGGCACCGGCTACTTCGACTTCGTGTCGACCGCGCTGAACCCCGACAGCGCCACCCTCGCGCTGGTCGGTTCGACCGAGTCCGAGCAGTTCCACTGATCCGCGACAGCGTCATCGGATGCCTCGGGGCCGGGGCACACCTCGCGCCCCGGGGCATCCCCCACACCCCCTGACAGAACATCTCCTAGGAAGAACGGGCCAATGACTCCCACCGCCACGGGCATCGCGCCCACGACGAACTCCACCCCCACGACCCACGCGGGTCCCGCGATCGAGATCACGGGCCGCCTCGGCGAGCGCTACGACGAGATCCTCACCCCGGACGCCGTCGCCTTCCTCACCGAGCTCCACCACCGCTTCTCGGGACGCCGCCACGACCGGCTCGCCGACCGCATGCGCCGCCGTTTCGAGATCGGCAACGGCCGCGACCCGCGCTTCCGCGACGACACCGCCGCCGTGCGCGCGAACCCCGACTGGAAGGTCGCCGGTGCCGGACCCGGCCTCGAGGACCGCCGCGTCGAGATCACGGGTCCGACCGACCCCAAGATGACCATCAACGCACTCAACTCGGGCGCCCGCGTGTGGCTCGCCGACCAGGAGGACGCCACCTCGCCGACGTGGAAGAACGTCGTCGAGGGCCAGCTGTCGCTGTTCGACGCGATCCGCGGCCAGTTGTCGTTCACCAGCCCCGAGGGCAAGGAGTACCGCGTCACCGCCGAGCGCACCCCGACGATCGTGATGCGTCCGCGCGGCTGGCACCTGGTCGAGAAGCACATCCGCTTCATCGACCGAACGGGCCGCGGGATGGCGGCATCCGGGTCGCTCGTCGACTTCGGGCTGTACTTCTTCCACAACGCGCAGCAGCTGATCGCGAACGGCTCGGGTCCGTACTTCTACATCGCCAAGCTCGAGTCGAGCGAGGAGGCGAAGCTGTGGGACGACATCTTCACCTTCAGCGAGGAGTACCTCGGCATCGCGCACGGCACCATCCGTGCCACGGTTCTGATCGAGACGCTGCCGGCCGCGTTCGAGATGGAGGAGATCCTCTACGAGCTGCGCGACCACTGCGCGGGCCTGAATGCGGGCCGCTGGGACTACATCTTCTCGATCATCAAGAACTACCGCGGCCGCGGCGCCCGCTTCGTGCTCCCCGACCGCAGCGACGTGACGATGACGGTGCCGTTCATGCGTGCCTACACCGAACTGCTCGTGAAGACCTGCCACAAGCGCGGCGCCTTCGCGATCGGCGGCATGAGCGCGTTCATCCCGAACCGTCGTGACCCCGAGGTGACGCAGCGCGCGTTCGAGAAGGTCGCGGCCGACAAGAAGCGCGAGGCCGGCGACGGCTTCGACGGCACCTGGGTCGCCCACCCCGACCTGATCCCGGTGGCGCAGGCCGAGTTCGACGCCGTGCTGGGCGAGAACCCCAACCAGGTCTCGCGTCAGCGCGACGACGTGGAGGTCACCCCGGCGCAGCTGCTCGACGTGCACATCGGCCTGCCGATCACCGCGGCGGGCGTGCACGGCAACGTGTCGGTGGCGATCCGCTACATCGAGGCGTGGCTGCGGGGCCTGGGGGCGGTGGCGCTCGACAACCTCATGGAGGATGCGGCGACCGCCGAGATCAGCCGCTCGCAGGTGTGGCAGTGGATCCACCAGGACCGCGAGACCGAGGACGGCACCCCCATCACGGTGGCCTACATCGAGGAGCTCATCGCGCAGGTGCTGGGCGAGGTCGACCGCCGCGACGGCGACCGGTTCGACGACGCGGCAGAGGTGTTCCGCGAGGTGGCGCTGCGAGAGGAGTTCCCGACGTTCCTGACGATCGTGGCCTACTCGCGGTTCCTCGTCGACACCGAGTGAGACGGCGCCGCGGGGGGACGCGGCGCGAAAATCGGATGCCCCGGGGCCCCGCACCCCGGGGCATCCGTCTGTCTGCCGGCAGGATGCCTAGGATCGCGGGTATGGGAGCGCAGGCATGACCCGCAACGGTGAGGTGTCGTTCTGGTGGGCGCGTCGGGGCGGGGCGCCCGCGCCGCGCGCGGCGCTTGCAGGGTCGATCGAGGCGGACGTGTGCATCGTCGGCGCCGGCTACACCGGACTCTGGACGGCGTACTCGCTCGCGGGCCTCGATCCGTCGCTGCGGATCGCGGTGATCGAGCAGCGCTTCGCGGGCTACGGCGCCTCGGGCCGCAACGGCGGCTGGCTCACCAACTCGGTGACGGGCGGCCGCGAGCGCTACGTCCGCAGCCACGGCCGCGAGGCCGCGATCGACCAGCAGCGCGCGCTCAACGACACGGTCGACGAGGTGCTCGCGGTCGCCGCCCGTGAGGGCATCGACATCGGTGCGCACAAGGGCGGCGAACTGACCGTCGCGCGCACGCCCGCCGAGCTCGCGCGGCTGCGCGCGTTCGCCGATGCCGAGGCGGCCTGGCCCCACACCGACCTCGAGTGGGCGGATGCCGCGGCCACCGCCGAGCGCGTGCGGGTCGCCGGGGCGCTCGGGTCCCTGTGGCATCCGCACTGCGCGCGCATCGACCCGGCCGCGCTCGCCGCGGGGCTGGCCGCGGCGGTCGAGCGGCGGGATGTGACGATCTACGAGCAGACCCGGGTCGAGGAGATCGTGCCGGGCCGCGCGCGCACCGCGCACGGCGACGTCAGGGCGCCGATCGTGATCCGCGCGACGGAGGGCTTCACGGCGGGCCTTCCCGCGACCCACCGCACCTGGCTGCCGATGAACTCGTCGATGATCGTCACCGAGCCGCTGCCGGCGGACGCGTGGGACGAGATCGGGTGGGACGGGCGGGCGACCCTCGGCGACATGGCGCACGTCTACATGTACGCGCAGCGCACCGCCGACGATCGCATCGCGTTCGGCGGCCGCGGGGTGCCGTACCGCTACGGCTCGCGGGTCGATGCCGACGGCTCCACCGCGCCGGGCACCGTGCGCCAGCTCACGGCACTGCTGCGCACCTTCTTCCCCGCGGCCGTGCGCGTGCCGATCGCGCACGCGTGGTCGGGCGTGCTCGGGGTGCCGCGCGACTGGGCGGCGACCGTCGGGTTCGACCGCGCTACCGGCCTCGGCTGGGCGGGCGGGTACGTCGGCACCGGGGTGACCGCCACGAATCTCGCCGGCCGCACCCTCGCCGACCTGGTGCTCGGCCGCGACACCGCACTCACCCGCCTGCCATGGGTGAACCACCGCGCCCACCGGTGGGAGGTCGAGCCGCTGCGGTGGCTGGCCGTCCGCGGGCTCTACGCCGCCTACCGCGCGGCCGACCGCGTCGAGGCGGCGACGGGCACGGCGCGCACCTCGGTCGTCGCCCGCATCGCGGACGCCATCTCCGGCCACTGAGGGCGGCGCCGCGTCGGCGGGGTGCCGTCAGCGCAGCAGCGCGGCGGAGTGCCGTCACCGGGGGAGCGCGGCGGCGAGACGGGCGTTGACCCGCTCGAGCTGCGACGCGAGGCGCGCGGCGAGGGCCGCGGCATCCGCGTCGTCGATGCGCTCGCACACGGCGTCCCAGTGCACCGTGACCGCATCTCCTACCGCGAGTTCGTCGCCGTACGGCACCGCCACCCGGCGCGGGACGGCATCGCCCCACGCCAGGCTGCCGTCGGCGTAGTGCAGCGCCGGGGCGTCGACGAGGCATCCGTCGTCGACGACCTCGCGCACGCGCGCCGGCACCACGCTGCAGTCGGCGAGCACCTGCACGGGCTCGGGGAGGCCGGTGTCGAGCAGGCGCGTCCACGGGTAGACGCCGAACACGTGGAACGCGTGGTGCGGTGCCGCCTCGGCGGCGAGCCTGTCGTCGAGGTGTGTCCAGTACGAGCCCGCCTGCGGCCCGATGATCGCGACCAGCCGTCGCCACACCTCGTCGGCGTCGAGCGCGTCGCCCTCGGCCGAGCCCGTCCAGTAGGCCCGCACCGCCCGCTCGTCGAGCGGGTCGACGCCCAGCAGACCGCCCACGACAGTGAGGTAAGGCCAGGCGCCCGAGAAGCGCCGGGCGACGTCGGGCACCGAGACGGATGCCGCCTCCCCCCGCGCGACCGCGGCGAGGCCGTCGGCACCCTCGGGGCCGCAGTACCCGCGTTCGTTCGGCTGATGCGCGTAGCGCGCGAACAGCCGCTCACCGGCGGCGGTCACGCCCGCGCCACCGCCTGCGCGGCCTCGCGGTGCAGGCGCCCGAAGTTGTAGTACGCGGCGCACGCACCCTCGGGCGAGACCATGCAGGTGCCGATCGGCGTCTCCGGGGTGCAGGCCGTACCGAACACCTTGCACTGCCAGGGCTTGATGACCCCGCGCAGCACGCTGCCGCACTCGCAGGCCGGCGGGTCGGCGACCCGCACGCCCGGCATCGCGAACTTCTGCTCCGCGTCGAAGCGGGCGTAGTCGGGGTGGATGCCGTAGCCCGAGCGCGGGATGTAGCCGAGCCCGCGCCACTCGAAGGTCTCGCGCACCGCGAACACCTGTCGCATGAGGGCGAGGGCGGCGGGATTGCCTTCGGGCCGCACGACGCGGGCGTACTGGTTCTCGACCTCGCAGCGCCCGCTCTCGTACTGGGCCAGCAGCATCTCGATCGACTGCAGGATGTCGAGCGGCTCGAAGCCGGTCACCACGATCGGCAGGCCGTACTCCTCGGGGATGAACCGGAAGATCTCGGTGCCGACGACGGTCGAGACGTGCCCGGGGCCGATGAAGCCGTCGAGCTCGAGGTCGGCCGAGTCGAGGATGGCGCGCAGCGGCGGCTCGATGAGCACGTGGTTGCAGAAGATCGAGAAGTTCCGCACGTCGAGGGCCGCGGCCCGCGCGATCGTCACCGCGGTGGAGGGAGCGGTCGTCTCGAAGCCCACGGCGAAGAACACGACCTCCTTGTCGGGGTTGTCGATCGCGATCTTCAGCGCGTCGAGCGGCGAGTAGACGAACCGCACGTCCGCGCCCGAGGCCTGCGCCTGCAGCAGGCTCCCCTCGGTGCCAGGCACCCGCATCATGTCGCCGAAGGTCGTGAAGATCACGCCGGGACGGTGCGCGAGCCAGACCGCGTCGTCGACGCGACCCATCGGGATGACGCACACCGGGCAGCCGGGACCGTGCACGAGCTGGATCGACTCCGGCAGCAGGTGCTCGAGGCCGTGCCGGTAGATGGTGTGCGTGTGACCGCCGCACACCTCCATGAACGACAGCGGGCGACCGAGGCGCTCGGCCTGGCCCTCGATGACCGTCAGCAGCGACCGGGCAGCCGCCGGGTCGCGAAACTCATCGACGAAACGCATCAGACGATCTCCGTCTCCATGAAGGCCTCGAGCTCCTCGTCGTAGGTGCGACCGAGCTTCCGGATCTGATCGAGGGTGAGGTCGGCCTCGCGCTCGTCGATCTTGCTCATCGCGAACCCCACGTGCACCAGCACCCAGTCCCCCACCCTCACCCCCTCATCGGCGAGGAGGCGGGTCGAGATGGTGCGGCGCACGCCGCTCACCTCGACGGACGCGAGGTCGTCGGCGTCGTCGACGATGGCGACGATCTCGCCGGGGATGCCCAGACACATGGGGGGTTCCTTCTTTCCGTGCGGCCGGTCAGCAGATCCGCGGGAGCGGATCGCCGACGAGCATGTCGACGATGCGGGTGCCGCCGAACGCATTGCGCACGGCGACGATGTCGGACGGCGAGGCGACGACCTCGCCGATGCGGGCGGCCTGCGCGCCGCCGGGCAGCGACCGCAGGGCGGCGAGCGCGGCATCCGCCTGCGCCGCCGGCACGATCGCGGCGAACATGCCCTCGTTCGCGACGTAGAGCGGGTCGATGCCGAGCATGTCGCACGCGCCGCGCGCGGCGGGTTCCACCGGCACCGCGTCGTCGTCGACGATCACGCCGAGACCGGCCGCCTGCACGAGCTCGTTGAGCACCGTGCCGAGGCCGCCACGGGTGGCGTCGCGCATCCACCTGGTGCCGGGCGCGGCATCCATCATCGCCTCGACCAGAGCGGACACTGCTCGTGAGTCGCTCGCGACCGGCGCATCGATCGCCAGGGTGCCGCGGGCGAGCATGACCGCCATGCCGTGGGAGCCGATGGGTCCGGACACGAGGATCGCGTCGCCGGGCTCGACGAGGTGCGCGCCAAGCTCACGGCCCTCGGGGATGAGGCCGACCCCCGCGGTGGTGATGAAGACCTTGTCGGCGGCTCCCCGCGGCACCACCTTCGTGTCGCCCGCGACGATCGCGACGCCCGCCGCGTCGGCGGCGCGCCGCATGTCGGCGGCGACCTCCCGCAGCACATCGATCGACAGGCCCTCCTCGATCACGAACGCGGCTGTGATCCACCGCGGCACGGCGCCGGTGACCGCGAGGTCGTTGACGGTGCCGTTGACGGCGAGGTCGCCGATCGAGCCGCCCGGGAAGCGGATCGGGTTGACGACGTACGAGTCGGTCGTGAACGCGAGACGCCCGGCGGGCACCTCGAGCACGGCCGCATCGCCCGGATCCGACGGTGTCGGCGAGCCGAACGCCTCGAAGAACACCGCGTCGACGAGCGCCGCGGACGCCTTGCCGCCGGCGCCGTGGGCGAGGGTCACGAACTCGTCGATGAGACGGGGCCGTCGACGGCGGAACGCCTCGATGCGGGCGAGGACGTCGTCCTCGCTGTCGTTGAGCCGGTTCTTGGAGCGCGGGGGCGCAGCCTGGTCGGTCATCGGGGGTCTCCGATCGGGGGAAGGGATGCGGGCTCGGCGACCAGGGCGATCGCGGTGCCCGCGTGGATGACGAGGAGGTCGCCGGGCAGCACCTGCCCGACGATCGTCACGTCGACGTCTTCGAGGCCATCGGCCGTGCGCACCCGCGCCGGCTCGAACAGGCCCTCGGGGGCGGCGACCACCTCGCCGAGGCGCCCCTCGTCGCTGCAGGTGATGCACACCTCGTCGGTGCACTCCACGATCGCCGGGGCGATCGCGAGCGGGTCGGCCGCCAGGCGCGGCGCCGACTCGGCCCAGTCGGCGAGGAGCTCCCGCGGGTCGCCCGGCACGCACACCGTCGCGAGCCCGTCGTCGGGGCGGGACGACTCCCCCACCCAGATCGCGTTCGCGCCCCACGCCGACGCACGGCGCAGGATGCGGTCGCGCCCCGGGAAGTCCGCCACTGCCACGACGCTGTCCCCGGCCCGCACCCGGGCGCGCAGCACCGCCTCGGCGCCCGCCGTCGGCACCGCGACGAACGGCGCGGGAGCCGCGGCATCCGTCACGACATACAGGGCGCCGTCGATCGCGCGACTGCGAGCGAGGTGCACCGCCGCGACCCGCCCGTCACTCACGACGCCACCGCCGGGAACTCGTCGAGCAGGCCCGCATCGCGCATCGCGGACATGACCTGCGCGACCTGCTCCTCGGGCACTCTGGTGAGCGCGAAGCCGGCGTGCACGATGACGTGGTCGCCGACCTCGAGGTCGGGCAGGAAGTTCAGCTTCACCCGGCGCAGCTCGCCCGCGAAGTCGACCTCCGCGAGCAGCGCGCCGCCCTCATCCCACCGTCGCAGGATGCGACCCGGAATCGCGAGACACATGTGCGTCCTCCCCTCTCTCCAGCAGCAGGGTGCCGGCCCAGGCCTGCCCCAGACTGAGACCTCCGTCGCCGGCCGGCACGCGCTCGTGCACGAGCACCGGCACCTGCAGTGCGGTGAGCGTGGCACGCACCGCCGTGCGCAGGGCGAGGTTCTGCCAGGTGCCGCCCGAGAGCCCCACCAGACGCGCGCCGCGGGCGGCGGCGACGTGCGCGAGGGTCTGGGCGGTCCACATGGCGATGCCGTCGTGGAACCGCCGCGCAAGGCACGCGACGGCGTCGCCGGCGCGCAGCCGGTCGGCGAGCTCGCGCACGAGCGTCTCGGGCGTGACGTCGGGTGCGGCGCCGTGGCCGCCGTGTCGGCAGGCGGATGCCGCGGCCTCCAGCTCCATCGCGGCCTGCGCCTCGTACGTCACCCGGTGGCGCACACCGAGCAGTGACGCGACGGCGTCGAACAGGCGACCGACGCTGGAGGTCGTCGGGCACGCGATGCCCGCGGCGAGCTGCGAACGCACGACGGCGAGCTCGGCGGGCGGGGCGGCGTCGAGGCAGGGCAGGCCGGTGTCGTCGATGCCCCAGTCGGCGAGCACGGCGACGGCGGTCTTCCACGGGTTGCGGGTCGCGCTGTCGCCGCCGGGCAGCCGGAACGGGCGCAGGTGGGCGGCGCGCTCCCACCGCAGCGGCCGCGCGTCGAGCGCGAGGAACTCGCCGCCCCAGCTCGTGCCGTCGTCGCCGAACCCGGTGCCGTCGAAGGTCGCGACGACGACGGGCTCACCGCCGGCCTGGTGCTCGGCGACGAGGCTCAGCGCATGCGCGTGGTGGTGCTGCACCTGCAGCAGGGGGATGCCGCGGGCCTCGGCGTGCCGCTCGGCCCACCGGGTGGTCGCGTAGTCGGGGTGCCGGTCGGCGACGAGCAGGTCGGGCTCGCGGCGGTGCAGGGCCGCGAGCTGGGCGACGCTGCGCTCGAACGCGCGCTGGCAGGCCAGCGACCCCATGTCACCGATGTGGGGCGAGAGGAACGCCATGCCGTCACGGGTGAGGGCGAACGTGCTCTTCAGCTCACCGCCGACCGCGAGCACCGCGCCGGCGCCCGAGGCGAGCCGCACCGGCAGGGGCGCGTAGCCGCGGCTGCGCCGCAGCGGCACGAGCTCGTCGCGGTCGGGGTCGGCGAGCACCACGGAGTCCTCGACGGGCACGTGGATCCGCCGGTCGTTCGACACGAACGCGTCGGCGATGCCCGCGAGCCCCGCCCGCGCCTCGTCGTCGTCGAAGAACAGCGGATCGCCCGACACGTTGCCGCTCGTCGCCACCCACACGTCGCCGTCGCCGAGCAGCAGCTCGTGCACCGCGGCGCTCGCGAGCATCACGCCCACCCGATCGAGCCCGGGGGCCACCGACGGTGCCAGATCGGATGCCGCGGCCTGCCCGGCGATCACGATGGGGCGCGCCGGTCCCGCCAGCTCCCGTCCCGCACGCGGGTCGAGGTCGATGAGCTGGGCGGCGAGCGCGACCGATCCCGCCATCACTGCGAACGGCTTGTCGGGGCGGTGCTTGCGCTCCCGCAGGCGCGACACGGCGTGCTCGTCGCGCGCGTCGCACATGAGGGTGTAGCCGCCGAGCCCCTTCACCGCGAGGATGCCCCCGGAGCGCACCAGCGCACGGGCGGCGTCGATCGCGTCGAGGCCGGTGGCCGCGGCATCCGGTTCGGCGTCCTCGTCGTAGCGGAGCGTGGGGCCGCACTCCCAGCAGCTGATCGGCTGGGCGTGGAAGCGCCGGTCGAGCGGGTCGTCGTACTCGGCACGGCACGCGTCGCACATCGGGAACACCGACATGGTCGTCAGCGGGCGGTCGTAGGGCAGGTCGCGGATGATGCTGAGCCGCGGACCGCAGTTCGTGCAGGTGATGAAGGGGTACCGGTAGCGGCGGTCGGTCGGGTCGTGCAGCTCGCGGCGGCAGTCGTCGCACAGCCCCGCGTCGGCGGGGATCAGGGTGCGCGCCCCCTCGGCCCGCCGCGAGGGCACGATGCGGAAGCCGCTCTCGTCGGGGATGGTCGCGACCGCGCGCACCTCGACGTCGTCGACCACGGCGAGCGCGGGCGCATCGGCGCGCACCGCGGCGACGAACGCGCCGAGAGCGCCCCTCGTGGCCTGCGCCTCGATGAAGACGCTCTCGTCGTCGTTGCCACACCAGCCGGTCACCCCGTAGGCGGCCGCCACCCGGGCGACGTGCGGCCGGAAGCCGACACCCTGCACCACGCCGCGCACGGTGAGTGCGTGGCGTTCGAGCGAGGGGGATGTCGGGGAGAGCACGTCGACCTCAGTGCGCGCCGCAGCCGCAGCCCTCGGGTCCGCAGGCGTGCGCGCCGACCCCGCAGGCGCCGATCGGCACGGCCCGGGGGCCGCGCAGCATCGCCTCGAGGCTCACGAACGCGGGTCGCCGCTCGACGGGAGCGGCGATCCCGGCCGGGTCGGGCATGCGGATGATGCCGTGCATGCCGAGCAGCATGCGCACGGCCGGGTCGTCGACGAGCTCGAACAGCAGCTCCTTGCCGCGCGGGTCGGCGCGGAGAGTGCGCACGATCGTGGTCAGCGCGTCCTTCGCGAGCGCGTCGGCGGCGAGCGCGAACTCGTCCGCGACCGCGCGACTCTCCGGAGACAGCTCGGCGAGGGCCGCGACGGCCCGGTCGAGCCGCGTGGCGGCGGCGTCGAGGTCGACGGTCTCGTCGGCGGGGGTGGGGGCGATGGTGGTCATGCGGGGCATCCTCTTCTCAGTCGTCGGCGCCCACGGCGATCAGGCTGCCGCGCAGATCGCGCACGATCGCGGCGGAGCTCTCATCGCCCTTCGACGCGAACAGGAACTCGGCCTCATCGAAGCGCTCGCGCGCATCGCCGAGCAGACCCAGGTGCGCGAGCGCGTTGCCCTGGTTCGACAGCACCCGCGCGCGCCCGAGGGCGTCCTTCTTCGGCGAACGGGTGCGCAGCACCACCTCGTACAGGTCGACGGCCTCCATGAGGTGGTCGCGCTGCTTCGCGGACGGAGCGTAGACGAGCGCGTTCGCGAGGTTCAGACGGGCGCTCGCCCATTCCTCGGCGTCGCGCTCCTCGTCGAGCAGCCGCACCGCGGTGCGCAGCGACTGCAGCGCGATGCCGACCCGCAGGTGATCGGCGTCCGAGACGATCGGGGCGGCGAGGTAGGCGGTGCCGAGGTTCAGATGGATGCGCGCGAACAGCGACCGCTGCCCGACCTCGTCGATCCGGCGCAGCGCCTCCGTGTAGCCCGCGATCGCGTCGCCGAGCGAGCGGCGTCCCTCGATCGCGAGGCCGTGCACGAGCCCGGCACGGTGGAAGAAGGCCTCGGCGGCCGCCGCCGGCAGGTCGGTGCCGCGCAGCAGCGCGACCGCCTCCTCGGCGTCGACCAGATCGTGGCCGCGGCCGGCGAGCTCGCTCAGCACCACGCCGGCGAGCGCCGGGGCGACGTCGCGGGCGGCGTCGGCGGCGAGCCGCAGGTGGGCGAGGGCCACGGGCTCGTCGCCGTCGGCGAGGGCGGCGGCTGCCTCGGCGGTGCCGACGAGCGCGGCCAGTTCGCCGTCGAGCCCCTCGGACGTCGGCGGCACGCTCGTGAGCCCGACCGTGTAGGCGACGTGATCGACGAGCGGACGCCAGTCGTCGCCGACGGCGGCGGCGGCCTCCGACCGGCTCACACGCTCGGGGTCGAGCACGAACAGGTTGTAGCGGTCGACGGGGTCGTCGGAGTCCGCGAACCAGGCGGCGGCCTCGTCGAGGCGGCCCTCGTGCACGAGACGCACCCCCTCGAGGCGGGCCGGCCAGGTCTCCGGCAGGATGCCGCGCACGAGCGCGGTGCGCGCGGCATCCGTCTCCTCACCCCCGGCGATCAGCAGAAGACCCGCGGGGAACGGGAACGCGCCCAGTGCCTGGGGACGGGCGATGCCGGTCACGACGTCGCCCCCGCGGGAATGGTGAGCCGGCGGCGCTTCGCCGACCACTCGGCGTCGACGGGGCCGACGGTGAACTCGTCCGAGAGGGCCTCGCGCAGCAGCGCGCTGCGGTCGCCGAGCAGGTTGCGCTGCTTCATCATGATGCCGTTCGGGGCGGCGACCCCGACCGGCATGATGACGATGTGCGCCGGGTCGGTGCGCAGCGCCGCCAGTCTGTCGTCGGGGAAATGGGCGCGCGCGAACGCCGCCGGCAACCGCAGATGCCCCTCGGCGGTGAACTCGACCGTCACGGTCTCGACGGCGACGTCAGGCATACTCGGCGATCCTCTCGGTGACCAGCGCCACGGCCCGCTCGACACCGCGCTCGACCGCGGGGCTGAGCGCGTCGCCGTAGCCGAACGAGGCGCCCTCGATCAGCACCACGTCGACCTCGGCGGGGAAGTACGGACCCAGCAGCCACCGCGCGAACGCGATGGCGTGGTCCCAGCGGAAGTCGTGGCTGCCCAGCGTGCCGGCCGCCGGAAGCCCCGCAACCACGTCGCCCGGCACCGCGTACAGCGTGCCGGGCTCGGCGCCCGTGCTCGCGGCATCCACGATCAGCACCCGGTCGGCGCGCTGCATCTGGAAGGCGACATCCATCCCGCTCGTGCCGCCGTCGGCGAGCCGCACGCTCTCGGGGAGGGCGCCCGCCTCCCACAGCCGCCGCACCACCACGGGTCCGGCGGCGTCGTCGCCGCGCAGCACGTTGCCGCAGCCGATCACCAGGAGGTCGAGCCGCGGCCCCACCACCTCATCGAGCAGCTCGTACGGAGCCGGTCCTGCGCCGGTCACATCACACCATGCTGTTGATCACGAACGACGACAGCTCGCGACCGGTCTTGCCGTCGTACGCGTGCACGGTGCACACGATGCAGGCGTCGAAGCTGCGGGTGACGTGCCCGAGCTCGATCGGATCCTCGGGGTTGTGGATCGGCGTGCCGATGAGGGCCTTCTCGATCGGGCCGACGACGGCGTCCTTGTCGCGGGGGCCGAGGTTCCACGCGCTCGGGGTGATCACGTTGTAGTTCGCGATCTTGCCGTCCTCGATGACGATCCAGTCCTGCAGCGCGCCGCGCGCGGCCTCCGTGCCGCCGTAGCCGCGGGCCGACACCGGGTCGACCGGGGTCTGGTAGAACGACCCGTGCAGGTCGATCTCGCCGAGCCACTGCAGCACCTTCTCGTAGTACTTCGGCGCCTCGTGCATGCGGGCGAGCTGCCGCACCAGCACCGACGGGCCCTTCTTGGCCAGCACGTCGGTGAACAGCGGGTCGTAGTCCTGGAAGTCGGATGTCGCGGGCTTGCCGGCGACGATCTGCCGGGCGAGGGGCCCCGCCTCCAGCGGCAGGCGTCCGATGCCGGGCACGTCGTAGCGGGGCGACTTGGCGAAGGAGTACTTGTCCTCCTTCGCACCGATGAACGGGTCGATCGCGTTCTGCTCGCCGTCGAACGGGTGCACGTTGTCGGATCCGCGGTAGAACGAGTGCGCGACATCCTCGGACACCCGTGCCTGGTCGTACTCGAAGTGCTGCCCGCCCGCGTAGACGCCGGAGCGCACGATGAGTCCCGCGTTGCGGCCCTCGATCGTCGGACGGTCGTAGGACGCCGGGTCGAAGTAGGTGCCCGAAGCGATGTAGTTGCCCCAGCCCTGCCCGTAGGTGTCGAGGCCGATGTCGAGCGCGAACCGGATGAAGAAGCCGCAGTCGGAGTTGCGCTGCGCGTGGTTCTCGTCGACCCAGGCCAGCACGTCCTCCCAGGTGCGGTTCTCGAGCCAGCGCTCGACCGACGACCCGAGCCACTGCTTCTCGAGCCAGTTGTCCTTCCAGTTCTTCAGGATCGCGACCGAGCGCGTCACGTCGCTCAGCGTCGGTGCGCCCATGATGCCGCCCGGCACCATGAACGACGAGTGCGGCCACTGCCCGCCGAAGATCGCGTAGATCTCGACCGGCTTCTGGCTGAGCACGACGCCCGGCTGGTAGCTCGTGCCGACGTACGGCGCGAACCGGCGCACGGCCTCCTCGTACAGCGGCGAGCTCTTGTACTTCTCGTTGACGAGGTCGATCGCGAAGATCGCGTAGAAGTAGCGCGGGATCGACTGCAGCGTCTCCACCGCCTGGGCGATGTTGCGCACGAGCGTCGCGTTGTGCGGCACGAAGGTCTGGAACGCGGTGTCGAGCGCGTAGCACGCCTTGTAGAGGTGGCTGCCGCCGCAGATGCCGCAGATGCGCGGCGTCATGATGAGGCCGGCGCGCATGTCCTTGCCCCGCAGGATCGTCTCGAACCCGCGGAACATCTGACACTGCGTCCAGGCGTCGGTGACGACGCCGTCCTCGATCGTGACGCGCACGTCCAGGTCACCTTCGACGCGGCCGAGGGGGCTGACGTGGAGATCGATGGTCGAACTCATGATCCGGATGCCTCTTCCTGCCCGTCAGACGACGAACATGTCTTCCTTCGACCACTTCGGGGCAGAGATGCGTGCCGCCGCAGCCATCGCGAGATAGGTGACGTGGTCCTCCCCGGGCGGGAGGTCCTTCGGGATCGCCCCGGCGATGAGCTGGGTGGCGAACACGGTGCCGGGCGCGAGGTCCGCGTGGGGGAACTCGGGCTCGGTGCAACCGAGGCAGGGCATGCCGGCGCGGGTCTTGGACGACTGTCGGTTCCACAGGATGCGGTTGCAGGGCGCGTGGGTCATCGGGCCGCGGCATCCGAACTCGTAGAACAGACAGCCCGTTCGGGTGCCTTCGCCGAAGGCCAGGGTGGACTGCTTGAACTCGAAGAACGTGTTGCGCGTGCAGCCGTTGTGCACGAACTGGGTGAAGAAGGTCTGCGGGCGACCGAGGTCGTCGAGGGCGATGTCGCCGGCGCGGCCGGTGGCGAGGGCGACGATGATCTGCGTGATCCAGTCGGGGTGCGCGGGGCAGCCGGGGATGTTCACGACCGGCAGGCCCGACTTCGACACCCAGTCGGCGCCGAGGTAGCCGCCGCGGGCCTTGCGGTGGAACTGCAGGCCGGTCGATCCGCTCGGGTTCGGGGCGACCGCCGGGAGACCTCCGAACGCCGCACAGTCGCCGATGGCGACGACGATGGATGCCGCGGCCGCGAGCTCGGTGACCCAGTCCTTCATGGGACGGTCGGCGAACAGGTCGAAGCGGCCGGTGCCGTCGGGGCCCTCGATGACGCTTCCCTCGAAGACGAAGATGTCGAGGGGGCGGGTGCCGTCGACGCAGTCGGTGAAGATCTTCTTCGCCGCCGCGCCCGCCTCGACGCCGAGCGAGGGATGCCACAGCACCTCGAGCCCGAAGTCGACGATGAGGTCGACGACGCTGGGCTCGTCGGCATTGAGGAACGACATGGTGTTCCCCGAACAGGCTCCGCCTTGGAGCCACAGCACACTGGTCACGCGGTCTTCCCCTCTTCCTGGGCATCATCGGCGGCGCCCTCTGCGCGCAGCGACCGGCCGAGTTCCTTCACGATGCGCAGCGCGAACACGAGTCCGCGGCGCACATCGGGGTCGTTCGCCATCCCGGCGATCTTCATGAGTCCCGCCGGCTTCTGGTCGGCCTCCTCGGTCGCCTGCCGCTGTGCCCGGTGCACACCCTCGGCGACCCGCCAGGTGAGATCGAGCAGGGCGGGATCGAGCAGTCCGGAGCGGTTCAGCCGTTCGACGAGGTCGACGTCGGCGATGTGCTCGACGAGCGGCAGGGTCTGGTCGGCGAGCTTCACGAACTTCGGCACCGCGTCGACGACGCGCTTGCCGACGGGGCTCGCGGTGACCATCGCGACGGCCTCGTGGTAGCTGACGGCCACGTTGTCGATGATGTTGTCGGAGTGGGCGAAGAACCCGGCGACGACGTCGAGCAGGCCCGCGACCATCTCGGCGTTGTCGAGCAGGTGGTTCAGGGTCGCGACGGTGCCGGGATCGCTGAGGCGCTGCTGCAGGCGGATCGCATCGGCGTCCGACGCGCCGACGACGTCGAGGACGGGTGCGCTCATGGCCTCTCTCCTTCGCTGGGGCGAGCCGGTTCGGTCGCAGCCGACCCCCTGGCGGGCTGCGTATTGGGGTCAATGTAGGCCGGTGCCTCACGGCGGCGTATCCGGATAGCGCCGTGAATATCCGCGGAGCGCACAATGGGTGTCGTGACGAGCGACCGCGCCCTCCGCGTGCCCCCTGCGCTGACGGGTGCGCCGCTGGTGCGCACCGACGATGCGGGCGTCGCCGCCGACGCCCTGCACGACCTGCTCGGCCGGGGCGTCGTCGCCCCCCACGATGCCCGGGAACGCCTCGACCTGGTCGTCGCCGCGCGCCGCTTCGGCACGGTGACCCTCGCCCACCTCGATGTGGGAGCGGCCGCGACCGTCGATGTGCCCGCGAGCGCCGACGCGGTGACCGTGCATATGAACCAGGCGCGCACCTCGACGACCCGTGTCGCCGGGAACGAGCTCACGACGTCGTCGGTGCAGGCGGTCGTCGTGTCCCCCGGCATGCCGGTGCGCCTCGAGCTCGCACCCGAGTCGCCGCGGCTGCTGGTGCGCGTGGAGCGCCGCGCGGTCGAGGATGCGCTGGCCCGCATGCTCGGCCGCCGCCTCGACGAGCCGGTGCGCTTCGCGCCGCTGTTCGATCTCTCCGGGCCCGAGACCATCCGGTGGAGCATCGCTGTGCAGCTGCTCAGCACCGAGTCGATGATGGATGCCTCGCTGCTGCAGGCGCCTCTCGGCCGCCAGAGCATCGAGGACCTGCTCGTCTCGTCGCTCCTGCTGCTGCAGCCCTCGAACCACTCGCCCCTGCTGCAGGCTCCCACCTCCGGCACGGCGCTCATGCAGGACGCCCTCGACCACATCGAGCGGCATCTCGCCGAGCCGTTCTCGATCGACGATCTCGCCGCGGCGGTGCACGCGTCCGCTCGCCACGTTCAGCAGACCTTCCGGGCGCGACTGGGCACGACACCCGGCGCCTACGTGCGGCGGCAGCGCCTGCTGCGGGTGCGCGCCGACCTGCTCGCGGGCGACGCACGCCGCGGTACGAGCGTCGCCGGCGTCGCCGAGCGGTGGGGCTTCGGTCACGGCGGCCGCTTCGCCGGCTGGTACCGCGAGGAGTTCGGCGAGACGCCCGCCGAGACACTGCACCGGGGCTGAGCGGGCTCGGCGACCGCCCCGGCGCCCGTGTCGCGCTGGGGATTCTCACGGCGATCGCCTCTCCCGCTGCCGCGGTGGGCGTCCTAGGGTGACCAGCACGCGGCATCCGCCGCGCACCCGAGGGAGGGCCGCCGATGCACGAGCTGTCGCTGTGCCGGTCGATCGCCGGCATCGCCACGCGCGCCGCCGGCGGGAGGCGGGTCGAACGCGTGCAGCTCGACGTCGGGCACCTTCGTCAGGTCGTGCCCGAGACACTCGTCTACTGCTGGGGAGTCGTCTGCGAGCAGACCCCTCAGCTGGCGGGCTCGCGGCTGGATGTGACATCCATCCCCGCCGTGCTCGACTGCCGGCGCTGTGGGGCCGAGACGACGCTCACGGGCCTCCCGATCATCGTGTGCAGCGCGTGCGGCACGAACGATGTGGCCGTGCGCTCGGGTGAGGAGTTCCTGGTGCGATCGATGGATGTCGCCACGACAGAGGGGTACGACCGAGATGGGTAGATTCCACCGCCACGACGATGGCACCGTGCACAGCCACGACCACGAGCACACGCATGGCGACGTGCATGACCACGCGCACGGCGACCACGACCACGATCACATCGGCGACCACTCCGGCTACGAGACCGGCAGCGAGCGCATCGAGGTGCTCGAGCGCATCTTCGACGAGAACGACGCCGCCGCCGCCCGCAACCGCGCCGCCCTCGACGGCGCGGGCGTCGTCGCCGTCAACGTGATGTCCTCCCCCGGCGCGGGCAAGACCGCGCTGCTCGAGCGCACCCTCGCCGACCTCGGCGCGCACGTGCGGTTCGGCATCGTCGAGGGCGACATCGAGACCTCGCTCGACGCCGACCGCCTCGACGGCCACGGCGCCCAGATCTCGCTGCTGAACACCGGCAACGGCTTCGGCGGAGAATGCCACCTCGACGCCCCCATGGTGCACCGGGCGCTGCACGGCCTCGACCTCGACGCCCTCGACGTGGTGCTGATCGAGAACGTCGGCAACCTCGTCTGCCCCGCGGAGTTCGACACCGGCGCACACCATCGCGCCATGGTCGCGAGCGTGACCGAGGGTGAGGACAAGCCGCTGAAGTACCCCGTCATGTTCCGCTCGGTCGACGTCGTGGTCGTCAACAAGATCGATCTGCTCCCCCACCTCGACTTCGACCTCGACCTGTTCCTCGCGAACGTGCGCGCCGTCAACCCGACGGCCCGCATCATCCTCACGAGCGCGCGCACCGGCGAAGGACTCGACGAGTGGGAGGGATGGCTGAGCTCGCTCGCTCCGAGCACGGTCGACGCGCGCTGAGCACGCGACACGCCCGGGTGCGAGACCCGTCGGGCGACTACGCTCGAGAGCGTGTCTGAACGCGCTCCGCTGTCCCGCAAGCTCTCCGCCATCGCCGAGTCCGCCACGCTGAAGGTCGACGCCAAGGCCAAGGCCCTTCAGGCCGCCGGCCGCCCGGTGATCTCCTACGCGGCCGGAGAGCCCGACTTCGCGACGCCGTCGTTCATCGTGGATGCCGCGGCCCACGCACTCGAAGACCCCGCGAACTTCCGCTACACCCCCGCGGTCGGCCTCCCGGTGCTCCGCGAGGCGATCGCCGCGAAGACCCTGCGCGACTCCGGTCTCGAGGTGGACCCGTCGCAGATCATCGTCACCAACGGCGGCAAGCAATCGGTGTACCAGGCCTTCCAGGCGGTCGTGAACCCCGGCGACGAGGTGCTGCTGCCGGCGCCCTACTGGACCACCTACCCCGAGGCCATCCGTCTCGCCGACGGGATCCCCGTCGAGGTGTTCGCCGGCGCCGACCAGGACTACAAGGTGACCGTCGAGCAGCTCGAGGCGGCCCGCACCGCGCGCACCACCGTGCTCGTCTTCGTGTCGCCGTCGAACCCCACCGGCTCCGTGTACACCCCCGACGAGACCCGCGCGATCGCCGAGTGGGCCCTCGAGCACGGCATCTGGATCATCTCCGACGAGATCTACCAGAACCTCGTCTACGAGGGCGCGCGCGCGGCATCCGTCGTCGAGGTGGTTCCCGAGGTCGCCGGCCAGACCATCCTCGTCAACGGCGTCGCGAAGACCTACGCCATGACCGGATGGCGCGTGGGCTGGATGGTCGGCCCGAAGGACGCCATCACGCTCGCCGCCAACCTGCAGTCGCATCTGTCGAGCAACGTCAACAACATCGCCCAGCGGGCGGCGCTCGCCGCGCTGACCGGCCCCCAGACCGAGGCCGAGGAGTTCCGGCAGGCCTTCGACCGACGCCGGCGCCTCATGGTCGCCGAGCTCGCGAAGATCCCGGGCGTCACGGTGCCGAACCCGCTCGGCGCGTTCTACGTCTACCCGGATGTCACAGGGCTGCTCGGCCGCGAGTGGGGCGGCGTCACGCCCACCTCATCGCTCGAGCTCGCCGACCTCATCCTCGAGCAGGCCGAGGTCGCCGTGGTCCCCGGTGAGGCGTTCGGCCCGAGCGGCTACCTGCGGCTGTCGTACGCGCTCGGCGACGACGCGCTGCTCGAGGGCGTGCACCGCCTGCAGCGCCTTTTCGGCGCCGCCTGACCGGGGTCGCAGCCTGACCGACCGCGGCAGAACCGAGGTCGCGGCCTGACCGCGGTCGTTGCGGGGCGCGTCAGCGGATCGTCGCGCCCGGCGTCGGCGTCGGCGTCGCCGGATCGATGATGTGGTCGACGACGGGCGACTTGTTGCCCGCCACGTCGAAGCCGTAGGCACAGAACCGCAGCGGCAGCGCGCCGCGCTCGTACAGGAACGGCTGACGGTAGGCCTCGGAGTAGCCGGTCGGATCCGCACAGACCGTCTCGGACGGGTCGCCGAACTTCACCCAGACGCTCGACATGTCGGGCAGGTCGAAGACCGGCTCCACGAGCACCCCGCCATCGGCGAAGCGCTGCACCGTGAGCTCGGGGCCGTCGGTGGGGGCGACGGTGTCGATCGAGAACACGATGCGGGCGGCGTTCGCCTCATCCCCCGGCACCGCGATGCACGCCACCACGAACGAGTTGGTCGTCGGCAGTGCCACCGGCACGACGCGCTCATCGCCGGGATCGAGGATGTAGCGCCGCCCGGCGTCGTACGTCGATGCATCAGTGCACGTCGCGGCATCCGCGATCGGCACGTTCAGCTGCACCTCGAGTCCTGCCGTCGTCGCGGCCTGGAGGGTGAGGGACGGGGTTCGTCCGGTGCCGTCCTGCCCGTCGCCGCCGAAGATGCCGCCGCCGTCGATGCTCCACTGCGCGTCGGAGAGACCGCACCCCGAGCCGAGCGCGAACCGCCCGGTCGCGAAGCAGCCGGACACGGATGCCACGGGCATGCTGTAGCTGGAGTCGGCGACGAACGTGGCACCGTCGGAGCCGACCTCGCAGGGTCGCCCGACGTAGCAGGAGGATCCGCGGCCGGTCGGCACGCCCACGTTCGTCGTGCCGATCATGCCGACCACCTGGCCGTCGGCGATGAGCGGGGCGCCGGCGGTTCCGCCGATCACGCCGGGACACGGCGTCGAGAGCGCACCGAACCACAGCCACTTGTACTCGAGCACGGTGCGCGTCGCACCGATCGTGCACTCGCCCTTGCGCATCACGCGATCCGCCTCGGGGAGGTCCTCCGTGGGCACCGCCACGTTCGTGACGGCGATGCCCTGGTCGGGCACTGTCGAGGAGACGGTGAGGGGTGTCACACCCTTCGCGGCCAGATCGGCCAGCGAGGCGTCGAGGCGGAGCACGGCGATGTCGTCACCTCGGCGCGTGGCGTACTCGACGCGCGCGATGTTCGACGTCACGATCGCATCGCTCGAGGCGCCGGTGATGTCGAGGAAGCGGGCCGTGCCGCGACCGGGCTGGTCGACGATCGTCTCGTTCGCCTCGCTCTGGGCGTCGAGGCCCGCGCAGCGACCGGTGGTCAGCACGTATGCCGGAGCGGATGCGGCATCCGTCGCCGATGTCGGGATCGAGATCAGGGTTCCGGTGCAGTCCAGGGCGCCACTGAGCCGCGCGACCGCCGTGTACGACGGCAGCTCGGCAGCGGTCACCGGCGTCGCGGGCTGGGCGGGCGGCGTCGCCGACGGCGAGGGAGTCGCGGGTCCGAGCGCATCGCCGGTGCACCCCGACAGCACGATCGCGAGGGCGAGGGTCGCGATCGCCGCGGCACGGCGCCGCGCGCTCACAGCTCCACCCCGACGAGCACGGGCTCGGGCTGCAGCTCGATGCCGAAGTCGGCCGCGACCCGCTGCTGCACGAACCGGGCCAGCTCGGCGACCTCGGCGGCCGTGCCGTCCTCGCGGTTCGTCAGGGCGAGGGCGTGTTTCGACGAGACGAAGGCGCGGGAGCGGCCCAGCCGCATCCCCTTGCGGATGCCGGCGTTCTCGATCAGCCACGCGGCGCTCAGCTTGTACTGCACGTTGCGGGGCGCCGCGCGGGGGACGTACCCGTCGTATGCCGCCAACGGAATGACGATGACGGGCTCGCGGGTCGACTCCATCGGCCACCGCGGGCAGGCATCGGGAAGGCTGCGGGCGAACTGCTCGGACACGATCGGGTTCTGGAAGAACGACCCGGCGCTGCGCGTGTCGGGGTCGGCCTCATCGAGCACCATCCCCTTCGCACGCCGGGTCTGCAGCACCAGATCGCGCACCTCCGCGAGCGAGAGCTCGGCGCCCGCCGCGACCGGCAGCGCCTGGCGCAGCCGGTCGGAGGTCAGCGGGCGCGGGGCGGTGCCGATCTCCGCGAGGTCGAGGGTGACGGTGAGGATGACGGCACGCCGGGCGGGCACCGATCCGTAGTGGTGCTTGAGCACCGACGTGCGGAAACCGAGGCCCAGCTCGCCCGCGGGCACTTCCACGACCTCGCCGGTCGTCTCGTCGATCAGCTCGACGGCGACGAGCGTGTCGGCGATCTCCTGCCCGTACGCGCCGACGTTCTGCACCGGCGCGGCGCCCACGGTTCCCGGGATGCCCGACATGCCCTCGATGCCCGACAGCCCCCACGCGACGCTCTGTGCGACCAGATCGTCCCAGGCGTGACCCGCCTGCACCCGCAGTCGTGCGATGCCCGGTTCCGGGGCTGCGAGCCGCTCGACGCCCGCTGAGCGCACCCGCACGACCGTTCCCTCGAATGGCTCGTCCCCGACGAGCAGGTTCGAGCCGCCGCCCAGCACGAGCCAGTCGTCGCCGCTCGCCCAGACGTCGCGCAGCACCGTCACGAGCTCGTCGCGGGTGAGCGCGTCGATCATGCGCTCGGGGGCGCCACCGGTGCGGAGGGTCGTGAGCTGCGCGAGCGGCAGCGGGTCGATCTCGGGCATGGGTCAGGCGGTGCGCACCCGCACCTGGGCCTTGCCCAGCACGGTCGTCTCGCCGAAGGTCACGGTGAGGTCGATGCGGGCCTCCCCGTCGCTGACGGCGCCGACGGCCGCCACGACGTGCACATCGGCACCGTCCTCCGCGTCAACCAGCACGGGCCGGGTGAAACGCACCCCGTACTCGAGGATGCGTCCGGCGTCACCGAGCCACGGCACGACGGTCTCGACAGCGAGGCCCATCGTGAGCATGCCGTGTGCGAGGACGCCGGGAAGACCCACGCGCTGGGCGATGTCGTCGCGATAGTGGATGGGGTTGAAATCTCCCGACGCGCCCGCGTAGCGCACGAGCGCCTCGCGGGTCAGGTGCACGTCGCGCTCCGCGACGACGTCGCCGATCTGCAGGTCGGTCATTCGTCGCCTCCCACGAGAAGGATGGATGTCGCGGTCACGACGTGTGCGCCCGAGGCATCCGTGACCTCGGCCTCGCTGGTCACCATCGCACCCTTGCCGACGGCGCGGACGCCCGTGACCGACAGCGTGCCGACGAGCTCGTCGCCGGCGACGATAGGCCGTGTGTAGCGGAAGCGCTGCTCGGCGTGGATGAGGCGCTCGAGCACGATGCCCGAGTCGGGCTCGGCGAGCAGCTGCTGCAGGGTGAGGTCCTGGATGACCATCGCGAAGGTCGGCGGGGCGACCACGTCGGCGTAGCCGAGCGCCTGGGCGGCAGCCGGGTCGACGTGCTGGGGGTCGGTGGCGAAGACGGCGCGCGCGAACTCGCGCACCTTCTCACGGCCGACGATGTACGGGGCGGTCGGCGGGAAGACGCGGCCGACGAGCTCGGTGTTCACGGGCACCCGATCATCCTACCGAGGGGGCCCGGCCGCGCCCGGGAGGACGCTGGAGGTGCGCACCGTGGACGTCGGGGCGCGTCGGGGGTGCGCCTCCGGCGTCAGCGCGCCCGGCGCGCCGTGAGCGCCTTGCGCGCCATCTGCACCGCGATGAAGACGAGGTAGGCGGCGAGCAGCACGTTGCCGACGAAGGGATCGACGATCGTCGCGACCCACGCCCCGAGGGCGGTGGTGGCGCACGCGGCGATGCCGATGATCAGGCCTGCGGCGAGGTCGACGTTGTGGCGGCGGAGGTTGCCGACGGTGCCCGAGATCGCCGTCGGGATCATCATGAGCAGCGACGTGCCCTTGGCGATCAGGTCGCTCGCGCCGAACGCGAGCATGAGCACCGGGGTGACGACGATACCGCCGCCGACCCCGATGAGGCCCGAGACGACGCCGGTGACGACGCCCAGGGCGACGAGGGCGATCGCGGTGTACCACGCGACGTCGAAGGGCTCGCCGCGGGAGGGGATGACGAGGAAGAGGCTCACGACGACGACCGCGAGGAACGCCACGAAACCCCAGCGCAACGCGTTCCGCGACACCTTCGGCAGCAGCCAGGTGCCGATCTGGGCGCCCACGACAGCGCCCGCGGCGAGCAGCAGCGCGGGGATCCACGCGACCGATCCGTGCACCGCGTAGGAGATCACCCCGACGGCAGAGGTCGGCACGATGGCCGCGAGCGAGGTGCCGGCGGCGCGCCGCTGGTCGAAGCCGAGCAGCAGCACGAGCAGGGGCACGATGACCGTGCCGCCGCCGACGCCGAACAGGCCCGAGAGGAAGCCCGAGAGGAGCCCGATGCCGATGCACGCGAGCACGAGGCGGCGCGAGCGGGAGGCGGGGGCGGCGGGGAGCGACATCCTTCGGAGCCTAACCGCCCCGCCGGCGCTACTCGCGGCCGGGGTCGATCGGCGCGAAGCGGCCGAGGGCGCCACGGCCGACGAGACGGGATGCCGCGAGCGAGCCGGCGACCGCGAGGAAGATCGGCACGAGCAGGTCGAACCCGGTTCCGGTGAAGCCGACGATCAGCGCGATCGCCGTGAAGGGGGCCCGCATGTTGGAGGCGAGGAAGGCGGCCGCCGCGACGATCGCGAGCGCCGTGCCGTCGGCGCCCGGCCAGATGAACGCCCATCCGGCCGCGGCCGCCGCTCCGAGCGCCGCACCGATCGCGACGGAGGGCTGCAGGGTGCCGCCGATCGCGCCCGAGCCCAGCGAGATCGAGGTGGCGACGTACTTGAGCACGGCGAGCACGAGCAGCAGCAGTGCGGGCTGCGACAGGTCGAAGCCGGCGGTCGCGAGCGCACGCCCGTTGCCGAGTATCAGCGGGAACACGATGCCGACGGCACCGACGGCGGCGAAGACGACCGGAAGCGCGACGAGCAGCCTCCAACCGGTGGGCCGCAGCCCGGAGAGCCGCTTGGTGGTCGCGGCGAACCCGGTGGCACCGAGACCCATGAGGGGGCCGATGATGATCGCGGCGACGATGAGGGACGCATTCACCTCGACGGATGCCACGTGGTAGAGCGACTCGTCGGGCACGAGCGGGCGCGCGACGAGCGTCGCGATGGCGCTGACCGAGAGGGCTGTCACCGCCGCACCGATGCTGAACTGGGCCAGCAGGATCTCGACCGCGAACAGCGCACCGCCGAGCGGCACGTTGTAGACGGCGGCGAGGCCCGCGCCGGCGGCGGAGGCGATGAGGATGCGGCGCCAGCGGGCGTCGAGTCCGAACCACCGCACGATCTTCGAGCCCGCCATGGCCGAGAGCTCGCGCGGGGCGACCTCCTTGCCGATGGAGGCACCGAGACCCACGGATGCCACCTGCAGCACCGTGTCGATGAGCGTCTCCCACCACGGCATGGGCGTGCCGGCGACGCCCTCCTCGACGCTGGCGATGCGGCGACCGAAACGTCGCACCAGGTACCAGCCGGTGGCGGCGATCACGCCCGCGGCGGTGACGCTGACGAGCGGCAGCCACCACACGCTCGGGTAGGCGATGCCGTCGAGGAACGGCCCCTCCTCGTGCCCCCACACGAGATGCTCGATCGAGTGCACGATCCACACCAGCAGCAGGACGGCAAGGCCCGTGGCGACCCCGATCACGACGGTCGCAAGCCCCAGTCGCAGCAGCGTGAGCAGTGCCGGCAGACGTCGCGCGGGCAGGGCGCGGGCGGCGGATGTCACGCCGTCACGTTAGCGCACCCGGTGAGACGTGCCCGGCGCTCAGGGGGTCGGCCGCATACGCAGGTGGGTGACGCCGCCGTCGACGTCGAGCGCCGTGCCGGTCGTCGACCCGGACGCCGGGTGGGCGAGGTAGAGGATCGCCGCGGCGACCTCGGCGGGCGTGACCATGCGACCGGTGGCCTGGCGTGCGTCGAGGGCGGCCCGCTCGGCGACGGGGTCGGGGAAGTTCTGCAGCATCCGATCGACAAACGGCGTGGCGACGGTGCCGGGGCACACGCAGTTGACGCGCACCCCCTCGCGGACGTGGTCGGTCGCCATCGCCAGGGTGAGCGCGTACACCGCGCCTTTCGAAGCGCTGTAGAGCGCGCGCTGAGGCAGGCCGTTGCGCGCGGCGATCGAGCACACGTTCACGATCGCCGCGCGCTCCGAGCGCCGCAGCCACGGCAGCGCGGCGGCCGACGCGCGCGCCATGCCGATGACGTTCACGTCGAGCACGCGCGCCCATTCGTCGTCGTCGTTCTCCTCGACCGTGCCGATCGCGCTGATCCCCGCGTTGTTGACGAGCACGTCCACTCCGCCGAGCGTCGTGGCGAGCGCATCGATGGCCGCGGCGACCGATGTCCGCGAGCGCAGGTCGGCGGATGCGCCGATCGCCGCGCCCGGCAGGTCGTCGACGGCGAGGTCGAGCACGCCGACCGTGGCGCCGGCGTCCTGCAGGGCCTCGACGGTGGCGCGTCCGATACCCGAGGCGCCGCCGGTGACGATCGCGCGCACACCCCGCCAGGCGCCGGCGCTCATGCCGCCACGCACAGCTGGCGCGCCGTGCCCAGACCGTCGATGCTGAGCTCGACCCGATCGCCGGGGGCGAGGTAGACCGGGGTGGGCATGCCCAGTGCCACCCCCGCCGGGGTTCCCGTGTTCACGACGTCACCCGGCCGCAGAACCATGAACTGCGAGAGGTAGCGCACCACCTCGAGCACGCCGAAGATCATCGTCGAGGTCGACCCGTTCTGGCGCTGCTCTCCGTTGACCGACAGCCGCATCCCGAGGTCCTGCGGGTCCGCTACCTCATCGGCGGGCACCAGCCACGGACCGAGTGGGTTGAAGCTCTCGCAGCTCTTCCCCTTGTCCCACTGTCCCCCGCGCTCGAGCTGGAACTCGCGCTCGGACACGTCGTTCGAGATCGCGTAGCCGGCGATGGATGCCGCCGCCTCCTCGTCGCTCGCGAGGTAACGCGCGGTCGTGCCGATGACGACGGCGAGCTCGACCTCCCAGTCGGTCTTGCGCGACCCGCGGGGGATCAGGACCTCGTCGAACGGGCCGACGACGGTGCCCGGGTCCTTCATGAACACGACGGGCTCCTGCGGGATCGCGGCGCCGGTCTCCTCGGCGTGGTCGCGGTAGTTGAGCCCGATGCACACGACCTTCCCGGGGGTCGCGACCGGGGCTCCGATGCGCGCACCCGTCAGATCGATGCGCTCGAGTCCGCCGCCGCGCGCGGCGTCGCGGGCTCGCCGCAGCCCGTCGGCGGCGAGGAACGCGCCGTCGATGTCGTGCGTGAGCGGGCGCAGGTCGTAGTGCGCCCCCTCGTGCCGGAGCACGGGGATCTCGGCACCGGGCGCCCCGATGCGCATGAACTCGGTCACAGGTCCTCCTTCGCCCGGGCCAGACGCCCAGGGTCGATCCGATAGCACTCGGCGGCCGTACCGCCGAGCAGGCGGGAGCGCTCGTCGGCGCTCCAGGTGTCGCTGGCCCGCTGGATGCCCTCCCAGGTGCGGGCATATCCGCCGGCGATGAGGGAGATCGGCCAGTCGCTGCCGGCCAGCAGCCGGTCCGCGCCGAACAGCTCACGCGCGGCATCCAGCAGGGGGCGGATGTCCCCTGCCGCCCAGTCGGCGGGAGTGACGGCGGGGTACAGTCCGGAGACCTTCGCGTGCACACGGGGGTTCTCCGCGGCCGCGGCGAGCAGGCGCCGCCAGAGCGCGGTGTCGCCGCCGCCTCCCACGGGCGGCTTGCCGAGGTGGTCGATGATCAGCCGCAGGTCGGGATGGCGCTCCCCGAGACGCGGGAGGTGCGCGAGCGCGGCCGGTGACGCCGTCACGTAGTCGAACGCGAGGCCTGCGGCGGCGACCTGCGCGAGACCCGCGGCCACGTCGTCGCGCAGGATCCAGTCCGGATCGTCGCGCTCATGGATGAGCGCGCGCACACCGACGATCCGGTCGTCCTCCCGCAGCCGCTCGAGGGCGCGGGCCGTGGCGGCCGGGGCGTCGAGGGGCACCCAGGCGACGATGGCGACAACGGCCGGATCGGCATCCGCGGCCCGCTGCATGTGGGCGGTGTCGCGCGCGTCGTCCGCGGCCTGCACGAGCACGACCCCGGCGACGCCGGCGGCACGGCGGTCGGCCGCGACATCCGCCATCGTGAAGTCCCGGTAGAGCACGCCCGCCGCGGGGGTCAGCCAGTCGTAGTCGGCGACGGTGCGCGTCCAGATGTGCTGGTGGGCGTCGATGATCACGGCGCCACCGTGTCGATCGCGTCGTCGGCGACGAGGAGGCCGGTGGCGCGCAGGTCGTCCCAGAGCGCGACGGGGATGCGTGCGGCGAGACGGTCGAGGGTCGAGTCGACCTGATCGGCCGTGCGCATGCCGACGACGACCGACGCGGTCGCGGGGTGCCGCAGCGGGAACTGCACGGCCGCCTCCGGGAGGCGCACGCCGTGACGCTCGCACACCTCGGCGATGCGGGTGACGCGCTCGATGAGAGACTCCGGCGCGGGCAGGTAGTCGTAGGTGAGGCCGGCGGCGGGGCGATCGGCGCTGAGCAGACCGGAGTTGTAGACCGCCGCGGCGATCACGGCGACGCCCCGATCGAGCGCGGCGGGCAGGAGGTCCTCGGCGGCCCCCTGCTCCAGCAGGGTGTAGCGCCCGGCGAGCATGACGACGTCGACATCGCACTCGCGGACGAACCGCGCGAGCATCGCCGACTGGTTCATCCCGGCGCCGATCGCCCTCGTCACGCCCTGGTCGCGCAGCTCGATGAGGGTGTCCACGCCCGTCGTCGAGGCGGCCTCCCACTCGTGGTCGGGGTCGTGCAGATAGAGGATGTCGACGCGGTCGAGACCGAGCCGGGCGAGGCTCTCGTCGACCGAGCGCAGGATCGCGTCGCGGCTGAAGTCGAAGACGCGTCGGTGGGTGGCGGGCACGACGAACCCGTCGTCGGTGCCGTGGGGAGGCTCGTTCGGCTCGAGCAGCCGGCCCACCTTGGTGGAGATGACGTACTCGTCGCGCGGACGGGCGGCGAGGGCGGCGCCGAGGCGACGTTCGGAGAGGCCGAGTCCGTAGTGCGGCGCGGTGTCGAAGTACCGGATGCCGCGGCGCCAGGCCTCCTCGACCGCGCCCGCCGCCTCGTCGTCGGTCGTCACGCGGCCGAGGTTTCCCAGCTGCGCGGCGCCGAATCCGACGTCGGTGAGCCGGACGCCACGGGGCGAGGGTCGGGTGCTCATCATCAAGCCTCTCTCTTCCCTACAGTTCTAACATGTGATGTATGCTCTTTCCAGCACGACTCGTGCAGGAGCTTCTCGATCAAGGACGACATGAAGATCACCGGATACCGCGTGCTGCGCACCCACCGAGACTGGGGCCGCCCCATCGGCGACGTCAATGGGCACATCGCCTCGGGCATCACCGACGTGCCCGTCGTGCTGCTCGAGACCGACGCCGGGCTCACCGGAATCGGCACCGGCTCCGACCACGATCTCGATCGGCTCTTCCCCGCCCTCGAGGGCGAGGACCCCCGGGCCGTCGGCGCGCTCTACGACCGCATGCTCGCCCGCGTGTTCAAGGACGGTCACGGCGGGGCGACCTTCGGCGGGATCGGCACCTTCGACATGGCACTGTGGGACCTCAAGGCGAAGGCCGCCGGGGAGCCGCTGTGGCGCCTCATCGGCGGACGCGACCGCTTCGTCGCCGGCTATGCGTCCGGCCTCGACATCGCCCTCGACGACGAGTCCCTCGCGACGTTCTACTCGGCCATGGCCGATCGCGGCTTCACGAGCGGGAAGCTCAAGGGCGGGCGTGACGCGGATGTCGACATCCGGCGCCTCGGCATCGTCTCCGACGCCCTGCGCCGCAACACCTCGCGGCCCGCGCTCATGCTCGACGCGAACGAGTCGTGGAACCTCAAGCAGGCCGTGCGCTATGTCAGCGCGGTCGAGGAGCACCACGACCTGACCTGGATCGAAGAGCCGCTGCGCCGGTGGGATGCCGCGGGCCACGCCCGCCTCACGCGGTCGATCCGCGCGGCTGTGGCGACCGGCGAGAACCTGACCGGACTCGAGCAGTACCGTGCGCTGTTCGACCACGGCGCCGTCGACATCGTGCAGTCGGGATGCGTCTGGGGCATCACCCACTTCCTGCGCGTCGCCCACGCCGCCCATGCCCGGGACCTGCCGATCAGCCCGGTCGGCCTCACCGCCAACGAGGCGGTGGCGCACGCCGCCGCGGGTGTGCCCAATCATCTCGCCGCCGAGGTGCAGGACCTCGGCATGCCGTTCGGCCTCGCGATCGACCGCGAGATCGCCGACGGCGGGATCGTCCTCGGCGACACCCCCGGACACGGCATCACGGTCGATGAGGACGCCATCGCGACCGAGCGACGCAACGGCAGCTGGACCGTTCCCGAAGGACCCCACGTGCGCTCCCGCCGCACCGGACTGCGTCTCGTCGCCGACGACGCCCCGCACGATCGGGAGGTCTGAGGTGCTGCTCCGTGAGGGACTCCACCGCGTGGTCGCACCCCTCGGCGAGCGCGTCGTCGCGCTCTACCTGCTCGAGGGCCCCGAAGGGATCCTCCTGTGGGACACCGGCGTCGCCGACAGCGTCACGGGCACGCTCCTCCCCTATCTCGCCGACGCCGGAATCGATCCGGCGCGCATCCGCTGGGCGATCAACTCCCACTGCGATTTCGATCACACCGGCGGCAACGCCGCCCTTCGCGAGGCGGTGCCGCACGTCGCCCTGTTCGCCGGCGCCGACGACCTTCCGCTCGTGACCGACCTCGATCGCCTGATCGCCGAGCGCTACGGCGAGTTCCGCGTCTCGGACGGCTTCGACGACCCGGCCGAGACCACCGCCCACATCCGCGCGGTCACGGGCCTCGTCGACGATGTGACGCCTCTCACCGGAGGCGAGACGTTCGACCTCGGCGACCGCCGCATCGTCGTCCTCGCCGCGCCCGGCCACAGCCCCGGTCATCTCGCGCTCTGGGACGATCGCTCGCGTGCGCTCCTCATCTCCGATGCGACACTCGGCACGACGGTGCCCTACGCCGACGGGAGCGCCGCGTTCCCCCCGACCTACCGCGATACCGACGACTACCTGCGCACGCTGGCCGGCTTTCGCACGCACGGGGCAGACCTGCTCCTCACGGCGCACTACCCGCTCTACGAAGGCACCGAGGTCGAAGGGTTCCTGGCGGCATCCGAGCAGTACGTCGACGTGCTCGACGCGGCGATCTCGCGTGTGCTGAGCACCACCGAGGACCTCACGACGCTCGAGATCGTGCGTCTCATCGCCGCCGAGGTCGGGACGTGGCCGGACGCCGCCGCCGACTACCTCGTCTTCCCGGTGACGGGAAACCTCGAGCGGATGCAGCAGCGCGGGCTCGTGCGGCAGTCCGCCCGCGGCGAGCGCCGCACGTGGCTGCGGAGCGCCGCGTGAGCCGCGTGCGCCTCGGCGCGATCGGTGCCGGATGGTGGGCGACCAGCAACCACTTCCCGATCTTCCAGGCGCGGGAGGACGTCGAGCTCGTGGGCGTCTGCGGTCTGGGCGACGACGTGTTCGCCGTGCGTGACCGGTTCGGCTTCGGCATGGCCACGCACGACATCGACGAGCTGCTCGATGCGGGCCTCGACGCGGTCGTCATCACGACCCCGCACGACCTGCACTACCCCGCGGCGGTCGCCGCCCTCGATCGCGGACTGCACGTGCTGTGCGAGAAGCCGATGACGCTGCACGCCGGGCAAGCCTGGGACCTCGCCCGGCGTGCGGAGACGGCGGGAGTGCACCTGCTCGTCCCCTACGGCTGGAACTACAAGCCGTTCACCGTCGCCGCGAAGCGCCTGCTGGACGAGGGGGCGATCGGGGAGATCCAGTACGCCCTGTGCCACATGGCCTCGCCGACGCGAGGTCTGTTCGGCGGCGACCCGACCCACATGCTCGAGCGCTGGGAGTCGGCCACCGCGCCCCAGCAGAGCACCTGGGCCTCACCCGCGCACGGCGGCGGGTATGCCCACGGTCAGGTCACGCACTCGTCCGCGCTGCTCTTCTGGCTGACCGGGCTGCGCGCCCGGACCGTCGCCGGACGCACGGCGCACGCCGGCTCCGCCGTCGACCTCTTCGACGCGGCGGTGGTGCGGTTCGACAACGGCGCGCTGGCGTCACTCTCGGGTGCGGCGACCCTCGCAGACGGCGATCCGTACCAGGTGGACATCCGGCTCTTCGGCAGCGACGGCGTGCTGATGATCGACGTCGAGCGCGAACGAGTGCGCCTCAGCCGTTACGACGGCGGACACGAGGAGCTCGTTATCCCGCCGGGTGAGGGTGAGTACGAGTGCCTGGTGCCGCCGGCGAGGTTCATCGACCTGATCACCGGAGCGCACACCGACAACAACAGCACGGCGGATGTCGCGGCCCGATCCGTGGAGCTCATCGAGGCGCTCCTGCGCTCATCCGCCGACGACGGACGGGAGGTCCGGATCCATGACTGATCACGACGAACCGCGCGGGGTGCTCTCGGGCTACCGCGTCATCGACTGCTCGATCGCGATGGCGGGGCCGTTCGCCGCCCAGCGCCTCGGCGATCTCGGTGCCGACGTCATCAAGGTCGAGCCGACCGCCGGCGAGTGGCAGCGTTTCGCGTCCGCCGGCGGCGCTCGGGGAAACCGCATCAACGTGTCGTTCCTGTCGCTGAACCGCAACAAGCGCTCTCTCGCGATCGACCTGAAGTCGGTCGAGGGCGCGGCGGCGGTGCGCGCGCTGCTGGCGACCGCCGATGTGTTCCTGCAGAACTACCGTCCGGGAGTGGCGGCCCGCCTGGGCCTCGACTACGAGAGCGTGCGCGCGGTCAATCCGTCGATCGTCTACGTCTCGATCTCGGGCTACGGCGAGACGGGCCCGTACGCGACGCGCCCCGGGCAGGACCTTCTCGTGCAGGCGATGTCGGGGGCGATGCTCTCGGCCGGCCGCGCCGGGGAGCCTCCGTCGCCCGCCGGCCAGTACCTCGCCGATGCGGTCACCGCCTCGACGGCGTTCGAGGGCGTGCTCGCGGCGCTCCTCCACCGTGAGCGCACCGGGGAGGGCCAATTGGTGACCGTCAACATGCTCGACGCGCTGACGACCCTGCAGATGCAGGAGCTGTCGGTGTTCACGGTCGGCGGTGTGCCCCAGGAGCGTGGCTCCGAGCCGAACGCGCACGTGTACATCCGGGCGCCGTATGGCGTGTTCGCCACGGCCGACGGCTACCTCGCGCTGGGCTTCGCCGACCTGGATACGCTCGGGCGACTGATCGACGAACCGACCTTCGCCGGCATGGATCCCGAGGTCGAGGGCTGGACGCACCGCGATGAGCTCTACCGCCGCACGGCCGACCGCCTGCGCGCGAAGACGACCGACCACTGGCTGGAGACGCTCCTCCCGGCGGGTATCTGGGCAGGACCCGTCTACGGCTATGCCGATCTCGTGGCCGATCCGCAGATCGCCCACAACGGCACGTTCGTCACCTACGACCACCCGACCGAGGGGACGATCAGCGTCCCCGGGTTTCCGTACCGCTTCTCGGCCACACCGCCGCGCATCGACCGCGGTGCCCCGCTCGTCGGGCAGCACACACGCGAGCTGCTCGACGAGCTCGGCCTCGACGCCGACGACCTGCTCGGACGCGGCGTGGTCGCCGAGACCGTGCTGACGCCGGCCGACACGCTGTCATGACGCACTATCGCGGGCTCACCTGGGACCATCCGCGCGGCACCGATGCGCTGCGCGCCGCCGCGGCGGCGTTCTCGGCGGACGGACCCGACACGCTGACATGGGAGGCGCAGCCGCTCGAGGGGTTCGAGTCCGCCCCGATCGAGCGGATCGCGGCGGAGTTCGACCTGGTCGTGCTCGACCACCCCCACCTGGGCGACGCGCGGGCCCATGATGCGCTGCATCCGCTGGACGCGCTGTTCTCGACGGACGAGCTCACCGCATGGTCGGATGCCGCGGTCGGCCCGAGCTTCACCAGCTACGTGCTCGAGGGTCGCCCGTGGGCGCTGCCGCTCGACGCCGCCACCCAGGTGGCGGCGTGGCGGCCTGACGCCCTCGATGCGGCGCCGGCGACCTGGGACGAGGCCGTGGCGCTCGCCTCGCGCACAGCACGCGTCGCGCCGAGCCTGGCAGGCCCGCACGCGTTCCTGAGCTGGTGCTCGATCGCGGTCGGCCTCGGCGAGGAGCCGGCGCGCGGCGACATCCTGCTCTCCCGCGCCACCGGCGCCGAGGCCCTGCGTGTGCTGCGCGCCCTTCACGGCAGCGCACCCGCGGGGACGATCGGGCAGAACCCGATCTCCCTGCTCGAACGTCTGCGCACCGGTGACGACCTCGACTACCTCCCCCTCGTGTACGGCTACGTAACCTACGCCCAGGGCGAGGGGGGCGTGCGGTTCGGCGCCCCACCCACCGCGGGCCCGCGGATCGGATCGACCCTCGGCGGGACCGGCATCGCCATCAGTCGGCGATGCTCGCCGTCCGCGGCGCTCATCGACCACCTGCGCGCACTCATGTCCAGCGACCTGCAGCGCGGCCTCATCCCCGCGCACGCCGGCCAGCCGAGCGCCCGTGCTGCGTGGACCGACGAAGCTGTCGACTCCGCGTCCGGGGGCTTCTACAGCAGCACGCTCACCACGATCGACCAGGCATGGGTGCGGCCGCGATTCGCCGGCTACATCCCCTTCCAGTCGGCGGCATCGGCGCTGCTGCGCGCCGGCGTCACCGACGACATCGAGACCGGGACGGTCCTCCACGAGCTCGAGGAGCTCTTCCACACCGCCCGAGCAGCCGCAGCCACCCCCGAGAGGATGCCCGCATGAGTCCCCTGACCGAGGAGTCGACCTTCGTCTCGCGCATCGCGGAGGTGGTGGTCGAGGTCGAGGACGGCGTCGCCGTGCTCACGATCTCGCGCCCCGAGAAGCTCAACGCCGTCACGCCGGAGATGTCGGCGGAGCTCGAGCGCGCCGCGCACTGGATCAACGACAGCGACCGCGTCCGCGCCGTCGTGCTCACCGGCGCAGGCGAGCGGGCGTTCTGCGCCGGATCCGACATCCGCACGCTCGACGCGTACGCCAGCCCCTGGGCGTTCCGCAACCGCCGCGACTACTGCGACGCCCTGCGAGAGGTGCGCAAGCCCGTCATCGCGGCGGTCAACGGCTACGCCTTCGGGGGCGGCCTCGAGACCGCGTTGACCTGCGACATCCGACTCGCGTCCTCGTCTGCGAGCTTCGCGGCGCCGGAGGTCAAGCTCGGCTGGATCGGCGGCGGCGGGATGTCGCCCCTGCTCGCGGCGGCCGTCGGACCCGGCAACGCCGCAATGATGCTCATGACCGGAGACGCGATCGACGCCGAGACCGCGCTGCGCTGGGGGCTCGTCTCGGAGGTGCTCGCCCCCGACGACCTGCTCCCGCGGGCACGCGGCCTGGCGCAGACGATCGCCGCCCGCCCGCCCATCGCCGTGGAGACCGCGAAGGCGAACCTCGTCGCGGCCGCCGACCTGCCGCGCAGCGGTGCGATGGCGTACGAGCGCGAGATGCAGGCGATCACCTTCGCGACCCGCGATGCCGCAGAGGGTCGCGCGGCGTTCGCCGAGCGACGCGCGGGCGTCTTCGAAGGACGGTGAGCGGGATGACGACGACGTGGCACGGCGGCGCGACCGCCGCCCTCCCGACAGATGCCGCCGACGCCCTGCTGGTCGGACGGGTCTGGGACCCCGCGGCCGAAGGTCCGTCGGTCGTGGCCGTGCGCGGCGACGACGTGATCGACCTCAGCGCGAGCTTCCCGACGATGCGCGCGCTCACCGAGAGCGCCACGCCGGCGGCCGCCGTGCGCGCCGCCTCCGGCCGGCGGCTCGGCTCCGTGGACGCCGTGATCGCGAACACGCCCGTCGAGGCGCGCGACCCGCGGCATCCGTGGCTCCTCTCCCCGATCGACCTGCACGTCGTCAAGGCGGCGGGGGTGACGTTCCCGGTCTCGATGCTCGAGCGCATCATCGAGGAGCGCGCGCACGGCGACCTCGACCTCGCCGCCGACATCCGCGACGAGGTGCTCGGCACGCTCGGCGACGACCTGCAGTCGCTCGTCCCCGGGTCGCCCGAGGCGATGGCGCTCAAGCACCTGCTCGTCGAGCGCGGACTGTGGAGCCAGTACCTCGAGGTGGGCATCGGCCCGGACGCCGAGGTGTTCACCAAGGCTCCCGTGCTCGCGACGGTCGGCGCCGCCACCGATGTGGGAGTGCGCAGCGACTCGGCGTGGAACAACCCGGAGCCCGAGGTGGTGCTGGTCGTGTCCTCGCGCGGAGAGATCGTCGGGGCGACGCTCGGCAACGACGTGAACCTGCGCGACATCGAAGGGCGCAGCGCCCTGCTGCTCGGGCAGGCGAAGGACAACAACGCATCCGCCTCCGTCGGCCCGTTCGTACGCCTGCTCGACGGGCGCTTCACCCTCGACGCGCTGCGTGCGCAGACCGTGACGCTCGAGGTCGTCGGCGCCGACGGGTTCACGATGGTGGCCGAGTCGCCGCTCGCTCTCATCAGCCGCGACCCCGTCGACCTCGTCGCCCAGACGATCGGTCCGAAGCACCGCTATCCCGACGGTTTCGTGCTCTACCTCGGCACGATGTTCGCCCCGGTGCAGGATCGGGACGCCCCCGGGCTCGGATTCACCCACCACCCCGACGACGTCGTGCGCATCGGCTCGCCGGCGCTCGGCACGCTCGTCAACCGCGTGCGCCATGCCGAGACGGTCGAGCCGTGGGCCTTCGGCCTGCACGACCTGTTCGCCTCGCTCGCGCGGCGCGGTCTCCTGACGGACGGAGCATCCCGATGACCCTGACCTCCACCGATCCGCGCACCGGCGTCGCGTCCCCGACGGCCCTCGAGGCCACCTCGGATGCTCAGGTCGACCGCATCGCGACGGCTGCGGCATCCGCCGCCGACGAGCTCAGACGGATGCCCCGGGCCGCCCGGGCAGCGCTGCTGCGTCGCATCGCCGACGAGATCGAGGCCGACCGGGACGCACTCGTCGCGATCGCGGCGGCAGAGACCGGACTCGCTGAGCCGCGTCTGAACGGCGAGCTGACCCGATCGGCGTTCCAGTTCCGGTTGTTCGCCGATGCCGTCGACGAAGGCGGCTACCTCGAGGCGGTCATCGACCACGCGGGTGACACGCCCATGGGTCCCGGTCCCGACATCCGCCGCATGCTCGTGCCGATCGGCCCGATCGCGGTGTTCGGCTCGAGCAACTTCCCGTTCGCGTTCTCCGTGCTCGGCGGCGACACGGCATCTGCCCTCGCGGCGGGCAACCCCGTCGTCGTGAAGGCGCATTCGTCCCACCCCCTCACCTCGGCGCGCTCGTTCGCGGCGCTCGAGGCGGCGGCCCGTGCGGCGGGCGCGCCCGACGGCGTGCTCGGCATCGTCTACGGCCAGCAGGCCGGCGCCGCGCTCGTCGCACATCCCCGGGTCGCCGCGGTCGGGTTCACCGGCTCGCTCCACACCGGACGTGTCCTGCGGGAGATCATCGAGTCCCGCGAGAACCCGATCCCGTTCTACGGCGAGCTCAGCAGCCTGAACCCGCTGATCGTCACCCCGGGCGCGGTGACGGCGCGGGGGGCCGACATCGCCGCCGGGCTCTTCGCCTCGGTGACCGGCTCGGCGGGTCAGCTGTGCACGAAGCCCGGCGTCGTCTTCATCCCGCGGGACGGCGACGCGGTCGTCGACGAAATCGTGCGTCTCGCGAAGGATGCCGCGGCCCAGCCGCTGCTCAACGGCGGCATCCACGCCTCGCTGTTCCGCATCGAGCACGCGCTCGTCAGCGCGGGCGGCGCGCACGCCCTGGTGCCGGCGCGGGTGGGCGACACCGGTTTCACCGCGACCCCGGCGGTGCTGGAGATCGATGCCGCGCAACTCACCCCGGCGGCGACCGAGGAGGCGTTCGGCCCGCTCGTCGTGGTGGTGCGGTACGACACGCTCGACGACGTGCTCGCCGCCCTGGACGCCGTGCCCGACTCTCTCACCGCGACTGTCCACGCACAGCCCGACGAGCTCGACGCGGCGGGCCCCCTTGTCGACGACCTCTCCCGGCGCGTCGGCCGGCTCGTGTTCAACGGCTACCCGACGGGCGTGCGCGTCTCGTGGGGTCAGCACCACGGTGGCCCGTGGCCGGCGACGAACACGCTCCACACCTCGGTCGGCGTGACGGCGATCCGGCGGTTCCTGCGCCCCTTCGCCTGGCAGGACGCCCCGGAGGCGCTGCTGCCGATCGAGCTGCGCGACGCCACGACGAGCGTGCCGCGTCGCGTGGACGGAATTCTGCGCCTGGCTACACTGGGCGCATGACCCTCGACCGCCCCGCCTCCGGCGCGACGTCGAGCGTGTTCGGCTCCGCGCCCGCGCGCCTGCCGGCGGCCCGTCTGGGCGTCGCCGTGGTGCGCGACCTCGTCGGCGTCGTCATCAACGGCGAGGTCGCCCCCGGCGACACGCTGCCCCCGGAGGAGCGCCTCGCGCAGCACTTCGGGGTCAGCCGCACGGTGATCCGCGAGTCGGTGAAGCGCGTCGAGGAGAAGGGGCTCGTCTCGGTCGCGCCCGGTCGCGGCACGACCGTGCAGCCCCCCACCTCGTGGAACGTGCTCGATCCGGTGGTGCTGTCGGTGATGGTCGAGAACGACGATTCGCTGGGTGTGCTCGATGAGCTCGCCGTCGTGCGCTCGGCCCTCGAGGGCGCGATGTCCGCTGCGACCGCCGAGCGGCGCACCGATGACGAGCTCGCCCGTGTCGAGGCGGCGCTGGCGCACATGGAGGAGTCGATCCACGACGTCGACGCCTACGCGCAGGCCGACGCCGACTTCCACTTCCTGCTCATGGAGCTTTCGGGCAACCAGCTCGCCAGCAACATCACGCAGATCCTGTTCCAGCGGGCTCGCTCCAGCTCGCGGTTCGTGCAGAACCAGACCGACGAGGCCTTCCGTCTCACGCTCGACGAGCACCGCCGCATCTACGACGCGATCGTCGCAGGCGATGCGGATGCCGCTGCTTCCGCGATGCGCTCCCACATCGTCGACGCCTGGCAGCGTCGTCGCCTCCCGACGCGGCGCGATCCGTCCTGACGGGCGTCAGTCGAGGTGCCACGCCTCGTCGAGCTCGACCCAGTTGGCGGCGCCCGACGACTCGTCGAACGGACGCTGGCACGGCCCGGTGCGCGCCCACCATTCCTGGGTGACGGGATCGGCGGCCATCCGCCGCTGGTCGGCGGCGTAGTCGTCGCCGATGTACTCGTAGTAGCCGAACAGCACGTCGCCGGTCACGAAGATCGTGAAGTTGCGGATGCCGCAGGCCGTGATGGTGGCCTCCACCCCGGGCCACACCGCCCGGTGCAGCGCGAGGTACTCCTCACGCCTCTCCGGGGCGGTGCGGGCCACCATGCCGAAACGGCGCACGCTCACTCCTTGGTGCCACCCGCGGTCATTCCCGTGACCAGGAACCGCTGGGAGAACAGGAAGATGATGAGCACAGGGGCGACGGACAGCAGCGTCGCGAGGGCGAGCGTCGGCATGTCGATCGTCACCGACCCCGCCGAGGTCGGGTTGAACAGCGGCACGTTCGAGAGCAGTTCGGCCAGGCCCACCTGGATGGGCGACTTGCGGCCGGGAGCCATGACGAACGGCAGGAAGTAGTTGTTCCAGTTGCCGACGAGGTTGAAGAAGCCGACGAGCGCGATCACCGGCGTCGCGAGCGGCATCGCCACCGACCAGAACACCCGGAACTCGCCCGCACCGTCGATGCGCGCCGCGTTGAGGAGGTCGCGCGAGACGCTCGTCGAGAAGTAGATGTACGTCAGATAGACCCCGAACGGGAAGAACGAGAAGGGCAGGATGACCGCCAAGGGGGTTCCGACCAGCTTCACCGCGCTGAGCTCGAGGAACACCGGGAGGACGAGCGCGGTGCTGGGGATGAGCATGACCACGAGGGTCACGGCGAGCAGCGCCCGGCGCAGCCGGAACTCCGTCAGCGCGAGGGCGTAGCCGGCAGGGATGCTCACGGCGAGGGTGATCACGAGGGCGACACCGCTGTAGAGCACCGAGTTGCCGAGCCACGTCCAGACGATGCCGTTCTGGAAGGTCATCAGGTTGTGCCAGTTGGTCGCGAGCGCGTCGAGGGACCCGATGCTGAACGGGTTGTCGACCAGCAACTGCCGGGCGTCCTTCGTCGGGGCCAGCAGCAGCCAGACGAGCGGCAGGGCGAAGAACACGACGAAGAACGCGGCCACGACGAGGGCGAGCACCCGCCCGACCCAGCGTCCCGGGGCGAAGCCGGTGCCGCGCACGGCGTGCGGCTCGGTCGTCGTGAGCGGTTCACGCACGTCGATGTCAATCACGCTCAAAGAGACCACCCCGGAAGACGAAGAAGGTGGCGAGTCCGAGCGCCACGACGAGCAGCATGAGCGAGATCGCGGCGGAGCCGTTGAAGTCGTTCTGCTTGAAGGCGAAGAGATAGGCGAGCTGGTTGAGCGAATAGTCCGGCGGGACGACACCCTTCGACGCCTGCGAGAGCACGCGGGGTTCGACGAACAGCTGCGTTCCGGCGGCGAGGGACATGATCCCCATGTAGGAGATCCACTTCTTCATGAGGGGCAGCTGGATGTACCAGGCGGTCTTGACGGCACCGGCGCCGTCGATGCGGGCGGCCTCCATGACCTCCACCGGGATGTTGTTGAGCGCGCCGTACATGATGACGATCCATCCGCCGGCGCCGGTCCAGAACGCGATGACGGTGAAGACGACGGGCAGGTTCTCCAGCGACACCGTCTGCACGAAGGACTGCAGGCCCAGCATGTTGAGCACGCCCGAGACCGGGCTCACCGTCGGGTCGAGCAGGAACAGCCACAGCATCACGCTCGAGGCCCCGGCGAGCGCGCCGGGGATGTAGTAGATGAACCGCACCGTCGAGGAGAGCCAGCGCGCCCCGATCGCGTGCACGATCAGCGCGAGAAGGACGACGAACACGGTCTGCATCACGAGCCAGATCACGAGGTACACCGCGACGTGCTGCACGGCGGGCCAGAAACGGTAGTCGTCGAACACCTTCGCGAAGTTGGCGACGCCGACGAAGGCGCCGTTCTTGGTGAAAGCCAGGTAGACGGCGTAGAGGGCCGGGATGACCCCGAACAGAAGCAGCAGCACGCTGTATCCGCTCGAGAACGCGTACCCCATGACGGCTTGGGCGCGGGTGGGGTTCCTCCGCGCGGCGGCGTCCCGCCGCCGACCCCGTGAGGAGCCGACGGCGGGCGCCGTCATCGTGTCGACAGTGATGATGTGTTCCTTCCGCTGCGGTGCGGGGCTGTCACTGGATCGTGTATCCCTGGACCTTCGCCTCGTTGACCATCTCGGTCTTCCAGTCGGAGGTGAGGGAGGCGAGGGTCTTGCCCGCGGCGAGGCCCGGGACGACAACCTTCGCATACGCGGTCTCGGGGCTGAAGCTGGGGTAGCCCCAGCCCGACCAGATCTCGCCCGCGGCATCCGTCACGTTCTTCTCGAAGTCGCCGACGAAGTAGCCGCCGCTGGCCTGCTTGGCGATCCACTTCTGCGCGGCCGAGGCGTATGCGGGGTAGCCCGGCGCGAGGTCGACCTGGTACTCGTCGGCGCTCGTCACGAACTGCAGGAACGTCTTGACGGCCTCGAGGTTCTTCGTGTGGCTGGAGGCGTACCAGACGCCGCCGCCCACGTTGCCGGTGCCGATCGAGTCGCCGTTCCAGTGGAGCGGCACTCCGGCGCCGATCTGGCCGGCGGGGACGTTCAGGCTGTCCTTGCTCTGGAAGATCGCTCCGGTGTACCAGACCGGGCCGGGCATGCCGAGCACCTTGCCCTGGTACTTCTTCACGAAGTCGGCGCTGAAGACGCTGTCCTGGACGAGAGTGCCGTTCTTGAGCATGTGGTCGATCAGGTCGGTCATCTTCTGCGACTTCGGGTCGTCGAAGTTGCTCGAGAAGGTCGACGCGGTCGACTGGAAGATCGGCGCCTGGGCTCCGTAGTAGTACACGTAGGTGCCGACGAACGAGTCGCCGACCGATCCGAGGATGTAGCCCGGGTGCTCGGCGGCGAGCTTGTCACTGAGGGCCGCGTAGTCCTCCCACGTCTGCGGGATCTGGTAGCCGAACTGGGTGAACAGCGACTGGTCGTACCAGAAGACGACCTGTGCGAGGTCGTTGCGCAGTCCGTACACCGTGCCGTCGACGGTCACCGGGTCGAGCGCGCCCTTCGAGAAGCCGTCGAGGAAGCTCTGGTCGAACCATCCCTTGTTCAGGGGCGCCGCGAAGGCCTGCTGGCCGTTGTTCTCCTTCGATGCCCATGAGGCGTCGTTCGTCTGGGTCGACCAGACGACGTCGGGCCAGCCCTCCCCCGACTGGTCGAAGAGGGAGATCTTGGTCTGGAAGGACCCGGACCCACCGGCGTTGCCGTCGTAGGTCTCCTTGTTGACCTTGATGTTCGGGTACTTCTTCTCGAACGCGGCGACCGCCGGCTCGCGCGCGGCATCCACCCACACCGTGATCGCACTGTCGGCGACCTGGTCGGCGGGCGTGAAGCCGAGACCGCTGTCGGTGGCCGTGCCGGTGCTGGATCCGCTGCAGGCGGAGAGCACCAGCAGTGCGGTGGCGGCGGTGGCGATGAGGGCGGCGGATCGGGAGAGGCGGGTGAAGCGTCTTTGCTGTGGAGCCATTGCTCGTCCTTTTCTGGTCGACGTCGTTGACGACTCGCGGCCGGACTGGCCGGCGGGTGAGTTGATTAGATCATACATGTGACCTATTAGCAATGAACCCCTGTTCTCGGCCCGGATCGACTGTTACATTCGTCTTACGTCATACCTTTGGAGTGCCATGCGTACAGTGCAGTACCTCGGCGACGCGACCGTCGCCGTCGCCCATGTCGAACCCACCCCGCCGCCGCGCGGCTACGTGCAGATCGCCGTCGCGTACACCGGGCTGTGCGGCACCGACCTCCATGTCGTGCACGGAAGCATGGACTCCCGCGTGACGACCCCTCTCAGTTTCGGGCACGAGATGAGCGGCACGGTAGCCCGCATCGGCGAGGGCGTGTCGGGATGGCGGATCGGCGCACCCGTGACCGTCATGCCGCTCTCGTGGGACGGCACCTGCCCCGCCTGCCGTGCGGGTCACTCCCACATCTGCCAGAACCTCGACTTCATCGGCATCGACTCCCCCGGCTCGCTGCAGGAGTTCTGGAACGTTCCGGCGGAGACCCTCGTCGCCCTCCCCGACGGACTCCCGCTCACCCACGCCGCACTCGTCGAGCCGACCGCCGTCGCCGTGCATGACGTGCGACGGTCGGGTCTGCGGCACGGCGACAAGGCCGTCGTGATCGGCGGCGGGCCGATCGGAACGCTCATCGCGACGGTGGCGCGCCGGTTCGGCGGTGAGGTCGTGCTGGTCGAGCTCGATGAGCGTCGTCGCGCGCAGGCCGCCTCGCTCGGATTCACGACCCTCGATCCGACGAGCGTGGACCAGGTCGCGTGGATCGAGGAATGGACGGGCGGCGCCGGCGCCGATGTCGTCTTCGAGGTCTCGGGCTCGGCGGCTGCCGTGCGCGGGGCGACGGCGCTCGCGAAGGTTCGGGGAACTCTCGTCGTCGTCGCGATCCACGGCGTGCCGCGTGAGATCGACCTGCAGCGGGTGTTCTGGCGGGAGCTGACCATCGTCGGCGCCCGCGTGTACGAACGCGCCGACTTCGAGACGGCGGTCGAACTCCTCGCCGAGGGCCACATCCCCGCCGATGCGCTCATCACGCGCATCGTGCCGCTGAGCGAGACCGCCGCCGCCATCGCCGACCTCGAGCAGGGGCTCGCGATGAAGGTGCTCGTCGACGTGGCGGATGCCTCGTGAGCTCGCCGTTCGATCTCACCGGACGTACCGCGGTCGTCACGGGGGCGCGGCGCGGGATCGGCTTCGCGATGGCCCGCGCCTTGGCGACCGCCGGCGCGGACATCATCGCGGTGAGCTCGCAGATCGAGGAATCGGGCAGTGCCGTCGAATCGGTCGTGCGCGGCCTCGGGCGCCGGTTCCGCGCCCTGGCGTGCGACCTGTCCGATCGTGACGCCGTCGACCGCCTGGTCGGCGCACTCGACGAAGAGCGTGTCGACGTGCTGGTCAACAACGCCGGCACCATCCTCCGGGCGCCGGCGGCGGAGCATCCGATCGAGTGGTGGGACGAGGTGCTCGACGTCGACCTGCGCAGCCAGTTCGTGCTCGCCCAGGCGGCCGGCCGGGCCATGATCGAGCGCGGCACCGGGAAGATCATCTTCACGGCGTCGCTGCTGAGCTTCCAGGGCGGCATCAACGTACCCGGCTACGCCGCGGCGAAGTCGGGGATTGCGGGGCTGACGCGGGCGCTCGCGAACGAATGGGCGCCTCGGGGTGTCAACGTGAACGCGATCGCGCCGGGCTACATCGCCACCGACAACACCGCCGCGCTGCGCGCCGACGAGGAGCGGTCGGAGAGCATCCTCGCCCGCATCCCCGCGGGACGCTGGGGCACGGCCGAGGATCTCGGCGGCGCCACGGTGTTCCTCGCCTCGGCGGCGTCGGACTACGTGTCGGGCGTCGTGCTCCCCGTCGACGGCGGATGGCTCGGACGATGACGGGCATCCCCGGCACCATCCTTCCCGTGGTCACCGTCTCGGCGGAGGAGGATGCCGTGGAACTCGCTCGCGCCCTCGCCGCGGGCGGAGTACGGGCCATCGAGATCACTCTGCGCACACCCGAGGCAGCGGCCGCGATCCGCGCGGTCGCCGCGGAGGTGCCCGAGATCACCGTGGGAGCCGGCACCGTGACCGACGGCCGCTTCGCCCGCGCCGCCTGCCAGGCGGGCGCGGCCTTCCTCGTGAGTCCGGGGCTCAGCGAGAGCGTCGCCGCCGCCGCGCGCAGTCTCGCGGTGCCGTTGATCGCGGGCGTCGCGACGGGAACCGAGCTGATGCGCGCGGTCGGCATGGGGCTCGAGGTCGTGAAGCTCTTCCCCGCACACCTCCTCGGCGGCGCCGCCGCCGTCGACGCCTTCTCGGCACCCTTCCCCGGGCTGTCGTTCGTGCCGAGCGGCGGCGTCGACGCCGCGAACCTCGCCGACTATCTCGCACGACCCGCGGTCGGCGCCGTCTCGGGCAGCTGGCTCGTTCCCCGGGGACCCCTCGACGCCGACGCCCTCGCGGAGGTCACCCGACGCGCAGCCGCGGCGACGGAGACCGTGCGGCGCCTGCGGGGCGACGAATGAGCGCCGACCTCGTCACGCTGGGCGAGACCATGGCGCTCGTGCGCGCGACGGAGGTCGGCTCCCTCGAGCACGTCACCGGGATGCGGCTCTCGGTGGGGGGTGCGGAATCGAACGTCGCGATCGCTGCGCGGCGACTGGGCGCATCGGTCGCGTGGATCGGACGGGTGGGCGACGACGGCGCGGGACGGCGCATCACGCGGGAGCTGCGCGCCGAGGGCGTCGACGTGCACGCCCACGTCGATGACGGTGCCGGCACCGGGATGATGCTGAAGTCTCATCCGTCGGCGACGACGACCGAGGTGACCTACGGCCGACACATGAGCGCGGGCAGTCGCCTCGCTCCCGACGATCTTCCGGCCGACGTGTTCGCGACGGCGCGGATCGTGCACGTGACCGGCATCACCCCGGCACTGTCGGCGTCGGCGGAGTCGGCGATGTGGGACGCCCTCGACCGAGCGGATGCCGCACACGCGATCGTGTCGTTCGACGTGAACTATCGTTCCCGGCTCTGGCGGCACCGTGACCCGTCGACGCTCTACCGCGCCGTGACGGCGCGGGCGGGGATCGTCTTCGCCGGGCTCGACGAGGCACGGCTCGTGGTCGGCGACGGCACACCCGCGCAGGTGGCGCGGCGCCTCGGCGAGCTCGGCCCCGCGGCCGCGATCGTGAAGCTCGGCGCCGAGGGGGCCGTCGCCGTGATCGACGGCGCGGAGCTGTGGGTCCCCGCGGTCCCCGTGGCGGTCGTCGACACGGTCGGCGCCGGTGACGGGTTCGTGGGCGCCTATCTCGCAGCGACCCTCGCCGGCGCCCCGGTCGCAGAGCGGCTCGCCCTCGCAGCGCGGGTCGGCGCCGCCGCGTGCACGGGACCGGGCGACTGGGAGTCATATCCCCACGCCCGCGACCTCGCCCACGAGGGGCCGCTCGATCCCGTGCAGCGCTGACCCGGGACATCCGGCGCGCCTAGAGTGTGCGCATGACGATCACCTTCCGCGGTACCACCGCGCTCATCACCGGCGCGAGCGCAGGGCTCGGCACCGAGTTCGCCGACCAGTTCGCCCGTCGCGGCGCCGACGTGGTGCTGGTCGCTCGCCGGGCCGACCGTCTCGAGGAGATCGCGGCCGAGGTGCGCTCCCGCCACGGCGTCAGCGCCCACGTCGTTCCGCTCGATCTCACCGAGCCGGGCGCCGTCGCGTCCCTCGCGGACGAGCTCGAGGGACGCGGCATCCGCATCGACCACGTCGTGAACAACGCCGGCTTCGGCATGAAGGGCGCGTTCGCCGAGGCCGATGCGGAGCGCATCGACGCGCTCGTGCAGCTGAACGTGGCGGTGCTCACGTCGCTCACGCGGGCGTTCCTGCCGGCGCTCGTGGCCCGCGGCAGCGGCACGGTCATCAACATCGCGAGCACGGCCGCGTTCCAGCCGCTGGCGTCGATGGCGATCTACGGAGCGTCGAAGGCCTACGTGCTGAGCTTCACCGAGGCGCTCGCGCACGAGGTGCGCCCGCAGGGCGTGACGGTGCTGGCGGTGTGCCCCGGAGCCACCGCGACCGAGTTCTTCGACGTGGTCGGCGATGCGCGCGCCGCGGTCGGCGCCATGCAGACCCCGACCCAGGTGGTGGATGCCGCGTTCCGCGCCCTCGCCCGCCGGAAGCCGCCGTACAGCGTCGTCTCGGGCGTGCAGAACAAGACCGGTGCGGTGATCGTCGGCCTCGTGCCCCGGCGGGCGCGCGTCGCGCTGACAGCGGGGCTGCTCGAGCGCTGAGCGCGGAGCAGGGGCAGGCTCAGGACGGCGCGAGCCCGGTCGTGCCGCGCACGATCAGGGTCGGGGCCGAGGTGCGCGTCAGCCGTTCCGCATCGGGACGCGAGACCCGCTCCGCGGCGAGCTCGGCGGCCGCGCGTCCGAGCTCCGCGCCGTGCAGGTCGACCGTCGTGAGCGCGGTGCCGGGAGCCCGGCTCATCGAGCTGTTGTCGTAGCCGACGACCGACAGGTCGACGCCCGGCACCAGCCCCCGGTCGTGGGCGGCATCGAGCACCCCGAACGCCGCCTGGTCGTTGTGCGCGAAGATCGCGGTGGGCGGCTCCGGCCCGTCGAGCAGCGCCGCCGCGTCGATCGCGGCCTGCGCGCGCAGGTACGAGCTCGACGCCACCCGGGGTGCGAGGCCGGCTGCGCGCATCGCCGCCGCGTAGCCGCTTCCGCGCCCGCCGTAGCCGTCGCCGGGCGGGTTCGCGAGGAACGCGATGCGCCGGTGGCCGAGCCCGGCGAGATGCTCCACCGCGGCACGCGCGCCCGCCTCGTTGTCGGTGATCACCGCATCCACCGACGGGATGTCGCGTGCCACCGCGACGACCGGAACATGGCGCGAGACGGCCTGCACCGCGACATCCGGCAGCTGGAGGCCCACCCCGACGATCACGTCGACGCGGCTGCGCCGCAGCGTGTCGAGGGCCGCCGCATCGCCGCGGCCGTCGAGTGTGCCGACGGCCATGACCAGGCTCTTCCGGGCCGGCTCCACGACGGCGCGCACTCCGTCGAACACGTCGGCGAACACGTCGTTGTGGAGGTCCTGGATGAACACGCCGACCGTGCGCCCGCCCACGCCGGCGAGCCGGGCCGCGACCTGGTCGGGTGCGTAGCCGAGCCGCTCGCCGATCGCGAGGATGCGGGCGCGGGTCGCGGCGCTGACGCCAGCGGCGTCGCGGTAGGCGATCGAGACGAGCGCGCGGGAGACCCCCGCCTCGCGCGCGACGTCCTCCATCGTGACCCGCTTCACGTCACGCACCTTCCCGTGCTCCTCACACTGACTCCCACCGTAGAGTGCGCGACGACCGGCGCACCGCCTCGGCGATCGCGAACGCCTGCGCGCCGTCGGCGAACGTCGCGAGGTCTCCGCTGCGGTCGCCGCCGTCCGCGATGGCGCCCGAGATCGAGACCCATTCGTGCAGCACCGTGTCGTCCCAGCCGAGCACGTGGCCCGGCGCGTACCAGTTCGCCATGAGCGGATGCCCCGGCTCGGTCACCAGCACACGGCGGAACCCCTCGCGCTGATCGTCTCCCGAGTCGAGGAAGAGCTCCAGGCTGTTGAGATCCTCCATGCTCCACCGGAGCGCGCCGAGGGACCCCGTGAGGTGGACGAATTGATCGCCCTTCCGGCCGGTGGCGATGCGGGACACCCGCACGTCGGCGGTGACACCGCCCTCCATCGTGAACAGCGCCGCGTAGGAGTCCTCCGGGTCGGTCCCCACGCGCGCCGGGACGACACCGCCGCCGCTGAGCGTCTGCACGTTCGCGACCGCGCTCCGCGGCTCACCGACGAGCCAGCGCAGCAGATCGAGCACATGCGACAGGTCGAAGACCACGCTTCCGTCGATGGGGTCGTCGAAGCGCCACCCGGTTCGGTCGACCGGGCGTGACGCCCAGTCCTGCTCGTAGCCGAGCGAGACCGATCGCAGCGCTCCCAGCTCGCCGGACCGGAGCAGCCGGCGGGCGAACTGCAGCGCCGGCACGAAGCGATAGTTGTACGAGGCCACTGCGAGGGTCGGCGCGGCGGCCGCGGCATCCACCATCGCGGCGACGTCTTCGGCGCGGGTCGCGAGCGGCTTCTCGCACACGACGTGCCGGCCCGCGGCCAGCGCGGCGATGCTGGCGGGCGCGTGCACGGCGTTCGAGGCGAGGTTCACGACGACGCCGACGTCCGGATGGGCGACGACCCGCTCCCAGTCGTCGGTCGACTCGCGGAAGCCCCAGGTGGCGGCCGCAGCCGAGGTGCGTGCCGCATCCCTCCCCGCCACGACGACGAGGTCGACGCCGTGGGCGCGTCCCGTCAGCACATCGAGGCGCCGCAACGCGCTGACATGGGCGCGCGCCATCCAGCCCGTACCGATGACTCCGACGCCGAGACGCGTGCGTGCGGTCATGCCCACTCCTCTCACGACGAGCATCGCCCGCCGTCGCTCTTGCACACAGACCTAGAGCGCTCTAGATTACCCTTTGTCCGTACAATAACAACCCGAAAGGAGTGCCGGTGAGCACCCCTGACAACGACGTCGCCGCTCCACGCGTCGGCATCGCCCCCGACTCCTGGGGCGTCTGGAACGCCGTCGACGACCGCCAGCCCCCTCCCGAGCAGTACCTGCGCGAAGTACAGGAGGCCGGCTACCACTGGACCGAGCTCGGCCCCTACGGCTACCTCGGCACCGAGGCATCCGCTCTCGCCGACGACTTCGCGGCCCACGACCTCGCCCTCTCGGCGGGAACCGTGTTCACCCACCTGCACCGGTCGCCGGAGGAGGTCGAGAACGCGTGGCGCGACGTCACCGAGGTGGCGCGACTGGTCACCGCGCTCGGCGGTGAGCACGTGATCACCATCCCCGGCCTGTGGGAGCGCGACGCGAACGACGACGTCGTGGGCGCCCGCACCTTCACGGCCGACGAATGGGGCACCTTCACAGCCGGGCACGACGAGATCGGCAAGCGCCTCTGGGAGGAGTTCGGCCTCCGCCAGCAGTTCCACTCCCACGCCGAGAGCCCCATCGGCTCGTACCTCGAGGTGGTGCGCCTGGTCGAGAACACCGACCCGCGGTACACGAACCTGTGCCTGGACACCGGGCACCTCGCGTACTACTGGGGCGACAGCGTGCGCCTCATCCGGGCCTTCCCCGACCGCATCGGCTACCTGCACCTCAAGCAGGTCGAGCCCGACCTGCTGGCGCACGTGCTCAAGAACGAGATCTCGTTCGTCGAGGCCGTCACCCGCGGCGTCATGGTCGAGCCGCCCCACGGCGTGCCTGACTACGGACCTGTGCTGCACGAGGCCGCCCTCGCCCACCCGGGCGTGTTCGCGATCATCGAGCAGGACATGTACCCCGTCGGCGACTTCGCCGCACCCCTCCAGATCGCGCGACGCACGCGCGAGTACATCACCGGATGCGGCGGCCCCGCACGCTTCCGCTGACCCCGCCTCGACACCCATCACCCAAGGAGAACCACCCATGTCCACCCCCATTCGTGTCGGCGTCATCGGCGCCGGAATGGCCGGCCAGGCGCACGCCTTCGGCTACCGCAACGCGATGATGGCGACCAGCTCGCCGCTCTCAGTCGAGCTCGTCGCCATCGCCGACCCCAACCTCGCCCTCGCCCAGTCGGTCGCGGACCGCTACGGGTTCGCGAGCGCCACCGCCGACGTCGACGCGTTCATCGCGAGCGACGTCGACGCCATTAGCGTCGCGCTTCCGAACTTCCTGCACGCCGAGGTGCTGCCCAAGGTGCTCGCCTCCGGCAAGCACGTCTTCGCCGAGAAGCCCATCGGTCGCACCCCGGCGGAGTCGTCGCACCTGCAGGCGCTGGCCGAGGCCTCGCCCGCCGTGACCGGTGTCGGCTTCTCGTTCCGCCGACTGCCCGGCCTCGCCGCACTCGCGCGTGCGGTCGCCGACGGGCTCGTCGGAGACATCCACACCGTGCGCGGCTGGTACAACGCCGACTACGCGGCCGACCCGGCCGGCGCGCTCTCGTGGCGCTTCTCGCAGGAGCAGTCGGGCGGCGGCGCGCTGCTCGACATCGGCGCCCACGCGATCGACGCCGTGCAGTTCGTCGCCGGACGCATCGCGGAGGTCTCGAGCGCGTCGCTGCGCACCGTGATCACCGAGCGACCCCTGGCGACCGCGGGCGCGATCGGCCACGGGGCATCCGGATCGTCCGAGAAGGGAGCGGTCACCAATGACGACGTCGCTCTGCTCGGGGTGACGCTCGACTCGGGCGCCATCGGGCAGATCGCGCTCAGCCGCATCGCCGCGGGGGTTCCGAATTCGCTCGGCGTCGAGGTGTTCGGCTCCGCGGGCAGCGCCGTGTTCGACTCGATCTCGGCGGGCGAGTTCCACCTCTTCGAGAACGCGACGTCGCCGGCCGCCTACAACGGTCCGCGCCGCATCTTCACCGGGCCTGCACACCCGTACTTCTCGGATGTCGCCGCCATGCCGGGCGCCGGCGTGGGCACCGGCTACGCCGAGGCGTTCGTCGCGGAGATCCAGGAGTTCCTCCGGGCCATCACGAACGGCACGCCGATCGACACGGACTTCGCCACCGCCACAGCGATGATGAACGTCGTCGGTGCGGCGTTCGAGTCGGCACGCACGCGAGGCCCCGTCCCGGTCGCCTGACCTCCGGGAACAACGAACCCCCTCCCCGATTCGGGGAGGGGGTTCGTGCTTCTGGGAACGCCAGCGCGATCAGGCGCGGATCGACGAGATCTCGTGGGCGAGGGACTCGAGCTCGGCACCGCCGGCCATCGCCTGGATGAGTTCCTCGAGCTGCACCTTGCCCCGCTCGAACTCCGCGAGCAGCCGGCCGCGGTTGAGCAGGTAGAACCGGTCGCCGACCATGAAGGCGTGGTGCGGGTTGTGCGTGATGAACACGACGGCGACGCCGCGGTCGCGCGCCGCGAGGATGTACTTCAGCACGATGCCCGACTGACGCACACCGAGAGCGCTCGTCGGCTCGTCGAGGATGAGCACCTTGGCACCGAAGTGCACGGCCCGGGCGATCGCGACGGCCTGGCGCTCACCGCCCGAGAGCGTGCCGATCGGCTGGTCGGTGTCGCGCAGGTCGATTCCCATCTGCTTGAGGGCGGACTTCGTGACGTCCTTGGCGTTCTTCACGGAAAGGAGTCCGAGAGCCTTCGGGCCGCTGACGGGCTCGTTGCCGAGGAAGAAGTTGCGCCAGATCGACATCAGGGGAACCGTGGCGAGGTCCTGGAACACCGTCGCGATTCCGCGCCCGAGCGCATCGCGCGGCGACGAGAACTCGACCGGCTCGCCGTCGAGCGTGACGGAGCCCGAGCTCGGCTTGTGGACGCCCGACAGGATCTTGATCAGCGTGGACTTGCCGGCGCCGTTGTCGCCGAGGACGCACGTGACGGTGCCCGGGTCGACACGGAGGCTGATGTCGCGCAGCGCGATCACGCTGCCGAAGGTCTTGCCGACCTTCTTCAGCTCGAGGGCGGCCTGAACTCCGGTGGGAAGCTCGTGCGCGTTCTCGGCCGCGGCTTCTTCGACGGCCGCGACGATCTCCTGGTCGGCGACCGCGTTCGTCTCGTCCTGAGGCTCGTTGACGGTGCTCATTTCTTGCGACCTCCCTGGGCGCGACGCGAGATGGTGATGTTGATCAGCACGGCGGAGAAGAGGATGACGCCGAGGAACGTCGACACCCAGTCCTGGTCCCAGAGCGCGTAGGGGATGCCGATGGCCGCGAAGCCCATGATCAGCGCACCGATCGAGGCTCCGATCGCGGAGCCGGCGCCACCGGTGAGGAGCGTGCCGCCCACCGCCGCGGCGATGATGTAGTAGAACTCCTGGCCGACACCCTGGCCGGCCTGCATGCCGCGAAGACGCAGCAGGAACATGATGCCGACGAGCGATGCGGACACCGAGGTCATCACGAACAGGGTGATCTTGGTGCGGTTCACCGGGACGCCGGCGTTGCGCGCGGCGTTCGCGTCGCCGCCCGAGGCGAAGATCCAGTTGCCGAAGACCGTGCGGGTGAGCAGAAGCGTCGCGAAGATCGTGATCACGAGCCACCACACCAGGGAGATCTGGAACTGGGTGCCGGCGACGTCGAAGGTCGAGGAGAACAGCGACCTGGCGGAGTCGAACCCATCCCCCTGGTCGACGCCCGAGACGCGGACCGTGCCGGTGAGACCCTTCGTGATGGCGAGGTTCGCGCCCTTGAGCACGAAGAAGGTGCCGAGGGTGACGATGAAGGACGGGAGCGCGGTGCGGATCACCAGGATGCCGTTGATGAAGCCGATCACGGCGGCCATGACGACGGTGGCCGCGATGGCGGCCCAGACGTTCCAGCCGAGCTGAGTGATCAGCAGACCCGCGAACAGGCCCGACGTTCCGACCATGACGCCCGAGGAGAGGTCGAACTCGCCGCCGATCATGAGGAGTGCGACGAAGACCGCGACGATGCCGACGGGGGCCGCGAAGTCGGTCCAGCCGGCCGCGCCCTCGAGGGTCGCGAACTTGCCGGTCGTGTCGACGAAGGTGAAGAGGAGGAAGATCGCGACCGCGCCGATCAGTGCGCCGAGCTCGGGGCGGCGGAGCGTCTTGAGGTACCAGGGGGTGCGGCTCACGCGTTCATCGACCGCGATGTTGCTCGTGTTCGTGAGGAAAGACATGTTGTGGCTGCTCTCTGAAGAAGGGCGGCGCGCCCGTCATGGTGACGAACGCGCCGCCCGGAGGGACTAGCGGGTGCCGGCCTGGACCGAAGCCTGGACCGCCTGGACGTTGTCCTTGGTGACGAACGCCGGACCGGTGTAGACGGGGTTGCCGCCACCGACCTCGATCGCGTCCTTCACGGCCAAGTACAGGAGCTGCACGGCGAGGAAGCCCTGCGCGTACTGCTGCTGGTCGATCGCGAAGGCGAGCGTGCCCGCGCTGATCGCCTTGAGGGCGTCGTTCGACAGGTCGACGGTGCCGACGACGATCTTCGGGTTGACGGCCTGCACGGCGGGGAGCACGGCTCCCGTGGCGACGTCGGCGTTGAGGGCGAACACGCCGTCGATCGTCGGGTCGGCCTGGAGGGCCGCCTGGATCTTCGCCTCTGCACCGGTCAGGTCGGCGAGCGCGCCGTCGACGTTGAACTGCTGCACGGTGCCCTTGAAGGTCTTCGCGGCGCCGTTGCATCGATCGGTGAGCCCGGAGTTCGCGGCCTCCTGGATCGGGCAGAGGATCTTCTTGAGGCCGAGGTCGTTGAACTTCAGACCCGCCTGCTCACCCGCCACGGTCTCGTCCTGACCGACGTGGGTGAAGGCGCCGAGATCCTTGTAGACATCCGAACCCGAGTTCAGGGTGAGGGTCGGCAGGTTCGCCGCCTTCGCCGCGAGCATCGCGTCCTTGATGGCGCCCGGGTCCGGAGCCGATGCGCCGATCGCCGAGCAGCCGCCCTTGACTCCGGCGGAGATCGTCGAGGCCTGCTTGGCGGAGTCGTTCGACGAGCCCTGGTAGTCCAGCGTGACGCCGAGCTGCTTGGCGGCGTCCTCCGCTCCCTTCTGCACGACGGACCAGAAGGTCCCGCCGTCACCGTGCGTGTAGATGCAGATCTTGATCGACGCGTTCGCCGCGTCTGCGGTTGAGCTGCTCGAGGCCTTCCCCGAACAACCTGCGAGGGCGAGAGCGAGGACCGCCACGCCTGCCGCCATGATGGCGAGCTTCTTCTTGACCAACTCTGGTGCTCCTTCTCTTCGTTGAGTGAGTGCGGACGGGCTCTGGGACCGACCCGTGAATGAGAGTATGTCCGATCAAATGAACGATGTCCAGCATTTCTCGACAATTTGTTCTTACATTCTGTCAACTAGCGCGTAGGCTGGCCACAGACTCGCGCGGGAACCCCGCCCGCGCACCGATGTCGATCCAAAGGAGGACCGAGATGACCACGCGCACGCCGCTCGGCGTAGGCCTGATCTCCGTCGGGTGGATGGGACGGCTGCATGCCCGCTCCTACCTCGCCGCCGGCCAGCACTACCCCGACCTGACCTATGCGCCGCGCCTCGTCGTGGCCGCCGACCCCGATGCCGGCGGACGCGAGTACGCGACCGACGTTCTCGGATTCGACCGCGCCGTCGCCGACTACAGCGAGGTGCTGGCCGACCCGGAGGTCGACGTGGTGTCGATCTGCTCGCCGAACTTCCTCCATCACGAGATCGCCCTCGCCGCCATCGAGGCGGGAAAGCCGTTCTGGATCGAGAAGCCCATGGGACGCGGTGCTGTCGAGTCCCGCGAGATCGCCGAGCGTGCCGAATCAGCTGGACTGGTCACGTCGGTGGGATTCAACTACCGGCACGTGCCCGCCGTCGCCCGCGCGCGCGAGCTGGTGCGCTCGGGGGCCATCGGCACGATCACGAACGTGCGGGTCTCGTTCCTCGCCGATTACTCGGCCGACCCCGCCGGAGCCCTGACCTGGCGGTTCCTCACCGCCCGCGCCGGCTCCGGAGTCCTGGGCGATCTGCTCTCCCACGGTGCCGACCTCGCCCAGTACGTCGTGGGGCGCATCACCTCGGTGAACGGGCTGACGGCGACCTTCATCCCCGAGCGCCCCCTCCCGGCAGCGGGTGCCGCCAGCCACTTCTCGAAGGGTTCCGAGGACGGCCCCCGCGGCGCCGTCGAGAACGAGGACTACGCCGCACTTCTCGCGCGATTCGAGGGAGGCGCCGTCGGTGTGCTCGAGTCCAGCCGCGTCGCGATCGGTCCGCGTGCCGAGTACGTGCTCGAGGTGTACGGCACCAAGGGCTCCCTGCGGTGGGACTTCCAGCGCCTGAATGAACTGCAGATCGCCGACGATCCGTCGGGCTATCGCACGGTCATGGCAGGTCCCGAGTTCGGTGACTTCTCACGATTCCAGCCCGGCGTCGGCACGAGCATGGGATTCGACGACCTCAAGGCGATCGAGGCATCGCTGTTCCTGCGCTCGGTGGCAACAGGCACGCAGCTCGCCCCCTCCGCCGCCGACGCCTGGGCCGCCGCCGAGATCGTCTCCGCGGCGCTGCGCTCCGCGGAGACCGGCGGCTGGGTCGAGGTGCCCGAGGTCGACGGCGAGACCACGTTCGGCTGAGGCATGACGAGAGGGGCCGGTGAGCGAACCGCTCACCGGCCCCTCTCGTCATCAGCTCAGGCGAAGGCGCGTCGGAAGGCGTCGAGAGCGTCGTCGCTCGATCCGCTCGCCCAACTCTCCAGCCCCACCACGCCGTCATACGCGATCGCGGCGAGCGCATCGCCGATCGCACGGTAGTTGATCTCACCCGTCCCCGGCTCCTGTCGACCCGGGACGTCCGCCACCTGGATCTCGCCGATCCAGGGCTGCGCGCGACGCACGAGCTCGATGAGGTTCCCCTCGCCGATCTGCGCGTGGTAGAGGTCGAGGTTGAGTCGCAGCCCGGGGCTGTCGACCGCGGAGACGAGCGCGAGGGTGTCCTCGGCGCGGGCGAAAGGTGTGCCCGGGTGGTCGACGGCGGTGTTGAGGTTCTCGAGTGTGAACACCCGCCCGGCGCGCTCCCCGAGCTCGGCGAGACGGCTGAGCGTGTCGGCCGCGATCAGCCACTCGGCGCCGGTGACGACGTCGTGCGGCACGACGGGCAACCCGTTCGGGTCGAGTCCCGTGCCGTGGAGGTTCAACCGCGGCGAGTCGATGAGCTCAGCGGCCCGAAGGGACTCTTCGGCAGTCGCGAGCAGTTCGGCGATGCCGTGCGGCGTCGTGAGGTCGCCGCGCAGATATCCCGTCATCGACGAGAAGGTGGCACCCGTGGCGGCCAGCTCCGAGAGGTCCTTCGTGCTCCAGTCCCAGATCTCGACCTCGAAGCCGAGTTCGTGGATGCGGCGCACCCGATCGACGAACGGGAGGTCGCGGAAGAGCATCTCCGCGGAGGCCGCGAGACGGACGGGCATCTCAGGCCGCCGGCACGAGGATGTCGCGCACGAGCGCGTCGAGCTGGGCGTCGGCCTCGAGGAACTGCCGCAGGGTGTTGCGGGAGGCGCCGAACGTCGCGAACTCCTCCGGCGCGAGCCCGTCGGGCTCGTACGCGCGCCGGAACTCGCTGAGCGTCTCGAGCTCGGCGAGGATGTCCGCCGCAACCGGCACGTCGATGCGGTCGGCCACCGCGATGCGGTTCTCGTTGATGCGAGCCTGCCAGTCGAACGGCGGCGAGACGACGAGGTCGCCCCCGACCAGCTCCGACCACTGCAGCGCGTTGCGGAAGGCCGCCGAGAGGATGCGGCTGCGGTATCCCCGCTCCCGGAAGAGGTGATGCGCCCGCTTGAGAGCTGCCACTCCCGCCCAGTCGAGCACCCCGGGGGTGGTGAGGATCCGCTGCGCGTTCGCCCACTTCTTCAGCCAGTCATCGAGACGACCGCCCATGATCGTGACGACGTGACCGAACTCGCGCTCCTCGAGCCCGTCGGCCGCACGCCGGTCGAGTGCCCGCTCGAGCGCTGCTCCGACGGCGAGCGCCTGCGGCACCGTGAAGCTCAGCGTCGCGTTGATGCTGACGCCGCGGTACGCGGCCTCCTCCATCGCGGCCACGCCCGTCGCGGTCGCGGGGATCTTCACGATGATGTTCGGCGCGAGCGTCGAGAACTCGACCGCCTGGGCGACGAGGGCATCGCGATCGCGGTGGAGCCGCGGGTCGGTCTGGATCGACAGTCGCCCGTTGCGTCCGCCGCTGGCGGCGAAGGCCGGTTCGAGCAGCCGCGCCGCGGCCACCGACAGCTCGCGCACCGCCGCCCACCCGAGCTCCGACTCGCCCCACGTCGGATGCTCGTCGGCGAGCTCGCGCAGGCGGGGACCCCAGACATCCGGTCGCTTGGTGATCGCGGTCAGCGCGATGACCGGATTGCAGGTGGCTCCGACCGCGCCGAAGGCGATGGACTGCGCGAGCTCGTCGGGGTCGGCCGAGTCGTTCCAGAGCGAGGTGGGGGTGGTCGCGGCCGCGCGGGCGAGCGGGGCGTCGGTGTCGATGGTCATGGTGGATCCTCGGGGGTCAGGAAAGGTCGACAGGCACGATGACGCGCTCGGTCGCCGAGCGCTGCGCCGCGTCGGCGAGAACGAGCGCCGCACGGCCGTCCTCGAAGGTGGGGCTGGTGGACGCCTCGCCGCGGGCGAGCTTGATGAACTCGTGCAGCTCCGCCGCATAGGCGTCGGCGTAACGCTCGAGGAAGAAGCTCTGATACGGCGGACGGGCTTCGACGGCGGCGGCGCCCGAGACGCTCACGAGGCTCGTGGGCATGTTGGCGACCGACAGCGAGCCGAGCTCACCGAACGCCTCGATGCGCTGGTCGTATCCGACCGCGCTGTGGCGGGAGTTCGTGATCGAGACGATCGCCCCCGAGGCGGACCGCAGCGTGATGACGGCCGTGTCGAAGTCGCCGTGCTCGCGGGCGCCCGGGTCGAAGGTGGTGGTGCCCGTCGCGCTCACCTCGACGATGTCGGGCAGGAAGAAGCGCGCCATGTCGAAGTCGTGGATCGTCATGTCGCGGAAGATGCCGCCCGAGATGCCGACGTAGGCGGCGGGCGGTGCCGACGGGTCGCGGCTGATGATCGACAGCTGCTCGAGCGCACCGATCTCGCCCGCGTCGACCCGTGCCCGCACCTCGGCGAACGCCGGGTCGAAGCGACGGTTGAAGCCGAGCGCGACCGGCACGCCGGATGCCGCGACGCGGGGGCGCAGCGCGTCGACGCGGGCGATGTCGAGATCGATCGGCTTCTCGCACAGCACGGCGATGCCCGCGTCGATCGCACGGGCGATCAGGTCGACGTGCGTCGGCGTCGGGGACGCGATGAGCACCGCGTCGAGGTCGCCGGCGGTGAACAGCTCCTCGGCGTCAGCGGTCGCGATCGCGCCGTACGTCTCGGCGACGGCGCGGGCGCCGTCGATGAAGGGGTCGGCGACGCGCGCCAGCACGGCGTCGGCATCGGCGGCGATGCTCGCTGCGTGCACCTGGCCGATCCGGCCGGTGCCGATCAGACCGAAGCGGAGAGGGGTCGTCATGGTGGTGTCCTCGAAGGTCTCAGGCCCAGATGCGCAGGGCGTCGCGGTTGATCTGCTGGTCGGCGGCACGGTCGCGCTGGAACGCCGAGAGGGAGACATCCGGGCCGTTGAGCACGTCCTGCTCGACGACGATCCATCCGTCGTAATCCTGCGCGGCGATGGCGTCCATCACCGCGGCAAGGTCGACGTCGCCGCGCCCGAACGCCACGAACGACCCCGACGACCACACCTCGGGCATGCCGCCGCCGGCCGCGAGCACACGGCGCAGCTCGGCGAGATCGACATCCTTCAGGTGGAGGTGGTTGATGCGGGACCCCCAGCGGCGCACCGCGTCGGCCGGGTCGCCGCCCGCGATGAACAGGTGCCCGGTGTCGAGGGTGAGGTCGACGTTCACGTTCGCGAGGAACCGGTCGATCTCCGCGGGCGACTCCACGAACGTGCCGGCGTGGTGGTGGAACGTCGGCTCGAAGCCCGCAGCCCGCACGATGTCGGCGGCGCGCTCCGCGTTCGCGATCAGACGCTCCCAGGCCGCCTCCGCGAGGGGGTCGACCTCCTCGCCGCGCCCCGGGGCGCCGCGGCGGGCGACCGACCCGTCGTCGGCGAGGGTGGGCAGCGGCAGTCGCGCGGGCCCGGCGGCCGCGGCATCCGAGAACACCCGGAGGGCGGCGTGCAGCGACGGGATGCTGGCGGCGAACGCATCGTCGTCGGAGAACGGCAGCTGCACCCACCCGCCGGCGAGCGACAGGTCGTACTCGGCGAGACGGCGACGCAGCACGTCTCCCTCGCCGAGGAAGCCGAGGGGACCCAGGTCGACGCCCCGGTAGTCGGAGTCGGCGAGGATGCGCAGCATCGCGTCGGGACTGAGGGTCTCGGCACCCTCGGGGGTGAGCTCGAACACTCCGAAACTGACGGGTGCTCCGGCGACGGTGGCCTTCATCGCCCACCTTCCTCTCCGAGCAGCGGGCGCTGGGCCCGACGCTGCTCCTCGTATGCGGCGCGTGCGCGCTGGGTGGACGGCAGGGTGGAGACGGCCGGGATCGGCACGTCCCACCAGCCCTCGCCGTCCGGGGCGTAGACGAGAGGATCGCTCTCGATGTGGATCAGCGTCGACCGGGTGCTCGCCTTGGCCGCGACGACGGCGGCGTGAAGATCGGCGGTCGCGGTGGCGCCGGGGGCGATCTCGACGACGTCGAGCCCGTAGCTGCGGGCGTTCGCCGCCAGGTCGACCGGCAGCACCTGGTCGCCCTGGAAGTTGCGTGCGTCGGCGTCGTAGGTGCGGTACTTCGTGCCGAAGCGGTCGGACCCGACGGTCTCGGACAGGTGGCCGATCGACGCGTAGCCGTGGTTCTGCACGAGCACGACGATGATCTTGATGCCCTCGGCGACCGCCGTGACCAGTTCGGAGTTGAGCATGAGGTACGACCCGTCGCCGACCATGACGATGACGTCGCGGTCGTCGTCGAGGGCGTCGAGCCCGCGCTTGACGCCGAGGCCGCCCGCGATCTCGTATCCCATCGTCGAGAACGCGTATTCGACGTGGTACCCGAGCGGATCGCGCACCCGCCACAGCTTGTGGAGATCTCCCGGCAGCGAACCGGCGGCCTGCACGATGACATCCGCCGGGGCCGACGCCGACTGCACGGCGCCGATGATCTCGGGCTGGCCGGGACGCGGCGCGTCGGTCGCGGCGAGCGCACGGTCGACCGCGGCATCCCAGACGCCCTTCTCCTGCGCGGTGCGCGCAGCGTACTCGGCCGACACCTCGAAGCCCTCGAGCTCGATCGCGAGCTCCGCGAGGGTCTCGCGCGCGTCGGCGACGACGGCGATCTGCGTGCCGTGCTTGTAGGCGTCGAAGGAGGCGATGTTGATGTTGACGAAGCGCACGTCCGGGTTCTGGAAGGCCGTGCGCGAGGCGGTCGTGAAGTCGCTGTACCGCGTGCCGATGCCGATGATGACATCGGCCTCTGCCGCGAGCCGGTTCGCCGCGGTCGTTCCGGTCGCCCCGACCCCGCCCAGGTACTGCGGGTGGTCGAAGGCGAGCGCGCCGCCGCCCGCCTGCGTGGTTCCGACCGGGATGCCGGTGGCCTCGACGAGCGCGCGCAGGTGCTCCTCAGCCCCGGAGTAGATCACACCGCCGCCGACGACGAGGAAAGGACGCTCCGCGGAGCGGATCGCCGCGACGGCGCGCGCGAGGGCGGCACGCTCGGGGAGCGGCCGGCGGATGTGCCACTCGCGGTCGGCGAGGAACGCGACGGGCACGTCGATGGTCTCCGCCTGCACGTCCTCGGGCAGCGCGATCGTGACGGCGCCGGTCTCGGCCGGGTCTGTCAGCACGCGCAGGGCGGCGAGCGCGATCGAGTAGAGCTGCTCGGGCCGCTGCACGCGGTCGAAGAAGCGCGAGAGCGGACGGAACGCGTCGTTGACCGTGAGCCCGATGTCCCAGGGCTGCTCGAGCTGCTGCAGCACCGGGTCGGCGACGCGGGTCGCGAACGTGTCGGAGGGCAGCAGCAGGGCGGGCAGACGGTTGGTGGTCGCGAGCGCGGCGCCGGTGAGCATGTTCGTCGCGCCGGGCCCGACCGACGCGGCCGAGGCGAACGTGGCGCGGCGCCGGTGGATGCGCGCGTAGCCGACCGACTGATGCACCATCGCCTGCTCGTTGCGCGCCTGGTAATAGGGCATCAGGTCGGGCTGCTCGACGTTCAGCTGCTTGAGCGCCTGGCCGACACCCGCGACGTTGCCGTGGCCGAAGATGCCGAAGACGCCCGGGATGGTGCGTTCGCGGATGTCGCCGTCCACCGTCCACTGGTGGGCGAGGAACTCGACCAACGCCTGGCTGACGGTCATGCGCTTCGTCGCGCTCATCGGGTGCTGCCTTCCTCGCCGGCCGCGGTGAACGGCAGGCGCGGGTCGATCTCGAGGCCGTCCCAGGTGCTGCGCACCCAGGCGTGGGCGGGGTCGTCGCTGATGAGCCAGGCGCGATCGGGGTCGGGGCCGGCCATCACGTTGAGGTAGTAGAGGTCGTAGCCGGGCGCCGCGACCGCGGGGCCGTGGTAGCCGTAGGGCACCAGGGCGATGTCGCCCGAGTGCACCATCGCGTCGATCTCGATGTCGCCCGCGGGAGACGAGTAGGTCGAGAACATGCCGAAGGCGGATGCCGCGGCTCCCCCGGCGGCGCCGCGCGCCGGCGCGGACTCGAAGTAGTAGATCTCCTCGAGCCGTGTCTCGTGACCGGGGTCGTGCTCGTCGTGCTTGTGCGGCGGGTACGATGACCAGTTCTCGGCGGGGGTGATCACCTCGCAGACGATCAGCCGCGCGGCGTCGAGGGCCTGCGGGGTGCCGAAGTTGTGCACCTGGCGGCTGGATGCCCCCGCCCCCCGCAGCTCGACGGGCACATCGCTGCGGGCGATGTGGCGCGTCGGGCGCTGCTCGGTCGTCGGCGAGGTGGCGACGGCGACGCGCCCGCTCCCCGTCAGGGTCGCGGCCGCGCCCGCGCCGAGGTAGAGCACGTCGGTAGGGCCGTCGAACACGCTCGCCCGCCCGGCGAGGTCGTAGGCGGCGTCCGCCGTCTCGATCCGGAAGCTCCCCGCGAGCGGCACCACGATGCGCTCCACGTCGCGCTCATCGAGGGCGAGCACGTCGCCGGCGGCGAGCTCGGCCACCCGGATGCCCGTGTGGGCCCAGCCGGGAGTCGAGGCGTCGACGACGCTCTCCCACCCGTCGCGGGCGAGGGCGCCGCGCCGGTGGAACCAGCGCTGGTCGGGAGCGGGCATGGCAGTGCTGCTTTCGTGAGGGAGGAGAGGAGCGGATGCCGCGGCCAGATCGGCGGGGCCGCGGCATCCGGGTCTGGATCAGGTGTTCTGCGGGAACCCGAGGTTGATGCCGCCGTGGGTTGCGGGGTCGAGCCAGCGGCTCGTGATGGCCTTCTCGCGGGTGAAGAAGTCGAACCCGTGCACGCCGTAGGCCTTCGCGTCGCCGAACAGCGACGCCTTCCAGCCGCCGAACGAGTGGTAGGCGACCGGCACGGGGATCGGCACGTTGATGCCGATCATGCCGACCTGCACCTCGTTCTGGAACCGCCGTGCGGCGCCGCCGTCGTTGGTGAAGATCGCGGTGCCGTTGCCGAACTGGCCCGAGTTGATGAGGTCGAGACCCTCCTGGAACGTCTGGATCCGCACGACCTCGAGCACGGGGCCGAAGATCTCCTCCTGGTAGGCGCGGGAGGTCGTCGGGATCTCGTCGATCAGGGTCGGACCGAAGAAGAAGCCGTCCTCGTGACCGTCGACGGTGAAGCCGCGACCGTCGACGACGATGGTGGCGCCATCCTGCTCGGCAATGTCGACGTACGACGACACCTTGTCGCGGTGCACACCCGTGATGAGCGGCCCCATGTCGGGCTCGACGCCGTCGATGCCCGCACCGTTGCCGATTTTGAGCTTGCCGATGCGCTCGACGATCTTCGCGATCAGCTCGTCGGCGACCGGCTCGACGGCCAGCACGACCGAGATCGCCATGCAGCGCTCGCCCGCAGCGCCGTAGCCCGCGTTGACAGCCTGGTCGGCGACGAGGTCGAGGTCGGCGTCGGGCAGCACCAGCATGTGGTTCTTCGCGCCGCCGAGGGCCTGCACGCGCTTGCCGTTGCGCGAGGCGGTCTCGTAGATGTACTGCGCGATGGGAGTCGAGCCGACGAAGGAGACCGACTGCACGACGGGATTCGTGAGCAGCCCGTCGACGGCGAGCTTGTCTCCCTGCAGCACCGTGAAGACGCCGTCGGGAAGTCCGGCCTCCTTCCACAGCTGAGCGATCCAGAGCGAGGCGGAGGGGTCCTTCTCGCTGGGCTTGACGACGACGGCGTTGCCGGCGGCGATCGCGATGGGGAAGAACCACATCGGCACCATCGCCGGGAAGTTGAACGGCGAGATGATGCCGACGACGCCGAGGGGCTGACGCAGCGAATAGACGTCGATGCCGGTGGAGACGTTCTCGGAGTACGCACCCTTGATGAGGTGCGGGAACCCGGTCGCGAGCTCGACGACCTCCTGGCCGCGCAGGATCTCACCGATCGCATCGGAGACGACCTTGCCGTGCTCGGCGGTGATGATGCGGGCGAGCTCGCCCTTGCGGGCGTTGAGCAGCTCGCGGAACGCGAACAGCACCGTCTGGCGCTTCGCGATCGAGTAATCCTTCCAGATCTCGAAACCGCGCTGCGCGGAGGCGATCGCCTCGTCGATCTCGGCCTGATCGGCGAGCGCGACGTGCGCGCTCACGGCGCCCGTAGCCGGGTTGTAGACGGGGGCGGTGCGGCCGCTCGTCGACACGCGTTCGGCGCCGTCGATCCAGTGCGAGATCACACGCACATCGGTGGCGTCGGCGGTGCCGGCGGGGGCGGAGACAGTGGTGCTCATGTCGGAACTCTCCTCGGTTGGGGTCACAGGTCGGGGTGCACGAGGCCGGCCGCGATGTCCACGGCCGCGGCGACGTCACCGTCGGGCGGATAGAGCAGGGTACGGCCCACGGTAAGGCCCCGCACCCCGGGAAGTCCGAGCGCGGCCTCCCAGGACGCGAAGGTCTCGTCGGGATCGGCCCCCGAGTCTCCGCCGAGCAGCAGGGTCGGCAGCGTCGTCGCCGCCATCACCCGCTCCATGTCGTCGACGACCGGCAGCTTCAGCCAGGTGTAGGCACTCGTCGATCCGAGACCCTGGGCGATGGCGATCGAGAGGATGACTGCGTCCGTCGACAGGTCGTTGACGATCCGTCCGTCCACCCACCGGCTGATGAACGGCTCGAGCATGATCGGCAGTCGGGCGGCGGCGGCCTCGGTCACGGCGTGCGCCGTGGTCTCGAGCGTCGGGGCGGTCGCGGCATCCGCGAAGTTGACACGCAGCAGCGTCTTGGCGACGTCGATGCCGTCGGACACCATGCCCGCGACGTCGTGGCCGGTGAAGCGGTCATCCATCTCGAACGCGGCGCCGCGCAGCCCGCCGCGGTTCATCGAGCCGACGACGATCTTGTCGTCGAGCAGGCCGAGGGCGGCGAGGTCGTCGATCACATCAGGGGTGCCGAGCACGCCATCGACGCCGGGCCGCTGCAGGGCGGTCGCGAGGCGGTCGAGCAGGTCGTAGCGGTCGGCCATGGCCTGCGCGTCGGCACCGACCGAGAGGGCGCCGCGCGCCGGGTGGTCGGCGGCGACGATGAACAGGCGCCCGTCACCGCGCAGCAGCGGCCGGCGGACACGGTCGGCCAGGGCGGTCCGAATCGATTCGGGCCGGTGGGCGCGGATGTCCCGCACGCGGGCGAAGTCCGCGTCCCCCAGAGTGTGCGCGGCCATCTCAGCGGATCCTCTCGAGTACGGCCTCGACCTCATCGGTCGTCGGCATCGCCGTCGAGCACTCGCGCCGCGAGGCGACGATGGCACCCGCGACGTTCGCGAAGCGCACGATGCGCCCGAGGCTCCACCCCGACAGCAGTCCATGACAGAGCGCCCCGCCGAAGGCGTCGCCCGCGCCGAGGCCGTTGACGACATCCACGAAGTAGGGAGCGACCTCGACGCTCTCGTCCGCGGTCTTGGCGAGCACGCCACGCGGTCCCTGCTTGACGATCGCGATCTCGACACCCCGCTCGAGCAGTGCGTCGGCGGCGCGGTGCGGATCGGTCTCGCCGACGGCGACCTCGCACTCCTCACGGTTGCCGACGGCCACCGTGACCTGGCCGAGGACGGGCTCGATCTGCTCGCTCGCAGCGGCAGGACCCGACCAGAACATGGGCCGGTAGTCGAGATCGAGCACGGTGTGGCGGGCACGGTCGCGTGCGGCGAGAGCGGTGTGGTGCGCCGAGCGACTGGGCTCCTGGGTGAGTCCGGTCGCGGTGAGCCAGAGCACGTCGGCTCCGCGCACGGCGGCGAGGTCGAGCTGCGCGTCGTCGATGTTGAGGTCGGGCGCCTTCGGCTCGCGGTAGAAGTACAGCGGGAAGTCGTCGGGCGGGAAGATCTCGCAGAAGGTGACGGGGGTCTTCAGCGCCGGATCCACGGCGACGAGCCGCGGGTCGACGCCGAGGCGGTCGAGCTCACGCAGCAGATAGCGACCGAACGGGTCGTGGCCGACGCGGCTCACGAGGCCCGAGCGCCGACCGTGGCGTGCGGCGGCCACCGCGACGTTGGCGGCGCTGCCGCCGAGGTATTTGCCGAACGTCGCGACGTCCTCGAGCCCGACACCGTCCTGAAGGGGATAGATGTCCACGCCGAGGCGACCGATCGCGAGGATCTCGGGTGCCGTGTTCTGCGTCATACTCCGCTGTACAACTCTCTTCGGAAACCTGCGCCGCCCTGGTCGACGGCATGTCCTAACAATAGCACATGTTGACCTGTCGGCAAGGGGCACTTCGGATGCCGCAACACCCCGCTCCGCGTCGATATCACCGAACATGTGTCGACATACGTAAGATTGTCGCGACATGGGAGTGAGCCCCGAAGAGGAGGCGGCGAGCGCGATGGCGAGCGACGAGATCTACTGGCCGGAAGAGCTGTTCACCGACCTCGACCGCACGGGACCGGTGCCCCTCTACTTCCAGGTGTCGAGCCGGCTCGAGGCCGCCATCCACGACGGCGTGATCCCCGCCGGCGCCCGTCTCGAGAACGAGATCGCCATCGCCGTACGGCTCGGTCTCTCCCGGCCGACCATCCGGCGCGCGATCCAGGAGCTCGTCGACAAGGGCCTGCTCGTGCGCCGCCGCGGGATCGGCACTCAGGTCGTGCAGGGGCAGGTCACCCGCCCCGTCGAGCTCACGAGCCTCTACGAGGACCTCCGCAACAGCCACCACGAGCCCGGCACGCGCGTGCTCGCCCACGAGATCGTGCCCGCGACCGATCCGGTCGCGGAGGGTCTCGGGGTGGCCGTCGGCACCGACGTCGTCTTCATCCGCCGCCAGCGCAGCACCGACGGCGTGCCCGTGGCCGTGCTCGAGAACTACCTCCCGATCGAGTTCTCCGACATCACGACCGAGCAGCTGCAGGATCGCGGGCTCTATCAGATCCTCCGTGCGCGCGGTGTGACGATCCAGATCGCCAAGCAGAAGATCGGCGCCCGGCGCGCGCAGGGCGATGAGGCCGAGTTGCTCGATGTCGAGCGCGGCGGCCCGCTGCTCACGATGGAGCGCATCGCTTTCGACAACTCCGGCCGTGCTCTCGAGTACGGCCACCACTGCTACCGGCCCGACATGTACAGCTTCGAGACGACCGTCGTCGCGAAGTAGCGGGGGTACCGCCAGTACCTCCCGCGCCGCACCGGCGAGACGTAGCGTGGACGCATGCACGACATCCGCGCCGAGGTGCGCGAGTTCCTGAGCTCGCGTCGCGCGCGCATCACCCCTCAGGAGGCGGGTCTGCCCGCCTACGGCGGCAACCGTCGCGTGGCGGGGCTGCGCCGCGAGGAGGTCGCGATGCTCACGGGCGTCTCGGTCGACTACTACATCCGTCTCGAGCGCGGGAACCTCGCGGGCGCCTCCGAGAGCGTGCTCGACGCGCTCGCGCGCACGCTGCGGCTCGACGCGGCCGAGCGCGACTACCTGTTCGACCTCGCGCGGGCGGCGAGCCCCGGCATCCGCGTGCCCGCGAAGCCCGCCGAGACGGTGCGCCCCGCGGTGCGGCAGGTGCTCGATGCGATGGCCGACGCACCCGCGTGGGTCCGCAACGGTCGACACGACATTCTGGCGGCGAACCGTCTCGGCCGCGCCCTCTACGCGCCGGTGTTCGACAGCCCCCGCCGCCCGGTCAACACGACCCGGTTCACGTATCTGGATGCTGCGGCCCGCACCTTCTGGCGCGACTACGACCAGATCGCGAACGACGCCGCCGCGATGCTGCGCCTCGAAGCGGGCCGCACGCCGCACGACACCGACCTCATCACGCTCATCGGCGAGCTGTCGACGCAGAGCGAGCTGTTCCGGCAGCGGTGGGCCTCGCGCGACGTGAAATACCACCGCAGCGGGCGCAAGCGTCTGCACCACCCGGTGGTCGGCGATCTCGATCTCGACTTCGAGTCGATGGAGCTGCCCAGCGAGCCGGGTCTCGTCATGAACGTCTACACGGCGCCGGCGGGCTCGCCGAGCGCCGATGCGCTGACCCTGCTCGCCTCGTGGGCGGCGAGCGCCGACTTCACCGCCGACGCGGCGCTCATCGGCGCGGAGTGATCCGGGCGGGCTCCCCCGCCCGAACCGTCAGCGGGGGTCGACCCGCAGCGTCGTCTCGAGCACGTCGTCGCCGGTGATCGCCCCGACGTAGGCGGGACCGAACCGGTCGTACTTCGCGTGCAGCGCGGCATCCAGTGCCGCCCGCACCGCCGCGTCGGCGGGGGTGAAGGTGACGTCCTGCTCGACGCCGCCCGCGGCGACACGGCCGGTGCCCGCGGCGCGGGCGCGGCGGTACCAGCCGTTCTCCGGGCCGTGCGCCGAGCGCACGTAGAGCACGCCGTCGACGACGCCGTGCCAGATCGTCACCCAGGGACGCAGGGTGCCGTCGGCGCGGGTCGAGGCGATGCGCAGTTCGGTCGCGTCGCCGATGCGGGCGAGCTCGGTGGGGTTCCAGTCGGACATCGGATGTCTCCTTCGTCGCCGTTCAGGCGGGGTATTCGTCGTCGGTGAGCTTCGCGCCCCACTCCGTCTCGGGAACGCCCTCCTCGAGGGGCGCCTCCCAGAGCGCGAGATGGCACATCGCATTCTGCGCCGAGGCGCCGTGCCAGTGCCATTCCCCCGCAGGCGTGAAGACGGTGTCGCCGGGGCGCAGCTCGATCAGCTCGCCGCCGCGCGACTGCACCCAGCCGAGCCCGTCGGTGACATGCAGCACCTGGCCGACGGCGTGACGATGCCAGGCGGTGTGGGCGCCGGGCATGAAGCGGACGAGGTTGAGGCGCGCGCGCGAGGGGGCGACGCCCGTGTAGTGGGCGTTGACGTACACGTCGCCGTCGAACCACTCAGCAGGGCCGCGGAAGGTCGGGGCTACGGGGAACTTGGTCGTGCTCATGGGGTGTCCTTTCGAGTGTGGGCGCGTCGTTCGCGCATGAGCGGAGGCAGCACGAGCGTCGCGGCGACGATCGCGCACAGGGTCAGGAGGACGGCGGCGGCGGTGAGGGCGGCCGCGACCTCTGCCGCAACGGAGGCGGCGGCATCCGTGCCGTGCGCGCCCGCCGCGACGACCACCAGCACACCGAGGCCGAGCGACATGCCGACCTGGTGGAACGTGTTGACGAGACCGGATGCCGCGCCGGCATCGGCGGCGGCGACCCCGGCGATGCCCGCCGCGGTGAGCGGCGCGAAGGCGAGACCCTGACCGGCGCCGATCACGAGCATGGGGGCGGCGACGGCCGTGAGGTAGTCGCTCTCGGGCACGACCCGACTGAGCCACGCGACGCCCACGAGTGTCAGCACGATGCCGGCGACGAGGGTGGGACCGGCACCGATCGACCGCACGACGCGGGTGACCGCGAGCGCGACGGCGAAGTTCACGACCGTCATCGGCAGGAAGCCCAGCCCGGCCTGCAGCGGCGTGAAGCGGAGCACGTCCTGCAGGAACTGGGTCGTGAAGAAGAAGAACCCGATCATCGCGCCCATGTAGAGCAGCCGAGCGAGGTACGCGCCGACCCTCACCCTGCTGCGCAGCAGGCGCAGCGGCAGGATGGGCTGCGGCGCCACCGACTCGTTCACGACGAATCCGACCAGCAGAAGGATGCCGACCGCCCCCGCGACGAGCGTCGGGGTCGCCGTCCATCCCTGCTCGGCGGCGGTGATGATCGCGAAGACGAGCGAGCCGACGCCGAGAGTCGCGGTCAGCGCGCCGACGAGATCGAACCGACCCGTCGCCCGGGCGGTCTCGGGCAGGTAACGCGGGGCGAGCACGATCATGGCGATGCCGATGGGCACGTTGAGGAAGAAGCCGGCGCGCCAGCTGAGCAGTTCGGCGCAGGCGCCGCCGACGACCATGCCGAGGCTCGCGCCGATGCCGGCCGTGGCGCCGTAGAGCGCGACGGCTCGGGCGCGTTCGCGCCCCGCCGGGAAGGTCGCCGTCAGGAGGGCCAGCGACGTCGGCGCGACGATCGCGGCGCCGACCCCCTGTACCGCCCGCGCGCCGATCAGCCACCCGCCCGACGGTGCGAGCCCGATCGCGAGCGATGCGGCGGCGAAGATCGCGAGCCCGGCGACGAAGACGCCGCGGCGGCCGAGCAGGTCTCCGGCCCGCGCACCGAGCAGCAGCAGACCGCCGAAGACGAGGGTGTAGGCGTCCTGCACCCACGACAGCTCTCCCGGTCCGAGGCCGAGGTCGACCTCCAGGCTCGGCAGCGCCGTGAAGATCACGGAGTTGTCGAGCAGCACCATGAAGTAGCTGAGCAGGATGACGACGAGGATCGCGATCGGATGCCTCGCCGCCACTGTGCGCCCTCCGGCCGTCAGCGGCTGTGCGGTCATCAGAAGGAGACCATGACCTTCAGTGCCTCGCGCGCGTCCATGGCGGCGTAGCCGGCGGGAACGTCGTCGATGCCGACGGTGCGGTCGAAGACGCGGCCCGGGTCGATGACACCGTCGAGCACCTGCTGGATGGCCGGCTCGAGGTAGGCGCGCACCGGCGCCGGCCCGCCCGCGAGACGGGCGTTCTTGCCGAAGAGAGATCCGAAGCCGATCGGGGCTTCCTCGTACTGCGGCACGCCCACGCGGGAGATGATGCCGCCGGGACGCACGATGCCGTAGGCCTGCTCGTAGGCGGGCATGTGGCCGACCGCTTCGAGCACGATGTGCGAGCCCTCGCCGTTCGTGAGCTCGAGCACGCGCGCGACGCCGTCGGCGCCTCGCTCGGCCACGACATCGGTCGCGCCGAAGGCGACCCCGAGGTCGGTGCGCGAGGCGTGACGACCCATGAGGATGATCCGCTCGGCGCCGAGCTGACGGGCTGCGAGAACGGCCGAGAGCCCGACCGCGCCGTCGCCGATCACCGTGACGGTCTTCCCGGGCTGCACCTCGCCCATGTAGGCCGCGTGGTAGCCGGTGAGGTAGACGTCCGAGAGCGTGAGGAGCGACGCGAGAAGCTCCTCGGAGGCGGTGTCGGGGGTGAGTCCGGGCACGACCACGAGGCTGCCGTCGGCCTGGGGCACGCGGGCGAGCTCGGCCTGCAGCCCGCCGACCTCCGGCGAGCCGTACCAGCCGCCGTGCACGCAGGAGGTCTGGAAGCCCTCCCGGCAGAACACGCAGGTGTTGTCCTGGAACGCGAACGGCACGACGACGAAGTCGCCGGGCTTCACCGTGCGTACGTCCGCACCGATCTCCTCGACGACGCCGATGAGCTCGTGGCCCATGGGCCGCCCGGTGTCGCTCGCGTGCAGGGAGTGGTAGGGGTGCAGGTCGGAGCCGCAGACGCACGCGCGCACCGCGCGCACGATGGCGTCGGTGGGCTGGCGGATGACCGGGTCGGCAACGGTCTCGACGCGCACATCGCCCGCGCCGTACATGAATGTGGCCTTCATGGAGTCCTTCACTGTCGTTCGAGCACCCGGATGGGGTGTGATCCCATTTCACGACCTCGCGCGCGGGCGCGGGAGGACCGCTCGTGCCGGGTAACGCCAGTACCTCCCGGGGCATCCGCTCGCGGCGTACCGTCACGGGCATGAGCATCCCCACCCTGACGCTGAACAACGGCGTCACCCTGCCCGCCCTCGGCTACGGCGTCTTCCAGACCCCGCCGGACGAGACCATCGCGTCGGTCACCGAGGCGCTGCGCGTCGGCTACCGCCACATCGACACGGCCGCCGCCTACGGCAATGAGCGCGAGGTCGGCCGCGCGATCGCGCGGAGCGACGTCGCCCGCGACGACATCGTCATCGAGACGAAGGTCTGGGTGTCCGACTACGGCTACGACGAGACGCTGCACGCGTTCGAGAAGGCCACGGCGAAGCTCGGGGTCGACACCCTCGACATCCTGATCCTCCACCAGCCCGCGCCGACCCGGTTCGAGAGGACCATCGCCGCCTACCGGGCACTGGAGTCGCTGCTGGCCGACGGCCGGGTGCGCGCGATCGGCGTGAGCAACTTCCTCCCCCACCACCTCGAGCGCCTGCGCGCCGAGACCGAGGTGGTGCCGGCCCTCAATCAGCTCGAGATCCACCCGTACTTCGCGCAGCGAGAGCTGCTCGCGGTCGACGAGGCGCAGGGCATCCTCAACCAGGCGTGGTCGCCGATCGGCGGCATCACCTTCTACCCCGGCCCCTGGGGCGACGAGCGGCGCAGCGTCATGCACGACCCGGAGATCGCCGCGATCGCCGAGCGCGTAGGCGCGACCCCGGCGCAGGTCATGCTCGCGTGGCACCTGCAGCAGGGTCGGTCGGCGATCCCCAAGTCGGTGAACCCCGCCCGCATCGCCGAGAACTTCGCGGCGGGCGAGGTCGAGCTGGATGCCGCGGCCCTCGCCGCGATCGACGGCCTCGACCGCGGCGTGCGCAACGGCCCCGACCCCGACGCCCCGCGCGAGGAGTTCTTCAACCGGCTGATCCCCGAGGCGTGACCCGAACGGGGCGGATGCCGCGGCATCCGCCCCACCGACACGGGAGATGGCCGCACGGCGACACATAGACACGCCCGGGCTGCGACTCGCTAGAGTGTGCTCGTGGTCCGCCGGAACATTCCACCCGGCTCACAGTCGTCTCTGCGCGAGGCGAACCGGGTGCGCCTCGTCGAGTCGCTGAAGCGACACGGCAGGCTCACCCAGGTCGAATTGGCTGAGAGCACGGGTCTCTCCCCCGCCACGGTGTCGAACATCGTGAAGGAGCTCACCGCGTCCGGTGTGCTCGACACGTCGACCACGTCGCGCAGCGGACGCCGCGCGATCCTCGTCTCGCTCGCCCGCCAGACCGGCCTCGTCGCCGGCGTGCACTACAGCGCCCGGCACCTGCGCATCGCCCTCGCCGACGCGACCCGCACGATCGTCAGCGAGACCTCCCTCCCCCTCGCCCCCGACCACCGTCATGACGCCGAGCTCGACCGGCTCGCGCTGCTGCTCGGCGACATGCTCGACTCGCTCGGCATGACCACCCGCGACCTGCTCGCGGTCGGTGTGGCCCTGCCCGCCTCGCTCGACCCGCGCACCGGCATGGTGTCGACACCGGGCCTGTTGCGCGGCTGGGAGGGCATCGACATCGCCTCGAGCCTCGAGGCGCGCATCGACTGCGCCGTCATCGCCGACAGCGAGGCGAACGCGGGAGCAATCGCCGAGGCGCGCGAGGGCGCCGCGATCGGCATCGGCAGCTCCGTGTTCGTGCGGGTGGGTCACACCATCAGTGCGGGCATCGTCGTCGGCGGCGACGTGCTGCCGGGCGCGCACGGCAAGGCGGGCCAGATCGGCCATGTGACCATCGACGAGAACGGCCCGGTCTGCCGTTGCAACAACCGCGGGTGCCTCGAGACGTACGCCGCCGGACCCGCGCTCCTCTCGCTCTTCCCGCGTTCGGAGGGGATGCAGCGCCTCGGCGACCTCATCCAGTCGGCCGAGGGCGGCGACGGCCGCTCGCACCGGGTGATCGCCGACGCGGGGCGCCACATCGGCGTCGCGCTCGCGAGCCTGTGCAACCTCGTCGACCCCGAGGTGGTCGTCATCGGCGGCGAGCTCGCCCAGGCCGGAGAGATCCTGCTCGCCCCCATGCGCCACTCCCTCGAGCGCAGCGCCCTGCAGTCGACCTCGGGGGTGCCGACCCTCGTCGGCGCGTCCCTCGGCGAGTGGGCCGAGACCCGAGGTGCCATCATCAGCGCACTGAGCGTGGGCGGAGCCGCGACATCCGCCATCTCTTTGCCCGCCTGACGCGCGAGAGCGCCGCGGATGGGTTTGAATAAGAGGCGTGAACCTGGCGAGGACGCTGGCACGTGCAGCGCTGGGGGTCGCCGTCACCGTCGCGCTCGCGGCGTCACTGGTCGGATGCGCCCCCGCGGGTGATCAGCGCGCCAAGATCGCGCTGCTGCTCCCCGACGCCAAGACCGCCCGCTACGAGTCCTTCGACCGCCCGTTGTTCGAGAAGTCCGTCGCCGCTCTCGGCCCGTACGACGTGATCTACTCGAACGCCGACCAGGATGCCGCGGAGCAGCAGTCGCAGGCCGAGTCGGCGCTGGCCGCCGGCGCCAAGGTCCTGGTGCTCGATCCGGTGGACTCGAATGCGGCCGCGAGCGTCGTCGCCGCAGCGCGCGCCGCGGGAGTGCCGGTCATCGCCTATGACCGGTTCATCACCGGCGGTGGGGTGTCCTACTTCGTCGGCTTCGACGGCCAGAAGGTCGGCGAGCTGCAGGCGACCGCGCTCGTACAAGGGCTCACCGACCGCGGCACACTGTCGCAGGGCGGCATCCTCGTCGTGAACGGCTCGCCCACCGACAGCAACGCCGCACAGTTCGCGGCGGGCGCGGCATCCGTCTTCTCGACCAGCGGCGTGCAGATCCTCGCGTCGTACTCGACGCCCGACTGGAGCCCCGACAAGGCCCAGGAGTGGGTCGCCGGACAGATCACCCAGTACGGCGATCGCATCGTCGGTGTCTACGCCGCCAACGACGGTGTCGCGAGCGGCGCGATCGCCGCACTGAAGGCCGCGAACGTGTCGCCGATGCCGGTGGTGACCGGACAGGATGCCGAGCTGTCGGCCATCCAGCGCATCGTGTCGGGCGACCAGTACATGACCGTCTACAAGGCCATCGGACGCGAAGCCGACCGTGCGGCGCAGGTTGCCGTCGATCTCATCCGCGGCACGCCTCCCGCGTCGCCGACCCTCATCGACGGGGTGCCGAGCACGCAGTACCAGCCCGTCGCCGTCACCGTGCACGACATCATGGCGACCGTGGTTGCGGACGGCTTCTGGACCGTGAAGGATATCTGCTCGCCCGCCTACGCCGCCGCCTGCGCCGCGGCGGGCATACGGTGAGACGCACGATGGCAGCGATGGTGAATCAGACGAAGACGGCACGCCCCCACAAGGGCGTGCTCACCATGCGCGGGATCGGCAAGCACTTCGGCGCGATCAAGGCGCTGAGCGGAGTCGACTTCAGTGTGAGCGAGGGCGAGGTCGTCGCTCTCGTCGGGGACAACGGGGCCGGCAAGTCGACCCTCGTGAAGATCCTCGCGGGGGTGTACCGCGCCGACGCCGGAACCGTCGAGCTCGACGGCACGCCGATCGAGGTGTCGAGCCCCTCGCACGCCCAGCAGCTCGGCATCGCCACCGTCTTCCAGGATCTCGCCCTGTGCGAGAACCTCGACATCGTCGCCAACATCTGGCTCGGCCGCGAGCTCGTGCACGACCGTCTGCTCGACGAGATCGAGATGGAGGAGCGCACGATGCTGCTCCTGCGGGAGCTCTCGGCGAAGATCCCGTCGGTGCGGACACCGGTCGCCGCCCTCTCGGGCGGGCAGCGCCAGACCGTCGCGATCGCCCGGTCGCTCATCGGGGAGCCGCGCGTGATCATCCTCGACGAGCCGACCGCCGCGCTCGGCGTCGCTCAGTCCGCCGAGGTGCTGAACCTCATCGAGCGGCTGCGCGAGCGCGGACACGGTGTCGTGCTCATCAGCCACAACATGACGGAGGTGCTCGCCGTCGCCGACCGGGTCGTGGTGCTGAGGCTCGGACGCAACAACGGCGAATACGACGCAGCCGACCTCACGAGCGAGACCCTGATCGCCGCGATCACGGGTGCGTCGACGTCGGGGGTGCCGCAGCGCTCCCGCGAACCGCGAACCGTCCCCGTCGACACGAACGTCATCTCCCTGCGCACGAAGAGCCATCCGTTGCCGGGCGGCCGTTCGTGACGCGCCCGGGCACCGGCGAGCTGCTCGATCCCGACGAGGAGCGCGGCGCCCGGAGGCTCGTCGCGGTGGCGATCGCGCGGGTGCGCGGGGGCGATCTGGGCGCGGCGCCGGTGATCATCGGGCTGGTGATCATCTGGACGGTGTTCCAGTCGTTGAACCCGGTGTTCCTCTCGAGCACCAACCTCGTGAACCTCACGATGCAGTGCGCCTCGATCGGCATGATCACCCTCGGTGTGGTCGTCGTGCTGCTGATCGGGCAGATCGACCTGTCGGTCGGCTCGGTCTCGGGGCTGTCGTCGGCGCTGCTCGCGGTCGCTCTCGTGCAGTGGGACTGGCCGTGGCCGCTCGCGCTGCTCATCGCCGCCCTGTCGGGCGTGGTCGTAGGGCTCGTGTACGGCGTGCTGCTCACCCGGTTCGGCGTACCGAGCTTCATCATCACGCTCGCCGGGCTCCTGGCCTTCCTCGGCCTGCAGCTGCGCGTGCTCGGCGACACCGGATCGATCAACCTGCCGTTCGATTCGGCGCTCGTCACGTTCGCGCAGCAGATGTTCCTCCCGTGGTGGGCGGGGTACGTGATCTCCGTTCTGGCCGCGGGCGCCTACGCGCTCTCCCTCGTGCGACGCGCGCGTCGCCGCGAGGCCGCTGATCTCGGCTCGGACAGCGTCACCCGCATCGTCGTGCGCTCGGGCGCACTGCTGGTGGTCCTGCTCGTCGCCTCGTGGTACCTCAACCTCTCGCGCGGCATCGGGGTCATGTTCCTGCTGTTCGTGGTCGCGGTGGTTCTCATGAACGTCGCGCTCACGCGCACTCGCTGGGGGCGTGCGGTGTACGCGATCGGCGGGTCCGCGGAGGCCGCACGCCGTGCCGGAATCCACGTCAGCCGCATGTACATGTCGGCGTTCGTGGTGTGCTCGACGCTCGCGGCGATCGGCGGCATCCTCGCGGCATCCCGTCTCGCGGCGGCCAATCAGAGCTCGGGTGGCGGTGACACGAACCTCAACGCCATCGCCGCGGCGGTCATCGGCGGGACGAGCCTGTTCGGCGGCCGAGGGTCGGCGTTCTCGGCGCTGCTGGGCATCGTGGTGGTGCAGTCGCTCTCGTCGGGGCTCACCCTGCTCAACCTCGATTCCTCGGTGCGGTACATGATCACGGGTGCCGTGCTCGTGCTCGCGGTGATCGTGGATGCCGCGGCCCGCCGTTCGCGCGCGGCCGCCGGTCGCGCCTGACATCGTCAGGCACCATCCGTTCACGCCTCGAACTCGGCGTTGCATGCCGGAAACATTCGACCGTCGGATCGTCAGCGGAATCATCGAATCGGTTCGCACAACGCGCAGAATCGGGGCGGAATCGCCCTGAAGCCACCGGTTGACCGCATTTCCCCCGCCGTTGCCGAAGCGTTATCTTCACGGATTGACTTCAAGGCTTGAAGTCATAAAGATCGAGAAGCGATCAGCACCCGAACGCTGGTTCTGCTGTTTCAACGACGAAAGGCACATGATGAAGAAGTCTTCGATCCTGCTCGCGGCGGCAGTCGTGGGCGCTGGAGCGATGCTCCTCGCCGGCTGTTCCGGCACGAGCAGCAGCTCGAGCAGCGGCTCGGCTGCGGCAAGCGGCAAGCGCGCTTGTGTGATCCTCCCCGACTCGGCGTCGTCGCCGCGCTGGGAGAACTTCGACCGCAAGTACCTCACCGACGGTCTGCAGGCGGCCGGCTTCACCGCCGACGTGCAGAACGCCCAGGGTGACACCAGCAAGTACGCCACCATCGCCGACCAGCAGCTCACCCAGGGCTGCGGCGTGATGATCCTCACCGACTACCAGGGCGCAGCCGTGGGCGTCGCCAAGAAGGCCAAGGCCCAGGGCATCCCGGTCATCGCCTACGACCGCTCGTTCACCGGCTCCGACTACTACGTGTCCTTCGACAACGTGCAGGTCGGCAAGCTCGAGGGTCAGATGATCGTCGACGGCCTCAAGAAGCTGGGCAAGGACCCGGCCTCCTCGACGGTCGTCTACATGGGCGGCGACCCGACCGACAACAACGCGGCCATGTTCCGCACGGGTGCGAACGACGCCATGTCGGCTGCCGGCATCAAGCCCGCCGCTGAGCCCGCCGGTGTCTGGGACCAGTCCAAGTCGGCCACCAACTTCCAGCAGGCGCTGACCTCGCTCGGTGGCAAGGTCGACGCGGTGTGGGTCGCCAACGACACCAACGCCGCCGGTGTGATCTCGGTGCTCAAGAACTCGTTCCAGGCCGGTCAGATCCCGGTGTCGGGCCAGGACGCGAGCGTCGTGGGTCTGCAGAACATCCTCCTCGGATGGCAGTCGGGCACGGTCTACAAGCCCGTCAAGGATGAGGCCGACGCCGCCGTCAAGGTCGCCGTCGCCCTCCTGAACGGCCAGACCGTCACCGCCGACCAGAAGCTCGCCGATGGCACGCCCTACATCTCGGTCACGCCGAAGTCGGTCGACGCCACCACGGTCGAGACCGTCGTGAGCGCCGGTGACGCCTCCGCGTCGGACATCTGCAACACGGCCGAGCTCCAGGCCGCCTGCACGAAGTACGGCGTCAAGTAATCACGCCTGCGGGAGGCGTCGCGTCACCTGACGCGGCGCCTTCCGCGCGCTGTCCGACACTCTCGAAAGAAGGCACCATGCCAGATCCGATCATCGAACTCGTGGGCGTGAAGAAGTCGTTCGGCCCCGTCAACGTCCTCAAGGGTGTCAACCTCAAGGTGCACCCGGGCAAGGTGACCGCCCTCGTCGGCGACAACGGCGCCGGCAAGTCCACGCTCATCAAGGGCCTCGCGGGCGTGCAGCCCTACGACGACGGCGACGTGCGCATCGACGGCCAGCACCGCGACCTGCACAGCCCGCGCGAGGCCGCCGCCCTCGGCATCGAGGTCGTCTACCAGGACCTCGCGCTCGCCGACAACCTCGACATCGTGCAGAACATGTTCCTCGGCCGCGAGGAGACCAGCGCCGGCACGTTCGACGAGGGTCGCATGGAGAAGGAGGCCTCAGACACGCTGCGCTCCCTGTCCGTGCGTACGGTCAAGTCGGTGCGCCAGAAGGTGTCGAGCCTCTCGGGCGGTCAGCGCCAGACGGTCGCGATCGCCCGCGCCGTCCTCAAGAAGGCCCGCGTGGTCATCCTCGACGAGCCGACCGCGGCGCTCGGTGTCGCGCAGACCGAGCAGGTGCTGAACCTCGTCAAGCGCCTCTCCGAGCAGGGCGTCGCCGTCGTGCTCATCTCCCACAACCTCGCCGACGTGTTCGAGGTCGCCGACGACATCGCCGTGCTCTACCTCGGCCAGCTCGTCGCGCAGCTCGAGACGTCGCAGACCACCCGCGACGAAGTCGTCGCCTACATCACCGGTTCCAAGAGCGACGTTCCGCTCGTGGGCACCTCGACCATCTCTGTGGAAGGCGGCAACGCATGAGCAGCACGACGCGGACGAACGCCGCACCCGACCCGGTCGCCGGCGACCTCATCGGCAGCGGGGTCGAAGGCGGCCTCGGCGACCAGGTCGCTGCCTGGTGGCAGCGGGTGCGCGGTGGCGAGATGGGCGCACTCCCGGCGCTCGGCGGGCTCATCGTGCTCGCCATCCTGTTCTCGTTCCTGAGCCCCTACTTCTTCACGACCGGCAACCTCGCCAACCTCCTCAACCAAGCGGCGAGCCTCGTCATGCTCGGCATGGCCCTCGTGTTCGTGCTGCTGCTGGGTGAGATCGACCTGTCGGCCGGTGTGACCGGTGGCGTCTCGATGGCCCTGTTCGTCGTGCTGAACGACCGGGTGGGCGTGCCGTGGATCCCGGCGCTGCTCATCGGCTTCGCCGCGGGCATCGCGACCGGTGCCCTGATCGGATTCTTCGTTGCGAGGGTGGGCATCCCGTCGTTCGTCGTGACCCTGGGTCTGTTCCTCGGCTACCAGGGTCTCGCCCTCATCATCATCGGGTCGGGCGGCCTGTACCAGATGAACGTGCAGTTCCTCAGCGACATCCAGAACAGCAACATGCCGATCTGGGCCGGCTGGGCGCTGCTGGTCGTGGTGCTGGTCATCACGGCGGTCACGGCGTTCTGGGATCGTGCACGTCGCACCCGCGCCGGCGTTCCGAACCGCGCGATCTCGCTCGTGTGGATCAAGCTCGCCGTCATCCTCGTGCTCGGCGGCGTCGCGGTGTACTTCCTCAGCCTCGACCGCTCGCAGTCGGTGCGTGCGGTGACGGGCGTGCCCGTGATCGTTCCGGTCGTGCTCGCGATCCTGTGGATCGGCACGTTCGTGCTCGACCGCACGAAGTTCGGCCGCTACATCTACGCGATCGGCGGCAACGCCGAGGCCGCCCGCCGCTCGGGCATCAAGGTGCGCTGGGTGAAGTGGTCGGCGTTCGTGGTCTGCTCGGGTCTCGCCGTGCTGTCGCAGCTGTTCGACGTCGCGCGCATCGGCTCGGTCGACGCGACCGCGGGCCGCGACATCGTGCTGAGCGGTGTGGCCGCAGCGGTCGTCGGCGGCGTCAGCCTCTTCGGCGGACGCGGTCGCCTGATCCACGCCGCGCTGGGCGCCCTGGTGATCGCGATGATCACCAACGGCCTCGGCCTGCTGGGCCTGCCGGCGGGCATCAACCTGCTCGTCACGGGTGGCGTGCTGATCCTGGCCGCCACCGTCGACGCCGTCTCGCGTCTGCGGTCGGGCGGCACCTCGCGCTCCTGACGCGCAGAGCGGATGCTGCGGCGCCCGGTCCTCTCACGAGGGTCGGGCGCCGCGGTGGTCTGCGGGTCAGTGTGTCGGGTGAGTTCCCAGCGGGATCACGTCGGGCTGATAGCCGCGCCGACGTACGCTCGCGTCGTGCCCGCGCATCTCACGCTCCCGTCGTGGTTGGCGAGCATGTCGTTGGTGGACTCGGCGGTCTCGGGGACGGTCCTGATGCTTTCCGTCCTGCTCGGTGTGGTGGCTCTCGCTCGCCGCCGCTCGCGTCGCGCCGCACTGGTCGCCGCGGGTACCATCGCCGGCTCAGTCCTCGCCGCCGCGCTCGCCCTGACAGCCCTCCTCGACCTTGGGCCGGGGGTCGGTGTCGCCGTCCCCTTCGCCGGGAGATCCTGGGTCGTCGTCGCGGTCGCGGGTCTCGCTGTCGGCGTGGCCGCGATCGCGGGCGCACGATGGTGGCACAGACTCGCAGGCGCCGCGGCGGCGGTCTCCGCGATCACGGCCGCAGCCCTCGGCGTGAACGCAGTCTTCGGCGTCTACCCCACCGTCGCCGATCTGTGGGGGCGTCCGGCACCACCCGCACTGGCGGATGTCGCCTCCGGAGAGCATGGTTCGGTCGAGGCCGTGGGCACCGACTATGTGTCGACCGCCGCGGGAGGGGCCCCGGTGCCCGCGGCCGGCGCGGTCGTGTCGGCCACGATCCCGGCGACGGTCTCCCACTTCGCCGCGCGGCCCGCGACGATCTATCTGCCACCCGCGGCCCTGACGGCGCACCCGCCGGTTCTTCCGGTGGTGCTCGCCTTCTCCGGCCAGCCCGGGAGCCCGTCGGATCTCTTCACCTTCGGCGGCCTCGCCACTGTGCTCGACACCTTCGCCGCCGCTCACCACGGATTCGCGCCGATCGTCATCTCTCCCGACCAGCTGGGCGCCGCGTCGTCGAATCCGATGTGCGTGGATTCGACGCTCGGCAACGTCGACACGTACGTCGCGACCGACGTGGTGACCTGGGCGAAGTCGCATTTCCGCGTCAGCAGCAGCCCGCTCGCATGGGGAGTGCTCGGATTCTCCGAAGGCGCCACCTGTTCCATCCAGTTCGCCGTCACGCATCCGGACGTCTTCGCCTCGGCGCTCGCGATCTCGAGCGAGCTCGTGCCGACGATCGGGGTCGATACGGTCAAGGTGGCGTTCCGAGGCTCGGCGGCCGAATACGCCCGACATCATCCGCTCGCGCTCATGCATGCGCACGGCCCGTTCCGAGATTCGCGCGTCACGTTCGTTGCCGGCGAACAGGACCCGATCTTCGTGACGGCGGCGCGAAAACTGGCCGACGGGGCGCGCGCCGCGGCGATCGCGACCGACGTGCTCATCTCACCCGGCACCGGCCACGATTGGAACACCGTGCGCTGGGGACTGCGCCACGGCCTCGCCGGCTTCTTCGGGCACCTGGGGCTCATCCCCGCTCACTGAGGCGCGACGAGTCCCGCCGCGATCATGCTGCGGGCCGCGTCGACGACGGTCTCCCGCGCCGGGCGTGCGCTCCAGCCGAGCACTCGGCCGGCGGCGGATGCGTCGATGCGCTTGACGTGACCGAGGTCGGCGGCGACGCCGCGCAGCTCCGGCTTGCGTCGCGCGGCGAGCCGCACGAGCCAGTTCGGCGTCGTGCGCGTCGGCACGCGTGCGGCATCCGTTCCGAGCTCCTCGCGCAGCACGCGCGCGACCTGCGGCAACGTGAGGCCCTCGCCGCTCGCGAGGAGGAAGCGGTGGCCCGCGGCATCCGCGGTCGTCATGGCCCGCAGGTGCGCGTCGGCGACGTCGCGCACGTCGACGATCGGCAGCCACAGGTTGATGGCCGACGGCATCCCTCCGGAGAGCAGCCGCCGCACCATCGCGTTTCCGCCCGAGAGCGAATCGGATGCCACGGGCCCGAGCACCGCGACAGGGTTGATGACGGCGAGCTCGAGGCCGGTCTCGCCGACGATCTCCCACGCGGCGCGTTCGGCGAACACCTTGCTGCGCCCGTAGGCGTCCATGCCGGGGCCGTCGAGCGGCGACCAGTCCGCCTCGGTGAACAGGTGGTCGGTACGCCCGCGGCCGAAGCCGATCGCGTGGAAGGCCGAGGTCAGCACCACACGGGAGACCCCGGCACGGGGCGCCGCGCGCAGCACGCGGGTGGTGCCGTCGACGGCGGCGGCGATCATGGCGTCGTCATCGAGCGGCGCACCGTGAGGGACGGGCGACGCGACGTGCAGCACGAAGGTCGCCCCGGCGAGCGCGGCGTCCCAGCCGTCGTCGGCGGTGAGGTCGGCGGCGACCACCTCCAGGCCGTCGGTGGATGCCGCGCCCAGCCGCGCGAGCTGCGCACGCAGGGCGGAATCGCGGTCGAGGGAGCGGGAGGTGGTGCGCACGCGGTAGCCGGCGGCGAGAAGCTGCACGATGCACTGCGACGCGATGAACCCGGCACCGCCGGTGACGACGACGAGAGGAGAGGGGGCGGTCATGGCTACATCGTGCGCGCGCACGGCGGCCATCACCAGTGCCCGGACGATCCTGGGGATGACGGGACCAGGATCGGCCGCGGCATCCGTCGTACTCTCGCAGCATGGGCGATGACGAGAACCGACTCGGCGCATTCCTGCGCGCCCGGCGCGAGCTCATCACCCCCGATGAGGCGGGCATCCCGGTGGTCGGGGTGCGGCGAGTCGCAGGGCTGCGGCGCGAGGAGGTCGCGATGCTCGCGGGCATCAGCGCCGACTACTACCTGCGGCTCGAGCAGGGCCGCGACCGGCATCCGTCGCCGCAGGTGCTCGACGCGCTCGCACGCGTGCTGCGGCTGGATGCCGACGCTGCCCGCCACCTGAACGAGATCGGGATGCCGCGGCCCCGCGCCGTGCGCACCCGTCGACGCGCGGAGGTGGTGCCGGCCCACACGCTGCGCTTCGTCGGCCAGGTGCCGTTCCCGGCGTTCGTCGAGGGGCGCTGCCTCGACGTGCTGGCCGCGAATCCGCTCGCCGCCGCACTCTCGCCACGTCTCACGGTGGGCGGCAACCGGCTGCGGGACTTCTTCCTCGACGACGCCGAGCGCGACCTGTTCCCGCACTGGGACGAGGCCGCGGCGGGCCTCGTTGCGGGGTTCCGGCAGTCGATCGGCGCCGACACCGACGACCCGCGCGTGATCGCACTCGTCGGGGAGCTGTCGCTTGCGAGTCCTGTCTTCGGGCGGCTCTGGGCGCGCCACGACGTGCGGATGCGCCAAGGTGCGACGGTGACGTTCGCGCACCCGAGCGTGGGCGCGCTCACGGTCGACCGCGAGAAGCTTGCGATCCCCGGCACGGACGGCATGATGCTGGTGATCTACCACGCCGAGCCCGGCACGGCGGATGCCGACAAGCTCGCCCTCCTCGCGGCGAGCGCCGCCCCGGCGCGGTGAACGTCGGGGGGTTGCGGCAAGCGGGTGCGATGCCCGCAGGGGGCGCGTCTAGGCTGACCCCCATGGCCCGGCGCGACACCCCCGCTCCCCCACGCGACAGCGCGCCGGACGTTCCCGACGACCTCGACGAGGCCGGCGGACTCTCCCCACGCGATGACCTCCTCGCGGCCCGGATCACCGGGCTCGCCGACGATGTGCTCGCCGCGCACGCCCGACTCGTCGAGTCGCGGGTGGAGGCGGCATCCGTGGCGCTCTTCGACGCGACCGGCACGACGTTCACCGATGTCGTCGTCGACGACCTGCGCGCCGTCGAGCTGCGGCTGCGCGACGCCCGGTGGCGCAACGTCGCCCTCACGGGCGGACGCATCGGCACCCTCGACGGCCTGCGCGCCGCCTGGGACGGCGTGACGCTGCGCGGCATCCGCGTGGGCTACCTCTCGCTGCCGTCCGCCGAACTCGCCGACGTGCGATTCGTCGACTGCGAGATCGGCACGCTCGACCTCCCCGACGCGACCCTCACCCGCGTGACCTTCGACTCCTGCCGCGTCGACGAGGTCGACACCCGCGGCCTGACGGGCACCGACCTCGACCTGCGCGGACTCGATGCGCTCGCGTTCACCGACCCGCGGGCCCTGCGCGGGTCGACCCTCTCGACCCGTCAGGTCGAGCAGCACGCCGCCGCCTTCGCCGCGGCGCACGGCGTGCACATCGCCGACTGACGCGACGCCCGGCGTCACGTGTCGTGCGCTCCCGGGCAAGCGGCGACGCACCGCCCGATCGACACTGGACATGATCGACCGAGGAGTCCGCATGTCGCACGCATCCGCCCCGCACACCCACGCCCCGCACGAGCACGCTCCTCGTGCGCACCAGCCCCACACCGCAACCCACCCGCGCGACCCGCTCTCGGCCGATGAGATCGCCGCCGCCCGCGCGGTTCTCGTGGAGGCGGGTCTGCTCGGGAGCAGCGTGCGCGTGCCGATGCTGCTGCCCGACGAGCCCAGCGCCGACGACCTGAGCCGATTCGTCTCCGACGGCACCCTCGACCGGCGCGTCGATGTGACCCTGCTCGATACGGCGACCGGCGCCGTCACCGAGGCGATCGTGTCGATCACCCGCGGCACCGTCGACGCCGTCACCCCGATCGACACGGCGTCGCACCCCTACGGTCAGCCCCAATACCTGTTCGAGGACTACGAGCGCGCCGAGCAGATCGTGAAGGCGTCCGCCGAGTGGCGGGCCGCCATGACCCGGCGCGGTCTCGCCGAGCACATCGACCTCGCGTTCTGCTCGCCGCTCGCGCCGGGTTTCGTCGGGCGCGAGAACGAGGTCGGGCGCCGCGTCATCCGCTCGCTCACGTTCCTGCGCCACTCTCCGGACGACAACGCGTGGGCCCACCCCGTCGAGGGTCTGATCGTGCACGTCGACCTCGTGACCGGGGCAGTCATCGACATCGAGGATGTGGGCGACATCCCCGTGCCCGCAGGTGACGGTCGGTACACGCCCGATGTCGTCGGACCTGCGCGCACCTCTCTCAAGCCGATCGAGATCACCCAGCCCGAAGGCCCGAGCTTCACCGTCGACGGATCGGCGGTCGACTGGGAGAAGTGGCGGCTGCGCGTCGACTTCAACGCCCGCGAGGGCCTGGTCCTGCACGACATCTCGTTCGACGGACGCTCGGTGCTGCGCCGCGCGAGCGTGCCCGAGATGGTCGTCCCGTACGGCGACACCGTCAACACGAAGTTCTGGATCAGCTACTTCGACGCCGGCGAGTACCTTCTCGGCAAGAACGCGAACGCGCTCGAGCTCGGCTGCGACTGCCTGGGCGTGATCCACTACTTCGACGGCGTCGTGGCAGACGATCACGGCCACCCGGTGCGCATCCCACAGGCGATCTGCATGCACGAGGAGGACTACGGCATCCTCTGGAAGCACACCGAACCGGGACCCATCGGCTCGCAGGTGCGCCGTTCGCGGCGCCTCGTCGTCTCGTACTTCGCGACCATCGGCAACTACGACTACGGCTTCTTCTGGTACTTCTACCTCGACGGCTCGATCCAGGTCGAGGCGAAGGCCACCGGCATCGTCTTCGTCGGCGCAGGAATCCCCGGCACCGCGAACCCGCACGCGCCCGAGATCGCGCCGGGCGTGTTCGCCCCGGTGCACCAGCACCTGTTCTGCGCGCGCCTCGAGCCGGCGATCGACGGTGCACGGAACCGGCTCGTCGAGATCGACGCGGCCCGCGTGCCCATGGGCCCCGACAACCCGTTCGGCAATGCGTTCACCTGGACCGAGACACCCCTGCTCACCGAGCAGAGCGCGCAGCGCGAGGCCGACACATCCGTCGCGCGCGTGTGGGAGGTGCGCAGCACCAGCCGGACAAACTATGTCGGCCGGCCCACCGCCTACCATCTGCTGCCCGAGCCGACGGCCTTGCTGCTCGCGGACCCCGCCTCGTCGGTCGCGGCCCGCGCCGCGTTCGCCACGAAGCACCTCTGGGGCACGGCCTACGACCGCGACGAACGTTGGCCCGCAGGCCGGTACCCGAACGCCCACGCGGGCGGCGCAGGGCTCCCCGCCTACACGGCCGACGACCGCTCGATCGACGACGCCGAGCTGGTGCTCTGGCACACGTTCGGCCTCACCCACGTGCCCCGCCCCGAGGACTGGCCGATCATGCCGGTCGACTACGCGGGGTTCTGGTTCAAGCCGTACGGGTTCTCCGATGTGAATCCGGCACTGGATGTCCCTGAGGCACCGCGCTCCCACGGCGGTGGCGCGTGCTGCACCGGCGGGGCATGCACCTGCGCACACTGACCCGTGGCGCGGCCTAGGGTGAGAGGACGCACACGCCACGACGGGGGGATCCGGTGCCGAAACGGGTCGACCACGACGCGCGCCGAGCGGAGATCATCCAGGCGACCTGGCGGCTCATCGCGGAGCGCGGCATCGAGGCGACAACGATGCGTGAACTCGCCCGCGAGATGGGCCTCGCAAACGGCAGCGTGACCCACTACTTCCCCGACAAGAAGGCGATCCTCGTCGGTGCGTTCCGGCATGTGTTCGCCGCCACCAATCGGCGGTTCGAGGCGGCCGCGGCCGCCGCGCCGTCGCGCGGACTCGCGCGGCTGCGTCTGTTCCTGCTCGAGACGCTGCCGCTCGACGACGAGCGTCGACTCGAGGCGCGCATCGTCATCCCCTTCCTCGAATACGCGGCCGTGGATGACGGGCTGTCGGTGGAGTTCCAAGACATGATGCGCGAGTGGCGCGGACTCTTCCGCGGCATGCTGATCGAGGCCCAGGCTGACGGCGAGCTCGCCGACGATGCCGATCCGGACGCCCTCGCCGACGTGCTCATCAGCGCGATCACCGGGCTCCAGTCGGTCGCGATCCTCGTTCCCGAGACCGGCGCGGCCGAGCGACTTCTCGCGATGGCCGACGCGCTGCTGGGCCTCGCCGCCCCGCGCTCGGCGACGACCGCGCACTGAGCTCTCGCCATCCGTCGCGCGGCCGGGCGCGGCATCCGTCGTTTCCAGGACTCCGCATGCCCGGCACCCCTCCCGATTCCGGACATCACGTTGTAACATCGAGGAAATCATGGTTCTACAAGCGTCGGATAAAAATGACGCAGAGACCCTGGCCGAGGGATACAAGGAGGTCTCCCGTGGCGAACGACGCCCCCCGCCCGACCGTCGAGGTGATCGACGCCCCTGACCTGAACACGTTCCGTGTCGCCGTCAGCGACTCGTTCGTGCCGCTGCGGGTCACGAGCCGCGACGACCGCGCGTTCCACGGCACCATCCGCTCGGCGTCGGCCGATGCGGTGCATGTGACCGACATCCGCGCCGGCGCGCACGTCGTGGAGCGCACCCCCGAGCTCATCGCCCGCTCTCCCCTCGCCGCCTTCAAGGTGAGCCTGATGGTCGAGGGCACGGGCCTGCTCATCCAGGAAGGGCGCGAGGAGCTGCTGCGCCCCGGCGACTTCGCGATCTACGACACCAGTCGCCCGTACACGCTCGCGTTCGACGGAGAGTTCCGCACGATCGTCACGATGTTCGGTCACGATGCCCTCGCACTGCCGGGATACGCCCTGACTGAGCTGCGCGCCCTGCGCATCGGCGGCGACCAGGGGATCGGCCCCTTCGTCGCACCTTTCCTCACACAGCTCGGCACCCACCTCGACGAGTACGCCGGCTCATGCGGCGCCCGGCTCGCCCACAGCGCCCTCGATCTCCTCTCGACCGCCTGCACCCGCGCACTCGGCCTCGACCGCGGCATCGATCCGCACCGGGTCCTGTTCGGGCGTATCAACGACTACATCGACGAACACTTGCAGGCCGGCGACCTCGGGCCCGCTCGGATCGCCGCCGCGCACTACATCTCGACCCGCCACCTGCACGGCCTGTTCCAGGATTCGGGCAGCACGGTCTCGGCGGTCATCCGCGCCCGACGGCTCGAACGCTGCCGCCGCGACCTGCGCGACCCGCTGTCGAGCGACATCGCCGTCGCCGCGATCGGAGCCCGATGGGGCTTTGCGGATGCCGCACACTTCAGCCGCACGTTCAAGGCGGCCTTCGGCACGGCCCCGAGCGACTACCGCCACGGCGCCCTCGCGGCCTGAGCGCACGACGAGAGGGGCGGATGACGCGTCCGTCACCCGCCCTCTCAGGTCCGATCCAGCCCGGCAGATCAGACCCCGACCGTCTCCTCACCGAGGTGCACGGCCGCCGGCGCGTCGGCACCGTGCCCGATGCGCCGGTAGACGTCGGGACGTGCGCGACGCAACCACAGCGCCCAGAACACCGCGAGCACGGCAGGCACGAGCAGCACCGCCGGCAGGAGGAACGTCGTCGGGGTCGACTCGGTCTGGCCGAGCAGCACGTCCCAGTTCATGAGGATGAGCACCCAGACGTAGCCGAGCGCCACGAACGAGAGAACAGGTGCGACCACGCGGCTCCACAGTCCCGCGTCACGACGGTCGCGGCGGAAGAAGCCGATGACGGCGAGGGAGACCAGAGCCATCAGGAGCACGAGGCCGAAGGCACCGAGGTTCGTGAGCCACGTGAACAGCGTGATCACCGGGTACGGGCCGTTATTCGGGTCCCAGCCGCTCTCCCCGAAGACGAAGCCGAGGATGACGAGCACCGCAACGACGGTCTGGGTGACGGAGCCGACCCAGGGAGCGCCGCTGTGGCGGCGCACCCGGCCGACCGCAGATGGCAGAACTCCCTCGCGGCCCAGCGAGAAGGCGTAGCGGGCGACGGCATTGTGGAAGCTCACGAGTGATGCGAACAGGCTCGTGATGAACAGCACCGACATCAGATCGACCCACAGGGTACCCAGGTGCGCGGCGACGAAGTTGAAGAAGAGGGGCGGGCCGGCCTCGTCGGCGGTGATCCCGTTCGGATCGAGGATCTTGCCCGGGCCGACCGCGAGCGCCAGCGCCCACGACGAGAGGGCATAGAAGATGCCGATCACGGCGACAGCGAGGAAGGTGGCGCGCGGGATCGTGCGCTTGGGGTCCTTCGACTCCTCGCCGTAGATCGCGGCCGACTCGAAGCCCATGAAGGCGGCGATGCCGAACGCGAGCACGGCGCCGACGCCCGGGACGAACAGCGTCGAGGGGGTGATCGGGCTCGCGGTGACGGTTCCCTCCGCCGGGTTGAAGAACGCCGCGACGTCGAAGACGATCACGACGACGAACTCGAGGGCCACGAGCACTCCGAGGATCTTCGCCGACAGGTCGACCCGGTTCACTCCCATCAGCGCGACGATCGCGATGCAGACAAGCACCCACACCCACCACGGGCTTGCCCAGCCCGTCTTGGCCTCGATGAGGGTGGAGACCTGGAATCCGAACATGCCGTAGACGCCGATCTGCATGGCGTTGTACGAGATGAGCGCCAGGATCGAGGACCCGACGCCGGCCGGGCGACCGAGGCCCTGGGCGATGTACGAGTAGAACGCCCCGGCGTCGGTGACGTAGCGGCTCATGGCCGCGTAGCCGACCGCGAACACGGCGAGGAACACGGCGAGCACGATGTAGCCGAACGGGATGCCGACGACGTGGGTGACCGAGAAGGCGCTCGTGGATCCGCCGGCGATCACGGTGAGCGGCGCCGAGGCGGCCACGATCATGAAGGCGACGGCGGGCACGCCGAGTCGGCGGTGCGCGGCGGTGCGCCCAGGGGGTGGGGTGGCGGACATGTGACTCCTTAGTGGGGGACGGTATCGCCGAGACGATCACTCCGTCGAGGGGATGCCGCGGCTCGCGGCGGGGGTGTGGACGTGTGGTCCCAGAGGTGGAGCATGGGGTGCGCTCATCCTCCGGCGGCCCGGAAGCGAGCGGTTGACGATTTCGGCACCGCGGTTGACGATCGCCGCAGAGTCCCGGTCAGTAGGCGAGCACCTCGTCGAGGGCACCCGACAGCGCGGTGACGAGCGGCTCGACGTGGGTGTCGTCGAAGGCGAGAGGCGGGCGGATCTTCAGCACCGAGTCGGCACGGCCGATACGGCTGAGCAGCACGCCGCGGGCCTTCACGCCCTCGACGATGCGGCGGGTGGTCGTCGGGTCTGCGAGCGCGGCTCGGTCGGCGGCATCCCGATCGAAGACGTCGAACCCGAAGAAGAGCCCGCGGCCTTTGACGGGTCCGAGCCGCGGGTGCGCGGCCAGGAGGGGGGTGAGGATGTCGCGGATCGCGCCACCGAGCCGATCGCTGCGCTCGCGCAGGCCTTCGTCGGCGATCACGTCGAGCACGGCGGCGCCGGCGGCGGCCGAGACCGGGTTTCCGCCGAACGTGTTGAAGTACATGTTGCGGGAGCCGAACTCCTCCTGCAGCGCCGCCGAGGTGACGACACCGCCGAGCGGGTGCCCATTGCCCATGGGCTTTCCCATGGTGACGAGGTCGGGATCGATGCCGAGGTTCTGGAACCCCCAGAATGCGCTGCCGGTGCGTCCGAAGCCGGCTTGCACCTCGTCGGCGATCACGAGCCCGCCTGCCCGTCGGACGCGGCCGACGAGCGCGGTCGCGAAGCCGGCCGGCACGCGCGCGAGCCCCTCGGTCGAGAAGACCGACTCGAGGATGACGGCCGCCACCCCGTGGCCTGCGGCCGTCAGCTCGTCGATCGCACGGTCGAGGTCGGCGAGGGCGTCGGCGAGCACATCCGCCTCGGCCCGCCCGGCAGCGCTCGGGGCGTCGAGGTCGGGCACGGCGAAGCCGCGCACGTCGGGGGCGAGCCCTTCTCGGGCGACGAGTCCGGTGGTGATGCCCGCGAGAAGGGTCGTGTGGCCGTGGTAGCTGAAGTCCGAGACGAGGATCCCGCGGGCCCCCGTGTGCTGCCGGGCGATACGGAAAGCGAGGTCGTTCGACTCCGAGCCGCTGTTCGTGAAGAACACTCGGTCGAGACCCTCGGGGTAGGTGGCGAGCAGACGTTCGGCATAGTCGACGACGCGGGCGTGGAGGTACCGGGTGTGGATGTTGAGAGTCGACGCCTGCGCGTGGATCGCGGCGACGACACGAGGGTGCGCGTGGCCGACGTGGGGGACGTTGTTGTAGGTGTCGAGATAGCGAGTGCCGTCCGCGGCCGTCACCCACACGCCCGATCCCGAGATCAGCTCGATCGGCTCGTCGTAGAAGAGGGGCGAGTGGCGGCCGAGCGTGGCGTTGCGGCGGTCACGCAGCGAGGTCATCGGGGGTTCTCCGTCGGGGTGAGGGGGGTCCAGGGCAGGGGGGATGCGGTGACGTAGGCGTGCGCGGCGCGCACGACCCAGGGCGCGACGTGCCCGGAGATGAAGGCCTCCGCCTCGTTGCCGGGTCGCGCGGCGCTCCAGCCGAGGTAGGTCATGCCGCGGGCGAGCAGCAATGCGTCCCAGGAGGCGAGTTCAGGTGCGGTGAGCGATCGCCGGGCGCGGTAGCCGTGGAAGAGCGCATCACGCAGCGCCGGATAGTCCGATCGCGGCGTCGCGAAGAACATCGCGGTGGCGAGATCGAACAGGTACCAGCTCTCGCCGAAGTCGTCGAAGTCGATGAGGGTCAACTCGCCCGACGGCGAGATGAGCACGTTCTCCGGCGTCATGTCGGCGTGCACGATGCCGGCGTGGTCGCGGTCGACGGGGAGTGCGGCCAGGTCGCGTCGCAGGTGCACGCGAGCCTGATCGAGCACGCGGCGGTCGGCGGCATCCAGTGTTCTCAGTCCGCTCGGGTCCCCCCAGAGGGGTTCGGGCCCGGTGAGTGCGTCGGCGTCCCACGCGCGACGGTCGAAGCCGGCGGGCGTGCCGCGCTCCGCGACCGTGTGGCAGCGGGCGGCGAGGTCGCCGAGCGTCTCGAACCGCAGGTCGGGATGCAGCGGCTCCCCCGCGAAAAGGTCGCCGACATCGCCGAGCGGGCCGGCGCCGTCGATCCATCGCTGCACGGAGGTGTTTCGCTGGTGGGATCCGACGCGTATCGGCGCCCAGAGACGCCCGTCGCGGTCGGGCACCACCTCGGGGACGCGCACGCCGGCCCGCTCGAGCGTGCGCACCCAGCCGAGCTCGGAGGCGAGCTCTGCGTCGCTGTGATAGCCGACGCGGTGGAAACGCAGGGCGAGGGCGCCGAGGCGCGCGGAATCGACCCGGTAGACGACGTTCTCGCGGTGCTTGATGAACGTGACCGGCGCGGACGCCTCGATACCCCACGCCTCGAGCGCGGCGGAAACGAGCCCGCCCATCGGATCGCCGCCGGCCGACGGCGGCGGCGAGGTCTCGATCACCGTCGCCATCAGCCGTTGATCACCTGCGGGCGCGCGACGGCCTTCAGACCCTCCGCGCCGAACTCGAGCCCGTAGCCCGACGACTTCACGCCGCCGAAGGGGATGCGGGGATCGACGCCTCCGTGCGAGTTGATCCACACGGTGCCTGCCTCCACGTGCGCGGCGACCGCGCGCGCCTCGTCGCGGTCGCCCCACACCGAGGCGCCGAGGCCCACGTCGAGTCCGTTCGCGCGGGAGATCGCATCGTCGACGTCGTAGTAGCGGATGATCGGCAGCACCGGACCGAACTGCTCCTCGTCGACGATCGCGACACCGTCGGTGACGTCTGCGATGAGAGTGATCGGGTAGAACAGCTCACCCAAGTGCACGGCCGGCGTGCCGCCGGTGACGAGACGTCCCCCGTGTGCGACGGCGTCGTCGACCAGACGCGCGACGATCGCGAACTGCGCCGCGTTCTGGAGCGGACCGAGCACGTTCGCCTCCTCGAGCCCGTGCCCCATGGGCGTCGCCTCGGCGACCTTCGCAAGCTCGGCGACGACCTCGTCGTAGACCGAGTCGTGCACGTACAGGCGCTTGAGCGCGGCGCACGTCTGGCCGGTGTTGATGAACGCACCCCAGAAGATGTCCGGCGCGATGGCCGCGGCATCCGCCCCCGGCAGCACGATGCCCGCATCATTGCCGCCGAGCTCGAGCGTGAGACGGGCGAGGTTGTGCGCGGATGCCTCGACGATGCGTCGGCCGGTGGCGGTCGAGCCCGTGAACATCACCTTGTCGATGTCGGGATGCGCGGCGAGCGCCGCACCGACTTCGCGGTCACCGGGCACCCCGATCAGGACGTCGGCCGGCAGCACGTCGTTGAGCACCGAGAGCAGGGCGAGCACGCTCAGCGGCGTGTACTCGCTGGGCTTCACCACCACGGTGTTGCCCATGCGCAGCGACCCGGCGATCTGCCAGACAGTGATCATGATCGGCCAGTTCCACGGGCCGATCGCGGCGACGACGCCGAGGGCCCGGTAGTGCAGCTCGGCGTGGGTCCGGCCGTCGTCGACGATCACCTGCGCCTCGAGCGGGGTGTCGGCGGCCGCACGCAGCCACGCGGCGGCGGCGCCGACCTCGAACCGCGCGTTGGGCCCGTTGAGCGGCTTTCCCTGCTCGCGCGACAGCAGCCGGGCGAGCGCCTCGGCATGAGCATCGACGGCATCGGCGGCGCGATGCAGCAGCTGGGCGCGCTCCTCGTGGCCGCGCGCCTCCCAGGCGGACTGTGCGGCGCGGGCGGCCGCGATCGCAGCGTTCAGGTCTGCGACGGTCAGCTCGGGGGTGCGGGCGATCGGGCGGCGCGTCGCGGCATCCACGATCTCGCGCCCCTCGCCGGGGGCGGCCTCGATACGGGTGATGAGCACGTTGTCGTCAACGGGGGTGACAGAAGCGGACACCGGCGTCTCCTTCTCTAGGCGGCGTGAGCCGAGGCGTCCCGCCATCGTGACGCGTCAGCGCCCTCGCTCTCTTGTCCGCGAGCGCGGCCCCCATGCCCGTCAGTGAAGAGCCGCGGGGACCGGGACAGACCCTGCCCCGCGCACCATCGGACGCACAGATCCTGCGCGGGCGAGCGCGATCACGAGAACGATGCTGGTCAACAGCAGGCACTCCCGCAGAGCAGCCGCCCACGGCCAGAACGGCCACAGTGCGGAGAGGAGAAACTCGCCGAGTCCTGGCCCTGCCGCGAGTACGGGCAAGCCGACGGCGAGCGCCACGACCCTCGTGCGCACCCCCGCACGGGAGAGCACGACGACGGCGGCGGGAAGGATGTATACCCAGTGATGGATCCAGCTGATCGGCGAGACCATCGGGGCGACGAGCCCGACGATGAGCACCGCCTCGATCGCCGCGCCGCGCCGATAGGCGCGAGCGGCGAGCATCAGTCCCCCCAGCGCGACCACAGCCGCGACGGCGCTGCCGACGACCGGAGCAGCGCCCGCGGCGGCGAGCACACCGGGCACGGAGTTGTTGCCGTAGCTGGCGAAGCCACCTCCCGTGAAGTCCACGCGACTCGAGAGCTGCCAGATGACCGAGGTCCAGAAGCGCGCACTCACCGCGGGCAGCAGGGCGAACGCGAGCGCCGTCGCCGAGAGGAAGCCGACGAGCGCCCATCCCGCACGTCGCCACTGCCGCGTGACGAGCAGATGCGCGATGAACAGGCCCGGGGTCAGTTTGATCGCGGCGGCGACGCCGACGAACAGACCGACCGGAACGCGGCCAGCGCCACGCGAGTCGGACCGGGTGAGGTCCCACAGCACCAGCGCCATGAGGGGCAGGTTGATCTGTCCGAAGGAGAGGTGCTGGGTGACCATCGTCGTGGATGCCGCGGCCACGACGAGCGACGTCATGACGACCGGACGCCCATGCCACCGTTCCGGGGCGAACCGCCAGACCGCCCACGCCACGACGGCCATGCTGGCGATGCTCCACAGCACGTAAGCGGTACGTGTGTCGAAGAGCACGGTGGGCACGAGACTCAGAACCGCGAACGGCGTGTAGGTGAAGGGCATGCCGCCTTCCGGCATCATCGGGCCCTGCAGGTTGCCCGCGTACGGGTCGCCGCCCGCGAGCATCAGCTGGGCACCATACCGGTAGACGAGGAAGTCCACGGGATTCACCTGGGTGATCCACGTGATCGTGATCCAGGTGCACGCCGCAGCCGCGAGGGCGACCGCGGCCATCGACAGACGTCGCGCAGTTCTCATGCACCGATCGTGGGGGCCGTGGTCTGAGCGACGCTGACTGCGCCTGACAGGGCCGTCAGCCTCGCGGGCGACGCCGGCCACGCAGCGATGGCACCCCCACATAATGGGGACATGCGGGTGCTGATCGCCGAGAACGAGGTCGACCTCGCCGCGGCGGTTCGCGCGGGACTGGTCGCCGAAGGGTTCTCCGTCGACGTCGTCCACGACGGGCTCGCCGCCTACCAGCGCATTGCGGAAGGCGAGTACGACGTGGTCATCCTCGACCTGATGATGCCGCACCTGTCGGGCTATCGCGTGATCGAGCGGGCACGCTCCCGCGGCATCGAGACGCCGATCCTCGTGCTCACCGCGAAGACGGGCGTGTACGACCAGACCGAGGCGCTCGACGCGGGCGCGGACGACTATGTGACGAAGCCGTTCCCGTTTGCGGTGCTCGTCGCGCGCGTGCGGGCGCTCGTGCGCCGCACGCCGGCCTCGACGACGGTGACGGTCGGCGAGCTCGAGCTCGACCGGCTGAGCCGAAGTGTCACGCGGGCGGGACGGGTGATCGATCTCACCTCGATCGAGTTCGCGGTGCTCGAGGCGCTCGTGCTCGCGGCGGGGCTCCCGGTGTCGAAGGCGGATCTTCTGCGCGAGGTCTGGGACGGCACCGGCACGGCGAATCAGATCGAGGCGCACGTCCACCGCCTGCGCACGAAAGTCGACGCCCCGTTCGAGCACCGCATGGTTCAGACGGTGCGGCACGTCGGCTACCGCCTGGTGCCGGAGGCGCCGCATGGCGCGTAGGCGACCGCGTGTCGGCTTCACCCGCATCCGCATCGTCTCGGCCGTGGTCGCCGTCACGGCTGCCGTGCTCATCCCGGTGGCTCTGGTCGGATACCGGGCCCTGACGAGCGCCCAGCAGCAGAGCGTCGACGCGACGGCGGTGACGCAGCTGCAGGGCATCACGGCGCTGCTGCGCACGTCTGCCCTCCCCGACGGCTACCTGGCCTTCCTCCCCTACCTGGTCAGCGACGAGAGCGGCCGGGTGATCGGCACCAGCGGCGACGTCGGCGCGGATGCCTCGACCGCCCTGATCGCCCAGGCGTGGCGCACGGACGCTCCGCTGTCGACATCGGACGCCACCTCCTACCGGCAGCTGTCGGTGACAGCCGGCGAGGTGCAGACCCGCGCGCTCGAGGCCTACGTCGAGGTGGGCGCCACCCAGGCCGCAGCCACCGGCGCGACACCCGGCACGGTCGTGCGCGTCGATGTGGTGCAGTCGGATGCCGGCTCCCGGCCGGTCCTCGACGAGGTGCGCGGTCAGCTCATCACAGGCGTCGCCCTCGCTCTCGTGATCATCGGCGCGGCGACGTGGCTGGCGGTCTCCCTCGCACTCCGTCCGGTCGAACGCATCCGCCGGGACGCGGCGCGGTTGACCGCGGCGAGCCGTGACGCGCGTCTCACGGTGCCGGGAACGCACGACGAGATCGCCGACCTCGCCCGCACGTTCAATGAGCTTCTCGCCCGACGCGGTGAACTCGACGCCGCGCAACGCCGGTTCCTCGACGATGCCGCGCACGAGCTTCGCACGCCGATCGCGAGCCTGCTGACGACCCTCGAGGTCGCGTCGGGCTATCCCGACGCGCTCGATCACGCGGGCGCCGTGCAGACCGCGCTGCTGCACACGAGACGCCTCCATCGGCTCGCCGCCGACCTCCTCGCCCTCGCCGCGATCGACTCGGGATCGCACCGGTTCACTTCCGTCGATCTGGCCGATGCCGCGATCTCGGCCATCGAGGCACTCGGGCATCGCGATGCCGACGGACCCACCATCGAGATCGAGATGGCCACGGGCCTCATCGTCGACGGGGACAGAGCCGCGCTCGAACGCCTGGTGACGAACCTCGTCGTGAATGCCGTGAGGTTCGCCGAGACATCCATTCGGGTGGTCGGCGGACGCGACGGTGCCGACCTCGTCGTCGACGTGTCGAACGACGGCGAGTCCATCTCCCCCGAGGATCGGGAGCGGATCTTCGGGCGATTCACCCGACTGGATGCTGCGCGCGACACCCCCGGCTCCGGTCTCGGCCTGGCGATCGCCCGCGACATCGCGACGGCGCACGGCGGCACGCTCGTGGTCCTCGACGCACCCCGAACGACGTTCCGGCTCAGACTTCCGGGAGCGCTGGGAGCGTCGAGCGCCTGACGACACGCGAGCGGATGCCGCGGCATCCGCTCGTCGCTTCGGGCGGCCGAAAGGTGTTCGGAAACCCGAAAGCGTGAGACTTCCGCTCTCAGCTTGCTCGCGCGGGGCGGCGCCCGTCAGGGTGGAGGGAGCGAAGGGGAGTAGTTCCTCGCGGCTGCGTCGACATACTGATCGGTTCACGGTGATCCGATCCGGCGGGCCACTCCGTCCGCGGAGCGAACGAGACCTTCGGCCATGTCCCTGGCCGGAGTGTCTGCGTCACCGCGCCCTCTCGGCCTGCCCGATGGAGGAGTCTTCGATGCCCCCCGCCCTCATCCGAAAGATCGCCCTGTGCCTGGCGATCGCCGCCCCCGCGATCGTGTTCCGCGCGACCGGATTCGCGCCCAGCCCGCTGCTCGACATGGTGGTCTTCGGCGCCGCGGTCGTCGCGTCGTCGTTCCTGCTGGCGTGGGCCGCGGAGTCCGCGCAGAAGGACATCTCCGGCGGGCTCGCGATCGCCATCCTCGCTCTGATCGCCGTGCTGCCCGAGTATGCCGTCGATCTCTACTGCGCCTACCGCTCGGGCTTCGACCCGGCGTACGAGCAGTATGCCGCGGCGAACATGACGGGCTCCAACCGCTTGCTGCTCGGGTTCGGCTGGCCTCTCGTCGTGATCGTCGCGATCGCGGTCGCGAACCGTTCACTCCCCCGGCGCGACCCGGCCCGACGCGCGTTCCTTCCGCTTCCGCGTGCGGCGCGTTTCGATGTCGGCTTCCTCGCCATCCTCGCGGTGATCGCCTTCGCCATCCCGCTGCTGGGTGCCATCCCCATCTGGTTCGGCGTCGTGCTCATCGCGGTGTTCGCCGTCTACCTGTGGCGATCGGGACGCATCCACTCGGAGGGCGAGGAGGAGTTCGTGGGCACCGCAGCGCTGATCGCGGACCTCCCGACCGGCCGGCGTCGAGCCGTCGTGATCTCACTGTTCGTGGTCGCCGCGGCGATCATCCTGGCGTGCGCGGAGCCGTTCGCGACGAGCCTCGTCGACACGGGTGTCTCGCTCGGATTCGACAGCTACTTCCTCGTGCAGTGGCTGGCGCCGCTGGCGTCGGAGGCACCCGAGTTCATCGTCGCCGTGATGTTCGCGCTGCGCGGCATGGGTGCCGCCGCCATCGCGACGCTCATCGCCTCGAAGATCAACCAGTGGAGCCTGCTGGTCGGGTCCCTCCCGATCGCGCACTACCTCGGTGGCGGCGGCAGTGAGCTCGGCCTCGATGCTCGCCAGGTCGAGGAGTTCGTGCTCACCGGCACGCAGACGGTAATGGGGGTGGCGATCATCATCGGCCTGCGGTTCCACCGCTGGTCGGCGATCGCGTTGGCGGCGATCTTCGCGGTGCAGTTCTTCGTCACCGACACGACCGGGCGCTACGTGCTCAGCGCCGTGCAGGTGCTCATCGCGGTCGGACTCCTCATCGCGCACCGTCGCGACATCGGCGCGACGCTGGCCGCCCCGTTCCGACGGTCGACGCACTTCGCCGCCGACGAGCGCGACGAGCTGGTCGCCGCGCGCTGAAGTCGTGTCGGGCGCTCAGCCGACGCGGCGGTAGCGGATGTGGGTCGCGAGCGGCGAGTGCAGCACCTCGACGGGTTCGAACCCGAAGGTCTCGCGACCCTCGAAGATGCGCTCCCCTGACCCCAGCAACACGGGTGCGATGTCGAGGGTGAGCTCGTCGATGACATCCGCCTCGAGAGCCTGACGAACAGTGGATGCCCCGCCGGCGATGTCGACGCCGAGGTCACCCGCCGTCTCGACCGCTCGGGCATAGGCGGCATCGAACCCGTCGGTGACGAAGTGGAAGACGGTGCCGCCCTCCATCACGATCGACTCGTGCGGGTGGTGGGTGAGCACGAAGACGGGTGCGTGGTAGGGCGGTTCGGCGCCCCACCATCCGCTCCACTCGTCGGCCCAGGCACCGCGCGACGGGGCGTACATGTTGCGACCCATCACGTAGGCACCCCTCGGGCGCATGAGCCAGCCCGCGGCGACCGCGTCGGCCTCGTTCGCCCGGGGGTCGCCGATGTGCCACCGGTGCAGCTCGATGCCCCGCTCCCCCAGTCCCGCATCGATCGACTGGTTCGGACCGGCGATGAACCCGTCAAGCGAGATCGAGACGTGACACGTGGTGTCGGACATCGGCGGGGTCCTCTCGGGGGGCGGGACGTGCTGCCGACACGCTACCTCGTCGGCGGCGTCGGTGGATGCAGGTCATGGTCTGGGTGACGTGCGGCGTGGTGGTGATCGGGCTGGCATCGCTGACGATTCCCATGGTGTCGGCCGTGATCGACACGGCCACGCGCACGTCGGGTGCCGCAGCGTCGTCCGGGAAATCTCCGCACGCCGTCACACCGTCCGACGCGCAGTCAGACCCGCGGCGGTCGGCACCGACGACGGCCGCTTCCACTCCCGGAAGCGGCGGCACGTCGTATCACATCGATCCGGATGACGTTCTGCTGCTCGACCCTCGGTCGTCGACGTCCCCCTGAGCGTTCGGCGAGGTCCCGCCCGTGAACGACGAAACCCCCGGCGAACCGGGGGTTTTCTTCTGTAGCAGGAGCGGGGCTCGAACCCGCGACCTCACGATTATGAGTCGTGCGCTCTCACCAACTGAGCTACCCTGCCGCAACGCATGTCAGACATGCTGCGAGCCCCGAGTCAGGATTGAACTGACGACCCCTTCCTTACCATGGAAGTGCTCTGCCACTGAGCTATCGGGGCGTGCCGCCCTTTCGGGCAACCACACGAGGATATCAGAGCCGCGGCCGGTCACCGAACCGGATCCTCCCCGCGGATGACGGGTCATCCGCCCGCGTGCGAACGCAACCAGGGCAGCGGATCGATGGGAGTCGTGCCGTTCTGCAGCACCTCGAAGTGGAGGTGCGCACCGAACGAGTACCCGGTGTCGCCGACCTGGCCGATGATCTCGCCGACCTTCACGTGGTCACCGGCCTTGACCCGCAGCGAGCCGTACGCCATGTGCGCGTAGCGCGTCGCGACGGGCTGCCCGTCGATCACGTGATCGATGATGATCATCACGCCGTATCCGCCGCCGCTCTCGGTGGCGACGCGTACGACGCCGTCGGCGACGGCCTGGATCTTCGCTCCGGCGCCCGGGGTGAAGTCGAGACCCTCGTGGAACTCACCCGTGCGCCAGCCGAAGCCGTAGCTGATCGAGACGCCGACGGCGAACGGCCACTGGATGGGCGAGTTCGGGTTGTTGGTGAAGAAGTTCGAGAAGTGGGAGATGCCGAGCGAGGCCGCCATGTCGGCCTTCGAGCCCGTGGTGTAGTCGCTGCGGTCGAGCGAGGATGTCTGCACCTCGCTGGGTACGGCGAATGCCTGAATCGCACTCTCACCGCCACCGGTGCTGTTCGATGCGGCGAGCGAGACCGCGTTGGTGACAGATGCGGTGCCGGATGCCGCGGCCACCGCCTGGGACGGAAGCGTCATGCCGACCGCGACGAGGCCGACGATGCCCATCGCGCCGACCGAGAACGAGGTGGTGGCGACCCGGCGGAACACGCTCTTGCGCGGCATGGCCGACGACGGAGCAGATGCCGGTGCGTTCTTCGCGCCGCGGCCTCGGTGCGCGCGGCCGGTCGGAGCCTCGTCGGCGATGACCTGCTCGGGAGCCGACTCGGCCACAGAGATGATGGGGGTGGGGCCGCTCTCAGCGAATCGGCGCAGAGCCTCAGCGAAGGCGTCGACATCGTCGGCCTCACGCGACGGCGCCGATGCGTCCGCATCTGCTGCGGGGGCATCGGCGCGGGGAGCGGACTCTGCGGCGGTGTGCGCGTGAGCGACCGGTGACGTCGGCAACGCCAACGGAAGCTCGCGCTGCGGGCTCGCGACGATCTCGACGACCGTCGCAGCGGCGGGAGCCTGCTCGGCGGCCTCGGGCTCGACGGCGACGAGTTCGACCACCTCGGCGCCGACGACCTCGCTCAGCGCCGGCAGTTCGAGCTCACGGCCGCGCGCAGCGCGGCGGGTGAGGGGAGCGACCACCGGCGCCGCCGCACGAACGGAGCGGCGGGTGAGCGGAGCGACGACAAGAGCGTCAGCGATGGCGACCGCATCGACGATGGATGCCGCGGGCTCGACGGTCGACGAAGTGACGGGCTCCTGAATCTCGGTCACCGACGGCGCCGGCGTCGCAGCGCTCGCGGAATCGCGGCGGGAACGACGGGTCGGCAGGCTGTCGGATGCGGGTGTCTCAGAAGTCAAAGCACAAAAGTCTCACGTCTTGTCGCGCCAGCGACGGTCTTGCGTTCGGGTGGTGTTCGTGACTCGGCGGGTACCGGAAGATAACGAACTCATAAACAGTAACCCGATCGCCTGAGGATTGCCAGGGCATGTCGCGGCACGAAACCTAGCCGTTACGCAGGGCCTCGGCGAGCTTCTCAAACAGGGGAGCCGGGGCCGCGATCGAGAGTGGTCGGGCCGCGGCATCCGGACCGCCCTCGCGCCAGAACACGCCACCCGCCTCTTCGACCAGCAGGGCTCCGGCGGCGACGTCCCACGGCTTGAGTCCGCGCTCGTAGTAGCCGTCGAGCCGGCCGGCCGCGACAGCGGCGAGATCGAGGGATGCCGCGCCCATACGCCGCAGGTCGCGCGCGAGGGGCAGCACCGCGCCCACGGCGGCGAGATCGCCGGCGTGGGTGGCGGGGTCGTAGCCGAAGCCGGTTCCGAGCAGGGCACCGGCGGGGCCGATCTCGGGAGATACGTGCAGGCGGTGATCGCCGAGCCAGGCACCTTCGCCGCGCGCGGCCCGGTAGAGCTCTCCGAGCGCCGGGGCGTAGACGACGCCCGCGAGCGATTCCCAGGCGGTCGGGTCGCTGCTGCCGGTCACGATGCCGATGCTGACGGCGTAGATCGGGAGTCCGTACGCGTAGTTGACCGTGCCGTCGATGGGGTCGACCACCCAGACGATGCCGGTGCGGGAATCGGCGCCGCCGGACTCCTCGCCGAGGAAGCCGTCATCGGGGCGGGCGGCGGCGATGCGATCGCGGATCAGCGCCTCGACCTCGCGGTCGGCCTCGGTCACGATGTCGGCGAGCGCGGACTTCGTCGCCGCGATCGTCACACCCTCGGCCCGTCGGCGGGCGGCGAGCTCTCCCGCCTCCCGGGCGATCTCGACGGCGAGCGACTGCAGTTCGAGCGGGAGGGTCATACCGCCACGCTATCGCCCGGGCCGCGGCATCCGGCCCGTCGGTGACGCCGCAGGGCGGACCGCTAGCGTGAGGCCATGACCCCCACGCACGATGTCGTGATCATCGGCGGCGGCCACAATGCCCTCGTCGCGGCCGCCTACCTCGGCCGGGCTGGACGCTCGGTCGTCATCCTCGAGCGGCTCGCTCATCTCGGCGGCGCCGCCGTCTCAGAGCGCCCGTGGGCGGGCGTGGATGCCTCACTCTCGCGCTACTCGTACCTGGTGAGCCTGCTCCCCCGCCGCATCGTCGACGACCTGGGCCTGCGCGTCGAGCTGCGACGCCGGCGCTACTCGTCCTACACACCAGACCCGGCTGACCCGTCACGGGGCGTGCTGGTCGACACGCAGGATGCCGCGGCCACCGCCCGCTCGATGACCGCCACGACGGGCGACCCGGAGGAGGCCTCCCGCTATCGCGACCTGCTCACCAGGCTCGCGCCGCTCGCGACGGCGGTGTTCCCGACGATGACCGAGCCGCTGCCGACGGCGGCGACGGTGCGCGCGCGGCTCGGCGACGACGAACTGTGGGAACAGGTGACCGAGCGACCTCTCGGCGAGCTCGTGCGCGCGAGTCTCCTGACCGATCTGATGCGCGGGGTCGCTCTCACCGACGGGCTCATCGGCACGTCGTCATGGTCGGACGACCCCTCTCTCGCCCAGAACCGGTGCTTCCTCTATCACGTGATCGGTGGCGGCACCGGCGACTGGGACGTGCCCGTCGGCGGCATGGGACGGGTCAGCGCAGAGATGGAGCGGGCAGCCCGCGAGGCGGGTGCCGAGGTGCGCACGCGCGCGGAGGTGACGAGCGTGTCACCCGACGGCGAGGTGCGCTGCGCCGATGGGCGGGTGGTGCGCGGGAGGCTCGTGCTGTCGGGCGTGGGGGCCGCCGTTCTCGCCGATCTGGTGACGGCCGGTGGGGGCGAGGCATCCGCTGTCTCTCGTCCGGCCGGCGCGCAGGTGAAGGTCAACATGCTGCTGCGTCGACTGCCGCGGCTGCGCGACACATCCGTGGCCCCCGAGGCGGCGTTCGCGGGAACCTTCCACGTGAACGAGCGGATGAGCGATCTGGATGCCGCGTACGCCACGGCGCGCGCCGGTCGCGTGCCCGATCCGCTGCCGGCGGAGATCTACTGTCATTCGCTGACGGACCCGTCGATCCTCGGACCCGAGCTGCGCAGCGCCGGCGCCCAGACCCTGACACTGTTCGGGCTGCAGGTGCCGCACGCGTTGGTGACCGGACGCGACGCCGCGGGCGCGCGCGACGAGGTGCAGTCCGCGGCGATCCGGTCGCTGAACGCGGTGCTTGACGAACCGATCGAGGACTGCCTGTGGATCGCGCCCGACGGGTCGCCGTGCATCGAGGCGCGCACGACCGACGATCTCGAACGCTCACTCGGCATGGTCGGCGGTGACATCTTCCACGGCCCGTTGTCGTGGCCGTGGCTCGATGACGCCCCCGATGCCGCACCCGCCCGCTGGGGCGTCGCGTCAGGCGTCGACGGGGTGCTGCTGTGCGGATCGAGCGCGGTGCGAGGTGGCGCGGTCAGCGGAATCGGCGGTCACAACGCGGCGAGGGCGGCGCGGGAGCTGCTCGAGGCCTGAACCCCAGGTTCAGTCGCGGGCCGCCGTTCCATCGGGTCGCGCGGCCCGTCGCCGAGTCAGGTCACGCGGGGAGGGCGCGATCTGACCGTGGGTGTGCGACCCGGCGGTCACTCCGTGGGCGTCTGCGGCGGCAGCGGAGGGCGCGGCGGAAGCGTCGGGTCACCGGTCGGCGCAGCGACGGGAGCCGCGGGCGCCGGTGCGGCAGCGGGGGCCGTGCCCGGAGCGGGATAGCTGGGCCGGCCCGTGTAGTACGCGTTCCAGTCCGGCGTGCCGTTCGGCAGCGGAGGCAGCGGCGTGACCCGGTCGGCGTAGGTCGGCCATCCGGGCGGGGGCCCCGCGACCAGGGGCTTGGGAGTCCGCGGCGCGAACAGCACGGTCACGAGCGGCACGAGGGCGGTGCCGACGGCGGCGAGGATGGCGACGGCGACCGTGAGGCGCCAGTAGATGTCGTGGAAGCGCAGGAACTCCTGCAGCACGAGCGGGATCACCAGCAGCACGGCGAGGATGCCGACCAAGGCGATGGTCGCGAGAGACGTGACCGTGGTGAACGACGTGCGGAACCGCAGCCATGCCTTCACGTAGAGGCGCACGTGCAGCACGGCGAGCTGGAGGATCAGCACCACGAGAAAGAACGAGAAGGTGCGCTGCGCGCCGAGAAGCGGGTCGACACCGTCATACGACGGGACGAGCGGGTTGGAGCCGCTGCCGTAAGGATCGTCGTAGCCGCTTTGCGCGGAGCCTGCCGGCATCCAGATGAAGATCGCGCCGATGAGCAGCGTCACGACCCACACCGTCATGCTGACCAGCACGAACCACACCGGACGCCGCGATGACAGCCGCGCCTCGAGGATCGAGACCCCGGCGAATGCGGCGAGCAGGAAGATCGTGAGGAACGCCCGCCCGATGAGGCCGTTCTGGTTGCCCACGAGCACCCAGACGACGCTCACGATTGCTGCGGCGATGAGTGCGCCGATGGCGACCCAGATCGATGCACGCACCAGTGGGGACGAGGTCGACCCGTTCGCGGCGGGCGGGGTGGCGGGCGTCGGCTGCGTCATGAGAGGGATCCGTTCTGCGGGTCGGTCGCGCTGCCCCCATCGTGGCATGCGGCGTCCCCGCGGCCCAGGACGATGACGTCCCGCTGTGGATGACCGCCAGCGGGAAGCGTGCGGGGAGGGCTACTGGGGGTGCGGACGCTCACCGCGCGCGAACTGCGCGACCAGCCGGTCGAGTCGCGCGGCGCGGGTCTCGGCCGTGGTGGCGGTCATGAGGCGGTGCAGCACTGCGTAGCGGTTGTTCGCGTTCGCCGTGGCGAAGGTCTCGACGGCGGTCGGGCCGGCCGCGGCGAGCGCGGCGACGAGGTCGTCGGGCACCTCCGCGGTCGCCGCCCCGGAGTATGCGCGATCCCAGCGACCGTCGGACTGTGCCGCATCGATCTCGATCTGGCCACGCGCGCGCATGCGCGCATCGGCGATGAGTCGTTCGACGATCTCGACGTTGCGGGCCGACCACATCGATCGCTTGCGGCGCGGGGTGAAGCGCTGCAGGAAGGTGGCCTCGTCGTTCGAGCGCTTCTGCCCGTCGATCCAGCCGCTGCACAGCGCCTCTTCGAGCGCCTCCTGGTAGACGAGGGAGGTCGGCTCGGTCACGCCCTTCTTGGCGAGCGCCAACCACACCCCGTCGGACTCGTCATCGTGAGCGATCAGCCATTCCCGCCACGCGGCGACGTCGACGACGACGAACACCTCGATGTCGGTCATTGATCGAATCCGGATGCCGCGGTCACGCGCCCGAGCATACGGGCGGGGCGGGACATCCGCCCGGAAAAACGAGGAACGGGCCTCGACATGCGAGGCCCGTTCTGGGGTGGCAGGTGAGGGATTCGAACCCCCGAAGGCTGAGCCGGCTGAGTTACAATCAGATCCCTTTGGCCGCTTGGGTAACCTGCCATGGCGCACCCGCCCGGCTTTTTCAGTCGACCGGAGGCGCGATCTCCGATCTTACCCGGGATGCGGTCCGTGTCGAAATCGGCCCGGGTGCGCGCTCAGGTGCCGATGCGGTCGAGGTCGATGCCGCCCAGCGACTCGGGGAGCCGCAGCAGGGCGCCCTCGACGCGGCAGGTCGCGGCCGCGACATCCATCGCCCGGTGCAGCACCGCGCGCCACGCGTCGCCGCTCTCCGGACGCCCCTCGATGACGGATGCCGCGACCGACGCGAGCACCGCATCGCCGGCTCCCATCGTGTCGACGATGCGTCCCGGCAGGGCCGAGACGGGCAGCGACACATCGGCGTCCCCGGCGACGATGCGCGCGCCCGCAGAACCGCGGGTCGCGAGCACCGCCCCGACGCCGAGGCCGACGAGTCGGTCGGTGAGCGCATCGAGGGAGATGCCGTAGAGCAGCTCGGCGTCGTCGTCGCCCACCTTGACGAGGGTCGCCCCCGCGGCCGCGCGCTCGAACCCGCGCACGAACTCGTCGCGGTCGTGCAGCATGCCGGCGCGAGGATTCGGATCGATGGCGACGACGGATGCCGCGGCCACCGCGTCGATCAGCTCGTCGGTCTGGGCGCGGTCGTCGAACGGCACGCAGCTGATCGCGACGAGCGGCGCGGCGGCGATGGCCGCACGCTCGGCGGCGCCGTAGACGACTCGCCGCTGTTGGGCGGCCGTGTTGAAGACGTAGGTCGGCTCGCCGCCGGCGCTGCGCGTGCTGACCGCGCGCGAGGTGCCGTGCGGTGACGCGGAGGCGATCAGCTCGACCCCGTAGTCGGCGAGGAACCCGCGGATGCGCTCCCCCGGCTCGTCGTCGCCGACCATCGCGATGAGGCTCGTCGGCACGCCGAGACGCGACAGTCCGACGGCGACGTTCAGGGCCGCACCGCCGACGAACTCGCGCACCCCGCTGTCGTCGCGCAGTTCGTCGATGAGCGCGTCGCCGATCACGACGACCCGGGATTCAGCGGCCATGGATGCTCCTTCGCAGTCGTGCCCACTCTGTCAGCGCGGAGCGCAGGGCGCCACCGCGCGCGGGGCGTGTCAGACGCGCTCGGCGACGCGGGCGACGAACGACTCCGCCCGCTCCTTCGTGCCGTCGATGCGCACGTCGACGCTCGCCCGGATCTCGCCCGGCGCCAGCGGCGCCGCCAGCCGCACGTTCTCGTGGCAGCTGAGATCGGCGCAGATGTAGGTGCCGACGCTCGACCCCGAGGCATCCGGAAGTCGCGCCGAGAAGAGCGTCACCTGGTTGCCCGGCTGCATCGTGTGGCAGAGGTTGCACAGGCCCACATGTCCGCGTGACGACGAGGATGCCGCGCGCAGCACGACCCCGTGCGGGGAGCCGTCGCGTTCGGCGACGAGGTAGCCGCGGTCTCGGTTCTCGGGGTCGCGCCAGGCGAGGAAGTCGAGGTGGTCCCAGTCGAGGATCGGGAAGTCGTGCGGCAGGGCCAGCAGACGCAGGTCGTCGGTCGAGGCGTTCACGAACGCGGCGCGCAGATCGTTCTCGGTGAGCGCGTGCATGCCGACCAGTCTACGAACCGGGCAGCGCCCCGGCTCGGGACGCCGCCACACGCCGCGGCTAGACTCGCGGGCATGGCAGACAGCTCCTTCGATATCGTCAGCAAAATCGATCGTCAGGAGGCCGACAACGCCCTCAACCAGGCGCACAAAGAGGTCGAGCAGCGCTACGACTTCAAGGGCACCGACGCGTCGATCGCGTGGAGCGGCGAGCAGATCCTCATCAAGGCGAACAGCGAGGAGCGCGCGAAGGCCGTGCTCGACGTGTTCCAGTCGAAGCTCATCAAGCGCGGCATCTCGCTGAAGTCGCTCGACTCCGGGGACCCCGTCGCCAGCGGCAAGGAGTACCGCATCACCTCGAGCCTCAAGGAAGGCATCTCGCAGGAGAACGCGAAGAAGATCGGCAAGATCATCCGCGACGAGGGCCCCAAGACCGTGAAGAGCCAGATCCAGGGCGACGAGCTGCGCGTGACCTCGAAGTCGCGCGACGACCTGCAGGAAGTGCAGCGCCTCCTCAAGGCCGCCGACCTCGACGTCGACCTGCAGTTCGTCAACTACCGGTGATCGCGCCGGACCTCGAGGACTCCGACCGGGCCACCGACGACCAGATACTCGCCGCATATCGCGAGATGGGATTCGAACCCTACGAAGCCAAGGCCTACCTCGCTGCTTTTCGCGGCCGAATGCCGCCGGGGCCGGGGGTGGACTAAGTCGCGGAGAGCGGGACCGCGCGGTGATCGACCCGGATGCCGCGGCATCCCGTCACAGCAATCGCATAGCGTTCTCTCCCCGCCCGCCCGGCGCAGACCTCGGGAGCGCATCAGTGCGACGCGCACGCTTCTTTCACAACGGAAGGAGCATCCGATGCGCAGAAGTGAGAAGGCGAAGCTGCGGGCGACCCTCGCGACCGCCGCGGTGATCTCAGCCGGAGCGGGCGTGCTGATCGCCGCCGCCCCCGCGGTCGCGACCGAGTGGAGCGGAACGAGCACGACCTCGACGTCGTCCTCGAGCACGGGCACCTCGAGCACGGGGACGTCGAGCACGGGCACATCCGGCTCGAGCACGTCGTCGTCGGGCACCACCAGTTCGGGCACCACCAGCTCGGGCACGACGTCGTCCGGTTCGAGCTCGAGCTCGAGCAGCGGATCGACCAGCTCGAACTCCGGCTCGGTCTCGAGCGGATCCGGCACCACCTCGCACGGCACGACGTCGGGCTCACGATGACCGCCGCGCACGAGTGGGCGCTGTGGTCGACCGACGCCCGCCTCGTGGTCACCCGCGACGACGCCCTCCCGATGGCGATCGAGGTCGCGCAGCGCGAGCTCGCGATCATCGCCGCCGCGGTCGACCGGTTCGACGCGACATCCGAACTCAACCGCATCTCCGACCGGCTGCCGGACGGAGTGCGTGTGAGCGCCACGCTCGCCGACTTCGTGCGCGCCGCCCTCGAGGCCGCCGAGCTCACCGGCGGACTCGTCGACCCCACCGTGCGCACCGCGATGGACGCCCTCGGCTACGACCGCGACATCCGCCTGATCCTCGACGACGACCGGCCCATCCGCGTCGTCGTGCGTCACACCCCCGGGTGGCGCCGCATCACGCTCGACGGCGACCTGCTAACAGTGCCCGCGCACCTCTCCCTCGACCTCGGCGCGACCGCGAAGGCGCTCGCCGCCGATCGCGTGGCAGCCGCAGTCGCCGTCGCGTGCGACTGCGGCGTGCTGCTCTCCCTCGGCGGCGACATCGCCTGCGCCGGCCCCGAGCCGGTCGGCGGCTGGCAGGTGACGGTGCAGGATGCCGCGGGCGAGCCGATCGACCAGGTCACCCTGCGCGCGGGCGCGGGCATCGCGACATCCAGTGTTCTTCATCGCCGGTGGCAGCGGGCGGGGCGCGACATCCATCACATCGTCGACCCGCGCACCGGGGAGCCGGCGCCCGAGGTGTGGCGCACCGTGACGGTCGCGGCGCGCAGCTGCGTGGAGGCGAACGCCCTGTCGACGGCCGCGATCATCCGCGGTGCCGAGGCGCCCGCGTGGCTCGCCGACCTCGCGCCGGCCCGCCTCGTGTCGGCGCCCGGCGACGTGGTCACGACCGGCGGGTGGCCGGTGCCGACCCGCCTCGCCGCGTAAGTCGAGCGCACACGGCCCAACGCCCTCGAGCGACGCCGCCTACCCTCGCGCGAGCACCCCGTCGGCCCAGCGCGCGAGACGCGCGTACGCCTCCTCGCGGGCATCGTGGCGCGACAGGAAGACGTCGTGCAACGCACCCTCGATGCGCTCGACCGTCACCGACGAGCCGAGCTGCACCGCCGCGCGGGCGATGTCGTCGACCACGAGCACGCTGTCGGCACGGGTGAGCTCCTCGCTCCACCGGGTGGGCACGGCGCTGCGCGCCGACAGCAGCACGCACACTGGCGCGTCGATGCGCAGCCCCGCCTCGACGCGCGCGTGCCCCGCGAGAATCGCGTTCAGCCACCCGGTGTGCACGGCCATCGTCTGCTCGGGACGCCAGTCGAGATCGATCGACACCGGATCGGTCGGGTCGGCCACCTCGCGCTGCGCCCGTGTGTAGAAGCCGAGATCCACCTGCGGCACGGTCTCGTACGGACGCATCCGGGCCCCGATGCCGACGACCGGGGCGAGCGCACTGCGCCGACGCCCGGGCAGCTGGAACTCGAGCCACGGACTGTTCAGGATCACGGCTGCCGCCGCCCGCGGATGCCGGTCGGCCCACAGGCTCAGGGTCAGCCCGCCGGTCGAATGCCCGAGCAGCACGAGCCGGCGATGCGGATGCCGCCCCTCGCCGTCGCGACCCATGGCGCCGAGGGCTGCGGCGATGTCCTCGTCGTAGGTCGTGAGGTCGGTCACGTACCCGGGGGTCTGCCCGGGCCGGAGGCTGCGTCCGTACTTGCGAAGATCCAGGGCGAAGAAGCGGGCGCCACGGGAGGTCCAGAATCGGGCGAGCCTCGTCTGGAAGAAGTAGTCCGACCACCCGTGCACGTAGAGCACATCGACGTCTCCGAGCGGCCTTGCGGCGAACCACGACGCCGGCCCCCGCTCAGGCACCGCACGCACCAGGGTGGCGACCACCGCACCCTCGGAGTCCTCCCCGAGGGGCAGGCTGAGCTGCATGAATCCGTCGCCGAGGATGTCGGCGCCCCACCCGACCGTCATGCCGCCAGCCTACGACCGCCCCGGACCGGCAAGATGATCCCCGTGACGATGAACACTCCCCCGCACGTCGCCGCAGGATCCGTGACCGCACGCATGCGCCGCATGCTCGGCCGGAACCCCCGCGAGCACGGCCGCGCAGCGACCCCACTCGAACTCCTCTTCGACCTGACGTTCGTCGTCGCGTTCGGCATCGCCGGATCCCAGATGGCGCACGAGATCGCGGAAGGACGTCTCGCCGTCGGGCTCGGCGGATTCGCCTTCGGGATGTTCGCGATCATCTGGGCCTGGATCAACTTCTCGTGGTTCGCCTCGGCGTTCGACACCGACGACTGGGTGTACCGCCTCACGACGATGGTGCAGATGGCGGGCGTGCTGGTCCTCGCCCTCGGCCTCTCCGACGTGTTCCACTCGCTGGAGGGCGGCCACGGCATCGACAACGCGGTGGTCGTCGCCGGCTACGTGATCATGCGCGTCGCCATGCTCGCCCAATGGCTGCGCCTCGCAGCCCAGTCGCCCGCGCACCGCCGAACGGCGCTGACCTATGCGACGTTCATCGCGATCGCACAGATCGGGTGGGTAGCCACCGCCGTGCTGCATCTCGAACTCGGCCCCACCCTGGCGTTCGCGGCCGTGCTCTACCTCATCGAGCTCGGGGGTCCGCTGCTCGCCGAGCGGCGGCGTCCGACCCCCTGGCATCCGCACCACATCGCGGAGCGCTACGGCCTGCTCGTGCTCATCGCCCTCGGCGAAGGCGTGCTCGGCACGGTGACCGCGGTGCAGCCGATCATCGCCGACAGCGGCTGGTCGGGCGACGCCATCGTTCTCGTCGCGGCCGGCGTGATCCTCACCTTCGGCATGTGGTGGGCCTACTTCGCGGTGCCGTTCGGCCACATGCTCGAGCATGGCCCCGGCGGCGGCTTCGTGTTCGGCTACCTGCACATGCTCGTCTTCGCGGCGGTCGCCGCGGCGGGGGCGGGACTCCATGTCGGCGCCTACGTGGTCGAGGGGCAGGCGCACGTCGACTTCGCGGTCGCCGTGCAGGTCGTCGCGATCGCGGTCGCCGTGTTCCTCGCGACCTATCTCGCGGTCGCCGCAACGCTCACACGCCGCGTGCGGCGCGCACACGCGGTGGCTCTGACGCTCGCTCTCGTCGTGCTCGCCACCGCCGTCGTCCTGGCCGAGATCGGCACATCGTTCGCGCTCTCGATCCTGCTCGTCGCCGCGGCACCCTGGGTCGTGGTGGTCGGCGAGGAGCTCACCGCAGGGCGATCGGCCGCGGCATCCGCTCGTCCCGTCGCCGAATAGCCCGAGTCGCGCCCGAGTCGTCGCGGTTCGGCGACCATCACGTCGCTGACGATGTGGACATCGACCCGCCGTCGAATTAGTATGTGCGCATACTGAATTGAGGGAGTTCGACATGTGGGTACGAGAGTTCACGGGCGAGTGCGACGCGACGCCGTCGGCGGTGTTCGCGATCATGGCCGACCCGGCGCGGTGGTCCGAATGGAACGACGGCGTCGCAGCCGTGCGCATCGACGACCCGTTCGCGGCGGGCACGACCGCGGTGATGGTGTTCCCCGACGGGAGCGAGCTGCCCTTCGAGCTCACGTGGGTCGAGGCGGAGCGTGGATACGAGGACCTCACACCCGTGCCCGATGCCGGGGTGACGGTGCGTGTCCGCCACGAGATCGAGGCGTGGGGAACCGGAAGCCGGGTGACCTATCGCTGCACGGTGGAGGGGCCTGACGAGGTGTCGGCCGAGGTCGGCGCGGGCGTGAGCGAGGACTTCGCCGACGTCATCGCCGCGCTCGGCGCACACGCGAAGCGCCCGCGTGGCTGACTCGCTCGAGCCGCGCGAGAGCCCCGGACTCCTCCTGTGGCGAGCGACGCTGAGTTGGCAGCGGGTCATCACGTCCACGCTCAAGCCGCTGGGCCTCACACACGTGCAGTTCGTGCTTCTCGCCAGCGCCTGGTGGCTGACCCGGGTGGCCGGGGAACGGCCGAATCAACGACGGATCGCCGAGCATGCGAACACCGACGCCATGATGACGTCGCAGGTCATCCGAGCGCTCGCGGAGAAGAATCTGCTGGTGCGCACGACCGACCCCGATGACGCCCGTGCGCACATCATCGACGTCACCGACGACGGCGTGGCCCTCGCGCTCCGGGCGGTTCAGGTGGTCGAGGAGGCCGACCGCCTGTTCTTCGAGTCGGCCGGCGACCGATCTGCACTGATGGCGGTGCTGACAGCGCTCAACCGGTGAGCCACGGTACCCGCTCCGCCGCGGGCGGCTCCGCCTAGGCGGCCGGCAGCGGCCGCGGACGGGTGAGCAGCACGACGACCGCCGCCACCGCCGATGCGACGAGCGCGACGAGCGCCATCGGCACCGCCGTGTCCTCGCCCCACAGGCCGACGAGCGGGGAGGCGATCGCCCCGACGAGGAACTGGCTCGACCCGAGCAGGGCCGCTCCCGCGCCCCGCGCCGCAGCCGCGCGGGCGAGAGCGAGCGCACTCGCGTTCGACATGATGAGACCCGTCGCCGAAGTCAGCACGAACGCGCACAGGATGAACGTCGCCGGCTGCAGCGCCCCCGTGAGCGCGAGCACCGCCAGCGCGACCGAGGCGACGACGGAGAGCGCGACGCCGACCAGCAGCATCCGTCTCACGCCGACTCTCGGCGCGACCCGCGCGTTGACGAGGTTCGAGAGCACGATGCCCGCCGCTCCCGCCGCGAACCCGAACGCATACACGAGGGGCGGCATGCGCAGCACGGTCTGGCCGACGAACGGCGAGGCGGAGATGTAGGCCATCATCGCGGCGAAGCCGAACGCGAACACCGTCACATAGCCGCGCACGCCGCCGTCACGCAGCAGCGTGCCATACCGCGCGAACGCGCCCGCCACCCCTCCTGCGTGTCGCTTCTCGGGCGGCAGCGACTCCGGCACCACCGCCACGGCGAGCACGAACATCGCGACCGAGATCGCGGCGAGCACCCCGAGCACCCCGCGCCAGCCGGCGATCGCCGCGACCGCGCCGCCGATGGGGGGTGCGATGAGCGGCCCGAGCCCGACGAGCATCGCGATGAGGCTCAGCGCCCGCACCGCCGTCTCGCCCTCGCTGAGGTCCACGGCGATCGCGCGGGCGAGCATCATGCCCGCGGCTCCCGTCAGACCCTGCACCAGGCGCAACGCGATGAACACCTCGACGGTCGGCGTGAACGCCATCGCGACACCGGATGCCGCGAACACCGCCAGCGCGATGACCAACACGGGGCGCCTGCCGAACCGGTCGGACAGAGGTCCGAGGATCAGCTGACCCACGCCGATGCCGATGAGGAACGCGGTGAGGGTCAGCTGCACGCTCGAGGCGGGAGCGGCGAGATCGGTGCCGATCTGCGTGAACGACGGAAGGTACATGTCGACCGCGAACGGGCCGACCGCCGTGATGAACCCGAGTGCCGCGAGCAGCCCGGGGGTGGGTCGCCGTGCCGCGGTCATTCGCCGCGGGAGATGCTGATCATCTCGTCGCGCGGAACGACCTTGATGCGTGCGCGCTCGTGCGGAGCCCCGAGGGCGATCTCGTGCTCGTCGAGGCGGTGCCAGCCCTCGAGGTCGGTCCAGCGCACACCGCGCTCAGCGAGGAGCGCGGGGATCGCCTCGTCGGACGGGTCCTCGGGCTGCCACCACGACGCCTGGTCGCCCACGAGGTGGCGCACGGTCTCCATCGCGTCGGACTTAGTGTGGCCGATGAGCCCCACCGGCCCGCGCTTGATCCACCCGGTCGCATAGACGCCCGGAACGATCTCGTTCGAGTCGGGCTCGAGAACCTGACCCTCGTGGTTCGGGATGACCCCGTGCCGGTCGTCGAACGGCACCCCCGGCAGCGGCGAGCCGAAGTAGCCGACAGCGCGGTAGAGCTGCCCGATCGGCACCTCGCGCAGCTCGCCGGTCCCGACGACCCCGCCCTGCCCGTCGGGACGGGTGCGCTCGTAGACGAGGGACGCGACCCGGCCCGCGGCATCCGTCGTGACCTCGACAGGCTTCGCCCAGAAGTGCAGGTGCAGGCGGCGCGAGGCGGGCCCGGCAGCACCGTTCGCCGCCGGACGCGTGCGCCACTCCTGCAGCACGCGGTCGATGACCTTGACCTGCTTGTTGCTCGCGATCGCCGCGAGGGAGGCCTCGTCGTAGTCGAAGTCCTCGTCGTAGACGACCATGTCGACGTCGCGCAGCTCACCGAGCTCGCGCAGCTCGAGCGGGGTGAACTTCACCTGCGCCGGGCCGCGGCGGCCGAACACGTGCACGTCGGTGACGGGGCTCGCCTCGAGGATCTCGTAGACGTTGCCCGGCACCTCGGTCGGCAGCAGGTCGATCGCGTGCTTCGCGAGAATGCGCGACACGTCGAGCGCGACGTTGCCGACGCCGACGACAGCGACGGATGCCGCCTCGAGCGGCCAGGTGCGCGGCACGTCGGGGTGCCCGTCGAACCAGCTCACGAAATCGGCCGCGCCGTACGAGCCCTGAGCGTCGATCCCGGGGATGTCGAGGTCGGCGTCACGGATCGCTCCGGTCGCGAAGATGACCGCGTTGTAGTGCTTCTTCAGGTCCTCGAGGGTGATGTCGACGCCGTAGCGCACGTTGCCGAAGATGCGGATGTCACCGCGGTCGAGCACCTCGCGCAGCGCCGTGATGACGCCCTTGATGCGCGGGTGGTCGGGGGCCACGCCGTAACGCACGAGTCCGTAGGGAGCCGGCAGGTGCTCGAACAGATCGATCGAGACGTCGAAGGGCCGCTGTTCCTTCAGGAGGATGTCGGCGGCGTAGATCCCTGCGGGACCGGCACCGACGATGGCCAGCCGGAGCTTGGTCATGGGGGTGTCCTTTCGTGGGGCGCGACGCAGTCGGATGCCGCGGCGCGGCCGGGCGTCGGGGGGTCAGCTGCTGCGGTCGACGACCGCGTCGGCGAACCGCGTGAGGCCCTCGCGCACGGGCCCGGCGGGGAGCGGCGCCAGGGCGGCGACCGCGTCAGACGCCCACTGACGGGCGAGCTCGAGCGTGCGGAGGGTCGCGGGGTGCTCGCGCAGCCGGGTGAGCGGCTCGTCGAGGATCGCCGGGTCGGCGCCGTCGGCGATGCGGGCGACGCCCTCGTCGATGCGGGCGCGCAGGTCGACCGAGGCGGCGTCGGTGTCGGCGCCGAGCAGCAGGTAGGGCATGGTCGGAACGCCCGCGCGCAGGTCGGTGCCGGGCACCTTGCCGGTCTCGTCGGCGTCGGCCGAGAGGTCGATGACGTCATCGAGCAACTGGAACGCGACGCCCGCCTTGTCGCCGAAGACCTGCAGCGGCTCGGCGTACTCCTCGGGGCCGTTGCCGAACGTGATTCCGGCCTTCGCGGATGCCGCGATGAGTGAGCCGGTCTTGTCGGCGAGCACCTGCAGGTAGAACTCCACCGGGTCGTCGTCGTCGGACGCACCCACGGTCTCGTGCAACTGGCCGAGCACGAGTCGTTCGAACGTGTCGGCCTGCAGCTGGATGGCGGCATCGCCGTGGCGGGCCATGATCTGGCTGGCGCGGGAGAAGAGCAGGTCGCCGGTGAGGATGGCGATGCTGTTGCCCCACACGGCATGGGCGGCCGGAACGCCGCGGCGCACGTCCGCACCGTCCATGACGTCGTCGTGGTAGAGGGAGCCGAGGTGGGTGAGCTCGAGGGCGGCGGCACCCTCGATGACCGGCTGTGTCGCGCCGTCGCCGAGCTGCGCGGTGAGCAGCGTCAGCATCGGCCGCACCCGCTTGCCGCCGGCCTGGTAGAGGTAGCGGCTGGTGACGTCGGCGAGCCGATCGGTGAACGCGATCTCGGTCGCCAGCTGGGCCTCGACCTGCGCGAGACCCGCTTCGACCGTCTTCCACAGGCGACGGGAGGCCGGCCCCGCGAACACCCGCTCCGTCACGCTGAGGTGACCTGCCAGGGGCAGACCGGGCGCGGACGAGGTCGGAGTCACGCAGACAGCCTACCGGCGCTCACTCCACCGGTGGCCGCCGATCCCGTCGGTCGAGAACGCCTCGTAGCCGATGCCCAGGTGCGCCGATCAGGCCTTCACCGCACGGTGGAGCGCGACGATGCCGAAGGTGAGGTCGCGGTAGGCGACATCGGTCCAGCCGGCCTCGCGCACCCATGCGGCGAGCGCGCGCTGGGCGGGCCAGGCCTTGATCGACTCGTTGAGGTAGTCGTACGCATCGGCGTTCGAACTCACCCAGCGGGCGACGGTGGGCAGCACGCGGTCGTTGTAGAAACGGTAGAGCGCCGCGAAAACCGGATTCTGCGGCTGGGAGAACTCGCAGATCACGAGGCGGCCGCCGGGCTTGGTGACCCGCAGCAGCTCGGCGAGGGCGACCTTGGGCTCGGCGACGTTGCGCAGCCCGAACGAGATGGTGACGACGTCGAACGATGCGTCATCGAACGGCAGCGCCATGGCGTCGGCTTCGACGAAGGAGAGATTCGGGATGCCGCCGTGCCGCCGCGCGCCCTCGGCGATCATGCCGGGCGAGAAGTCCGCGGCGACGACCTCGGCGCCGCTGCGGGCGAGTGCGACGCTCGATGCTCCTGTGCCCGCCGCAAGGTCGAGCACCCGCTCCCCCGGCTGCGGCGCGACGGCGCGGGTCATCGCGATGCGCCAGAGGCGATCGTTGCCGAGGCTCAGCAGCGTGTTGGTGCGGTCGTAGGCCGCGGCCACCTGATCGAACATGCCGCTCACACGGGCGGGATCCTTGCCCAGGTCGGCGCGGTTGGGCTCGTCGGCGGCGGTCACCCGTCGAGTCTAGGCGGGCCGGGCGAGGCCTAGGCTGGACGGGTGACCCTGCCCGCTCCCCCCCGACTGGTGGCGGTCACCCGGGAGACCATCGCGCACGAGGATCTGCTGGCTCTGGCGGACCCGCACACACCGCTGGTGTGGTCGCGGCGCGGCGACGGATTCGTCGGGATCGGTCGCCCGCTGATCACCCTCGAGGCATCCGCGGAGGCCGCGACCCGGCTCGCGTCGACGTGGCGCGCGATCGCGGATGCCGCGTCCGTCGACGACAAGGTGCACGCCCCCGGCACGGGCCTCCTCGCCTTCGGCTCTCTCGCGTTCGACGAGCACGCCGAGGCGCGCTCCCGTTCGGGTGCGACGTCGCGACTGGTGGTTCCGTCCGTCGTCGTCGGCCGCACCGGCGGGAAGACCTGGATCACGCGCATCACGAGGGAGGAGGCATCCGATCAGGGCGAGGATGTCGCCCCGATCCCGTACGGCCCGTACTGGTCGGCCACGCTCGGACCCGGCGCGCAGAGCCCCGAGGACTACACCCGCGCCGTCGCCGAGGCGGTGGCCCGCATCGGCCGCGGCGAGCTCGAGAAGGTGGTGCTGGCCCGCGACCTCGTGGGGTCGGTGCCGGCGGGCGCCGACCTGCGCCGGCTCGTGCGCGCCCTGCAGAGCGGCTACCCCGACACGTGGACCTTCGCCGTCGGCGGCCTCATCGGCGCGAGCCCCGAGACCCTCGTCACCGTGCACGACGGCACCCTCACCGCCCGGGTGCTCGCCGGCACCGCCGCGCGCGGCGCCGATGCCGATCGGGATGCCGCGGCCGCCGTCGCTCTCGCGACCAGCCAGAAGGATCTCGACGAGCACCGCTTCGCCGTGCAGAGCGTGCTCGACGCGCTCGCCGGTCACACGCGCGCGGTGACCGCCGCCGAGACGCCCTTCACCCTGAAGCTGCCCAACGTGTGGCACCTCGCGACCGACGTCGAGGGCGACCTGGGGCACGAGGCATCCGCTCTGGATCTCGTCGCGGTGCTGCACCCCACCGCCGCGGTCGCCGGCACCCCGACGGCGTCGGCCCTCGCGACGATCCGCGAGCTCGAGCCGTTCGACCGCGGACGCTACGCCGGTCCGGTCGGCTGGATCGACGGCGACGGCGACGGCGAGTGGGCGATCGCGCTGCGCTGCGCGCAGTTCGGCGCAGAGTCGTCGTCTCCCACGGCCGAGGATCGCGACGACATCCCGGTGACGGCGTTCGCGGGCGCCGGCATCGTCGCCTCGAGCGACCCCGAGGCGGAGTTGCTCGAGACCCGGGTGAAGTTCCGCCCGATCGTCGACGCGCTCGCCTGAGCGGATGCCGCGGCGCGCTCAGCGCTCGAGAGGCACCTCGATGAGCTGACGTCCGCCCGACGGCGATGTGAGCACCTGATCGAGCGCGGACCGTGTCGTGACGCGGTGGTACTCCCAGCCGTAGGCGAGGGCGAGCTGTTCGAGGCGCACGGTCTGCGGCGTGTACTGCACGCGATCCATCGCCTCGGGGCCTGCGATCTGGGCCACCTCGAGCCCGTCGAAGATCGTGCCGCCGCCGTCGTTGCCGACGATCACCTGGATGCGCGGTTCCGGCTCGCCGGGCGCGGCCAGCAGCGCGCCGACGTCGTGCAGCAGCGCGAGGTCGCCGAGGAGCACCCGGGTGACGCCCGGTCGCCCGTCCGCCTGCGAGGCGGCGGCGACGCCGAGGGCGGTCGCGATCGTGCCGTCGATACCCGCGAGCCCACGGTTGGCGTGCACCCGCACCTTCTTGCCGCCGAGCACCTGGTCGGCGACCCGAACGAGCCGCGACGATCCGAACACGAGTCGGTCGTGCGGCCAGGTCGCGCGCCAGACGGCATCGACGAGCAGCGTGCGATCGACCCGCTTCCGCGCGACCGCGAGCTCGGCGTCGATCGCACCGAGGCGGCGCTGGGGCTCGGCGGACGCGAGCGCATCGGCGTCGGGCGCGGGCGGGGTGAGATCGACGGATGCCTCGCGCGACGCCCGCAGCCATGCACCGAGCCACTCGCGGTCGGTGTCGCCGGGTTCGACGGCGAGCGCGTCGACGGCGAGGCTCTCACCGTTGAGGTTGAGCGGCTCGCCGGGGCCGCGCAGCGCGACAACCTCGACGTCGGCACGCGAGAGCAGGGCGGTGACCTCGCGGCTGAGAGTCGGATGCCCCAGCACCACCGCCCGCTCGACGGCTCCGCCGAGCGCGGGATCGCGGAGCAGTTCGCGATAGCCGTGCACGAGCTGCCGGCCGAATCGGGCACCGGAGACGATCTCGGCGACGAGCGGCCAGCCGCCCAGGTGGGCGAGCTGCTCGGCGTCGGGCCCGGCGTCGGATCCGGCGATCACCACGGTGCGCGGACCCCGCACGAGCAGGTGCGGCAGGGGCTCGGGGTCGGTCGCGACATCCGCCTCGCCGATGCCGCCGCCGCCCTGGTAGAGCGCGCCGAACGACTCCTCTTCGCCCTCCTCGGCGGGGGCGGCGGGAACGGGAACGGCCGCAGCCTCGGCCGCGAACCAGGCCGGGAGGGGCCCGGCGAGCGGCTCGCGGTACGGCAGGTTCAGGTGCACCGGGCCGGCGGCGCGGGTGCCGGCACCGATGGCCTCCTCGACGGCCTGGGCGGCCACGGCGCGCAGCATCGCGGTCTGCTCGGCGGTGCCGTCGGGGTCGGTCTCCTCGGGCACCGGAAGATCGGTCTCGTGGCGCGCGGCGAGCGCGAAGAGTCCCGGCTGGCGGGTGGTCTGGTTCGCGCCCACGCCGCGCAGCTCGGGCGGGCGATCTGCGGTGAGCAGCAGCAGCGGCACACCGGCGTGGTGCGCTTCGAGGGCGGCAGGCAGCAGGTTCGCGACCGCGGTGCCCGAGGTGCAGATGACGGCGGCGGGCACACCGGACTCGCGGCCGATGCCGAGCGCCGTGAAGCCCGCGACGCGCTCATCGATGCGCACGTGCAGCTGGGCGAGTCCGCGGCGGTCGAGCTCCGCGGCGGCGAGGGCGAGGGCCTGGGAGCGCGAGCCGGGGCTGACGACGAGATGCCGCACCCCCTGCGCGACGAGCGCGCCCAGCAGGGCCGCGGCGGCATCCGTCGCCGGAGATCGATCGGTCACGCGGTCAGCCCTTGCGCTTCTCGTCGTCGTCGGTCGTACGGGGAGGGAGGTCGGGGTCGGCGTCCTCCGCGTCGAGGCGTGCCAACTCCTCTTCCAGCCGGCGGATGCGCTCATCCTGGTCGGAGAGATCCGCGAGCGACCCGAGGAACGCGGGGTCGTCGTCGGGGGCGGGCCGTCCGGCGGAACGAAGCCGCGAGCGGCCGATGGTGAACCAGAGCACCCCGCCGATGACCGGCAGGAGCAGCAGGATGAGGATCCACACGGGCTTGGACACGCCGCGGTGCCGGTCGGCCGGTTGCACAGCGCCGTCGATGACGCTGTAGATCCAGAACACGACCGCGAGCACTGCAACGATCAGCACGAGCCGCATGCCCTCATCCTAGGCGCGCCCGCCGGGGAGAGGCCTGGGGAGGACGGCGGGATGACGCATCCGCTCGTTCAGGCGACACGTCACCGGCCGACCTACGATGGAGGGATGTCCGCCCATCCCGTGCGCTCGGCCGTGCTCTACTCGGTGCTGCGTCTGCTCGCATTCGCCGTGCCGTTCGGCCTCATGATGCTGCTCCCGATCTTCCAGCAGTTCGTCTGGCTCGCCGCGATCTTCGCCGCACTGATCGGACTGAGCATCTCGGTGATCTTCCTGCGACGCCCCCTCGACGAGGTCACCACGACCCTCGCCGACAACCGCGAGCGTCGGCGCGCCGCGCGCAGCGGCGACCGCGTGCGCCGCAACGAGTTCGACGAGGACGAGGCGGCAGACGCCTACTTCGGCGACGACGACGCGCGCTGAGCGTCACCCACCGGCCGGAGCGGATGCCGCGGTTCAGGCCGAGAACGCCCAGAACAGCAGTGCGCCGTAGGCGAGGGCTCCGAGCGACGTGAGACTGAGGGCGATCACGAGCTCCTGCGGCTTGCCGTACATCCACACGATGAGCAGCGCCGGACCGAGCAGCAGCAGCGACATCAGCGCGAGCCACGCGATCGGGTAGAAGAACCCGAGGAAGCAGGCGATCAGCAGCGCCACGACGACGAACACCGTGTACAGCACCTGTGTGCCGCGCGCGCCGATCAGCACGCTCAGGGTGCGCTTGCCGGCCTCACGATCCTGGGGGATGTCGCGCAGGTTGTTCGCGAGCAGCACGGCACAGGCGAGCAGACCCGCTGCGACCCCGCCGAACCAGGCTTCCTGCGGCACGACGCCGACCTGGATGAAGGTCGTTCCGGCCGTGGCGACCAGCCCGAAGAAGACGAAGACGAACACCTCGCCGAGGGCGTTGTAGCCGTAGGGACGCTTGCCGCCGGTGTAGAACCACGCCGCCGCGACGCACACCGCGCCGACGATCAGCAGCCACCAGTGCTGGGTGCGCACCGTGAGCACGACTCCGACGATGCCCGCGAGCGCGAAGAACGCCAGGGCGACAGCGAGGACCGCCTTCGGGGCGGCCTTGCGGGAGCCGGTGAGCCGGCCCGGGCCCACCCGGTAGTCGTCGGTGCCGCGGATGCCGTCGCTGTAGTCGTTCGCGTAGTTCACGCCGATCTGCAGGAAGACCGCGACCGCGAGGCATCCGAGTGCCAGCACCCAGTGAAGGTTCGGGTCGATCACGTGCGCGGCGCCGGTGCCGATGAGCACGGGGGCGATCGCGAGCGGCAGGGTGCGCAGACGCGCGGCGGCGATCCAGTCGCGCACACCCGCGCGACGCGGCGCGGTCACGGGCGAGCCGGAGCGCTGCGGATTGCCTCGGGGGTGCGTCTTGCGCGCGGGCGCCGAGCGCCGCTTCTTGGTGTTGCCTGCCACGGGGAGCAATCCTAGGGGCGCGCGCTCATGTGCCCGCCGAGAGGGCGGCGCGTGCGTGCGCGGCGAGCGCACGCCGGTCGGGCTTCCCTGAGGCGAGCAACGGCATCTCGGCGACGGTCAGCAGGTGCGCGGGGCGGGCTGCGCCGCCCACCTCGGCCTCGACGCGCGCGCGGGCCGCGGCGAGAGCGGCGGCCTCGTCGACGTCCCCCGCGACGACGATGGCGGATGCCTCGCCCCACCGCGCGTCCGGAACCCCGACGACGACCGCGGCGACGAGCGCGGGCACCGTGCGCACCGCCCGCTCCACCCGGTCGAGCGAGACGTTCACCCCGCCCGAGACGATCACGTTGTCGATACGGCCGGTGATGCGCAGCATCCCGTCGTCGACGCTGCCGGCGTCGCCCGTGCGATACCAGCGCACCCCGTCGGCGTCGACCGGGAACACCGCCGCGGTGAGTGCCGGATCACCCAGGTAGCCGTCGGCGAGCGTCGGCCCCGCCACCTGCACCTCGCCCGCTTCGACGCGCAGCCGCACGCCGTCGAGCGGCGCTCCGTCGTAGACGCATCCGCCGGCGGTCTCGCTCGACCCGTAGGTGCGCACGATGCGCACCCCCGCCGCCGCGGCCCGTTCGGCGAGCGCGGGGGCGAGCGCTTGACCGCCGATCAGCACGGCGTCGAAGCTCGCGAGCGCTCGGGCGGCGGCGGCATCCGCGTCGAGCAGGTCGCTCAACTGGGTCGGCACCAGGGCCGTGTAGCGGGGCCCCGGGCCGAGGGCGTCGGTGGCCTCGATGACATCGGATGCCGCGAACCGTCCGCCGTGCGCAATCGATGGCAGCACGACCGGCTCGGTGCCGCTGACGACCGAGCGCACCAGCACCTGCAGGCCGGCGACGTAGGTGGGGGTCAGCGCGAGCAGCCAGCGCCCGGCGCCGAGCAGCCCCACGGTTGCGCGCGCCGACGCGAGCAGGGCATCGGCCGACAGCACGACCGACTTCGGATGCCCCGTCGACCCCGACGTCGTGATGACCGCCGCCGCGCCCGGCAACAGGTCGTCGCGCGAGGACAGGGAGCCTTCGCGGGCAACGTCCTGTTCTCGCGCGTTCTCCTGCGGCCGCGCGGCCGGCGCCGCAGCCACCGGCTCGCCGCCGAGACGCAGCGCGGACCCCGACCCGTCGAGCGCGGCGCGCAGCGCACGGGTCAGGGCCGCGACATCCGTCATCTCAGAAGTGCCAGGGATACGGCGACCAGTCGGGGTCGCGCTTCTCGAGGAATGCGTCGCGGCCCTCGACGGCCTCATCGGTGCCGTAGGCGAGACGCGTCGCCTCGCCCGCGAACAGCTGCTGGCCGACGAGCCCGTCGTCGACCGCGTTGAACGCGTACTTCAGCATGCGGATCGCCGTGGGCGACTTGCCGAGGATCGTGCGTGCCATCGCCACCGCCTCGCGCTCGAGGTCCTCGTGCGCGACGACACGGTTGATCGCCCCGATCTCGTACGCCCGCTCTGCGGAGTATTCCTCCGCCAGGAAGAAGATCTCCCGCGCCACCTTCTGACCCACCTGGCGCGCGAAGTACGCCGAGCCGTACCCCGCGTCGAACGAGCCCACGTCGGCGTCGGTCTGCTTGAACCGGGCGTGCTCACGCGAGGCGATCGCCAGATCGCACACGACGTAGAGCGAGTGCCCGCCACCGGCCGCCCATCCGGGGACGACCGCGATCACGGGCTTCGGCATGAAGCGGATGAGCCGCTGCACCTCGAGGATGTGCAGCCGCCCGGCGCGGGCCGGGTCGTGCACTGCGGCCTCGTCCTCGCTGTATTTGTAGCCGTCGCGACCGCGGATGCGCTGGTCGCCGCCCGAGCAGAACGCCCACCCGCCGTCCTTCGGGCTCGGCCCGTTGCCGGTCAGCAGCACCACGCCGATGCGCGGGTCCTGACGCGCGATGTCCAGCGCCCGGTAGAGCTCGTCGACCGTGTGCGGACGGAACGCGTTGCGCACCTCGGGTCGGTCGAACGCGATGCGGGCGATGCGCCCGTCACGGCTGACGTGGGCGGTGATGTCGGTGTACGACGCCGCCCCCGGGGCATCCGCCCACTCGGACTCATCGAACAGCGGCGAGATCATGCGCGGCTCAGTTCTTGCCGTCGCGCCACTGCAGCCAGCAGCGCACGACGTCGAAGTCCCAGTCGGGTCCGTCGAAGCCGAGCGTGAACAGGCGCACGCCGGCGTCATAGAGCGCGTCGGCGTCGTCGGTCGTGCGGCGCTGCAGCTCGTTCGAGACGACCAGGTTCGACACGTCCGTGCCGTCCTTCGCCGCCCACTCGTCGATGACCGAGATCTTGTGCGCGAGCTCCTCGGGGGTGACGAAGCTGTGCCAGATGTCGGCGTGACGGGCGACGATGCGCAGTGTCTTCTGCTCGCCCTTGCCGCCGATGAGCACCGGGATCTTTCGGGTCGGCACCGGCACCAGCTTCTCCCAGCGCGCCTCGATGCGCGGCAGAGCCTCGGCGAGCGCGGTGAGGCGGGTGCCGGGGGTGCCGAACTCGTAGCCGTACTCGTCGTAGTCGCGCTCGAACCAGCCCGAGCCCGTGCCGAAGATGAATCGCCCCTCGCCGCCCTTGGCCGAGATGTGGTCGACCGTGCGGGCCATGTCGGCCTGCAGGTCGGCGTTGCGGTAGCTGTTGCAGTTCACGAGGGCGCCGAATTCGACCTTCTCCGTCTGCTCGGCCCACGCCGCGAGCATCGTCCACGACTCGAAGTGGCGGCCCTCGGGGTCGCCCGAGAGCGGGTAGAAGTGGTCCCAGTTGAAGAGGATGTCGACGCCGAGGTCTTCAAGGGTGAGGACCGCACGACGGATGTCTTCGTACGAGACGTGCTGGGGACGGATCTGGATGCCGAGACGGACCGGGGTGTCGAGGAGCATGGCATCCAGCCTATTCCTGCCCCGCCCGACGCCGCCGCCCTCGCGGCCGGCCTGGGCGGCGGCGGGCGGTGCTCAGCCGAAGAAGCCGAAGCGGATGATGCTGGCGACCCCGACCACGACGCAGTAGATCACGAACGGGTACAGCGTGCGCGTGTGGAAGTAGCGCGACAGGAACGCCACCGCGGCGAAGGCCGCGACGAATGCGCAGATCGAGCCGACTATGACCTGGCCCATGATGCCGCGGGCGTCGGGCTGCAGCAGGTCGGGGACCTTCAGAACCCCGGCGGCGAGGATGACGGGCGTGGCGAGCATGAACGCGAACCGTGCGGCGCTCTCGTGGTCGAGGCGGCGCAGGAGTCCGGCCGAGATCGTCACACCCGAGCGGGAGATGCCGGGCAGCAGGGCGAGCGCCTGGGTGGTGCCGATCAGGGCTCCCTCGCCGAGGGACAGGTCGTCGATGCGGCGGGCGGCGACGCCGCGGGCCTCCGCACGCGACCCGGCGGCACGGGCGGCCCGCCCGGCGAGGATCGTCTGACGGCGACGCAGCAGCTCGGCCGTCAGCAGCACGAGGCCGTTCAGGGTCAGGAAGACGGCGGCCACGAGCGGGGTCGAGAAGAGCACACGCAGCGGCTTCTCGAGCAGCAGGCCGATGACGCCCACCGGGATCGTTCCGATGATGAGCAGCCACGCCAGACGCGCCTCGCTGCGGCCGAGACTGCGGTGGCGCAGCGACCAGAAGAACCCGCGGATCACCGCGACCCAGTCCCGCCAGTAGAAGACGATGAGCGCGAGCGCCGTCGCAACGTGCAACGCCACGACGAACGCGAGGAACGGGGTGTGCCCCGACGAGTCGCCCTGGGTGACGAGGGACTGCCACTCGCCGCCGATCCACGCGGGGACGAGAATGGAATGCCCGAGGCTGGAGATCGGGAAGAGTTCGGTCACTCCCTGGAGGAGTCCGATGACGACGGCCTGCAAATAGGTCAGATCCACGCGGGCATGATCGCACACCCGCTCATGGATGACGCTAAGGAAACGGAACGCCCGATGCCAGACACCCCGTCGCTCGCCGACATCGCCGCCACCGCGCGGGTCGTCGCACTGCCGATGGCGACCCGCTTCCGGGGCGTGACCGTGCGCGAGGCGCTGCTGTTCGAGGGGCCGCAGGGCTGGTCGGAGTTCGCCCCCTTCGCCGAGTACGACGACGACGAGGCATCCGTCTGGCTGCGTGCGGCGATCGATTTCGCGTGGATGCCGCAGCCCGCCGCCCGCCGCGACGAGATCCCGGTGAACGCGACCGTGCCGGCGGTCGCGGCGGACGAGGTGCCCGTGGTGCTGGCCCGCTTCGACGGCTGCCGCACCGCGAAGGTGAAGGTCGCCGAGCGCGGGAAGTCTCTCGCCGACGACGTCGCCCGCGTCGCGGCGGTGCGACGGGCGCTCGGCCCGGAGGGACGCGTGCGCCTCGACGCGAACGGCGGATGGAACGTCGACGAGGCAGAGCACGCCATCCGCGCGCTGGAGCCGTACGACCTCGAATACGTCGAGCAGCCGTGCGCGCGGGTCGACGAGCTCGCCGACATCCGCGCCCGCATGCACGACCTCGACGTGCCGATCGCCGCCGACGAGAGCGTGCGCAAGGCCGAGGATCCCCTCGCCGTGGCCCGCGCGGGGGCGGCCGACATCCTCGTCGTCAAGGCGGCGCCGCTCGGCGGTCTCTCCCGGGCACTGGAGGTCGTGGCCGCGGCGGGGCTGCCGGCGGTGGTCTCGAGCGCGCTCGACACCTCGGTCGGGCTCGGCATGGGACTCGCCCTCGCTGCCGCGCTCCCCGAGCTCGACTACGACTGCGGGCTCGGCACCTCGTCGCTCTTCCTCGCCGACGTCACAGCGCAGCCGCTGCGCCCCGAAGGCGGTGTCATCGCCGTGCGCCGCGTGCAGCCCGACGCGGCGCTGCTGGCGCGGCACGAGGCATCCGACGACCGACGCGACTGGTGGATGTCACGCCTCGCCCGCTGCCACGCGCTGATCGCCGGCTGAGCGAGGCGCGGCTCAGAGCAGCGACTGCAGCAGACCGAGCTGCAGCTGGGCGGTGCCGAAGATGGCGAGGTACACGAGGATCGTGAGAAGCGGGATCCACGGGGTCAGCACGCGGCCGACCTTCGCGAGCGCCGTGCCCGCATAGCCCTCGCGGAACACATGCAGCACGGTGGCGAACCACATGGGAGTCACCGCGAGGTAGACCAGGGCGCACCACGGGCACAGCGTGTGCAGCGAGAAGATGCTCTCGGACGCGAGCCAGAGCACGAAGCCCATCGCGAAGGTCATGCCGGCCAGGAACAGCCACCAGAACCAGGCGGCGAAGCGCGCCCGGGCCAGAAGCCCCACCCCGACCGCGATCGGTGCGGGGAACATCATGAGACCGAGGATCGGGTTCGGGAACCCGAACACGTTGCCCTGCGGCGACTGGATGTTCTTGCCGCACTGGATGAACGCGTTGACCGAGCACGAGAGCGCCGCGTCGGGGTTCTTCAGCAGCGCCAGATCGTCGAGCGTCAGGTTGAACGCCGCGATGAGACCCGCCAGGCCCCCGACGATCAACAGGATCGGGAGGGCGAGCGGGATGCGGGATGCGGGGGCTGCGGCGGCGGTCGGCGTCGGCGAGGTCACCTCGCGAGGCTATCGCGACCGGCGCACGACGGGGTCGCACCGGCGCGGATCCACAGGGATCCGACGGCTCGACACGGCGGCGGCTCAGCCTGCGGGCGACTCGACCAGCAACGACGCCAGAGCCGCGATGCGCTCGGCGCACTGCTGCTCGGCCCGCTTCGGCGACAGGCGCGCGATCGCCGCGTGCACCGCGGCATCCTCCCACGTGTTCACGAGCATCCGGGCGGCCTCGTCGTCGGGGACGCGTAGCGCGAGACGCGACGTGCGCCGGATCTCGGCGATGATCTGCGCGACCCGGGCGGCCATCGCGCCGTCCCAGGCGAGATAGGCACGGGCCAGGCGCTCGTCGCGCATCGCGTTCGTGCGGATCTCACTCATGAGCAGCACGCCGAGACGGTCGTCGGTGGCGATGTCGAGCACGAAGCGCACGATCTCCGCAGTGCTGCGGGGCACCTCGGCGGCGGCCATCTCGGACACGCGGTCCGCGACGCGGGCGAGCTTGGTGTCGGAGACCTGCCGGGCGAGTTCGAAGAAGAGATCCTCCTTCGACTCGAAGTTGGAGTAGAAGGCTCCGCGGGTGAAACCCGCGCGCTCGCAGATCGCCTCGACGGATGCCCCGTCGAAGCCGACTTCTGCGAACACCTCGGAGGCCGCCTCGACCAGGCGGGCTCGGGTGTTCTCGCGACTGCGCGTCGTCGGCATCAGCGACGCACCACCTCTCCGTGCGCTCATCCGCCGTTCAGGTTGCGGGGGATGGCGGACTCTACGATACACACCTGTATCGGATACAGTCATGTATCGAACCCCGAACCTCGATTTCGCGGAGGCGTCGTGTCCACACTGCTCTACTCGCTCGGCCGTTGGTCGTTCCGCCACCCGTGGCGGGTGCTGCTGACCTGGGTGCTGCTGCTGGTCATCGCCGGCGGCGCCGCCGCGGTGTTCGGCAAGGGCACCGACAACGCGTTCTCGATCCCCGGCACGGAGTCCCAGGCCGGCCTCGAGCAGCTCAGCCGCACCTTCCCGCAGGCGGCCGGCACGAGCGCGCAGATCATCGTGGTCGCCGCCCCCGGGCAGACGGTCGACGAGAGCGCCTACACGAGCGAGATCGCGAACACCGTCACCGAGATCGGAGCGCTCGACGGCGTGCTGGGAGCGACCGATCCGTTCGGGAAGACCGTCAACGGCCTCGTCTCCGACGACAAGAGCGCCGCCATCATCAGCATGCAGTTCAACGGCCAGGTCACCGACGTTCCGGCGAGCACGAAGACCGACCTGCAGTCGATCACGACCTCGCTGCAGCACGCCCTCCCCCAGGGCGCCACCGCCCAGCTCGGCGGCGACCTGTTCGCCGTCTCGGTGCCGGGCATCAGCATCACCGAAGCGGTCGGGCTCGTGATCGCCCTGCTGGTGCTGCTCGTCACCTTCCGGTCGTTCCTCATGGCCGGCATGCCCCTCGGGAGCGCCCTCATCGGCGTCGCGATCTCCATGTCGCTCATCCTCGGGGCGACGGCGTTCGCCTCGGTGTCCTCCACGACCCCTCTGCTCGCGCTGATGCTCGGGCTCGCCGTCGGCATCGACTACGCGCTGTTCATCGCCGCGCGACATCAGGACCAGGTGCGCGCCGGCGTCCCTCCGGAAGAGTCCGCCGCCCGCGCGACCGGCACCGCCGGCTCCGCCGTCGTCTTCGCGGGCATCACCGTGCTCATCGCGCTCATCGGCCTCGGCTTCGCGAACATCCCGTTCCTGACGACGATGGGCATCGCGGCCGCGCTCGCCGTCGCGATCGCGGTGATCGTCGCGATCACCCTCACCCCCGCCTTCCTCGGCTTCGCGAAGGGCCGGGTCGTCGGCTGGTCGCGCCGTCCGAAGGCCGCCGCGAAGAAATCGGATGCTGCACCCCGCCGGTCGTTCTCCACCCGCTGGGCGGGCGTGGTGACGAGGCATCCGCTCGTCACGACCATCGCGGTCATCGTGACGCTCGGCGTGCTGGCCATCCCGGCGGCGAGCCTGCAACTGGCCCTTCCGAACGCGGGCGTACTGCCGAAGGACAGCGAGGCGCGCAAGACCTACGACCTGATCTCCGAGCACTTCGGACCCGGCTTCAACGGCCCGCTCATCATGACCGGCACGATCGTCACCTCGACCGATCCGCTGAACCTCATGAAGAACATCGGCGACGACGTCGCCACCCTGCCGGGGGTCAAGACCGTCGCCCTCGCGACCCCGAACGAGACCGCCGACACGGGCATCGTGCAGATCATCCCCACGACGGCGCCCGACTCACCCGAGACGGCCGCACTCGTGCGGGAGCTGCGCGCGCAGCACGACCACATCCTCGACACCTACGGCGTCGACATGAAGGTCACCGGCTTCACCGCGGTCGGCATCGACATCTCCGATCGCCTCGGCGGCGCGCTGCTGCCGTTCGGCATCTTCGTCGTCGGGCTCTCGCTCGTGCTGCTCATGGTCGTGTTCCGCTCGATCTGGGTGCCGATCAAGGCTGCGCTGGGCTACCTGCTGTCGGTGGGCGCCGCGTTCGGCGTCGTGTCGGCCGTGTTCGTGTGGGGCTGGGGCGCCGACCTCATCCACGTCGCGAAGGTCGGCCCCATCATCAGCTTCATGCCGATCGTGCTCATGGGCGTGCTGTTCGGCCTGGCGATGGACTACCAGGTCTTCCTCGTCTCGCGCATGCGCGAGGACTTCGTGCACGCGAAGGCCGACGGCCGCACCCGCCGCGAGGTCGCGATCGACGCCGTGCGCAGCGGCTACACCGGCTCCGCCCGCGTCGTCACGGCGGCGGCGACCATCATGTTCGCCGTGTTCGCCGCGTTCATCCCCGAGGGGGACTCGAGCCTCAAGCCCATCGCACTGGGGCTCGCCAGCGGCATCCTGTTCGACGCGTTCCTGGTGCGCATGACGCTCGTGCCGGCCGTGATGGCACTGCTCGGCGCGCACGCCTGGTGGATGCCGCGCTGGCTCGGCAAGCGCCTGCCCCACTTCGACATCGAGGGCGAGGCCGTCGAGCGCGAGATCGCGCTGGCCGACTGGCCCGACGACGCCGACCGCTACGCCGTGGCCGCCGACGCGCTCGAGCTCGACGACGAACGGCGTCGCGTCTACACCGGCGTCGACGTGAGGCTCGCGACCGGCGACGGCCTGCTCGTCACCGCGGAGGACCCGCGGGCGACCCGCGCCCTGCTGCTCACGATCGCCGGACGCCTCGAGTCGACCGGCGGGCGCCTGCGTGTGGCGGGCCACCTTCTCCCCGGACGCAACGCCTGGGCCCGTCGACACAGCGCGTTCGTCTCGCTCGGCACCAGCGAGGCGCCGCTCACCGACCTGCGCCGCGGCCTGCGCCGCGCCAGCATCGTCGTGATCGACGGCATCGACCGGCTCGAACGCCTCACCCCCGCCGACCGCGACCAGGCGCTCGCCCTGCTGCGCGAGGGCGCCGGCGACGGCCGCGTGACGCTCGTCGCGTCGGCGCCACCGACCTCCGTCGACGATCTCGGCGCCCTGCTGCGGGGCGCTCGCATCTCCATCGCGCCCGCACTGCGCATCCGCACGACGCTCTCCGCGTCCGACGTCGCCGAGGTGACCGCATGACTCTGCTCGAACGCTCCCGCACCCTGCGCCCGGTGACCTGGCTCGCCGTCATCGGCGTGATCCTGCTGCCCGTGCTCGTCGGCGCCGTGCTGGTCGTGTCGCTGTACAACCCGACCGACCGGCTCGGCAACATGACCGCGGCCATCGTCAACAACGACAAGCCGGTCACCCTCAACGGCCAGACGGTGCCGCTCGGACGTCAGTTGACCGCCGGCCTCGTCGAGGGTTCGAAGGACCTGCCCTCGAACCTCGACTGGGTGATCTCCAACACGGATGACGCGGCCTCCGGTCTCGCCGACGGCACGTACGCCGCGGTCATCACCATCCCCGACAACTTCTCCGCCGCCGCCACCTCCACCGCCCCGGGCGGCACACCTGAGAAGGCGACGATCTCGATCGCGACGGCCAACGACGCGAAGGTCGTCGACTCGGCGATCACCGCGCAGATCGCGCAGACCGCGACATCCGTCATGGGACAGCAGCTGTCGCAGAACTACGTCAAGAACGTGCTGCTCGGCTTCACGACGCTCAACACGCAGCTCGGACAGGCCTCGAGCGGTGCCGAGCAGCTCGCCACGGGCGCCGCCACCGCCGCGAGCGGTGCGGCCGCCCTCCCCTCCGGCATCGGCCAACTCGCCTCCGGGGCGAACCAGCTAACCTCCGGCGCGAACCAGCTGTCATCGGGCGCCGGCCAGCTCGCGAGCGGACTGGAGACCGCTGCCGCGCAAGTCGCGAGCCCGTCGTTGAACTCGGCCGCCGCCACCACGTCCCAGTACGCGGCCAGCGCGGCCAGCCAGACGACAGCGGTCGCGACGACGCTCGGCGCCCTCGCCCAGGAGTGCGCGCAGCTACTGCCGCCGCACGCGCTGCCGAACACGAACACGGCCGCCATCGCGACGCTGTGCGAGAAGCTCGGCACACTCGTCGGCTCCCCGACCGACCCCGCGAACGACACGGCGATCGGGGCGGCGACGGCCGCCGGCTACGCGGCGGGCTACGCGTCCGGCACCCAGACCGGCGTGTCCCAGCTGACGTCGCAGACCTCGGCCGGTCTCACGCAGTCGGCCGCCGCGGCGCACCAGCTGCAGTCCGGAGCATCCGGCATCGCCGCCGGCTCGGCCGCGCTCGCGTCGGGCGCCACCCAGGCGTCGTCCGGGGCGACCCAGCTCGTCGCCGGCGTGGACCAGCTCGCCACCGGCGCCTCGTCGCTCTCCGACGGCCTGAAGACGGCCGTCTCATCGATCCCCACCTACAGCGACACGCAGGCGGCGACCCTCGCCGACGTCGTCGCGAACCCGGTGACCGCCAGCGGGGTCTCCACGAACCTGTTCGGCGGCTCCGCCATCCCGCTGCTGTCGACCCTCGTGCTCTGGTTCGGATCGCTGGCGACCTTCGTGGTGCTGCAGGCGGTCTCGCGTCGTGCGCTCGCGAGCCGTCTGCCCTCGGTCGTGCTGGCGCTGCGCTCCTTCGCCCCCGCCGCCGTCATCGGTGCCCTGCAGGGCGTGCTCGTCGCCATCGTCGTGCAGATCGCGGCGAACTACGACACCGGATCGTGGCTCGCGTACGCCGGGCTGAGCGTCGTCGCCGGCATCGCGTTCGCCGCGGTCAACCAGGCGCTCGTCGCGCTCTTCCGCGGCACCGGCCGCCTCATCGCCGCGATCGCCGGAACACTCGCCATCGCCACGTCGGTCGTCTCGACGACGCCGTCGGGGCTGACCTGGCTCGCCGGTCTCATGCCGACCGCGCCGGCCTACAACGCCGCCCTCGGGGTGCTCGCGAGTGCCGGTGGCGTCGGATCCGCCGTCGTCGGCATGGTCGTATGGACGGTGCTGGGTCTGCTCGCCACCACCTTCGCGGTGTGGCGCCACCGCACGTCCTCGGTGCGGGCGGTGGTCGCCGGCACGACGGCCTGACCCGCGTCCGCGCGACATGACGAGGGGGTGGATGCCGCGGCATCCACCCCCTCGTCGTGTGCCGGTCGGCTCAGCTGCCGCCGGTGGTGAGCCCGCTGTAGGCGTGCAGACCCTTGAAGAACATGTTGACGATCGTGAAGTTGAACATCACCGCGGCGAAGCCGACGATCGACAGCCACGCCGACCGCGTGCCGCGCCAACCGCGCGTCGCACGCGCGTGGATGTAGCCCGCGTACAGGACCCAGATGACGAAGGTCCAGACTTCCTTCGTGTCGAAGCCCCAGTAGCGTCCCCAGGCGTCGTTCGCCCAGATGGAGCCTGCGATGAGGGTGAACGTCCAGAAGATGAAGCCGATGATCGCGAATCGGTAGGCGAGGGACTCGAGGTTCTCGGCCGACGGCAGCAGCCGCAGGAATCCGGGACCGGTCTTCGCACCGGCGGTGCCCGCCTCGGCGGCGGCGAGCGCGCGGCGCTCGCGGCGGATCTGCATGAGCTGCAGCACCGAGAGCGCGAACGCGAGGGCGAACAGCGCCGTTGCGAGAGAGGCGACGAACACGTGCACCACGAGCCACACGCTCTTCAGCGGATCGGCGAGGGGCGTGATCTCGCGGTAGAACGCGACTGCAGAGCCACCCATGAGCAGCACGATGAGGCCCGTGATGAAGGAGCCGAGGAAGCGAAGGTCGTAACGGAACAGCACCGCGAGGTACACCGCGACGATCAGCAGGGTTCCGGTGAGGGCGAACTCGTACATGTTCGACCAGGGCACCCGGCCCGAGGCGATTCCGCGCGTGACGTCGGCCGCGAGGTGGAAGAGGAAGCCGAGCCAGGTCAGCGTCGTGCCGATGCGCGCCCACACGGGGCGGTCGCGACGCGATCCGCGGGCCGTCAGTGCCTCGGCGGCGCGCTCCTGTCGCGCACGCACCTGATCGATGGTCTCGACCGAGCCGCGGGAAGAGGCCGACGACGAGGCCGTCGCCGCCCCTACGCCGACGAGCTCGCGCACATCCTCGGTGGCGGCATCCTTCGCGTCGATGGCGGCCACCGAGCGTCGGGAGAGGTCGATCGTGTAGGCGATGAACGCGAGCGCGTAGATGGCGATCGCCGTCCACACGAGCATGACCGAGGCGGAGTCGAGCGAGAAACCGGTGGAGGGCATGGCGGTGATTCTACGCGCGGCCGTTGTGGGCTTCGCCGGGAGTCGCGTCGTCGCCCGCGGGGGCATCGGAGGCGTCCGTCGACGCCTGCGGCGCCGTCTTCGCCGCCTTTGCGACCGACTTCGCGTGGCGCTCGGCGAGCTGGGTCACCGCGACGGCGATCGCCGGGTCCTCGCCGCGCGCGAGCCCCGCGTACTCCAGGCGCAGCGCGCCGTCCTTCGGAGTGACCCGCACCCACATGCGGCGGCGCGGAACGAACAGCGCGGCCAGAAGCCCGGCCACGGCGAGCCCGGCGAACACCAGCACCCACACCGACGAGGCGTCGTGGTGGATCGACAGCGACACGAAGCGCTTCACCGACGCGGAGTAGTCGGTGCCGACCGCCTGCATCGTCTTCGAGGCGTCCAGGCTCCCGGTCACCAGGGTGGATGCCGACGGGTCGGCCTCGTTCACGAAGGTCACCGTGCCCCAGTCGTTCGGGAGCTTCGCGGTCTGCCCCGGCATGAGCTCGAGCGAGTTCACCCCGGTGGTGCCGCCGGTGAGCTGGGTCATGCCGGTCGGGTCGAGGGTGTACACCGAACGCGGGGTTCCGTCGTTGATGCCGAGGTCGCCGGCGTAGACGTTGAGGGTCAGCACCGGGTAGATCAGGTCGGGGTAGACCGAGCTGAACGCTCCCGTGGTCAGCGGCTGCATCGTCGGGTAGAAGAATCCGACGAGACCGAGCTGCTGCGGCAGCCCGTCGGGGATCTTCACGACGCCCAGCGAGGTCATGTTGTTGTCCTGCGGCAGGAACGGCACCGACTCGTTGTAGATCACCTTGCCGGCGGAGTCGCGCACGATGATCGTCGGCGCGTACCCGTTGCCCATCAGATAGACCCGGTCCCCGGCGACCTCGAGCGGATGGTTCACCCGCACCTCGTCCTGCTGGGCGGACCCGCCCTCGGTCTTGGTGGTCAGGTGGGCGACGAAGTCGCCGGCCTGGCCCGCGCCCGTGTCGCTGGCGGGCGTATAGGTCACGTCGAACTTGTCGAGGGTGAGCGAGAACGGGTCGAGCGCGTTGCCGTCGACGAAGCGTCCCGGATTGAACGACGAGTAGTCCTGCAGCTGGTTGACGAAGGTCGTGCCCTGCACGATGACCCGCTGCCCGGTGTAGGTGAACGCCCCGCCGACGCCGACCGCGATCAGCACTCCCACCAACGCGATGTGGAAGAGGAGGTTGCCCGTCTCGCGCAGATAGCCGCGCTCGGCCGACACGGAGTACGAGCCGCGGCCGTCGTAGCGGTGCACCCGGTAGCGGGCGCCACGCAGCATCCGCTCTGCGGCGTCGATCGCGTCCGCCGCGGCGGTCGTCGCATCGACGCCGTCGGCGAGCGTGAGGGTGGCGGCGCGGTGGTCGTCGAGGCGGGAGAGCCGAGCCGGCGTGCGCGGGGGGAGCGCCCGCATGGCCTTCCAGTGGTGCTTCAGACGCGGGATCACGCAGCCGATCAGCGAGATGAACAGCAGCAGGTAGATCGCCGAGAACCACGCCGACGAGTAGACGTCGAACAGCTGCAGCTTGTCGAGGATCGGGAACAGATCGGGGTGGTCGGTCTGGTACTGCGTGACGCCGTTCGGGTCCGCCGTGCGCTGCGGCACGATCGATCCGGGCACCGCGGCGATCGCCAGCAGCAGCAGCAGGATCAGGGCCGTGCGCATGCTCGTGAGCTGACGCCACGCCCACCGCGCCCAGCCGAGCGGACCGAGTCGCGGCGAAGTGACGGCGGATGCGGCATCCTTCTCGTCGACGGAGCCGACGGCATCGGCCTCGTCGGCGCCGTCGATGTGGTCGGACGGACGCAACGGGTCGGCGTCGCGACCGGACTCAGAGCGGGAGCGGGACACTCGAGAACACCCCCTGGAGGTGGGACATGAGGTCGGTCCACAGACCCGTGACCATGGCGAGGCCGACGAGGATGAGGAGCACGCCTCCGATGATGTTGACGACGCGGATGTGGCGGCGGATGAACGCGACGGCGCCGGCCGCCCAGCCGAAGCCGAGGGCGATGAGCAGGAACGGGATGCCGAGCCCGAGCGAGTAGGCGAGGCCGAGCACGGCCCCCCGCCCCGCGGAGGCCTGCGTGAACGACATGCCGAGGATGATCGCGAGGGTCGGGCCGATGCAGGGCGCCCAGCCGATGCCGAGGGCCAGCCCCAGCAGCGGCGCCCCGATGAGGCCGAGGTTGCCGCGCACCACCGGCTTCAACGTGCGCTGCGCGAACCCGAACATCCCGATGAACACGAGGCCGAGCAGGATGATCGCGACTCCCAGCACCCGCGTGATGATCGCGTTGTACGAGATGAGGAACGCGCCGAACGTGCCGCCGAGGACGTTCATCGCCATGAAGATCACGGTGAACCCGGCGATGAAGAGCACGACACCCAGCACGAGGCGTCCGCGCGTGGCCTGCCCGCCACCGCGGCGCGGAGCGACGGCGCCGCCGATGAATCCGAGATAGCCCGGCACCAGCGGCAGCACGCACGGCGAGAGGAAGGAGACGAGCCCTGCCAGCATCGCGATCGGGATCGCGAGCCAGAGGGCGCCGCCGGCGACGATGTCGCTCATGCGTGCCCCCGGGTCCGGCGGGCGCGGGTCACGACGTCTGCCCCGCCGTGGTGATCAACGAGGTGAGGATCGAGGCGTCCGAGAGCTGACTCACGATGCGCGAGGACACGCGACCCTGCTTGTCGAGAACGACCGTGACCGGCACGGCACTCAGCGGCACGTACTTCGCGAACGACATCTTGATGTCGCCGTTGTTGATCGCGATCACGCTCGGGTAACTCACCCCGTAGGTCTGCGCGAACGAGCGCGACGTCTCGGCCTGGTCGTAGATGTTGACGCCGAGGAACTCGACGTCCTGCCCCTTCACGTCGGTGAACGCCTTCTCGAGCACGGGCGCCTCGGCGCGGCACGGGCCGCACGCGGCGTACCAGAAGTTCACGACGACGACCTTGCCGAGGTACTGGCTGCTCGTGACGTCGGTGCCCTGATCGGTCGTTCCCGAGAAGGTCACCGCGTCGCCGCGCTGGTCGGCGGGGATCTCCTGCACCTGGAAGTCGCCCGAGATGAAGCCCTTGTTGTCGCCGGCGCGGTACTGCGCAGCGAGCGAATCGTTGCTGCAGCCGGCCAGCACGAGGGCTGCGGCCGCGACGACGGCGGCGGCGATGACGCGGATGCCGCGGCGGTTGGGTCTGGTCATCGTCACACTGCTCCCACATCCACGGCGCCCGACAGCGACGCCGGCTCGACGTAATCGATCTCGACCCAGCGCTCGCCCCGTCGCTCGAAGCTGGTCACGCTGGAGAGCCCGCAGCGGCGCGACCGGGGGTCGTGCCGGAACGGGAGGCCCGCGACGGCGAGGTGCGTCACCCAGATCGGAAGCTGGTGCGAGACGACGACCACGTCGCCGGCGGCGGTCAGGTTCCACGCCTCGGTCATCGCGTCATCCATGCGCGCGGCGACCTGGGCGTAGGGCTCGCCCCAGCTCGGCACCGAGGGTCGCAGGAGATGGCGCCAGTTCAGCGGGTTGCGCAGGGCGCGCGACATCCGCCGGCCCTCGAACACGTTCGTCGGCTCGATCACGCGCTCATCGACGCGCGGCTCGATGCCGAACAGCTCGGTGAACGGCTCGGCCGACTCCCGGGTGCGCTGCAGCGGCGAGCACACGAGCGCCCCGACCGGGCGCCCCAGCCCGTGCACGTATTCGGCGGCGCGGCGGGCCATGACCCGACCGTCGACGCTCAGCCGGAAATTCGGCAGACGTCCGTACAGGACGTGATCGGGGTTATGGACCTCACCGTGGCGCACGAGATGCAGTCGGTCGGCGGACACCCGCACAGTTTACGGGCGCTGCTTCTGTGTCTGGCCTGAGCGGCGGGCGCTCAGGCCTCGTCGACCGACCCGCGTCGGGTGCGCAGCAGCTGGCGCACCCGCACCCACCCGAACCAGGCGACCCCGATCACGACGGCGGCGATCACGACGTACTGCAGGATGTCGGCGTACTGCTCGATGACCGGCCACGACTCGCCGAGGAAGAATCCGGCGAGAACGAACGCGGTGTTCCAGATCGCGCTGCCCGCGGTCGTGAGCAGCGTGAACCGCCACAACGGCATGCGGGTGACACCGGCCGGGATGGAGATGAGGCTGCGGAAGATCGGGATCATCCGCCCGAAGAACACCGCCTTCGCCCCGTGGCGGCCGAACCACTCCACGGTGCGGTCGACGTCCTCGACGTGCAGCAGCGGCACCTTCGCCGCGACGCGGCGGAGCCGATCCAGCCCGAGCCATGCTCCGATGCCGTAGAGGATGAGCGCACCGACGACCGAACCGAGCGTCGTCCAGACGAGCGCCTCGACGAGCGTGAACATGCCGCGGTTGGCGGCGAACCCCGCGAGCGGAAGGATCGCCTCGCTCGGCAGCGGCGGGAAGAGGTTCTCGAGCGCGATCGCGATGCCCGCACCGACCGGGCCGATGACGTCCATGAGTGAGACGACCCACTCGACGAGGGCGCCGAGCCACGAGTCATCCGGTTCATCGGATGCCGCGGCCCGCAGTGTCGCGGCGGGACGGAAGGGGGGAGCGGCCAGGGCGGCGTCGGTCATCGGACATCCTCGGGGTCGGCAGTGTCGGCCATGCGGAACGGTGATCGGCGCGCCGCGAGGCGCACTCGTCCGACCCTATGAAGCCGACATCCCAAAGGGCTGGGAGCCCCTGCGGCGCGGTCAGCGCAGGTTCGCCGACCCGAACACGATCGCCGCGCCGCCACACCACGCGAGCGCCATCAGCACGAGCGCGACGAGCGGAACCCAGAACGCCAGCCGCCGCCGCACGAGCAGCACGATCGCGACCACGCCCGCCACGACCAGCACGGCCCACGGTGCGATCATCGCGACGAAGAAACCGACGGTGCCGAGGCCGTCATTGCAGGTGTCGCTCGAGCACGCGTCGAACGCGAACACGAGGAACACCGCCATGTATGAGGCGATGAGCGCCGGCACGATCAGCAAGACCAGCAGCACGATCGTCAGCACCAGGTCCCAGGTGCGGCGCACCCCCGGCGCGGTCACCGCGACCGGGGCGGGCGGCAGCGGCGACCCGACGGGCGGTTGCGGAGGCCCCGCGGGCGGCACCGGCGGCTGGCTCATGCCGTCATGCTAGAGGCGGGCCGCACGTAGACTGAAGGTTTGTGAGCGAACGCGTCCTCGTCAAGCAGCTGAAGTCCCTCCCCGAAGGACCGGTCCGGGTGTCCGGCTGGGTCGAGACGGTGCGCGATCAGAAGAAGGTGCAGTTCGTCATCCTGCGCGATGAGACCGGCGCCGTGCAGCTGGTGAACCCCGCAACCCGCGAGGTGACCGACGATGCGGATGCCGCGGCATCCGTCGCCCTCGCCCTCACCGAGGAGATCTCGGCGCTCGCGAGCGGCACGTTCCTCACGGTCACGGGAGAGCTGAAGCACGACGAGCGGGTGAAGCTCGGCGGCGTCGAGATCAAGATCGCGACGCTCGAGGTCGCGGCGGCGGCCAACCCCGAGACCCCGATCGCCGCCGACAGCGGCCTCGACAAGCGCATGGACTGGCGCTTCCTCGACCTGCGCCAGGCCCGCAACAACCTCATCTTCCGCGTGCAGACGACCTTCGAGCATGCACTGCGCACCTACTGGGTGGAGCGCGACTACATCGAGATCCACTCCCCCAAGCTCATGGCGAGCCCGTCGGAGTCGAACGCGGAGCTCTTCTCCCTCGACTACTTCGAGGACAAGACCGCCTACCTCGCCCAGAGCCCGCAGTTCTTCAAGCAGATGGCGCAGTCGGCCGGCTTCGGCAAGATCTTCGAGATCGCGCCGGCATTCCGCGCCGACCCCAGCTTCACCAGCCGCCACGCCACCGAGTTCACCTCGGTCGACGCGGAGATCAGCTGGATCGACTCCCACGAGGACGTCGCCCACATGCAGGAGGAGCTGCTGCAGACCGCGTTCCAGGCGGTCAAGGACACGCACGGCGCCGAGATCGAAGAGCTGTTCGGCATCGAGGTGCAGGTGCCCGCGGTGCCGTTCCCGCGCATCCCCCTCGCCGAGGCCCGCCAGATCGTCGCCGACCGGGGCTACGAGATCCCCCGCACCGACGGCGACCTCGACCCCGAGGGCGAGCGCCAGATCTCCGCCTACGTGCAGGAGACCTACGGCCACCAGTTCGTCTTCATCACCGACTACCACCCCGAGATCCGTGCGTTCTACCACATGCGCGACGCCGAAACGGGACTCACCAAGTCGTACGACCTGCTGTTCAAGGGCGTCGAGATCACGACCGGCGCGCAGCGCGAGCACCGCGTCGACGTGCTCATCGAGCAGGCGAAGGAGAAGGGGCTCGACCCCGCCCACCTCGACTTCTACCTCGACTTCTTCCGCTACGGCGCCCCGCCGCACGGCGGCTTCGGCATGGGCCTCGCCCGCGTGCTCATGCTGCTGCTGGGCGAGGCGTCGATCCGCGAGGTCACCTACCTCTTCCGCGGTCCCACGCGCCTCGCGCCGTGATCACGGCGCGGTGAGCGCCGACACCGGATGCCGCGGCATCCGGTGTCACCGACCCGTCACCTGACGGACACCTGACGCTCTCACCGGCGCCACTCGCCGCACGTACGTTCCTCTCGTCCCGGTGCGGGGTTCCCGAACCCCCGCCACACCATCCGAGAGGAACTGACATGACCCACACGCGCGCACTCCTGCGCCGTGCCGGCGCCGGCATCGCCGTCGCCGCAGCCGCTTCCGTCGTGCTCGCCGGCTGCGCCGGCGGCAGCTCGTCGACGAGCTCTTCGGGCGGCGTCGACGCGAAGACGGCGACCAGCATCTCCGACTTCGGTTCGCTCGCCGCCCTCGAGGCCGCAGCCAAGGCCGAGGGCCAGCTCAACGTCATCGCACTCCCCCACGACTGGGCCAACTACGGCGCCGTCATCGACGCGTTCAAGAAGAAGTACCCCGAGATCACCGTCAACGAGGCCTCGCCCGACGCGTCGAGCGCCGAGGAGATCCAGGCCGCGACCTCGAACCAGGGCCTGGACACCGCGCCCGACGTGTTCGACCTCGGCCTCACTGTCACGCTGCAGAACACGGACAAGTTCGCCCCCTACAAGGTGCAGACCTGGGCGGACATCCCCGACACCCTCAAGGAGTCGTCGGGTCTCTACTACGGCGACTACGGCGGGTACATGGCCATCGGCTACGACTCGTCGAAGTACCCCGCCCCGACCTCGCTGAACGACCTGCTCGGCTCGGCGTACAAGGGCGCGGTCGCCCTCAACGGCGACCCGACCCAGGCGGGCGCGGCCTTCGCCGCGGTGGGTCTTGCCACCGTGCAGTCGGGCGGCACGCTGGATGACTACCAGGCGGGCATCGACTTCTTCCAGAAGCTCAACAAGGCCGGCAACCTGCTCAAGGTCGACGTGACCAGCTCCACGGTCGCCAGCGGCGAGACCCCCGTCGTCTTCGACTGGGACTACCTGAACCTCGCCCACAAGAAGGACAACGCGAACTGGAAGGTCGCGATCCTTCCCGGCACCGGCTACGCCGGCTACTACAACCAGGCGATCAACAAGGATGCCCCGCACCCGGCGGCTGCGCGCCTGTGGGAGGAGTTCCTCTACAGCGACGAGGCGCAGAACCTGTGGCTCGCCGGCGGCGCCCGCCCGGCCCGCATGGCGGCCATGACCACGGCCGGCACGATCGACGCGACCCTCGCGGCGGAGCTGCCGACCGCGCCCACCCAGAGCGTCGTGCCGACCGCGGCCCAGAGCACGGCTGCGGGCACCCTGCTCGGCGCCAAGTGGGCGGCGGCCGTTCAGTGACGTCAGTCGCTTCGGCGACACGGACCGCCGGGCCTGGCGCACTCGCGCTGGCCCGGCGGCCCCGTCGGGACTGGGCCTGGATCGGCCTGGTCCCGTTCGCCGCATATGTGCTGATCTTCCTCGCGCTGCCGACGGTGCTCGCCATCGGCTCCGGCTTCTTCACGAAGAAGGGCGCGTTCACCCTCGACAACATCGCCGCACTCGGCGACCCGGTCATCCTCGCGACGTTCTGGAACTCCACGTGGGTCTCGGTGCTCACCGCGCTGGTCGGAGCGATCGTCGGCGCACTCGCCTGCTACGCGATGCTCGGCCTGTCGGAGTCGGGTGTGGTCCGCACCTCCGTGAACGCGGTGTCGGGCACGTTCGCACAGTTCGGCGGCGTCACGCTCGCGTTCGCGATGATCGCGACGATCGGTCTGCAGGGAGTCGTCACGAAGTTCCTCGCGACGACCTTCGGCATCGATCTCTACGCCGGCGGCGCCTGGATCTACGGCCTGCCCGGCCTCATCCCCGCCTACCTCTACTTCCAGATCCCGCTCATGGTCATCACGTTTATGCCCGCCCTGTCGGCACTGCGGCCGCAGTGGGTCGAGGCGAACCTCACCCTCGGGGGCACCCGTGCCGGTTTCTGGCTGCACGTGGGCTTCCCGGTGCTGGCCCCGAGCTTCCTCGCCAGCCTCCTGCTCCTGTTCGCGAACGCGTTCTCGTCGTATGCGACGGCCGCGGCCCTCGCCAGCCAGGGCTCGCAGATCGTGCCGCTGCAGATCCGCGCGGCGCTCACGAGCGAGACCGTGCTCGGCCGCGAGAACCTCGCGGGTGCGCTCGCGCTCGGCATGATCGTCGTCGTGGGCGTCGCGATGGCCGTCTACAACGCGGTGCAGCGGCGGGCAGCGAGGTGGCAGCGATGAAGGGCCTCGCTCCGCACCCCGTCACCCGCTGGGTCATCGGCATCCTCGTGGGGCTGTTCTTCGCCATCCCCATGGTCGCGACTCTGCTCTACACGCTGCGCGACGGCGACGGCTATTCACTCGTGCACTGGGCGACCCTCTTCGATCCCGCGAGCGCATACCTGCTGCGCCCGTTGTGGCTCGCGATCGGCAACTCGCTCATCATCGCGGTCGTCACGGTGGTGATCGTGCTCGTGTTGCTCGCACCCACGATCGTGCTCGTGAACCTGAAGTTCCCCCGCCTGCGCCGGGTGTTCGAGTTCGTCGCGCTGCTGCCGATCTCGATCCCCGCGATCGTGCTCGTGGTGGGGCTCGTGCCGGTCTACCTGCAGATCGGACGCACCATCGGCACGGCCCCGTGGACGCTCGCGTTCGCCTACGGCATCACGGCGCTGCCTTTCGCGTTCCGCTCGATCCAGGCGTCGGTCGACGCGATCGACCTGCGCACCCTGACCGAGGCCGCGCGCACGCTCGGGTCGGGGTGGCTCACCGTGCTCCTTCGCGTGCTCGCGCCGAACCTGCGTCCGGGGCTGCTCGCGGCATCCCTTCTCACCGTCGCCGTCGTGCTGGGCGAGTTCACGATCGCGTCGATCCTGAACCGCCAGGTGCTCCAGACCGCGCTCCTCGTGGTCGGAAAGACCGACGCCTATCTGCCGGCGATCTTCACCCTGCTCTCGCTCGCAGCCGTGTTCGTGCTGCTGCTCGTCATCGGCCGCGTCGGACGCGACCGTTCCGAAAGGACCCGCTCATGACCTCCGATCTGCGAGCACTGCCGCGCACCGGCGACAATCTGCTCCTCGCCGCTCAGGGCGATGGCACCCGCGTCGAGTTCCGCGGCGTCACGAAGGACTACGGCACGACGCGCGTACTGCACGGGGTCGACCTCGACATCGCGCCGGGCGAGTTCGTCTCCCTGCTGGGTCCCTCGGGATGCGGCAAGACGACGGCCCTGCGAGTGCTCGCCGGCCTCGAGCGTGAGACCTCGGGGGCGGTTCTGCTGGGCGAGAAGGATGTCTCGTCGGTGCCGACCAACAAGCGCGACATCGGCATGGTGTTCCAGGCCTACAGTCTCTTCCCGCACCTGCGGGTCGTCGAGAACACGGCCTTCGGCCTGCGCCGCCGCGGCGTGGGCAAGGCCGAGGCGACGCGACGCGCGACCGACGCGCTCGCGCTCGTCGGGCTCGACCACCTCGCCGATCGCTTCCCGCACCAGCTGTCGGGCGGTCAGCAGCAGCGCGTCGCGCTCGCCCGCGCGCTGGTCACCGAGCCGCGCGTGCTCCTGCTTGACGAGCCGCTGTCGGCGCTCGATGCGAAGGTGCGCGTGCAACTGCGCGACGAGATCCGCCGCATCCAGTTGCGCCTGGGCATCACGACGCTGTTCGTGACGCACGATCAGGAGGAGGCGCTCGCCGTCTCCGATCGCATCGCCGTGATGAACGCGGGTCGCATCGAGCAGGTGGGCACGCCTGAGGAGCTCTATCTGCGCCCGGCGAGCGCGTATGTCGCCGGCTTCGTCGGCCTGTCGAGCGCCGTTCCGGGCCGCGCGACCGGCACGAGCGTCGATGTGTGGGGCATCCAGCTTCCGGTACAGGGCGAGCCCGTCGTCGGCGAGGTCGACGTGTTCGTGCGCCCCGAGAACGTGCGGCTCGTCGCCCCCGGCGACCATGCGGTGCCGGCGATCGTGCAGGAGAGCACGTTCCTCGGGAGCTTCCGCCGCACCCTCGTGCGCACCGCCGACGGCTCCCTCGTGCGCCTGCAGCATTCCGCCGGCGACCGCGTGGAGTTCGACGAAGCAGTGCATCTGACGATCGACGCCGTCCCGGTGTCGGTGCGTCCGGCGGCCCCCGACGCGTGAGACGCCGTCCGTCGCCGCGTCGGGTGCACGGCGCGGCGGCGGGCGCGGTACGCGCGGGTCAGACCTCGAAGTCGACCGAGAGCCGGGACGCCACGACGCTGCGGATGTAGCCCGCGGCCTCCTGGTGGGCGGGGTGCGTCTGATACGCCTCGAGTCCGGCGAGATCGTCGACGTCGATGACGACGGCGACATCGGCGTTCACATCGGCGTAGGCCACGTTCGGTCCGGCAGAGATCGCCCGGATCGAGGGAACCACCCCGTCGAGGGCGAGCAGGCGACGCGCGACCTCGGCGGCCTGCTCCGCACGCTCGGCGGGATCTGTCGCCGCGAGCGTCCAGGCGACGACATGCCGCAGGGTCACGAGGCGCTCACCGCGTGGAGCGACTCGGTCACCGCGTCGCGCAGCCGCTCCGGCGCGACCCGCCAATGGGCGTGCACGCGGCCGTCGATCAGCACGACCGGGATCTTCTCCCACCAGAGGTCGAACAGCTCGGGATTCTCGAGAATGGATGCCTCGGCCACCACGACACGGTCGGCGTCGGCGTCAGGCAAGTCGGCGACGACCTGCTCGATGACGCCGCGAGCGACGTCGCAGAGGTGGCATCCGTCTTTGCCGATGAGGGTGATCTCGGTCACGGGGTCATCCTAGGAAGAGGGGCGGACAGTGCCCGGTCACTGCTCCACGGCGAAGCCGGCCGAGACCCACTCGCCCGTGCCGCCCTCGACGTTGGTGGCGTCGTAGCCGCGTGCCTCGAGGGCCTGCACCGCGCGGGCGGATCGGCCGCCGAGCTGGCAGATGACGTTGAACGCACCGTCGGGCAGCGCGTCGAGGTTGTCGCCGAGCGTGGACAGGGGGATGTTCACGGCGCCGGGCACGTGGCCGGCGGTGAACTCGTCGACCTCACGCACGTCGACGAGGGGCACGTCGGACTGCTCGTGGAGCTGCTGCACGGTGATGGACTTCATGCTCTGAAGCGTACTGGGCGCGTGCGCCCGGGAAGACCGCCCGGAGCAAACACGAAGCGCCCATCCTCACGGACAGGCGCTTGTGTCAGTACCGCTGGTGCGGCGGCCGCTCACTTCTTGTTGCGGCGCTGGTGGCGAGTCTTGCGAAGCAGCTTGCGGTGCTTCTTCTTCGCCATGCGCTTGCGGCGCTTCTTGATGACAGAACCCACGGAAAACCTCACTGGTCGGCGGTTTGGGTGCGCCCGATGCGCACCCGGGAACGGGCAATCGAAAAAATGCCTCGGATCAGTCTAGCCGACGTCGGCCGCGGGACGCGTCACGACCTCGTCGACGGCGCTCGCGGGCACGCGGAAGCTGCGCCCGAAGCGCACCGCGGGAAGCTCCCCGGAGTGCACGAGGCGATAGACCGTCATCTTCGAGACCCGCATCACGTCGGCGACCTCGGCGACCGTCAAGAACTGCACTTCGGGCAGCCCCGTCATGGTTTTCCCTTCCCCCCAGCAACACGCGTCACACGCGTAACGCACATCGTAGGGGTCGCGCGACTTCCGTGTAAACACGGGAGACGGCGGATCCCCAGCGACTTCATCGACGCATGATGAGCGGCATCCACCTCCGGCGCGCATCATGCCGCCATGTCCGACTCGACGACCCCCGATCAGCCCACCGTGCCGCTGCCCGCGAACCACCACGCCGGCGGTGCCGCCGGCGAGCTCACCCCCTCGTATGCAGCGGATGCCGCGGCATCCGCACCGCCCGCACCGCCCGCGGCGACGGGCGCGGCGACGGGTTCGGCGGCCACGCCGCCACCCGCCCGCAGCCGCCGCGGGTGGATCATCGGAGGCTCGATCGCGGGCGGCCTGATCCTGCTCGCCCTGACCTTCGGCGGCGGCGTCGCGGTCGGATGGGTCGGAGCACACATCCAGGTCGCCGTGTCGAACTCGATGCACACGCGCGGCGGTCAAGGCGGGATGATGCCCGGCCACGGCAACGGCTACGGCAACGGGAGCGGCGGCCAGGGCGGCTACGGCCCGTTCGGCCACCAGCGCGGCAACGGGTCCAACTCGAGCAACGGCAACGGCTCGAGCAACGGCTGAGCCGAGCGGCTCAGCGGCCGGGGAGCTTCTTCAGCGCCGTGGTCACGACGTGACCGACGGATGCCGCGGCGCGCCCCACGACCTCCGCCGCGTGCGCGGCAGGCTCGGGCAGCACGGCGCTCAACGCCTCACCCTCGGGCAGATCGAAGAACGGCAGCAGCCAGTCGTCGACCTCGTCGAGGGGTGACGCCGACAGGCTGTAGTAGCGGTGCTGGCCGTCTTCACGCACCGAGACGAGCTCGGCCTCGCGCAGCACCTTCAGGTGCTTGGACACCGTCGGCTGGCTCACCCCGAGCTCCTGCACGATCAGCGAGACACTCGTTCCGGCCTCGGCGGTGCGCGACCGCTCGAGCAGGAACGAGAGGATGTCGCGCCGGGTCGCGTCCGCGATCACGCCGAAGATGTCCGCCATGTGCCTAGGTTAGCCGGGGCTCGTGGCCGCTACCATGACAGGCGCGGCGACGAGAGGGGCAGCGGTGGCAGGCGAGGTGTCCACACCCGGCCCCGCACGCGCCCTCGGCACCTGGATCGCCCGGTTCGCCCGCGACATCCGCGATCTGTCGACCGCCTCTCCCGCCCGTTTCGCGGTGCTGGTGTTCACCGCCCTGATCCTCGTGTTCACGGGTCTGCTGTCGCTCCCGGCCGCAGCGGCCGACGGACGCGCGACCCCGTTCGTCGACGCGCTGTTCACCGCCGTCTCGACAGTGTGCGTCACGGGGCTCGCCACCGTCGACATGGCCGCGCACTGGTCGGCGTTCGGCCACGTCATCATCTACGTCGGCGTCAACGTCGGCGGGATGGGTGTGCTGACTCTCGCCTCGATCATGGGGCTCGTGATCTCGAAGCGCCTGGGGCTGCGAGCCAAGCTCATCGCCGCGAGCGACACCAATCCGCTCCGGGCTCACGCCGGCCCCGTCAACGAGGGCCAGACCGTGCGGCTGGGCGAGGTGGGCCAGCTGCTGCGCACCGTCGCACTGTCGACGCTGGTGATCGAGGCGGTCATCTCGGTGCTGCTCTATCCGTCGATCCTGCTCGCGGGCATCGACCCGCTCACCGCGTTGTGGCAGGCGCCCTACTACGCGGCCATGTCGTTCACGAACACCGGCTTCACCCCGAACCCGGGCGGACTCGCCCCCTTCGCACACGACTACGTCTTCCTCACGACCCTCATGGTGAGCGTGTTCCTCGGCAGCATCGGCTTCCCCGTGATCTACACGCTCGCCCGGCACCGCTGGCACGTGCGCCGATGGTCGCTCCACGCGAAGCTCACCCTCATCACGACAGTGGTGCTCTTCCTCGCCGGCGCGGTGGTCTTCCTCACGCTCGAGTACGCCAACCCGAAGACGTTCGGCAGCATGGACGCCTTCGACACCACCTTCCAGTCGTTCTTCCTCTCCGCCATGACCCGCTCCGGCGGCTTCTCCGTGGTGAACATCGGGGATCTCAACGGGTCGTCCCTCGTGGTCGGGTCGATGCTGATGTTCGTGGGCGGCGGCTCGGCCTCGACCGCCGGCGGCATCAAGGTCACGACGCTCGCCGTGCTCGCCCTCGCGGTGTGGTCGGAGGCACGCGGACGCCCGTCAGTGAACGCGTTCGGCCGCCGTATCCCGAGCGACGTGCAGCGGGTCGCGCTCTCGGTCGTCGCCTGGGGCGCGACGATCGTCGCCGCCTCGACGATCACGATCGCGCAGATCACGCAGGCCCCGATCGCCGATGTGCTCTTCGACGTGATCTCCGCATTCGGCACCGTGGGGCTCTCGACGGGGCTCACCGCCGAGCTCCCCGACCCGGCCGCCTACGTGATGGCGGTCACGATCTTCATGGGCCGCATTGGTACAGTCACACTGGCCGCGGCCGTGGCGGCGTCGTCGCGCTCGCAGCTCTACACGTTCCCCACCGAGAGGCCGATCGTTGGTTGAAAAGGTGCGCAGCGATGCCCCGGTGCTCGTCATCGGGCTGGGCCGGTTCGGGGCCGCGTGCGCGGGTGAGCTCGACCGTCTCGACCGCGAGGTGCTCGCGATCGACGACAGCGCGGAACTCGTGCAGAAGTGGTCGGACCGGGTCACCCACACCGTGCAGGCCGACGCCCGCAACATCGACGCCCTGCGGCAGATCGGGGCGCAGGACTTCCAGGTGGCCGTCGTCGCCGTCGGTTCTCTCATCGAGGCGTCCGTGCTCATCACCGCGAACCTGGTCGATCTGAAGGTGCCGCAGATCTGGGCGAAGGCGGTGAGCCAGTCCCACGGCAAGATCCTCGCCCGCGTCGGGGCGAACCACGTCATCTACCCCGAGCGAGAGGCCGGCGAGCGCGTCGCGCACCTCGTCAGCGGCCGCATGCTCGACTTCATCCGCTTCGACGACGACTTCGTGCTCGCCAAGCTCTACCCGCCGAAGTTCCTGCGGGGAGTCGCCCTGAGCGCCTCGGGCGTGCGCACGAAGTTCAACGTCACCGTCGTGGGCGTGAAGTCGCCCGGCAAGCCGTTCCGCTACGCCGAGGCCGACACCGTCGTCACCGCGCACGACCTGGTGATCGTGTCGGGCACGAACGGCGACGTCGAGAGGTTCGCGGCGCTCGAGCGTTGACGGATGCCGCGGCATCCGCTCTCTCAGGCGCCGGCGGCGAGCTCCCGGGCACGGGCGAGGGCGGCATCGGTCGCGCGACCGAGCAGCTCGTCGAGATGGGCGTCCTGCAGCACCGCGATCGCCCGCTCGGTCGTGCCCTTCGGGCTCGTCACCTGGCGGCGCAGCTCGGCCGGATCCTCGCCGGTCGCCGCGAGGAGCGCCGCAGCACCGATCACCGTCTGCTCGGCCATGAGCCGCGCATCCGCGGGCGAGAATCCCTTGGCGAGCGCGGCCCTGGTGAGCTCCTCGATGAAGAGGAAGAGGTAGGCGGGCCCTGAGCCCGAGATCGTCGACAGGGCGTCGATCTTGTCCTCGGGCACCTCGACGACGGCCCCGACGGTCTCGAAGAGCCGTCGCACGAGCGCGACGTGCGCGGCATCCGCCGTCGTGCCCGCGGCGAGTCCGGTCACCGCCCGTCCGACGGTCGCCGGGGTGTTCGGCATCGAGCGCAGCACCACGACGCCGTCACCGAGGATGCGCTCGAACGTGGCCACAGTCACGCCCGCCGCGAGGCTCACGACGATCGTGCCGGGGCGCAGCACGGGGGCGACGGCCTCGAGCAGGTCGGGCACCATCGCGGGCTTCACGCCGATCAGCACGATGTCGGCGCCGGCGGCCGCGGTGAGGTTGGCGTCGGGATGCGCCTCGAGGGCGATCGATGCGAGACCCGCGATGCCGTCGAGCGTCGCGGCCTTCGCCGCCGAGCGGTTCGTGACGACGATGCCACGGGAGGATCCGGATGCCGCGACTCCGCGGGCGATCGCACCCCCCATCGAGCCTGCTCCGAGGATGGCGATGGGGGGAAGCTGCGCGTCGACCATGTCGCCATCCTAAAGTTCACGCGGCAGGACCGATGATCGACCTGAAAGTTCATTCACATGGCGGCACGGCGCGACTATCATCGGCAGTGCCGGGGCGGTGCCGCCTCGGCTGAGCCGCGGAGGGACGCCCGATGACCACCCAGCCCGATCTGTTCGACGGAATCGTCGCCCGCACCGTCGCGACCGACCGCCTCGCGGTCAACGTGCTCCTGCGCGAGGACGACGACCCGACCACTCCCGCCGATCGCACCGTCGTGCTGGTGCACGGCAACGTGTCGTCCGCGCTGTTCTGGCAGGAGATCATGCAGGACCTCCCCGGGGACGTGCGGGTGATCGCCGTCGACCTGCGCGGGTTCGGCGGGAGCGAGAGCCTGCCCATCGACGCGACCCGCGGGGTGCGCGATTTCAGCGACGACGTGCATGCGACGCTCGAGGCCCTCGGGGTCGCCGCGCCCCACCTCGTCGGCTGGTCGATGGGAGGCGGCGTCGTGATGCAGTACGCGATCGACCACCCCGTGGCATCCCTCACTCTGCAGGCACCGGTCTCTCCCTACGGCTTCGGCGGCACCCGCCGCGACGGCAGCCGCCTGACCGACGACGACGCCGGCACCGGCGGCGGCGGAGCGAACCCGGACTTCGTGCAGCGCCTCACCGACCACGACACCAGCGCCGACGCCCAGACGTCGCCGCGCAGCGTCTTCCGATCCGGATACGTCGCCCCGGGCTTCGAGAGCGAGCACGAGGACGCCTGGGTCGCCTCGATGCTCACGACCTCCACCGCCACGGGCAACTACCCCGGCGATGCCGTGGCGAGCGAGAACTGGCCCGGATTCGGGGCCGGCCGCATCGGCGTGCTGAACACCATGGCGCCGGGCTACTTCAACACGTCCGGCATCGTCGGTCTCGCCGTCAAGCCCCCGGTGCTGTGGGTGCACGGCGACGCCGACGCCATCGTGTCCGACGCGTCGTTCTTCGACCTCAACCACCTCGGGGCGCTCGGCATCATCCCCGGCTGGCCCGGGGCGGACGCCGCGCCCGCCCAGGAGATGGTCTCCCAGACCCGTGACGTGCTCGAGGCCTACGCCGCCGGCGGCGGCGAGGTCACCGAGCTGCTGCTGCCCGGCGTCGGCCACTCGCCGCACCTCGAGCGCCCCGCCGAGGTGCGGCGCGCACTCCTCAGTCACATCGGCTACGTGGGCCGACCCGTCGACCCGGCGCCGCCCACCGAGACGATCGTGCTGCGCTCGGCCGACTGACCGGGCCCGGGGCGCCCGGAACGGCGAGGGATGCCTCCGGCCCGGGACGGGGCATCCCTAGACTGACGCCATGAGCGCATCCGGCGGCAACAGGGCGGTCATCGCGGCACTTCTCGCGAACCTCGGCATCGCCCTCACCAAGTTCCTCGCGTGGGCCTTCTCGGGGTCGGCGTCGATGCTCGCCGAGGCGATCCACTCGCTCGCCGACTCGGGAAATCAGCTGCTGCTGCTCTTCGGCGGCCGTCAGGCCCGGCGCCGCGCCGACGCTGAGCATCCGTTCGGCTACGGCCGTGAACGGTACGTCTACGCGTTCGTCGTCGCGATCATCCTGTTCTCGATCGGTGGGTTGTTCTCGGTCATCGAGGGCATCGACAAGTTGCAGCATCCGCACGAGCTCGAGAACCTGTGGCTGCCGCTCGTCGTGCTGCTGCTCGCCATCGGTCTGGAGTCCTTCTCGCTGCGCACCGCCATCCGCGAGTCGAACCACCACCGCGCCGCCGGGGAATCGTGGTTCGGGTTCATCCGGCACGCGAAGGCGCCCGAGCTGCCCGTCGTGCTGCTCGAGGATGTCGCAGCCCTCACCGGTCTCGTGTTCGCACTGTTCGGCGTCGGGCTGTCGGGACTCACCGGCAACCCGGTGTTCGACGCCCTCGGCACCCTGTTGATCGGCCTGCTGCTGATCGCGGTCGCGATCGTGCTCGGCATCGAGACGAAGAGCTTGCTGGTCGGCGAGGGCGCGCGCCCCGCCGACCAGCGGGCGATCGAAGCGGCGATCACCGGCGGCGGCGAGATCTCGCACCTCATCCACATCAAGACCCTCTATCTCGGACCCGACGAGCTGCTGGTTGCGGCGAAACTCGGCTTCGCCGCCGACCTGCCGCTCGCCCGCGTCGCCAGCGACATCGACGCGATCGAGGCGCGCATCCGCGCCGCCGTGCCGATCGCGCGGGTCATCTACCTCGAGCCCGACCTCTACCGGGCGCACGGCGAGCCCGAGGCATCCGCTCGACGGCAGATCACCCCGCCACCGCCGACCGCCGAGGTCATCGTCGCCTCGTCCGACTGACCGCTCTCGCCCACCGCGGGCCGGAGCGGCAGACTGGGGACATGGAGTACTGCCTGTTCACCGAGCCCCAGCAGGGGGCGTCGTACGCCGACCAGCTCGAATTCGCCCAGGCCGGTGAGCGGCTCGGGTTCGACGGGTTCTTCCGCTCGGACCACTACCTGCGCATGGGCGAGGGCGACCCGCTGCCCGGTCCGACCGACGCGTGGACGACCCTCGCCGGCCTCGCCCGCGAGACCTCGCGCATCCGGCTCGGCACCCTGGTCTCCTCGGTGACCTACCGGGTTCCCGCGATCCTCGCCATGCAGGTCGCGCAGGTCGACGCGATGAGCGGCGGCCGGGTCGAGCTCGGGCTCGGCACGGGCTGGTTCGAGGCCGAGCACACCGCCTACGGCATCCCGTTCCCGCCCCGCCGCTTCGACCTGCTCGAGGAGCAGCTCGCCGTGATCACCGGGCTGTGGGAGGCATCCGGATCATTCTCGTTCGACGGCGCCCACTACCGCCTCGAGGACGCGCCCGCCCTGCCGAAGCCCGTGCAAGGCCGAGTGCCGGTGATCGTCGGCGGCGGCGGACCTCAGCGCACCCCCGCGATCGCGGCGCGGTTCGCGACCGAGTTCAACATCGGGTTCCAGCCCGAGCACGTCATCGCCGAGAAGTTCGCGGGCGTGCGCGGCGCGTGCGCCGAGATCGGCCGCGACCCGAGCACGCTCAAGCTGTCGGTGGCACTCCCGACACTCGCCGCCCCCACCGAGGCGCAGCTCGAGCGCCGTGCGGCGGCCATCGGCCGCGACCTCGACAGCGTGCGCGGCGACACCAACATCGTCGGCGGGCTGGATGAGATCGTGGCGAAGGTCGAGCGCCTGCAGGCCCTCGGCGCCACGCGCGTGTATTTCCAGCTCATGGACCTGCGCGACATCGAGCAGGTCGAGTACCTCGGCTCGACGGTGCTCCCCCGCCTGCCCCGCTGAGGCTCTCGTCGCGGCGGCGGGCGCTGCGGCCCGGCGTCCGGGCGGCGCGCCCGCCGCCCGGACGCCGGGCCGCGCAACGTCGGAGCCCTTTCCCGACACGCCGTGTCAGAGGGCGTCGGGTCGGCGCGCCTCGAAGAAGCTCCGAAGCTGCGCCTGCGCCTCGGCGGCGAGCACCCCGCCCACGACCTCTGCGCGGTAGGGCAGACGGCGGTCGCGCACCACGTCGTACATCGACCCCGCTGCACCCGCCTTGTCGTCCCACGCGCCGAACACGACCCGCGACACACGCGCTTGCAGCAGCGCCCCCGCGCACATCAGGCAGGGCTCCAGGGTGACGACGAGCGTGCACCCCTCGAGGTTCCACGACCCGATGGATGCCGCGGCCTGCCGCAGGGCGACGACCTCGGCGTGCGCCGTGGGATCCCCCGTCGCCTCGCGCAGATTGCGCCCTTCGCCGATCGGGGTGCCCGCGGCATCCACCACGACCGCACCCACGGGAACATCGCCCTCCGTGCCCGCCACCTCGGCGAGCGCAAGCGCCCGGCGCATGGCTGCGAGGTCGGCGGGGGTCGTCACGGTGACAGCGTAGGCGGTGCTCTAGCCTGTGATCATGCGCTTGCACGTCGCCGACCACCCGCTCGTCACCCACAAGCTCACGGTTCTGCGCGACCAGCGCACGCCGTCGCCGATCTTCCGCCAGCTCACCTCCGAGCTCGTGACGCTGCTCGCCTACGAGGCGACCCGCAACGTGCGGGTGAAGGACATCGAGATCTCCACGCCCGTGACCACCACGACCGGCGTCGCGATCAGCGACCCGCGGCCGCTCGTGGTGCCGATCCTGCGCGCCGGTCTCGGCATGCTCGAGGGCATGGTGACGCTGCTGCCGACCGCCGAGGTGGGATTCCTCGGAATGGTGCGCAACGAGGAGACGCTGGAGCCATCGACGTACGCCGAGCGCCTCCCCGACGATCTGAGCGACCGTCAGTGCTTCGTGCTCGACCCGATGCTCGCCACCGGCGGGTCACTGGGCGCCGCGATCGAGTTCCTCTTCACGCGGGGCGCACAGGATGTCACGGCGATCTGCCTGCTCGGCGCCCCGGAAGGCGTCGCGGCGATCGAGAAGCAGGTCGCGGGACGCGACGTGACCCTGGTGCTGGGCGCGCTCGATGAGCGGCTCAACGAGCACGGCTACATCGTGCCCGGGCTCGGAGACGCGGGCGACCGCCTCTACGGCACCGTCTGACCGCGGTCGCTCGGGCCGGCGGCGACCCCCATGTGTGGGCCCGGCACGCGCGGCCTCCGTCGCCCCGCGATGCGTCGACGGACCGCGCTCACAGCCAGTGCTTGCGCTTGAAGATGAAGTAGAGCGTCGTGGGGAATGCGAGCATCACGCCGATCGCCAGCGGGTAGCCGTACTGCCAGTGCAGCTCGGGCATGTCCTCGAAGTTCATGCCGTAGATCGTTCCGATGAGTGTCGGCGCGAAGATGATCGCCGCCCAGGATGAGATCTTCTTGATCTCGTCGTTCTGAGCCAGATTCGCCTCGGTCTGTCGCCGCGCGACGAGCGCGGAGTGCACCGTGAGCGCCTTGTCGAGCAGCGTACGGTAGCCGTCGACCTGGGCGTCGATCTTCTCGACGTGGTCGAGCACGTCGCGCAGGCTGCGGCGCAGCTCGAGGTCGACGTCGTACTTCTCGAAACCGCGCTGGAGCTTGTCGATCATGGCGGCGAGGGGGTGCACGGCCCGACCGATGCTGAGCACCTCGCCGTACAGCTCGTAGATACGTCGCGACAGGGCGTCGTCGTCGCTGTCACCGAAGAGCTGATCCTCGATCTCGTCGAGATCGTTCTCGATTCCGGCGACGACGGGCTCGTACTCGTCGACCACCCGGTCGAGGATCGCGTAGAGGATCGCCTCCGGACCCAGCGCGAGCAGGTCGGGCTGGTGCTCGAGTCGCGAGCGCACCGCCGCGAGGTTCGGTGATTCCGCGTGACGGATCGTGATGACGAAGTCGGGGCCGACGAACACGTGCACCTCGCCGAGCTCGACCTCCTCGCGCTCGTCGTCGTAACGGGCGGGTCGCAGCACGACGAACAGGACGTCGCCGTAGCGTTCGATCTTCGAGCGCTGGTGCCCGGTGAGTGCGTCCTCAACGGCGAGCGGGTGCAGGTCGAACTCGGCGGCGACCGAGGCGACCTCTTCGGCGCTCGGACGGTAGAGCCCGATCCAGGCGAGCCCTCCGCGATCGTCGTGCAGCCGGTAGGTCTCATCGAGCGTGCCGGGTGTCTCGGCGCGGCGACCGTCGACGTAGATGGCGTTGTCGACCAAGGGCATGGGCGGGCTCCTCTCTCGGGGCGGTCGCGCCGCTCCGACTCGGGACAGCGGGTGGAGCGCGGCGAAGCCGCTCGATGGTAGCCGACCGACATGACCTGTTCGGGGCATCCTGACGAGATCCTCACGGCGGCACGTCGCTCGGCGTCGCGGCACCTGCCGGTGGGCGTGCGCGAGGGGTGCCGCGACGCGGCCGGCGTCGTCGAGCGCGCCGCGGGCCTGGGGTCAGGCGACGCCGACGAGCCGAGCGAACGCGCTCAGGCGCGCGACGCCGGCCGGGGTGTACGGCAGGTCGTCGAGCAGAGCGGGCGAATAGATCACGTAGGCGGCGACCTTCGCCCGCGAGACCGCGACGTTGAGCCGGTTCTGCAGCAGCAGGAACTCGAGTCCGCGCGGCGCCGCCCGCCCGGACGACGCGGCGAGGCTCACGATCGCGACCGCCGCCTCCTGCCCCTGAAAGCGGTCCACCGTGCCCACCCGCACGTCGGCGAGACCGGCGCCGGCGAGCGCCTCCTCGACGAGCACCTGCTGCGCGTTGTACGGGGTGACCACGATCAGATCGGATGCCGCGAGCGCCCGTCCGCCCGCGGCATCGGGATCGCCCGGGTCGGTGTACGTGCGACCCACCAGGTCGCGGGCGAGTCGCACGACCTCGGCGGCCTCTTCGGGCGACTGCACGGCATTGCCCTCGTGGGCGAGGGGCAGCGGATGCAGGCCCGGCTCGATGCCGGCGAGCGAGCGGAGCCCGGCGTCGGGGGCGGAGGCGAGCGCACCGTCGTAGGACAGGGTCGAGACCGGGGCGGCGACACGCGGATGCATGCGCCAGGTGCGCGAGAGGAAGTAGCCGTGGGTCGGCGGGAGCACCGCGGCATCCGCCATCACCCACCCGAGCGCGGACGTGTCGACCGGCTCGGGATGCGTTCCCTGACTGACCTGCGGCAGCTGCTGCGGGTCGCCGAGCAGCAGCAGGCGCGGGGCGGCGAGCGAGACGGCGATGGTCGAGGCGAGGGAGAACTGCCCCGCCTCGTCGATCACGAGCAGGTCGAGCCCGCCGCGCGCAACGCGGTTGGTGTTCGCGAAGTCCCAGGCGGTGCCGCCGACGACGAACCCGCCCGGCTGGTCGGCGATGAACCCGGCCATCCCGTTCTTGCGGATCGCCGTGAACGCGTGACCGGTCGATGCCGGATCCTTCGGCGCCTTCGCCACCTGCACGGCGGGCACCCCGGCGGCGATGACCCCTTCGAGCATGTGCTCGACGACGGCATGGGACTGCGCGACCACACCGACCCGGAACCCGCGGTCGCGCACGAGGCTCGCGATCACCCGGGCACCGACGTAGGTCTTGCCGGTGCCCGGAGGACCCTGCACGGCCAGGTAGCTGCGGTCGAGGTCGGCGACGGATGCCGCGATCGTCGCCGCCAGCTCGCCCGCCGCGCGCCCGTGCGGGCTCGAGGTGAGCTGACGCCCGCGCAGACGCGGCGGACGGCGGCGCAGCAGATCGGTCGCGGGGTCGTCGGGGAACCCGGGGGCGGCGTCGAGCAGCCCCTCGGCCCATGCGTCGATCGCGGTCTGCTGCCCGGCGGCCTGCGGGGGCCGCGGCGGAGTCAGTGCGATCGGCAGCGTGTCCCACGTCTCGCCGTCGACGGCGAACTCGGCGATCACCGCGCCGTCGTCGAGCACCTCGAGCACCTGAACGGTGCGGCCGGCGTGGATCCACCGCGGCGACGGCTGGGCGATCGGGTAGGGCGCAGGCATGGGGTAGAGCGCGAACGGATCGGAGCCCTCGCTCAGCCGGGTGCCGGGCGCGACGTCGCCGTGCAGCTCGATGATGCGACGGTCGACCCGCTGCCCGTCGCCGCGGTGCCAGTCGGTCACGACCCGACTGCGGGCCGCGTCGACGACCACCACGTCACGGGTCTGCTCCCAGAGCGACACCGGCTCGCGCAGCCGCAGGAAGTGACCCGCCCAGAACGTCTTCGCCTCGCGCGGGTAGTAGTCGATGGCGGCCGCGGCGAGCGCCAGCGCACGCACGTCGGGGTCGTCGGGCGACGTGAGGGCCGTGGCATCCGTCGCCCGTCGGCTGAGGGCGACCGATGTCGGCGACGGCTCGTAGGGCGTCTCCTCGGGGGTGACATCGCGGGCGGGATAGAGCCCGGCGTCGCGCGCGCGGGCGACCAGCCAGTCGCGCAGCCGCAGAGTGGAGACGCAGTCGTCGCGGTTGTACTCGGCCAGGTCGTCGAGGATCGCCGCCGCGGCCGCGTCGTCGCCGTCGTCTGCGGCCGCCCGCGCCTCGACGTAGCGCACGATCGAGTCGTCGCCGCGCTGCACGTCGCTCGTGCGCAGGTCGTCGCCCATGTAGAGCGGCTCGAGCTTCTTGATCGAGTAGGAGCGGGACCCCACCCGCAGCGCCCGCCGCACGATCGGGTAGAGATCGACGAACACACCCTCGCGCAGCAGCCGATCGACCTCGGCCTCGCGGGTGCCGTGCCGCGCGGCCATCTGCAGCAGATGCGTCGGCTCGTACGGCGCGTAGTGGTAGATGTGCAGGCCCGAATGGGTGCGCCGGCGCAGCTCGATCAGATCGACGAACTGCTCGAGCGCGCGCTTCTCGTCGGCGAAGGTGTGCGCCCACAGGGCGCTGTACTGCTCGCGGGTGTCGACCCACCCGAACAGGTAGTCGATGCCCCACACGTTCGCGCCGCCGGTGTGCTCGGTGTAGAGCGGGTCGCCCTCGAAGTCGAAGAACAGGTCGCCGTGATCGGGCCGCGGCAGCGCACCGAGCGCGGCCGCCGACACCACCTCGTACGCAGGCGCGGGCGGGCGGGACGCGGCATCCGTCTGCTGCCGCTCGCTCGCCAGCTGCAGCCGCGCCTGCGTGCGCAGCGATTCCCACACCTCGGCGCCGAGCCCCTCAGGCGGGGCGGATGCCGCGGCCAGCGCGTCGATCGTGTCGACACCCCCCGCGCGCATCCGCTCGCGCTGCACCGGGCGCATGCCGGCGACGAGCAGCAGGTCGCGTTGGCCGACCACCTCAAGGTCGCACGTCGCGCACCGGCCGCACGCCACGACGTGCAGGGCGCCGCGGTCGTCTCCCCAGGCGATCGGCGTGCCGGACGCCCCGGCGGCGAGGTCACGGTCGGCGATCAGGGCGCGCAGGCGCTCCCGCCGCAGCGTGAACACGGGCATCAGGTCGGCGACCCGGTGCACACTCGTCGTGCCGTCGCCGAGCAGCAGCTCGACCTCGTCGGCGCGGGCGATACCCAGCCGGTCGAGCTGGTCGACGTAGGCGGCGAGCTGCATGAGCGCGGTGACACGGGCGTGGCGGGCGAGCTTGGTGTCCTGCACGATCCAGCGTCCGTCGTCGCCGCGCAGCAGGAAGTCGGCGAACCCGACGAACTCGCCGGTCGCGAACGCGGCTTGGTAGACGACGGACGCCGCCGGGTCGCCGAGCGCCCGCACGGTCGCGGTGACCGCGGCATCCATCGCCGTCGCATCGGCCGAGCGCGTCTCGGGGATCTCGACGACGGTTCCCGGATGCGTCTCGCGGTAGCGCTCGAGCACGCGCAGCTCGTGCTGCGTGCCGAGGCGGCCGGCGCGCTCGAGGGTGGGGTCGTCGGGCTCGTCGACCGCGGGCACGCGGCCGAGCTTCGCGTCGATGGCGCGCAGCCAGGCGAATTCGCACTCGGCGGCGGCCTTGAAGTCGCTCGCGCTCCACACGATGCGGGCGGGCTGTGGGCCTGCGGCCTCGATGTAGCGCATGGGACGTCCTCTCCCGCTCGACCCTAACGGCCGCCGCCGACACCGCCGCTGCGCCGCCGTGGCCGCCGTGCCCCGTCGCCGGCGCGCGGGCCGACGGCCCGCAGTGCCAGACTGGACGCGTGACCACCGCCCTGCCGTTCGCGAGCGCCTATCGCCACGGGTTCGCCCGTGTCGCCGCGGTGACCCTTCCGCTCGCGATCGCCGACCCCGCGCGCAACGCCGCGGCGACGATCGCGGAGGCCCGCCGGCTGCACGACGACGCCGTCGCCGTCGCCGTCTTCCCCGAGCTCGGTCTCAGCGGATACGCGATCGACGACCTCGTGCTGCAGGACCCGCTGCTCGACGCCGTGATCGACGCGATCGGCGCGGTGGCCGCGGCATCCGCCGATCTGCTGCCGCTGCTGTTCGTCGGCGCGCCGCTGCGGATCGGGAGCCGCCTCTACAACTGCGCGGTCGCCATCCACCGCGGGCGTGTGCTCGGCGTCGTGCCGAAGACCTCGCTGCCGACCTACCGCGAGTTCTACGAGCGGCGCTGGTACGCCTCCGGAGCCGACGCCGACACGGATGTCGCCGACCTCGGGCCGCTCGGAACGGTGCCGTTCGGCACGCAGCTGCACTTCGCGGCATCCGATGTGCCCGGCCTCGTCGTCCACGCCGAGATCTGCGAGGACCTGTGGGTGCCCGTGCCCCCGTCGTCGACCGCCGCCCTGCAGGGCGCGACCGTGCTGCTGAACCTGTCGGGCAGCCCCATCACCATCGCGCGCGCAGACGACCGCGAGCTGCTCGTGCGCTCGCAGTCGCTCCGCGGCCTGGCGGCGTACGCATATGCCGCCGCCGGCATGGGCGAATCGACCAACGACGTCGCGTGGGACGGGCAGACCCTCATCGCCGAGCTCGGCACCGTGCTGGCGCGCACCGAGCGCTTCCCCGAGGGGGCGCGCGCGAGCATCGTCGACGTCGACCTCGACCGCATCCGCCAGGACCGCCAGCGACAGGGAACGTTCGACGACAACCGCGCCGCACTCGTGCCCGGCGCCCCGGTGGTCGTGCCGTGGCGGCTCGACCCGCCCCTGAGCGATGTGGGCCTGCGACGGGATGTCGCGCGGTTCCCGTTCGTGCCCGCGGATCCGGCCCGTCTCGCGCAGGACTGCTACGAAGCCTTCCACATCCAGGTCGCCGGTCTCGAGCAGCGCCTCGCCGCCATCGGCCACCCGAAGCCGGTGATCGGTGTCTCCGGCGGCCTCGACTCGACGCATGCACTGCTCGTCGTCGCACGGGCCATGGACCGCGCCGGGCGGCCGCGCAGCGACATCCTCGCCTACACGCTGCCGGGGTTCGCGACCAGCGACCACACCCGCTCGAACGCCGTCGCGCTCGCCGAGGCGATCGGTGCGACGGTCGAGACGATCGACATCACCCCGGTCGCCCACGACCTCCTCGGCGCGATCGGGCACCCCTACGCGAGCGGCGAGCCCGTCTACGACGTGACGTTCGAGAACGTGCAGGCGGGCGCCCGCACCGACGTGCTCTTCCGCCTCGCGAACCGTCACGGCGGCATCGTCATCGGCACCTCCGACCTCTCCGAGCTCGGCCTCGGCTGGGCGACGTACGGCGTCGGCGACCAGATGAGCCACTACGCCGTCAACGCGGGCGTGCCGAAGACGCTCATCCAGCACCTCATCCGCTGGGTCATCGCCGAGGGCGAAGGGGTGGATGCCGCGACCGCCGTGGTGCTGCAGTCGGTGCTCGACACCGAGATCAGCCCCGAGCTCGTGCCGGCCGATGCCGACGGCAACGTGCAGTCCACCGAGGACACCATCGGGCCGTATTCCCTGCACGACTTCGCCCTGTTCCACGTGCTGCGCTACGGGCTGCGGCCCTCGAAGATCGCGTTCCTCGCCGAGCGCGCCTGGGCGGATGCCGCAGTCGGCTCCTGGCCCGCCGGGTTCCCCGAGGGCGAGCGGCCGAGCTACGACCGGGCCGAGATCGTCCGGTGGCTGCGCGTGTTCCTGTCGCGCTACTTCGGGTTCGCGCAGTTCAAGCGCACGGCCATCCCCAACGGCCCGAAGGTGTCGCCCGCCGGATCACTGTCGCCGCGCGGCGACTGGCGGGCGCCGAGCGACGGCAACGCCCGCGCCTGGATCGCCGAACTCGATGCCGCCCTCGACACCACCGCCCCGGGAGACAACTAACATGCGCCTGCTGGTCGCCGCCCTGAACTCCGAGCTCGTCGGGTTCCCGCTGGAGCTGCCCGGCTTCTCGCGCCTGGTCACCGGACCCGGCAAGCTCAAGGCCGCGGTCGAGTTGACCCGGGCCCTCGAGCGCGGCGAGGTCGACGAGATCGTCGTCGTCGGCACCGCGGGACAGCTCGACGCCGGCCTCGCCGCCGGTGTGCACGAGATCTCCGCCGCGCTGCAGCACGACGTGACCGACCTCGACGGCATCGTGGGGCAGCACGTCTCGCTTCCGTCGACCGTCGAGACGGGGCATCCGGGTGTCGTCATCGCCACCGGCGACCGGTTCATCGACGACGCCGACGCCGTGGTCGCGATCCGCGAGCTCGGCGCGCAGCTGGTCGACATGGAGACGTTCGCCTACATCTGGGTCGCGCACGAGTACGCGGTGCCGATCCGCGTGTTCAAGGCGATCTCCGACAGCGCGCAGGACGGCGCCACTCAGCTGTGGGACGAGACCGTCGCCCACTGCAGCGCCCAGCTCTACACCCACCTCGCCGGGCTCTACGGGGCCTGAGGGCAGGCCCGGCCGGGCCGTGTGCCGGGGCTTGCGCGGGCCGCGTACCGCCACGGGGTCGCGCGAAGCGGGCTGCGGGGTCGAGGCTCCGGTGCGGGGTCGCGCCGAGCACCGCCGCGGGGTCGCGCCAAGCAGGTGCCGAGCGCAGGAGACCTGGCGGACGCAGGAGGAATCGCGAGGATGCCGCCTGTTCTCGCGCGTTCGCCTGTGTCCACGCGGGCAGGAGCGCACGGCGGGCACCGGCACCGGGCCGTGCCGGGCAGGTACGGAAAACAGGAACACACGCGGACGCAGGACGAATCGCGAGGATGCCGCCTGTTCTCGCGCGTTCGCCTGTTTCCGCGCGATCGGCGGCAGGCCTGCACAGCCGCATGGGCGGCATCGGGCTGCGCGAGCGGCGTGGTCGGCACAGCCGCATGGCCCGCGCGCCGCGCGCCCGCGTCGGGCTGAGCGGCGCTCCGCGGACCCGGCCCCGCCGGCTGATCAGTCCGACTGCCGGATGATGCTGGGCCCCCGGCCGGTCGCCTCGACGACGAGCTGGGCGGGGATCTGCTCCTTCATCGCCTCGACGTGGCTGATGACGCCGACCGTGCGTCCGCCGCTGCGCAGCTCGTCGAGGGTGCGCATCGCGAGGTCGAGGGTCTCGGCGTCGAGCGAGCCGAACCCTTCGTCGATGAAGAGCGTGTCGAGACGGATGCCGCCGGCCCGCGCCGTCACGACCTCGGCGAGCCCGAGCGCGAGGGCGAGCGAGGCCAGAAAGGTCTCCCCACCGGACAGCGAGTGCGCGGGGCGCGCGACCGCGGTGAACGCGTCGACGATCTCGAGCCCGAGACCGCTCTGCGCCCCGCGTGAGGCACGCGCATCGGTGTGCTGCAGGCGGTACCGCCCGCTCGACATCTCGTCGAGCCGTACGTTGGCTGCAGTCACGATCTCCTCGAGCTCGGCGGCGAGTACGTAGGTCTCGAGGGGCATGCGGTAGTCGTTCGGGGCACGACCCGCGAGGGTATCGGCGAGGCGGGCGACAATCTGATGCATCCGCTCGAGCTCGGCGCGGCCCTCGTCGACGGCGGCGGCCCGGTCGCGCAGGTCACTGAGCGCGGCAGCGGCCTGATCGTGCCGGGAGAGGGCGTCGGTCGCGGACCGCACGGCGTCGCGCGCGACCCGCAGTGCCTCCTGCGCGGCCGCGACGTCGACCGGCTCCTCGGGGAGCCCGAGCGCCTCGAGTTCCGCCCGACGCGCGGTGACGGTGGCGACGGATGCCTCGTGCCCCCGCACCCGCGCATCGAGGCAGTCGCGCTGGCCCGCGTCGCGGACCGCCGCACGCACGGCGTCGGCGTCGGCGAACGGGGAGCCGCCGAGCGCGTCGGCGCAGCGCTCGGACGCCTCCCGCGCGGCCGCGTCGGACGAGGTCTGCGCGGCCACCGCTGCGACGACCGCCGCGGCGACGGCGAGCTCGGCCTCATCTGCGGCGACCCGCAGGCTGACGCTCGCGTGACGGCCGCGCGCGGCGTCGACGCGGGCGACGAGGGCGCCACGGCGGGCCGCGAGCCCCGCGAGGACGGCGTCGGCGTCGGCGAGATCCGTCGCCCGCGCGGTGCGCTCAGCCGCCAGGTCGCGTTCGGTGTCGTCGAGGCGGTCGCGTGCGGCCACACCCTCGTCACGACGGACCACTGCGGCCGTCGCCGCCGCGGCGCGGTCGGCGGCGGCGGCGAGGCGCGCACTGAGATCGTCGACCGAGCCGCCTTCGGCGCGCGCGACGGCCGCAGCGAGGGCGGCCCGGGCGTCGCTCGCCGCGGCGCTCGACCGCTGCGCAACGGCCTGCGCTGCGTCGCGCGCGGCGGCGGCGGCATCGATCTGCGACGGCGTGGCGGTCTCGGCGGGCGCGGCAGCGGGGTGGGGGTGAGAGGTCGCTCCGCACACCGCGCACGGCTCGCCGTCGACGAGTCGCTCGGCGAGCTCCCCGGCCGCCCCCGCGATGCGGGTGTCGAGCAGGTGCGACCAGTTCGCCGTCGCCGCGCTCAGCGCGCGGGCGGCCGCCGCCTCGTCCTCGTCGGCGCGCTGCGACGCCGCGGCGAACGTCACCGTCTCGCGGGCGGCATCGAGTCGCCGCTGCAGGTCGGCGACGTCGCGCTCGCGCGCATCGCGTGCGTCGGCGTCGGCCGTGGCCGCCGCGATGCCGGCGCCGAGGATCGCGCGCTCGGCCGGGATCTCACCGGCACGCACGTCGATCGCGGCGATCCGCTCGCGAGCAGCCTCGGCGCGCGCGGCGGCGGACTCGCGGGCGCCGTCGATCTCGGCGAGCTCCGTCTCGCCGGCGAGCGCATCGCGGGCGCGGGCGAGGTCGCCGGTCAGCGCCTCGACACGGGCCGGGGCGTCGGCATCGTCACGGCCCCAGGCCCCCCGCGCGCGCTCGGCGGCGGCACGGGCGAGCTCGGCCGCGCGCAGCGCGCGGGCCCGCGCCTCGACGACTTCGCGCAGCGCCTCGGCGGCGAGCGCCCGCCCCAGCTCGGTGCGCGACGCCTCGATGGCGGGCTCCGCCGCGGCGAGCTCGGCCGTTCGCCGCCGTTGCGCGGCCCGCTCGGTCTGCTGGTCGGTGATCCGGCGCGCGTCGGCGAGGGCATCGGATGCCGCGACCGCCACGGCATCCGCCGTCACCGCCGTCTGCGCGATCGCGGCACGCCGATCCGCCGCGCGGGCGAGGGCACCCTCGAGATCGGAGGCGTCGAGATCGGCTGCCTCTAGGTCGGAGTCAGCAGCGGCAGCGGCAGCGACGGGATCGCCGCCCCACCCCTCGCGCGCGATCAGCTCGGCGGCCTGCCGGCGCACGAGCGCGACGGCGTCGGCACCGCGGTCGAGCGCGTCGCGCGCCGCCTTGCGCCGCTCGTCGACGCGCCGGGTCAGGTCGTCGTAACTGCGGGAGTCGAAGAGGGTGCGCAGCAGCTCCTGCCGCTCGTCGTTGCGGGCGAGCAGGAACCGCTGGAATCGGTTCTGCGCGAGCAGGATCACCTGCAGGAACTGCGCCTGCGTGAGCCCGACCACCTCGGCGAGCATGACCCCCACGTCGCGCGGCCCTGCCGCCACGCCCCGCCATCCGGTACCGTCCCACCGGGCGAGCTCGGCCCGCGCCTTCTCGAGCGTGACGCCCTCACCGCGCTGCTTCGGCCGCTCGTAGTCGGGCGCCCGCACGATGCGCCAGCGCTCGCCCGCCGCCGAGAACTCCAGCGCGACCTCGGTGACATCGTTCGGGCCGCTGTGATCGCTGCGCAGGCGCTTGTCACCCGCCTCGTAACGAGGGACCGCACCGAACAACGCGAAGCAGACGCCGTCGAGGATGCTCGACTTGCCGGCCCCGGTGCGGCCGGTGATGAGGTACAGACCGTCGGCGTCGAACGCGTCGAAGTCGACTCGCTGGCGCTCGCGATACGGTCCGAAGCCCTCGAGCTCGAGGCTGTGGAGCTTCACCGCGCCGCCTCCGTCGCCGACCGCTCCGCCAGCGCGTCGGCGAGGACCGCTCGTTCGTCGTCGCTCAGCCCCTCCCCGACGCGCACGTGCGCGAGGAAGGAGTCGACCAGCTGCACGTCGTCACGGGCGGCACGCACGCGGGCGCCGTAGTCGGTGCGCTCGCCCGAGCGGCCGCCGGCGGGCGTGTGCGCGACGGTCGCGCACCACGGGAATCTCTCGCGCAGCCGTCGCATCGGATCGGGCTGAGGCGCGGCATCCGTGTATTCGGCGCTGACCCAGGCGTCTTCGTCGACGTCGAAGCGCGGATCGGAGAGAAGCTCGTCGAAGGTACCGCGCACGACGGCGAGGCGACGGGGCACCGGAAGATCGAGCCAGGTCACCGCGGCGAGACCCGCCGCGTCGAGGTCGACGAGCCAGGCGCCGCGCGGCTTGTCGCGCTCGCCGAAGCTGTAGTGCAGCGGGGCGCCGCTGTAGCGCACCCGCTCGCTGAGCGTCGCCCGCCCGTGGATGTGCCCCAGGGCGACGTAGTCAGGACCGTCGAAGACCGACAGCGGAACGAGGTCGATGCCGCCCTGGGTGATGTCGCGCTCGACGCCGGGAGTGGCGTCGACGCCGGCCGCGAAGCAGTGCGAGAGCAGGATGCTGCGCCCCCCGCGCTGCGCGAGATCGTCGCGCACGAGCGACATGGCGTGACCGAGCACGTCGTGCTGCGTGCGCGTCGGGATATCCGGCCACAGGTGTCGCACGAGCGAGGGCTCGAGGAACGGGATGCCGTAGACGTGGACGGGCCCCTCGGCATCGTGCACGGTGACGGGCTCGGCGAGACGCGCGGGGTCGGTGAGCACTCGCATGCCCTCGCGCAGCAGCGGCGCCTGGAACCCGAGCCGGGCGGCGGAGTCGTGGTTGCCGCTGGTCACGATCACACTCGCCCCCGCATCGCGCAGGTCGAGCAGCGTCTCGGTGAGAAGGGCGTAGGTCGCGGCGGCCGGGGTCACGGAGTCGAAGACGTCGCCGGCGACGACGACGAGGTCGACGCGATGCTCGCGCACCTGAGCGATCATCGCCCGCAGCACGGTCTCGACCGCGGCGAGAGTGCTCGTGCCGTGGAACGTACGACCGAGGTGCCAGTCGGACGTGTGCAGGATGCGCATGCCCTCCACGCTACGGCGTCGCTCCGACACCGCCGGCGATCCGCTCGCCCTGTGCCGTGCGCGAAGACGGAGACGCCCCGGGCGGTCCCACACACCGTCCGGGGCGACCTGCGACACCGTCCCGACGCCCCCAAAATGCACGCAGGGCATGATGCCTCAGGACGATCGACGACCGAGCGGCTCTTGGGGGCCGAGCCGCCCGATCGCCGACCGCGCCGAGAGACTATGCGTGCGACGGAATCCGGCGCATAGGGGATTCGGCGTATTCAGGCATACTGAAGGAAGGTCGATGGCGACCGCGCCCGACAGCCGTGAGATCCTGCCGAACGCGGCAGGTCGTACTGAGGGCAACCGTCCGCCGACGGACGGAGACGGCAGGGGATATGAGCGCCGCAGGAGACGCGCACGCGCAGATGTGGGCGGTGGTCGACGACGTGCTGCGTGCGGCATTCGCGGGCGACGCGGGGACCCTGCACGACACGCTCCGACGCCAGCGCTCGGATGCGGGATCACCGGCGGATGCCGCCCTGCTGGGCGTCGCCTGCGCCATCGCCGCGGTAGTCGCCTGCCGGTTCCCGGTGGCGATCGACGAGGCCGACGCCGCCTGGGATGCCGCCGCCGATGCTCCGGGCGACGTGCGCCGCCTCGCGGCCGCGGCCCTGCTGATGTGCGATGCGATGGTCGGCACCGATCATGCGGCGCGGCGCGGCATCCGACTGCCTGAGATCGTCGCGACGCTCGCCGCGCCCGGGCGAGGTCATCTTCTCGCCTGCTACCTGCTCGCCGAGGCCGCCATGAGTGCGGGAGCGTTCGCGGCGATCCCGCCGATCCTGCGGGCGACGGGGCTGGCGCCCGGACAGATCTCCGCCACCCCCGACGGCCCCGTCGACGGCGCCGCGCTGACGCTGCAGCTACTGCTGGCCCGCTCGTTCGCGTTCCAGGGGCACACCGACCAGGCCCGCGGCGTGCTCGATGCCATCTCGCACGCCGGCGCCCGTGTGCCCGCGCGAGCCCATGCCGTCGTGGCGGCGATCGCCGCGTTCGCCGCCGCCGGCCGGGCCGACCGGATCGGGTTCGAGCGACTCGCGGGCGGAGTGCTCCGACGTACCCGCGGCGACGTGAACTACCTCTCGGTCGGCGCCTGCTTCTATGTGGCCTGGGGCATGCGCGCCCTCGGACAGCTGCAGCGCGCCGCCGGGGTGCTCGTGGCGATCGCGGGCGCCGACCTCGAACGCTCGAAGCTGTGGGATCAAGCGTTCGGACTCGAACTGCTCATCGAGGCGAGCCTCGAACGCGGAGACCTCGCCAGCGCGAAAAGCCAGGTGGCACGGGCCGCGCACCTCGCGCGGTTCCCGGTGGCCGCGGCATCCGTCGCCCGCGCCGAGAGCATCGTGGCGGCCTCCGACGGACACCGCGACGACGCGCGCACGCTCGCGCTCGCGGCCATCCGGCTCGACGAGGGCGCGGGAGCCCACACCGAGGTCATGCGCGGCAAGCTCGTGCACGCCGCGGCGATCGCCGACGACGACCCGGCGTCGGCGGCGCGCCTGCTCGCCGAGGTGGCGGCGGAGGCCGACGCGTACGGCCTGGAATCGGTGCGCCTGGTCGCCGCACGACGGTGGCGTCGCCTGCGGGAGACGCACCCGGAGCTCGCCGGCGAGATCGTCATGCTCACCGCACGGCAGCGGCAGATCGGGGCGCTCCTGGCCGAGGGGCACAGCAACAGGGCGATCGCCGAGGCCCTGTTCCTGTCGCCGCGCACCGTCCAGGCGCACATCTCCGACATGCTCGAGATCACCGGAGCCCGCTCCCGCGTCTCGCTGGCCGCGCGGATCGGCTCCAGCCACGGCACGGATCTGAGCGCGTTGAGCCCCCGCCAGCGGGAGATCGCCGGACTCATCGCCGACGGTCGGCGCAACGCCGAGATCGCCCACGACCTCGGCCTCAGCGAGAAGACCGTGGAGAACCACATCGCCGCGATGTTCACCCGCCTGGGCGTGCGCTCACGCTCCGCGGTGGCCGCCGCCGTGCCGACCGCCGGCGTCGCGGGCTGAGGCGCGTCTCGAGCCTCGGAGATCGCCCCTCGTCCACGCCGCATAGCTGCGTCATCGGGGCGTCCCGCGGCGCCGTACGCTCGGAAGGGTGGAGCTGCCGGTCGTGTGCGTCGCGTTCCTTCTGCGCGAGGGCGTGGAAGGACCCGAGGTGCTGCTCGGATTCAAACGCACCGGTCTCGGCCTCGGCCGGCTGGTCGGCATCGGCGGGAAGGTCGAGCAAGGCGAGACGCTCGTCGAGGGCGCGGTGCGGGAGATCCACGAGGAGACCGGGCTCGTCGTCGACGGCGCCGATCTCACCGCGGTGGGCGTGCTCGACTACCTCTTCCCCGACGAACCGTCGTGGTCGCAGCGTTCGCACGTGTTCGTCGGCCGCGTCTGGCAGGGTGAGCCCGTCGAGACCGACGAGATCGTGCCGGCCTGGTTCCGCGTCGACCAGGTGCCGTTCGCGCGCATGTGGGACGACGCGAAGCGCTGGCTGCCGGGCGTGCTCGACGGGGGGCGGGTGGCGGCATCCTTCACCTTCGGACCTGATCTCGCCACGGTCGTCGCCGAAGGACCCTGGCCCGCCGCCGACTGAGGGCACCGGGTCGCCCTCCCGTCACCTGCGTGTCACACGCGCCGGATAGCGTCTGTCCCATGGTGACCGCCGAGCTGCCCGACGGAGACTCCCGCGACGCCGCGCCGTATACGTTCACGCACGACGGGTCCACCCTGGTCGTCGAGGAGCAGGGCGAGGGGCCGGTCGCCTACGTGCTGGTGCATGGCATCGGCATGGGCCGCAGTGTCTTCGCCGATCTGGTGGTGCGGCTGCGGGAGAGCGGACAGGTGATCGCGCTCGACCTCCCCGGCTACGGCGAGGCGCCCGAGCCGCCCCGCACCCCGACGATCGAGCGCATGGCCGACCTCGTCGCCGCATTCCTCCGGCACCGGGGTCTCGACCGGGCGCACGGTCGCGTCGTGCTGCTCGGGCACTCGATGGGCTCGCAGGTGGCCACCGAGGTCGCGACGCGGCATCCGATGCTCGTCTGGCGACTCGTGCTGTGTGCCCCGACGATCAACATCGCCGAGCGGTCGGCTGTGCGCCAGCTCGGCCGGCTCGCACAGGACCTCTGGGGTGAGAGCCCGATCGTGCTCGTGCGCGGCGCCCGCGAGTATCTGCGAGCGGGTCCGAACCTGCGACGCAAGATGCGGGCGATGCTCGCACACCGGCCCGAGGAGTCGTACTCGCGCATCGTGGCGCCGACCCTCGTCATCCGCGGTGAGGGCGACCCGGTGTCGCCGCACGACTGGTGCCGGTTCGTGGTCGAGGAGATCCCCGACGCGCACCTGGTCGAGCTCTCCGGACACGGGCACGAGACGATGATCAAGGATGCCGCGGCCGCCGCAGCCCGCATCGTCGCGTTCGCACGTGCGTGAGCGGCCTCCCGCGCGCGCGGGAGGTCGATCCGGACCGGGCGGGAGCGGTGCTCAGCCGCGCGGCAGGAGCACAGTGAACACGGCTCCGCCGCCGTCGCGGGCGCGGGCGGAGACCGTCCCGCCGAGCCGGGTGACCAGACGTGCGGCGATCGAGAGTCCGAGCCCGGTGCCCACGGCGCGCGTGTCGCGGTAGCGGGAGCGCAGCACCCCGCGGTCGAACGCGACATCAAGGTCGCCGGCGTCGAGGCCGGGCCCCGTGTCGCTCACCTCGAACCGCACGCCGGCGGGGTCGGCGGCGGCGACCACGACGACCTCACCGCCCGCGGGCACCGCGCGCAGCGCGTTCTCGACGAGTCCGTCCAGCACCTGCCGCATGCGGTTCGGGTCGGCGCTGAGCACGCCGGCATCGGCGCCCACCCGGGTGCGCAGCACCGCCGGCACGGTCGCGGCGCGCGCGGCCCAGGCCTCGTCGATCTGCGCAACGAGGTCGGCCGCGGCGACATCCACTCTCTCGATGCTGAAGTCGTCGGCCTCGAGGCGGGCGAGCTCGAGCAGGTCGGCGACGAAGCGGTCGAGTCGGTCGGTCTCGGTGACGAGCACACGGCCGGCGTCGGCGGTGGCGGCGGGGTCGATGACGCCGTCGGCGAGGGCCTCGCCGTAGCCGCGGATCGCCGAGAGCGGGGTGCGCAGCTCGTGCGATATCGACAGCAGGAATTCGCGCTGGCGCCCTTCGCTCGTGGCGAGCGCATGGTCGAGCGCGCGCAGGGCGAGAGCGACTTCGGATGTCTCGGCCGGCCCCGCGACCGGCACGTCGACGCCCCGCTCGCCGGCCGCGAGCCGCCGGGCGGCGCGGGCGGTCGCCGCGAGCGGGCGACTGAGCCATCGCGCGAGCAGCACGGCGGCGATCGCGGCCGCCGCGAGGGCGACGGCGAGGGCGATGAGCACGCGGAAGGTCACCTGTCCGAGGGCCGGGTCGAGGTCGCGCATCGGCAGCGCGGCGACCACATCGAAGCCCGCGCTCGTGCGCCGGGCCTCGACGAGGGCGGGGCCCGCGGCGCCGCGCACCGTGCCGGAGTAGGTGCCCGTCGATGCCAGAGCCTGACGCACGACATCGGTCGCGTAGGTGCGTCCGGGGCCGCGGGCGGCACCTGTGCCGGGGGCGTCGATGACGGCGAACAGGGTGCCGCCGGTGGCGGACTCGGTCTGTGACCCGTCGAGCCCGGCCGGCACGCGATCGAGCCCCGCGATGAGGTCTACCTGCGCGGCGAGGCGGTCCTGCGCGACGCCGACCGCCGAGCTGCGGACGACCGGCACCGTGATCACGCCCGTGACGATGACGGCGAGCCCGACGACGGCGAGCATGACGAGCGTCATGCGCGTACGCAGGGTGCCGGGCCGTCGCCGCGGCCGGGGCGGGGCGATGGGCGCGGGCGGCACGGCGGCGGTCATCGGGGCTCCTCGTCGGCGGAGTACCCCACCCCACGCACGGTCGCGATGGGGCTCGCCTCGCCGAGCTTGGCGCGCAGCTGCGCGACGTGCACGTCGACGGTGCGGCCGCCGCCGTAGTCGGCCTGCCCCCACACCGCCGACAGCAGCTGCTCACGCGTGTAGACGCGGCCCGGCGAGGCGGCGAGGTAGGCGAGCAGCTCGAACTCGGTCGCGGTCAGCGCGACATCCTCACCGTCGACCTCGACGCGGCGGCGGGTCTCGTCGATGCGCACCCGGCCGAGCGCGTGGACGCGGGAGGCGGGCGCCGCGCGCCGGCGCAGCAGCACCTTGACGCGGGCGACCAGCTCCCGGGGCGAGAACGGCTTGGTGAGGTAGTCGTCGGCGCCGAGCTCGAGTCCGACCACACGGTCGACCTCGTCGTCGCGGGCGGTCACGAAGATCACGGGGGTCCAGTCGCCGTCGGCGCGCAGCGCCCGGCACACCTCGATGCCGTCGAGACCGGGCAGGCCCACGTCGAGCACGATCGCCACCGGTCGCAGCCGCCGCACCGCGGCGAGCGCGGCATCCCCGTCGCGTTCCACGTGCACCCCGAAGCCCGCATTGCCGAGGTAGAGCCGTTCGATGTCGGCGATGGCCGGCTCGTCCTCGGCGATCAGCACGAGTCCTCGGTCGGCGGCGGGCTCCATGCGCCCATTCAATACCGATCGGGATGCCGCGGCCCGCCCGATCCGCGACGCCTTACATTCCTCGAACACAGCGCGGACACCGCGTTCACGCAGATCGGGAACCGTGGGAGACACCTCGGGCCGATGGTCGGTGCCGGGGACGAAAGGAGCACCCATGTCCGTCCGCACCTGGCTCATCGGCGGTGCCGGCGCGCTCGTCGTCGGCACGGCGGTCGCGTTCGCCGCACCCGCGCTCGCCTCGACCACCACCACGACACCCACCCCCACCGCGTCGGCGAGCGCGTCGTCGTCGCCGTCGACGCCCGACTGCAACGCCCGCGGTCGCCTCGGCGCGCTGTGGGCGAAGCTCCCCGAGCAGCTGCGCAACGACCTGAAGGCGGCGCGCGCGCTGCCGGCGGGCGCCGAACGGAAGGCCGCGTTCGAGACGATCAAGAACGAGGCGCTCGACGGCCACTACGGCACCGAGGTGCAGAGCTGGGCGAAGAACGCCGGTGCACGCCTGCACGGCTGGTTCGATCGCGCACCGGCCGCACTGAAGCAGGATGTGCGCGCGGCGCTGCAGCAGCCCGCCGGCTCGGCGCGGGAGGCGGCGCTGAAGAACGTGGCCGACAAGGCCGCCGCGGGCGACTACGGCACGGTCGTGAAGGACCGCGCCGAGAAGATCACGGACTCACCCTGGTGGAAGACCTGCGTGGCCTGATCCTCGTCTCACGGTGACAGACGACGGATGCCCCGGACCATCGAGGTCCGGGGCATCCGTCGTCTGTCAGAGGTGTCAGCGGGCGGCGACGATGCCGGCGCGGTCCGGGTTCTTCTCGAACCACTCGGCCACGTACCAGCACACCGGGCTCACCTTGCGGTCGCCACGCTGCTCGAGGTCGGCGATGGCGTGCTCGGTCAGCACGCCCGCATACCCCTTGCCGCGGAAGGTCGGGATGGTGAAGGCCCGCGTCATCGCCACTGTCGAGCCATCGTCGGCGTAGTCGATGACCGCCACGAGCGAATCGCCGTCGTAGAGCGCGTAGCGCGAGGCATCCTTCTCGTCCTGGTATCGCAGGTCAGCCATGACGTCCTCCTCGGCGCGGGTCAGTGTCAGTCTCTCGGCGCGGGTCAGTGTCAGTCTTCGACAACGCGCACGACGACGTCGATGTTCCCGCGGGTCGCGTTCGAGTAGGGGCAGACCTGGTGGGCGGCGTCGGCGAGGGCCTGCGCGGCGTCGCGGTCGAGCTCGGGGATGACCACCTCGAGTTCGACGGCGAGCTGGTAGCCGCCCTGCCCGTTCGGGCCGATGGAGACCTTGGAGCCGACCGCGGTGTCGTGGATAGAGACCTTCTGCGCACGGGCGACGGCCTGCAGTGCGCCGTGGAAGCAGGCGGCGTAGCCGGCGGCGAAGAGCAGCTCGGGGTTGGCGGCGGCACCCCCGGCTCCGCCCATCGAGGCGGGCACGGCGAGGTCGAGGTCGAGCACGCCGTCGGTCGTGCGCACGTGGCCCGAACGTCCGTCTCCGGTCGAGAGGGCTTCGGCGGTGTAGAGGGTCTCCATGGGTTCTCCTTCCGAGGGCGAGCGGATGCTCGCGGGGGCCGGGCGTGTCCCGGCGGCGTCACCCGGCGAGGGCCGGGTGAAGATCGGGGGCCGCCTGCAGGGCGGCGGTGAGGGCGTGCAGCTGAGAGCGCAGTGCGATGCCGTTCTCGGCGCCGAGCCCCATCGCGTCGAAGACGCATTCGGCCACAGGTGCGAGCTGGGCGCGCACCTCGCGGCCACGGTCGGCGAGCCCGATCTCGACGACGCGCTCGTCGCGCGCGCGGCGGCTGCGCGTCACGAACCCCGCCTGCTCCATGCGGCGAAGCAGCGGCGAGAGCGTGCCGGAGTCGAGGCTGAGCTCGTCGCCGATCTCGCTCACGGTGCGGGCGCGGTCGTCGGAGAGCAGCACGAGCACGAGGTACTGGGGATAGGTGAGCCCGAGGGGCTCGAGCAGCGACCGGTAGGCATGGGTGGTCGCGCGCGCGGCGCTGTAGAGCGCGAAGCAGAGCATGTCGACGGAGGGCTGCACGGCTCGATCCTCGCACAGAATTGAATTGTGCACAATTTATTTCGGATGCCGCATCCCGCCGATCTGCGCGGCCGATCCGGTCGTGACGGCGCGTTTCGTCACATTTGTTCATGCGGGACCGTGCGGCTTTGCGCGGTTTGACACCCCGTGAAACCGAGGGTCATAATCGGCCCCATGACTGACAACGCGAAGCTTCTGTCCGCCTGGGAGGCGAACGGGACCGCTGGCATGATGATGCCGGCTCGCGCTGTCATGTGTTGTCGAATGTGCCGCTGACACGGCCACCCCGTCGGCACCCGGACTCCTTCTGAACGGAGATCCGCGCCCCGCATCCGATCGGCCGGACATCGTCGATCAGGATGCCGCACCTCGGCCGCGACCCGCGGCCCACACGACACCACGCACCGAACCGCGAGGCACACGCCCGGTTCCCTCCCCGAGGACTCATCCCATGTCGAACTCCGCCCTTCTTGACTCTCCCGTCGCCCGCCCCGCCCTGCGCATCGTCGAGCCCGCCGCCCCGGCCGCCCCGGCCGCCCCGGCCGCCCCCGCACCGGAGCGCCGTATCCCCGAGGGCAGCGAGCCCCGCGGCTTCGCGCTCTACGTCGGCTTCGACGAGGCCACCGCGGCAGCCGCCGGCGTCTCGCTCAACACCCTCGTCACCGCCCTGCGCCGCACCCTCGCCGACATCGCCCCGGGCGCCGAGACCTACGCCACCGTCGCCCTCGCCCCCGTCGGGGCCGGCGGCCGCGACGTCGACGTCGTACGCCTCGCCCTGCGCGAGCCCGGAGCCGTCGCCCGCACCAAAGCCGAGCGCCCCGCCACCGACGAACGCGCCGAATCCGGCGTCGTCGTCGACATCTCCCGCAAGCGCGTGCTCATCGACGGCGAGTCCGCCTCGTTCACCTACAAGGAGTTCGAGCTGCTGCAGTACCTGGTGCTGCGCGAGGGCCGTACCATCGAGCGCACCGAGCTCGTCGACTCGCTGTGGAGCAGCGACGACGCGGATGCCCCGGGCGAGCGCACGATCGACGTTCACGTGCGACGCCTGCGCGCCAAGCTCGGACGCTTCGAAGACATCGTGCGCACCGTGCGCGGCGTCGGATACCGCTTCGACCGTCACGCCGACGTGTCGATCCGCTACGGCCACGGAACCCCGTCGCCCGACCGCTTCTGAGCCGCCGCGGGCGCGCACGGGACATCCCCCGTCGGCACCTCGCCGACGTCGGCGGCGTCGCCTAGGGTGAGCGCATGACGCTCGCTCCCGCCGCCGCCTCGGCGGTGGGTCGCGACCCGAGACCCGCGAACACCCGCCCGCTCGAGACGGAGTACCGTCCGCGGCAGCCGCTCGATCTGCGGCGCACCGTGCTGTTCCAGCGACGGGGTGCGGGCGATCCCACGATGCACGCCGACGGGGCCGTCATCTGGCGCGCGAGCCGCACCCCCGACGGGGTGGCCACCCTCGCACTGCGCGAGACCTCGCCGGGCGTCATCCGCGGGGCAGCCTGGGGACCGGGCGCCGCGTGGGCGCTCGCCCAGCTGCCCGACCTGTGCGGGGCGCGCGACGACGCCGCGGGCTTCGAGCCGCGGCATCCGCTTCTCGTCGATGCCCACCATCGTCACCCCGGCCTCAGACTCTCGCGCACCGACCTCGTGTTCGACGCGCTCGCGAGTGCGATCGTCGAACAGAAGGTCACCGGCGTGCAGGCATTCGCCGCCTGGCGGCGCATCGTCACCTGGTACGGCGAGCGCGCGCCGGGACCGACTCCGCGGCCGCTGTTCGCACCGCCGTCGATCGGGGGGTGGCGCCGTGTGCCGTCGTGGTCGTGGCACCGAGCGGGACTCGAGCCGCCGCAGTCGCGCGCGATCGTGCGCGCGGCCTCCCAAGGCGAGGCGATCGTGCGGGCGACGAGCACCTCCCTCGACGAGGCCGACCGCGTGCTGGTGTCGCTGGCGGGCGTCGGGCCGTGGACCTCCGCCGAGACGCGCATCCGTGCGTTCGGCGACGCCGATGCGGTCAGCGTCGGCGACTACCACCTCGCGCACGAGGTGGGCTTCGCCCTCACCGGACATCGCACCGATGACGAGGGGATGCTGCACCTGCTCGAGCCGTGGCGAGGGCACCGGCAACGGGTCATCCGTCTGCTCGCGGCGGCCGGCGTGCGCGAACCCCGGCGGGGCGCCCGCCTGCATCCCGAAGACCACCGCGCCCGATGACCGCGGCGGGCCTCGCCGCGTCGATAGGCTGAGCGCATGGCTCCCGCGCTCGTCCCGGTCGGCGCGTGAGGCGCACCTGGCTCCCGCTCGGCGCGATCGGCCTGGCGGTGGTGCTCTGGTCGGTCGCCTATGTCATCTCGGCGTGGGCCCTCGAGACCGGCTCCCCCGCGGTGCTGTCGGTCGGCCGGTTCGCGATCGCCCTGGTCGTGCTCGTGCCGCTCGCGATGCGCCGCCGCCACTTCTGGCGCACCCTGGCGGACCCCCGCAGCATCCTGCTCGGACTCACCGGCGTGACCATCTACTACTCGCTCGCCAACATCGGCCTGCTGTTCACGACCCCCGGCACCGAGGCGCTCGTCTCGGCTTTGCTGCCCGTGCTCACCGCGATCGCCGCGGTCATCATGCTGCGCGAGCGCCTGACGGTCGCGACGGTCATCGGCCTCACGCTCGCCACCGGCGGCGTGGCGCTCGTCGCGGCGTCGGGATTCCGGGTCGACCTCGGCGCCGTGCTCTACGTCATCGGCATCAGCGCGTACGCGATCTACACCGTGCTGCTGCGTCGCTACGCCGCGCGCGAGGAAGCACCCGACCCGGTCGTGCTCGCCACGGCGACCGGTATCTGGGGCACCGTGCTCATGCTGCCCTGGCTCGGCTGGGAGGGCGTCACCGGCACGTTCGCGATCCCGACGGACCTGCGCGGGGTCGTCAGCATCTTCATCCTCGCGCTCGTGGTGACCGCTCCGACACTCGTGCTGTTCAACTACGGCGCCGAGCGCCTCCCGGCCGTCATCTCCGGTGCCGCGACCGCCGCGATCCCTGCGCTGGGCTACGCGTTCGCGATCGCGCTGGGCGAGACTCCCGACCCGATCAAGGTGTTCGGCGGCGTACTGGCCCTCGTCGGCGTGATCGTCGCGACGCTCTCGCAGCCCGACGTCGAGCCGACCGAGCCGGGACTCAGCCCGCGCGCGTGAGTCACGATTCGAGCGAGCTCACGCTGATCCGCGGCCTCAGGCGCCCAGACGATCGAGGATGCTCCGCAGCACCGTGATGACGCCGTGATCACGGTTCGACGGCGCGACGTAGCGGGCTCGCGCCACGATGTCGGGGTGGGCGTTGGCCATCGCGAAGGAGTGGGCCGCGGCATCCATCAGCTCGAGGTCGTTGAGGTAGTCGCCGAACGCGACCGTCTGCTCAGCCGTGACCCCGAGCGCCTGCTGCAGGCGGGTGAGCGCGTGCCCCTTGTTGACATCGACGTTGAGCACGTCGACCCAGCACTCCCCCGAGACGACCACCTGATGGGTGGCCCGCAGGTGCGCGAGCGCCGGAAACGCGGATGCGTCGGCCCCCGCGAAGTCGAACACCGCGAGCTTCACGATCTCATCGTCGACGGCAAGCAGGTCGTCGACGACCTCGAGCGCCGCGTAGTACCGGTGTGCCTCGGTGCGGAACGCGGCATCCGATCGTTCGATGTAGGCGCCGCGCTTGCCGCACAGCACAAGCCCCGCGTCGGCGTCGATCGTCCGCACGAGTCTCACGACCTCGGCGACGATGTCGCGCTCGAGCAGGTCGGCGCTGAGCTCGACGCCGTCACGCATGACCAGGGCGCCGTTCTCGGCGATGAAGACCATGCCGTCGGCGTGGCTGTCGAAGTCGCGGCGAAGCGTCGCATACTGGCGGCCACTCGCCGGAGCGAACGCGATGCCCCGATCGTGGAGGTCGTCGAGCAGCGGCCACAGGTCGTCGGGCACGGCTCCGTTCGCGTCGAGCAGCGTGCCGTCCATGTCGACCGCGATCAGGCGAAGGTCGATCGACGGGAGCGCGTCGGCGGGAGTGAGTGCGGTCGGCGGGGCGGCGGCGTCGGGGGTCACACGGCTATTCTCCCGCGCTCACGCTGCCGTTCGGCTCCGGACGGAGTGCCCCGGACGATCCCCCTCCTCCGTGGCGTCCGCGGCGGCCGGCGGAGGCGGCGTCTCGGCGTAGGCGCGGGACAGCCGTCGATAGGGGCGCGAGACGAAGGCGATGAGCACGATGACGAGCATCGCGATGCTCGCCCCGACGAACGCCAGCGCGATGCCGCGCGCGCTGCCGTCACCGAGGAGCCACCCGAACGTGTCGCGGCCCGCGTCAGATCCCATGTACGGGATCAGCGCGTACTGCGCGACGGGTCCGATGAGAAAGGCTGTCACCGGTGCGGCAGCGGTCTCGATGCTCGTCGCGAACCCGAAGACACGCCCCTGGGCGCGATAGGGCACGACCCGCTGGATGACCGTCTGCTCGGCTGCCTCGACCATCGGCATGAGCATCATGAAGGCGAACATGCCGACGACGTAGAGCCACCACCACTCGCGCAGCGTGAAGGTGAGTCCGACGCCCGCGACCGCGAGATTGGCGAGCAGCATCGTGCGGATCGGATTGCGCCCCAGCCCGAACCGTGCCACCACAGCGCCGCCGGCGATGAAGCCGACACTCGTGACGCCGAGGACGATGCCCCAGATCTGCACGCTGAACAGCTCCAGCCCGTACGGGTCCATGAGGGACATGAAGACGCCGCCGACGAGATTGTTGAAGGTCGAGAAGAGCAGCAGGGCGAACAGCCCCGGCACCGCGCGGATCGCCGGGATGACCCCACGCATCGTGAAGCCCGACCCGCCGCCCTCGACCTTCGCGATCTCGCGTTCGGGGATGCGCACGGCCATCAGATGCGCGAACGAGACGGCGGTGAGCCCGATGCCGACGAACGTCGTGCCGCCCATTCCGAGGAAGCCGACGGACAGCCCCGAGAAGACGCTCGTCACCAGGAAGGTGACCCCCTGCACGGTGCCGACGAGTCCATTGGCGCGGTCTCGGCGATCGGGCGGCACGAGTAAGGTGACCGTCGTCGAGAGCGCGATGTTGCGCAGGTTCTCGACGACCCCGCCGATGAGGATGACGCCGGCGAACACCCAGAACCACGGCCCGCCCCAGTCGATGAGCGCGCGTTCGGGCACCGCGAGGTAGACCGCGCCGGCGCAGAGGTAGGCGATCAGGGTCACGAGGCTCGAGAGCACCATGACCGCCTTCTTCCTCATGTGATCGACGAGCGCGCCGAACACGACACCGAGCAGGGCGACGAGCAGCATGTAGCTGCCGCCGATGATCGACGTCGCCAGCACGTTGCGGGTCTCGAGGTAGGCCCAGAACGTGAGCGCATACCAGAGGTAGCTGCTCGTGACGTTCGCGACGAGGGTGTTGAGCACGACCTGGTGAAAGCTGCGCAGCGCGCGACGAGCGTCGGGGCCGACAGGCGCGAGAGCGGTGCCCATGCGTTTCTCCGATCGTCGGGGGGATGCCTCGGGGAGACGTGCTGCGGCCCATCATGCCGCGCGCCTGCGACATCCGATACCCGGACGGGCCCTCCGCCCCGCGGGTGCCCGCCTCGACGCCGCCTGCACCGCCGTCGGGCGACGCGGACCGACATCAACCGCGCGCGACCTCGTCGACCACGCGTGCTCCCCGCTCGAGGAGGGGCGACGCCCAGGTCTCGAAGAGGGTTGCGCCGCCGAACCAGTCCCGCCCGTCGCGTCGCCCCGTCTCCCAGGTGCGCAGCAGGCTGAGGGCGAGGTAACCGCGCATACGGAGTGCCTCGTGGGCTCGGGCCGCCTGACGGGATCGATATGCGCGCAGGAACGACGTCGCGAGCGCGTCGTCGTTCGCGTACAGCGGCCACCAGATCGCCACGGCGATGTCCTCGTCGGGGTCGCCCGCGCGCCCGCCGCCGAGGTCGAGCACGCCCGTGAATCGGAGTCCGTCGGGTGCGCGGTCGGCGAGCAGATTGCCGAGGCCGAGGTCGCCGTGCACGTACGTCGGCACGATGTCGCCGATCGCGGCGGCGGCGGGCTCGACCGCCGCGTCGACGAAGGCGCGGTCGTCGGGTGCCAGGGAGGCGGCGAGGGCGTGCTGCCGCACGCGCGCGAGGAACGCCTCGGCGGCCGTCCGGTCGTCCGGTCGAAGGTCGTCGACGGCCGCATCCCATTCGCCTGCCGCGCTGAATCTGATGTCGTGGAGCTCCGCGACGGCACGACCGAACGCCGCGCCGACCCGATCGCCTCTCCCGGCACGACCGGGCCGGAGCGCCGCTCCGGGGAGCCTCGGCATCACGGCCGCGCCGAGGGTCTCGTCGACGACGAAGGGCCACGGCGAGGCGAGCGTGCGGGCACGCTCGTGCACGACCCGGGCGAAGTAGCGCTCACGGCGCAGGTCGTGCACGGCACCGACCCGCACCACGTGCTCGCCGCGGTCGGTGCGCACGAGCACGACCGCGTTCTGCGACCCGCCGAGCGGAACGACCCCGGTCACCACGCCGAGGTCGTGGTCGCGCGCGAGGCGGGCGACCAGATCGGCGGAGAGCGGCACGCGACCGACGGTAGTCGACGGCATCCGCAGACGACAGGGGTCTCGATGACCCGCCACCGACGCCGCCCCGCGCGCGCCGAGGACTAGGGCTCGGCCTCCTGTGCCCGCAGCGACGTCTCCTCCGCGTCGATGGCGCGCAGCGCCGCGAGCACCGCGACCTCCTGGAACCGGCGCTCGCGGCGCGCGACGAGAACCGCTTCGCGCTGCGCCTGGATCATCGCGCGGCGCAGACGATGCATGGACTGCAGCTGGGGCCACGCGGCATCCGCCCCGGCATCGAGCGTCTCGCCGAGGAACGCCGCGTCGGCGCGCAGCAGCTCGACCACGCGCGGCTCGTCGTCGGGGGTGACGGTCTCGTCCAGGCGACGCAGCCCCGCCTGCCGCGCCTCTGCCATCAGCAGCTTCACCTCGGTGTGCTCCTGCAGGTCGTTGCGCGCCGGCAGGTGCAGCGCCCGCACGATGCGGGGCAGCGCGAGACCCCCGATCAGGCTCGCGACGACCACGACGAACGCGAGGAACTGCAGGTACTCCCGCATCGGCGTCTGCTCGGGCAGCAGGAACACGGCGGCGAGCGTCACGACGCCGCGCACGCTGGCGGATGCCACGGCGATCCCGTTGCGCACGTCCCAACTGCGGTCGCGCAGCACCCGCGGACCGAACCGGTAGACGAACGTCGTGATCATCACCCACACGAAGCGGGAGAGGATGAGGGCCGCGAGGATCGCGGCCACGATGCCGACCGTCGGCCACAGGCCCGGTCCGGTGCGCACGGCGCCCTCGAGGATCCCGGCCAGGTTCAGGCCGATGAACAGGAACACCGCGTTCTCCAGCAGGAACTGGATGGTGCGCCACACGAGCTGCGCGGCGACGCGGGACTCGGCGCGGATGACCCCGGGCGAGCGGAAGCCCACGTACAGCCCGGTGATCACCACCGCGATCACCCCGGAGCCATGCAGCTCGTCCGCGATGAGGAACACCGCGAACGGCACCGCGAGCATGAGGGTGGTGTCGAGCACGGGCGAGCGCAGCGGCCGGCGCACCACGGTGAGCAGCGCGCCCGCGCCGACCCCGACCGCCACCCCTACGCCGACGGCGAGCACGAAGTCGAGCGCCACCGTGCCCGGGTTGACGACGCTCACGATCGCCGCGATCGCCGCGTTCAGCGCGACGAGCGCGGTCGCGTCGTTGAGCAGGCTCTCGCCCTCCAGGATCGTCACCACCCGTCGCGGCAGGCCCACTTTGCCCGCGATCGCCGTGACCGCGACCGCGTCGGTCGGGGCGACGACAGCGGCGAACGCGAAGGCGGCGGCGAGGCCCACGGCGGGCAGCACCGCCCACGTCGAGACTCCGACGACCACGACCGTGAAGGCGACGAGGCCGACCGAGAGCAGCAGGATGCTGTCGTTGCGGGCGCGGATGTCGATGAGCGAGGTCTTCAGCGCGGCCGCGAACAGCAGCGGCGGGAGGATGCCGAAGAGGATCAGATCGGGTTCGACGCTCACCCGCGGCACCCACGGCACGAACGACGCGATGCCGCCGACGACCACGAGCGCCACCGGTGCGGAGAAGCCGATGCGACCGACCAGGCCGGTGACGATGACCGTGACGAGCACGAACGCCACCACCCAGGCGATGGTGGCGACCGGATCCATGCGCCCAGTATGTCGCGCGGGAATACCGGCGCGGCGCGGAGCGCTGTGGCGAGCATGACGACAGTCGGAATCATCGGAGCAGGACACATCGGATCGACCCTCGCCCGCGGCCTCGTGGACCGCGGCTACGACGTGGTGATCGCCAACTCGCGCGGGCCCGAGACCCTCGCCGACCTCGTGGCCGACCTCGGCCCGACCGCCCGCGCCGCGACAGCCGAAGAGGCCGCGGCCGCCGGCGACTGGGCCATCGTGACGGTGCCGCTCAAGGCCCTCGACCAGGTGCCGGTCGCCCCGCTCGCGGGCAAGATCGTGGTCGACACGAACAACTACTACTTCGAACGCGACGGCCACATCGCCGCCCTCGACGAGAACCTCACCACCACGTCGCAGATGCTGCAGGAGCACCTTCCCACCTCGACCGTGGTGAAGGGCTTCAACCACATCATGTCGACGCAGATCCTCACCGACGGCACCCCGGCCGGAACCCCCGACCGGCGCGCCCTCGCGACCGCGAGCGACTCCGACGAGGCCGTCGCCTTCATCACGGCCCTCTACGACGAGTTCGGCTTCGACACCGTCAGCGCCGGCCCTCTCGCCGAGAGCTGGCGCGTCGAGCGCGACCGTCCGGCGTACGTCGTTCGGCAGAACGCCGACGAGCTCGTCGCGAACCTCGCGGCGGCCGAGCGCTGAGAACCGACCGACGGATGCCGCGGCCCGCGGCATCCGTCATCGGTAGAGTCTCATCGTGACCGCCCCCATCGACGCGACCACCACGCCCGCCTGGGCTGAGCTGGCCGCCGCACACTCCTCGTTCCACCCCGATCTGCGCGGCTGGTTCGCCGCGGACGCCGACCGCGCGGAGCGCCTCAGCTTCCCGCTGGCCGACCTGCATGTCGACCTGTCGAAGAACCTCATCACCGACGAGATCCTCGCCTCGCTCGTGCGCCTGGCCGAGCAGACCGGGGTCGCCGCGCGCTACGCCGAGATGCTGTCGGGCGCGCACATCAACACCACCGAGGACCGGGCGGTGCTGCACACGGCGCTGCGTCGCCCGGCGGGCGCGAGCCCCGCGCTGGTCGTCGACGGACAGCACATCGACACCGACGTGCACGAGGTGCTCGGCCGTATCCGCGCGTTCGCCGAGCGGGTGCGCTCGGGAGAGTTCGCGGGCGTCACCGGCAAGCGGGTCGCGACGGTCGTGAACATCGGCATCGGCGGATCCGACCTGGGTCCCGTCATGGTGTTCGAGGCCCTCAAGCCCTACGCCGACGCCGGCATCGAGGCCCGGTTCGTGTCGAACATCGACCCGACCGACATCGCCCAGAAGACCGCCGATCTCGACCCCGAGACCACGCTGTTCATCGTCGCGTCGAAGACCTTCACGACGCTGGAGACCCTGACCAACGCGCGTCTCGCGCGCGACTGGCTGTGGGCGAAGCTCGCCGAGCAGGGGGCGATCGGCAACGACGAGGCATCCCGCACGAACGCGGTCGCACACCACTTCATCGCGGTCTCGACGGCGCTCGACAAGGTGGCGGCCTTCGGCATCGACACCGACAACGCGTTCGGATTCTGGGACTGGGTGGGCGGCCGCTACTCGGTCGACTCGGCCATCGGCACGTCGCTCGCCATCTCGCTCGGCCCCGACGTGTTCGACGAGTTCCTCGCCGGCTTCCACGCGGTCGACACGCACGTCGCGACGACCCCGCTCGCCCAGAACGTGCCGGTGCTGCTCGGCCTGTTGAACGTCTGGTACGTCAACTTCCTGGGCGCCCAGTCCCACGCGGTGCTGCCCTATTCGCAGCTGCTGCACCGCTTCCCGGCGTACCTGCAGCAGCTCACGATGGAGTCCAACGGCAAGTCGGTGCGCTGGGACGGCACGCCCGTCACGACCGACACCGGCGAGGTGTTCTGGGGCGAGCCCGGCACGAACGGGCAGCACGCGTTCTACCAGCTCATCCACCAGGGCACCCGGGTGATCCCTGCGGACTTCATCGCGTTCGCGAACCCGGCCTTCCCGCTCGTCGACGGCGACCGCGACGTGCACGGGCTGTTCCTCGCGAACTTCCTCGCCCAGACCAAGGCGCTCGCGTTCGGGAAGACGGCCGCCGAGGTCGAGGCGGAGGGCACGACGGGCCCGCTGGTGGCCGCCCGCACGTTCTCGGGCAACCGCCCGACGACCTCGATCTTCGCCCCGGCGCTCACCCCGTCGGTGCTCGGCCAGCTGATCGCGCTCTACGAGCACATCACGTTCACGCAGGGCACGATCTGGGGCATCAACTCCTTCGACCAGTGGGGCGTCGAGCTCGGCAAGCAGCTCGCCCTGCAGATCGCGCCCGCGATCGAGGGCGACGAGGCGGCCTTCGCCGCGCAGGATGCCTCGACCCGGAGCCTGCTCGCGTACTACCGCGCGCACCGCTCCTGACGACCACGACGACGGGCGCCGACCGGGATCCCCCGGGTCGGCGCCCGTCGTCGTTCGCGCTCCCGCCCGGCAGACACCCACCGCACCCGTGATAACGTCGATGACGGCGCTTCGGCGCCTGCGTCGCTGACACGCTCCCCGACTTCCCCGTCGCGGTTCTTCTCGAGCGGCGACCCGAGGTGCGATCACGCACCCGCGCCCTCCCCGCGTGCACATGTCTTCGTGAGCGCGCCCTCATCCCGAAAGTCCCCCATGTCTTCGTTCCTGTCTCTCGGCGTGCCCGCGCCGCTCGTCTCCGTGCTCGAGGCCACCGGCCGCACCGAGCCCTTCCCCATCCAGCGCGACACGCTGCCCGACTCCCTCGCGGGTCGCGACGTGCTCGGCCGCGGCCGCACCGGCAGTGGCAAGACGCTCGCGTTCTCGCTGCCCCTCGTCGCCCGCCTCAGCGGGGCGAAGGCCGCAGCCCGCCGCCCCGGCCGTCCGCGCGGTCTCGTGCTCTGCCCCACCCGCGAGCTCGCCACCCAGATCGCGGCGACCATCACCCCGCTCGCGGAGGCGGCGGGTCTGCGCGTCACCACGATCTTCGGTGGCGTCAGCCAGCGCCCGCAGGAGCAGGCCATGCGTGCCGGCGTCGACATCGTCGTCGCCTGCCCGGGCCGACTCGAAGACCTCATGAAGCAGGGTGTCGTGACCCTCGACACCGTCGAGATCACTGTGCTCGACGAGGCCGACCACATGGCCGACCTCGGCTTCCTGCCGGGCGTCACCCGCATCCTCAAGGCGACGCCCGCCGGTGGACAGCGCCTGCTGTTCAGCGCCACCCTCGACCGCGGTGTCGACGGCCTCGTGCGCTCGTTCCTGCGCGACGAGGTGCGTCACTCGGTCGACGAGTCCAGCGTGCCCGCCGCCGCCATGACCCACCGCGTGCTGCTCGTCGCCGACGACCACAAGGCGAGCCTCGTCGAGACCCTCGCGTCCGGCGTGGGGCGCCGCATCCTCTTCACCCGCACCAAGCACCAGGCCAAGAAGCTTGCGCGCCAGCTGACAGCCAGGGGCATCCCGGCGGTCGACCTGCACGGCAACCTCGGCCAGGGCGCCCGCGAGCGCAACCTCGCAGCCTTCGGCGCCGACCCCGCAGCCGGAGGTGTTCGCGTGCTCGTCGCGACCGACGTCGCCGCCCGCGGCGTGCACGTCGATGAGGTCGAGCTGGTCGTGCACGTCGACCCGCCGCTCGAGCACAAGGCCTACCTGCACCGCTCGGGCCGCACCGCGCGCGCCGGCGCCGAGGGCACCGTTGTCACCGTCGTGCTCGCGTCGCAGAAGCGCGACGTGGCCGACATGCTGCGCAAGGCCGCCATCACCGCACCGTTCGAGAACGTGGATGCCGACACCCCCGCTGTGCGCGACCTCGTCGGCGAGATGGCTGCGCGCGTGGCACCGAGCGCCGCTCCGGCCGCCGCCGCGCAGAAGCCGAAGACCCAGCCGCAGAAGGCGAAGCCCCAGGGTGGGTCGCAGCCGGCCGCCGGTCAGGGCGGATCGCGCGGTCGCCGGTCGTCGGGCGGCACGTCCGGCGCCGGTCGCGCGTATGCCGCGACGCCGCGTTCCGGCGAGGGACGCCCGGCGCGCGGCGGCCAGGGGCAGGCACAGGGGCAGCGTTCCACGCAGGGACAGCGTGCGCAGGGCCACGGTGGGACCGGACAGGCCCGCCACGGCGGCGCGAACGGCGCCGCACATCCGCACGGCGGCCGGCCCGCGGCATCCGAGGGCACGGCCGCACGCCCTGCGGGCGCCCGCCGGCACCGTCGCGCCAGCCGCCCCTGACGCGACGCCGCACCGAGGTCTCGCGGCCCCGGGTCTGTCGCTCCGACCGACCGACCCGGGGCCGCGGCATCCCGTCTCAGTGCACTCGACGGGTGCCGCGATCGGCGGCGGCGCGGGCACGACGCCGATCACGATGGGCGGAGATCAGCGTCACGACGCCGTAGAGGAGGAGCGCGCCGACCACGATCGGGATCACCCACATGCGCCAGTCACCGACCAGGATGTTGTTGATCCATCCGATGTAGGGCACGGCGTACCAGAGCTTGCCCACGACCTGCGCGGCGAGCACCGGCTTCGCGTCGTCGACATTGTTCGCGTCGCCGCGGGTGAGGAACAGGGGGGCGCCGTCGCCCGACGCACCGATTCCCACGATGCGGTGGGTGACGACCGCGGGCTTGCCCGATTCGAGCTGATACGTGACGACGTCACCGGTACGCAGCGTCGACGGATCGACGGGCCGAACGACGACGAGGGTGCCGGGGGGATACAGCGGCACCATCGACCCGGTGAGCACCGTGTAGGCGCGTGATCCCGTCACGGCCGGCACGGCGATGACGACGATCGCGATCAACGCGACGATCACCAGCGGAGCCCAGGACAGTCCCGCCGCGATCATCCGCACCACGGAGACCCGCTCTCCGGATCGGTGGCGCACCGCGCGGCGGGTGGCGGGGAGGGTGTCGGTCATCTGTGGTGCTCCCTGCGTCTCACCGAGAGCACGGCGCCCGCGCCCAGTGCGCCGAGACCGGCGAGCAGCACGGTGCGCAGCGTGTCGCCGTCGAACCAGCCCGTGCGCGGCAGTGCCGACACCGACGGCGCGGGTGCGGACGCGACGGGGCAGGTCGAGGCCGGCGGTGCCGTCATCGCGTCGCTCGCGGTCGAGACGACCTCGAACGACACCGCCGTGTTCTGCGCGGTGCTCAATCCCGGTGAGACGGCGAGCGAGAGCGTCACCGGGATCACCTCGCCCGGTGCGAGTCGCGCCGACGCCAGTGCGAGACATCCGGTGACCTCACCGAGCTGCTGCGGGGCGTCCCCTCCTCCCGCGATGCTCGTCGCGAGCAGCAGGTCGCGCGAGCTCGAGGACACATCGGTGGCGAAGAGGGCGACGGATGCCGCGGTGCTCCGGTCGTTGCGCACCGAGAACGTGGCGTCGAAGGCGGATCCCGGCACAGGACGCCAGGACGCGGGCACGATGTCGAGCGGGCCGGATGTCCACGTGGAGCCGTCGGCGCTGAAGGAGAGCCCCGGTTCGCCTGCCGCCGTGGCGGCCCGCGCGACGGCAGGCGCGGCCGCCGGCGCGAGCGGGAGCGCTGCCGCGGTGAGCACGGCGAGCAGCGCGACGGAGCCGGTCATGTGCACTGCACCCCCAGGCCGAGCCCGAGCACCGACACATAGGTCAGATGAGCGATGCCGACGTACACCGTGGTACTCCCAGCGGTGTAGCTCACGGTGACGTAGTGGTCGCCCGCGCTTCCGCCGAGGAGGGCGTTGGTGATCGTGCGGGTGGCGGTTCCGGCGGGCACACCCGTCGCTGTCGAGGTGGCACCGGTGTCGAGCGTGAAGGTGTACGTACCCGAGACCGGCGCGGTGTATGTGACGGTGGCGGACTGTGCGGCGACGTTGAGGATGCCCGGGTTGGTCAGGCACGACATCCACCCCGTGCTCGTCGCGGTCAGCGGGGCCGACTGCGACGTGCTCCAGTTCTGCTGCGCGGGGGTGAGGGTCAGGGTGGCGGCGGCTGCGGGGCTCGGCGGGGCGGCCCCGCTGGCGGTGCTCGCGACGACACCGGCGACCACGATCTTCAGGCAGGCGTAGGTGGTGGCGCCCGGCGCCGGAAGGTTCGTCGAGAGGGTCGCGGATGCCGCGGCGAGCAGGTTCTGCGCGGCGACGCCGCTGTAGGTGGCATCCGTCGCGCAGGTCGAGGCGCTCGCGGCCGAGGTGATCTGCACGGTGGCGGTGGCCCCGCTGCCGAGGGAGTTCGTTCCGGGCGCCGTGGCGACGGCGACGCTCGCCCACGGCGTGGTGCCCGAGTTGGCCATGGTCACCGCGGCGTACTGGGAGCCGGTGCGCCCGAAGAACGACACCGCGGTCGCGCCGGGAGCGGTGACCGCGAAGGTGCGACTCGATGCCGCGACCGTCGTCTGCGCGCTGACGGACCAGTAGGCGAACGCGGCCGCCGGTGCGAGCACCGCGAACGCACAGGCCGCCGCGAGGGCGGCGATGGCGGCGGTTCTGCGGGTCATGGCGGTGCTCGATGTCCGGTCACGGCGATGTCTGGGAGCCGGTGAGGGTGAGGGTGGGCGACGCGCTGGCGGCGAAGGTTCCATTGGCGGCCGTCACCGGAAGCGACTGCCAGACGCAGAGGGTGGCACTCGCCCCTGACGCCAGCGTCGGCGCCGTCGTCGGTGAGGTGAGACCGCCGGCGAGACTCCACGTCCACAGCCCCGACGCCGGTGGGGTCGCCGCGCAGGTCGCGCTGGTCTGCGTGGCGAAACTCACCACGACGTTGCCGCCGAGATTCGACGACGACGCCCCGGCGAGGGCGACGGCGGCTCCGAGGCGCAGCCCGACGGCGCCGCCGTTGGTGACGGTCCTCACCGCGATGAGGTCGGCCGGGCCGCCCGGATACACCCCGGCAGGGGTCACGGGCGTTCCGGCGGTGATCGCGAGCGAGGGCGTTCCGGTCGTGACCGTGGCGGGGCTGACGCTCGTCGCGGACGAGAACGATCCGTAGGTGCCGGGCGCGACGACCACGGCGAGCACGACAGCCCCGAGGACCAGGGATGCCGCACTCACCGCGGTCGTGGTGCTCCCGCGCATGACCGTCGGCTGGTTACGGAGCGACCTGGGTGAGGGTCAGGCCGATCTGCGACAGCGAGATCGTCGAGTTCACGCCGACCTGATCGCCGGTCGATCCGAACGGCCAGGAGATCGTGGTCGTCACGCTGAGCGAGGTCGTGCCGTTCGGAATCGCGTACGACCCGGCCGACGGGGTGATCGTCGTGCCCGATTGGTCCTTGACCGTGTACGTCGGCGTCGCGCCGAGAAGGGTCTGCAGGCCCGAGCTCGACGACGTGAGGGCACCGCCCGTCAGTGCTGCCGAGACCTTCAGGTTCGTGCCGACCGCCGTCACCGGGAAGGTGGCCGCGTACTGCAGCGTGTCACCCGGAACGGCGAGGTAGCTCGCCGTGTCGACGCTCGTGAAACTGGACCCGAGGTACTTCTCCACCGACCAACCCGACGACGATGCCGTGCCGATCGTCAGCTGACCGGTCGTGACCTGCGCCGGCGTGACCGTCGCCTGCGAGCTCCAGTACGCGAGCGATCCTCCGCCTCCGAAGAGCAGGACGACACCCGACGCGATCGCCAACGTGCCTTTTGTTGCCTTGTTCATGTTGTCTCCCCAATGAGATCGCCAGGGAGACTCCACCGTCCCCCTGTGCCGCACCCCGAGCGATTCCCCCTCGCTCTCCCCAGGTGCGTGGCGGCACTCTACGCCGCCGCCTCCGGGGTCACGCCAGGCCATTGCCTCACGTCCTCGTGCGCCGTATGCTCTATCGTCCTCGTCGGCGCCGACGACGAGCGGATGCCGCGGCTCAGCCCGCGAGCGCCGCGTCGAGCGTGAGGAACTGTGCGCGGAACTCCGCCCGCAGACGTGCCTTCTGGGCGTCGTCGCACCACGCGGCATCCACCCCGTTCAGGGCGATGCGCTTGGCGGTCTCGGCCGAGACACCCATCTCGAGCAGGCCCTCGGTGTACTCGCGTCCGAGGTCGGTGCGGAAGAACATGGCGTCGTCGGTGGAGACGGTCACGGTCAGGCCCGCCTCGATCATGCCGCGGATGCGGTGCGAGGGGTCGAGGTGCCAGCCGGTGCAGATGGTGGTGGAGATCGGGGTGGTCGTGAAGGCGACCCCGCGCGCGAGGGCGAGCTCGACGAGCGCCGGGTCGTCCATGATGCGGTAGCCGTGGTCGAGGCGGTCGCAGTCGAGCACCTCGAGCGCGTCGCGCACCGCCGACGGCAGCGCCCGATCGGTCTCGGCGACGTGGGCGGTGCGGTGCAGGCCGTGGGCGGCGGCGAGCGCGTAAGCGTCGGCGAAGCGCGCCGGGTCCTCGGTGTCCTCGGGGGTGAGGTCGTCCTGGCCGATGCCGACGACCTCGGGGCGCGGGTGCGCGAGCACCTGCCGCACCATCTCGACGGCGCTCTCGGGCGACTCGCGGCGGTTGATCGCGGCGATCACCCGGAAGCCGACGCCGTAGTCGGTCTCGGCGCGACGCAGTCCGTCGATGATCGGGTCGATCACGTCGGGGTAGGCGAGGCCGCGCGACGCGAAGTACTGCGGGTTGACGAAGTACTCGCGGTAGCGCAGATTGCCGTCGGCGACCGCCGAACGCACTCCCTCGTAGGCGACGCGGGCGAAGTCGTCGGGCGCGCGCAGCACGTCGTGCGCGGCCCGGAACGCCACCAGGAAGTCGCGCAGGTCGTCGAAGTCGAACAGCGTCGCGGGGTCGGTCGAGCGCAACGCGACGCCGTACCGGTCGGCGAGCTCGATGAACAGCGGCGCGTTCATCGTCGACGCGAAGTGGCAGTGCAGCTCGGTCTTGGGCAGCAGCCGCAGATAGTCCGGATACCCGATCACGAGCGCGAGCGTACGTGGCCCGTGTGTCGGGCGGATGTCGCTCGATTACAGGCCGAGGGCTGCCTTCACCCCCGCGTTGACGACCTCGCCGCCGACGACGTTGAGACCCTTCGCGAGGGCCGGGTCGGCAGCGGATGCCGCGTCCCATCCCTTGTCGGCGATCGCGATGACGTAGGGCAGCGTGGCGTTCGCAAGAGCGCGGGTCGAGGTGTGCGGCACGGCGCCCGGCATGTTGGCGACGCAGTAGTACACGGAGTCGTGCACGGGGAACGTCGGGTCGTCGTGGGTCGTCGGACGGGAGCCTTCGAAGCATCCGCCCTGGTCGATGGCGATGTCCACGAGCACGGAGCCGGGCTTCATGGCGGCGACCATGTCGTCGGTGACGAGCTTCGGGGCGGCGGCCCCGGGGATGAGCACCGAGCCGATCACGAGATCGGCATCGCGCAGCTGCTCGGCGATCTCGTACCGGGTCGACGCGCGCGTCTGCACCTGGGTACCGAAGCGGGCCTCGATGCGGCGCAGGGCCGGCAGGGAGATGTCGATGACGGTGACCTGGGCACCGAGGCCGAGGGCGTTGGCAGCCGCGTGCTCGCCGGCGACACCGCCGCCGATCACGACGACCTTCGCCCGCGGGGTGCCCGGCACGCCGCCCATGAGCTGGCCGCGGCCTCCGGAGGCGCGCATGAGGGCGTGGGCGCCGACGACGATCGAGAGGCGCCCAGCGACCTCGCTCATCGGGGCGAGGAGAGGGAGCGCACGGTCGGGGGTCTGCACGGTCTCGTAGGCGACGGCGGTCGTGCCGGCCGCGATGAGCGCCTCGGTGAGGGGACGGTCGGCGGCGAGGTGCAGGTAGGTGAAGAGGGTGAGGTCGGGGCGCAGCAGCGGGTACTCCGCGGCGATCGGCTCCTTGACCTTCACGAGCAGGTCTGCACCCGACCAGGTCTCCTCGGCGGTGGCGGCGATGACCGCGCCGGCGGCGCGGTACTCGTCATCGGAGAACCCGCTGCCGATGCCGGCTCCGGACTGCACGACGACCTCGTGGCCGCGGTGATGCAGAGCGTCGACGCCGGCGGGCGTGAGCCCCACCCGGTTCTCGTTGTTCTTGATCTCGGTCGGCACGGCGACGCGCATGTCGGGCTCCTCGGTTCCTCCGGCGGGTTGAGGGAAATATGGCAGACGGTTCGCTCTCTTGTGTTACATGCAGAATCTTCTGCGTCAGATTCGTCATATCGCCGTAGAGTTCTCTGGAAAACCCGCTCTTGTCCCCCAACTGTCGAAGGATCTTCGATGCCCGATGAGCTCGACCCGATCGATGAGCAGATCATCGAGACCCTCAGTCGCGACGCGCGGGCGACCAACGCGGCCCTCGCCGATCAGCTGGGCGTTGCCCCGTCGACCGCCCACGCCCGCACCCGCTCCCTCGTCGAACGAGGGGTACTGACGGGCTTCCACGCCGCCGTCGACCAGACCGCGCTCGGGCGCGGCCTCCAAGCGATCATCGGCGTGACCCTGCGGCCCGGGCAGCGTCAGGAGAACATCCGCGGGTTCGCCCAGGAGATCAGCCGGCACCCCGACGTCATCCAGCTCTTCTTCCTCGGCGGGGTCGACGACTTCCTCGTGCACATCGCCGTCGACACATCGTCGTCGGTACGACGCTTCGTCGTCGATCAACTCTCGGCACGACCGAGCGTCGCCTCGACCCGCACGAGCCTGATCTTCGAGTACCACCGCAACGCCGTCGCCGCCGACTTCTCCTGATCCCGGCGACGCAGCCGACGCGTCAGGCCGCTTCGCCGAACCCGTCGGCGGCGAGGTCGTGCACGGCGGTGACCGCGGCGACCGCATCTGCCCCGTCCCCCGCGATGCGCAGCACATCGCCCTTCCCCGCGGCGAGCGACAGCAGTCCGATGAGGCTCGACGCAGACACCGGCCCTTTGCCCGAGGTCGCGTTGGTCACGGTGACCGCGGCGTCGAACCGGCCGACGGTCTTCACGACGGATGCCGCGGGCCGGGAGTGCAGCCCCACCTCGTTCACGAGGGTCACCTCGGCGACGGCCACCGCGGGGGCGACCTCGACGGGCGCCGCGGCGGGTGCGGCATCCGCCCCCGTCTCGGAGACGTCGTCCTGCCGCTTCGCATCGAGCGCTCGGCGCGCTTCGGACGTCACCTCGTCGAGGGTGCCGCCGGTCACGGCCCGGACGATCCCGGCGGTCAACCCCTCGACGAAGGGCCCGTCGCTGATGCGCACGGGCACGGCGCTCTCCCGGAGATCCAGGGCGAGCGAGGAGCTCAGCACGGCCGAGCCCAGGTCGGTGACGATGAGCACCCCGTCGGTGTCGGCCAGCTCGTCGATCGCCTGCGCGATCGCGGCGGCGTCCGTGCCGAAGCCGCCCGCGGCGCCGGCCGCGACCCGCACCGGCGGCGCCTCGTCATGCACCATCTGCAGGGCGAGGTCGACCGCCGCGTCGGCGAGCGGGGCGGAGTGCGAGACGACGACGAACCCGATCACGCGGCCAGCACTCCCGCCAGGGTCTCGAGCAGGATGACCGACGACGACGCCCCCGGATCGAGATGCCCGGCACTGCGCTCCCCGAGGTACGAGGCACGACCCTTGCGCGCCACGAGCGGTTCGGTCGAGTCGCGTCCGGCCTCTCCGGCGCGGGCAGCGGATGCCGCGGCATCCGCTGCACTTTCACCCGCCGCCGCGGCGGCGAAGGCCGCGACAGCGGGGGTGAGCGCGTCGATCATGGTCTTGTCGCCGATCTCGGCGTGACCGCGCGAGACGATGCCGGCGACGCCGGCGGCGAGCGCTTCGGCGAACTGCGCGGCGGTGACCTCGGAGTCGGCGGGCAGCGCCTTGGCCGCCTCGAGGAAGAGGGTGCCGTAGAGCGAGCCACTCGCCCCACCGACGGTCGAGATGAGGGTCATCCCGACCGACTTCAGCAGGGCGGGAGCCGTGTCGGGCACGCCGGCGTCGAGCTTCGTGACCACGGCGGTGAAGCCGCGGGCCATGTTCGTGCCGTGGTCGGCGTCGCCGATGGCCGAGTCGAGCTCGGTGAGCCAGGCGGCCTTCTCGTGCAGGGCGGCAGAGGCGGCGCGCAGCCACGCCTCGAGCTGGGCGACGGTGATGACGTCTGCCATCTCAGCGCCCCCAGCGCAGGGCGGAGGTCACGACCGGGGCATCCCAGAGGCGCAGGATCTCGTCGTCGGCCTTCACCAGCGTGAGCGAGGCGCCGGCCATGTCGAGGCTCGTGACATAGTCGCCGACGAGCGTGCGCGCGACGGTGACGCGCTTCGCCTCGAGGGCCTTCGCGACCTCGCCGTAGGTGAGGTAGAGCTCGATGAGCGGCGTGCCGCCGAGGCCGGTGAGCAGGGCGATCACGGGCGATCCGGTGAAGTCGAGGTCGTCGGTGATGGCGGTGACGATCGTCTCGGCGATGTCGTGAGCGGATGCCAGCGGCACCCGCTTGCGGCCCGGCTCGCCGTGGATGCCGACACCGACCTCCATCTCGTCCTCGGGCAGCTCGAAGCTCGGCTTGCCGTTGGCCGGCACGGTGCAGCTCGTGAGCGCGACGCCCATCGAGCGCCCGTTCGCGGCGACCTTCTCGGCGATGCGCTTGACCTCTGCGAGGGGCAGGCCTTCGGCCGCGGCGGCGCCGGCGACCTTCTCGACGACGAGGGTCGTGCCCACGCCGCGGCGACCCGCGGTCCAGGTGGAGTCCTCGACGGCGACGTCGTCGGCCACGACGACCGACTCGACGATCACGCCCTCCTCACGGGCGAGGTCGGCGGCCATGTCGAAGTTGAGCACGTCGCCGGTGTAGTTCTTCACGATGAACAGCACGCCCGAACCGGAGTCGACCTTCGTCGCGGCGGCGAGCATCTGGTCGGGGGTGGGCGAGGTGAACACCTCGCCCGCGCACGCGGCGTCGAGCATGCCGTCGCCGACGAAGCCGCTGTGCAGGGGCTCGTGACCCGAGCCTCCGCCGGAGACGAGGGTGACGCGACCGGCGCGCGGTGCGGTGCCGAACACGACGCGGTTCTCGAAGTCGACGTCGAGTTCGGGGTGGGCTGCGGCGACCCCGTGCAGCGCGTCGGCGAGGACGTTGGCCGGGTCGTTGATGAGCTTCTTCATGCGCGGATCTCCTGCTCGTTTCAGGCCTCGGTCGTCGAGGCGTTGTCGATGCGCGCGACGGATCGGGATCGCCCGCCGGCGTCACAGCAGGGGGTGTCCGCGACGCGCATGCGCCGCGTGGTGATGTCGTCCATGACTCACGCTCCCCTGTGAACGATGTGTGGATCGACGGTGCAATTTTCGACATTGTCGAAACCACTTCGCTAATATCGAAGCATTGTCGCGTCGGACGCCGGTGTCAAGAGGCATCCCGACCGTGCGTCCCCTGAGGATGCTGAATGCGGAAGGAGAGCCCCATGATCCAGTCGATCGACCGTGCCGCGCGCATCCTCGGGCTCCTGCAGGGCGCGCGGCGACTGGGCGTCAGCGACCTCGGCGCCGCGCTCGGACTCCCCCCGTCCACCGTGCACGGGCTCGTGAAGTCGTTGCAGGCCCACGGGCTCGTCGCGCAGGAACCCGACGGCAACCGCTACATGCTCGGGCCTGCGCTGCTCAAGCTCTCGAGCGTCTACCTCGACACCCTCGATGTGCGCTCGCGCTCCATCCGGTGGATGCACGCTCTGTCGCAGCGCACCGGCTTCGCCACCCGGCTCGGGGTGCCGCTGCTCGGCGACGTGCTCGTCATCCATCACGACCGGCGCCCGGACGGCTCCGAGCAGATGCCCGAGACCGGCATCACGCTGCCCGTGCACGCGTCGGCGATCGGCAAGGTGCTGGCGGCCTACGACGACGACGTGCGCGGTGAACTGCTTGCACGCGAGCTCGCCGACCTCACCGACCACACAGTGACGGATGCCGCATCCCTCACGTCGGCGCTCGACGACATCCGAGCGGCGGCGCTCGCGTGGGAGATCGAGGAGGCCGTCGTCGGAGAGTGCTCGGTGGCGGTGCCGGTCGTCGACGACACCGGACGGGTGATCGCCGCCGTGGCGCTCGTCGTGCCCGCCGACGCGCAGCCGGTGCCCGATGCGGCCCTGCGCGAGCTGCGCGACGCCGCGCGCGGCATCTCCCGCGAGCTCGGCGCGGCGACCTGGCCGCCGCGGGCCTGAGCGCCTCCCACCCCGCCCGACCCCGGCTCCCGAGCCCCCTGGCCCCGCGCACAGTCGGAACTTCTCGCCGACACGGGGCGCCGCGGCATCCCGAACCGGCGCGGCGCCGAGAAGTTCCGACGCAGTGCGGGCATCGCGCCGTTCGCGGATTGCACCGCCCGAGCCCGCGCCAGCCCCTGCCGCAGCCGCAGTCCCTGCCGCAGCCGCAGCCCCAGCCGCAGCCCCTGCCCGACCCCAGAGCACATTCCGGCCCGAAGGGCAATCCACTTCGTCGACGGCTCCGAAACGCCAGTATGGGGTCACTTCTCCCTGCCCGCCTGCGGCCACGGAGTGACCCAGTGCCACGACGTTCCGACCGGAGGACACCATGCGGGAGCGCTCCACCGAACCCCTCGTCGACATCGACGGTTACCGCAACATCACCGACCTGCTGACCCGGCGCGCGGCGACGGCGCCCGATCACGCGGCGTTCGATGTGCCGACCGGTGATGCGGAGCATCCGTGGCGACACGTCTCGACGGCCGACTATCTGCACCAGGTGCAGTCGCTCGCGAAGGGCCTGATCGCCGTCGGCGTCGGCGCCGGCGAGACCGTCGCGATCATGGCGCCCACCCGCTACGAGTGGGCCGTCGCCGATCTCGCCGGGTGGTTCGCGGGCGCCGTGATCGTGCCGGTCTACGACACCTCGTCCCCCGACCAGGTCTCGGCGATCACCACCGATGCGCAGGTGCGGCTGGGCATCGCGGGCGGAGAGCGACAGCGCGGCATCCTCACCGACGCGTTCGCCGCGACGGGTCTCGGCGACCTCGGCGTCTGGACGATGGATGCCTCGCCCGCCGACCTCGACGCGCTCACCGCGCGCGGCGTCGCGATCGGCGATGACGTTCTCGAGGCGCGGCGCCGTCACGCCGACCTCGACTCCCCCGCGACGATCGTCTACACGTCGGGCACGAGCGGCGAACCGAAGGGCGCGATCCTCACGCACCGCAACTTCGTCGGCCAGGTCGCCAACATCGCCGCGGCGTACAGCGCCGTGGTGCACGACGGCGGCAACACGGTCATCTTCCTGCCACTCGCCCATGTGCTCGCCCGCGGCCTGCAGCTCATCTGCCTGTCGGGCGGGATGCGCATCGCGCACGTCGCCGACACGACCCAGGTCGTCGAGAGCCTCGGGGTGCTGCGCCCGACCTTCCTCGTGGTCGTCCCGCGGGTGCTCGAGAAGATCCGCGCGGCGGCCGGAGCGAAAGCGGATGCCGCTCACCTCGCCGCGGTCTGGCGCGGCGCCGTCGCGACCGCCGAGCAGTGGGGGGAGGCCGCCGAGTCGGGCGCGACGCCCGCGTTCGGGCTGCGGCTGCGCCGCCGGCTCTTCGACCGCCTCTTCTACGGGCGGCTGCGCGCGCTCATGGGCGGCCGGCTCGACTACATCCTCTCCGGCGGCGCCCCGCTCGCCGCCGACCTGTCGCTGTTCTTCCGCGGCCTCGGCGTGCCGGTGATCGAGGGCTACGGGCTGACCGAGACATCCGCGCCCCTGACCGGCAACCTGCCGGGGAACATCCGCTCGGGCACCGTGGGCTACCCGCTGCCCGGCTCGACCGTGCGCATCAGCGAGCGCGGCGAGATCCTCGCGCGGGGCGTCGGGGTGTTCGCGGGCTACCGCGACCCGCGGCACAACGCCGACGCGTTCGAGGACGGCTTCCTGCGCACCGGCGACCTCGGCCGGCTCGACGACGACGGCCGCCTCGTGCTCGAGGGCCGCCTCAAGGACGTCATCATCACCAGCACCGGCAAGACCGTCGTGCCGCAGGCGTGGGAGAACGCGGTCGAGGCACATCCCCTCGTCGCCCACGCGGTGACCGTCGGCGAGGGGCGTTCGTACCTGTCGGCCCTGCTCGTGCTCGACCCCGTCGAGACCCGCGCCTGGGCGCAGGAGAACGGTGTCTCGGTCGACGACACCGCGGGCGACGGGCTCTCCGTGATCGACGATCCCGCCCTCGTCGCGGCGCTGACTGCCGTGGTGGATGCCGCGAACTCCCGCGTCTCCCACAGTGAGAGCGTGCGGCGCTTCGCGCTCGTGCTCGCCGACCTCGACGACACGACCCTCGTCACCCCGACCCTGAAGATCAAGCGCACCGCGCTGCTCGACCGCGGCGCCGCCGTGATCGACGACCTCTACGCCCGCGCGTGAGCCGCGGCATCCCCTCGTTCCTTCGACCCGATCGGAGCACCCCATGTCCGTGACCCGCAAAGCCCTCCTCACGATCATCGTCGTGCTGGTGATCGGCGCGCTCGTCGCCGTCGCCGGAAGCCAGGGCGGGGCGACCGTCGGCGGGTTCCCGCTGTACGCGCTCGCCGTGATCGCCGCATTCGCGATCCAGGTGATCGTGTACATCCCATCGCAGCTCGCGCACACCGAGCACTTCTTCGACCTGACCGGGAGCCTCACGTTCGTCGTCGTCTCCGCGGGCCTCGTGGTGCTGCATCCGACCATCGACGCGCGCGGCTGGGTGCTCGCGGCGATGGTGACGGTGTGGGCGCTGCGGCTCGGCACGTTCCTGTTCATGCGCGTGCGGCGCACGGGGGGCGACGACCGGTTCGACACGATCAAGCAGAACCCGGTGCGGTTCCTGCAGGTGTGGGTGATCCAGGGCGCGTGGGTGAGCCTGACGGCATCGGCGGCGTGGATCGCCCTGTCGTCCGACCAGCCGGCGCCGCTGGGGTGGATCGCCTACGTCGGCATCGCGGTGTGGCTCGTCGGCCTCGTGATCGAGATCGTCGCGGATGCCCAGAAGAACGCCTTCAAGGCGGATGCCGCGAACCGCGGTCGCTTCATCAGCACGGGCCTGTGGTCTCGGTCGCGGCATCCGAACTACTTCGGCGAGATCGTGCTGTGGGTGGGCGTGTTCCTCGTCGCCGCCCCGGCGCTGTCGGGCTGGCAGTGGGTCGCCGTGCTCTCGCCCCTGTTCGTCACCCTGCTGCTCACCCGGGTCAGCGGCATCCCCCTGCTCGAGGCGAAGGCGGAGCGGAAGTGGGGCGACGATCCCGCCTACCGGGCGTACAAGGCCCGCACTCCCGTGCTGCTCCCGCGCCTCACCGCGCCGACGACGCGGGTCGCCGCGGCGGAGTGAGGGTCGCGGCGGCCGGGTGGTGACGGCGGCCGGGTGGTGACGGCGGCCGGGTGGGGCGGCCGGCGAGTGCCGGGGGCGGGTAAGGGTCACCGAGGCGGGTGAGGGGAACGGCCCGGGTCGGCCGGCGATCGACCCGCGGACTCGGCCGGGCACCACGTCGGAAGTCTTCCCTGACGCGCCGGCGACGGATGCCGCGGCGCGGCGTGCCGCCGAGAAGTTCCGACGTTGCGGGGCCGGGCGAGGCGCGTCGCGTCACCCCGATGTCATGCACGACTGGTGCGAAACCTATGAATCACAGAAAGGTAACGAGAAGGGCTTCCCTTCCGTTACCTCGCCGTTATAGAGTGCTCGCACGGTAGTTGTTTTGCTGTGGCAGCTACCGGCATGTGATTGCAGGACACTCTTGGTGCAAAAGGGACAAGGGCCGGTCGGGATCCCCGACCGGCCCTACTTTTTCGCCCGGATGCCCCCACCCGTCGCGCCCGCCAGGGATTGCTGATCGCGGCATCCGACCGCGCTATGTCTTTCCACAGAACAGCCGGAATCGGACGCACTCCGTTACCGCGTCGTTATACCGTGAGGACAGGTCGCCGTTGTGCTGTGGCGGCGGCCACATGTGATTGCAACACTCCTGGTGCAAGGGACACTGGGCCGGTCGAACCCCCATCGACCGGCCCTTTCCTTTTGCCCGGAAAGGGCCGGGGCCGCGCGTCTCGCGCCGGCCAGCTGACCGCTCAGCGCGACGCGAGGATCGCCGTCAGTGCGCGGAAGAACGCCTTTCCATGCACCCGCTCGATCGCCGTGGCATTCGGGGCATCCGATCGCCAGTCGAAGACGGTCGCCCCGCGGGTGAGCTCGCCACGCAGCTCGACGCCCACGCGGTAGGGGCGCTCGACCTCGACGAGCGAGGGGTCGAGCGCGACGAGCACCGAGAGTGAGTCCGGATGCGTCGACCCGCCGATGCCCGCCGCCGAATCGAAGGCGAACGTCGCCTTGTTGGCCTGCACGAAGAACGCCGACAGGCGGGTGCCGAGGGCCTCGATCTCTGCGATTCGGCCGGCGTCGAACACCGTGTCGCGGATGGCCGTCGGGTCCCACGGCACGAACCGCAGGCTCGGGAATCCGGCTCCGACGACGATCGCCGCCGCCTCCGGATCGACGTAGATGTTGTACTCGGCGGCCGGCGTGATGTTGCCACGGCCGTTGATCGAGCCGCCCATGACGACGATCTCGCGCACGCGGGAGGCGAACTCCTCGTCGCGACGCACAGCGAGCGCGATGTTGGTGAGCGGTCCGATCGCGACGATGACGAGCTCGCCCGCGTACGCCCGGGAGAGTCGTAGCAGCGCGTCGACGGCGTGCTCCGAATCGACCTCGGTCGTGCCGGTGCGCCGCTGACCTCCGACGCCGTCTTCGCCGTGCACGTCGGTTGCGCTCACCCAGTCGGCCACGAGTGGGCGGGCGGCGCCGACGTGTACCGGCACGTCGCCGTCGCGCCCGGCGAGCTCGAGCGTGAGCAGTGCGTTCTCGGTCTGCTGCGCGAACCCGACGTTGCCTGCCACGATCGTGACCGCCTTCAGGTCGGCACGCTCATGCAGCGCCGCGGCCAGCAGCGCGAAGCAGTCATCGGCCGCCGTGTCGGTGTCGACGACGAGCGGGATGCGCCCGGACCTCGGGCGCGGCCCACCAGACCGACGGGCGGACGGCTGCGCCGGGGCGCCGGGACGCGCGGGGAGCGAGCCGGAGATGAGAGCTTGGAACAGCGGCGAATCACTCACCGACGTGACCTCCTGCCGGGTGGGTTGCGGGCGTCCACGGCATGGGGGCGGAGCGGCGGCTGCGGCATCCGACCCACTCGATCAAGCCTAGATCGCCTCCCGGTGCGCCACCGACCACCTGGGGACCGTACGCTATGCCCATGACCGATCGCCGTCTCGCCATCGACGCCTGGGAGAGCCTCTTCCGCGCGCAGCACGAGATCTTCGGCGAGATCTCCGGCGACTTCGTCGACGCCCCGCTCGAGCAGGACGAATACGACGTCCTGCTGACGGTCGTGCGGGCCCCCGAGATGACCGCGCGGCTGCGCGACGTCACCCGCAACCTGCTCATCAGCCAGCCGAGCGTGTCGCGCCTGGTCGATCGCATGGTCACCCGCGGGCTCGTCACCAAGTGCCCGGACCCCGAGGACGGCCGCGGCTCGCTCGTGCGCGCGACGGCGCAGGGGGCGCGGGCGTTCCGCAGCCTCGGTGCGCAGCACGCGCGCACCATCGTCGACCGCATGTCGACCCTCGACGACGCCGAGCTGCAGGCGCTGCTCGCCCTCACGACGAAGCTGCGCGAGCCGGCCTGCCCGACCGAGCTCGGCGAGACCGCCTGACCGGCGGCCGCCTCCGTCTGCACGACGCGCGTCCGTCCGACCGGAGCCGCACCCGCCCGACCCGAGCCTGCGTCAGCACTCGATGACGTTGACGGCGAGTCCGCCCTCGCTCGTCTCCTTGTACTTCGTCGACATGTCGATGCCGGTCTGCCGCATCGTCTCGACCACCTGGTCGAGGGACACGAAATGCGAGCCGTCGCCGCGCAAAGCGAGGCGGGCGGCGGTGACGGCGGTGGATGCCGCGATCGCATTGCGTTCGATGCACGGGATCTGCACGAGACCCCCGACCGGGTCGCACGTGAGGCCCAGATGGTGCTCCATGGCGATCTCGGCGGCGTTCTCGATCTGCCGGTTGGTGCCGCCCATCACGGCGGTGAGCCCGCCCGCTGCCATGGCGCACGCCGAGCCGACCTCGGCCTGGCAGCCACCCTCGGCTCCCGAGATCGAGGCGTTGGCCTTGAAGAGCGACCCGAGTGCTGTGGCGGTGAGCAGAAAACGACGGATGCCGCGGCGACGGTTCGCCTCGGCGACCACCGCGTCGTCAGCCGCCTCGGGAAGAGCGTGCGCGGCCTCGCCGGTGAAGCCGAGCAGCGCACTGCCGACCAGCTCGCCGTACGGCGTGACGGCGTTCCCCTGCCCGAGCCCGGAATCGGCGAGGAAGCGCCACCAGTACATCGCGACGGCGGGGACGATGCCCGCGGCGCCGTTGGTCGGTGCCGTGACGACGCGCCCGCCGGCGGCGTTCTCCTCGTTGACGGCGAGCGCGAAGGCGCCCAGCCACTCCCCCGGCAGCTCCCGGTGGCCGTCGGCCTCGGCGGCCTCGAGTTGCGATCTGATCGCGTCGGCGCGCCGGGCGACCCGCAGCATCCCGGGCAGCGTGCCGGTCGCGTGAAGACCCGCGTCGACGCACGCCGACATGGCGTCCCAGATGCGGTCGAGCCCCGCCGCCACCTCGGCCTCGCCGCGCAGCGCCTCCTCGTTGCGGCGGGCGAGTTCGGCGATCGTGAGGCCGTGCTCGTCGCAGAGCGCGAGCAGGGTCGCCGCGTCGCCGTAGGAGAACGGGAGCGCCGCCGGGGAGACCGCGGCATCCTCGCCCTCGCGTCGGATGAAACCGCCTCCCACCGAGTAATACGTGTCTGCGGCGATCGTGACACCGGCATCGCCGGAGGCGACGAGCGTCATCGCGTTCGGGTGCCCGGGGAGCCGTGTGCGCGGCGCGAAGGCGATGTCGGATGCCGCGAACGGCACGGGGTGGTGCCCGGCGAGCCGCAGCGGCTCACCCTCGGGGTACCGGCTCCACGCGTCGCGCACATCGGCGGGATCGACCGTCTCGGGGGCGAACCCGCGCAGCCCCGCGATGACAGCGTCGGGCGTGCCGTGACCGATGCCCGTCGCGCCGAGCGACCCGTAGAGCGTCACCGTCACTCGGCGCACCGCGGCGAGCTGGCCCGTGGCATCCAGCCGCAGCACGAAGTCGCGGGCGGCCCGCATCGGACCGACGGTGTGGGAGCTCGAGGGACCGATCCCGATCGAGAACAGCTCGAACGCCGAGACATAGGCACCCATGCGTTCGACCCTACGCCGGGGGTGCGGATTCTACTCCTCGACCCGCCTCCGGCGAGGGCCCTGGCACGAGCTCACGGCTGCGACGCAGACTGTCGGCATGGTTGGTATCGCCGTTCTCATTCTCCTCATCGGCCTCGTGCTGCTGCTCCTCGGTGTGTTCGTGAAGGCGGTCGGCTTCCTGCTGTGGCTCGGCGTGGTGCTGATCGTCATCGCGATCATCGCCGCACTCATCCGCTTCATCCGACGGCAGGTCTGATCCGCATCGCGCACCGAATCGGGTGCGCGAGAATGCCGGAGTGACCGCGGCATCCGATGACATCGTCTGGGACGTCATCGTCGTCGGTGCCGGCCCCGCAGGCTCGTCGGCTGCCCGATGCGCGGCGGCCGGCGGCGCGAGCACCCTGCTCGTCGATCGGGCGACGTTCCCGCGCTACAAGACCTGCGGCGGCGGTCTGCTCGGGGTGAGTCGGCGTTTCCTGCCGCCCGAGGGAGTGGCCGCGATCGAGGCCGAGGTGGGCCGAGTCGTCTTCACGCACGACGGCGCGCGCCCGGTCGAGATCCGCCGCGACGAGCCGTTCCTCACGATGGCGCGGCGCGAGCGTCTCGACGCGGCGCTCGTCACCGCCGCGCAGCGCGCGGGGGCCGTGTTCCGCGAGGGCGTCGCCGTGCAGCGGGTGGGGGCGGCATCCGATGATCTCGTGGCGGTCGAGACGAGCGCGGGCGTGCTGCGGGCGCGGGTCGTGATCGGCGCGGACGGCGTCGGCGGACGGATCGCCCGCCACGTCGGAGTGACCCCCGCGCGCGTCGACCTCGGACTCGAGGACGAGCGGGAGCGCGGCCGGGCGCCGCGCGACACGGTGCGCATCGATTGGGGTCCGGGCGCGGGCAGCTACGGCTGGCTCTTCCCGAAGGGCGAGGTCGATGAGGTGGGTGTGATCGAGGCGCGCGGGCGACCCGAGCAGACACGCGCCTACCTGGCCGCGTGGCTGCGCGAGACCGAGACGACGGATGCCGCGCCCCGCCACTCGAGCGGGCATCTCACGCAGTGGCGCACGGCGTCCTCGCCGTTGCGCCGCGGGGGCGTGCTCGTCGCCGGTGATGCGGCGGGCCTGCTCGAACCGTGGACGCGGGAGGGCATCTCCTTCGCGCTGCGGTCGGGTACCTGGGCGGGCGAGGCGGCGGCGCGAGCGGCGGCGGGCGACCCGGCCGCATTGGACGGGTACGTCGCGCGGGTCGAACAGGAGCTGCAGCCCGAGATCCGCACCGGCGCGCAGTTGCTCGCGGTCTTCGAGCGGCATCCGCGTCTCGTGCACGCCGCCCTCGGCCGGTCGCGGCGAGCCCGGCGCGCATTCGTCGAGTTCTGCGCGGGTGAGACGCCGCTCTCCGCGTATGCGACGCGCTGGTGGTTCCGTCTGGCGGTGGGCCTCCTCGGGCGGGGCGGATCGGCGACGGTCTGACGCGAACCGGGACCCGCTGCGCTGCCGCGGGATCAGGTGACGAGCGCCCCCGGCCCCGGGACGACCGCGACCTGCTCGCGATCGACCGCACGCCCGTGTGCATCGACGAAGGCGATGCGGACGTCACCTCCATCGCGGGCGTCGACGTAGCGCGTGGCGGGTCCCCACGGCGACGCGACATGGACGTCTCCCCACTGGCTGAGCGCGCCGAGCACCGGCAGCAGGGCGGCGCCGGCGGCGGTGAGTGTGTACTCGTCGCGCTGCCGCGCGCCCTCGTCGCGGTACGCGCGGCGCTCGATCACTCCGAGATCGACGAGCTTCGACAGCCGATCGGAGAGCACATCGGGTGCCACCTCGAGCCGCGAACGGATGTCGGCGAACCGGGTCACACCGAGGGCGATGTCGCGCACGACGAGCAGCGCCCACTTCTCGCCGAGCACGACGAGGGTGCGGGCGATCGAGCAGCGTTCGTTGACGGGAGAGGGCGGCTTCACGCGTCCATCCTATCTGAGTTGGTATTTCCAATCTAGGTGGTACGCTCTCGACATGACCTCACTCGTGGATGCCACCCTGCTCATCACCGGCGCGAACGGCGGGCTCGGCTCGCACTTCGCCCGCATCGCCCTCGAACGCGGCGCGCGCCGTGTCTACGCGACCGCACGATCGCCGCGCGAGGCGACCGACTCCCGGATCGTTCCGCTCGCCCTCGACGTGACCTCCTCGGCGTCGGTCCGCGCCGCCGCACAGGCCGCGGCCGACACCACCATCGTCGTGAAAAACGCCGGCATCGCGGGCGGGAACTCGCTGCTGTCGACCGACCTCGACGAGGTGCGGCGGGTCTTCGACACGAACGTGTTCGGCGCGCTGAGCGTGGCACAGGCCTTCGCCCCCGTGCTCGCCCGCAACGGTGGTGGCGCGCTCATCGACGTGCACTCGGCGCTGAGCTGGTTGGCCCGCGCCGGCGCCTACTCGGCGAGCAAGGCCGCGCTCTGGTCGATCACCAACTCGCTGCGCCTCGAGCTGCAGGCGCAGGGCACGCAGGTGCTCGGCGCCCACCTCGGTTACGCCGACACCCCGATGACCGAGGGCCTCGATGTCGCGAAGGCCGACCCGGCCGACATAGTGGCGGCGATCTACGACGCCCTCGAGTCGGGTGAGCACGAGGTGCTGGCCGACGCGGTGAGCGTCACCGTGAAGGCGGCCGTCTCTCAGCCGCTTCCGGTGCTGTACCCCGAGCTCGCGCGCTGACGATCAGCCCGGGAGCGTCACGGCGACCGGCTCGAAGCTGAACGGGCCGGGGCACGACCCGAACACGGGCGCCTCGGCCTTGTGGCCGATCGTGAAGGTCTGATCGATGAGCACCGAGCCGGCGTCGGTGACGCGCACCGTGATGAGCGACGTGTCGCCCGCGGGAGGGGTGGCGTACGGCGCCTGCTGGGGCACCTCGACCCGCGTGCGTTCGACGATCGTGAGGGCCGAAGGCGCGCATCCGGCGCCGAAGCAGGCCGCCAGGCTCGCCGACGCCGGCAGCGCGGGGGTGAACTCGAGCACCGCCGGACCGCTGTAGACGTAGCCGATCGCGGGGCAGGCAGTCGGGCCGACGGCACACCCCGGGGTGAGCACGGCGACAGCGAGCGCCACAGCACCCGCACCCGCCCACCTGCCTCTCATGCCGCCGAGGCTAGCGGGGCCGAGTGACCCGGGGCTGAACCGATGCCCGATCGAGATGAACATTCTCACGGTGCGCGTGGGCGCGGAGCCGCGGCATCCGGAGCACACTGACGGCATGCACCAGACGCCGGTGTACTACTACTCGTCCACCTCGAACCTCACCCGCCGGTTCGCCGAGCACCTGACGGAGAACGACGGCAGGCCCGTGCGCGACCTCGCCGACGCCGAGGTGCGACAGAGCGAAGCGGATGCCCCGTGGGTGCTGCTCACGCCCTCATACAAAGCCGGCAACGACGATCAGGTGACGCTGCCCGCGGCGGTGCGGGCGTTCCTTCGGTCCGCCGTCACCCGGCGGAATCTCGTCGGCATCATCGGCTCGGGCAATCGCAACTTCGGTCGGTACTACCAGGCGGCTGCGCGTGAACTCGCGGAGCTGTCCGGGCGCCCCATCCTGTTCGAGTTCGAGCTCTCGGGTACCCCCGAAGACGTGACTCGATGCGCGGAGATCCTCGGGGAGCTCGACCGGGCGCTCGCCACCGGGTGACCCCTCAATCGCGCACGAGGGTTGCGGCGTCGGAGGTCAGGCGGGCGGCGACCGCATCGAAGGGCGCGAGCGAGCGCTGAGCCCGAGCGATCGCCACGGCGCCCTCGATCGCAGCGAGCAGTGTCGTCGCGAACGAGGCGGCGGCTGCGGCATCCACCCCTGTTGCGGCGAGCCGGGCGGCGAGGGCGTCGATCCATCCGCCGAAGAGGGTGCCGGCCGTGTCGCGCAGCGGCCCGTCGGTTGACGCAGTCACGGCGAGCAGGGAGCATCCGACAGCGAAGTCTGTCGCGACGAGCGTGTGCCGCCAGACGGCGATGAAGGATGCCACGACCTCGACGGGGGTGTCGCCGGTGAACCCGCCGACGAGCGCGATGACCCGGTCGGCCTGCCGGCGCACCGCCAGCTCGACCAGCTCGTCCTTGCCGCCCGGGAAGTGGTGATAGATCGACCCGCGGGGTGCACCCGAGGCGGCGATGACGTCGCTGAACGAGGTGGCCTGATAGCCGCGCTCAGCCAGCAGCCGCGCCGCGGTGTCGGCCATCTGCTCCCGCGCGCCGCTCAGGACTCGCCCCGCAGCGACGCGATCTCGGCGCGCGCGGCGCCGACGATTTCGGCGTTCGTGTGCGCGTGACCCCACAGGCCCCAGCCACCCTCGGGGGCCTCGGTGAGCAGCACCCAGGTGCGCTCGCGCCAGCTCGGGTCGCCCGCGGCGTCCGCCACGAGATCGGTGAGCGCGCTCACGACGGCGAGCTGCTTGTCGCGGTCGAGTGCACCGGCGTTGGTCAGCACCTGCACGCGCACGTGATCGCTCGATCCGTCGACATCGGACAGTGCCGCGGCGGGAAGCTCATGAACGAACGCGGCGGTGTTCGCCCGGAACATCGGGATGTCGGGCACCTGCTCGACGTCCTTCACGGCGGCGGCGGCACGCTGGGCGAGGGAATGCACGTCGGCGATGAGTCCGGCCGGAGCGTAGATGTCGATCATGGGCATGGGGAGCCTCCGAGGTCGCGAAGTATGATGCTCGTCATACTATGACGGCCGTCATATGACCCGCAACCGCGTCACTGCGTGAAGAGGTTGCGCAGCAGGGTCAGGTAGACGATCGCGAACACCGCGACGATGCCGACGTTGACGGCGAGGCGCCACCAGAGGTGGTCACGCAAGAACGCCACGTCGAGCCCGACGATGAGCCCACCCATCACGAGCAGGTAAATGACGACGAACACGGTGTGCTTCATGGTGGCCTCCGGATCGGATGTCTCGGCACCATCCTGCCCCCACTCGCGCCCGCCCGCTCCGCCCTCCCTAGGCTGGGCTCATGACGTCGGATGCTCCGGATCCGCGCGCGTGCCCGACGTGCGGCGATCCCCTGCGGTTCGAGATCCTCGACGACGAACGCTTCCTCGTCGCATGGTCGTGCGTGAACTGCGGACTGATCCGCACGACCGAGCCGGTCTGAGACCCCGCAGACGCGAAACGGCCCGCCGAAGCGGGCCGTTTCACTTACTGTCTCAACACAGTGTGCGCCCGAAGGGACTCGAACCCCTAACCTTCTGATCCGTAGTCAGATGCTCTATCCATTGAGCTACGGGCGCATGTTCTCGCGGCCATTTCGGCGCGCGGGCACCAGGAGAGCATACCCCAGGACGTGCTCCCGGAACGAATCGTGGATGCCGCGGCCCGCGGCATCCCCTCACTCGTCGAGTTCGCTCAGGTCGATGCCCGATGCCTTCGGCGCGGCACCCGAGACGATCTCACCGCCGGGAAGCGCCTCAGGCTCCCCGTCGACGAGCCGCTTGCGGTGAGCGGCGAGCTTCGGCAGGTCGACGAGCTTGAGGCTCATCATGCGCGCCTTGCGCATCTTCTCGTAGTCGGGCTCGAGGTCGGGGCGCGCCGCCTCGATGCGCAGCCGCCGGTCGATGTTGCGCGAGACCTCGCTCCATGCCGCCTCGCGCGCCGCCTCGACGAGCTCGCGCAGCGTCGCCTCGTCGGCGGCACGCTGCTGCAGCTCCTCGGCGATGCGCAGCGACTGCTTACGTCGACGCCGAAGATTCTTGACGTCGCGGCTGCGGTAGTCGTGGGTGCCGTCCGAGAGGCTGAACCGGCGGCTGGCGCGCTTGCGCTCCCGCTCCGCCCGCTTGCCGTCGGCCTCCGCCTCCCGCGCCAGCGCCAGCAGCGCCTCCTGCGCGTCGGGAAGGAACAGCTCGACATCGAAGTCGGCGTCCGACGAGATGAGCGCGACCAGCATGCGGTTCTTCAACGTCAGTCGCGTGGCGGCCGCGGCGATGTAGAGACCTTCGGCGACGACATCCTTCGTCTTGGCGACGCGTGCGGCATCGTTCGGGCTCTCGCCCTCCCGGCTCTTCCAGATCCGCGCCACAACCACTCCTGTGTCGAGGGTAGTGCCCGCAGGCCTGTGAGGTCGATGACGGATGCCGCCCCTCACCCCGCGAGCTTGGTGATCACCGCCTCGACACGTCGCGCGCGGGTGTCGGCGGCCTTCGCGGACTCGACGCTCACGACGTGCGCCTTGCGGTGGCTGGGAGCGAGCGCGGCGAACGCGGCGGCGAGCCCGGCGGATGCGAGCGCGGCGGCGAGGTCGGCCGGAACCTCGACGTCGCGAGGCGCGGTATCGAGGGCGGGCTCGACGGTGACCGCGTCGCCCCCACCGATGCCGGTCGCCGCTCGCTTGTCGGAGCTGAACGGCACGAGGAACAGCCCCTGCATCACCCCGACCGTCGAGCGGTACTCGTAGCCGTTGACGCTCACCACGACGGCGGGACGCTTGCCACCTCCGAGCGCCTCGAGCACCGCGGGCGGCACCTCGATGCCGGTGTTGTTGCCGAACTGCGACATGGTCGTCTCGAACCGCTGCGTCATCATGCGCACAGCGTAGGCCCGCCCGGCGACGTCGGGTAAGGGAGTAGCGACCTCGCTGCAGCAGCGCAACCCCCGGCATCCGTCGACGCCGGCCGCGTACCGTCACCGGTGTCCGTACACACTTCACGAAAGGGGTATCGACATGGGACTCATCGATGACGCCAAGGACGTCGCGGAGACCGCCGGCCGCAAGGTCAAGGAGGGCTTCGAGGACGCCAAGGACCGCATCGGCGACAAGGTCGACGAGGTCAAGGCCGACGCGAACGTCAAGAAGGCCGAAGCCGAGAAGGAGCGGGTCGAGAAGCGCAACGAGCTCAAGGAGCAGTTGCGCGGCGAGTGACCGCTCCGCTGAGCCCGTCGCTCAGCGTCGCGCGGCAGGAATGTGTCGAGGCCCCCGGGATGATCTCCCGGGGGCCTCGATGCGTGGGGCTCAGAGGGCGGCGAGCGCCTGCTCGAGGTCGGCCACGAGGTCGTCGACCGACTCGATGCCCACCGACAGCCGCACGACGGACTCCGGCACGGCGAGCTCGGTGCCGCGCACCGAGGCGTGGGTCATCTCGTCGGGGTAGTTGACCAGCGACTCGACGCCGCCGAGCGACTCGGCGAGTGTGAAGAGGCGCGTCGACTCGGCGAAACGGCGGGCGGATGCCCCGTCGCCGAGGTCGAGCGTGACGATGCCGCCGAACGCCGACATCTGTCGCGCGGCGAGCTCGTGTCCCGGGTGCGAGGGAAGGCCGGGGTAGTAGACCCGGGCGACCCTGTCGTGCCCCTCGAGCACCTCGGCGATCTGCTGCGCGTTCTCGCTGTGCCGCTGCATGCGCACCGCGAGCGTCTTGATGCCGCGGGTCGTGAGCCACGCGTCGAGCGGCCCCGACACGGCACCGGTGGCGAACTGCAGGAAGCGCGCCTTCTCGGCGAGCGCGTCGTCGGCGATGACGAGTGCACCGCCGATCACGTCAGAGTGCCCGCCGAGGTACTTGGTCGTCGAGTGCACGACGACATCGGCGCCGAGCGCGAGCGGCTGCTGCAAGGCGGGCGAGGCGAAGGTGTTGTCGACGACGACGACCGCGCCGGCCGCGTGGCCGAGGCGCGCGAGCCCGGCGATGTCGGTGACGCGCAGCAGCGGGTTCGATGGGGTCTCGACCCAGACGATCTTCGCCGGACGCTCGGCGAGTGCCGCCTCGACCTGGGCGAGGTCGCTCATGTCGACGACCCGCAGGCCCACCCCCCAGGGCCCGAGGATGCGGGCGATCAGCCGGTAGGTGCCGCCGTAGACGTCGTTGCCGAGAAGCACCTCGTCGCCGGGCTGCAGTGCCGCGCGCAGCAGGGCGTCCTCGGCGGCGAGGCCCGACGCGAACGAGAGACCGTGCACGCCGCCTTCGATCGCCGCGATCTGACGCTCGAGGGCGGTGCGGGTGGGATTGCCGCTGCGGCCGTACTCATAGCCGCCGCGCAGCCCGCCGATGCCGTCCTGCGCGTACGTCGACGAGAAATGCACGGGCGGGATGACCGCGCCCGTCGTCGGGTCGAACTCCTGCCCGGCGTGCACCGCCAGGCTGTCGAAGCCGCGGGCGGACGAGGCGTGGTCGGTCATGCGTTCACTCCAGTGATCGGGGTCGGGGTCGGGACGTCGTAGCCGTGGGCGCGCATCCAGTCGTCGTCGTACAGCTTCGAGAGGTAGCCGCGGCCGTGGTCGGGCAGGAGCACGACGACCACGGCATGCTCGTCGAGGTCGCGCGCGACGCGCAGCGCACCGACCACCGCCATGCCGCTGGAGCCGCCGACGAGCAGACCCTCCTCGCGGGCGAGGCGCCGCGCCATCGCGAACGACTCCGCGTCGGACACGCGTTCGTAGGCGTCGACGACGGTCGGGTCGAAGGCCTCCGGCCACATGTCCTCGCCGACGCCCTCGACGTCGTAGCCGTGCACGGGGCCGCCGGAGTAGATCGAGCCGACCGGGTCGACGCCGATGATGCGCACTGCGGAGCCCGCGGCATCCCGAAGGAAACGGCCCGTCCCCGTGATGGTGCCCCCGGTGCCGACGCCCGCCACGAAGTGGGTCAGGCGTCCGTCGGTGTCACGCCAGATCTCGGGACCGGTCGAGCGGTAGTGGCTCGCCGGACCGTTCGGGTTCGCGTACTGATTCGGCTTGAAGGCACCCGGGATCTCACGAGCGAGGCGGTCGGACACCGAGTAGTAGGAGGTGGGGTCATCGGGTTCGACGTTCGTCGGCGTGACGACGACGTCGGCGCCGTACGCCCGCAGCACCGCCCGCTTGTCCTCGGCGACCTTGTCGGGCACGACGAACACGCACCGATAGCCACGCTGCTGGGCGACGAGCGCGAGTCCGACGCCGGTGTTGCCCGAGGTCGGCTCGACGATCGTGCCGCCCGGGCGGAGCAGTCCGCCCCGCTCGGCGGCGTCGATGATGGATGCCGCGATGCGGTCCTTGCTCGAGCCGCCCGGGTTGAAGTACTCGACCTTGGCGAGCACGGTGGCACGGATGCCGGCGGTGACGGCGTTCAGACGGACGAGAGGCGTGTTGCCGACGAGGTCGGTCACGCTCGAGGCGTAGCGCACGAGAGATTCCTGGGGGTGGTGTCACGCGGGGGCGTGACGGCTGACGGGGGTCGATGAAGACGACGCGAAGGCGTCGATCAGCGACAACACAGACAGGTCAGCACGCGGCCACCCTACCCCGACCCACCCGGGAGCGCGCAACCCGTGACCGCCCCATCCCGATTCTCACGGCCGTCCGAATGGCGCTGTGCGCGCCGGGGACGTACTATTCACGAGGCCCAAGTCAGGTAAGCCTTACCTCCCATCGACCGAAGGTTCCCGTCATGCCCCGCCGTACCGCACGCCGTCTCGCCGCGGCATCCGCCGTTCTCGCCGTCGCCGTCAGCCTCGCCGCGTGCTCGTCCTCGTCGTCGCCCAGCGCGAGCGCATCCGGCGACATCTCCGGCCAGACCATCACGGTCTACAACGCACAACACGAAGAACTCACCCAGGCATGGGCCGACGCGTTCACGAAGCAGACCGGTGTGAAGGTCGTCCTTCGCAACGGGGACGACTCCGAGCTCGGCAACCAGATCGTGCAAGAGGGCGCCGCATCGCCCGCCGACGTCTTCCTCACGGAGAACTCGCCGGCGATGTCGCTCGTCGAGAAGGCCGGGCTCTTCGCCCCGATCGATGCCTCGACCCTCGACAACGTTCCGGCCGCCTACCGCCCCGCCAGCGGCGACTGGACCGGCATCGCCGCCCGCTCGACGGTGATGGTCTACAACCCGTCGCTCATCTCCGCCGACCAGCTGCCGACGTCGATCATGGACCTCGAGAAGCCGGAGTGGAAGGGCAAGTGGGCGGCATCCCCCACCGGGGCCGATTTCCAGGCGATCGTGTCCGCGATCCTGCAGCAGAAGGGCGTCGATGCGACGACCGCCTGGCTCGACGCGATGAAGCAGAACTCCGTCGCCTACAAGGGCAACTCGACCGTCATGAAGGCCGTCAACTCCGGCCAGGTGCCGCTCGGCATCATCTACCACTACTACTGGTTCATCGATCAGTCGAAGACGAAGGAGAACAGCAACAACACGAAGCTGGCCTACTTCACGAACCAGGACCCGGGCGCCTTCGTCAGCATCTCGGGCGGTGGCGTGCTGAAGTCCAGCACCCACCAGCAGGCGGCACAGGCGTTCATCGCGTTCATCACCTCCGCCGCGGGCCAGCAGGTGCTGCGCGACGGCACCAGCTTCGAGTACGCGATCGGCAGCGGCGTCGCCTCCAACCCGGCGCTGCCGGCGCTCGACACGCTGCAGCCGCCGGCGATCGACCCCTCAACCCTCAACAGCTCGCAGGTCTCCGACCTCATGACCGCGGCGGGGCTGATCTGATCTGACCGCTCTCGCTGCGAGCGCCCCGATCGGCGGCGCGACCCTCCGGCGCCGGGCTCGTCGAGCCCCGGCGCCGCTGGTCGTGCTCACGCTCGTGGTCGCCGCGCTCATGCTCGTGCCCGTCGGCTTCGTCGCCTGGGTCGCGATCGATGAGGGCTGGGCGCAGCTGGCGCCGCTCATCTTCCGGCCGCGGGTCGGCGAGCTGCTGCTGAACACGATCGGCCTGGTCGTGGTGGGGGTTCCGCTGTGCGTGGCCGTCGGGGTGCTCGCCGCATGGGTCGTCGAGCGCACCGCCCTCCCGGGGAGGCGCGTCTGGGCCATCGCGCTCGCTGCTCCGCTCGCGATGCCCGCTTTCGTCAGCAGCTACGGATGGGTGTCGGCGGTGCCCTCCCTCGGCGGACTGTCGGGAGGGCTCCTCGTCGCGGTCGGCGCGTACTATCCCCTCGTCTACCTCCCCGCCCTCGCCGCCCTACGGCGGCTCGACCCGGCGCTCGAGGAGTCCGCCCGCGCGCTCGGGCACGGCCCCGTGCGCACCTTCCTGCGCGTGGCCCTCCCCCAGCTGCGCATCGCGATCCTCGGCGGCGGACTGGTCGTCGGGCTGCACCTGCTCGCCGAGTACGGCGCCTTCGCACTGCTGCGGTTCGACACCTTCACCACCGCGATCGTCAGCCAGTTCCAGTCGACGTTCGCGGGTCCTGCCGCCAACGCACTCGGCGTGGTGCTCGCGCTGCTGTGCCTCGTGCTGCTCGTCGGCGAGGCGTCGGCACGCGGCTCCGCGCGCTACGCACGCATCGGCCGCGGTGCGCCGCGCCCCGCCGTGCCGCACCGACTCGGGTGGCGCGCGGTGCCCGTGGCCCTGGCACTGACCCTCGTGCTCGCACTCGCTGTCGGTGTGCCGGGCGTGAGCCTCGTGCGCTGGGCCCTGCGCCCGGAGGCCTGGGCGGCCGGCGACCTGCTCTCCACCCTCGGGCAGACCCTGATGCTCTCGGCGGGCGGCGCGATCGCGGCGACCATCATCGCCCTGCCCGGCGCGTGGCTCGCGGTGCGGTACCCGGGCCGCATGTCCCGCGTGATCGAAGGCGCGATGTACCTCGCGAGCAGCCTGCCGACGATCATCGTCGCCCTCGCGCTCGTGACGGTCACCCTGCGGGTGCTTCCGGCCGTCTACCAGACGCCGGTCACGGTGATCTCGGCCTACGTCATCGTGTTCCTGCCGCGGGCGCTGGTGAGCTTGCGCACCGGCCTCGCCCAGGTGCCGCGCGGGCTCGAAGAGGCCGCGCGCTCTCTCGGGCGCAGCTCGCTCGGCGCGAAGCTGACGGTCACCGCGCCGCTCATGCTCTCGTCGTTCGGCGCGGCTCTCGCACTCACCGGCCTCGGCTGCGCGAACGAGCTCACGGCGACCCTGCTGCTCGCCCCGGCCGGCACCAGCACGCTCGCGACCCAGTTCTGGTCGGCGACGATCAACGCCGACTTCGCATCGGCCGCACCATATGCGATCCTGCTGATCGCCCTGTCGGTGCCGAGCGTCGCACTGCTCCTCGCCGACGCCCGCCGGAAGAAGACCGCATGACCTCCCTCGACCTCGCCCAGGTGTCGGTGACCCTGGGCGGACACCCCGTGCTGCACGACGTCTCGCTGCGGCTCGCGGACGGAGAGCGTCTCGCCGTCGTCGGCCCCTCGGGCAGTGGCAAGACGACGCTCCTTCGGGCGATCGCCGGCTTCGAGCGCATCACCCGCGGCGAGATCCGACTCGGCGATGATCTGGTCGCCTCCGCCGAGCGTCAGGTCGCGTCGCACCGCCGCCGGGTCGGCTACGTCGCGCAGGACGGCGCCCTCTTCCCCCACCTGACCGCGCGAGCAAACATCGCCTTCGGCCTCGGCGGGGTCGCGCGTGGCGCCCGGGGTGACGCGGTCGCCGCGGCATCCGCTCTCGCCGGCATCGAGCCCGACCTGCTCGAGCGCTATCCGCACGAGATCTCCGGCGGCCAGCAGCAGCGTGTCTCGCTCGCCCGCGCACTCGCGCCCCACCCGCGCGTGCTGCTGCTCGACGAGCCCTTCAGCGCCCTCGACACGGCGCTGCGCGCCCAGGTGCGCACGCAGGTCGTCGATGCCCTCGACCGCGCCGGCGTGACGACGGTGCTCGTCACCCATGATCCCGCCGAAGCGCTCGCCTTCGGCGACGCGATCGCGGTGCTCGACGGCGGACGCCTCCAGCAGGCGGGAAGCTGCGCCGAGGTCTACGCGGCGCCGGCCACGCCGCAGGTCGCGCGCCTGCTCGGCGACACCGTGCTGCTGCCCGCGACACGCGAGGCGGGGTCGGCCCGATGCCCGCTCGGCCTCGTGCCGGTGCGTACGGACGCGGCAGGCGCAGCATCCGCTCTCGTCGTCATGGTGCGTCCCGAGCAGCTTCGACTGACGACGGATGCCACGGCCCCCGCCATGCGCGTGCTCGACGTCGTCGAGACCGGTGGCACCGCCCTCGTCACGGTCGTGTGCGACGACGGCACCGAGGCGCGGGTGCCGCTGCGCGTGTTCGGCGTCGACCTTCCCGCCGTGGGCGACACCGTCGGCGTCGTGGTGGACGGCGCGGGCGTGCTCTACGCGGCCTGAGCGCTCAGCGGCCGGATCGATGCCGCGCGGCTGCCGCGCCGGTCACAGACCGAGGTCGGATGCGGCGACCGGGGCCGTGCCCGCCACGCTGCGCCGCTGACGGATGATCGCGACGACGATCACCATGACCAACGCGAATCCGAGCGACACCCAGCCGCTGCCGACGCCTACCCCTCCCTCGTCGACGGGCTTGCCGAGCCAGTCGGCGACCGAGGCGCCGAGCGGACGGGTGAGCACGTAGGCGAACCAGAACGCGAACACGGCGCCGAAGCGCAGGAAGCGGTAGCCGAGTGCCGGAACGAGGATGAGCACCGCGAACACGAGGATCGACGGAGCGTAGCCGAGTCCCAGGGTCACCGCGGCGAAGTCGCCGACCGCCGTGCCGAGGGCGAAGGTGCCGATGACGGCCGCCCAGTAGAACGCCTCGCGCCGGGTCGTGGTGATCGCGTGCACCGACAGGGTGCGCTCCACCCGCCACCAGACGAGGAAGACGGCCGCGAGGAACACCGCGTAGAGCGTCGCCGACACCGCATACGGAAGGCCCACGACGACGTGAGCGACATCGGCGGCCATCGTGCCGAAGACGCCCACCATCGCGACGGCGAACCAGTAGACCTCGGGCACGTAGCGCCGGCGCGTGAACTGCAGCGCCAGTGCCGCGCAGAACAGCACGAACGCGATCAGCACGGCGACCACCGGCGGCAGCACCCGGATCGAGAAGTCCGACAGCGCCTCGCCCAGCGCCGTCGACGCGGCTTTGGCCACCCAGAACGACGGCGTCGGATCGGGCACGCGCGAGGGCGCGGCATCCGAAGTCGTCGCGCTCATGCGCGCTTGGCCTTCGAGCGCTTCACGAGCGCCCCGATGACGACCGGCGCGACGGTCACGAGCACGATCGCGATGCTGATCCACTCGATGTTGTTGGCGACCCACGGAACCCCGCCGAGCAGGGCGCCGGCGAGCCCGAGAATGCCCGCCCAGATCACGGCGCCGATCGCGTTCCACATCGAGAAGCGGGCACGCGGCATGTCGGAGACGCCCGCCGCGGGCGAGATGTAGGTGCGCACGATCGGCACGAAACGGGCCAGGATGATCGCGCCCACCCCGTAGCGCTCGAAGAAGCCGTGAGCTTCGGCGAGGTACTCAGGCTTGAACAGCCGCGCCCCGGGACGGAAGAGGCGCCGCCCGTAGCGACGACCGATCCAGAACGACAGCTCGGCGCCGACGATCGCGGCGACCGCGGCGATCGCCGCGATCAGCACCCAGGAGGTGTTCAGCGGCACCGCGAGGATCGCCGCGGCGAACAGGAGGCTGTCGCCGGGCAGGAAGGGGAAGAACAGACCGTTCTCGATGAAGACGATGACGGCGACGAGCACGAGGGCGAGGGGACCGAGGCTTCCGAGACTGTCGATGATGTTCACGCGCCCATCCTGGCGGTGCGATTCAAAGAATGCGCCGAGATTCGGGCGTCAGGATGCCGCGGGGCTACGCTCGCGCTGTGAATCCGCCGACCGACCTGCTCCCCTCGCTCGTCGGTGTCGGGGTGCTCGCGGCCGTCACGACGGTCGTGCTCGCCGCCTTCCGCGTGCCGGGCCTGTGGTCGCCGCTGCTGGCGATCGTGCGCGGCGCGGTGCAGCTCGCGGTGATCAGCGTGCTGCTGACCGGACTCATCACCGACGCGAGGCTGATCGCACTGACCCTCGTCGCGATGTTCGTGATCGCGGCGTCGGTGGCGACCGGACGCATCGGATGGTCGCGGCGCCACGCGGCGATGATGACGACATCCATCGTGTCGGGGGTCGTGTTCGCGACGACGATCGTGTTCGCGACCGGTGCGCTCGAGCTGACCGCACGCTACGCGCTGGCGATCGGCGCGATCGTCATCGGCAACGCCATGAGCATCGCGACCCTCACCGGCCGCATGTTCACCCGCGGAATCGTCGACCACTGGGACGAGGTGGAGGGGTGGCTCGCCCTCGGCGCGCGGCCCCGGCAGTCGACCCTGGCGCTGGCGCGGCAGGCCGTGCGCGATGCCCTCATCCCCTCGATCGACCAGACCAAGACGACCGGTCTCGTCGTGCTGCCGGGCGCCTTCGTCGGCGCGATCTTCGGGGGGATCTCGCCGCTGGAGGCGGGCCGGTTCCAGATCGTCGTGCTCGCGGCCATCATGGCGGCCGGGGCGGTCACATCCGTGCTCGTCGCGCTCTGGATGGGACCGGTGCGGGTGAAACCCGCCGACCTGCGCTAGCTGCGGGAATGCGCGAACGCCCCCGGCCCGTACTCGGGCCAGGGGCGCTCCGTCTGTGCGCGGGTCGGCGCGGTCGATGGGTCAGGCGGCGGGAGTCGCGCCCTCGGTCACGGTGACCGCCTCGGCGGCGCCGGCCACGGCCACCTTGCGCGGCTTCGCCTTCTCGCTGACGGGCAGGGTCACACTCAACACGCCGTCGCGGTAGCTCGCCGAGATGGTCTCCGTGTCGATGCCACGCCCGAGCTGCAGCTGGCGCAGGTAGGCGCCGGCTTCCCGCTCGCGGGTGATCCAGCTGACGCCCTCGCCGCTGGGCAGGGTGCGCTCGGCGCGGATGGTGAGCAGCTGTCCGTCGACGTCGACGTCGATCGAACCCGGGTCGACGCCCGGGAGGTCGGCGGTGAGCACGTAGTGGTCGCCGTCGCGGTAGACGTCCATCGGCATCTGGCGCGGACCACGGCGGGTCTGGTCGAGAGTCGTGGTCGCGAAGCGCTCCAGGTCGCGGAGCAGGTCGTAGGTCGCCATGGGTTCTCCTGTGTGAGCGGGGCGGATGCAGCATCCACCCGGGTCTGCGAAAGTTGAGTCTGATTGGCTCAACTAGTGCGAGATTAGCACTCGGGCAGTGAGAGTGCCAGCGAAGGCGGCGGAGTTCACCGACGGCGAAATGGGGAGATCCCGGGGAGGGACCGCTCTATCGCGGTCCGGAGCCCACGACTGCGCATTGTGCACAGTCCCCCGGAGCAGGCCGGCTCGCCGAAGGATGCCACGCCCATCGGCGGACCGAAGACCCTACTTCCGCCCGGCCCGCCCGCCGAACGCGCGGCGAAGGGCTGCCGGCGCTCCTGCACCGGCAGCCCTCTTCGCATGGCGGATCAACTGGCGCCGAGCTTCTCCTTCAGCGCCGCGGTGCGCTCCGCCGCATCGGCCTTGCGCTCGGCCTTGCGCTGCTCACGCGCGTGACGCCGCGCCTCCTTCTCGGCTTCACGGTAGGCCTCCTCGGCGGCCTCCATCTCGTCGAGCACCTCCTCGCGCGGGCGCCGGATGACGACGCCGTCGAGCTTCGCCATCTCACCGTCGACGACCTCACGGGCGTACTCGGTGACCTCGGCGACGAGGGCGGTGCCGCCGATCGGGATGGCACTGCTGATCTGCTCGAGCGCGCCCGCCGAGCGGTCGACGCGCCGCAGATCGAAGGCGCCGCCCACGAGCAGCCCGCCCGTCCAGCCGAGCAGCATGCCGATGGGTCCGCCGATCACGCCGATCAGGAGTCCCACGAGGCTGCCGCCCCAGGTGCCCACGGCGCCGTTGTTGTCGACGCCGTCGGGCATCGAGATGCGCCCGTCGGCGTCGCGGGTGACGACGGCCGCGGCGGCGACGTCGACGCGGCCTTCCATGCCTGCGCCCTTCAGCTCGCTGAGCGCCTGGAAGGCGTTCGAGCGGTCGTCGAAGGTGACGGCGATGATGTTCGATTCGGGCATGACGGTGACCTCCTGATCACGGGGGATGTTCGCGGGCGGTTGTCCCGCATGACCACCACGATCGCGGTGTTCGCGTCGCCGCTCATCGGTCGCTTCGACCACTCTTCACAGCACTCTCTGTGCAGAGTGCACGGTGCGCCTAGGCTGACCGCATGTCCTCCCCGGGTCGGCTGCGCGAGTTCGTGTGCACGCTCGACGGCGCCCCCACGACGGCCGCCTCACTGCCCGACGACGAGCTGGAACGCCTGCATGCCGCACTCGGCGAGGGGCCGGTGCGCTGGGTGGTCGCGACCGTGGACCACACGCTCGGTGTACTGAGAGCGCGGCCCGATGCGGACGCACTCGCACCGTGGCCCCACATGCGCGCCCTCGCCGAGCACGTGCTCGCCGAGGCGATCGAGCGGTGCCTCGCATCGGAACCGACCACCCCCGACGAGCGCCTGGCAGAGCGCGCGTTCGCCGACGACATCGTCGCCCGCGACATTCCGCTGGGGCGAGTCGTCGACACGATGCGCATGATGCAGCATGCGTGGCTCGACGCCCTCGTCTCTCGGGCGGTCGAACTCGGAGGGGCGGCCGAGGTCCCCGCACTCACCCGCGTCGTGACCCAGACCGTCGACGGGTGGGTGGGTGCGTTCATCTCGGCAATCGATGCGGAGCGGCGCCGTGCGTTCCAGTCGGAACACGCACGCCGGCGGGCGATGGTGCGCTCCCTCGTCGCCGGAGAAGCGGTCGACGACCAGGTGGCCTCATCCGTGCTGGGGGTTCCGGTCGAGAGCTGGCATCTGGCGAGCACGATCGGCGCGCCGCCCGGAGCGACGATGACCCCGCGCGCGGTGGACGCGGTCGCCGATGCCGTGCAGCGCGCGGTCGGCACCACGCGCTCGGTGCGGCACGCGACAGGGTCTGGCGAGGTCTGGCTCTGGGTCACGACAGACGGCCCGGTGCGCGTGGAATCCCTCGATGCCCTGCGATTCGACGACACACTGCTCGTCGGCATCGGCGAAGCCCATCCGGGTCGCGCGGGTTTCCGGAGAAGCCATCTCGAGTCACTCGCGGCGCTCGCGGTGAGTCGGGGCGAGCATCGGCGCCGCGGCGCGCTCTACCGCGACGTCGCCCTGCGGGCGCTCCTGCTGCAGGACCCGGAACGGGCGATGTGGTTCGCCGAGACAGTGCTGCAAGACCTGTCGGCAGACACGGACGAGATGGCCGAGCTGCGCGAGACCGTACGAGTGTTCTTCGACACACGCATGCGCATCGCACCCGCCGCCGACCGCCTGTTCATCCATCGGAACACGCTGGTCAGCAGGCTCGAGAAGGCCGAGCGGCTGATGGGTCATCGTCTCATCGAGCGCACCACGGCCACCCAGGCCGCGCTCGAGGTGCGCGCCTCCGAGGCGTTCATCGCGGCCCGCGCGCAGGCCGACTCCTGACGCACTCGAGAACTCACGGACAACGCGAAAACCCCCGGACATCCGGGGGTTTCTGACGGACCCGACGCGGTGGCTTTCGAACCCTTCATGGGAGATTAAGCGCCTCCTCGAATGGATGGCTTCGCGTGAACAGCCCCTCAATTAGCCAACGGTGCCGCGTGTTCGCTGCGCTACGAGACCGGGCGACCGAGTTCTGCGCGACTCGCAATTTGCGCTAGGTCGCGCGCCCAGTGCCACGCAGGACTGTCGTTGCGAACCAAGTATTGGAACCGAGAGTCCGTTTGGGGCAGTCGCGAGATCAGCTCGACCTCAAGCAAGGCGTCGCGTGCGTTCTGAAGACTGCTCATCGTTACGCCGAGTGCCTTGGATACCTGCGTCAACGTGAAGATTCCATCTGCAAGGTCAGCGATCTCAAGCATGAGTTCCAACCGATGACTCTGCCCGAAGGCGGCACGTGACACGCGCCGCAGTGCTTCCCGGGATGGCTCCGTGTCCATACACTACGAATATCACGTAACGCAGATCTCGTAACGGAAAGGTCGTACCGACATGCCAAGGAAGACAGGCATCGAGTGGACCGAGGTCACCTGGAACCCGACCACGGGGTGCGACCGCGTATCGCCGGGCTGCGACCACTGTTACGCCCTCACGCTCGCGAAGCGGTTGAAGGCCATGGGCGCGGAGAAGTACCAGAACGACGGGAACCCTCTGACATCGGGACCCGGGTTCGGGATCACCCTGCATGAGTCAGCCCTAGTTCAGCCATACACCTGGGGTGGGCGCCGAGTCGTATTCGTCAACTCGATGAGCGACTTGTTCCACGCGCGCGTACCGCTCGACTTCGTTCACCGTGTCTTCGATGTCATCAGAGACACACCGCAGCACACCTACCAAGTGCTCACGAAGCGATCGTCCCGGCTACCCCGAGTCGCCGACAAGCTGGACTGGCCGTCAAACCTGTGGATGGGGGTCAGCGTCGAGAACGAAGACCATCTGTACCGGGTCGACCATCTGCGATCAGTACCTGCTGCCGTTCGGTTCTTGTCGTGCGAACCGCTCATCGGACCACTCAAGAATCTGGACCTCAATGGGATCGACTGGGTGATTACCGGCGGAGAGTCCGGCCCTGGGGCTCGACCGCTCGATCCAGATTGGGTCCGCGAGATTCGCGACAACTGCGAGCGGTCTCATGTGCCGTTCTTCCACAAGCAGTGGGGCGGCCGCACTCCGAAGGCGGGCGGCCGAACCCTCGACGGGGTTATCTGGAGCGAGATGCCTCTGCCGTCGGACCGGCAAACGGCCTGATGGTCTGATCGCGCGTCTTTGGCTTCGTCACGCGCGGCAGAACCACACGCTCCGCCGATAGTTGGTCCCATGCACGGTGCAGATGCTTCTCGCGTGCAAGCGTGATCGTTGAGCCGTAAATTTCAGCAATGCTCGTAGCGACAACGAGAGACCCGCGCTCTTGCAGCAGAGCGACGATGTTTCTCTTGATCTCGCGCACCCATTCCTCCTCCAGGCGCGCCTCCGTATCACGATGATCCGCCTCGGACCACGACCCAGCCATGTCCGCCGGAATCAAGCTGCCAGAGTACCTATCGAGATCCTCGCTCAGCGCCAGTCGTCGATTGAATTCCCGCCACTTCTGGTTGGCCGAAGACGCAACGTCGATAAAGATATAGGGCGCTTTGGGGTATCTCGTGAACAGTGTCAGAAAGAAGAGCGGCTGGGCGGATGTGCGTCGCCGAATTGGCACATGCACTGCCCGCAAACCTGTCCGATCAAAAACGGTTTGCTGGTAGATCCGCGAAACTTCCTGAGCTGCCGCCGTCGCACTTGCCGTGTCGTTTGAGCGACGGGCCGCAATGAAAGCGTCTCGCCACCAGTCACCACCGAGGAATTCGTCTGCGCGGCGGAGCGTCTTCACGTCATGCGGCTGCGTCCTGGGGGACATGAGGATGCCTCCGATCCGAGATACCGCTTCAACATTGAAGTTCAAAAGAACTTCTGTTGTCGCCCCTCGCGGCCTTCCGGTGACCGTTTCGATCAACAGATCGCGGGGCAGGGAGACACCGAAAGGATCGAGAAACAAAAGCACTGGATCAGAGCCCGCGGCTCGAATGGCCTCAGGGAGGAAATCCGCCGCGTCACCGTTGAACACTACGTGCTCACCGCCATCACCGACCACGGTGCGAAGCTGATCTGCGTACGTGGGTTTGCGCTCGATGAAGACCCCACGTAGACACACCCTGGCCGACAAGCGATTTGCGAGGTCACATACGATCTGGGGTGACCCTGCGGCCGCGGGCTCGTCACCGATCGCGGCATAGATGCCAGGTCCGGCGTACGCGTCTATAGCCCATACGGTCCCTGACCCCGTCGAACCCGTCATCGTCGCAAACACTGACAGATAGCCCTCAAGGACCGCGTGTTTGAGAACCGCAGCGGGTTTGCGTCCTTGAAAGAAGTCCTCGTTAGCTGTCACTCCGCCCCCAACCGGCGTTCCTCACGCCGCGAGCGCCCCCTGCATTACAGACGTACCAGCTGCGAGAGTGATGAGGCGTTGATCGTAGCGTCAGTGCTCGCCCACGAGAGTAGAGACGCGCTGGCGGCGCACCGTCGACTTGCGGTCCGAGCGTGACCTCGCTGGCCAGCATCGCGCAGCAGAGCTTGACGATGAGGACGGACGCGGAATCACTGGGCAATAGAACATAAATACGACTATGTGAATCCAAGAGGGATGATGGCAGGATGCAGAGAAGCGCGAAGGACGATCAGTCGAACGACAACGAAGCGGCTCGGCCCGACTGGGACCTATTGTTCAAGTCGCCAGCACTGCTTGAATCTTTCGAGGCCGAACGCAACGGCGTCACTCTGCTTACATTCCCCCTGCGCGAGGCAGCAGAATCCGAAGGAGATACGCAAGCCAACGAGGCCTTGGAGGCACTGAGCGCCATCGCCTCGCTCTACGTCGTTCCAGATGACTGGAACCGTGGCTACGGCCCGATGTATCAATCCGGAGAGGGCCGGACGTTCGTGCCCAGTGACCTGACCGATAAGAGCGTATCCGTGCTCGAGGACGTCGTAGAACATGTGCCTCACGACCTCCTTCGCGCTCGCGTCCACGACGTCCTGGCCATCCGCGTCAGTGGTCGTGCCCGTATGGATCACATCCACGCCCACCTCACTGACTTGCTCCGCGTTGGTATCGCTGCGGAGCGGTGGTTTGGTGAACGCGACATGTGGCACCGCGCGATAGAGACGGCGAAGCGCTTCGGTAAGTCCACAAGCACCGAGCTTGCAAGTTTCGAGAACGAACTCCTACGCAACCTCCTCGATGAGCCGATTGAGGACTACTTTCAAGCACAATTGGCGGACGCTCTTGCGAAGCACGGCCTCGGCCGTTCACGAGCAAACGACATCGCTCGCCGCCTCCACGACATCGGAGATTCGTTTGCCGATGACGCAGACAAGGCACGGATTTACTACGAGGCCGCCGGGGACTGGTTCGGTGCCGACGGCGACATGGACGCCCGCGGAGCGGCATACGCGACGGTCATTCGGTCCTACATCGCGGAGGCAGAAGCGCTCGCAAGCGAGAAGGACGGGAACTTGGCCCGTGCCGGCTATCTGCTGGAGCGCGCGCTTCGCGACCTTCGGAAGATCCCTCGCGCCGATCGCGACAAGCTTGGGCTCGGTGACACAGCTTCTATGTTGCCCCGCCGGATTCGTGAGGTAGGCGTGGCCGGACTGGGCAGTATGCACCGGTACGAGTCCGACCCGGTGGACCTGAGCGAGGCTGCACAGGCAGCGAGCAAGCAGGTCGCGGGACACAAGCCCGACAAGGCGCTGCTCATGTTTGCGCTGATCGAAGACTTCGCGTCGTTCGAGAAAGATCGAGCCGACGCAGAAGAACGCCTGAAGCGACATCCCTTCGCAGCCCTGTTCTCGCTGACAACCTACTCAGCAGACGGCCGGGTCGTGAAGCGGTCGGACGGCTCAGGTGGCGCCCCGGTGTTCGGGGTTGACCCAGCGGTCTGGCGGCAAATGGTTCAGGCGCATGTCCTCCGTATCCAGCTGGTTGCAGCAGGGCGGCTCTGGCCTGCCTTCGAGACGCTGACGAACGAACATCACCTGTCCGTCGGCGACTTCATCGCCATCACGGCTGGATCTTCGACCGTGCCACTCGATCACGTCAGACAGTTCGCGCGTGGGCTGTATTACGGCTACACCGGAGACTTCTCAACCGCCGCTCAACTCCTCACGCTTCAGATCGAGCACTTCGTTCGTCACCACCTGCAGAACGCAGGCGTACCCACGACGGCGCGAACCGAGGAAGGCATCGAGAACGAGAAGGGACTGTCAAGCTTGCTTGAGAGCGACAACGTTCACGAGATTTTTGGCGCCGATCTTGCCTACGAACTTCGAGTCCTTTACTTCGATGCCACCGGCCCCAACCTCCGCAACGAAGTCGCCCACGGTTTGCTCACCGACGGGACCGCCGAAGGAGCGGAATCGCTCTACACGTGGTGGCTCGCGCTCCGGATCGTCTTCCTGCAGTTCTGGAACCGAAGCCACGTGCCCGCAGCCAACACGGCACCAGAAGACGTCAGCCCCTCAGATAAAGACGAAGAATAGACCCTGTCCGATGACCTTCGGTCGTCAGTAGGGTCCTATACGTGGATTCCCAGCTCGGAGATGTAGCACCAACGATCGATGATTTTCATCGCATCCACCGCACGCTCGCCGAGATCAAGCGGCGCATGCTCCGAGTGATGGACACGTTCGCGGAAGGACTGCGGCGAGACACGATCGAGCAGGTGGCGCTAGACCTTCGAATGACTCTCGAGTCCATTGTACTTTTGAGCTTCGTCACGCACAGGCCTCTGTCGGAGCAAGTCGAGTCGGCTTTAGCGCGGGCATCAATCTCGGATGCGCGGAAACGCGTGCGCGACCTCAATCCCTCCTATTGGCCCCATCCAGTTGAGGTCGTCGGCACGGATTACGTCGACGTTGAACACGGCTACCTGAGGGAGAAAGATTGGGGACGGGCTTTCGGTGACGTAAGCACAGTGCTCCACGCCCCAAACCCGTTCGCGTACTCTGACCGACGTGAGTTCGTGGAGCCACTCACCGAACTAGCCAAAAAGCTTCTTACCCTCACAGATCTTTTCATCATCGATCTCGCGGACACCGGTCTCGGCATCCTCTGTGTGATCGGATACGACTATGTGAACCGCCCTCCCGATGTTCGGGTCATGCTCAGTCAAGAAAAGTGGCCTCGGGAAGTTGAAACTGCGATCCGAATGTCCCACCAACAAGCAAGTGCGGGGCCTGCCTATCAAGCGTCAGCGGAGGCGACCCCGTGACTATGTAGGCTCGGCGTCTTCGCTGTGCTGACGTGCGTCAAAAGGCGTCGCTAGCGCGTTGCCATTGCAAAGAGTGCCGACACGACGAGCGCGACAAAGATCCCGAACTCCAGCACGGCGAGTCGACGCGAGAGCGTGGATTTGCCCCGCTCAGCCCGCAGGAATGCGTCAACTGCCAGCACTATTGCAATTGCCTCAGAGAATATCTGACCTGCGAGATCCCTCGAGATTTGGAAGCCAAGCGCGGCTGCGAGTGGACCTACTGTTGCAAACCAGAGAGCCAACGTCGTCGCTCTGGAAGGGGCGGGGATGGTCTGCGACCTTGCGACTGCCCGCCTATTCGCGGCACCAACAAGCCCCCGCAGAGTGATCCCGGCCACCCCGAGAGCGATGGTTACAGGATAGGGAAGGATGCCGATGCTCGACAGGGCAATCGCCGCGACTATGGAGCCGCCAACGTAGAGCACTTGTCCCCTCGTCGAAACGGCGATTGTCGGGTCCAGGATGGGCTCGGTAGCTTCCATTTCAAATACGGGCATGAGTGACTCCCTTCATTCTCCGGCTACTAGCATCGGACAACGATCCACATGGAGTTCACCATGAACACGTTGAGTCCAGTTATCGCGATGATCGGAATATTCTGCTGGATGCAATTTCCGCCTGACGCGGCGCTCTGAATGCGAGGGAAGATCAGACTGCCGACGAATCCCATCGCACTCGCGCAGACCGCCTTTCCTGCCACGGTGGGTACGTACCCGCATATCAATGCCGCTGCGGTGGTGCTAGATGTACCCAGGCCCGCACTTGCAAGCGAGGTCGCCAGTCGCTTGGTCTCCGTCTTCGTGAACTTCTGGCACGTCGCTGGGTACCAGCCCCAGATGAAGCACAGCGAAATTGAAGGATCTGCGGTCACCGGGAAGGCTTGAACCGCCGAGAGGTCGACGAACTGAATCAGCTTGCTTCCGTCCACCTCGTAACGCGTTGGAACCTCGTTTCCGTTTGCATCACGAGCCCACGCCGACGCAATACTGCCGACCGTATATTCAGTGGTGTCAGTCGACTGCCCCGTGGGATCGAGTCGTGCCAGAGAAGAACGTAGCGATACTGAACCATCCGATTCCAGCTCGGGTGTCAGTCGAGGATCGATCTGAAAGGTGTACTGGCTGGGCGACGAAGCGTCCGGGATGACAACGCTCTGCTGCAGAACGCCATCGCCCACCGTGATCGACAGCGAGGGCCCTCCGTCGTGTCCCACGTATGACACACTGCCGTCACTCGCGATCACTCCGGAGGCGACATCAACCTCCTCCGGCGTGGACAACGTGATCGGATCGGGTAGTGACGTGTTTATCTGGATTGATGCCGCAGCATCGGACGGAACGACCACGCCTTCCGCCGGTGCGGCATACCCGTCGGCTGTCGACGTGATCGGAACCGAGTCGACTGCCGCGCCGGCCGCTTCAGCTGCGGTACTGGCTGATGCAGCGACCTGATCAGCGTCAGCCGTGTCGTCTGCCCGAGCTGCGGAAGGCGCCAAAGCACCTGTCACGAGCGCCAAGACGATCGCCAAGACGAGCATCGTCCATTGGTTAGCCCTCGCGAGTACGGAATGACGCATAACCCCCCCCCCCTTGCGCCGCTCCCCCCGGAGCGATCGAGATGACGCTATCCGCAATTCGAGACCTTTGATGTAGGTAGATCGGGGGACAAATTGGGGACGCCTGAACCCGTTTTCCCCGATACCAATGTTGAGGCGATGATCATCTCGGAAGGAGTCCGTGAGATGCCTGCCGTTGTGGGCGAGTACATTGATGCTGGCCAGCCTGCCAGGACGGCTGGGCGTCGCCAGCTCCAGCGGATACTCACGGACATGGCCAGCCTTGGCACTAGCGTCGACTACGTCATCACCGTTCGGTGCGAAGCCTGAAGGCGTGGCCGCTAATAGTGGAAGTTCAGTTTCCACTCCGTCAAATTGGTGTTTCCGCTATGCGTAACCAATGAGCGAGGGCGTTCTCGATCTGGGAGCCCGCGACCATCGCTTGTCTCCGAAATGACTACATACGAAGTCGCACAGATTCACTGAGGGTCACCGTTCTCCAGGAGTATGGCCCGTGCATCCTAAGGCGAGAGCATTACCAAGATGCGGTTGGGTACTTTCGCCCGGCAATTGCACAACACGTGTAGATAAAGGACCAACTTCGCGCGCCGAGACCCGATTCATGCGGTCGCACCGAACGCGAAGGAGCCGACCCCACTGTGGGAGCCAGCTCCTTCGCACTAGATCGCTAGACGCGCTTTCGATGCAGCCGACGAACGAGCAGCAGTGTTCCGATGCCACAAGGGGGCGTGAGGAACGATCGCGAGCACCCTCATTACGTCAAGGGCACCGTTTACTGCGGAGGATGCGGCAACCGTCTGGTCTACAGCGAGCACGTCAATCGGCACGGGAAGCTCTACCGGTATTACCGATGCCTCGGGCGGGTGGCGAAACTAGCTCCCTGCACCCGTCCCTAAGTTCGGGTCGAGAACGTCGATCGGGGTGTCGAGGACTTCTACCACCGCCTCCACTTCTCGGAGGAGCAGATTCTCGCCATTCGAGCAGCGGTGAAGTCTGAGGCAGCGAACAGCCAAGCCGACGCCGAATTCACCCTTGACGAGGCCCGTCGTCGCGTCCGGGCTGTCAAAGACGAACAAGCCGTCCTGATGAAGGCGCACTACGCCGGAGCTGTCCCCGTCGACGTGCTCAAGACAGAGATGGAACGAACGACACGGGAACTGGAAGCTGCCGGGAAACAGACGGCGACGGCTGCCCGAACCCTCAAACAGACCGATGAGCAACTCGAACGAGCCCTCAATGTCGCACGGTTGTGCCGCGAGCAGTATGCAACCGCTACTGACGCAGAACGACGCCTCGTGAACCAAGGTCTCTTCAAGAAGATGTTCATCGCAGAGGACGGCTCGGTCGAAGAGGCTGAAGTGCAAGACATCTTCGCGGGCATCCTGTCGAGGGATGAGACGGTGACGGTGGAAGAGCGGGACAAGGTAGTGGTGCCGGTCCCCCAGCAGACCGGCGAGACCGTGTCACCCGATGGACCTGACGGACGGTTGGTACCTGCCACGGAGTGGGGAACACGCCCAGAACGGCGCTGGAGCCCTTCTGCGGTGCTTCTGAGCGCTCAGATGACCAAGAGTGTGGGGCAAACGAAAACCCCGCGGAAACTATCGTTTTCGCGGGGTTCGCATAAGACACTTTTGGCGGAGACGGAGGGATTTGAACCCTCCCAAGACGGACACGGCGACGGATATGT